>Ga0233437_1000018_pt1 | contig 474129 bp, 481 predicted proteins | sample SI_122_August201_FD_182714 | JGI IMG/M metagenome (GOLD analysis project Ga0233437, IMG submission 182714) | Seawater microbial communities from Saanich Inlet, British Columbia, Canada - SI_122_August2016_200_MG | ecosystem: Environmental > Aquatic > Marine > Inlet | place: Canada: British... | reverse complement strand
AGGTTACTCAAGATCAACTTGATCGTGTGGCTTGGTTGCTTAATACTAGACCACGTAAACGACTGAACTGGCTGACGCCAGCTCAGATGCTAAAACAGTAGTGTTGCACTTAGGTTGTTAAGCTACAGGAGGTGGGTTTCTATATTTTGTTGTTCGTTGCTAGAAAGGTTAGAGTTCTTGACGCTACTAGCTGCAAGAGTATATTAATAGTTGTTCTTTCGAGAAGCTTCGGGTGGTTGAACACAACGCCCAAGGGAAGTCGATCGCCCAGGTAGTTTATTGGATGAAGGAAGTTGTTTTCATAGTCGGTGTTGCACTGTCCAACTATACTTCATAACATCGTGTGCCAATAAAACTGTACGCCTGGGTTTTTTTATTGACAACTACGGGGCAAAGGAGGATTATTGCAGGTGGTTTAAACTGTTCTTTTCTCTTTAAACGGAGTGTCGACATGGCAAAAGATACTCAAGGCAAAAAGTCAGTTCATGTAAGTACAAAGAGTGGGCTTACCGAGCAACTTACCTGCCCTAAGTGTCGTGGGACAAGGACGAAGACACACGTCAGGCATCTTCCAGTGCCAGAAGGCTATTGTCTTGGTGAAGAGTTTAATTTCTCATGTACTGCATGTGGCAAGAGCGACACGGTGCAGTTTCTGCCAAGATCAAAAAGTGAACTATAAGGCGCCTTGTCTTCTAGTGCACCGCCGCATACTTCACCATGAAGTCCCTGCGGTTTTTTTATTGTATGCGGCAGGACTAGATGCTTCTCTCTTGCATGTATTAAGCCAATGTCATATATTATAGGTTGTTCTCTTGAGAGGCTTCGGGTTTGATGCAACGCTCGAAGTTTATCGCCCAGGTAGTTTATTGGTTGAAGTGTCTTCTGATTCCCTTCAGCGCTTCATCTAATAAAACTGTCACGCCTGGGTTTTTTTATATCTATTTAATAGAAGGAGTAGAGTAATGAGTATCTTTGACTTCTTTTCCGTATTGCCAAAACTACCTTATTGGGACGACTAAGCGAATGACGTCATTGTGGTTTTAAAAAAAGAGCCTTATATAGACTCTTAGGGGGAGTTGCTAGAAAATCCATGACGAGAGCGCATGGCAACACCAAATGAATAAAGATAAAAAAGCTAGAAAAAAAATCAACAACCCCGAAAGGCATAACCAATACTGCCAAGCACTCATCAAGGGGGCATTTTTTTCTTGCGAACCACGATAAACCTCTCTGTAACAAGGCTGGACGCAATCGCTTCCACCACAGTTTGGACATTGATCATCATCTTCAATATCGCTTAACCAGTGTGAACGCCTTCCAGACATATCTATCTCCTTTTTTTAACGTTGTAGTGTACAAGCGACCCAATACTAACTTTTTTGCTAAACGAGGTCAATTATACTAAGGGCCTTTTTTTATTTTATTTAGATAATTAGTGGGCCGTTGACATGAAGGAGTAGTTATTATAGCTTTGACGTGCTCTGAGACGACTTTTCTGATAAATACTATGCTCTTTAAAAAAGGAGACTTTCTGATGTCAGATCACATGATCATGGAACTTGAAGAAATTGTCATTCCTAATGGCGCGACTATTAATTCTTTGGCGTTCGCCGCTAATTGCGTTTCGTCGCAGGAGGAGCTTCACTATTTCTCGGACAAATACTTCGAGATGACAGCGCGTGGACCTCGAGATTTATCCCTACTTTCTTTTATGAGTAAGAAGACGAGTGATGATGTGCAGGCTTTTGCTGAGGGCATTGGTTGTGGGATGGGTTTATTGGAAGATTTGTTGGTGGTGAGTGCTCATCCTCAATATCGAGACTTGCAGCGAGAAGGGGCAATTATTGCGCTTGGTTCTTCTATCCTAGTGAAGGATTGGACGAATATACCGGCTCTATCTGAATGGGATCGGGATAGGAGTTTGTACCTATCTTCACATACCACTGGAGTTTGGCCGGAAATGTTTCGATTTTTGTTAGTTCGGAAAGACAGTAATTGAACACATGTTTCTCCTGACCCTCCTTACCCTTGCATAGCATTTGCGAGGGTTTTTTATATGATCATTAATTAGTAGTCTTGTAGATAGTTAAATAGCAAAGAGTATTCTTTCGGGTGAGGAACAACGTCTTTTCTGTCTTTATCAACCCATGCTTTAAACTCTCGCCAGGGAATATATTTGACCTCTTCTACCTCTTCTTTTTGGAGAGTGAGTTCTTTAATTTTTATATTCATTTCTACTAAATAGATATCGTTATGTCCATTATTTATATATGTGCCTTTATTTAACACGGATTGCTGAACAACGGAACCGAGGTGTTGTAATTGCTCTTTTTTTAATTGCACACCAATTTCTTCTTCTATTTCACGTAAAGCTGATGTCTCGCTATCTTCTCCTGCAGAAACATGGCCGGCAGCAGATATATCCCACTGATCTGGGTGGTTTATTTTTGTTTTAGAGCGCCGTTGTATTAATAATTCTCCTTGTGAGTTTATAAACCATATATGTGCTGCTCGGTGCCAGTCGCCATCAATATGAACGCTTTCTTTGCTCTTTGTTGTATCAAGTTTTTTTCCGTCTTGGTTGAGAATCTATCAAAGGCTTCAAATTCATCCCACAAAAAAGGTGTAACAAATACGTACGTAACAATCATTGATGGTACTAATGAGATTACAAGTCTTGTTGTTAAAAATTCTGGGAACCTAGTCTTGCCGGAAAACCAAGCATAAATAAAACTCAGGATAGATAGCCAGAATAGGAAGTAACCAGGATACGACAACGCCTCACTTAGTAAAGTGGGGGCATTGATTATTTTTACCTCTGGATATTTTCCTAAATAATACGATATTGCCAATACTAGAATAGTGAGCAACCCCCAGAGCTTCCATCGTAAAAGAGTGTTTTTAATAGCATGAATTATACTCATGCTATTAGTTTACATCCAAATGTTAGGTGGTTGAATTTACAGTAAAAAGTTTGCCACTTTTTATTGACGTAATAAAGATGTGATTGAGGTTTTTGTTTTAACTAATAAATTGTTTTTTCCAAGCTGATGACAAAAAGGATATTGCTATGTATGTAAGGACTGAGTAAGTAATTGCTATCAGAAAACTACCGGGAAGCAAGGGGCCGTTAGGGGCCACGAAAATGCCGTTACTGGACCACCAGCCAAGTGACTGTAGGAGCGGTTCAAATGGTATAGCAATGAAATTTTCACCTGTAAATAATATGGCATCAATAATTTCTTCAATATCAAATAAAATGTTATTAATATCGACATATAAGTTGAAAGTCATCTGAACGAGTAGCCAAGTTTGGAATGAAGGAAAAATAAAAGGAAATAGTGAAAAGACAACTTTCCATCTAGTCGGTTTTAACATTTTAGTCCATTCCATAACTTGTATTGTAACTCTCTTTTGATACGCTGAGAATATGAAAATATTTCAAATTACAGCTTTCTTAGCAATAGTACTTGGCACTTGTGTCGCTCCTCAAGTAAGTGAAGCACAAATAGTTGTAATTCCAGGGAATTGTCCACCTGGTGGTGTATATATTCCAGGAATTGGTTGCGTAACTGCTCCTGATCCATCACCAACTCCTACACCACGAGACCCTATCGTGCTAGTGCCTGGCATTACCGTTTCTCAGAATAAGAAGCTTTTATATAAGGATGATGATAGCGGTAAGTGGGCGTTTGCACGTTTTTTTAATGTCTATAAAGGTTTAATAAAAAAGTTGGAGTCTGCAGGTTATGAAGAAGGTGAGGACTTGCTCGTTGCGCATTATGACTGGCGGAATCCAGCAAGTCATAATGCCGAGACATACCTTAAACCAATAATTGATCAAGTTAAGCAGGAGACGGGTGCTGATAAAGTGGACATAATTGCACATAGTTTTGGCGGCATTGTTAGTCGTGCATATATACAAAGCGACGATTATGGTGATGATGTTGATCAATTGATTACGCTTGGTTCGCCACACCAAGGATCGGCTGATTCTTATGTTGCTTGGGAGGGTGGGATGTTACCTGAGGGGTGGCATCCAATAGTTGCTAAAAAAATAAAAAAGGTAGAAAACTCTTTGAAGGATACTCGGAAGCAGGAAGACATTAAACGTCCTGAATCTTTTCGTGCTTTCTTTCCATCATTGCGAGATATGTTACCGTTGCAGGATTTTGTTAATAGAGAAGGGTCATTACTAGCAGTTGTGGATTTGGTTGAACAAAATTCATTTTTGCAAAACCTCCATGATACGTTTTCGAGCATAGCTACTAAGGGTGTAAGTTTAACTACTTTTGCGGGGACAAGTGTGCAGACGTTGGGACAGGTAAATGTTTCTAGTGAGCGTAGTCCTGATGACGAGAAGTTTAATCGTTGGCGTGATGGACAGGCTAATCCTGTTGTGCCACCGCTTGATTCTAGTGAGGGTGACGCGCGTGTACTTCTTTCTAGTGCTCATGTCGGTGGTGAAAATATAACTATTAGTGATGCTGAGCATCATAAATTACCAGATGAGGCGCAGGATCAGGTTTTTGATATCCTAGGCCTTGAACCTCAACCATCATTTTTCTCTACTTTTCCGAAGAAAGTATTTAGTATAATCATTCTATCTCCGGTTAAAGTGGTTATTGAAGGTCCTAATGGTGAGATATTGTCACAAGACCAAAACGATTTTGGAGAAGAAAATGCTGAATATGATGATGATCTAGATGATCCGGACGATCCTATCGAGTTGAATATTGCAGATATGCCAGATGGAATATACACCGCAACATATACAGGTACTGGTGTTGGTGAATATACGATTATAAGTTCGTATGCAGATGAAGATGAAGTTGTATCTACAAGTGTTAGCGGAACAACTTACGAAAACGAAGAATGGACTGAGAAGTTTTATATTGGTAACGAAACATTTATTGATAATGCATCGTTACTTGAGCTTACAAAGCAGTTAAAGGATACTATCGCAGAGCTTCATAAAGATCATCATGAGCACAAAGGAAAGCATAAATATAATCATAAGAATGAGCATCGACATATTAAACATTATGGTCACTTGAAAGGAGCGGCGAATAAGCTACATAATACGGCTTCGAAATACATGAAGTCTTTAGATAAACACGGAGAAGATAGCAAGAAGGCTAAGAAGTATTACAGAAAACTACTGAAGGAGTTTAGCGGTTTTTCTAAAAAACTAGATAAGGAGATTTCCAAAGGTAATTTAGATGAAATGGCTGCAGAAGAGTTAGTTGCTTTACGTGACGCAATTGAGGCTGCTTTATAAAAAATTGATGAATACTACAAATAAGGGATAACTCTTGTTATTGTTGGTTATTTGATCTATACCTCTTGGGTAACTTGGTTCTTTCACAATGAGAGGTAAAAAAAATGATTCGCATAGTAAACTGTTCTCGTGTGAGTAATATTGTTGTTTGTAAATTAGAGAAAGAATTAAATAGTATTAAAGGGTTAGACCAGTATTTGTCTTGTGCGCTTCTGGTGCTGGTTCGAGATAAGCCGCAGCAAATCACGTCCTGGTGGGATGTGTGTTGGAGAAGGGTGTTCTTGTATTTGTCTGGATCTCATTATGATCCAGAATTGTGTATGGGTGAGGTATATGGTTTTTTCGGCCAGCAAGTAGTCTTATATTCTCGTGCATTTACTGAACCCGGACATGACGCCGTATATACCGTTCTCCATGAAATTGGACACTATGTAGATCGTAATTGGTTCCGGCGTACATTTTGTTATGCTAGGGCTGAGAAATTCGCTGATGAGTTTGCAAATAAGTTTGAATATTGAGTTATAAGCGATCCACTATGGGTCGTTTTTTTATGTGGCATGTTATTTTGGAGGGATAAGTTATTAGAATAAATAAAATTAGGTAAAAGAAAACGGGATTTTCTAAGTTTAGAAAACCCCGTTGGTGTGATGAAAGGATCAATAGATCAAAAGATCCAAGCGTTCAAGGTGCAAGGGTTACTGCGTGAGGAACCCGGAGGCCGAACCATAGTAGGGACTCTTATGGTCAACAGCGTTCGTGCCAAGCTCGAGACGGACATCGTAGAAGAAGTAGAAGCACGGCGACCAGCGGAAAGCACCACCGATAACCGGATCGTACTCGTCACCTGCACAGTCAATCCCAAGATCGTTTAAATGCTGGAGACGTTCGGGTTGAGTCAACAACATGATACCGGCTGAGAAGGTATCAAGGCCAAACTCGCCCACGGGCATGACTGCATGAGCGCGACGAACGGATTGTCCACGATGGAGGATACCGAACTGGCACGGAACTACGAGAATGTCATGTCCTTCCTGCTGATCGCCTAGTTGCTTAAATGCGTCCACCGTACAGGCACGTTGCCGTAGCCATTGCGGACCAAGTTTATCTTTGCGGCAGTTGTAAAGCTCACCCTTGCGGACCTGCTTAATGATGTCCAGCACCCTTTGAACAGCTTCACCGTATGTCGAGGCAATTCTTTCCCAACGCGGAATGGCAAAGTAGCCTTCGACGTCGTCAGTGGGAAGATCACGTGTGGCGACACTCTCGTCAAACGTTCTGAGTTCAGGGAAAAACTCTTTGAGAATCTCTACCTGAGCAGTAATCGGTTTCGGTTTTTTGTAGCCAGAGTAGTAATCGTGGGTTGAGACGACTTCTTCGTTGGCAAACTGATTAACGAGCGAACACAGCCTAATCAGTTTGCGCAATTCTGGAACAAATTCTTTGCTTTCGTTAAGTTGTTGTGCACGCTCTCCATCGAGGCCAGCTTTATCATAAGCTGCTGCGACAGTGTTAACGAAACTCTGACCTTTTGGGTCACGGGACGTGATCAATGTCGTGGAAGACATCGGCATCATCCTCCTACTTGAAGTGAGAAAAAATATCTCGCCTTCCGATGAGACGAGTGTTTTAAGGACTTAGAAAAGCCCGCAAATCACTCGTCTCACACCGATATATTGCATTTTTAAAGAACTCTTGACTATATCAATAATATATGGTTTTGTCAAATAGCTTCCTTAAATAAAATATTTGACATATTTTCGATCTTCTGCTATAAAAGTGTGTAACGTTCTTTTCCTCCCCGACCCTGGGAAATTAAGATTTGTGATTTAGTAGCCTGTAACCTCACTCGCGAGGCAAACAATCACAACTTAATTTCCGGGGTTTTTTCTTTTTTACATTGTTATATAAAAAAACCCGCACACGTTGTGGGGGGGGTAGTAATTTACTTCACATATAACGGTTACTTGTCTCTGATTGTTACAACGAAGCCTCCTGGTATAGGGCTCGAGTGCTCCGGCTCCTCTTTTGGTTTGAAGTCCTTATTAGCTTGGTCTAAGCGAGCACTAAGTGTCGTCCTTACTGTTTCAAGGATTGATAAGGCTTCGTTTTTATTCTTCGCCTCTATCTCGTACGTGAAAATCATTCCGTGTTGATCACCTCCTATCCGTACTTCTAGTTGCATCCTGCAGTGGCTGGGTCGCATTCGAGACATGACATTAATAAGGACTGGTCGCCTTTCGTTAAGAAAGCCATGTCTTCCTGAGTTAGTGTCAACTTCGAGATCTAGGAAATAAGTTGCCATTTTTTTAGCCTTGTTGAGGTGTGGTGGTAGTTAAAGAACAGTGTGGTAATTTACGATTATGGGGTGAACTTGTCAATCTAATATAGGTGGATTGACAGGATAGTAGTAGGTAGGGCTATACTAGCAAGTCGTTGTTCTTTTCATGGTTTTTGTACTCAGAAAGAGGAGAGTCTGATGCGTTTTTCACCTATAAGAGGGTTGTCGTATTTGTACCAGGTATTCAAGGGGTGGCGAGCTGCGAGACAGGCAAAACGCTGGTATAGAGATCGAGCTGAATTGGAGAAAATTAAGGAGCTACTAGACTCAAAACGTCATTACTTTTGGGGTAAGGCGCCGCCGGAGCAATTTGATCCGGACTACGAAAAGACAGCTACTTGTATGTATCTTGAAGGACACACAGTTTACATACATGCACAGATGTATGATCACGAGGACAATCGGCTTTATACGGATAGTGGGTCATTTAGTTTGGCTGAGTATCGGCAAGCGTTACAAGACTTAGAATCTACCGGAAAGGGTACTCTTTTAAGTGAGTATAGCGGAACACGTATATCACTGGAGAAAGCGTATGATTGTGTACTGCTAATATTGGAGGGTCAATCTAATATATGTTCTACTCCTGGTGGTGCACGTCGAAGCTCCACACCTAATATTTATGTGTCCATGGCTAAGTTGAAAAATTTTCCACCTGATGATATTGCGTGAGTACTTGAATATAGGACTTACAATCCCCCTGATAGCTATAATACTAACGGGGGGTTTTATTTTATCTATAGCTAATTGTTGTTAATTGACAATGCTTATCTTTGGCTTTACTCTTTTATCTTCTGTTACCTTTTAGCACCTTAACAAAGGAAATAGCGATGGACATTCTCGTTAGGAAAATAGCAGGTGGTTATCGTGCATGTTTTACTGATGACAATGAGTACGGTGAATGTGGTAAAACCTTTGAAGGGGCAATAGGAAAGCTCGTTATGTCTCAACAAGAAACGTTGGGTATTAACCGTATTCGTGGAAATTTAGTTAAGTTCTCTCGCGAAGATCTAGGGATTACGACCGTTGGTTGGGACAATGAAGATGAGTGGACTGTGCGGCATAGAGACGGAGAGTGCAATCAAGGTAAAGGGGCAAAGACTGAAATTAGTTTTGATTGTTTGCCTTTGGTTGATGGACCAGATGAGGCGCGTCACGTTAAGTTACGTGATATAAGGGAGTGTTTGCCACCTCATTTATATGGGTATATAAATAGAATGTCATCAATCCCTGGCAATGATGGACGAGTTATAGGTTACTTTAGTGAATTTACAGAGGCAGAGTTGTCGAAGAAGAATGGTTTTGGACCAAAGAGATTAGATTTATTGAAACAGCTCCTTCATCACTATGGTCTTGAATTTAAAAAAGAGTGAGAAGTTAACGTGCGTTATAACCCTGCTTTTAGTAGGGTTTATTTTTTTGTCGATTTATCTATCGTGGTTGTGTAGAAATCCTCATATTTAGTGGCGATGTTTGTTTTGTTCAGGTTATCTCTTACCCAGTGACTGGCGTTTCTACCGATGTTTCTTTTGTTTATATCGTCCATATTCATAGCTTTTGTTAGGGCTTTTACTAGACTGTCGGTAGATTTTCTTTCGAAGAGGATACCTGTTTCATTATCTTTTATTAGCTCTGCTGGTCCGCCGGCGTTTGCAGATACAACTATTTTACCTCGAGACATGGCTTCAATAACTGTTCTGCCAAATGGCTCGTACCAGATGTGTGGTGCTACTACTATTTGTGCTTCGTCGTATATTCGTCTTAATCTGTTCCAAGGTACGCTAGGCTCAATAGATACCTTGTAGTTCATGCCGGTGCTGGCAATTATTTTTTCATATTTTTTCTTGTCTACTCCGGCACCAATAATTTTAAGATGTGCTTGTGGGATGTCTTTTGTTATTTTTTGCCACGCGTCTAATAACATGCCAACGCCTTTGTAGTTTTCTATTCTGCCCACGTATAGTACGGCTCCATCATTACCTCGTTGTAGCTTTTCCTCTATATACGAGTCATCAATGGGATTAAAGATAACTGTTTGATTTACCTCCTTAAGATCTTGGTGCTTTTGGGTTAACTCTAGTTGAGCCTTGGAAATATATATATGTCCGTCTAGTTTTTTAAATGCTTTTTTGCGGTAATTTATGTTGTAGCGATACTGCCACCAGCGGAAAATTCTTCTTACTTTCCCTGCTTCCTTTATTCTGTGTGACTGCCTGGCATCTTCGTAGCTATCGGCTGGTAATTCGCCTTCGTGGTTTATGAAATTAGTTGAGCCACTGATCTGCGCGTAGTCTCTTATTGTGGCTATTATAGGGGGTGTTTCTTGCTGCTTGTTTTTCCATTCCATTAGCGCGAGTACTGAACGAAAGTCATTGGCGTGAATAATGTCTGCTTCTTTAAATTCTTGAGTATATTTGTTTAATATGGCGGCGCATTTCTTGCTGTGTTTTTTTTCAAATAGCGGTTTTGCTTTTAGTGATATTTTTATTCTTTGTATATCTACGCCATCAAGCTGTATTCGCTCTTCAATGTCGCCAACGGTAATAACTTTTACTTCGTTTCCGTTTTGAATTAATCCTTTGGCTAAGAGATGCGTAGATATTTCAGCACCACCCATAGTCTTGGGAGGGTAATAGGCGGATAGTAGTAGGATTTTCATATTATTTAATAGAGTTACCGACGTTTTCGTAGATTTTGTTTACTTTTTTAGCTGCTTGTTCCCACGAGAAGGATTTTGCTCTCTCTAGACCTTTGGCTGTTAGTTCTTGTTGTTTGTTTTCGTCTTGGAGTATCTCGACGCAGCTTTTGGCCATACCTTCTATATCATCTACGTTGTGCAATACGCCACTGTCGCCTACAACTTCAGGAATTGCTGTGGTTTTAGCGGCTACTACGGGTAGACCACAAGCCATCGCTTGAATAAGTGGTAAGCCAAAACCTTCGTTTTTGGATGGGTATATAAGGATGTCGCTTATGTTATAGAGAGCGTTAAGCTTTTCGTCAGTTATGCTGCCAACCATACGAATTGATTCTCTGAGTTTAAGTTTATCTGCTTTTTCTAGTAGCTTTCCTCTTTCCTTTAGTATTCCGGGTTCACCTACTTTTATAAGGATAATGTCTTCTTCTTGCTCTTTTATTTTTTTAAAGACTTCAAGAGCGCCGGCAATATTCTTACGAGGATGATCGGAGCCAACGAATAGCACTATTTTTGTATTGGGATTAATTTTAAATTCTCTTTTGAGCTCAATATTTTCGATACTGTCGGCAAAATTATTAATTTGATGGAACTCCGGTCCGACGCCGTTATGAATCACAGTGATCTTACTTGCTGGGATATTTAGATGCTTCGTTATTTGTTTTGCGGTGTAATTAGAGATAGCTATTACGTGTTCTGCTTTGTGTAAGCCACTAATTAAATACTTATTCAGTAGGGCGGCTTTTTTATCTTGTGGATCTGTTAGTTCTATTAAGTCATGCACAGTAACGACCATGGGTTGGAAGTCTCTTGCTAGCCAGCTTAGTGTTTGATTGGTGGCGTGAAAGAAATCATATTTATTCTTTTTTTCTTGTTTAATGTAACGCTTAAGTTTTTCCCCTAAGCGAATCCAGTTGAAAGACTTGTTTCCAAGTACTCCTGGTAATATTTTAATCTGGGAGATTGGACTTCCTTGCTCTGAGAGTAAGCCTTTTGTGCCGTCTAGATGAAATTCAATCACCTCATTTTTGCTATCGGGTGAAGATATGGATTCTAGAATATGTTTGGCCCTATATCCGACACCAGATAGAGGCGAACTGTTTGTTATGTACCCTATTTTCATATTAGTTTTTTATATACATCAATCGTTGTTTTGGCAGCATCTTCCCACGTGTATTTGGCTGCCTGTATCTTTCCTTTAGTCGTCATGCTTTGCTGTAGCTCTTTGTTACTTAGGACTGTTTCCATCTCTTGTGCCAGTCTGGTAACGAATTCTGGATCGTTATCTCTTTTTTTAATGTTGTCGGAACTGAATTTTACTACTGAGCCGGCTTCACCTACAACTTCAGGCAAAGCGCCTCCATTACTTACAATTACAGGTGTTCCGCTAGCCATGGCTTCTTGTGGTGGAAATCCCCAACCTTCATATATTGAAGGCCATACGAATAGGTTGGCTTTGCTGTATAGCTGTACTAGCTCATTGTCATCAACATAATCTTTCCACTCTATCCTTTTACTGATTCCCTCTGTTTGCGCTAATTCTCTGAGGGCCTCATAACCCTTATATTTACGCCCCACTATTACTAGTTTGTGTGGGAATTTGTCTTTTATTAGATTGAAGCTCTTTATTAGTGCGGCTATGTTTTTTCTGGGTTCAATTGTTCCCACGTATAGGATGTACGGATTATTTTTTTCTTTTTCTTCTGTGAATTGAAATTTGTCTTTAGCTATAGCTAGTCTTGTAACTGCTATCTTACCTGCGGATACGTTCAGCTGGTTTACTATGTCTTGTTTGCTAGTTTCCGAGATGGTGATGATGGCGTCACTTTTTGTGGCAGCTCTACGTAAAGCCTTGGACCAATACATTCTGTTTAAAAACTTCTGTGATTTCGGGTACAGCAATGGAATAACATCATAAATAGTTACGACAGTAGGTAAGGTTTTCTTGTTAGGTACATCTGCTTTCGTGTAGTGCACTAGATCTATTTTCTTTTTGGTTAGTTCTTTTGGTATCTGATTATTAAGCCAATTGTTTAAGCCAATTTGTCCGTATCTTTTTATAACGCTAGAGGTGATGTTAGGTAGGTTTGTGTCTTTATCTAAAATTACGGTTAGATCAATGTCTGCAGGGGCTTCATTTACTCCTTTAATTAAGTTCTCAACGTATCGCTTAACGCCACCGCTTTTATTTGTTATTGCTCTGGCTTCAATTGCTACTTTCATAAGCTTATTTTTTTATAGCGGAAACTAATACTTGCTCAAACTTCTTTACAACCTCAGGCCAATAATATGTTTTTACATCTTGCCTGTTATTTTCGCTCATGCGATTTGCTAGGCCTGTGTCAGCAATGATTCGCTTCATGTTTTTAGCTATGCCCTCAACGTCTTGAGGGGCATTGAGTAAGGCGTTTCTTTCGTGGCGCAGGAAATCTGTTTGCCCACCTTCCCAGGTTGATACTATAGGCAGACCAGACTCCATGGCCTCTAAGAACACAATGCCAAAGCCTTCATGTTCTGCCGCTGACACATAAGCGTCAGATACATCCAGTATATTTATTTTGTCTTCTTCAGAGAGGTATCCCATCCATTTTACTCGGTCATTGATACCTAGCTCCGTAGACAATTTTTTAAGACTTTCCGTTAGTGGACCGTCACCAATTATTGCTAAATGAGCATTATCTACTTTAGATAAGGCTTGCAGAATGACGTCATACCCTTTTCTAGGTATAATGCGTCCGATTGATGCGAACAGAGGTGTGTTCTCTTGTAGACCAAAATCTTGGCGTGACTTGTTTGCTTTATGCAGTCCGTTGATACCTAAGTGGGTAACAACAATTTTTTTCTTGATCTTATGTAGCTCTACTGCTCTTCTTTTTGTATCGCTGGATATAGCGGTGCAAACTTTGGCAGCGTTAGCTATCTTGCGAATAATAAATCTTAAGAACCAATGTCGATGAGGAGAAACGCCTTTAGTGGGATCGAAAATATCTCCACCGATAAAGCTTAAGACAAAAGGTATGTTTTTTTGTTTAGCGATTAGTGCTGCTGGGACACCGGAGGGAATTACGAACTGTGCATTTATTACATCAAAATCTATTTTCTTGCATAGCTTAATGGCTGCCCACCAGGCGCACGGAGCGTAAGTGATCATGGATAGCAGCGATGCTGTCGCTAGATTTTCTCTTCGCCAAACCTTCACTCTGTGAACGTGAACTGCGGAGTCGTTTTCTTCAGTAAGATGCTTGGCTGCGGGTTTTGTTGTCACCACGTGCACTTCATGACGCAAGGCTAAGTCTGCAGCGATTTTTTGCGTGGCTACTCCCCCCCCGCCACCTAATGGCGGATATTCAAAATTGAAAATTAGAATCTTCATAAGCTACTATTTATTTAACACATTCATCCTTGGTTCGATAATCCTAATTGAGCCTTCACCTTTATTTATAAGTTGCATTGTTGTTTTTCCAGGCTTAACTAATATTTCTAGGTTTGAGTTTTGATAATTATTCACGTTAGCAGATGTTAAAATATCTAGGTTTTTGCTATCCACTTCATCTATTTTCCAGTTTATTTGTACCATGACGCTATCGTCCTTTGTATTATATATGACTAAACCGGCTTGATCTTTAATTTCAGCATTTACTTCACCTGTGGACGTATTAAGAGCTACGTTTTTCCAGCCATCGTCTCGGGAGATAAAGACACCGTCTCCTTGGTGCTCATTATTAAGCTCATACAGCCAGGTATCTTCAACGACTTGTCTTGTTAAGCCACTTTTTTCTTCTAGCAAGTGGGCTACTGCCTTCCTTTGCTGCTGCGACAACGAGTCCTGGTGTACGACAATCTGGTTTGCTTTTAACCACTTGGCGACATCAAATAATGTTTCTGTCATATCTTGCCTGAAGAAATCTTGTCGGTCTTCTAGTATATGATCTGTTCTTAGGTAGAGCAGTTGTCTTAAGGCTGGCATTGACCTTATCTCCTCATAAGCTTGGGCTCCAAGGGCTCTCTCTAGGGCAATGTTGTTTATTAGTTTTTTGTTGTGTAGGTGGCTTCCGTAAAGAGCTTTTGAGGCTGCTTGGTAATTAGTGGCGGCGGGAATTTCAATAACAGCTTCTCCAGGAAGATCTCTAATTTGTTTGTACGCTAACGGCATCTGGTATGGCATTATTGGCATTGGCCAAAAAAGAAACTCTACTAATACGATAAAGATTATTACAGATATGCTTATATACCTTTGTATTTGAGTTTTTAGCACCCAGGCTAACAATATAACCCAGCTTAAGTTTACGAATATAGCGGCTCTGGCTACTGTTCTAACAGAGTTTAATACGGGGAAATTATCTATTAGAGCATAGGGCATGAATATTGGGGTCACGTAGCCCATCAAATGTAGTTTTGGCCCTAAGCTAATAATCCAAAATATTATTGCTGTTATGAACCAAAACTTCTTTTGTTTCTTTGGTATCTTCTGGTGGTAAAAAAGAACTAGAAGGATTGGAAGCAAACCAAGAAACAGAGTGGACTCTCCTACGTTACCGGTAAAATGCTGACTGAAAATATTATTTGATAACCATCCCCACAGAGGATGAAAGGATGCTGGCACAATGTACGCAATAGGGTCCGCTGAGAATCTTATTAGCTGTTCTGGGCCCAACTGGATGATTGAATCTGTTTGAGTTGCTAATTGTATTGTTGGCCAGTACGGAAGGATTACAGTAATCGTTAAAATGACAGTTGTGATTGCTGCGTATATAGCTGTTTTCTTTGTTAATTTTCTTTTCTTCTTTGTTATTAGTAAGTAAATTAGTAGCCAGACAAAAAATACTCCCAACCATAGTGTGTAGTGATGCTCTGTCCAGGCTTGGACTGTCATGAGAAGAGTAAATAAAGCTACTCGGACTAATGTCTGCTTTCGCAAAAGCATAAACAAGCTCAAAAGTATAAGGGGGATCCACTGAATTTGCATTGCACCAAAATGACCAAACGAATGGGCAATATGATAAGGCATTAGCATGTAAACGAGACCAGCTATAAACGCGGGGGCTTGTTTAGCTATTTCACTTTTAGTTTCCTTTTCCTCGTCTTCGCGTCTATTAATTAAGTAATTGCTCAGTAAATACATTCCATAACCAGATAGCGCAAAGGAAAGAAGCCAAATAACGTTATACCCAGCTGGCTGACCTAATAATAAGTGAGCCCACATCCATGGCCACACTGAAAGGTTTACGAGGCGTGGCTCACCACCACCAAATTCATGCTTTATTGCACTACCTATTCCGTTTTCTCCGACTTCTAGTTGAGCTGCTTGCCAACTTTCGTCAAACCTCCATAACACCTGCCATGGGTCTCCCCCGCTCCCTATAAGCTGGGTGTTAATTGACGTTATTGCTGGCCAGCTCATGATCAGCACGAACAATATATATAGGCTAATTACGGCTAATTGTCGTTTAAGTGATTTACTCATTTATTGCTATTAAGTATCACATTGAAACAAACTTCGTCTCTTAAGTCAAACTACCTTGCTTTACGGTTTAAAGCCAATAGGCTATAAGGAAGTGTCGTGTATATGACACTGTATTTGCACTTTACCAACATGAATATTCTTCTTTTAGGAGATTCTCAGATGTTATTTTTCAGAAGTAAAAACTTGCGTGTTGTTAGGGATTTTTTAGCGCAAAAACGTAGTGAGGAGGAGGCAGAAAAGGTAGCGAACGCTAGCCAGGCGTCACTTAGTAGCATCACCGACGTGTCTGAACTATGGGAAGCGTGGAGAGTATTAGGGATAGCACGCGAAAGAGCTTATCCATGTTTTGCGTTAATGCGAGATGTTGAGGGTAAAATGACGGTGATTTTGCCGAGATTATTGGGTGCGGTTGACGATATATATATGCTTTTGGGAATGTGTGAAGTGACTTCTCCAGGTTCTAAGGCACGAGAACTTATCGAGGAAAGGATAGCAGTGGTAGTACTTCCAGGTTTCTTGTCTACCACAATGGATTTGAAGTTACTTGCGAGGTTATCAAGGAATACTAATATTGCTTCAGAGCTGGGCCAGTTTATCTTGAAACGTACAAATGAGGTTTTACGAGTTTTAGTGCGTAACGCTACATTTGAGCAATTACAAGAGTTGCATAGAGAGACGAGTGCTCATTCTTGGGGGGAGGAACTCATTGAAGATCACATGATTGAAATGATCGACGTTGTTACTGAATTTAGACAATTGGACGTGTTGAAGGAGATAGTTAGCGCTGATGGCAATATGCACGGAGAGGATGGAAAGAGGATTGAAGAAAGGATGTTAGAATTTATTGGGAAGGTAAGTACGTCTAAGGTCCCGGATTGGTTCGTCAGAATTTTAGAAAACCCAAATCGGCGATATAGTCGTGCGGTTCATGATAGAGTGCTGGCAAAAGCACAGGAACTTTCAGATCATTAACTCGGTAGTAATGTGTTTAGGTCGTTTAAACTGTTTTTAGGAGCAGTTTTTTTATATCTGAGTAAAGTATCTTGTTTAAACGTAATAACATTATTGCCCCCCGTTACCTATGCTGTAGTCTATATAGATGACAAAGACCGATATTAACGTAGTAATTGTAATCCCAGCATTTAATGAGGCTAAGGTTATAGCTAAGACTATTAAAGACACAATTAAGTGTGGGTATTCAAATGTTTTGGTTATTGATGACGGATCGGCTGACGATACGGCTAAAAAAGCTACAGATGCTGGTGCTATGGTTGTAAGTCATAAAATTAATAGGGGGAAAGGGGCTGCTACCAAGACCGGTATTGAAACGGCTAAGCTGTTAGCTGCCGACATAGTAGTAACTCTTGATGGAGATGGTCAGCACTGCCCTTCAGATATTCAAAATCTTATCTCCCCTATAGCTGAGGGGCATTGCGATGTTGTGCTTGGTACCAGGCTAAAGAAGAAGAAACATCAAATGCCTATGACTAAGGTTGCATCAAATTATGTGGCGAACTTTGTTACCTGGTCGTTTTTCGGTTTATGGGTGAGTGATAGTCAGTCGGGCTTTCGCGCGTATAGTCGGTCAGCTCTGGATTGTATTTCAACATCCGCTGATGCTTACGATTATGAGAGTGAAATTATACGGGAAATACACCATCATCGCCTGGTTTACAAAGAAGTACCTATTAGCGTACAGTACACCGATTACTCTATGTCAAAACCACACCGACAAGATATGGCTAACGGGATGAAAACGCTGTATAAAATCTTCTGGAAAGCTATATCCTTTTAAGTAAAGCTATGCAGTTTTCAGATCTTCAATTTTATCAGATAGCGATCCTATTAATTTCTATGGTCATGATATATTTTGGCCTAGAGAAGTTTTTACGGCGTCAGGCTACCCAGACACTCTTTAAATTAATGGTGCGTGTTGTTGTTTGGGGTGGAATGTCGGCGGTTGCTTTGTTTCCTGGCATTACAGATAAAATAGCTGCCTTTATAGGGATAGAAGGAAATGTTAACGCTGTAATTTTGCTAGGGTTTCTTTTGGTGTTTCTACTAATTTTCAAAATACTATCTATTGTTGAACGTCTTGAGCAAGAGATCTCGACAGCTATTCGTTCTGATGCAATCTCCAGATTTAATAAAAAAGATAAATAGGGTGAGCTTAAGTTATGACTCCTGCGTATGTCATCTAGAAAGTACAAGATTTTGGCGTTTTGTCCTTACTACCCTCCTCATATTGGTGGACTGGAAAAGTATGCAGAGGAGCTGCATCAGCATTTAGCTAATAACGGACATAAAGTTACCGTTATAACTCCGGATATTCCTGCTCAAAAGGAATACCCTACATATCCTGGTGTGCAAGTAAGAAGATTTCCCGCACTGGATATTGTGTATGGTTTCCCTTTTCCCAAGCTTTGGGTGAAATCTTTTTGGACAATATTTTTTGAAATATACAGAGAAGATTTTGATATTATTTTTTCAACTACCCGTTTCTTCATCACCTCGCCTATGGCTTTGGTTTTCTCTAAGCTAAAAAGAACCCCCTGGCTTCATATTGAACACGGCAGTGATTACGTTAAGGCTGACAGTGCGTTAATTACGTTGGTAGCTAGGTTAGTAGATGAAACAGTCGGGCGTCTAATATTTAAATTTTCTACGGTTAACATCGCCCCTTCACTATCTGCCAAAAAATTCATTGGACTCTTTAACAAACGAAAGGTGCCTGTTATATATCGTGGTTTTCCTTGGAAAGAAGTTAACGCTATTTCTCAAGACATGAATATAAGGGAGAAGTATCGAGAGAAAGTTATAATCACTTTCGCTGGCCGTTTATTTAGTGGCAAGGGTGTTAACGACTTAATTGATGCTGTATCTCTATTAGATAAAGACAAGGTGGAGTTAGTTATAATTGGCGACGGTCCAGTCAAAAAGGAATTGGAACAACAAGTAAAGAAGTTGAATATTGGGTCTTGTGTATCTTTTCTTGGATTAAAGAGCTTTAAGGAAACGATAGCGGTTATAAGGGCATCTGACATAATTATAAACCCGAGCCACAACGAGGGGCTGCCTACTTCTCTTTTGGAGGCTGCTGCCTGCCAGATTGCTATCGTTGCCACCAACGTGGGTGGTACTGCAGAAATAGTGTCACATAATGAATCTGCTTTATTAATTAAGCCTGGAGATCCCAAATTGATTGCCAAAACACTGCAACAGTTAATAAATGACCCTGCTTCGAGAAACAAGTTGGCAGTAAACGCACGGGATTCTGTAAGGTTGAAATTCAATTGGCCAAAAGCTACCACTGAATACGAGCAAATTATTGCTGAGTCATTATGAACTACAAACTACTAGTAAAGCTAAACTTAATTGCGTACTTTCTTCTGGTATTTTTTGTTATCACAGATAGCTCGTCTAGTATTTTTATTCGGCCGCGATCTGCTATAGCAACCTTTATTATCCTTTTTCTAGTGGGTGCAAATTGGGCTTTTTTGTTTAGTTCACTTTTTAGGCGATCTTATGATGTGGCAACCTTTATATGTCTCAGTATTCTGTGCTCACTTTTTATTCCACCACTTTTTGTACTACTAGCATTCCTTATATTAAACAGGGTTGATTCATCACTAGTGCTACTCATATATTCATTGCCTGTTCTTTTCTCGGTCGCTCCCTACCTGCAAAGGCGTTTTACGCTTATTCCTCTAAAGCGAAATAGTTTAACTGTTAGAAGCATGGCTGTGCATCCTCTTTTTTGGTCTCTGTTAATTTTCTTGGCTCTTAGCGTGACTAACATGGCAATGTACTCTTTTTTGTCCGCGCCAGATTCATACTCAATGCTGAGCAGATTTGAGCAATCGGTGGAAAATAATCAGCTGTATCTGGATGCAGACAGTAATCGCTGGGCTTTTGCCGCTTTTATTACGAGTATCCACCTTTTGTCTAAACTCACTTTATTTAATATTTTTAAATATCTGTTTCCGCTGCTTTCACTCTTAGTGCTCCCGCCACTATGGTTACTTGCAAGGCGTCTTTCTAACCCCTTAGCTCAATATCTGATTTTATTTACGGCAGCAATTTCTCCAACAGTAATGCTTGAACTCGACGTTATCCGGCAACAAACGTTGTTTCTTTTTTTCCTGTATTTTGCTCTTGGCCTTTTAGACCAAGCAAGTCAGAAGCGCGATTCATCTCTTTTCTTATGGGTTGGCTTCTTTTCTTTTTTGGGATCTTTTGTCTACCCCCTGTTTATTATATTTTCTATAACTTGGATTTTTGCTTTAGCGATACGGTACCGTGCATTTATTACGAGGCACTGGAAAGTTATTGGTCTCACGTTGCTTATAGCGACACCCTTCCTGTATCAGCGTAAATTAGTATCCAATATTCTTCAACGCTTCACGACTCAAGTGTCAGTGTCGGTTGAGAACTTTTTGTCTGGGAAATGGAACTTATGGTTTCCGGCTAAATATATTAACTCTGATTCTATTGAAATGAGTTGGCCAGGCTTTAGTGGCGTAATGAAATTCTATGGTTTTTATGCTGGTCCACTTGTTATTACATTACTAGCCGTTTTAATATTTTTAGCTTTTAAGAATAAGAAGAATCTCTTACGGACAGTAAGGATGATTAAGTTTGAACAGTACCCAATAGCCCTGCTTATTTTGTTTTTCTTTTTGATCGCAGAGGTTGCTCCCCGTTTTGCTAATCACGCGTACTTACCGGATAGGGCGTGGCAGTATCTAAGTATTCTCATGATCTATCCTCTTTTTCTGTGGCTTAAGTCCAAAGATGAGTACATTGCAAACAGTAAACGATATGTTGGTGTTGGTATTATTCTAATATCCATTGGTATTGGTGCGGCGTTATATATTAATTATTTAACTAGTTTTAAAATACCAGACTACGAGTTAAGGGCTTCTGAGTGGATAAAAGAAAATTTGCCTGATGAAAGAATCTTTTTTACATCTGCTTCAAAGTACCTACTTCTTTATCATGCGCAATCACAACGATTAATTATTAGTGATGAGCAGCTGCAGAGCAATGACATAGAGGAAGCACTAGAGTATATAAATAGGAGTTTATTGGTTTATCGTGCTTGGGACACAACTCCGCCTGACCAAAGACGTGCCCTGAAGCCTTGGTACAACAACCAACTCTCTTATGCTGCGATAAATTACAATTCTATTTATAACGATGGGGTAAGTCAGCTACAGTCACTACTTGATGAGAGCTCTATTGACCAAGCTTCTCGGGCTCCAATTATTGAGAGGGCAAAACAGTTGGCAGAGTTCAGTGATCAAGCAAATACCGATATTCAGAACCTACTAATTCAATCTGATGAACGTCAGGCTATTGCTGCCATCAAGAAAAATACGGACATACCTGACGACCTCGTAACTACTTTTGATTCAATTTACATTTATTATGCGCAGACTCACCCGCGCAACCCTTACTCATCTCGTCCTTATGAATCGAGCTTTACAACTAATCATGATTTCACTTCTTTCCCTATCATAGATAACAACCCGGATATTTTTGAATCTGTTTATACTGATGGTGATTATGTGCGCATATGGAAAGTGAAACTGTGATTATGTTAACTAACTCAAACGCTAATATCTATGTCTAGGAATCAAATAATTATTTTAAATGCTTGGGTCTACGGGCTACTGCTCTCTGCTTTCTTGATATCTAAAACAGACATATATTTCTTGTTTTGGCCGGTTCGGGTTTTGTTGGGTGGTTTCGTTGTCTTCTGGTTGTCAGGAGCAAATATTTTGCATTTAATGCAGCAAATATTGCGTCGCGACTTTTCCTGGTTGATTTTCTTTATACTTTCAACTCTTAACTCCCTCTTCATACCGCCTCTTTTTGTTTTATTATTTTATTACCAATTTAAATTTGTGTCCGTCACCTCAGTGACTATGATATACGCGTCCCTTTCACTCATTCCGTTGTTATGGCCGGGTGTACATCTATTTGTATCCCGCTGGATAAAAGACTTCAAACCAAAACCTTTTGTTTTTCCGTCGTTCAAATTTAACAATAATGCTTTGCTGTGGGCATTTATTATTGTTGTTCTTGTGCAATCTCTAAATGTATTTCAATATAGTTTTTTACCTGTGCCGGATAGTTATTCATGGTTAATTTTATTTGAGAGTAAGGTTGCCCTGAATAAACTTCCTATTACAACCGGTGATAGTCGTAATTCATTTGCTGCGCTAGTTACCGCTCTTCACTATTTAGCGGATGTTAAGCTGTTTATTCTTTTCAAGTATTTTCTTCCGTTCCTATCTTTATTCGCTTTGGCCCCGTTATACCTGGCAGCACGAACCATCAAGTCCAAGCTACTTCAGCTGCCGTTGTTACTGAGCTTATTAATATCTCCAACCATTAGTCTTGAGCTGGGATATATTAGGCAACAAGTTTTGTTTCTTATTTTCTTGTATTTTGCAGTTGGTCTTTCAATTTATGCTTACCAGAAAAAGGATTATACGACTCAATATCTGATATTATTTTATGCGTTTCTTGGTACCTTTATTCATCCTGCCTTTTTAATATTTGTTCTTACTTGGCTCATAGCCTTTTTCATATCCAAAGCCAAATGGATTTGGAGTCATAAATATTTATCGCTACTAGTTTTTGTATTAGCCATTCCTGTTGCTGAAAAATTTACGGTCCTCAATATGTTTGTTCGAATATACGCACAAGCTCGTGCTTCTTTAAGACACTTATTACACGCTAAGTGGAACTTACGGTTTCCGGCTCATTTTATAAATAGCGACACATATGAAATGAGCTGGCCCGGATTTACGGGGGTCACTAAGTATTATGCTTATTATGTAGGTCCTGTCTCCTTGGTCATTATTATTTTCGTTATAATCTTGTTGATTGCTAATACTCAGTTCCGCAAATCTACAAAAGCCCTTCTTTTAAATAGCTACACGGCAGCCATTACGTTGCCAATAATATTATTTTTTTGTATTGCTGAAATCGCACCCCGTTTCGGAAATATAGCTTTTTTACCTGACCGTGCTTGGCAATACTTAGGAATCTTGCTTACCTTATTCTTATTCTTATTACTTTCATCAATTGATAAGGGCATAATTTTTTCGGGAAAAACTAATCGCTACATTGCTGTGATAGGTCTTGGCTCTTTTTATCTTGTTTCGATCATTGGAGCTATGTACATAAATAGTCTCACTAAGTACATAATGCCGGACTACGAATTTAGAGCTATAGAGTGGATAAAAGAAAACACGTCATCCGAGTCCAGAATTTTCTCTGGTTCATCACGGAATATTATAGGTTATCACGCCAAAGCTAAATATACTGGTTTTAACTCAAAATATTACTCCAACCCAGACAAGGACGTTATTTTAAGACACATGTCTAGCCAGATAGACATTCCAACTGTTGCCTATAGTGACTTGAATCGTATATCAGCTATTTTTAGTGAACTTGCTGCCGTATCAACGAAGTCAAAGGTTGAGTTGGAAGAGGCTATTGAGTACAACGAAGTATCCACAAAATTATTTAATGATTTGCGTGATGCAAGATTTGCGGTACAAAAAGACATTAGTGAGCTTAGCACTCTTATTGATAAATCTCAGGAATTTCAGGTAGCCCAGCAGCTAGGGGCAGACAATTTACCTGATATATACGTATATTACGCTAAAACGCATCCTAAAAATCCATATGCTGCACGACCTTATGAGTCATCCTTCACTAGTGACCAAAAAGTATCTTCATTTCCAGCTTTAGATGGACACCCTGATGACTTTATACGAGTATATGAAGAAGGGGATAATGTGATTATCTGGCAGGTTTTAGATCCTAATATTTAAGGTCAATGATATACCTTTTATCACCTCGTAGCGGTGGTCCATTCAAACAATTACAGTTAATTGCTAAAATACTGAATGCTCGGGGATTCGATGCTAAGCATTGCTATACTCCTCGCGATTGGATTAGGTTGCATTTTAATCGCAACGATAAAATTGTTTCTGTTGTGCCGCTTTTGTTTGTTACGAATCGTAAAAATTTTATTCTGAATATCCGAGGAAATTATCTGAAAGAAAGACGTTTAGCAAATCCCCTATCATATTTTTACGATCGAAATCTTCGCTTAGCTAGCCACACCGTGGTGCCGTCACAGTACTTGAAGAAAGAGCTGGGTTTAGATCAGGCGACTGTAATACCTACTTCGACAGATATTAAGATACCTACTCCTCGTCGCACAAGCCCACCCGATTCGTCCGTAGTGCGTTTAGCAACAATAACTAATTTTGACTTTAGGCCTAAGGCTCAAGGAATTAATAAGCTGATAAATATTGTTAATCAGCTATCTACAAAGAAACAGATTCAAATACATATATATGGTGGTGGACGGTGGCTTGAGCATGCTAAAGATCAATACGAGCTGCATAATTACAAGAAGTATCCAGTTACATTTCACGGGCACTTTGATAGCGCGGCTGATGTTTTACCTGGTAACGATATATTCATATACTGGTCTACGTTTGATAATATGCCGAACGTTCTTATAGAGGCGACCGCTTGTGGTTTGCCTATAGTTGTTAATCGTTACGCTGCGTACGAGGAAATAATCGGTACAAAAAACCTACTATCCGATTCAGAGACGGAATTTACTGAACAAATCCTACGCTTAATAGAGTCGCCGAGTATGAGAGATGATTTCGGTAAAATGAATGAACGTAGAGCTAGCCTATTTAATATCAATACTAATATTAAGCAGTGGATTGATGTTATCCAACCAACGTCTGCGCCGAACAAGAAAAGCTTATGATCCAGGAAGAAACAAGTGTGTGGGCAGGTTCATCTTCCGTAGTGTATAAGAATCCTACTGTATCGAGTCCGCCAGAAATTTCTATATTAATGTCTGCTTACAATTCAGCCGACACGATTAATAAGTCACTGCAGAGTATACAGTCGCAGTCTTTCAAAGATTGGGAAGTGATTATAGTTGATGATGCGTCAACGGATGAGACCCACGATATTTTACTTAAGTGGCAGCAGGAGTTGGGCCAAGAAAAGTTTACTATTATTAAGAACGACAAAAATATTGGTCTAACAAAGTCACTCAATAAATGTTTGCGCCGGGCAGGTGGTAAATTCATTGCTAGATTAGATGCAGATGATTATTGGCATTCGGAAAAACTAACAGTTCAGTCGGCCTACTTGTCTCGCTATCCGGCAGTTGGTGTCGTAGGTTCAAATTACGTAAATCTATTACAAGAAAAGGCAATGGTGACAAATTTACCTAAGCATGACCGCGACATAAGGAATAAAATTTATCGCTTAAACCCGTTTGGTCATAGCTGTGTTTTAATGAGGAAGCAATTACTTCTTTCGATCGATGGATATGACCCCTCAGTGTATTATGGTCAGGATAGAGATTTGTGGTTCCGACTTATGCCGCTAACTACTTTTCACAATATCCAGGATACTCTTTGCTATAGAAGGATTGATGAGGGCATTTCGGTAAGCAGCTCATCTCGTCAAATGTGGCAAAGCATTAAGACTAAAATTCATTATATTGGGATTAATCGCGCTCCCCTGGTTAATTATTTACACCTTGCTTTGCCTTTGCTGATTTTGCTTACACCAAAAAAGGTAAAGCGCTTTCGTAACAATAAGAGATTTTCAAGAAACCTATATGTTGATGAAAAAGGCGAGCTCAGTATTCAAAACCTAAACCTTCTTTTCATTAACGACCGTCCGATGATAAAAACTAGAGCTGAAACTGTTGCTCGCAATGCTATGTATAAGGCGTTATCGAAGCACCCTAGCATGCAAAGTTCTCGGGTAATAGATACCTCTCCAGCTCGTGCGCTTTTTTGTCAGATACCAAGTAGCGCTGATCTTTTATACCTTCGGTCTGGTGCTCTAACCGCTGCTAGTATTGCTATTAGAAATTTGTTTAACCGCCGCATTATTATTCTTGAAGTCCATAACTTTATGTTTGGGAATAACAGGTTGGCTGATGTTATTTACCGCCTGAGTGCTAAGCGTTGTCAGCTGCTTGTTACTATCACTAAAAATACAAAGAAAAATTGGTCAACTCATGGAATTCCTAATAGTAAAATATTGGTTCAGCCTAGTGGTTTTGATAAAATATCTTTCACATCGATAGCTAGTAGTTCAAAAAAATCACTACGCCAGAAGCTAGGCTTGCCAGTCAAGAAGAAAATAATCACATACAGCGGAAATTTGTATCGCCACCGTGGAATAGAGGACATGCTTCAAGCTGCTGATAAGCTATCTTCCGACCCGCTGGTATTATTTGTGATACTTGGAGGAACTGAATCGGACTTGGATTATTATAAGGAGCATATGCGTAAAAACTACCCTTCTTTAAACAACGTATTGTGGCTTGGTCATAAACCGATTGATAAGGTTGCTTCATACCTGGTGGCAGCTGATGCAGTGCTGGTCACTTATTCCAAACAATGCCCAACAGTGTCTACTATGAGCCCAATCAAACTCTTCGAAGCTTTGGCGAGCGGCACACCAACGGTAGCAGCCAATCTTCCGGCGATACGACATATTGCCGACTCCAAACATGTAACTTATTATCAGGCAGACGACGGTGACAGTCTTGCAGATAAAATATCTGAGGTGTTGAGAAGCCCAAATGATTATCTGCAAAGAGCAAAATTAGCACAATCCGTATCATTTCCTTATAATTGGTCTTCACGTGCTCAAAGAATTATTCAAAATATAACACGATGAAAAAACGTATATTGCATTTAATAACTGGTCTTGAGGTGGGGGGAGCGGAAACAATGTTGTTAAAAATACTTCCGCAGACAAAAGATGTTGTTGATCATCATGTCTGTTCCATTATTGGGGTGGGTCCAATTGGCGATAAATTGTCTGCAGCTGGTATCCCCGTTCATCACCTTGATTTGACTCATAGCCTCGCTCTCAGTGTGGCCGCTTATAGATTGAAGAATATTATAAATGAGATAAAACCAGACGTTTTAATTACCTATCTACCTCACGCTGATCTACTTGGTCGCATTGTTGGTAAAGCGACCGGTATAAAAACTATTGTTGGTTCCATTCGTGTACGTCTTACAAAATCTAAATACTTACCATTTTTTATATTTGATGGTCTTACTTCGCCCCTGGTTAACCATTACCATTTCAACTCGCGAACTATCGCTAACTTGCATCGTCGCTTACTGTTTGTCAGTCCTAAAAAAATTACCGTGATCCCTAATGCTATAGATGTAACTAAATACGATATTCAAATTGATACGACTAACAAAAAGAAGGAGTTAGGTATTCCTACTGATAAAGTAATCATTGGCTGTGTTGCCAGATTGCGTAAACAAAAAGGACATCCTGTTCTATTGTCTGCGTTCCAGCAGGTTATAAGAAAGCATCCAGACACAATGCTTGTTTTGGCTGGTGACGGAGAGGAAAAAAGAAACATCGTTAAGACTATAAGGAAGCTTAATCTACACAATAATGTGATTATGCTTGGTAATCGTCATGATGTACCTGAGATACTGCAGGTTTTTGATATTTTTGCAGTTACGACTCTTTATGAGGGTATGAGTAATAGTATTATGGAAGCTATGGCTGCGCATCGCGCAATTGTAACAACTGATATTCCAGAGAATCGCGAACTTATAACACATAACTCGACAGGCTTGTTAGTGCCTGTTCGCCAAGCTTCAGCTACAGCTAATGCTCTCATTGACCTGATTCAAGACCAGCCAAAAAGAAGGAAGTTAGGAGACGAGGCTTACAAAAGCGTTCTAAATAAATTTAGCTTAGAGGCGATTGTTCCTCGTTATAAAGAGTTCTACCTTAGCCTATGAGACAAAATAGCTTGTTCTCTGGATTGCAACGACTGAATTCACGACATTATTTACTGATTATTACAATCATATTTATTGCATCCCGAGCCTTAATATTCATATCCGAGAAAGACGATTTTCTAAATATACTTCTGCAACAAGACGACGGGGTTGTTTACCAAGAACTTTCCCTTATCTGGCAGGGTGAAGCTACATATGAATCTCTTAACCGTAGCCCATTTGTTCGTGTTCCTTTGTATCCCGTGTTTCTAGCTGTCGTCTCAAAGATTTCTTACCCACACAATATTCCTACTGTCTTTCTTATTCAACAGGTCATCCAGTATGTAATTATTGTCTCCGTTTTTTTGTATATAAAACGCTATCATTCTTTGGTCACCGCCGGTCTGCTTGCAATAACGCTTACCCTGTTTTTTGATTTCACTCTATATGGCTTCCTTATTCGTCCTGAAGTGCTATTTTCTGCTTTTATTCTATTTGCTTCTATTGCCTACCTGAAAACCTTCTCATCTAAGTCATACTTGTGGCCCTTGCTTACAGGTCTCTTGTTTGGATTAGCTACATTATCTAAACCAATAGCCGCACTTATCTTCATTCCTCTTTCTTCCGTATCTGTTTTCATTCCTATTATGCGCAAGCAGTCACCACGACGTGGACTCAAGCATGCCGCACTTATTGCTTTTAGCCTATTCATTGTTACTTCACCTTGGCTCCTCCGTAACTATTCACTAACTGGCTCCCTTATATTGCAACAGGATACCGGTAATATAATTCATGCCACTACTCCTGGTGGGCACTGGAGTTCTTTCGACATACAAGAAGCTATTTCAACTGAAGGTAAGTCCTCCTTAGCTATCGATCAAGAAGTTACCGCTTTAGCTATAACTAGGATTAAACAGAATCCCTCCATATGGATTCGCAATAGCTTGAAAAACTTCACGTTCAGACTATGGTCAATGGGATTCACAGACACGCACTTGCGTTATTTTGGCTACAGCGATACAGAGGGCGGCTATCACAAGTCATTAGGTGCGTCATTGTTCCAAAGACTAGTTCACTCCATAAATATTTTTTCTCCCAGCCACACCATTCACCCTGTTTCCCACCTCTACCTTATTACTAATAATGTTATTGGCTTCTCTATGATACCCATAACTCTGCTTGGTTTGATCTTGTTACCTTTTCTGAAACCATCATCGAGAAAACTGTTTACTGTTTTACTGTATTTCTGGGTACTTACTTCGTTTTTTGCTTTTAGTGGGTCTCGCTATATGGTCCCATTGGTTCCAATCTTATTTTTGATATTACCTGATTATCCAGAAGCTATACAAAAGCTATTACGCTTCTCTAAAATACAAACAAATAAGAATATATAATATGCATCTTATTCCTTCCAAGTCAGTCTACGGGTCACTGAAAACTAAAAACGGAACAGTTTTTGTTACTAGTAAAGAATACGACGGTTTTCCTCACGGAGTAAATAAGCCACGAGAGTATAGCTGGTTTTACTGTCTTGCTATAGAAGGAGAAGAGGGTGAGCTCGTGAAGGTCAATGCAAATTCGTCAGACTCAACAGTTAAATTAACTAGGAATAATAGCTTGGTATTCTATTCAACCGATAAGTTTAAATGGAAACAACTGAAGGTACCCGTATATACAGACCATGAAGGGTTAGTACAACGCTACGAGTTTGAGTTACCGACTAATAAGCCGATCTATCTATCTAATACTATTCTTTTTGAGTACGAGCAGCTCAGGCAACATATTGATTCCCTGCTGTCTGATCATAGAGATGTTATAACGTCGGTTAATATTGGACAGTCATTAGACAATCACCCCCTTGAGATATTTAGTTTTAATAAGTCCAAGCAGCCACGTGGACGAATTCTTGTTACTACCGGATGCCACCCAGCGGAGCCTGATGTCATCGGGAGCCTAGCAATAATTAAATACCTTCTGTCGCCTGATGCGTCTGAGCTACTAGAGAACTTTATTGTTGACGTGATGCCCATGCAAAATCCTGATGGTTACGTAAATAGCAGCTGCCTTACATCAAACGGAATAAATCTGTATTGGAACTTTCTAAAGGATGATTTTAAAAATAGTCCCGAGGCTAGTAATCTCTGGAAATACATTAAGGAGAATCCACCTTTACTGTATTTAGACTTTCACAGTTACGTACACCAATACCATCGTCACCCAATGCCCTACTTGAAGGATCCGGATGCATACGTTGGTTTTAAAACGAAATCGGTAGTTAAAAAGATGGACCGTCTTCTAATAAAGCAGTCGAGTGGGTTTTATCGGTTTGGAAAACTAGCTATGTGGCCTGAGTCTCTTTCCTCTTTTATAACCCAAGAGTTTAACGCCATCGCTTATACGAAATATCATTTCAATCTTTATGAGGGGATTGCAGCTAGCCAGGATAGAGCGGTTAATATTTTTACCGGCCTAACGAAAGTGTTATTAGACAATAAAGTGACTCAAGATGAAATTCTTCGCCAACCATACGGTAAAGCTGTTGTAGACCAGTCAGATAAATTTCCAATAACAGCTGTGTATGAGGTTACGAAGTTTTATCGACGTGTTTACATGTACCTGAGATCTTACCTGCGCTATTATCTTCATCGAAATAAAACGAAACTTTTTTAGCCGTTAAGTGGTAGTCTTCAATGATGTATAAATTAACATTTAAAATGAACTCATGAGAATACTGTTAACAGGTGGTACGGGTTTGCTAGGATACGCCTTACTTCAAAGTAAAAGCCCAGATATTGAGGTTATGAGCGTATATAATCCAAGCGAAGACCCCTTAAAGTACGAGTTACCTGGTTCGTCGAGAGCGTTGGATGTATCGAATCTTTCTAAAATAACTGCTTTATTCAAGGAGTTTAAACCAGAGGCCATAATTCATACTGCCGCCCAGGGTAGCTTGGACTGGTGCGAAGAGAACAAGAGAGAAGCCTACGCTGTTAACGTAACCAGCACAAAGAACATTATTAATCTTTGCAGCAAATACGGTGCACATTTTGTTTTCATGTCTAGTAACGCAGTGTATGCCGGTGATCACGGTCCCTATAACGAGAAAGTAACCCCTAAGCCGGTTAATCATTATGGTGAAATGAAGGTGGCTGTAGAAGATTTTCTAAAATCTCAGGATGTTTCCTTTACTGTTTTAAGACCTAACCTAATGTACGGATGGCCGTGCCCCGGTGGACGGGACAATCAGGTTACGCGCGTTATTTCTTCTTTACGAGCTAAGGAGCCCATTAATATTGTTAGTGATACGTATTTCTCGCCATTATCTACAACTTTTATGGCTACCGTCACTTGGCATGTAGCGACAAATATGATTAAAGGCACATACAATATTGGCGGTGCAGATAGAATGACCTTGTTTGAACTCTCAGAGAAAACAGCAAAAGTGTTTTCCCTTGATGCGTCACTTCTCTCCCCTATTTCGCACAAAGATACACAGGCTGCTGCTAAGCGTGCTATCGATACATCTTTTGACTGCAGTCTCATGCAACGTGAGCTAAAGTTTGAACCCTTGTCAGTAGAAGAAGGTCTAGAAGGAATGAAAGAACGCGGTTCTAAATAAGTATGAAAATAAATATCCTGGATCTAAGGCCAAGGCATCGATTAATGCCGGTTCCGGCTGATTGGTACCCTGTTTATATAAATAAGCGCTTATGGCGTGATTTGGATGTTCAGTTTAATTTTTATTCGACACTTGATGAATCCATAACAGATTGTGACTGTCTTTTCATATCTTCACGATTCTTTACATTACACACAAAAGATGACGGGGATCTATCCAGGACTTTGGAGCAAATAGCTTCTTATAGAGAAAAGACTAAAGTTATTTGGTTTGATTTCCGTGATAGTACAGGCAACACTCAATTTGAAGTATTGCCGCACGTTGATCTCTACCTTAAAAAGCAACTTCTGAAAGATTTAACGTTGTATCAGAAGCCTCTTTACGGGAATCGGGTCTATACGAATTATATTCATGAAAAATTCAGTATTTCTGATAGTTACGATGAGTCGTGTTTGCCGTTGCAACCGGAGTATGAGAAAAAGCTTGGCATTTCCTGGAACCCGGGATTATTAGATTTTCGCGGTGGCATAAACCCAGTTATGGTTCGAAATCTACTTACTGATAAATATGAATCTGTATCTAAGATTCGTCACCAGATTGATTGGCAGAATCCTCTTTCTGAAAGATCACACAATATGCTGGCTCTCTTTAGTACTAACTACAAAAGAGAGACCGTAGCTTGGCAACGAAAGAATATTGTTCATGAGTTACGCAAAATTAACGACAATAAAATTGTTTTTGATAAAAAAGTTCCTTTGGCTGAAGAAATATCTATTCGCAAACAATCGAAAATTATATTGAGTCTATTTGGTTGGGGTGAAATTTGCTCACGTGATTTCCAAGCGTTTATCGCCGGATCATGTTTAGTCGCTGCCGATACGACTCATTTAAGAACATGGCCGACAACACATATTCCTCATAAAACGTATTGGCCAATAAAATGGGACTTGTCTGATATTGGTGAAGTTTACGAAACGCTCATTGGTGATAATAAGTTACGTTTCTCTTTAGCTATGGCTGGACAGCAAAGATACAAACAAGCTTGGTCATTAGAAGGAAGGAAGATGTTTTGTGACAGATTGGTAAAGAAGATCCGTACCCTATAACAAGTACGAGCAGTGCCCCCAGCCCACAACCCTAGACCTGAGAAATATAGCCTCAACCAGAACGACAATATATAATATTTGACAATACCTACTCAATCCGCCACGTTACCTAGTCACGGTAACTGTTTGTTCTTTTTTACCAGGAGAGAGTAATGTTTAGAAAAAGTAGAAGGTCGGGATTGACGAAGCTTGAGTTGCTGATACTTTTAGGAGTTATTGCTATTATTGTCGGCGGCATCGTGTTTGCTATTGGTCTCGTAGGTGGAGTGGCAATGGGCAACCACTGGGTCGACGAGGAGTCTGCCTTGAAAGCAATTCAGGTGACAGATTCATCCATGACAGATTTGGTGAGATTGGAACGGCATGTTTGGGGATACAGTCATGCTGTTGCGATGGACGAGGAAGGCAGCGAAAAGAATTTCCTCCTAGATGCATGTATCCTTCAGAATGTCACGGCAATAATCTCTGATGAGTGAGCTCTCAACAAATCACGCACCGCAAGCACAATTTGTGTCTGCGGTTTTTTTATCGTAAATTAGCCAATATTTATTTTACATTTGTTGAATAAGTATTCTATGATTACCAAACTAACTATTATTACTTTATGTCTTCATTAGCCTCACAAGTCGGCGACCTTATTCCTGAAGGTAATTTGAAAAATAACTTACGTTTTTCTGCTTTTAAGGTAATGTTTACGACTATTGGAACTAGAGAAGTTCAGATCGGTACCGTTAAAGATAAGGTGTCCGCCGCTATTGGGAGACTCATTTTTTCGAAAGAGAGTTTAGGGGAAAGGGAGATAGAAGGGTACTTGCAACACTACGACCTAAAACTAGGTGACACTGTAATTAATGCTGGGTCATACCATGGCTACATGGCAATTTATGTGGCAAAGAAAGTTGGCCCTACAGGAAAGGTCATTTGCTTTGAGCCGGAACCGAATAACCTTCGGTTACTGCGAAAAAATATAGCGTTGAACAATTTAACTAATGTTGAAATTATTCCGCGAGGGCTTTGGAGTTCCAACACATCACTGCCACTAATTAGCATGGGCTCTGGAAGTAAGTTAGAGCCTAACTCGGCCTGGGAAAAACAAACCATACCGGTTACAACTCTGGACAGTGCCGTATCCGAGCTAGGATTATCTAAAGTAGACTTTATTACTATGGATATTGAAGGAGCTGAAATAGAGGCCGTCAAAGGAGCAACTAAAACAATAATGGATAATCCTGGAATTAATATTGCTATAGCCTCCTATCATAATGTTGATGGAGCTCCTACATCGCTGCGTGTGGAAAAAATACTTAAGCAGTGTGGAATGTCTACATTTACCGATTACCCACGTCACATCACTACCTATGGCTCAAGACAGCACTCCTAGCACGACACAGCAGTTCTTTAGAGTGCTACGTCACGAACGGCCTTTGTTTGCGGCTACGCTCGCAAAAAATGCGTCTGTTTGGGCTACTCATAAATTCCTACTGAAGAATCATTGGCTGCAAAAAAATATTCATGACTATAAGATGGTTTTTGATTTAACTGATTCCGGTATCTCGCGCTCACTACTCTTAGTTGGAGACAGAGAGCGAGAACATCGCTATATATTATCCAAAGCCATTAATCCAGGCGATAAAGTCTTGGACTTGGGTGCTAATATTGGTTATTACGTGTTAATGGAACACAAGCTAATGAAAGGAAAGGGTCACGTCATTGCTATCGAGCCAGAGCCAAACAATTTTAAGCTTTTAACGAAAAACATTGAATTGAATAACTTTTCGTCGTTAACCACTACTATTAACGCAGCTGTTTCCGATAATGATGGTACCGCCGATCTCCATCTTTCAAAACTAGCTAATGTACACAGTTTAAAACAACAACAAACTAGCCAATATACGGGTCGGTCAATCTCTGTGGACACAGTAGCTTTAGCGAGCATAGCCAAGGAACATCCTGACATTGACCTTATTCGTATGGATATTGAAGGTTACGAGCAAGAGATTCTTCAATCTATAATTGAAATCAATAAGAGCCAAAAGTTTTTACCAAAAATTCTTTTTGAGCTACACCCTCCTAAATACTCTGCAATTAAGTTCAATCAACTCTTAACTAACCTGCATGAATTAGGTTATGGGGCTAGTTTCCTTGCTACGTCACACATGGATCTGATAAAAAAACATGGATTATCTGTTGCTGCTAGACTGCCAACTGACGGCACTGTTAGATACATAACTCCTGATGTACCAATTGGCTCATTAATAGACCTGTATCCACACAGTCGTGCAGTTCTACTACAGAATAAGTCTGACGCGTAAATCTTATTACTTTTACTTACCTGACTTTTAGTCGCTCTATCCCCATTACGTACTTTGAGTTTCTTGTTTGTCGCCAGGGTAAATATTGTCCAATCGCCTGCACCGAGTCCTGATGTTCAGGATCATACTTAAGCTCAAGCACAACATCGTCGTTGACGTTAACACTGTTAATCTCCATATTGTTATTAGTTCTTCTTAGATCAGCCACTTTTACGTTACGATCAACTGTCACTCGAAAATGTTTATCTCTGGATATCCAGTAGGAGCGTGTATAGATTACCGATAATGTCTTTTTCAGTGTGCTCAAATCTATTCCGCTTACGAACGATAATCCAGCGGAAGAAAAAACGTTTTTAATTTTTTGTTTATCGAGAAGATCATCCTTTGAGGTACTCTTTAATGGATACAACTTTTTATACCCAACGTCCCCCACTCGTGCTTTTAACTCTAAGACTGGTTGTAGCTCAGTATCCTGCTCACCATACCAACGTATTCGTATTTTTACTCTCTCGCTGGCCCCGTTAACATGAGTTTGGTAATGCCCTAAGGTTAGGGTGTCAAAATATATGTTATTTACTATCCGCTTTTCGTAAATTTCACTGAATCCGGCTGGATGCGTAGCTAACACTGCCTCTATTCCATATACGTGCTGAAACGGAACTACGAACTTCTTTTCATATCTAATTGATTCGTTTTTTATCATAGTGATATTAGAACTGGTCAGCGATCGGCCCTGCTTCGGTTGGCTGAACAACTGAATTTATTGAAAGTATTGATCCAGGTTCAACCATGTATGGATTTTTTACATTATGCGACGACATGCTTTGAATAGACATTTTGCCAAATCCATACTCCGGTTTTTTCTGGTACAAGGCCACTCCCACATCACAGTTGTTTAGGCTTAAACCCTTAATTTTGGCATCTGAAAAATCCTTACTTACCGCCGCGACTTTAGAATTACTAATAGATACATCTGACGCTATAATCCTGCTGCGCTCACCAATGCTTAACCCTTTATCTCCAGCACCATTAATAGATACATTTTTAAGCTCTACGTTACTGCCTGAGAAATCGAAGCCATCGTTACCAGCGCGGACTACTTTTGTGTTAATAATTTCACCAGATGAAAAGTCACTATCAAGTCCATCCGCCGCTACGTCTATGAACAGTACGTCTTCCAATTTGAATTGAGATCTTAAAATATTCAGGGCGTCATCAGAGTCGTGATTTTTTTTGAATACTACATGTTGGAAGTTGACTGGAGATTCATAAAATGTGACAGCGCCGGTGACACCCCACAAGCCGTGCTGAGGCGCGGCTAGATTACTAAAGTTTACGTATTTAAAATTTGATTGTTCCTTTGCGTTGAGCACGACTAAACCATTTCCAGTACTGTCATCTGACGTAACTACAACCGGTGAGTCTTCTCGCCCCATAAAATGTAGTGGTGAATATGAGATGATTTGAGCTTTATGAACAAGATTCAGGGTGGTGCCAGAGTCTGCGTGCAGAGTGTAGCCAGGCGGTATTATTAATGTACGATCTACTTCCCACTGCCCATCTAATATATATATGCGTTTTGCCCTCTCATCAACACGGATAAAATTAAAGGTTGAGTGGTTTGCTCTTTGTCGCATAATATCTTCACTGGCAAAATTTACTGCTTCACGTGGCAGGAGTGACGGCGCTTCCTCCTTTATAATGTTTTGGCCCGGTATCGTGTAGAGAATTCGAAAATCTTCAGCTACACATGAGTTTTCGTCGAATGAGTCAGGCAGTCTAATTTCAATCATTTCATGGGTAATAAGTTCGCTTGGTGTGTATGGAATAAGTCTTGTGGGTTGTTTTAGCCTAACTTCTCCGGATGAACACCTTATTCCGTTGACTAACACAGGCATTGGTAGAACGGTTCCTACTTCAATAGATATTTGCTGCCCATCAACACCGGCTACATATGAATCAAGGGCTTTGTTTGCTTCTAGCACTTCTCGCAAACGACCTTGCAAGGCATATAAGTCTTGTTTGTCATACTGATACGATGGATAGCTAGAGTAGAGAATATCTAGCTTCTCTTCCATTTCATTGCTTACGTCAGAAAAGAAGGTATTAAGGTAATCTGTTTTTGTTACACGTGTAAGTTCACGGATATACATCTCCATAAATATTGGGTCTGAAAAGATAGAGTGAATCCAGTTTGTGCTATCCGGCATATCGTCATAGTTCATCCAGGTCTGGAGAAAGGTATCCCGACGCTCATATTCAGTTTGCGCATCAAATATTATGGGTTCAATATGCGCAGTCACAGGATTGTAATACATTTTCATGTTGCCAGAGCTCGCTGCGTGTTGTCCGCCCACTAGATCAAGGACGGCAAAATATTTAGCTAATATCTCACAATCAAATACGTCGCACGTAGTAATTTCACTGCGACGGAACTGCTCAATTAAACTGCGGGCGGCTATGAATTGCTGAGATAAATCCTCATTCTTTTCTACTTTCGATGTCTGGTAAGAATCAACCTGCCTAATTTCATTCATCCACAAACCCTGCCACTGATCTTCATTGTATAATTCTTCGCTAAGAACAATAATTGGTCCTTCTCGGCGTTCGTTTCTTTCAACTAATTCTTTGGAGAAATGCTCTTCAATGGCAAAAATTCCTTTTTGTCGCCCATTAATAATGACATCAACAAAATCATAGTTGAGAGCAATAATATTCTCACGTGACATTAATTGATGGACAATCCACTCGTTTAAATCTTTTCTTGTGTTGGGGTGTTGAAGAGAAAACTGCTTCATGCCGAATATTGTTTTATCGTCATCACGAACTTCTACACGAAAGGACCATTTGTCTCGCGTAAAGTGGGCAGTGCCACCTTTTAAGCGAACCCTAACATTTACTACGTCTCCATTGTGTCTGATCTGTGCTGGAAGGGTGGGATTCTCTTCTACATACAAACTTCCACTCTCAACTGCCTCATTGCGTTTTTCAACTAATTGTTTCCAGTCATCAAATTTAAAGTCCACTACTAGACGTTCGGGACGCGCCAGCCGACCACGTAGAAAGTGTTGGCCAGTTATGCCTGGGGCGCTTATAGCTCCGGAGAATTGTTTTAACACCTCATAGTACGAATTAACTTGTCCGGATACGTATAATTGAGCCGTATAATATGAGGATCCTAGTAATAGCATCAATACAAAGGAGACAATAATCCCCAAAACCAGTGTCCTCCTAAAGCCTGCCTTGCTTTTTATTACTCCCCGCAAGCGCCTATGCCATGGATCAATATGTGCACTTTTTATATCCACGATGACGCACGTTTACGTTCTGCTATCGATGAACGTGTACGCAATACTCGGATCTAGTTGTCTTAATTCTGCGCGACAGGAACTTAATACATCAATGTCCACAAACTCCACCACAAAAACTCCTTCAAATTTACCTTGGGATTCGTCATGACGATTTAGATAGGCAGAGGCACAGTGCTTTTTTAATATGCTTAATACTTTATCAAAAGATAGGTTACCGTCAGTCCTGCCGGTAACAGTAAGGTACATGTGTGATTGACTGTCATTTTTTCTGTAATCACTGCGCAGCCAAAGATACGTAACTACAAATACGAAGGCAACAAGTGTTGCTACCGTTTGATCAGCCCCTAAGCCCAGCCCGACAGCGATAGCCAGGAATAAATAGGCTAGCTCTTCCGGTTCTTTTATAGCGGTACGGAATCTAACGATCGATAAAGCACCAACAAGTCCGAGAGAAAGCGCTAACGATGATTTTACGACAGTTATTATAAACATTGTCGTCACCGTAATTAAGACAAAATTTGCTGCAAGCATCTTACGATTAGATAGCGTTCTGCCATAACGGACAAATACATCACCCAGAATGTAGCTTAGAATTGCAGCTAGGAATAAATTTCCAATAAATCCAATAATGGGGACCTGTTGGACGGGTTGACCAATGAGATCAATTATTGAATTAACTTGCATAAAAACGGGCTTTAAACATCACGGCATTGTAAAACAGTGACGGTTTTTTATCAACAATTGCTCAAGGGTACCGGGATGACTATTTAGTTTTTAGGTGGTTAGGTGAGATTAATTTGGATGAATTTATCGGGATATGCGTTTGTTGAGCTTGGGGGTTTAGTTCACCCAAATTGAGTTTGACATATTACCTGTTATATGTGATACTCTTTTACTGTAGCTAGTGAAAGTTCCTTGTAAATTAAATAAATCCTGTCTCCCAGGAGATTGGTCACACACTAGTTGTTCTAGGGTGCGTATCTTAATTACCTATCCCCCAGGGGATATGGCTTCAGATGGCTTCACAAACATGAGGAGAACTAATCATGACGAAGCGTGTGCCTGAAGATCAGGTGGCTACATTACGGGATGGTTTGTCTAACAATCGTGCTTTTCGCAAGCATCGAGGCAAGCTAGGATGTTCAGTAGTACAACTCCTGACAAATTTTATTGGGGAAACAACATCCCCTACGCAAGCCCTGCGACAGTTTGATGAGATGACTGGGGAGCTACGGATTTTGTTGAATAATCTGGCATGCTTAAGGCGTGATGATATGACTGCTGCAGAAGAACAGCTTGTCAACGCCCTGAATACTCGAGACCATCGGCTTCCGTTCGAATCAACTTCGCCCGTTCCTACTCGCCCATATGTTGTGGTTATGTTGGATCCTCATCGGACGTTGACCATGATCAAATGGATTACCCAAGGTCACTGGATGGATCTTAACTACCATCTCGATGGTGATTCAACCACACTAACCACTGCAATGTTTAATCTGTTTCCTACACTGGAAAAATACAGCTTGAAAAGACGTAGTGATGATGAGTATGAAGGGTGGGAACTGATGAGTGCGCAGCTTGACTCAGTGACCAGTGTATTTAAGGAGGATTTAGAGAAACTCACTGGTTTGTCTCCTCGTAGACTGTTCATGGGATATGGATGCTACAACGATCACCTTGAAATCGCTCCTACCTTTAGCGCGGACCCCCCTTTTGGCTACCTCGTGAAGGGTACGCAAGATCAAGTATTGTCTTGTTTTGATCGATCTCGACAACCCATGGTGGCAACCTGGCAACTTCGCCTTCCTGAAACCAATGATCCGTTGATGAAGGGTGTCGGATTCCATCTGGAAGAAGAACACGAAGCTTGGTCTGATGAATACCCTGATCATGTCAGCAAGTCCGTCAATAACGGAATGGGCGTCATCTACCTGAATGATCCTGGTACAGCCTGGACATGTCACAAGCTTGGTGAAGTTGACCACAGCGGCTGGCATAACATCGATGAAAACGATGTATTACGTTTTCGTCTCGACTAACTCTTACCCCTCGCATGATTCACATTGTGGATCCTCTGCGAGGTTTTTTTCTTACTTATTTTGTACTCAATATCCGCAGGCGATATAAGATATGTATCATTATTGATCCATGCGCGGTAACAGTGATGGTGACTCAGCCCTTATATCTTTCTGACCAAAAATTGAATAGAGGATAAAAAATCCATTATCTATGCACTCTTCTGCATTGGAAGATGATGGCAGTTTTATTTGAATTAATTCATGAGATATTAGCTTGCTTGGTATATGTGGTGTGAGAACAACAGGATGAACTAGCTCTTGCCTATAAGTGCCGCACTCAATCCCCCTTATTGCCATTGGAAAAGGAAGTACCGTTCCAACTTCTACGGTTATATCTTGTCCTTTTGCCTCACTTACGTATCCATCTAGTGCTTTTTTAGCTCCAAGAATGTTTCTAATTCTGCTTTGTGCTTTTGTGATACCACTTTGGTCATACTTATATGATGGGTAGCTACTATAAATAATATTTAACTTGTTATTCATTTCTTCCTGTATCTCTAACCAGAAGTTATTTAAGTAATTAGCGTCACTCATTCTAGCAAGCTTCGCTATGTATAGCTCCATGAACTTCAGGTCGGAAAATATAGTCTTTATAAAACTTGCACTCTCTGGGGCTGTTTTGTAACTTGCCCATGCTTGCAAGAATAGTTCGTGCTCTCCAAAATCTGTTTCGGCATCAAAAGATACTGGTTCTATGCGCAGGCTGTCGGGATTGTAGTACATCTTAAAGTTCCCGGGCTCGAGAGAATGCTGACCTCCCATAATATCTAAAGTAGCAAAATATGTTGCTAGTATTTCACAATCAAATACAGCACAAGTCGTTAGTTCATTTCGTCTAAATTTTTCTAACAAGCTACGGGCAGCAATAAATTGATCTGCTAGATATTCGTCTTTAATAACCTGGGATGTCTGATAGGAATCAATTTCTCTAGCTTCAGCAGCCCAAGGGTTCTGCCACGTGTTGAGATTATCTAGTGCTTGATCGAAGGATAAGAGCACACCGGGTTTTCGTTTATTCCACTCCATCAGCTCCTGGGTAAAATGACCCTCGAATGCATAGATGCCTTGATGTCGTCCGTTGATAGTAACGTCAACAAAATCATAAGGTAACACCATTGCGCCTTCTCGTGCCATAAGTTTATGCATAACCCACTCATTCAAATACATGCGCGTGGCTGGGTGTTGTAGAGAAAACCGCTTCATACCAAGTATTGTTTTGTCATCATCACGAACCTCAATACGAAGCGACCATTTACTACGTTTGAAATGATCACCCCCACCTTTTAAGCGGACGCGGACGTCGATGTTCTCTTTGTTAATCCTAATTTTGGCTGGAAAAGTTGGGTTGTCAGTGGCAAACAAGTTATTGGCTTTTACGGCTTCATCGTGTTTCTCTACTAGTCCTTGCCAGTCTTCAAATTTGAAATCGATTGTTAGCGCCTCCGGGTGTGACATGCGTCCGCTGAAATAGTTTCGCGTCACTCTAATTGGATCAGATATTGCGCTAGCGGCTTGGCTCACTACTTCATGATATTCATTAACCTGTCCGGATATATATAGCTGCACTGCATAATACATGCTGCCAAGAACTAGGATTACCTGAAAAGCAATAAATATTACTACCAGAACCACTCTACGAGACATAGCCTCTACACGCCACTGTTTCAATATATTCTTATACTCTGTTTTGACCTTTAGTTGTTTTATCTTCACTCTCTATCTATTAATATGTTTTGCTAACTTTCAGCCTCTCACTATAAACCAACGTTGTACCCCGATCAATACAGTTATATGGAGCAGACAATACTACCTCACAGCCTGAATATCTTTGTTTCCAGTCGCACAAACGATTAAGTCGGAAATAATGTTATTTAAAAAATATTCTTTTATATACGCGACGCGATAAATAAGTGAGGTAATTTATTACGGCATTGATTTTGCTACCATCTTCTTCTGCTATCTTCTTCACTGTATATGTTTTATGCCACTTATCTATAGTCTCATGCCACTGTTCACGAAAATTAACGTTACTTGTTATTCTACGCTTTATCTCTTTATAGTCCGGTCTCTCAATGTCATCCTTCTCTTCAGTCTTCCTGGCTAATATCCGAATGCGAGGGAACCGCAATCGTGGTATATCTTGGCGAGTAAGACTGTCTCCATCGAGTAATAGGTCCTCATACCCAATAATTTCAAACCCAGCTTTCTTTACAAGATACTGAATACTTTCTCTACAAAACATATATGGATGATTCACCTCAACCATTCGCTCTAACGGCCTGTTTAAAAGGGCGCTCACCGTATCTTGAATACTCAGATACAACACGCCACGATCAGTTAGCAGGGACCGAATTTTTTTTAAGTTAGCGAGGGGATCAAGCGTATGATTAATAGCCTGTGCGAATATTGCGATATCAAACTTATTTTCAGTCACGTAGTCTTCAAAAAGACCTGTTGTCACATTCATGCGTGTTCGCTTAGTGGCATACTCTGCATTTTTTTCTACCGGTTCAACACCGCACGCTTCCAAATCGCGGTATCTCTCAAGAAACGCTCCCGCAATGCCACCATAACTACACCCAACGTCCAATAACATCTGAGGGTCATCAAAACCTGCGTGCTTTTTGAAAAAAGGAATAATGCTTCTCTGTGTAGTCACGACCTCCTGTCGGAATATTCGCGTAATCCCCTCATCCGTACCAGAAACTGCCTTACGGTAGTCTGACTTATTGAACTCTTGATACATGCGCTTTACCGGACGTGGGTTAATATACATCAAACCGCACTGCTTACAGATTACGGAATTCAGGGGAAGCCCAAAGCGCTCCTTCTTACAAAAAGTATCTCCGTCATCTGCCCCACACGCATTACACGATACGTGCTCTAACTCATCCATATACCGGTTTAAATTAATTTTCATTATTTCACAATTATAATCGGATCAGTCTTCTTGTGCACAAAACAAATATCTTCATCGCCACTTTTCTTCGTAGGCAAACGCGTTAACACTGCCTTCCTAGAACCGCTCGACCATTGAGTAGTTACTTCATACGATGGGCTGGAACATGTTAAATCTAATTCAGATCGAATATGACGTCGCATATTATCTAATTGTAATTCTTTTTGAGTTTCATCGGTTGCTTTTGCATCACCCGAACTTCGCTTAAGAGCTACAGCTTGTAATGTCGCACCTCTATTAGTTACCTTCATGTCCACTATATCAAAACCGACATGGCGCAATAGGAGTCGTAATGAATACGGATTGAAGGTAGAGCAGATCAAGGGAAAATGAGATTCCTGCATAATATTACGTGTATGGAATAACCCGGTTGATACATACAGCACGGCGTTATTCGCCATCAACTCATGCAAGTCCTTTAGAACGACATAGGGATCAAGGCAAAACTCCAGCACATGGTAGAAGGAACATAATCCAAATGGCGCTTTCCCTGCTATGTCCTTATTTATTAAGGCGTCTTCTACTCCCAGACAATGAGTACCATCACCTAGCGTGTCGCGAGCTATACTCGCACGATGCCGGGACGGCTCAACGCCAAAAACGCGAAAGCCACGATCAGCAAATGGTTTCATCTTTTCACCAAAACCACACCCGATATCTAAGACTGGTAAATCTTCTTTAATATATTTCTTTACGCAGTTGTAAATAGTTGTATCAGGAACGGGGACGCCTCGACGCTCCACTTCACCTGAATAAAAATCTTTGGCAAAATACTCTGCAAACCATTCTTTACTTGGTAAGCGTGTAAACCGGATATATGTACAAGACGGACAGAAACTTTTGACAAGACCGGCTGATCCATCTTTTCCTACCACCCGAGACAGCACACGCATCTTGCACTGACAAACCTTGCATACACCTCCGTGCTCAATAAAATTATCTGACGAAAGATAAATCGCCTTCATATGATCCCCGTCATTCAATTGCAACTTATCTACGACAAATGAATAGTCACCGTGTGCCGCATCCTTGTATTGAGACAAGTCTCTGTCTAAAACAACACGACTGCTAACATGTGATGCTACACGAGGCCGCACACTACGTACTCTTGACCATATACGGTCCGCAACACTTATTAGGCTCTTTGTTTTATAAGATTTTGGCATTATATCCTAAGATTCTACTCTATGAATCTAGTATCGCACAATTAAGCGCAGCTATGGTATTCAAACCAGAAGCTATTTTGATGCCCGCGCTGGTACGCCATCAAGAACCATAACGTAGCGCAACACAGACTGGATGCCATGAAAGATAATTGACGCAACAACCGCACCCATTATTCCCATACGTGGAATAAGTACAAGATACAGAACTAAGTTCACGACCCCGGAAACGACACTAGATAAAAAATACGAATATTCTTTCTTCATTTTTATAAGGATCACACCAAGAGCTGTACCCATTAAACTGAACGGGATGATTAGCAGGTAAGCCTTAGCGTACGGAATACTATCAACATACGCATCTGAGAATATTAGCGGTACTAATATTGGGATTAATAACCAGAGCGCGCCCACTATAATGAAAGCTAAAATAACCATTAATAAGACATAGTGATGCAACACGTGTCTAATACTGGAATCGTCTAATCGAAATATTTTTGACTTGTAAACAACTATGCCATTTACAAGCACTGCCTTTACTGCATCCCCTAAGGAAATGGCAATAACATACACTGCTACTGCACGGACACCTAACACGTACCCAATCACTAACTTATCCGCATGGGTGTATAAGATACCAAAAGCATGTGAGAGCATTAATTTATGTCCTGATGCTTTCCAGCCCTGCTCGACACGATCATTACTGAGATATCGGAGTGATCGTAAATAAATAGCTAGATTCAACACGCCATTGATTACCAAGAAGGAAATAAAGATAAGTACGGCGCTATCTCTAAATAGAATAATCGCTATGGCCATACCAACAAACAAGACCAGCGCCATAAATATGCTGTACAGTGCACCTAATCTAAATAACTCTTTCGCGTTATATATGTTCCCCCATCTATTGAATATATGAACAAAGGGAAACAGCACCGATGAGGCGAGCAAGCCAATTGCGATAGTGGTCTGCCCGACTACAAACATGTATGAAGCGGCAGCTATTAACACGACGACTCCAATCATTCCAAACACAATGCTTAAGTTAATCACGGCTTTAACTGTCCCATCGTATCCACGCGCTATCGCACGGAACAAGGATCCATTGAACCCAGGCAAAGTAGAGATGGAGACTATGGTCACAATAGATATTAATAGTTGGTATTGACCAAAAATATCTGCAACCACTAAACGTGCGAACAACACCGTTATGCCAACTCCTGCAGCCATCCTTGAAACACGACCAGCTACTAACCACATGCTATTTCCAATCAGCCACGACATATCAAGGCGGATTTTTCTTTCAATCCAACTAGCAACACTCATATTATTACTTCGCTGTATCAATTAGCTTCTTCACTACGTGTGCTTCTGTTTTTCTCATAGCGTCAATCGTAGCACCACCTATATGGGGGGTGATTATAAGGTTGGTGTTATTTTTTGCGTATTTAATTAGCGGCCCGGTCATATGCTTTTTACCAACCTCATCCCGCAATACATCTAAACCAGCACCAGAGATGTGATTCGATTTCAGCGCACTCAACAAATCTACTTCATTCACAATCTCTCCCCGACTTGTATTAATAAACACCGCTCCTTTTTTGCAGTGTTTAAAAAATGATTTGTCTATAAGATCTTCGGTGTCGTTATTTAAAGGCGCATGTACCGTCACAATATCTGACTGCCTCGCCAATTGGTGAAGTGTTGTGCATCGTTTATATCTCTTAGTAGTAACGTGCGGGTCAAAATATATAATATCAGCACCAAAAGCTTGGCCGTATCGAGCAATCATAGAACCAAGGCGACCAAGACCAATAATGCCAATAGTCTTTCCTTGTATGTCGCGCCCTATAAATTCATCCCTATTCCACTGGCCATCGCACACAGCACGCGCAGCAGGAGTAATAAACCTATTAACATTTAGCATTAAAGCCCACGTCAATTCAGCTGTTGATGTAATGGTGCGCAAAAAAGAAGTATCACCCTTCAGCGAAATAACTTTAATATTATTATTGCGACAATATTTTTCATCGATATGATTAAGTCCCGTCGTTGAGGTCACGATATATTTCAAAGCCGACGCTTTTCGCAACATTCTTTCGTCGAATTCAATACCCAACCGTACAATAACGCAATCATAGCGAGCGACTACTTCTTTTAGCGAACTATAGTTATGACGCCCAAGCGCAACGGTGTGCCCACTACCTCGCAATAATTTTATTGCTTCAGTGTTGAATCCATTTGATTCTGTAATAAGGATTCTCATCAGTTCAGAGTGCGAACATAGTCTCGGGCGAGCTCAAGATCAGAACGAGTATCAATATTTAAGGATCGCTCTGACGGCATAATGTATGGAATACAGCTTGGTGTTACAAAAGACTTTGTCCGCAATAACGCATTCGTTTTTACAAGATAAATTGCGCCATTGCGTAGTACAGCCTCACGAAATACTTGCCTTCGCTTCCCCGTTCTACCACTAACAACTGGGGTGACTTTCTTATTATTGATGTAATACATGTAGTTCGGGTGATTATCTTTGACTGACGTAAAACTACAAACACTGCTAGCGTTATTTTTTATTGCTAGTCGAATAGCGGCATCAATGTCTTTACTCGATCTAAACGGGCACGTGGGTTGGAGTAATAATACATAGTCGTATTTCTTACCAACACGCTCTAACGTATGCAAAACAACATCGACAGTGCTCGACGTATCCTGCGCCAGGTATTTCGGACGTTTAAATGGCACTTGTCCACCATGCTTCTTAGAAATATCTGCAATCGTCAATGAATCCGTAGAGACAATATGATCAAAATTAAACACACTATCTTGAACAGCACGCAAGGTGTGAGCAATTAACGGTAACCCACCTAGCTCTACAGTATTCTTATTTCTCACACCCTTTGAGCCACTACGGGCAGGAATGATGCCAAGAATGTTCGGTGTTTTCATTTCTTCTTCTTGCACCAAACCATAAAGCCTTGCCCGAGCTCTTCCTCGCACATCCACGGATGTTTGTTATATACTCTCCGACGCCATTCTAAAATATTAATATACACGCGCACGATCGTGCTTTCAATAAATTGTGGCAATACCGTAAATGGGAAAGACGGTGAATAAGAGAGTTCTGGAAACGGATATATACCAGTAGTACGAATCCCTACAACATCACGCTTACGTTTGAGGTAGCGCACATATTGCTTTGAATCATAATCATTGCGATAAACACGACTTTTTTGCTTCACCTTATTAGATTGACCGAATAAGAATGCAAATTTCTTCAAGGCATCATTAAGTGGCTGAAACAACGTCTGCACGTTATCTTTTCGTTGCGGAATTATATATGCAATAAATGTCCCACCTGGTTTCAATATGCGCAGCTGTTCGCGCATAGGCGGCACGATATCTTTAAAGTGCTCTAATAGACCAATGCTAATCACAACATCGAAAGAAGCGTCTTCGACTGGCATGCTCTGAACGTCGCTACATATATATGAGGCGTCATGCTTATTCGCAGAGAAAATATTCTTAGCAACATCTAGTACGTGAGAAGAAGAATCAAGAAGTGTCACGTCATACCCCTCATCGGCAAAAAAGGATGACATAGATCCGCGACCAGCGCCTACATCTAACACGGCCCCCTCTTTCGGTAGCCCTATAACTTCTTTTATAAAATCAAAATGCTGCTGGAAAGCAAGCTCAATCTGATGCTTGGGTTTCCCCTTGCTCCAATGACTCCGCGTCGCCTCTGACCGTGCTACCCAGTTTTTATCAAATTCTTTTGTTGAACCTTGTTGTTTTCCCATACTGCCTCGTAATTTATAGGATCATATCTGTTTAACTCAACTCTTGTCTCTCTGTCAATAATTCCTGTATATTCTTCAGATGGTAATCCATCAATACATTTCTGCGGACGCATTGCGTACACCATTTCTGGAGTTATTCTAGTACCAACAGGGATATGACACGCGGCTACAAGAGACTTCCTGAATAGCGGTCTAAATTCTGACTGTCCATCCTGCAATCCCCTGTCAACCTCGCCTATTATGCTCCTATTAAGAGGTCTCTTGCCTACACCCTTCTTAACTGATTGGACCATGTCAGCGAATTCTTCTGGTATCATTGATACTTTATGATCTGACCCCCAGAGACTCCTAGATAAAGAAAAATGTTTTTCAATTACAGTTGCTCCACACTTTACTGCCTGCAAGACACCCTCGAATCCTATGGAATGATCTGAGAAGCCGACGGGAAGATTAAATTTGTTTTTTAGCATCTCAACCGTTCCAACATTTAGCTCATCTACGGGACATGGATATTTCGACACACAGTGGAGTAGTGCTACTCTATTATTTTTTTCTAAAATAAACTGTAGGGATTTATCTAGCTCAGCTAGCGTACTCATACCCGCCGATATAATAATTGGTTTATCCGTTCTCCTTATATAATCAAGCATTACAAAATCTAGGATGTCTCCGGAGCCAACTTTCCATAATTCCATGCCTACATCTTCCAGAGTCTGCGCTGCTCCTCTACTCATTGGTGTGGAAAAGAAAATAATTTCCTCTTTTTTACAGTAATCGCGTATCTCCTCCCAAAACCAGTCTGGCGTTATATCCGTGTTTCGTTTTACCCATAGATACCTGTCTTCCTCTTTAAAATGAGGTGACATTACTTTTATGGGTAATTGTTCATCCTCTACGCGATGGGTTTGAAACTTAACGGCACTAGCTCCTGCTTCCTTAGCCTTATCAATCAAATGCTTAGCGTTGAGCAGATACTCTTCTACAGATTTCTCTTCCTTCTCACTAATAAAGCCCTTACCAATTTCCGCGATAAAGAACACTTCTTCGCCCTCGATTATTTCCCAAATATCTGTTGCTTTCATACTTTTAACCTATCCCTTCCCCCTTACGACGCCAAGCTAATTTATATTTATCACCAAGCTTTAGTACGTGATCCTTTTTTGTGTATCCACTGAGACTTTTTCCAAGACTTTAACTATTTCCTTGGCACTATCTCCCTTGCCATACAACATCGATCTTTTATACCTGCCTACTTTTATTTGCCTCTTAGTTACTACTATGATCTTCTCTTTCTTATACGGTACATCTATAACATTGTCCCCTCGTAACCTACCTTGCTGTCTGGTGCCGATATTAACAGCGGGTACTCCCATCCAACCACACTCCTTAATACCAGCGGAGGAGTTGCCAATAACAGCTACTGCCTGATTCACTAAATTAGCATAATCACCTGGTGGTATGTATCTAATAAATCTTATCTTATGATCATCTACGTGCTTTGCTTGCCACTCTCGCATTTTTTTTGCTATCGCGTCTGCTCCAGCACCAAGATTCGGCCAAATCCAAATTGCCTGAAAACCTAACGAATGCACCGCACTTAGAGCTTCCTCTACTTGTTCTGTTGCCTGGCTTGCCTCAGTCGTTACTGGATTTAGCATAACCACCACATACTGCTCCGCTAAATCAATTTGATACCCAACTCCATGACTGTTTACTAAAGCATCATCTAACTTCTTATTAAATTTTAGTTTAGTTAAATAATCGATGTCTAGGCTTCCGGCATTCCATACTCGATTCTTTTCTTCGCCCATTTTTATTAGTCTCTGTTTTGCCTCTTGATTGGTTACAAAATGAAGATGGGCTAGCTTTGTGACTGCATGCCTGACACTTTCGTCGATAGATCCACTCACATCTCCACCTTCTAAATGAACCAATACCTTATTTTGGTATGTGGCTGCTGCTGCAATTGGTAGTATTTCAAATCGATCACCTCTAAGCACCACGTAGTCAGATTCAAGATTATTAAAAGCAGTAGCAAACTCCAGCATTCCCAACGCTGCTGTCTTTGCCATGCCTAAGTGTTCTCCACCCTCAATAACAGTTGGTATAGCTACATCGGGCTTTAAACCTAAAGACACTAGCTCTTTAACGATGTTTCCATATCTGTATGTCATCGCTCCTCCACCAACTGCAATCTGTAATTTAAATTTTGGAGACCTTTTTATCTCTTTCAATAAAGTTAACAGTCGACTAAGATGAGCTTTGTCGGTCACTACTACGCAAATATTTTTCTTTTTCATCAATTAACTATGAACGCAAACACAAAAGGCTTCAACATTATATTTTATTCTCAGGGCTCTGGCTTAAAGATTTTTAATAATCTACTACCAAGTCTAGATAAAGAGCTTCATTTAAATAAGGTGGGTATTTATGTAGCAGATCAATTTTTCTTTTCAAGATACACGTCAAAAGATAATAATTTTTCTAAATTCAATACACGGTGGCTAAAGGAATGGGATATTAATAAGGTTGCGAGCCATACCAAGCCCGATAATTCGCTCATTGAGCGTTTTGAGCAAACCTACGGAATTCCTGATCTTTGGTCCGCTCTGAACTGCGATCGTCGCATAATGCTTGGTCAATATACAAAATACACCCAGGATTACTCACCCCGATACTCTCACCAGCAAATGTTGTCCTTTTTACAAGTATCCATAAGTAAAATTGAGGATTTTATAGATACGGTGCAGCCACAGGCGATTATTGGATTTAATATGGTTACGCTTGGTGAATATCTTTTTTATCTAATCGCAAAACAAAAAAACATACCCTACTGGCAAATTAAGAATGCCAAAATTGATAATTTGGTGACTTTATTCCCTGACCCGCTGGCAGCGAGCTCGTACATACAGGAAAATCCGTTGAATGATGACTCAAGTGACGCGTTTAGTAAGGCTAAGTCTTATTTACTACAAGCTCAGAAGAAGGATAGTACTTATGAGGGTCACATTATTTTGAAACCCCCATCTGGGCGTAATATTTTTGGGCCAGCTCTAATTAAAAAATTAGCTGCAGCAACAGCCTTTTCACTTATTAAGAAATCACAATATCCATATGATTCACAATCAGCAGGATTGAAGGCTGTTTGGTATTTTAACGTTAACAGGCCGCTCAAGTCGATAAACCATCATAAATTTCTTTCACGCTACTACATTAGCCCTAGCAAGCTCGCTGATACTAAATATGTTTTCTTTCCATTACATACAGAGCCTGAGATAGCTCTGTCAGTTTATGGTCGCTGGTATCAGAACCAAATAGAAGTCATACGCAATATAGCTCAGAGTATCCCTGTTACCTGGAAGGTTGTTGTTAAAGATCATCCGCGCTCACTAGGTATTCGTAAGCTTCAGTACTATAAGAAATTATTGGAAATACCAAATGTAAGATTGGTTAATCCGTATTTGCCATCTTACGATGTTATTGAAAACGCTAAAGCCGTTATTACTATATCCGGCTGGGTTGGCTTTGAGGCTGTCATGTCTAAAAAACCGGTAGTAACTTTAGGTGAGTGTGCGTATAACGCTCTGCCAGATAGTATGGTGCGTAAAAACAAGTCCTACTGTAACCTCGCTTTAGATATTCAACGAGCTATTGATGATTATAAATACGACGAACGTGTTCTACTGGATCATATTGCGTCTATTATTCATATGTCTCATCCCATCAATATGTATTCAGAAGTGCTCGCTAAGCCAAATAGACACAGCACTGTTATTTCTGATGATCAACGGCGACTGACCTGGCAGTTGTTTGCAGCCCACATTGCAAAAACCATAAAGTCACGCCAAGGTTAGTATTTGCGATCACTATTATATTTCTGTCTTATTTGTCTCTTCTCTCGAACCGATCGCCACTAAGTACTGTGGCCAAAAAACGTCTCTGCGCCTACTCGTAATGACTGGCTATTTGATCTAAGCCGAGAGCTTGACCAATATAATGATGTGATATTAATAAACTATGTTGGCTTTCCTCTTCTCATGGCCCTTGAAAACGCCTATGTTTATGAGAGACTGCAACTTACACTGATTCTAGGAGATGCGAGGAATTGGCCAGCTGATAAGCCAGTCCTTAAGAAATTACTCCACAATGAAATTGAGTACGTGATTATACCTAATATGGATTGGAATATTATTAATGCGCTATTAAGCGAAATGAATCTAACAGACAACTGGACTGAAATACATACCGATACTATTTTCACTGCTTGGAAAAATTCCGCTGTGGCTTCGTCCAATAATTAATATCTATGGTTATTTTCTGCCCAATGAAAATTAAACCGACTGGCGGCTCCTCTAGCTTTGCCTTAAAACTACAAGCTGGTTTAAGCCCTAAAGGGCATAAGGTGATCTTTAGTTTCCAGAAAGATTTCGATCTTCTCCTCGTTAACGCCTCGTGTCCATTGCGTTTTCTGATATATGCAAAGATTACAGGGAGGCCAATTGTTCATCGTCTTGATGGCGTGTATTACAAAGCGTCAGTTGCAGGAAAAAAGTATTTGTTATACAACCTGCCAATAAAGATTATTTTGCACTTTTTCGCAAACTTTGTTGTGTATCAAAGTGAGTATTCTAAGAAATGCTGCGATAAATTCCTTAATGTTAACCGCTTCATACCAAAACGAATTATATATAACGGAGTGGATACATCTAAATTTAGCAATCGTGGCCAAACTGTTTCTTTACGTGACTTCTCTGATCAACAAATATTTATTAGCGCATCTCGTTTCCGCCGCCATGACCAAATTACACCTCTCATTACAGCTTTTAAAATTTATCTAGAGAAGCATGATCGCAAAGCTAAATTGGTAATCATAGGAAACTTTGAAGGTGAGGTAATAAATCTTGCTCAGAAATATAAAGATAATAAGAATTTTTCTTTTATTGGTCCGGTGCCAAATGAGAAGTTGTCCGCCTATTTACGCGCTGCTGATATTTTTCTGTTTACTCATCTTAACCCGCCTTGCCCAAATAATATTATAGAGGCGATGTCTTGTGGTCTACCTATTTGTGGCGTGGCAGACGGAGCCATGCCAGAGTTGACTACTGCGGGTAAAAACAGCGAATTGATTCCAGTTACTACAGATGGTTTCAGTAGTCCACGCTCACTTGATTTGGACCTTTTCGCCGATAATATGTCTAAGATATATAACAACGCTGAATCCTATTCAGCCCAGAGCCGCCTAAAAGCATCTGAAAAGTTTTCTAACCGCCAAATGGTGAACAGCTACTTGGATGTTTTTAATGAGATTCGAGACAAGAATCGTTTACTTAAAAAATAATAGTAGTTACACTACTACGATGTTAATAATCTATCTATATTAGTTAACTATGACAAAAATGATCGAGGACAAATTACCGGAACTTTTAAACGAATTAACGGAGCAACCATTAAGGATTGCGATTGAGCCAACAAATTCGTGTAACGCAAACTGTTCTTTCTGCGCAAACCGTTACTGCGAGCGGGAAAGAAGTGTTATGTCGATGGAAACTTACAAGAAAGCCCTTGATCAGATTATGGAGGTGGGGTGTAAGGATCTGAAGTTTACTCCAATTATTGGTGACACCTTTGTTGATCCTGACTTTCTGGCTAAGGTCAGATATGCGAAATCGTTAGACTACTTTGACGTTATATATACCTTCTCCAACATGATAGGAGCTAAAAAGGAGATGGCTGATGATATTGTTACCTCTGGCCTAAATTCGTTGTATATATCTTCTTGCTTACAAGGCCCTGAGGATTATAAACGTATTTATGGTGTCGATCATTTCGAGACTGTTATGTCTAACATACTGGCTGTTTTGAAAGCCAATAAGAAGCATGGCTTCCCAGTGGATATTGGCATCTTCTTAAGACAAGATAAGGATTATAGTTTAGCAGGCAATAAGTACTATAAGACATTTGCTCGTTACACTAATAAGATTGAGGTGTTGCATGACGATTATGATAACTGGTCGGGTTTGGTTAAGAAGTCTGATCTTCCGCAAGGGCAATCTTTTAGGAAAATAGGGGATACTTCATATCCTTGCTCGCAGTTTTATAATGGACTTGTTGTGACGCCGTCCGGAGAAGTAGGAATCTGTTGGTGTCGCGATACTAATATGGACCTCCCCGTTGGTAATATTTACGAAAATACTCTAGCTGAAATTTGGCAAAGCGATATTGTTAAAAAACATAGGGAAGATTGGATGAACGGCAGCATCCCTGATTTGTGTAAAAATTGTCTTCAATATACTCCTGTCACTGATCATTCACTGGTTCATAAACTTATACTTAAAAACATGTCTAAGTACCCTGTTTTTGTACCACTCGTACTTAAATCAAAGGCGCTGGGTCTTGTGCGACGTTCAATTGGTATAACGAAACAACTTAAAAACAAGATATTTTAAAAGGCTGCCACGAATTTAAGATTTACAACCATGCTCTCTCTTTGGTCTGACAATTACATTCCAACAAAACCAATAGAGCGAGCCATGAAAAAATTTGGCGGGAGGTTCAGTGATAAACAAAAAGTTTTGGATATTGGCTGCGGACATAAACCATACCGAGATTTTTTTAAATGCCAATACACAGGCCTAGATCATACAGCTGACCTTAAACCGGATATAGTTGCTCCAGCCTGGGATATTCCCCTACCGGACAATAGTTTCGACGGTATCATTCTGAACCAGACTCTAGAACATGTTGCTAAGATTGATCAAACTGTGACTGAAATTAAACGCGTTTTAAAACCAGGTGGCTATGCAATTATTACTGTCCCTCAAACTATGAAAAATCATAGCCTTGCTTTAGAGCCAACAGAAGCTCCAATTGATAACTTATCTACAAAGCAGCATCCATACTGGCAAGTAGATTACTATCGTTTCACAAAATACGGACTCGCCTATATGTTTCAAGATTTTAAAATTATTGCCTTGTTTGAATCGAATGGTTATTTTGGCACAATCTTTCAGCTAATTAATTATTTCTTTGCTTCGCTGAGTTTAGGTTTATTGCCTACACCAATATACCTAGTTAATAACATTATTGGATTGTCTTTGGATTATATCGGACGTCAAAGCCGGAGTATTAAGCACCCTATTGCTCAGAAATTCTACTATTATGTTTTTACTTCCCTGACTATCAATTTGATTATGGTTATTCAGAAACCTAGCGACTAGTCACTTATATTCTTTTTATACCACTCCACTGTTTTCTTAATACCCTCGTCAATAGAAGTGCTGGGTTTAAAACCAAATGCTTTTCTTGCTTTGCTAATATTATAGGAACTACGTAGTTGGCCGTCCGGTTTTGTCTTGTCCCAAGTTAGCTTGCCAGAGTACTCCATGTGTTTAGCTATCGCCTCAGCCAACTCCTTTATTGATACTTCCTGCCCGGAGGCCATATTGATCGGTTGTGTATCACTGTATCTTTGCATCGCATTGATAATGCCTATTGCCGCTTCTTTCACATAAAGAAAATCTCGAGTGGCTTTTCCTGTGCCCCACACGACGACCTCACTTTTGTTTGTGCTTTTCGCTTCTGCAAATCGATCGATAAGTGCCGGTACCACATGGGCGTTTGAAGCTTTGTAGTGATCCCCTGGCCCATACATATTTGTTAGCATTAAATGAATTACAGGCACACTGTATTGTTTTTGGTAAGTCTTGCCCATTACTAGTAGGAATTTCTTGGCCATAGCATAGCCTTCTTTTACTTCATCCGGATATCCGTCCCATAGCTTGTCTTCAGTTAGGGGGTATTTATTGGCGTTACTTGGATATGATATAACGGATCCTATTTGTACAAATTTCTTTAATGATTCTTTCCGGGAAGCATGTAATAAGTTCATACCCGTCATCACATTTTCATAGAAATAATCTGCCGGATGCTCTTTGTTGTCCATTGTTCCACCTAGCTTACCCGCTGTGTTTATAACTACGTCTACACCCTTTAGCGCTTTCTCACACTGCCTACTAGATAATAAGTCCACATCTTTTTTAGTTGGTGCCCATACATTCGTATACTTTCGCTTTTTTAGTTCTGCTAGTAGGTGCGTTCCTAAAAAGCCACCGCCCCCAGCTACTAATATCTTGTCCTTTCTCGTAATTTTCATCTCGTCAGCATAACATCGATCTGCAATATGAACATTGCATAATCCTCATACACGCTGAGTGTCTCTACGGTTTTTTATTACTTGTTTTCTCTTATTTGCTTTGGTCTCACTAATAACACGAGTAAAATTCCCCAGATTAGCATTCCGCCTAGCCAAACTCTATTTCTTATTAATATGTCGACTGCTAGATTTAGGTGCGGCATTAAAGTTATTACTGGATCCCCTATTACAATGGCTACTGTGCCTATCAACAAGCTATATTTTAATATCTTTGTTAATAATTCATTAGATGAGCTGATTGCGAATCTCCACAGCAAAAGAATTACAAATATAAAGACGACGTAATTAGTTATCCAGGATAGTGTGTGCAAAATTAAAGTTGCCATTATAACTGCTGACCAAGCTATATCCTCCCACAGTCTTCGCTCAGACGCAGTGAGACTTGTTTTCTTCACTTTATATGCGCCTACTAGTATTATCAGCGCTGTTATACCTGCGCCGCCGATTATAAGGCTCCGATCCAACCTATTGTTTGACCATGACCTAAAGAAGCGAGCAGCCGACCCGGACGCTGCCTCAAACTTATATCTCGTTATATATGTTTCCCCTTCCCACCTTGTGGTGGGTGGCTTAGGTGTATCTCTGGCGCTGTATATGTGATCGGGTAGATGGTCCTTTATAGCGATGCCTGGTAAATATTCGACAAAATAGTCTTTATTAATTTCTGTTCCATCAACAGCAAGCGATAATATGAATATTCCTATAAATGTTATTGCTCCGGCAAATAAGAGTTTCCATTGTTTTAAAGCGAACGGTATGGAAAATATAAGGAGTAGTGGAAATTTGAGTACGCTGCCGCAACCCAGCACTAAACCAGCTAAGACTAGTTTTTCTTGGCGCCATAAATAATAACCTAATGCTACCAACGCAAGAATAAGCATATTGGTTTCACCTCGCTCCAGCTCTGCGAACAGAGGCCAGAATATGAAGGGCATACCTATAACAGTAATTGCTGACAGAATCACACGCTCTTTATTGTTTTTTGCTAACAGTAAGATACTACCGACAAACAATAGGATTTGCGTGTAATACCATATTTCCTTAGCAGTCTTAAACGGGAAAATACCAATTAATCTAAAGGGGTGCGCTACAACTGGCGGATTTAGAAACATTGCATGCTGGAAATTATTACCTTCGGCGTCTTGTGCCGTATAGCTATACCGATACACACCTTCGTTCAATGCCCGTCCGGCACTCCAGTACGCGGCAAAGTCTACCCGATAATAATCTCGTAAATTTACGCCCCACTGAACCCCGACTATGACTGTAAGGAGAACCAAGACTACCATTAACGTCTTACTTTGTAGCAAAGCAAGTTTCATACTCTTAATTTTTCGATTGCTTTTTCTGCACCTCTCCAATAAACCATTTATTTAGTCGCTCAAAGTTTAAATCTGTAGAATAATGATTGTTAATAAATTTGCGCAATTCATCACTCATTGATTGACGTAGCTCAGACGATTCTGCTAGTTTCTTTAGCGCCACATACCAGCCAGTTTCTGTATTAGCTATAAAACCACTCTCCCCATCACGTATAAACTGATTTGCGGAGGGAACAAAGTCCGATACCACCGGTACCCCTAATTGCGAAAAAACATATAGTCGGCCGGGATTGGCTGAGTATTTGTATCTGACTAAAAAATCATTTGGGTTTACTGGTAAATTTACTCTTACGCCATAACGTCTTAAATAATATATTATCCAGTCAATTACCAGCGTTATCTTAGGTTGGTAAATAACGTTATTAGCTATGCCAATATCACAGTTGGCCAATTCTTCATTAAAGGTCTCTTTTTGCCACTGTATATGCTTAACTTTCATTTTTGTTGGCACTCCCATTTTCCACTCACCGAATTTTTTGATGTTATAAACTACCCTAAGCTCAACATCAATTTCTTCCGCTAATCTATCTAACGCACGTGCAATAGTCGGTTTAAAAGCATCAAGATGCTCAATGTTTCCATGAAAACCGATTTTTATTGGCTCACTTGGTTGATGCTTCTTAAAGGCTTCTTTCATCTGAGGAAACATGTAGTATATGACGATGTTTTTGTTATAAACAGATAAAGCTTCCCTTTGCTCAACGGAGCTTACTAAAATAAAATCTGCGGCTCGCGTATTATTACGCAGTATCTTTGTATCAATCTTGGGATCCATTATCCCACAAACTATGGCAGGATTTACCTGTCTCGCTTTATCTACTGCACTGTCAGGAGACATAAATAAGGCTAGGTCATACTCCTTATAGTTTTGCCAATCGTTTCTTGTCACCTCGTGGCCCGCGCTCTGCAGTCGTGGAATTAAGTCATCTACGCAAACCTTGGTCCCAGGGGCATCGTAATTCGTGTTAATGACTATCTTCATCTCGCCATCGATCTTTCGACCTTCATCTCTTTTTCCTTGATATGGTTTACATACCACTCACAAGTCTTAACCAACCCTTCTTCTAAGCTTACTGAGTGCTTATACCCTAGAGAATGAAGACGGGAAACATCTAGCCATTTCCTGGGCATTCCATCCGGCTTGGTGTGATCGTATTTTATTAAGCCCTTATATCCAGTAACTTGTTTAATTAATTTAGCCAAATCTGAGATACTAATATCTTCTCCTGTGCCCACGTTTACGATTTCTGAATCGTTATAATTATTCATCAGGAAGATACAAGCATCTGCTAGGTCATCCACATACATGAATTCTCGTTTTGGTTTACCTGAACCCCAGACAGACACGGTTGGTTTGTTGTTAACTTTTGCCTCCACAAACTTGCGAAGCAAGGCTGGCAACACGTGTGAATTTTCCAGGCCAAAGTTATCGTTGGGCCCAAACTGATTCGTTGGCATGGCCGAGATAAAGTTTGTACCGTATTGCCTGTTGTACGCTTGGCACATCTTGATACCCGCGATTTTAGCGGTCGCATAGGCTTCATTTGTAGGTTCAAGGGCACCAGTCATAAAGTACTCTTCTTTTATTGGTTGCGGTGCTTCACGTGGATATATGCATGAGCTACCTAAATATAAGAGTTTTTTGACATTAGAGAGGTAGGCGGCGTTAATAACATTACTACCTATTCGGAGGTTATCTAAAATGAAATTTGCCGGATATGTATCATTAGCCAAAATACCACCTACCCTGGCAGCCGCAACAAATACATATTCTGGTTTTTCCTCCTTAAAAAAATTCTCAACTTTCTCCACGTCCCTAAGGTCTAGATCTTTCTTGCTCCGTGTAATGACCGTAGAGTGCCCTTCTTTCTCCAAAGACCTTAATAACGCAGACCCGACCAGTCCTTCATGCCCAGCCACATATACTTTTGCTTTCTCTTCCATTTTTTAATCTTATTGACTACATCTGATAGCCACAAACATGTTTGTACACATATGCAGACTATTTTTTTGTAAAATCGTTATCATTGACTGTATATTTTGCATAAAACCTGTTAACGTCGATAGGAGTGAGCTAATATATTTTTTACCATGCGTGCCACCATTGATAACAATTCTCCTATTGCCCTTATAATACCTACGCTTAATGAGGCTGCGAATATTGTGCAGATAATTAATGCTTATCTTTCATTACCGTATAACATTCATGTATTGGTAGCAGACAGTGCCTCACCAGATGATACCGGTAAATTAGTACTAGATAGCTTTAAAGATAATAGTAATGTCACATTGATTGACGCTAGCGCGCAACGAGGACGCGGCGCCTCAATTGTTTATACGTACAAGTGGATTATTGATAATAACGTTCCTTGCATTGCTATAGCTGCGTCTGATGCTGACTTCTCACATGACCCTAAGGATTTTCATAAACTTTTTACAGCACTTAAAGATGCAGACGTGGTAATTGGTTCCCGATACTCACCTACTAGTAAAATTGTTGGTTGGCCGGTTAAGAGACGAGTTTTCAGTTATGCTGCTAATGTTTTGGCTCGCACATTGCTACGCGTTGGAATAACTGATTATACAAACGGCTACCGTATATTTCGCCGCCCAATGTTGACTGGGTTAGATTTCGCTTCTATCGATGCTGACGGTTACATTCACCTTAGCCAAGAACTTTTACAGTGGCATAGACTCAAGGCAACTATTGTGGAAGTGCCCACTACGTTCGTTAACCGTGCTCGTGGCGCCTCCAACCTTAAATTAAAGCTTATCATTGAATCACTCGCCGTTATATTTAAACTCGCCTGGCAGCATCGCGTGCAAGGAAAACAAATCTCGAAGAAGGACTAATTGTTTGGTTGATCTCTAGAATTAGTTAGTGACGATAATCCTTCGGAAATGGCTTCGGCTAGTAATTGGTGGCCGTGTTTCGTTAAATGAAGATTGGTTTGATAGTAAAGAAGGTTACCTGCTTGGTTATACTGTTGCTGCTCGCTTTGAAATAATTGTGTAGCATCAATAAAGTTAAATCCTAGAGTAGACGCTTGTTGCTTAAAATATTCTCGCTGTAAATTACTAAATTCCTTTAGGGATTCAGCTATTTTGGGGTTATTGAGTTCAGCGTCATTCATGTGGGTTGTGTATGAAGTCGGCGTATATACAACAACGGGCACAAAAGTGTGTTTGTTAGCTAAAGAGATGAATTTTATTAGAGCATCATCAAAAACATTTAATGTGTCCGGATCTTTAATAACAGTCTGAGCAACGGACACCTCGTCAGTGTCTGTGTTTTGCAGGTTAAAGAGTATAGTCTTTTTGTCTGCAAGAATATTATATTGATAATTTATTTCATCCCCTTTTATCTTGACGGGCAACGTTACGTAGAGTTGCCGTGCAGTTGCTACTGCTAAATTTACGGAATAACTACGGTTACCAATTCTTGTGTGGGCAAATTTTTCACGCAATCTAAATAATAAGGGTGCTATTTCTTTATCTTCTCTGGGTTTGTTTTCCTGAAAATCCTTAAATCTGATAGCATCTCGGATATCGTTACCTTCATACACATTCATCACTACAATCTCTGGTTTCTTTTGTATACCAAATTGCTCTAGCAATTCTAGGTATTCGTATAAGCCAATAGATGGGTTACCTAGATTGTAAACTGATTGGTCGGATAATGCGGATAACTTAGCCGGCCATGCGTCCTCGATCTTTATAGTAGTGCACCAGGTAAAAGAATCACCAAGCGCGACAATCGATATGTTTTCCGGCGCGTATGTATTTGGTGCATTGCAGAAACCGATTTCATCCATCTCTACTTCGTTTATAGACCCTGGATCCTGATAACCGTACACTGCTTTGGCGGATGGCACCCTTATTCTAAACGAAGGGCCTCCGTCAGAACGTTCGACTAAACGAGAAGCTGCCTTAGTAGAATATCTTCCAGGGGCAATCTCAGATTTTAAATGCTCTGAAAATCGGTACAGAAGAGTGGGCGGTATTACGCCAGGAAAAAGGCGTAATGTTATCTCAAACAAGATTGCTATTACCCCTATATTTAATGTTAGTAGACCTAGAAATCGTTTTAATCTCATCACCAACTATACTCCGCCAACAATCCGTTATCAACTAGAATAGAGTGTATATAAAGGGGGCGACTGCTGATCCTTGGGCATAGGTTATTAATGCGCCCAAGAGAATTAAGAATGTAATAATTGGTAACAGTATCCATTTCTTTCTGGTTTTAATAAGCTGCCAAACCTCGAATAGTATTGATAGCTTAGACATAGAGGTAGTATATATTAAAATTGGCGCTTAAACGTTTCTTTGGTCCAAGCCTCTTTGCTTGGCTTCTGCCAAAAAGACCCATCATCCTGTTGAAACATTCCGAATTCTTGTTTCCCCAATATTTTTTTTGCTATACCCAGAGGCGTTATTACTACGAAGAATAATATACTTAAAATAACTAGCCCCATGAAATGCCCCATTACCGCAGCAACACTCATCCACAATAAATGTATAAACTTAAGTCTGCTGGGGACGAATATTCCACCGATCATTAGCCCTGCTCCTAGAACGATTAATGGAACGGCTACAGAATAGTTATTGCGCCACAAGACTATAAGTCCCAGTACTGCGAATATGCCGCCTATTAAACCACCAAAAGACATTAAATCTGATCTGTCCTGCGATATATTTTTGATTAGTATTTTTATCATAATTTGTTAATCCAATACAAACCCTTCAATTTTTTCGTGTAACGCTTCCACTTTGGCAAATGGTTGCTCTTTTTTGCTAAGTATTATATTTTCCATTACTAAATAGTCCATGTTTGTTCTTAAGAAACATTCATAGGCATCTTGAGGCGTGCAGACTATAGGCTCCCCCCGAACGTTAAATGATGTGTTAATTATGACGGAACATTCAGATTTTTCTTGATACGCCTTTATTAATCGGTAGAATATTTTGTTATATCGACCGTTAACAGTTTGCACACGGGCTGAACAATCCACGTGTGTGACAGCTGGTATAGTAGAGCGCAACACCTGTCGCTTATCTAAACCTTTCTTCTTTGCATCTTCCTCATTTACATCTAGTCGCTTATCCAGAGACACTGGCGCAACTAGTAGCATATACGGGCTGTCTCCTTCTATTTCAAAATATTCACTTACGTTTTCAGCTAAAACGGCAGGGGCAAACGGACGAAAACTTTCACGAAATTTTATCTTCTCATTCATAATTTTCTGCATTTTACAGGACTGCGCGTCCCCAATGATCGAACGATTGCCTAGGGCGCGCGGACCAAACTCCATTCGCCCCTGAAACCAACCGACAACTTTTCCCTCTTTTATGAGACGTGCAACTTTATGCACAATCTCGTGCTCATTTAACCTTAAATAGCTTGCACCCTCTGCCTGGCAATATTCTTCGATTTCATTATCGCTAAACTGCTTACCTAGATATGAACCGCTCATACCGTCTGTTTTTTCTGAGCTCACCTTTCTTGGTTCGTTATAATATATATGCCAGGCTGCTAGGGCAGCTCCTACTGACCCGCCTGCATCTCCGGCTGCCGGTTGAATCCAGATATTATCAAACAAGTTGCTGTTTTGTAATTTTCCATTAGCAACACAGTTTAGAGCCACTCCCCCAGCCAGACATAGGTTATCTGCTTTGGTTTCTAGTTTTACTGTCCAGGCAATGCGCATAACTATCTCTTCGGTAACTTCCTGAATGGACCGAGCAATATCTAAATGACGGCGCTCAATATCTTCTTCTGGTTTACGCGCCTTGCCGCCAAATAGGTCATCAAACTTTTTATTTGTCATTTTTAGCCCAACCGGGAAATCGAAATATTCTAAATTCAAGCGAAATGAGCCATCGTCTTTTACGTCGACTAAATTATCTAGGATTATATTAACGTACTTAGGTTCTCCATATGGAGCTAAGCCCATAAGTTTATACTCACCGGAATTCACTCTAAACCCGCAATAGTAGGTGATGGCTGAATATAATAAACCTAGAGAATGCGGGAAATGGATATCGCCCATAACTGACAAAGTATTGCCTTTGCCTTGTCCATAGCTCGTTGTTGTCCACTCACCTACACCATCTAAAGTTAAGAAGGCAGCATTATCGAAAGGTGAGGGGAAAAAAGCGGAAGCAGCGTGAGATAAGTGATGCTCCATAAACAGCACCTCCCCATCGTAGTCCAGCTGCTTTCTAATAATGTCCTTTGTCCATAACTTTTCTTTTAACCATATTGGCATCGCCTTAAGAAAAGATTTGATACCATGGGGTGCATACGCGATATATGTTTCCAATAAGCGTTCAAATTTTAGTAATGGCTTATCATAAAACGCAACGCATGCTAGTTCATTAACTGTAATGTTCCCCTCCTGCAAACAAAACTCAATAGCTTGGGTGGGCCACGCCTCATCGTGTTTTATCCTCGTGAACCTTTCTTCTTGTGCGGCTGCGATTATCTGTCCATTACGTATAAGCACAGCAGCGCTATCGTGGTAAAAAGCGGAGACTCCTAAAATATATGTTGATTGCATAGCCTTTTAGAATGATTAATTTATGCTAAAAAAACAAGCTCTAATCAATCGTTTGTTTGCCTATTTATTTCAGCTACAATTATCTTATGATCAAGCTAGTTAATGGACTTTTCCACAATGACCAGCAATCCAAGAAAGAGTTGTGTGATTTTATTATGAGCACAGATAGATTGAGTATTGGACCTGAGTGCGCAAAGTTCGAACAATCGTTTGCGGATTACCAGGGGCGGTCACATTGCGTTTTGTTTAATAGTGGTAGCAGCGCTAATCTAGCGCTTATTCAAGCCTTGATTAATCTCGAGATAATTAAAGTTGGCGAGCAAGCTGGTTTTTCTGCACTCACTTGGGCCACTAACGTTATGCCTCTTATTCAGCTTGGGCTAAAACCGGCTCCTATTGATGTAAGTGCCACCTCTTTGAATGTTTCAAGTGCAACTTTAACTGACGCTCTTGATAAAGAACCGGGTATTAAACTTTTGTTTCTAACTAACTTACTGGGATTTTGCGATGATATTGATGTAATAAAAGATGTGTGTTCTGAACGCGGCATAACATTAATAGAAGACAACTGTGAGTCCCTGGGTAGCGTATACAAAGGTACTAAACTGGGCAGTTGGGGTTTAGCTAGTACTTTTTCTTTTTTCGTTGGGCACCACATGTCCACCATTGAAGGAGGTGCCGTCTGTACTGATAGTAGTGAGCTAAACTTGATGCTTCGGTTGGTTCGTGACCATGGGTGGGATCGAAACTTGCCTGATGATGCCAAGCAAGATATTCGCAAAAAAAATAATACTAGCGAAGACATGTTGGCTAACTTTACGTTTTATGAATTAGGTTACAACCTCAGACCTACTGAAATTACCGGATTTTTAGGCAATCAACAGCTCAAATATATTGACGCGGCTGTAAAACAGAGGCACAAGAACTTTCTACGGCTATCTAAGGCAATTGGTTCTAATCCAGACCTTGTGTCGCTAGACTTTTCTCACCTAGAATTGGTTTCAAATATGGCTATGCCTCTTATTGGAAAGTCTGCTGAGATTAAAAATGAGTACATGTCAGCGTTCACTCAGGCGGGGGTTGAACTTCGACCACTTCTCGGCGGCTCAATACCCGATCAACCGTTTTATCGTAAGATTTTTGGCAACACAGCAACACTAAAAAATGCTCATGATCTCAACAACCAGGGTTTCTATTTTCCTAATAATGACGATTTGACTGAAGCAAATGTCGCTCAGCTTGAATCTGTAATTCGTGCCAGCGAACCAGTGCCAGCATGAAACAACGATGCTTCCTTATATAAAAATCCACAACTACATTGTCGAGAGAGCTTTCAAGACAACATTTAAGCAAAATATTGATAAACACTGCCACGATTCGATAGGCCGAGCATTAATTTATTTCAAAACTACCTCACTTTCCCCAGGCTACAGGCACGATTACTCTCATACGAATTTATGGGAAGTGGTTTGCTTGACAGAAACATTAAATCAGCTTGGGTTTGTTGTTGATGTAGTAGATAGGTCCTGCCCCGCTTCTTTTCTACCTGAGAATAAATATGATTTGTTTATAGGGATTGGTACGGATGATTCTGGACAACACTACTTACGCTTTGCAAAACACCTGCAAAAAGCGGTCAAAATTTTGTACGCTACCACATCCAATCCCTATCACCGCAATGAAAATATCAAACAAAGATTCAGCAACTTTGAACATAGAAATAATCATAAGCTGCCAATGAGCAGGCTTGTTGAACGCATAAATTTTAATGACAACATGAAATTCTCAGACTATGTTTTTTGTGTGGGTAATGATCAGACTATCGCAACCTATAGCGTATTCGAAAAACCAACTCATAAAATTTGGCTACCTACCGCTCCTCACCTAACTCTTACCAACGCTAGTCTTCACGGTAAGCGTCAAAATAATTGGCTCTTCTTTGCTGGCAACGGAAATATCCTAAAAGGACTAGACTTAGTCATTGAATCTTTTGCGAGAACACCTGAGTCATCTATTTTTATCTGCACAAAATTAGAAGATGATTTCCTTAAATACTATAAACCTCTTATCGATAGGTCAAAGAATATTCATATCGAGAATTTTATTAGGATTAAATCAAAACGCTTCATGGAGCTTACACGCAAATGTGGCTTCGTTATATTACCGTCTTGTACTGAAGGTACAGCTACCTCCGTCACAACCTGTATGCGCCGCGGCCTAGTGCCAGTTGTGACAGCTGAATCTGGTGTAGATATACAAAATTTTGGATATCAAATAGATGATCTTTCAATAGACGGACTTGAACATCTAATTAATAAGTTATCTCAAATTACAAACCATGAATTGCGAAAAAGAGTTATCGGTTCTTATGAAGCATCTTGGCAATATACTCAGCAGAGCTACAAACAAAGCATCTCACATGCCCTATTGCAGCTACTTACCCACGACCACAGACTGTCGAAGCTCACGACGAAACATTCTCTAGACCGCTCCTAAACTTCTTTAGTCCCCGCCAATACATATAGGCCAACACAATGTAATAAAATACAGAGGCGATAACGGCACCCATTATTCCGAGAACAGGGATCAATAATACATACAACAAAATATTAACTATTCCAGCAATCATAGTAGCCCCTGTGAACACTAGTTCCTGTCTTTCTCTGATCAACAGTTGTCCCCATATAGAAGCTATGAAATGAAACGGTATAACGAAATTATACCAACGCAAATATACTATACTGCTCTCATATTTACTCGAAAAGAGTAGACCTACAATCCATGGAGCACCAACCCAAAGTACTAATAATATAAATATCATGCCACCCAGTATCCTCCACCTCATTCGTTTAATTACAAGCAAAACCGTCTCACTTCCAGCCTTATACATTTTGGGTATATAAACACTCACTATATTTCCTATTACCAGTTTTACTGCTTCACCAACTTTACTAGCCACGCTATATATTGCCACCGCTTCAGTTCCAAGCACGACTCCTAGAGCAATTTTATCTACGTGTGCGTACGCAACATTAAAAAGATCAGCCACGTATAGTTTAAACCCTGATTCCATCCAACCCGTCTCGATTTTATCATTCACTAAATGCTTGCGGCTAATTGAGTAAAATATTAGGCCATAAAGGGTATTTACTAATAGGTAAGCTATGAAGATATCCGTACTATTCACCGCTTCCCTGTTTGCTAAAGTATAGATGACAATTAATAGCGTGACTGCAATAAACAAGTAATATATTGCTCTTTCCTTATATTTTTCTTTAGATTGCAACACAATGTCCCACCTTTTAAAAACATTATAGAAAGGGAAAAAGAGAGCAGTTATTAGTAATGCCCTACCCACAATTCCTTGTTTTAGAAAAATTGCAATAATTCCAGACATCAACAAAGCTACTGCCCCGAAACCACTAAACCACCATGTGGCCCTTTCAACTTTCCTTAATGTTCCGTCGTACCCTCTTGCTAGCGCTCGAAGTAGAGGTCCATTAAAACCCATCAGTGTCATTACGGATAATATTGTTAGCATTGAAAGTAAAAGCTGATATTGTCCTAAGAATTCTTTGCTCGACAATCTAGCTAACAGCACAACAATTCCTAACTCCGAACCTATCCTTGCTGCCTTTTCAACATTGACCCACCACGAACTTCCCAACAGGAAAGACGCATTCACCCCTAACAGTGAACTTGTATTCCTAGCCAACCACGCCAGAACCTTAGACTTGCTCTTGCTCCACCACTTGGAATTTAGACTCATACCATTTAATAAGTGCCTTATATGAGCCAATGCAGCCCGCCTGACCCGTACTTAAGAATATTCTCATAATATACTTACTTACTTATCGTATCGTTTAATGTTGGGAAAAGCTCGCCTAAATATTTCGTGACTTCCTTGTGACTTTTTCCATTGTTAGATATATCGCTTAAACTTTTCATGATCTCATCAATAGATTTTTGAATATCTACATCGGATTCCAGCCGATATATGTTCGGCATATTAGTTTTTCTCATTTTTTTTCTTTCTCGATCAGTAAATAATTCCTCTTCAAGTTTTTCCCCTGGCCTTTTGCCGATAATTCTTTCTTCCACATCTATACCTGGCCTCATTCCTTTGCTCCGAATTAAGCAACGCGTTACTTCATATAGCGAGATTAAATCACCCATATCTAACACATACACTGCTTTCTTCACAGATCTTGTCCCACTCATTATGACTAGTTCGGCGGCCTCCCTGATAGACATGAAAAACCGTTTCATTCTTCTATCAGTTAACGTTACATAGCGGTAATTATCTATTTGTTCTTCAAAAATTGGCAGAACTGATCCTTGAGAGTTAATCACGTTACCAAACCTTACTATACTGATTATTGTGTCTTTTGGTTTAACGGATTGAACGTAGTACTCGGCAATTTTTTTTGATGCTCCCATTACGCTTGTTGGGTTTACTACTTTATCTGTGGAAACGAATATGAACCTTTTGATCCCATACTTTATGGCAGCATCTAACACTATTTTGGTTCCAAAAACATTATTATGGACTGCCTCGTCGACATTATCTTGCATCAAACCAACATGCTTATAGGCGGCTGCGTGAAAGACAATATTTGGCTTATAGCGCTTCATAACCTGTTCAACCTTCTTTTTATTAAGCACACTGCCAACTATTACTTGATACCGTCGCTTGCCAACCCCTTGCTCTCTTAGCTCTCTAGTAATATTAAAACATGCATTCTCTGCATGATCTAAAACTATTACTTGTTTGGCTCCCAACTCAATGAGTTGCCAGACTATTTCAGAACCAATTGAGCCACCACCACCAGTTACTAATACTTTCTCGTTTTTATAAAAATCTTTTACCTTATTCAGGTTACGTTTTATTATTGGTCGCCCTAAAAAATCATTAACGCTGACCGCTTTAATATCCGCGTAGCGAACCCTGTCCTTATTTAGCACGCGAATATCTCTAGGCACTATCTTGATTGGAATATTACTATCCTTACTGTTTAATAAAATTTCTCTAACTAATTCACCTTTTGCAGAAGGGATAGCAATAACAACCTCATCAACACTGTTGTCTTGCACCAACTTCGGTAAATCTTTAATTTTACCTAGAATATGAGTTTTCTTACTGCGCGTATCATCAACAAATCCAATTACTTCGCCACTATTAAAATTTCTTTTAATATCTTTTGCTAGCAAAACCCCTGCTGTGCCTGCTCCAACGATGACTATTTTTCTATTTTTCATTTTATTAGATTTACCTATTTTCCTTATGAATCAGTCAGCCCCGAGCTATCTGTTTTTTGTTCGTTGCTTTCCTCGAGTTTAGAGTGCCCGAACACGCAAAAAAAAGCTATTATTAAAACTATGTTTGCCATACCAAAACTAAAAGTCATTCCGATCTTTTCTGTAATCTTTTGCGCCTTAATACTTATAACCCTTTGTTTGCAATATCCTTTTAGCACTACATTTCCTATAGGGGGAGATGCACCATACTATATTCAGAGATCTCAAGTAGCGCTAACTGTCATTAATGATCCAATAGCTGCTATTAGGGCCGTGCGTAAGTCTTGGTACCCACTTTCTCTAGTTATTTTTTCATCGTCGGCAGTTATCCCTATCGACTGGCCAATGCGTTTTACCTGGTACATGACAGTCAGCCATATTCTTACAGGGGTTATTTTGTCACGCTTACTGTACAGAATCAGTGGTTGGAGGGCAGCTGCCTTAGTTATGGTTATTTGGGCTATCACTACAACTGGAATCACTACTCACGTTGAGGACGGGACCTTAGCTCAGCTCATTAGCTTTATTTTTTTAGCCTTATTTCTTGAACGTATTAGTGCGGGTGCCTCATGGGGGGCGGCGGCGGCCCTGGTAGCAACGACTCTTGCGCATCCGGTAACTGGTCTCTTTTTGCTTTCTTGTATGGCTATAGCGACACCAATCCTTCTGTCTACTTGGCCACGGCAGAGCCCTTCCGAAAAGAAACAAATAGCTATCGTGTGTTCAATCAGTTTACTAGTCTTGGTGTCTGTTGTTTTTATTGGAAAGTCTGTATTTACTGCTGCAGTTAACATTAACGGGGTAATGAATAACCCATTCATTAATATATTGGTTTCTCGTTTTGCTCCATTTGTGGCTCTCTCCCCACTAGGACTACTTATACTTCTTAAGTCCACCAAGCCCACCACCTTGAAGTTTATTATTGGCACCATGTTTAGCTTAGCCGCCATTATGGCGGGTAATGACCTTTTGGGTATTTCTGTGTGGCTGGATCGATTAGCTCCACTCTTTATATTCATAGTTGCCATGCTTGCTGCCATAGGATTAAGCCATATTATTAAATCCGTTTTTTTAAGTACCACTTCTAGAGCTACCTTTCTACTTGTATTTATTGCGTTAGTATCAGTCTCTGCCTGGCGTTCTAATATGAACGTATTTGAATTCTATGAAAACTTAGATAATAACTCTCGTGTTCATCCAGAAGAGATAGCCGCAATGTATTGGATACGTGACAATATATCCCCAGATAGCTTTATCATAACGGCTATTAACAGTCGTCACGCTGAATGGTTGCCAGCTTTAACGTACAAGCAATGGCTACCGTTATCTGAAAATGACTCCTTCATGTCTAATCCAACTGGCGACAATAATGAGTCTCCTACTTACCATAAATTAAAATACGTGGCTTTCTTTAAATTTCATCAAAATGTGCCGTCAGTATTCACAGAGAACCCACTCGACTACCCTCTTATATTCTCCAATGATGCCCTTGATATTTTTAATATCCCCCCGCAAAAAGATGCAATCTAATTTCTTTACAAGCTTTCTCTCCTATGTGCTTCTGAGCGCTGTTGTTTCCTTATTATTCCCTATTCCTAAAATAATTATTGCCTCAGTCGTGCTGGCAACTTACTTACTTATGCTTATCTCGATGGCTTTCTCTAAACCGTTTATGGCCTTCTATTTCTTAGTCTTTTTCAGCGTACCTATAGCATCATTTATGATTCCGTCTCCAATCTCATCAAACATCCTACCCTTATTTCAACTAGGTATCGCTGTTGTATTGTGGGGCGCTATCCTTAGCCTAATAGCCTCAACAGCTGTTATTGTTTCCAATTATATTGAACGTCGCTCAGGTCGACCCTAAGCATCTCCTCCGGATCGTGCTCTAACGTTGCACAGTTAGCCACGACAGATAAACCCTTCGTTATACCGATCATACCGTTTGTGACTCCATGAGGAATATGAAGTAGCGAGTAATTGTCTTCGCCCAGCCAATACTCCTCAATCACACCGTGAGTCTTTGAGTCTTCCCTGCCGTCAAAAAGCACAATCTTTACCCTGCCGACAATGCAAGCATAATTGAGATCCATCTTTGTGTGGATATGCCACGCCTTTATAACCCCTTTAAATATAGAGGTGAAGTAAATTTCGCCAAATTTATCAAAGGCCTCATCGGACTGCTTCATCATATGCCAAACCACCCCTCGCTCATCAGGAAATTTGCGTAGTGGGTAATATTTTACGCCCGCAATCATACTGCGACCTTTGTACCCTCTAACACTCTTAGTTCTTTGTCCATTATTCCTTGTTCTATCATTTCCTTATAACGATGCAATGTATTATATCTCCCACCTACAAAATCTTCCGTGGTTAAACCCCACTTTTTGAAAGCGCGGATAATTTCTTCTACGCCATCCTCGACTGAATACTCTCCCTTCCAACCTAGCCCTGCCATGGACGCAAAACTCACCTTATACGTTCTCTCATCGGGTGATCCTACTCCTTTTATCTCCACCTTAGCTCCACTAATTTTATCTCCTACTTTACTCGCAATATCTTTCACCTGCATGTTACTCTCATCCATGCCAATATTGTACGCTTGGCCACTAACTGTTTCAGCGGGCTCAAGCATTAAGAAAATAAAGGCATTAGCACAGTCTCGGACATGTAAGTTGGGACGCCATGGAGTTCCGTCACTAAGTACTTCAATAACGCCGTTTAAATAACCAGATGCAGATAGATTATTTACCACTAAATCCAGTCGTAACCTTGGCGAATAGCCGAAGATAGTAGCATTACGTAAAAATACTGCTGAATAATTATCATCCACCATTCTTTTGACGTCTCTCTCAACTTTTACTTTGCTCTTCGCGTAGACTGTCATTGGGTCTAGCTCTCCTGTTTCATCAACAACCTCTCCTCCACTTGCCCCATACATGCTGCACGACGACGAAAACAGAAACCTCTCTACGCCAGCAGCTTTCGCTATTTCCGCCAGTCTTACTGACGCTTTGTAATTAATATCTAAAGTAAGGCGTGGGTCCAATTCTCCTAAAGGATCGTTAGAAAGACCAGCTAGATGAACTACCGCCTTAACTCCTTTCAAATCACTAACCTCAACGCCTCTAATATCTTTCGTTAATTGTTGTGTTGGTTCTACTCTGTCTCCCATTACAGAGTCTCTAAATATTCCTGAGTCTATACCAACCACATGATATCCACGCTTAATTAACTCTTCTGTTAATACAGATCCTATGTATCCCTGATTACCTGTGACTGCTATTTTTTCTTTCTTGGTTGCACCCATGGTTTTCCTTTTTTCCAAAGACTGTTTAAATATTGAACATCTTTAGCCGTGTTCATTGCGTGCCAAAACCCCTCATGTTTATATTGCCCCAGCTTACCTTTCTTTGCCATCCTCTCTAAACCATCTTCAAGCGCTTCTCCTCTTTTTAGATACTTTAACGCCTCTTTTTCAAATACCATAAAACCACCATTTATGTAGTCACGGGTTTTTGGCTTCTCGTCGAATTTTCTAATTATGTTTTTTCTATCGGCCCATATCGTACCGTAATGAGAGGAGGGGTGGGTAACTGTTATTGTCGCGCACACACGTTCTTTGCCTCTAATCTTATTGTGATATTTTATTAATTTATCGATATTAACATCACTTACATCATCACCGTATGACACTAGGAATTGATCATCACTTATGTGCTTTGCCGCCAATAAAACTCTCTGAGCGGTATCTGATTCTAATCCAGTGTCAATGAATGAGACTTTGTAATCTAGTTTTACGTTTTTCTTTAGCCCTGTTGTTTCCCCGGTCTCTAGGTCTAGCTCAATATTATTATTGTAGGCATGAAAATTTAAAAAATATTCTCTTATCATCTCACCTTTGTACCCAAGGCATAAAACAAAATCTTTTTGATCGTAACCGGCATACATATTCATAATGTGTAGCAATATTGGCCAGTCGCCCACTTTCACCATTGCTTTTGGTTTAAATTCAGTTTCTTCATGCAAACGCCATCCTCTACCGCCGCATAAAATTAATGTTTTCATCAGTTAAACATAGATTGCCATCTTGTATTCGGCAAGTGCGGAGCAACAAAAATATTACCCCACCCAGAAAACACCTCAGCACTTACTTTTTTATTTACTTAGGTATATTCGAGTCTACCTCAGGAACGCTCACTTTGAATCCTTTCACAATAAGCCACACTGCAAGGAATATTTCATTTAGCACGATTTGGGAGTAGCCCAACACCAAGCCCCACACAGGAAGCTTTAAGCCAGTCGCTTCTAATAAGTTTGCTACTAACAACAAGACAACCGCTACAATCCCCCAAGCAGAAAGAAATCGTGGAATAAGCTTGGATTGATGTAGTAGATAATAAAAAAGAAAAGCGCTAAATATGAATATGTAAGCATGCCACATGTACATTAATTCACGTGCTTCAAGTAAAGAAGCGCTACCAATAAGAAATATGACTCCACCAATGATCATTAGGGTGCCCTCAAATACTTTTAAAGTAAGATAACCAAAGCTGATATTTTTATTATATGACTTGAAGTATGGAAACATTAATACGGCTATACCAAGAACCGATACACCACTCATTACCTCAAGAAGCATTACCGCCACACTTGATTCTAATACCTCGCTAGCTAGGACTGCGTATGCTATTAGGATTAGTCCCCCAACAAATTTAGAAACTTTTTTATCTGCCATTATTCTATCTATCAAACATTAGCCTGAAGTTTTACAGACTCACCTTCAGGATTAGACCACTTCCACGCAATCCGAATGATGTATAAAGTAGTAATTATTTCAATAATTCCAAAAAATAGATAATAAGCAGCCGGCACCCCAACGAACATCGACGCAAAAACAGCAGCTGTCTTTATTGCTCCAGCAACAATATTTGCCCATCTGTTTATTCTATATTTCAATACTAGAGACAAAATAACCATAGCTATTGGGATTTCCATCATTACTGCGCCCACAAATAAGAACATGGGAGTGATTTGAACATCTCCACCTACAACCCCAGACAATATTTCATTTAACACAGAAGAGTCCATCAACGTCAGAATGTCTGCATAGACATAGTTCAGCATTACAAATACCCACAATGCTGAAAGTTTTACTTTCACATACTCTTTACCAAAGATGTTTTTGAATGCGTCCATTTGTTAAATACCAGGAAAGCTTAGCCGGCAAAATATACGCCTAGTAAATATGGCCAATTAATAATAGCTAAGACACCTCTCCAAAAAGAAAGGTGCAAAAACCCAATAGTAAACAACCAACTAATTATCCAAAAAGTGCAAGCAAAGCTGTGATTTTCAACATGAACCATTCCTTTTTTCATAACTTCATTATATACCCTTAAAAGAGTCTTGCAAAAAACGCGCATAGTTAGGTAAGCACCAAACTAGAATGAAAGAGTGTGGCGTAACTGAGGATTATTCGGATAGTACTTAGGTGGGCTTTCTTCTTACGACAGTCCTTCTAAAATAAATGAAATACTCCGCTGAGCAATATCCTCAACTTCCTCGACTGTCTTCCCGGGATTTCCTTCGACTGTCATGGTTATATCAGGTCGAGCAATATGGATTGCATGTAAAAAACTCTCGTTTGTTACAACGAGAGTTTTTACTAATGCATCCGGTATATTATTCCTACCTCAGATGCCTAAACCTGCCCTTTTCAAAAGGCTTGTGAGATTGCCCTTCTGCACAATCTTTTTGCCTGTTTTCCATGCGCTCCTGGCGCTCAGCTATCTCTTCTTCAGTTAGCCCTAGCTCTTGCCAACGTTCTAGCATTTGGACTCTCTTAGCCTCATGAAACTGCTCTGAGTCATAACCCTGCTCGTCTGCAATCTCACGTAAAGTCATTGTTTCCAATTTAACTTTCAACTCATCCACTGTGAGACCCAGTGCTTCAGCCTTAGCTTCTAGCATATTTTCATAATGGAAAGTATTATCCTCCGAGAAATTATGCGTTCCTCGAGCATCAACTGCTTGAGTTGCAAGCCCCACTAATCCTATAGCACCAACTGCCATTAATATTCCTGTAAGTAGTTTCTTCATATATTTCACCTCCTTGTACTATTAATACAAGAGAGCATTAACTTTATTTCATAATTAGTAACGACCTTTACGTAAGGGTGGTGCCATTCTACCCCTTACTTGTGGGCTGCCTCTTCTCATGCCACGCCATTGCATTTTACCCTCACTTAAACCTTTGGCAACAAAAACGTCATCTTGCCATTCACCAATTAATCTAATTTTTTGCCCTACCTCAAAACTCCCACCGAAAGGCAATAGCACATCTTCGCTCCAGACAGACTGCACCTCCTTATTATCAGGTCCTAGTATAGTCATTTCTTGCTCACCAATCGCTATGATTTCTCCAATCACCCAACTGTCACCTGACAGCTGTTTGCGCTCATGTAGTAGACGCCCAATAGAATCCTTATGAAAACGCTCGTCAAAAACCATTTGATCTAAAAGGAAGCCAAAGGCCAATACCAAAACTACTAATACAATAAAACTTCCGATGAAGCTTCTCTTGTATGAAAACTTATACCGTTTTAATAGCATCACACCCCCCACTACACCAATAAATCCAATCAACAAAGGAAGCCATGGAAAAGTCATCAGAAAAGGTCTTAATCCTAAACGACCAAACCACAGATACCCCACAGAACCATATGCTCGCAAACGGAACGAAGCAACAGCAATAAAAAACATAGACGTCACCAATGCCCCAGCTAATCCTAGGCCCATTAATATAGAGCCGAGTACGAAATAGAATCTGCTATGCATTTTTACATGCTGGCTTTTTATTTGCCCCATTACCTCCTCACCCAAATTTGGTAACTCCTTTTTTGTTTCTTCAGTCATAGTATTTATCTTCTCCTATATACAATGCTTTTAATAATTTTTTTCCTCTATTTATTCTAGTTCCAACTGTACCTATAGGCATTCGAAGTACGTCACTAATTTCTTCGTACGGCTTGTCATGCATATAAAATAAGATTAGTGGCGACCGATATTTTAGGGGAAGTTCAAATAAGAATTTTTTCAATAGCTGCACTGCCTCTTCACGGTCAACCTTGGCACCCAAATCATCTTCAACCTTAACAATGTTTTGCACCCACTCATTATCCTCTAGGGAAATTTCCCTACTATGCTTCTTTACATAATTTATCGCTTCATTATGAACGATACGATAGATCCAACTAGAAAACTTCTTATTGGCGTTAAAGCCATTCAAATTAATGAAGGCTTTAATAAATGCTTCTTGCACGACGTCCAAAGCCTTATGTTCGTCTCTAATTAATTTAACGGCATAACGAAACAGCTTATCTTTGTACCTATTTACTAAATTTACATACAATTCCTGATCTTTTGTCCGCACCAAAACAACCAGCTCCTCATCACTTATTTTTTCTATCTTAGACATATATATAAACAGAAGCTTAATAGCTTCTATACTTCTAATACAACTGAATACTCATTTTATTTCAATATCAATAAAAGAATGAGGGGACGCTGTACGTCTACAATGTCCCCTCTTAAGAACCTAATTTCCGCAACAACCGCTCTTATCATCACCACACAATTTCTTACATATCTTTTTTCCTTCATCTGTACTCTCTATTTTTATCTTGCCATCACTGCAATCAATAGTTGCTACCTCTTTCTCGTCACATATTATTTTGCACTTCATAATTATCACCTCCTCTCTCTATTAAATCGATATATATCGATATATTTAATCAAATTTTTATTTTACATAAGTTTTCTTCACTCTTTCACAACAAGAAACTATTTCTTTACAACAAATCCTATACAAAGACTGCGTTCCTTCTTCACGCACAATAATTACTCCTGCAGATTTTAATATAGCTAAATGATGAGACACCGTTGATTGAGCTAGATTCACCCTCTTCACTAGCTCATTAACATTCATTTCTTCTTTTATTCCCAACTCCTTTAATAACTGTTGGCGCACAGGATGACCTAGCGCCTTTAAGAAATTGGGTAATTTATTTTTTTTCATACTTATTATCTATATCGATATTTATAGATAAATAATAATTTTATTTTCCATCATAGTCAATACTAATTGTCAGTTAGCGGGATCGGACGGTGCTCAGAAACCTTGATTGGGTGAAAGATGAAACTGGCTATCTTCAATCTGTTTATAAGATGAATTTTCTAATTTAGTTTCTTCACATACAACAATAATGCAAAGAAAATCCTAAACACCAATCTTTAATATGTTTGATCCTCTTTATTTTTGTAATTCTTTGATTTCTTATCTAGAAAATGCGCAGTTATTAACATGCCGCCTAGTGCAATCGGCGTTAATCCTATAATCAAAAATAGTAACCACCCTTGCTCTAATAAATTAAAGAAAAATACAGCTGCTACACCACATACAATAATCATAATTCCACCTATCAACTCCCACTTCCAAACCATATAAACCAAGCCAAGCAATAATAACCACGGTAAAGCATTAGGACTATTCCTCACCACCCCCATAAAACCACCACCTTGTTGCTCTGCTCCAGACAAAAGAGCAAATATAAAAATCAGACCAGTAAATAACAATAAGATCGTCCGCGCTGTATATCTTAATAAGCGAGTCATATTTGTACTATACTCCAAAGATCCTAATTTTCCACGTAAACACTACTTGCAAAGCTCGCGGGAACGAACGACTACCAAACCAGAAATAATAATAAATAGATAATATCCGCACAATTGCGGATTGTGTCAAAACACAGGGAATAAAAAACACCCCGATGTTACGAGGTGTTCATTGTGCTTGCGTATTATACGCGAGACACACCTGTTGCGGAAAATCCTTTTTCGCCGTCTACAACTTCAAACGTAACTTTGTCTCCGACGTTTAGTTCGTCATAAGTTACTCCTGAAAGTTCGTTAGAGTGGAAAAACAGATCGTCTGTTTCACCTTCGCGAGAAATGAATCCGAACCCTTTTTCTGTAAGAGTTTTTATTGTTCCTTCCATAATATTTGTGCTTTCATTATTCGATAGAAATTCGACTAGGTCTCTGGTGTCAAATTGACAAGTGAATTATACAGGTAAATTGATTTCTGTCTAGTGGATACAGTATTAAATTCTTTGTAAATAAATGGGGTTAAGTACTGTTAGCACGTCTTTGGTCTGCCTATTGGACATATTTAGACCTATGAAATAAGTGAGAATAAGGAAAAACTAACATATTTTACCTATTTAGCCCTGCTTTTTATGCATTTTAAAAATTACTTTGCCCACAAACTATCCCTATCATCTTTAGTTGATAACAATGTATTATACAAAGGAATAAACAAACCTAAAAAATTCATACTCACCTTTAATCAATAAAACTAATTTAATGGATTCAAAAAACCACCCAATACAACACTTAATAGTCGGCATCATTTCTTTGACTTTGGTTTCTATTCTTCACTTCCTACTCAATATTCCTTGGTCAACGTCTTTTGGTAGAACATCATATATTCTTTTATTTTTTGTTTTAATCATTGGTCCAGGAATGAGACTTAAAAAACCCGCAGAGAGCTCATCTCCCTTTAATACTCCCTGGAGTTGGCGAGGGGAGCTTGGTATTTATTTTGCCTTAACAGCTTTAACTCATTTTATAATCTTACTATTTAAAAGGTCTTTCTTTGACTATATTAAAATTGGAGGAGGAGGATATAGCTTAACCAACTCTCTTGGATTCATTGCTTTGTTTTTAGCGTTGTTACTAGCGGCTACTTCTTCTCGTAAAGTAATTATATTCATGGGTGTAAGATTGTGGAAATGGCTTCATAGCTTAACTTATGTGGTATTTTATTTAGCTTCTATGCATTTCATTTACTTCCAATTCTTCTCAACCTACGGTGAAGTGGGTCCTGACTGGTTTGGATATACCGCCATAACCATGACGATTACAGTAATAACCCTTCAGTTCAGTTCATTTATAGTGGCAATAAAAAAACATAGAAAAAGCCTAGTTTGAATGAAAGAGTAAACGTGTCTTACTAAGATTCTCTTATATTAAATAAGTGCTGCTAGTCTAAGCATTTTATCAGCTTGGAGCCCCTATTGGCTCCCTAGACTAGAGGATGTTAGAACCTGTTTTGTAGCTAATGCGTGTTGATGCAATCTTCAGAAACGCCAGGAGTATTAGTTATCCCACCCCTCTACTTACTATTGTTTGTTGTGCTTACTTACTGAACTTAAGTTGCGGTCTATTGACATATTGGTTATTATATGCTACATTTAATGATCTGATATGACTCTTCTGCCTGAAACCTAGTTCTTTACAACCTATTCACAGGGGACACCTAGGATGAGAAACCTAATACGTTACCTACTCAACCGCTACCCTCTGCTCAAAGTACTGGACAGGCTTTGCTACTTTGGAGCCTGCATCGTCACGTTTCTTGCGGGCTTTATTGCACTAACGTGTGGAGTAGCTGAATTAAGAGAAGTTTACCACAGCCTTCCCTTCACACCCACAGTCTGGTCGTTAATAATGATTGTGATAGGAGCCTCTGTCGTAATAGTAGGTTTCAATTCCACCAGACAGCAACTCTCCCTTCTATCAAAGGGACCTGAGTCCTTCCTAGCCTGCGTCTGCGTCGTCCCAGAGGACACCTAGACTCTAGTCCTCTAATAATCAACCGCCCTTTTTGGTACCAAACCAACTAGGGCTTTTTTCTTGACCTTCTTTGCACTCACTATATCTAATTTAAAAAAGCTCTCCCTATCGGATATGCTCAGAACCCTTGATTGGGTGAAAATTGAGAAAGAATTATTTAATATTGGAATATTTAATCAACTACAACCTCAAATATAAAAAAGCCTATCACATGACAGGCTATGAAAAATATTCAGCGGAAGAATAATGTTCATTCTTCGCTATCTTTACTTGTCGGTTGTTTGAGTTTATCCAGAATCAGCCACTCTCTTCCTGCCAACCCACTGTCATGAGACAATAAGTCCTTCAAATCACAACCATCATCATCTGGAATAATACTCCTTCGCTCATTTAACATCACTTACCTCTCTTTCTTAAAAGAACAACTAACACTCTTAATAGTCACATGCCCCAGAAAGAATACTACTATCGTCTATTAAATAAAACAATTCAAAGAAATAGCTTTGCATTCCCACGTACCTAACTACGATTACTTAACTAAGCCAAAAAAGCTCGGCATCGTGAACAACGTTAGAACTATTTTTGACCAAAAAAACGAGTATGTTTACATACCAGACTTAAGCGCACGGGGGCAGATTTAGTTTATTGATTACCCCACAGGGTTACTCACTGTTGTTTTAAAAAATAAAAAAGGCCCTCGTAGAGTATAGTCCACGAGGGTTTGAGGGTGTATTTTGGAGGGAATTCACTCCTCGACGATAGGTCGTGTTGTTTGCCAGTTGGTAACATTCAGCTTATTGAGTATCTCGAGAGTCATCCATAGAGCGTAAGCAAAATGAGAGCCTTTCTCTAGGGGCAAATCAATAAGCCTTTGTTCAACCAACGCCAGTGCCATAGTGCTTGTCAGGCAATCTTTTTTGCACGGAATGCCGTGCTCGTTGAAGAACATAAACCGGCTGGTTGTGCTTCTGAGTGCGTGAGGCATCTTGCAAATTTCCTCACAGTCTCTGTCTGTGACTCTCGCGTAAAATTCATCAATATCCTTTTGGGTCAGGAGATGAGCAACCGCAGAGATATTGAAGGTGGAGCCGTGGACAAATTTGGCCTCGCAAACAAACACCATATCTTCCTCGAAGGGCTGGAATCCTTGCTGTATAGCGGGGCCTCCGTTTTCTGCGGACGTGAACGTTTTAACGATAAAAACATTCACAACTTTGTCGCGGACGAAGTCTTCAGGGCTTTGCGATGTCCACATCCTGATAATGTGCCCTTCTTTGGCCCTTTCCATAAAGAACTCAGCCATTGTAGTTGCTTGCGCAGAAACTTCCTTCGTACCCATTTTACACACTCCTTTCGTCGCAGGCATTGCCCGCAACTCGAAGCAAAGAACAAAGATGCTTGGACGATATGCCACAAGCCATCTAGTTTAGGCTTATATACACAAAAAAAATTGTCAACTCGCTTTGGAATATTCCGACGACAAGCATAGAAGCTTATTGGGCAGATATTAATCAAAAAACCACCTCAATTAAAAGGTGATTTTCTAAAACCGCGGCTCGCAGGGGGGGCTTACCGAACCAGGACGCTATCGCACGAAAAACAGATTTGGCTCAAATAAGCCACATCAGTTATTTGAACATGTTACCCCACCTCTCTAACTAACCATCACTTCGTAGCCTCAAGTCCCTTTACTTCTCCACCCTCATCTGAAGGTAATTTCGCTCCTTTAAATAAAACCCAAACCATAAATACTACCTCTCCCATTGTCAGAAAATCTAAAAATGAAATAACTGACCCATACTCGGGAAAAAGGAAATGCACAAAAGCAGCCAACGTATATCCAATACCAGCTACTACTACTAAAATACCTAAAATTTTAGGGAAATATCCCGACTTCTTAACCAAAAGACCATATGGAAACAACCAAAGTCCCCAGAATATTGTAGCAATCATCATCCCCTCCTGATACAAACTCAAGAAAAACATAATTAAAGACTGCAACTGCTCTACCCCGAACACATTCAAGTATTCAACACCACTCAACAATATTAAAACAGCAAACTGATTAAACTCATTAAACATCGCAATCGGAACGCCAACCAACCCTAAAATAACCAATAAGGACGCTAATGGCTTATCAACCGACTTGAATAACTTATACATGGCTATCACTGCCAAAATATGAATCAGTTGAGTTACAAGACTACCAGCAATACCCGCACGAAACAGTAGTTCATTCGCCGAAATATTACTTACTGTGACCGCAACATCCTCAAAAACGATAAGAGTTGTAGGAACGTACTGAAGGCTAAACATGCCAATCAACGCCCAGATTGGAAACAACCACCTTAAAACTGTAACGGCTTCACGCTGAGACATATTTGTAATATTAAATTTCATCTTCTACATCTTAACTTAAATACCTACACAAAACCAACGAACTAAAATATGCACCAGTAAACATAACTATTACTCCCCTTTCTTATATAAATACAACATCCCCCACAAGCTATAAATCATTAGTAAGAGAAAGCAGTATTTAAAATGGTAGATATGTATATGGCTGCAAGGTTATCGCACCTGCCGAATTAAATCCCTATGTGTCGCTTCTCAATAAAGGATTCCTCAATTCTCTCGTCAATTGCAACTCCTTTTTAAGCTTTATTTTGATGTTCCAAAGATACAACTACGTTACCCATTTTCTGCCCAGTGTCGACATATCGATGCGCTTCAACCATTTCATTAAAAGAAAAGGTTTTATCAATAACTGCTTCTAGCTTGCCTTCATCAAACATGTCAGCAAGCAGCTTCATGCTTGACTGCGCCTCATTTGCCACATCAAGCCCACCAACTGTTACGTAGGAACCACCATCTTTCAGGATGTCTTTGCATTTATCTTTAGAAAATTTTCCGACTGCATCAAATATAATATCAAACTGTTCATTTAGCTCCGAAATATCTTGTTTTTTATAATCATAAACTATATCTGCGCCAAGAGATTTTGTTAATTCTATACCATCAGGCCCTGATACTGCAGTTACATTTACCCCTTCAGACTTTGCAATTTGAACTGCTGATGTTCCAACTGCGCCAGTCGATCCATAGATTAAAACTTTTTTAGATTTTGCTATCCCGGCTTTATATAAAAAGTACAAAGCGGTTGTGCCTCCAAAAGGGATTGCGGCGGCTTCTTCAAAACTAGCTTTCTTTGGTTTTAATGATATCCCCTTATTCTGCGACAAGGTTGCGTATTCTGCAAAACCGCCAAACTTCATACCAGTCATAGCAAATACTTCGTCTCCCACCTTAAACTTATCAACTTCAGCCCCAATATCTTTAACTACCCCCGACAGTACCGCCCCAAGCACTTTCTTGCGTGGACCCCTGAAGCCAATAATAATTCTCATTACTATTTTTGCAACAGAACCTAGAGCTCCATCATCAACACGTAGAGCCCTCAGTCTAACATCACCGGAATTTACGGATGTAGCCTCTACTTTTATTAGCACTTCATTCTTCTTTGGTCTAGGTTTCTCGACCTCGGCAAGTTTTAACACTTCAGGTGGTCCGTACTTCTCACAAATATATGCTTTCATGATAAGAAGTGTAGCATAATCATAAACGGCATCTATAACGATGCTGCCTATGGCTTGCTCGCGGGGTCGGACTCGGACTGTGACTTATGATCAACGGACTGAATTCTCCATAAACTCTAAGAAGACGAAATAGTAACTGTCTATTTGTAATAAACGCTCTATCTTGTATCGTATATAGTATAGTTAGTTACGTAATAATAATTTGAACACATGAGTAAAGTGCTAGTAACTGGGGGAGCAGGTTTTATCGGCTCGCAAGTAAGCGTTAAGCTTTTAGCACGTGGTGACGAAGTGGTAATAATTGATGACTTTAACGATCGTTACAACCCAAAGATAAAAGAGGCCAGGATGGATAATCTCTTTAAAGATGTACCAAAACCTACTCTTGTACGTGAAGATTTATGCGACCTAAAAGTAGTAACTAAATTATTCTCTAAACATAAATTTGACCAAGTTATCCATTTAGCTGCCTGGGCGGCGGTCCAGGGTAGCTTAGATGATCCGTACATCTATACTAAAACGAATGTTGACGGGACAGTTAATATTTTCAATACGGCCAAGGATTTCGATATTAAAAATATTGTCTTTGCTTCTAGTTCATCTGTTTATGGCGGGCGCGAAAAGGTTCCGTTTAAGGAAACGGATGACATTTCGTCGCCGATCTCACCTTATGCAGCAACAAAGGCTGCTGGCGAGTTAATGTGTGCTACTTGGTATAATTTATATAAGATTCCTATTACGGCTCTACGGTTCTTTACTGTTTATGGTCCCTGGGGGAGACCGGAAATGGCTATGTTCTTGTTTGCGAAAGCTATTCTTGAAAAGAAACCTATTCAAATGAGAGGTAAAGATACGATGCGTGACTTTACATATATTGAGGACTGCGTAGACGGAGTTATTGCAGCCCTGGATCATCCCCACGACTACACTATTCTTAATATAGGTGAATCAGACGTAGTTCCGCTTCCGCGCCTTATTAGTTTGCTTGAGGAGGAGCTTGGGAAAAAAGCCATTGTAGAGGAGGTACCGCTGCCGCTTGGTGATGTGCCAAGGACTCTAGCGGATATATCTAAGGCCAAGGAGCTGATAGGCTACTCACCGACCACAAAGATTGAAGATGGAGTAAAGAAATTTACGGAATGGTACTTAGATTGGTATATACCTAAGTTTGAACCAAAATTGAATAAGACTATTAGTCGCTAGGCTGCCTTACTAAACGCCGCAGTAAAACATGCGGTCCTACCAGGACAGTAAGAAAAAGCAATAAATATGAGCTGATTGTGATTGCGCCTTGAAGTGGATCTTGTTGCCAGTCGTTTCTGAATTGTGCCCACCTAGCTCTGCGCTCAATAACTTGAAGGCTTATGTCTCCCGTCTTTTTATTATCTGCAATCCAATAATTGCCCGGTTCATATTTACTATCGTCTTTTTCTACAAACACTCTTGGTGCTTTTTCTTTATCCTCGTGAGTAATGTCTTGCCCAGATAAATTGATATGATAATTTCCGCTTAGTACTGTGGGATTTTTAAGTTTTAGCTCAATGTCATAAATACCTGACGCTTTTATTTTTTTTGGGTCATTTTTTAGCCTCCACGTAGCTATATTTTCTTTTTCCTTGGTTAGCGTTACTAATAAGGACTTCGATGGGTCTGGCATGTATAAGGGTAAAACTAATTTTGTAATTTCGGCTTCTGGCTGTACCTCGAACAGCTGAGATAAGCTAAACTGGGCATATACCGATACGCCAAGATCTGCCTCACGAGAAGCTAGAATATCGACTGCTTTATGATCGTCATACGCAGTTAGCCACGACCAACACCAAATAACGAGTAAGCTACCCATAATAAATGACAATAAATATGCTAACGCTCCAATTAAAAACCTTGTCCAATTCATAACAGTCTATGTTGATAACATTTTCATCATGATACCACGCCTCACTTATTCATTAGTAATTCGAGCTGTTATTTTAACGGGTGCTTCGTTGGCTGCCATACTTATTTACTCCGCCCCTACTCTTCCGGTTTGGGGAGAGCGAAAAGCTTCACATGACGGTACTGAAACGCTTCCCCTTCCTTCCGGGCACAGCGTCGAGCAAACTTTTTTATTTGAGAATGAATCTTTGGATTACGTTGTTTTATGGCTAGATACATCAGAGCCACTGCCTGAAGAGGGGTCTATCCATCTCAGTGTTAGCGCCTCTACTGGTAGCACCTCGGCTTTGGTGCCTTTTAAAAACATTCCACCTAGCGGGACAGCAATATTTCCCCTGGACTCCCCACTATTATCTCCACCTGATAAGATAGGTTCATTTTCTTTAAGTTTGAGTAACTCTAAACAGCGCGTACACCTGAAATACCAGATTGATAGTACTAAATATGAGGGTGGTGCTTTGGTGTACCATCCTAATCTCAGAAAAAAAGGGGATTTAGCTTTTCAGTTTAGATATCAGCGTCCGGCTCTTTTTTATAAACCCCTACAGATCACTTATGCCCTGGCTATATTTTTGGCTGGATTAATTATTTCAATCGCAATAAAGCCTGCAGGAAAAAAGATGCAGCATCTTACGCGGGCGAATATATTTAAAAGGGCATTAATACCAATTCTTCTATTTTTTATAGTTGCTGCTTTTTACGGATTTATTTTAGTTAAACCCGGTACTTGGGTTGGCCCATCTGATTTCACTAAGGAACTAAGTTATGTAGTATCTTCCTTTGAAGCCTTTAAATCTTTCAGTTGGCCTATATGGTCTCATTACACTTGTGGTGGCATGCCCTTGTTGGGGAACCCAGAAAGTGCCACCCTGAGCCTGAGTACTTTGCTTGCAGTTGTTACTTCTCGACCTGAACTGGCGCTATGGTTAACATTAGCCATTGAGGCAGGTCTAGCTGCTGCTGGTGCGTACTGTCTTGCTCGAGCACTTAAAATTTCAGCGTCAGGTAGTATCTTGGCCGGCGTTATAACGTCTTTGTCTAGCACTTTCACTTATAAAATCGTTGAGGGCATAGTGATGGTTGGTGGGCCGTTTGCTTTTTTCCCATGGGCGTTATTGGGGTTACATAAAGCAATCAAAAGTCGTTCGCCTGGCTGGCTCGTCCTAAGCGGCATATCCTTAATCGCTATGTTCTGGCGGGGAGATGTCCATATTATAGTCGGCGTAATATTGATTATGTTTATTTGGGCTTCTGGTGTTGCCCTTAGAGAACGTCGCTTCTATCCTCTCCTTATACTACTAGCTATTCTATCCCTGTTTTCTCTGGGAGCCACCGTTAAGACCCTGCCTTATTTTGAGCAGCCTGGTTTAATAAATGCACAGGTTGATCCTCATAGCGCACAAATTACAGAGTCTAGATTATGGGATGATGTTTTTCTAAAAAAACATGACCGCACGTTTAAGATCCCTGTTTTGCACGGACTTCCAGAACATTATGGATATGTCGGATCATATATTGGAATTATTCCAATAATTATTCTTTGTATTGGCTTATTTGTACGCCACAAGTACCGTTGGCTTTTGCTTGTATCGCTCTTTACTTCATTGGTGATTGTTGATGGTGCTCTATATGAAAATGTTTTGCGTCACTTGGGGCCGATGTCTGCTCTACTGCGTATGCCTACACGCCTTTTGTTTATTTCTGTTTTTCTTATAGCGGTGCTATCCGGTATTGGCCTTGATGGTTTAATTAGACGCATTCGCAAGATTCCTATTTCTTCATCTGGCTTAAAATCTATACTAAAAAGCCTACCCGTTATAATAATTGTTTTTGTGTCACTTAACTTAGTGCTCTCAAACCTTTACATCCTTAAACGAAATATGTCGCCTTACAGTACAACGACTATTAGCAGACCTACGTCGCCGACTCTAACGCCACACCTAAATAGTTCGCCAGACGACAGGCAGCATGCCAGTGTTTTGCTTAAACATGGATACATACTACCCAACGTGTGCGGTGACCAGAATAATCCACCAGAATTTCTCTCCATTATAGAGGGTCCCGTAGAACTGAGTGATTACACAACTAAACTTCAGCCGAACAGTATTACTCTTTCCAACGTGCCTCAAAATACTGAGGTTGCTGTTCGTGAACGTTTTGTTTCTGCTTGGCATAGTAGCTCCGGAAAAATATTGCCCGGCTCAGATGGGTCTATCCACCTACTTACTGATAGCTCGCCTAATGATATAATCTCCATAAGGTACACATCAGTAACTATTCGCGCGCAGCAAATCTTACTACTCACTATATTGGCCGTTATCGGCATAACCATTATTAACACTACTCAAATGGTTTTATCCATGCTAAATAAGCGTAATGACAGCTAAGAGGTTCAAGAAAATTATTGCTAAAAACTGGGTTGCACTGGGTATACTTCTATCTACTTGGCTAGTTTTTTTCTCGCGAACGATAACTACTAAATATGTATATTTCCTTGATGATTTAAAAATTATCTTTTATCCACTTGAGTGGGCTTACGCGCAGTTTCAAAGTACCGGTGACCTGCCTCTTTGGAGTAACTACTTTGGATTTGGTCACCCTCTACTTGCTTGGGGACAGCTTGGGTTTTTTACTCCTCTCCACCTGCTACTTAGAGTTATCTCTATTCACCCTCTCACCATCTTACAAATTTCTATTGTTTTCTATTTTGGCATCGGGTCACTTGGCATGTACTGGTTTTTGCGAAGTCAAAAAATATCACCTATAGCTTCTGTTTTGGGGGCAACAATATTTACTTACTCTGGCTTCCATATTGGCCACCTAAACCATGTAAATTTCTATACCACTACGATGCTTCTGCCTTGGCTACTTCTTCTTTTGTATAGACTGTCGATAAAACCTTCTCTTTCTTCCTCTCTTCCGGTCGTAATCATAGCAGCGATAATGACTGTTAGTGGCCAGCCACAAATGGTTCTTTACAGTTTTATTGTTGCGGCCCTTTGGTTGGCAACGCTATTTTTTAAGACTAAATCACGAATTTTTCTCTCTCTTTGTATTCTTGGTATAGGGTTGTTGGCTTTTTGTTTAGCCTCACTAGCAATTCTTCCACTAGCTGAATTTATCTCTGCAACTGATAGGGCTGATGGATTAAGTGCTACCGAGCTGCTTGAGTTCAGTTACCCTCCACATCACGTCATCACTTTACTGTTACCGTATTATTTTGGCGATCATAACTATTATTGGGGGGCTAAGAGTTTCCAGGAGTTATCTGCTTATATTGGTATTATTCCTCTGCTTTTAGTTGGAGTTAGCTTATTTTTTTTCCGGAAGTATCGTTCGTTAAAAGTTTTTGGTCTAATTTTATTATTCCTTGGTATAGTTTTTTGCTTGGGTCGATTCTCTCCTCTTTATTACTGGTTAGTTAGTATTGGGGTTATTAAATCTATTGCTATCCCCGGTCGATTTGTTTTTCTTTTTATTATCGGTTCTTCGGTGCTTGCTCCTATCGGGCTTGATAACATCGTGGAGGCATCAACAAGAAATAAGATTATATCTCTTGTTATTAGTATTGTCTTTCTACTTGTCTTATTCAGTCCCTTTTATTTATATATCCAGACGAACCCCAACGCTCTCTCTTATTTTCTTTCTTCGATTGCATTAACTAATTTTGAGCCGATTTTAATTCTTTTAGGGTTGGTGGCTTTTTTGCCTTTGGTTTTTGCTTCCCGGTCATATATTAAGAAATTCCGATTTTCATATATACTCGTGATCCTGTCGAGTATTACCCTAATTGCTTATGGTTGGAACTATACCCCCCTCACCGCAAAGGATCTTGCCTATACTCAATCTACTTTTATTCCAACAGTACAAGACTATAGCGCAAATTCTTTGACTCCAGCACGATTGTATCAGCTGCAACATCAATCTATATCTGATCGTCGCCGAACTGAACCAATCTCTCCGTCACTTACAATACACCAACCGATTATAAGTCGTGGTAGTACTATGCCCTGCCTTACTATCCCCTTTAAGCTATCAAGGGATTCTGCTACTCATGACATTGTCGAGGTTGCCTTATCGCGAGGCATCTTAGACCCTCCTCTTAGAACAACTGCTATTAATTTAAACAACCTTACGGGTAGTAGCTTTGATGTGTGCTTTGATCAAGCGACTGTGTCTGACGAAAGAATGTTTTTATCTTTCACAAGCAAAGGTAATAGTGGTATGAGGCTTATTCATCAGCCTAACCCCAACCAAGACCTGAAAGCCTTTCTTGTGCGAGTAGATGATCCTTCTTTAGACCAAATAGATAGATCTCGAAAGGATATCTCAATTGTTTACAGCGAACATGGTGTTAATAGCTTCGACCGGGAAAACCAACAATTAGCTCGCCACTTAAACGTGACGGCTGATGCCAGTAGTGCTAATTGGATTGGCGCTTTGGCAATAGGCCCATTTCGTTCGTTTGTATCCTCCCTGCTGGATGATGATTTTGATCCTGCTCATTATAATAGTCAGGATATAATAAGTGACTCTCGTAAAATTATTGATTTAGCCGGTATTACACATATTGTTGAAACTGCTCTAATTGACACAGATTATGAATACTTAGAATCATCCGGTTTTAAGTATGTTTCTGAAATTAAAAACAACAACATAAACCTACGCCTACACATGAACCCCAGTGCTTACCCTAAGGCCTGGCTTAGTAAGCAAGCTATCTTCTCTCCTGTCGCTAACGAAACAATTGCAGCTATGCGCCGTTCAGATTTTGAGCCTAGAGACCTTGTGTATATATCTGGCCCGACGCCGCCTAAGAAATTAGGGAGCGGAGAGGCGGCACCTCTTCAAAGCACAGTTAATATTACGAGATATGACCCCACTGTTATAGATATTAATGTGACTACTAATCAGCTGTCTTGGCTCGTCTTAACAGATTCTACTACACCTCAATGGCAAACATATATTGACGGCAAGCTAGCTCCGCAATATGAGGCCTTCACCTTCTTTAAAGCCGCTCAAGTTCCGGCTGGTGATCATGTTGTTTCGTTCCGCTACGAATCAAAGATAACAAATATTGCAGTACGTCTTACAAACACAGCTCTGCTGATACTGATAGTTCTTATTGTATTAAGTGCTATAAGGGCACCTAGAATGAAGAAAGGCTGATTGTATTATTTTTTTAGATCTCTCTTAAGCTGTACTAAATTACCTTTTGCGGAACTAAGGTCTGGATCAATTTCTAAAGCCCGGTTAAACATTGTCATTGCTTCATCATATCTTTTTTGCATGCCATATAATGCGCCTAGCCTATTAAACCAATCGGCTTTTACTTGATCAACAGTTATAGCTTTTTCGTAAGCAGTGATGGCGTCGTTGATTTTGTCTTGTTTAATTAAAGCATCACCAACACTTGCCCACATAAAATCATCTTTGCGACCTAATATTACTTTTCGATACATCTGCTCAGCCTCAACATATTTACCCTGAAGCATGTACACGTTGCCAAGATTTACATAGCCGCTGGTGAATTCAGGTTTTACTTCAATGCTTTTTTTCAACACTTCTGCCGCCTCTTGTTTTCTGTTCATCTGCCCCAAAAGAGCACCTAAATTTATCATGACTTCTACGTTTTCGGGTTCTGAGGTAAGTGCTCGCTTGTATACATCCTCCGCTTCTTTCATTCTATTCAAGTCAGCGTAAGCTAAACCTAAATTATTAAGCGGCCTGCTTTTGGTTGGTGATTTCTCGACGGCATCAGTCCATATGGTTAGTGCGCTTGCCCAGACTCCATTCCTAACATAAGACGTGGCGGCTAATATTAGGATTAAAGCTATCGCAATCCCGACAATAATCTCTTTGGCATATTCCTTAGTCCTATTGGATGAATACAATTTATTGACCCCCCAAGCCAAGGCGTCCATCAGTACCATTATAAACCCAATCATTGGTAGGTATACTCGGTGCTCAAAAATAGTATCTTTGATAGGTATAAAACTTGATTCTACTGAAATGGCTATAAAAAATATTACTATCCCTAAAGCACTTACTACTCTCTTTTTCTTATATAACCAGATACTAAAACCAAGGATGGTAAACACAATTAACCACGATCCATAAACCCACGGGTGCCAGAAACTAGTCTGGTATGGGATATCATGGTCAATATTTTGTCCGATTGGCCAAATTAATAACCTTATATACCTGAGTAGCACCCGTCCTTGAGTCATGAAGTATACTCCGCGAGATACATCAGCTGTCTCTGCTGACACGTGTAGCATTCTCTTGATACTTACTTTGTCAGTGATTGAATCATCGTAGGCTGCTGGTGGCAACCCCTCTCCCTGAATAAATAGATCTCTTACTTCCAGCATATAGGCCGGTATTATTAAGATCGTTATTAACCAGGGAAGTAATTTGTACCACCGTTTAGCTAGGCTACTCCAACTTCTACTGAAGAAAACATATTCGATTAAAAGTATCACCACTGGCAAAGTTATTGCTATCTCTTTTGAGTGCATAGCTAAAACAGCGCAAGCAAGCGACAGCACCGCCCACAACCAAGCATTAATTTTTTTGTTGCTTTCCCGATACAGCCAATAAAATAGGATTGAGGATAGATAGAACAGAGTGACAATGAGTACCATTCTCTGCACGACGTAATTAACGCCTTGGGTTTGCATTGGGTGCACGAGAAATATTAATCCAACCGTAACGGCAAACAACCAATAGTTGTCGATTGTCAGCCATCCAAAATGCCACCATCGACGACGATAAGATCTTCTAGCCATCAAGTACATCAGAGCTATTACCACCATTGTGGTTATAAGGTGAAAACTGATACTGACAAAATGGTATCCAGATTCATTGAGCTCCCCCATGTAGTAATTCAAATCAAGAGTGAGGTAGGGAATCGCCCTTGTTCCTAATAGGTTAGACGGCGACACATCAATACTGCGTCTGTCTTCGTTTTTAACAATGGAATGAATATCATCTAGAACGAACGGGGCCTCTAATGTTCTTCCAAATACGGCCGCGCCAATCAATACAACTAAGCCCATTATTACTATGCCCTCCAAAATGCTGAGACGTTTTGTAAAAGTTAGTTGCATCTTATTCTGTTGGTAGGCTTTTTATTTTATCTATATATAGGATTGCCTCTGCATTTTCGGGATCGATTTTAATAACCTGATTGAATACCTCTAGAGCTTTTTGATTCATACCTTTTTGTATAAAGACTTTAGCCAAATTATTCATTACACCAGTGTCTGTTGGGGTAGCCTGTAAATATGTCACATAAGCTTTCGCAGCTTCGTCAAAATTACCCTCTGTGGCGTACACATTACCTAGGTTACTGTATGCATTGAATTGCTTGGCATCAAGCTTGATAGCAATTAAAAGTTCCGTCTTTGCCTCTTCACTATTTCCTATGGCACCAAGAGCTGCTCCTAGCTTGCTATGCCATAGAGCCTTTCCGGGAACTAAATTAATAGCCTGGCGATAAGCCTCAACAGCTTCGGTGTATTTTTCTTGGCGCGCTAAAACATCTCCTAGATTACGCCAAACACCAGCATCTCGGGAGTTTAATTCAATAGATGTCTGGTATGCCTGTTCTGCTTGATCATACTCGGTCTGTAGCATGTATATATTACCGAGATTATTGAAGGCAGCGTCATGATCAGGCCTTAATTCTATGGCCCTATTTATTTCTGCTAGCGCTTCCTCATACCTTCCTAAAACACCATAAATTGAGCCTAGATTATTGTGTCCGGAAACACTATCTGGATCAATTTCTACCTCTCTTAAATATAACTCTTCGGCTTTATCAAACATTCGTTTGTCTAGATATGCTTTTCCTAGATTATTATAAGGCCTAGCTTTGTTGGGTGACTTGGTAGTGGAGTCGGTCCACAAGGTAACTTCATCTTTCCAAACACCATTTCTATTAAAGGCGGTTACTGCCAATGCCATAAGCACACAACTTACCAGAATAACTACTAACCAGTCTGTATCCTTTATCCTTAATTTTTTTATCTTTAGTAATATTTGCCCTAGATCTCCAAAAATTAGAGCTACACCAAGCATAGGTAAATAAAGTCGGTGCTCGAACATGACGTCTATAATAGGGATAATGCTCGATTCCGGTAATATCGCTAAATAGAAGAAACACAGTCCATAAGCAAACATTCGCCGTCCTTTTATGAATAGTACCAACGATGAAAGTAATAGGGATACATGCAGTAGCAGTGAAGCGGCTGTAGGCCAATTCCTTAAATTAGTTACTAGGCGGACGTCATGATCAAGATTCTGTCCGGCAGGCCAGATAATTAGCTGCCAATACTTTCTTACTACGTTTATTTCAGTTAAAAGATATGTATCGCGAGGAATCTCAACTGTCTCCGCGGAAACATTTGTGATTCTTCTTAGGCTAACTTTATCTTTTAGAGTCGCTTGAGATACATTTTCTGAAGTTAGCTCTGGTTTAAACACCAACTCTTTAATTTCCAACATGTAAGCGGGGATAACAATAATTGTAATAATCCACGGTAATAAATAGGGGATTCTTTTTACTGCTTGTCGCCAATCAATTTTAAATTTCCACCAACTTCTGTCATTATTGATAGGCACAAAGAAAAATAGCTCCATCATGACAATTGCAACTGGCAGGGTGACAGCAATCTCCTTGCTGTGCATAGCCGCTAAGCTGGCTGCTATGGATAATCCTCCCCATATCTTCATATAGGTAGTCTCCGTACTTAAGCGAAACTTCACATAAAACAATAAAGCTAGGATATAAAACATGGCAGCTATCGAAGCTAGCCGTTGCACAATATATGTTATTGCCTGCGTTTGGATTGGATGAGCAACAAAAAACATCGATACAACCATGGCAAAAAATAAATGGTTGGATATTTCAAGCTTTCCTACCCTGACAACGCGTGTTTTGTATACTACCGAGGAAAGTAGATAACTTAACCAAAACATTGCCATTGAGCTCACTAAGTGAACGCCAATATTAAAAGCGTGGTACCCAATGACATTTAACTCACCCATGTAGTAGTTCAAGTCCAGCGTAAACACTGGCAAAGTTCTGGTACCGAACCAACGTTCTATTGAGAAATCTAATGTGCGACGCGCTTCTTGCTCAACAATCGTGTGTATATCATCAAATACGAAAGGTGATTTCCAGGTGTTGCTATATACTAATAACCCTAGCACTAACACCATCAACAGTGGTACCCAAGCCCGCCTCCACCTTAAATTCACATTTTCTTTATTCAGCATAACCCCCTAAGTGTACAGCATTAGGGGTGAGTGTGATCAACAGGTTTTCTTGTTAATGAAGGAGTTTGTCGTCTTCTTCTTTTACTATTTGATTGCCGATTGAATACAGCAGCCTGACTGCAACGTTCCCCTGCTTCTCCACACCATTAATCTTCATGTTGGATTCCCTGTATCCCCCATCCTGATTAAAGCGAATTGTGGGCCCCTTTACCCCTGTGCTCTCGGTGGTTACAACTAATACATACTTACCTGTTTCAGTAATAGGCTTATCAAGTTCAAATCTTGTCCAACCCTTATCGTCCACTGCTGTGACTTTTCTTTTCCATCTTTGCGCTATTTGCCCACTTTTTTCACTGACCAGATCAATAATTACATTACCGTCCTTTGCTTTGCCAGAATAAGTAGCCAACATTAGTTCTAGCGCAGAAAGTTTAGTGCTTTGTACGTCGACTACTTGCTGAATAGTAACGCCACTTTTTATTTCTGGAGCTACATCTCCATATACTCTTTTCTCATAAACCCAGGCGAATTCTTTGCCAATAATATTTACGACATGCACTGGCTCTCTTTTCTTGAAATACTCATCAATGAAATCGTTTGCATAATGATCTGGAGCGCGACCAAACATATTTCTGTATAGGACTATATATTTCACTCTTCCTTGCTCGTGCGCATTTATATGAGCCACGTGAGCGTTAGTAAACACGCCTAGCTCTTCTGGGTACCAGGAGGCGACTACGGCAGTAGGGTCGTTTGCATCAAGCCAGACGCCCACCTGTTCTAGACCTTCACCCCAGCCTAATTCTTGACTGAGATTATCTGGCAGAAAAGGATTGCTATAGGCGACAGCGTAAGGATGATACTGATATATAGTGGTGCCTAAATATATTATTACGGCAAATGATAGTGTCATAAACATTATACTTTTACTCCACCCGCGAAGCTTGGTATACGTTGATACGAAATATGAAATTACAGCTGCTAGATACCACAGTCCAACTGCCGCCAACACATTGATTGCAAAAAAGACCGGTAAGATATATCTATCCCCCTTCTTTGCTCCAAGCATCATCATCACAACAAAAAAGAATATGTATGCTATTAGCAGCCAGGTGCTTTTCTGATTAATCTTCTTTATATCTTGCTCTTCACCTGGGATGCTTGTTTTTTTTCTAGACAAAAGACCTTCGCGTAAAAATCCTATTACTCCCACTAACGTCAACACAAACACGAGCGGTGTTGTTCTGGTAATTAATGTATATATGTAATAACTGCCATTTAATGTGTAGTCCTGCGCCATGTGATGCGGTGTTATAGCAGCCTGACCAATATCTCTTTTAAGAACTAACACGTTCCCTTCGGGATTTGGCACCCAGAGAATAGCTGGCCAAATTATAACTATTAAGACTCCAATCAATAATAACCAAATAGTCGCTGCTCTTAATCTTTGAACAATAAAATCTTTTCTACGCCAATTCCCCCATCCATAGACAAGCATGGTTAAACCATAAAAAGGTAGCATAAATATTGCTGGTGCCTTGGTTAGGATAGCTAAAGCAGAAAACACCGCTGATGCTATTAGCCACTTCCTACTAAACCCGGTTAGGCCATAAAGTATAGTCGCTATGACTGCAGCAAATAAGAGGCTTCCTAAAAGAGCGTCTACATGAACTACTCGCGAGTAACCAACGATAAAGGGGCTCAAGGCTATCATGCCACTAGATACAAGAGCTATAGATTTATGCTGGCTAAATAACTTTCTGAGTAGTAAATAAATTACCGGCACCATTAGAGAATTTGCCAGCGCAATAGATAACTGTGATATTTTCACAAAATGTTCTAGGTCACGGAATGAAAAAGGAATATGTGACGTTACAATTTTAACTGTCACGGCGAATCCACTTAACCACAAGGTAGTTACTCCTGGGTGCGTAGTTTGCAACATCTCATTGAACCGCCAATCCTTAAAGGCTTTTATAAACTCATACGACCTTCCGATCCAGTTCTTTTCATCGGCTGTTAGAAATGTTCCTAGGTCAGTTACTCGCACAGTGAGGGCAACCAAAAACAACAAGACGATAATAAATACCGTCCCTTTATTGTTTTTTAGCCAAGATATATATCTATCCATACCTATATATAATACTATTAATTTCGACTTAATAAGAAAAATCCCCGTGGGTGTGTTGCGTTAGTTTGAGTGACTCAAACCTAAGGGCAACGTACACACACGGGGCGTAATAAAAAGCGCGGGACGATGATGAAGTACCTAAGGAGGAAGGTCCCATCTTGGACGGAGCATTTTTGCTCTCCTGTTTGGGGCATTAAGTCCTATGGTTGTGCCGTGGTAGAGGGAGCTAGCACGACGTAAAAGTACGATCCGGATGCTAGGTGCTCACACAAAATATAATTGCTATAAGCACCATTACTCGTCTTTCCTGCGGGCTGTCTCTGGATCTCATTGCTAGGCTTCTCCTTTGTACGGGGCTAGTTCACATCAACCAATGATAAGTACTAGCCTGGTGTTGGAGGTCGTCGGCGGTAGGCCGTTTTGTGTGGTCTACCGGCCGCGGGCGGCGTTCTTCGTCGAGAATGCTATTCCAAATGTTCTATGGTGACTGCGACACTCCATTTTGGGGTACCTCCGAGAAAGAAACGGGGAAAGAGCCACGAAACGCACTTTTAGGTCGGACTTCTGCATCGGGGCATGTAAATGCCTCCTTGTTTGCTTTTCTACACTTTATATTATTGGGTTAAAGGAACTTTCGATACTGTAGACTAACTATGAATATTTGTCAAATACTTTATACTGGTTATCTTGGGTTTATAAAGAGGCCTTTTTTATGTATATTCCTTAGTTTTCACACCTATAATTTCCACCACAAATCTCGTAATTTCCACTTTCTGTCACTCGCCACTCTATATTGTATTCTTGGTCTACTCCAAAACTCGGTTTTGTTTTGTTTTCCAATTTTCCGCTCACATACCACTTAATGGCTCCTTTTTTCCCTGCTTCAACCACCACATATTTATAATTACCTGCGTTCCATTCTAAAGGATACTGGCCGTTCTCATTGAAATACATCTCTACCTGATGCTTCAAGTCTCTTAAGTCGTCTCTTACTTTTCCATCTCTTCTTTCCTGTCTGGCTACCTGCGCTCCAAATAGTACGCCGCTCAGTAAAAATATTATTACTATCGCTAAAACCGTAAACTCTTTTTTAGCATTTTTATCCATATACTCCATGTTACTCTAAATATGTTATTACTTATGCCCAAGGTCACAAAAATATTAATCCTACTACTAATAGCGACAGCTGTTATCTTCCCACGGATTCTTGATTTAGATGCTTTTGAGACAGCCGATGAGAAGCGGTGGGTTTCCAATACAGTGGGGTTTGTTTCTAATTTGGCGCATGGCGAGTGGGGGCATTTAATGCAACAACCTCACCCAGGAATAACGACGCAGTGGCTGGGGTCTTCTACTATTTTCTCTGACTCGTGGACAGTGCGTAAGCTCCCTCTCGTATTAGGACAATCTGTTCTTTTGCTGTTTATCTGTTATGTGTTCTGGCGTTTAACGAATACAAGGACAGCTTTATTTATTATTTTACTACTCGCACTTAATCCCCTACTGATTGCCCACACAAGAGTCTACGCAATGGATTCGCTTCTATCTTTGTTTCTTGTCCTCTCAATTCCCTTGCTTCTTCTTTGGCACCAATCAAAGTCCTGGCGCTATTTGTTTCTTTCTGCCTTTGCCGCGGCTGCCGCAATACTGTCTAAAATTTCCGGAATAATTATTGTTCCTTTTGTTTTTATACTTCTCATTGCCCCAACATTTAAAAAGGTAGCTACCATACGGCCAAGCTTTAAATCACTAGTACTGTGGCTTGTCTCTTTTTTGATCAGCTTGATGATTATCTTGCCCTCTTTTGCGTTAAATACCAGAGAAGTTGTAACTGATATTTTGACTTGGTTGAAATCTGATGATTATATGCTTCATCAAATAGGGCCCTGGTACTACCTTAGAACGATTATCTTCTTCTCTACGCCACTGCACTTGTTCGCACTGTTAATTGCTCCTTTTTTCTTATTTTCAAAAAAGATTCCTTCACGCTTAAAAATAATTCTCCTGGTATTCCTTATATTTGCTTTGCTTTTCACTATCCAAATGTCACTGGGCTCAAAGAAAGGTGACCGATATATTTTACCTGTCTTTCTGTGTCTAGATATTGTAACGGCACTGGTAGCTACCTATATATTTAGCTCCAAGGGCCGCTACCTTCCTTTGCTGATAGCCAAACTGTCTATTGCGGGCTTGGTAATATTGCAGGCTGGATCACTGTTTTCGCTTCATCCACACTACCTCTCATATGTAAATCCTATTACCCAATCTTTTTTTGGCGAACGTCGGCTTGGGTGGGGTGAAGGTTTAGATCTTGCTGCCGACTACATTAATGAAATGCCTGGTGCGAGCGAATTAACTGTTGCCTCATATTATCCAAATGAGTTCGCGAACTATTTTACGGGACACGCTGTACCGGCCCATCAGCATGACCACGCTAATGTTGATTACGTTGTTGTTTACAGGGCTATGTTTGAGCGCGGAGAGAATGCTTGGGAAACCGATGTTGTAAATATCTATCGACCTTTATCGCCGGTTAAAATTATTTCAATAAGCAGCACCTCAATGGCCTGGATTTATGAGGTTGGTGAGTAAGTTACACCAACCATTTGTCCTGCCACATCTTGAGCATCAATAACGTCCATAACTTCTTTCGATTATCTCTTCTACCCCGCTTGTGTTCTTCCAATAATCTAAGAGCTTCTTTTGGCTTATATATGTTTATTGGGCTTGGTTTTGCTAGGGTGTCTTTTGCCCAGTCGTACAAGTCTTCTCTTAGCCAATGACCAAGAGGTAAGGCAAAGCCTTGTTTCTTTCGATCGATAATACTATCTGGTATTCGTCCCCTCATAAGTGATCGTAGTATTTTTTTATCATGTTTCATTTCTGTGGGGAGCTTCATTATGAATTCTGCCAAATCCGTATCGAGAAATGGTGTTCTAGCTTCAAGACTGGCAAACATAGAAGCACGATCAAGTTTTACTAGTATGTCATTCTGTAAGTAATCCTGAATGGTAAGAAGGGATATTTTATCAAAGGAGTTGTTGGCTTTTGCAGTTTTAAAGTCGGTGTTTGTAGCTGAATAAACATTTTTTATATACCTGTAATATTCATCCGTTAATAAGCCTTTAAGTTCATTGGTATTAAATGATCCCATCCATACCTGATGCCGGAGAGGTAAATCTAATCCTAATCCTTTCAAAAAGGTCTTGGCCTTGAAATCGAATGAGAAGTAATCAAAACTGGTTGGCAGCCCTTGTATAATTTTTTCTGCTAACGCCCACCACCCTCTAGGTAAATTGGGTAGTTTTTCAGCAGTCTCTGCTGCTTGAAAAATTCCATAACCTCCCATCAATTCGTCACTGCCATCGCCGTCCAAGACTACTTTAACTTTCTCCCTAGCTACGTCACATATATACCAGGTGGGAAGTTGCGATGAATCTCCGAAGGGAATATCCATCATGTCTTTTGACTTGTTCAGATACTCTTTAAAAGTATCAATATTAAACTGCCTATTAGTATGCTCACAACCAACAGCATGGGCGGCTTGCTGGGCGTAGGCTGATTCATCAAAATAGTTCTCATCAAATGAAACTGAAAAGGAGCGCAGGTCAGTGGCCCCTACCTTCTTCATGTACCAGGCAATAGTTGTGGAATCAAGTCCGCCACTTAGCAAAATTCCCACCGGAACATCAGCTACCATTCTCCGTCTAACGGCCTGCTCTAATAGTTCATCTAGTTTGGCTTTTGCGTCTTCAAAGCTAATGTCATTCTTTGGTTGAAACTGAGGACGCCACCATTGTTTAATTTCAAAGTCTCCGGATGATTTTACTTTTGCGTAACTACCCATTGGTAATTGATGAATGCCTTCATACCCAGTCTCAGGTGCTGGTATGTATTCATAAGCCAAATACCTTACTGCTGCTTTGGGGTCTATGGCTTGCGTATATTCCGGATGCTGCAAGATTGATTTTATTTCTGAAGCGAATAGGAATAAATCTCCTTGTTTGAAGTAGTAGAGAGGTTTTTTCCCAAACGGGTCTCTTGCTAATAACAGTTCTCGCTCCTCCTTATCCCATAGCGCTAAGGCAAACATTCCCTTTATTTCCGAGAGTACTCTTATTCCTTGGGAAATTAAAATATGAAGCAGTACTTCTGTATCCGATGTTGAATTAAATTTTACATCACCACAATATTTGTCTCTTAGCTCCTTGTGATTATATATTTCTCCATTAAAGACCAGACTATAGCGTCCATTACCTGCAGCCATTGGTTGTTTTCCGGCTGAAGATAAATCTATAATCGATAGTCTTCTGTGCGCTAGCCCAATGTCACCGCTTATCTCTAGACCGCTATCATCAGGACCCCTGTGCTGCAGCACCTCAGCCATCTTCTCAATGACCTCAATATTAGGTTCTTTGTCCCCTCTTTGCCAAACACCAACTATTCCACACATATAATTAGATCGACATCTTCTTAAAAATTCTTTCTGGTATCACTTTAATAACCAACATTATGTATCTCCAGAACCAGGGGGTGTAAATTATGTCTTTTTTCTTGTCCATAGCCGACACAATATCTCTAGCTACTCGACCAGGCTTAGACCATAACAACCCTTTTTTATCAAAGTCTTTAGTCATTGGCGTATCCACAAAACCCGGCTTAATAGTTAGTACATGAATATTTGTTGAGGACAAACGATTACGTAGTCCATCAGCAAATATTGCCAGCCCTCCTTTAGCGGCGCCATAAATGTAGTTGCCTTCACGCCCCCTGTCACCGGCAACGGATGATATTACGCCTATAGTCATTCTTTTGTTCTGAGCACTTTTAGTTAAGTGTGTCAGCACCGAGATTGCACTAGTTAGATTGATATCCATTATCTTAAGTAAATGATCAGAACTCTCTTCCCCTTCTTTCTGGGTACCTAAAAACCCATGAGCAATAAGGACTACACCTATTGATTCCATAGCTATCGTGGCTTCTTGTACGACTAGCGCACCTGCACCTTCACTGGTTAAATCCTTGGCTGTATAAGAGACGCTTGTTGCCCCTCGCACCCTTAAATCGCTGGCTACCGCTTTAAGCTTATGCTCATCTTTATCTACTAAGAAAAACTGGTATTTTCTTGCAGCCCATATTTTACAAGCTTCATGAGCTATGGCCGAACCTGCCCCGGTAACAAAAACTTTTTTCATCTAAAAATAGTATTACTTATTATTTAATTTAGCGACACCTTATAGAGGAGTTACGACTCTTCCTTATTCACACGCCGCCAAAAACTTGAGCTAAACCTTGGGTCGATGTAGTCCGTGAATGTTTTCCATTCTGGGAAGGAGGTACGAAACATTTTTGTACTCATTCTCCCATCCTTGGATGGATTTACAGCGCCGCCACTTTTTTCAACAATCTCGTCTATAGCGGTAAGTAGTTTCCTTGTCTTCTTGCTGGCATTAATGAAATCTGTAGCCAACACCAGTCCTGGCCGTGGAAACGACATTAATCCTGGAGATTTTATATCGCCAAAATATTTCATGGTTGATAGAAAAGATGCCTCTCCTGAGCTAGCGATCTTCTTTAGAATTGTTCTGAGAATCTCTTTGCCGCCATCTACTGGTATAACAAACTGGTACTGTAGGAACCCCTTGTTCCCATAAACTCGGTTCCAGCTATCTACGCCATCCAACGGGTAAAAAAACTTGTTGAAATGTACTGTGTGACGCGCTTTCTGGCGTAGGTTTTTATGATAAAATCCCAAGTTAAACATTTCTACTGACAGCTTATTTATTAGTCCCGGAGGGCTAGCTGCTGGCCATTTTACCTTTGGTTTGATCCAACTCTTATACTCAGACATATCCGTTTTTACTTGAGAGTGGTTACCTCTCATGAAAAGCCCCTTACCTAAAGACTTGCCTTTAGCCTGGCAATCTAGCCAGGCAACTGTGTAGTCATGAGTTTTATCTGACTCTTTAGCTAAAACAAAAAAATCATTCAGAGAATTCATTTTAATGACTTCTTCGTCTATCATGGTGCTCTCTACTTTTTTGAGCTGAAGTTCTACCCATAGAATTAAGCCAGTTAACCCCATACCACCAATGGTAGCTGCAAACATTTCTGTGTTGTCTTCTTTTGAGCAAAGTAGTTTTTCACCTGATGAACGTATCATCTCGAAACTTTTTACATGGCAGCCGAAGGTTCCGGCTCGATGATGGTTTTTACCGTGAACATCATTCGCAACTGCTCCGCCCACGGTTATGTATTTAGTACCAGGAGTAACTGGCAGAAACCACCCTTGAGGTAGAGAAATTTTTAATATTTCCGCTAGCGTCACACCTGCTTCACACGTTATTACACCAGTATTAGTATTAAAATCTATATATCGATTTAGTTGCCTAGTATCGAGTAACACGCCGTCAGTATTCAGACACACATCTCCCTGACTACGTCCCGCACCACGCGGCAGCACTTTTTTACCCCCCACAAATGATTGCCCGGCGTCTTGAGCCCAATACAATTCTTTTACCTCCTGCGTTCCTGCTTTTGGAAACTTTCCCCATGACCTGTAATCGTCCATGTTTTTTTAAGATGCTAATAAGGTTAAGAATACTGTGAGCCCTAAAATCCAGTAGTTGATTGGGTCTTTTAATATATACATAATGGGATCGTCATCAATTTTACCTCGATATGCATATAGCCACCCTCTGCTTATTGCATACAGTAACAATAAAGCTATAAGCCACCAATACTCCGGGAATCTATACAACTCCCTTACTTGTGGGCTATTAACATATAGGGCTAACACTAAAACTGACAGGTAGCCGCTAATGATACCAAGTTGCCCTACTATAAGCATATCTGACGCTTGATAACCACGGCCAGCTAAATTTTTATTTGCTGCTAAAAGGTTATTCCTAGATAACTCTATGTATCGCTTCATTAACGCACCGCTTAACGCTATAAACAGTATCAGCGCCATTAACCAGGCAGATACGGTGATGTCCACAACTTCTCCTCCAGCTAGGATTCTTAATGTGTATAAGGCAGCCAGAACAATTACATCTAGTAATACAACTTGTTTAAGCCCCAGAGAATAAAGTAAATTCAAAACAAAATAACAAAGCATTATCACTATAAACATTGGTGATAGCCAAGACATCAATACGCCCACAGTTCCCAGAAAAAATGGGACCATAATAAAGCCGGCCCAAATGGGTAGGGCTCCCGAGGCAAACGGTCTATTTTTCTTTTTGGCATGGCGACGATCCGATTCTAAGTCTAGCAAATCATTTATTATATAAACTGATGATGCAGTCATCGAAAAAATAACAAATGCTAACCCAACCTTACCTATTGTGACCAGACCAAATTGATGGTCAGCTAGCATCGGTACAAAAACTAGTACGTTCTTAATCCACTGGTGAGGTCTCAGCGCCCTAAGTACGACCCGCACGGATGCGTACCATGCTAACCAGTGGTTACCTACTTCTGTTTTTAACTGCACTTTTCTTACTAAGTAGCTGCTATTACTAACAATATGAGCTTTTTTTGCGCTCCTCCAAACAGGTAGATCCGCTTTACTGTTGCCAATATATTCAAAATTTTGCACACCATACTTTGCGACTAGGGTTCTTTCTTTAGCCGTGCCACCTACGTTAGTTATACCATCACTCCCTATTACCTCATCGAATAGTCTTAAATGATTGGCGATTCTTTGCGCTAACTTAATATCGCTGGCAGTTGCCAGTACGATCTTCTTGCCAGAAGCTTTAGACTCTTTTATGAAATCAATTACAACTTTTCTATACGGTAGATTTTCAACGTTAATATTCGTTCTGTCTGTTAATTGTCTCTTCAAATGAGCCTTACCTTTTCTTAGCCACCAAGCGCATTTCAGAACAAAAAATAAATCGTCTTTGGCAAAACGGAGTAATAATTCAATTAACGTGTCTGTTTTTACTAAAGTGCCGTCTAGGTCGACGACGACGGTTTCTGAGCCTTCTTCTTTCTCCTTATCTTCCATAGCACTACAGCTGCTCCCATAACAATAAATACTCCTGCAGACACGATAAGCATGGTGATTGTATCCAGTTTAGTCTCTTTTGTATCATTAGGTATTTCTACTACTTGTGATGGTTCTGCTTTTTTAATTAGTGCGTCTATAGTCCTCTCAAAGGCTAGGGGCTTACTAAAGGTAAGAGGTAGCCCATTGGCACTAACTGATGAAGCATAGGCTTTGTACTCACCAGGGTCAAGAGTGTCAGCACTCACATATATAAATCTTCCCGTCTTATCAGTTCTTGTGATCCAAAGTTTATTTTCAGTAGAATAAAGGAGTATTGCTACTAACCCATTATTTGGTCCCATCCCCGTAACCGTCATCTTTTCGTCTTCACCATACCCAGTAAGCCTTATGCCTGTGATCTTATATTGCGCGTGTGCTTGTCCAGTTGGCTCTTTGTATTCAATCTTATCGTTTGGTCCAGCTACTAGCGGATTGTATCCTCTAATGACTTCTAAACCATCAATATATCCATCATTATCCGTGTCAGGATTATTAGGTTTTGTCATTAACCGTATTTCATCACCATCACTCAATCCATCCTGATCTCTATCTAAACTACTGTCCAGTAACGTAAACGGTAACTCTTCAATTCCGGGTATGATTGCATCAGGTATTGGTGATGGCTGTTGCGCTATAAATTTACCTACCTGCGAAAGGTCTCCTCTCTGCGTCGCCTCCTCTAGTAACCTCTGATATTCCTCAATTTCTTCACTGTTCGTAGGTATATCGTCTCCTGGTATAACTACGTTTTGTATATCGGCGCCGGGAGCGATTTCGTCATGATCGTCGAAATCAACGTTTGCAAACACAGAAAAACTTAATGCAATTCCTACTGTTCCAATCAAACTGACGGCTAGTTTCCTCATCTATATATTATTACCCTTCTCTACATAGTCGGCAAACGATATCCGAGGTCGTGTCCAGGCTTTATGAATAAATCATTCTTCTCGGCCTCTTTGAGCTGGCGATTCCGCCAGACCATTTCACCTTTATATATATTACGGTCAACGAACCGGACGGTTACAGCGTCACCTTTAACGGACTGTGGGCTGGTTAATGATACATAATACTCTTCTCCAGCAGAACCTTTTATGGCATCGAATGTGAACCTGTGCCACTGCCCATCTTTAATATTGCTAGCATTAATACTAACCGTTCTAATATCCTCAGTGTCATTCACCCCTTTCCGTATATGCAGTGTTACTTCCTTAGTATTTTCCCTACTACTAAAATTGGACATGCCAATTTCGATACTACTCCAGTCTTTTGGGGCAGTAACAATCTGTCCTACTTCCTGACCTCCGGTCAATTCACCAATATTCTTGGGGAAATAATGTAAACCTAGAGTTTCGTAGATGTATACATAATCTTCACTGCCGATTTTAATAGTATGAACAGGTTCTTTGTTTTTAAACTCATCCAGAACATTAGTGGCGATGTCATCTGGTGCGCGATTCCCCATGTTCCTATACGTAACTACATAACCGACCCTGTCATCATTTCTTGAACTTAGACTCATAGTTTTACCTTTGAAATATGTCCTCATAACTCCGGGATACCAGGAAGCTATAGTTAGCCTATCTACTAACGGACTATCGTTGATCCACTGTGCGGCTGCATCTAGGCCTTCTCCCCACCCCTGTTGAGACATTGGTCTTACTTTAAATAGATCACTATTATACGAGATCATATATGGCGCCCAACTAATCGGCTGTAATAATAAGGCGGTCACTATAAGTGAAATTAATATATTTCTTCTCTTCCTTGTCTCTAATAGTTTTATCTTCTCTTTAATGACCGGCCAGGCAACAACTAGTCCTGCTGCTGCCAATACGGACAGCGCAACTAAAGCTGGCAGCGCATATCTGTCTGCCTTCTTGGCTGCTATGTTTATTAATAATAAGTACCCAGCTGAGTACACGAATAGCCAGGTAATTACCTGGACTGACACAAACATGTACTTGTTTTTCATGTTGTCATGCCGAGGAATTCTACCGACAAAATGTTTGAATAGAATAGAGCTTATTAGATATTTAACAGTCAGCATTACGATGCCAAAGGCTAGAAATAAGACAAACGGTGTTGTTCTACCGAAGACTGTGCGTATATAGAAAGTCATTGGTTGAATGGGGTCCGCTGATTCCGCCTGAGCAATATGTTCTTGCGTAAGTATTACCACAGCATCTTGCTGATAATAACTATCTAAATTTGTTTTAACCCATAAAGCCGGCCAAACGAGATAAAAAGTAATTATTGTAATACCAACGAAGAAACCACTAACCCTTATGAGGTCCATTATCTGATTTTTCTTCCAATGCCTTAATCCCTTGCTGAAACTAAATAACATAACTATGCCAAAGAACACGACTAGCCATATGGCTGGCATTAATTTTGTTCCAAAAGACAACCCCGTAAAAATGCCCGCAGTAGCAATCCATAGCAACCTTTTCTCCTCTAGATAAATAAGGATGCATAGTGCGGCAGCCAACATGAAAAGAGCTAGTAGCATATCTACATGCACAACCTGGCTCATGCCAACTAAATATGGTTCTGTCGCTAGCAGTAGGCCTGCCCACACACCAACCCAATAACCCATAAGCCTTGCTATAAGAAAAGCTGCCACTGCTATGAGGGCCGATATGGCGATAGCTATTGGTATAGTGCTAACAAATCTAAACTTATCTAGATTCGAGGTATCAACACCAATACCAAGTTGCTTTTCTTGCCAGCTTATACCTAGACCCGCTAACCACTGCGTGGTAGCACCTGGATGAGTTGTGGTAAATGTTCCGCCAGGATCATTTTTCGTGAACATTTTTTCATAAAATTCACCACTGCGTATCATCCATTTTTCTTCATCAACTGTCATGTAGGTCCCGATACCTATCATGCGTATTAACAAGGCTAAGATGAAAAGACCGAGTAGAAACAAAGTGAACTTTTTTCCAGCAGACCCCATACTACCTAGTGTTTATTCTTTTATAAAAGGTTAATGTGTTGGATCCGTTTTCTATACCGTGCATCTGCTCCCAGTCTAAATTCAATCCTGCCTCAATTTCCGAATACTCCATCATAAAGGAAAAGCCTGTTTGTTTCTCATGCAAGAACCAATTCGCCTCCCTGTAGGCTGCCAGCATCTCTTCAATAGGTGGCAGAAAAGTATTCAGCCTGACAGTATCCTTGCGCGTAAACTCATAGGCATACCATCTTGGGTGGGCAATATCTAAAGCTGTATGATGTCCTGATAGATAAGGCACTGCTGCTGCGCCAGTGAATATTGATTCTTTAGTTGGTATGTTTTCCTTAGCCCACGCTGCCGCTTCTTGCAGGGCGCTCTGCTTAAATGTTCCAGAATGCTCATACATATATGTGACATACCCAGATACAAATAAGGCCCAATACAAAACGACTGTAAACAATATCATAACCATTAGTTTCAATGCTTTACCGGCAAAGGCATTACCCTTTCCACCAAACACTGTAACTCTTCGCCAAATTTCTGGTATAGCCACTCCAGACACAATCACTAAAGGTGGTAGGAACTCACCAATATAGTTGGCGTGAAATTTTATCCAATTCATATAAAAGAATACTGACCCTCCAAGCCAAACTATGGGCACGAGCCAGCCGACCCATTTATTAGGCGAACTAATTTTTTCCACTAAAGGTTTTACGGTACTTTGATCGGGGTTTTCCTCAATGCCACCATTACTCTGTTTCTCTTCAATCTGGACACTGTTATCTGGCTTTCTTCCAGGCCACAAGGCAAAGATGACTATTACTCCTATCATTGCCCACCAAAGTTGCCACATGCCATACACCATAATTGAGCTACCCTCATACTCTCTGAAGAATGACCATGCCCAGCTATAAATAGCTAGAGGGATAATCCAGCTAGCCTTCTGTGCTATGAGTACTAATAATTTATTTCTTTTAAACCATGATAAGCTCGCAAAGAACACACCTAAAGCTTGCTCACCAACAAATCCTAGACCAAGCATAGACAGTAGTATTAGTGGTAGTGATTCGCGGAAGAAGGGGGTCATGCCCCTTAGGGAATAAGCTCTGACTTGATCCTTCTCAGATTCTTCTACAGCGCCCAGACCATCAGCCGCGGAGTTAAACCCAGTCGCCTCCCAGAAACCTTCGGGGCCGTACACCATCCAGGATACTAACAAGAACATCGATAGGATAAGCGCAAAGCCAACACCCACTGCAATTAAGCTTTTAATTTTATATCGCCAGTTTTTTACGCCAACAATGATACTGAGCAACACTACTAATCCCAATGCCAAAATACTTTTTCTTGATACCACGCCAACGCCTAGCAATAACCCAGCTCCATACATCCACCAAAGACTGCGTTGAATTGCTTTATTCTGTAGACTACCTCGGGCTTCTTCTAGTTTGCGTATCCCTATAAGCAGCACAGCTATACCTGATACCCCCCAAAATATGGAGAGTGGCTGCGTATGTACATAAATACCAAATACGGTAGTAACTCCTAACAGAGACCATACTGTCGCTGCACATAGCCCAGCCTTACGCCCCCAAAGTTCCCTCGCTATTATATATATAGGCCATGCGGTTAGGGCTGCAATTACTATTGAAGATAATCGTCCCATTAATAAGGTGGTGCCGCCAATGAGTTGCCAGAAGGCTATCCAGATAATAACTAAAGGAGCTTTAACATAACCATCCCCGCCTGCGAGTCCACCATTTAATAATGTTCGGGCGTCATACAAATAGTTACCTTCATCATTTGTGACTGGAAGTTCAACTGCATAAATTAGGCGAGCAACTATTCCCAATATCGTAAGTAGTATCAACCAGCCAACAACCCTTTTTTTTGTATTTCTTGTGCCTCTGTCTTTCAAAGGAATACTTAAAGACACCAACCAGGTAATACCTAGAAGTACCAGTGCCTGCATACCAACTTGTGCCCATACTTCATATAAAGACCGTTTATCTTGCCAACTGTCCTTAAGATAAGTGACTGTCTCGACTCCTTTAGCGATAGCTGCTCTCCAAAGCGGTACCTGATAGTAAGTACTAAAAGATAAGTCTAAACCGGCCTTGCCGCTGGCTGATAATTGCGCTTCCGATAAAGTGTCAGTCGTTACCCCTTTAATTATGTAGGCTGCTCCAAAATGATAAGGATCACGATTATCTATATCTACAGTAAGAGCATTTCCGGCAACGCTACTCTGAGATTCAATTAATAATATATATGTTTTGCCTTCTGAATTGGGTATTGAGTCAAAATTAAACCGATGTAATTGATTGTCCCCGAATTGATCTGCCTGTGCCTCAACTTGTCGTATTGTTTCTAGCGGTTTTTCCAGGTTTCTTAACGTGAACTTAATTGGATGTGTATTATCGCGGCCAGAATACGTTGCAAACATCACCGCTACCTCTGACAGCTTGTCCTTCGTAGCTACAAAGGTTTGCCCCACTACTACGCCGCTAACCACTTCACCAACATTTGCCGTATAACCAGACGCTCGATAGTCTATCAGGCTTACTGGCGCTAATATTATGCCGGCAACAACAGTAAGTACTAGGGCTCCGATTATCGTTAATAACCACGTTTTCATATGGTCAAGTATACTACGGGTGGCGTCTATTTGGTGATTTTAAACATCACCAGTAAAATTCCTTATTTTTTGTGTAAAATTCTACGGTTTTCTTAAGCCCATCTTCTAAGGATACCTGTGGCTTCCAGTTAGTGGCCTTATCTATTTTCTTTGTATCTGCTAAATAGTTTCCCGTCTCGTTTTTCTCATAATCTTCAGGCCAATCAACATATCGCTTGTCACCCTGGCCCACGGCCTTTATTACTTCATCTACCATATCTGTAAATGTGACCTTGCTGCCACTGCCAATATTATATGCTTCCCCATCATCACCGTTGACTATTAAGTGAAGCATCGCGTCTACGATATCGTCTATGTAAATATAGTCTCTTACTTGCTTACCATCACCAAAGATATCTATTGTTTTACCTTCCATAGCCTGTCGTATGAACCAACCAACTATTGAGTACTTACTGTGCTTCATTTGCTGCTTAGGCCCATACGGGTTAGGAATCCTCATAGACATACCGTGGACGCCGAAATTATGCGCATAATAGGCGTAGTATTTCTCTCCTAATAATTTATGTATGCCATATAGAGATAGTGGTTCCGTTTGGTGGCTCTCCTTAACAGGTATTTTTTTAATTTTTCCGTAGATTAATCGAGATGATGAAAATAGTATTCTTGCATCAGGAGCGTTTTCTTTTATAGCTTCCAGCATTATTAGATTACCTCTCCCGTTAAATTCCAAATCCACGAAAGGCTTTCTTTTGGCGTCTAGGTAACCCACTTGTCCGGCTAGATGAAAAATATAATCTGTTCCGGTAACTAACTTTGAAATAAGTTCTTCATCTAAGATGTTCCCATTCACAAGCTCTACTTTGTCTTCAATATCCGCGATATTAAATTTGTTACCACCATACGGTTCAAGTAAGGCATCAAGAATAGTAACCTTGGCCCCAAGCTCAACTAGTTTTTTAGATAAGCTGCTGCCAATAAATCCTAAGCCGCCAGTTACTAATACACTGCGACCATTAAATTTTTCCTGTAAGTCATTTTGATTCATTCTTTCCTTGTTTTAGATATAGCTTATTATACTCACCCATTATATTTTGCCAGTCATACTGCAAAGCCATCTCCCTGCTTAACTGGCCCATCTCCTGTCTTAGCTTATCATTATTTATTAACTCCACTAAATTCTTTGCCAGTTTATCAATATTGTCTCCACTTACTAAGTAACCGTTTTTTCCCTCTTTAACCAGTTCATTGTTACCGCCTACGTCACTGGCGATTATTGGTAATCCGCAACCCATAGCTTCTAAAATTACTGAGGGCATGCCTTCTGATAATGAAGTAAGGATGAATATATCTGAATACTGATAAGATTTTTCTAACTCTTCATAAGGCACTGTTCCGACATAACGTATTAAATCTGAAACGCCAAGTTTTACCGCCACTGCGTCCAATTCTTCACGATGTGTTCCCGTACCCACGACTTCAACCTCGAATGGTACTTGAGCCAACTCCTTCACAATAGGCAGGGCACTTACTACTCTGTCGAAACCTTTTCTAGGAATTAATCTGCCAATAAAAAGGATTCTTACTTTTGCGTTTGGCTCTCTGTCTATTGGTTTAAAACGATCGGTTTCTACTCCATTGGGAATCACTAAAAATTCTGAGTCCACATCTGAAGCCTGACCTAGCCTTGCTAAATCCTCTGAACAAACAGTCCTAAACTCTGCTCCTCTCCATATAGCTTTTAAAAGTGGTGTTAGCAGTGGGTATATTTTTTTATACCGTGAAGGGTTCGCTCCCGGGATATCCGAACCACCAAAATATACGGCGTATGGAATTCCTCTAATAAGTTTTACCATCCACGCTACAAAACCTGCTGGTACAGCAAAATATGCTTGAATAAAATCTACCTTGTGCTTAAAGGTATAAACTAATGTGTAGACTAGAGCGACTAGGCCGAAAATAACTAGTTCCCACTGTGAGCAAAAGTCCTTATACCGTCTGATGGCCGGAATCCTAATTACTGTAGCACCATCAATAGTCTCCCGCCTGGGTAGATCTTTGTATCGGGACGTAATTAAAGTTACGTCATGACCTGCTTTGACCAGGTGCTTAATGGCGTACTTCGTTACTGTTGAACCTCCTCCACCAATAGGTGGAAATTCATTATTTATAAATAGTAAACGCATAGTTATACGAAATACTAAAGACTAAAGTTCAAAGCCCTTGGTTGTTTTAATTGAGTATGGCTTTTTTTCCAAGTAATATGTTTTGGCTACTACGTCTGCCAGTACTCCGGTTAACAGGAATTGGAACCCTACAACCACCATGACTACCGCCAATAATGGTAAGGAGCTATTAGCAAAACCAGTTATTCTCAGTAACCAAATTATTAGGATCGTGGCTCCTAACAAAAAACCGGCACCAATAAAGCCGCCACCAATAGCACCAAAGAAATGCATTGGTCTAGTGGCATACTGCACCCAGAATTTAACGACTATTAGATCAAGGAAACCTTTTAATTTCTTCTTAATTGAATAGTTGGTAGTGCCATACTTCCGCGGATTATGATTAACTTCTATCTCACCAACTTCATACCCCTTCCAAGACAGAAGAGCTGTAATGTACCGGTGCATCTCCCCATATAATTCCAGGTCTTTTAATGCCTCTCTCTTATATATCTTTAAGCTGCAACCGTGATCATTTATTTTTTCGCTTGTCATTAGGCGATGTACCCAATTGCCTATCTTGCTCAAGAAAACCATAACAGCACTATCTTTTCTGTTCTTTCTCCAACCGGATATAATATCTAAATCGTCCGCCTTCATCTTTTCAAGCATTTTAGGTATATCTGCTGGATCATTTTGCAGGTCGGCATCTAAAACTATTACAAGATCACCGGTTGCGTGTTCGAATCCGGCTGACCAAGCAGAAGTTTGTCCAAAATTACGTCTGAACCTTATTACTTTCACTTTACTGTCACTCTTTGCTATCTCTAGAATCTTTTTGTAGGTACCATCACTGCTCCCGTCATCAATAAATATTAGCTCCCATTTATCGCTAAGCTTATTTAACACATTTCGTACCGCCTCATAAAGAGGTTGCACTGATAGCTCTTCATTACGAGCTGGTACCACCACACTGTAATCAATATTATTCATAGTTCATTATTTTAAATTTCTTCTTCTGCTACTTTAGTTAAATATTCACCATAACCACTCTTCATTAGTGGTTCGGCTAATTCTAGTAGTTTGTCTTTATCTATATATCCCATACGATAGGCTACCTCTTCAATACAACCGACTTTTAATCCCTGCCTATCTTCAATTGCCTGCACGAAATTTGAGGACTGCGCCATTGATCGGTGGGTGCCTGCATCTAACCAAGCTGTGCCTCTATTCAATTTTACTACGTTTAGCTTTTCCTGCTCTAAATATTTTTTATTAATATCCGTTACTTCCAGTTCACCACGATCAGACGGCTTTAAGTCCTTGGCTATGCCTACGACTTCATTGTCATAGAAATATATTCCTGGTACTGCGTAAGATGATTTTGGTGTTTGCGGTTTTTCCTCAATAGATTTAGCTAATCCGTTGTCATCAAACTCAATCACACCGTATCTTTCTGGATCAGATACATGATAGGCAAACACAGCACCGCCGCCTTGGTTTTCTACGAGTTCACGCGCCTCTTTCATAGTCTGTGAGATATCCGCTCCATAGAAGATATTGTCTCCTAGTATTAGAGCGACATCGTCGTCACCAATAAAATCTGCACCGATTATAAAGGCCTGTGCTAAACCTTCTGGATTAGGTTGTTCTGCATAGGTAAATTCCATGCCTAGCTGCGAACCATCGCCGAATAATTTCTTATATTGTGGTAAATCTTGCGGTGTTGAAATAATTAAAACCTCTCGAATATTAGCCAACATCAACATAGACATTGGATAATAAACCATTGGTTTATCGTATATGGGCATTAACTGCTTACTGACTGAGATTGTCAGTGGATGCAGTCTAGTACCAGAACCACCCGCTAAAATTATTCCTTTCATACTACTTTAATATAACGAATAGCTGTTATTGTCAATCCCTGGTGCATTTTATGTAATACTATAGATGTTATGTCAAGTTCATGCTTTTACTCCCCTATATGAACGTGTTTCGTTAGGTAATCTTTTACATATTCACTAATTGCGTCCTCTAACCTCATAAATGGCATCTCAAAGCCAGCATCTCGCAATTTAGTTATGTCTGCTTGTGTAAAATCCTGATATTGCCCTTTAAGCACATCTGGCATATCTACGTATTTAATGTTTGGTTCTTTGCCGACAGCATTAAACATGGATTTGGCTACTGCATTCCAGGTTCTAGCTGTTCCGGTCCCTATATTGAACACCCCTCCTACTTCTTTATTAGATAAGAAGAATAAGGTTGCCTCTACTGCATCTTTTACATAAACAAAATCTCTTTTTTGCTCGCCATCTCCGTACGAGGGGTTGTTTGATTTAAATAGCTCGATAGTTCCCTCTGTCTGCATTTGATCAAATTTCTTTGCTATAACGCTACGCATGTCACCTTTGTGATATTCGTTTGGTCCAAAGACGTTAAAGTACCTTATACCTACAACATCATCTAGATATCCGGCGTCGCGTGCCCATATGTCTACGTCGAGTTTGGATTTGCCGTAATCATTTAACGGTTTAAGAGTATTAAATAGATCATGGTTGTCACTGTAACCATTCGTACCATCACCATAAGTTGCTCCACTTGAGACATAGACACACCGCACTTTTCTATCTACACACCATCTAATAATTTCTTGGGAAAAATTGATGTTAACATCTTCAAATAACTCCCAGTTTTTTTCAGTTGTTGAGGTGATGGCCGCTAAATGAAAGATCGCTTCAATATCCTGGTCGTCATACAGGCCCTGAGCCAAGTTAGAACGAAATTCGTTACCATCAATTAGCTGTTCGTATTTTAGATGGGAAACATTATGCTCTTTTTCGTCATGATCTAATCGATCAACGAGCAAAAGATCCTCTCTTCCTCTGGCGTTTAAGGCTTCTACTACTGCGCTGCCAATAAAACCCGCGCTACCTGTTACTATAATTTTACTCATATTGATTTAGGCTATCTTGTGTTTATAAATGTTGTTTCTTACTTATACAGTATCAGTTATTGATTTTTATATAGCAAACAAAAAAAAGCCGAACATTGAGTGTCGGCTTTAAAAAAGAACTACTACTGCGTTGATTTAGAAGAAAAACACGCCCCACAACCACTTGAATAGCGGATAAGCACCAGCAAATGCTACGGCAAGAACTATTATCGCTATTATGGAAAGGGTCGCGGGATCCCTTCCTTGGATTATCTTGCGCTGTTTTCTTCTTGACTCACTATGACTTGAACACGCCATTGAAAATCCTCCACTTGGTTGTCTTCTAGTAAAAACGTACAGTATCTGGTTTATACAACTTATATGGGGTTAAGTCAATATTTTGTAGCGTTGTAGAGTTAATTTTAGAACCACTTTTTACTGAGATTTGGCGGTTTAGTTACGGTTATTGGGTAAGAAAAAACCGCCTATAAGCTGAAGCGGCTATGGCGGATAATTTAGACTGATTTTTTAGCTTCACTCTTTTCTTACGTTTCCCACCACAATGGAAGCATGACACCATCACCAATTCCTGCGCCCTCTTTAGCTAAAACTACTACTTGTGTTGCCCTGGTATCACTGATTAGTAAACCCCTTAGTGTCGCCATTAATAACCTGTCCGGCTTCTCAACCTTATTAAGACTGCCAGACACGTCATTCCAGCGCGCGCGCTCATCCTTCGACACGATATATATCTTCTGGGGTCCAGTACCAGCAAACCTTTTTGGCCAGTGCACTTGCCAAACCTTAAGTTCCTTAAGGCTTTGCTCGTACTGTTCATCAGTAAGAAACGGAAAGCTTTTTGGAAGCTCCATAGTTATAACTCCTTCTCTAGAAAGAACATAAAGGTTTCGATCAATAAAGGTCACTTCAGAACATATAACCCTATTACATATTGCACTTATTGTCGACTGTAGACCACGTGTTAATTTATTGGAACTCTTTATTCAGAGATATTTGTGGGTATAAGGTGGTTTTTGAGTAAGAAAAAAGCCCACGCACACTTTGTGTTTGGGCTTGAGATTTGTGACTCACAAAAGAAGTGTTTAGGCCTCGTCATCCTGCTTTGGGAGCTCCCATTCGTGGCCGGAGTCTTTGATGAAAGTTTGTTCAACTCCCACGCCAGATTGATATCGACTAATAATCGTACGTACAATCCACCCTCCTGGAACCTTGAGTCTTGCAGAGATACAGGCAGTGCCTTGCAAAAAAACGTCATCAATAAAGGATTCCCACATAACAACCTCTCAAAGCTTTTAAGGAACGAGGGTTTAGTTAAAAAAATCACTTCAGAACATACATTATTAGTATATTAATCTGTACCTGTCAATGGTTTGAGTATATTTATAGCTTATCAAAACCTTTATTGAGTGGACATGGTGTTAAGCCGTTGGAACACCTGTTTTAAAGTAAGAAAAAACCCCACGAATTTGTGTGGGGTGGGGGTGGCTTGCTACATTGTTTTACTTTCTATAGCGTGTGCCTTGGAATGAACTATGATTTGTCTTTTTTATGTTGTGCAAATAAAGTAGTCCATTATGTAATTTATGTCAAGTAGTTTTGGTAATGTCTACGCCCTAATCTTCTTTATTATATCCGTAGTTGAAAAGTCGTTTATTTTTTCTACTGTGTAGCCATTTGCTCCTACTTCTTGCATTACTGGGTACTCTATCCATTCTTCAGGTTTCCCATATTCAGCTCCGTTGACGTGGGTACCTGGTTTAACGGCTCTAAGTAAATAGTTTTGTACTTCCTTTGCTTCACTATCGATTATTACTACATAATCAACACATATTAATGCAGCTAGAATAGCTGCTCTGGCCTGTTCGGTAATGAACGGGCGATCTTTTCCTTTGTAGCCTTGGATGGATTTGTCTGAATTAATTCCTACGAATAACACATCTCCTTGTTTTTTTGCTTCTTCTAATTGATCTAGGTGTCCGGCGTGAAGTAAGTCAAAAGCTCCATTAACTGTAACGGTGCTACTACCCTGTTCTTTAAGTTCAGCTGCTTTTTTTTCTGCTTCTTCTAATGTTAATATTTTCTCTGTTCGCCAGTTAGTTTTAATAAAATTTGTCATAATTACTTATTGCAAATTATTTGTGCTGCTTCAAATAGGTTGTTTACTATTTCGTTAGGTTTCTTGCTTAGCTCCTTTAAGTCTACATCATTCCAGTACTGGCTCTTTATTAAAATTGTTTTTGTACCTGCGTTATTTCCTAATTCTACATCGGCGAACTTATCCCCGATGGTCCAGCTTTTAGTGTAATCAATGGAGCCAATTTCTTTCTCTATCTGTTTTATCATGGCCGTCTTGGGTTTGCGGCAATTACATCCAGCTTCTCGGTGATGAGGGCAAAAAGCTATAGCTTCAATAACTACACCATCTTTAGCCAGCTCAGAACGCATATGCTCGTGAAGTTTTTCCATGTCTTTCGTTGTATATAAATCATGACCAATACCTGACTGATTGGTTACAACACAAAGACTGAATCCTGCGTCTTGCAATTCTTTAAGGGCTTGAGGTGCTTTATCTGTAAACTCCCAATCCTCCACCTTATATGTATACCCATGATCGACATTTATCGTGCCATCACGGTCTAAAAAAATGACTTCTTTTTTCATAGTAGCGTTTTTTTGCACACGCTCTTCCTTTAAGCCTCGTTTACTGCAACCGGTTCTTTTTCTTTTACTCCGTTTTTGGATAGCATTTCTTGTAGCTCGCCTGTGCTTATACCGACACTTCCGACTTTACTCACAACGACTGCACCACCTGCGTTAGCAAGCTCGGCTGCTTCCTTCTCACGAGATCCAGATAACATACTTAGCAGTAATACTGCTACTGACGTGTCACCGGCTCCGGATTCATCAGCTATTTCAATTACGTTGTTCTGCGGCACGTGTTGTCCAGTGTCGCCTCCAGAATAAATATATATACCATCCTTACCTAGAGTTAGATATACTTCTGCGCACATTTTTACATAAACCATTTTAGCTAGTTCTTCTGGTGGTACCTGCTTTTCGTGATGATTCAATCCTAGATATTCATGAGCTTCCTTCATGTTAGGTGAAACGAACGTGGCGCCAGCGAAATATCCTGAGCGAGAAGGTTTAACGTCTGCTCCTACTAGAATATCTCTCTGTCCAGCCTCATCTAAAACAGCCTCAGCTACTTTTTGAGTTACTGAACCTTTAGCGTAGTCAGATACTATAATTGCATCTACTCCATCAGCTATCTCTTGCTTGATTGCAGCAATTACCTGTTTTTCAATCTCTTCATCAACATCCTTAGTTTCTTCATAGTCCACACGTAGCATGTGCTGATTACCAACTAGATGTCTGGTTTTTCTAATTGAAGGTCTGGATGGGTCTCTAATTAAAACAGCTTTATATCCTTCTTTGGCGGCAGTCTTTTTAATTACATCCGCAGTATCATCATTACCAACGACACTAACTAGGATAGTTTCTGCACCTAAAGACGCTACATTCTTGGCAGTATTTCCAGCTCCTCCGGTTTCTTCTCTCTCTTTAGTTGCTCTAAGGATAGGCACTGGTGCCTCGGGGTTAATACGCTCAACAACTCCGTGCACATAGTGATCTAAAACAATATCTCCAACCACCAGCACTTTATGCTGGCCGAATTTGTCTACTATTTCTTTGGCTCTTGTTAGATCCATATTGTTATTTGAAATTAGCATATTACAGGATAATGCATTATTTGTCAACTACTCTTTTTCGGCTCAAAAGCCTCACAGATTAGGTGGATGGCGTGTAAATGCATTTCCTGTATTCTGGCGCCAGTCTCAGAGGGTGACACGATCGCATAATCTGCCATGTCTTTAAATGCTCCTTTTTGCCCAGTGAACGCAATAACAGTCATCCCTAGCTCTCTGGCTCTCTTGGCGGCAATTAAAATGTTATTTGATGTACCCGAAGTCGTTAACCCAATAAATATATCTCCTTGCCTGCCTAGAGCGTCCACTTGTCTCACAAAAACTTGGTCGTAACCATAGTCATTTCCAATACAGGTAATAACCGCCGTATCGGCTGTTAAGGCAATAACAGGATAAGCAGCTCGGTCTTCTTTGTATCTACCCACCATCTCGTCAGATAGATGTTGAGCCTCTGCTGCTGATCCACCGTTACCAGCAACTAAAACTTTTTTTTCTTCCTTGAATGCTCCTTGTAGCTGTTCTACTACTTGGTCAATTTGTTTATGGAAGTCGTCAACGTCGTTTAAAACTTTTATTAATTCCTTTGAATGTTTTTTATATGTTTTATTCATCTTGTATCTTTAATACCTTAAAAATTATTTATTGTCATGTTCGTTTGTTTTAGTGCTCAAGTAATCCGCCAGGGCCGCCTGCCAACCCCTTACCTCTGGACCAATCTCATTTTTAAGCACACTCCACTCGGGTCTTTTAGCTGGTCTGACGAATTCCTCTGAGGTGACTGGCTTTACTTCAATATCCTGATCGGTAATTTTAAATATCTCTTTCGCAAAACCGTGCCAGGTTACAACGCCGTTATTTGTAATATGGTATATACCTGGCTCGTAATCTTCTACTAGTAATTGCTTAGTTGCTTTTGCTAAATCCTTAGTATACGTAGGGCTACCGTGCTGGTCATCTACAACTTTAAGTTCTTGATTGGACTGCGCTAAAGTAAGCATTGTATCTACAAAATTCTTGCCTCCTGCTCCGTACAGCCAGGCAGTCCTTATTAGGAAGAACTTTACCCCAACCTCTTTTAAAGCTCGCTCACCGGCAAGCTTGGAGTCACCATAAGCATTCACGGACGGTCCGGGTGGATCATTTTCTGCGTAACCATCACTTTTAGTTCCGGAGAATACATAGTCCGTACTGTAATGCACAAGAGTAGCGTCTAAATCTTTTGCGGCTTGCGCAATATTCTTAACCCCCGTCTCGTTAATTACAAACGCTGCTTCTTTTTCTTCTTCGGCTCCATCAACGTTCGTATAGGCGGCTGCGTTTATAACGATATCTGGTCTTAATTTAAATATTTTTTCTTGAACTTCCTGTTCCTGAGTAATATCTATATCCTCCTTATCCCAACACGTTAATTCGCTTGATGCGAAAACGTCACACAGGCTTTGGCCTAGCATTCCGTTGGATCCCAAAATTAGAACTTTCATAACTAAAGGGTACTTGTCCTGACGATCTCGCTCAAGGGAATATAAAAAACCCCTAGCGAACTAGGGGGGGGGCTTGCCCTAAAAATATTTCAGGGGCAATAAACGACGAAACGGATATATCCTGACCATGACAAGGTACTTTCTGTGGTCTTCCGTGTCACCCTCAGGAGTATCAACGACCACAGCATATGTGAATTTGCCAATCGCGATTTCAACTTGGAGATACTCCTTCGCCAACTCGAGCACCTCTTCTGTTGCCAAAAGGCGAGGTCTTGTACCAAAGCAAGCGGCGTGAAGATTCTCAAAAAGAGCAATGAGCATAGAGGGATACTCTCTCTTTACTGCGAGCCTCTCAAAATCCTGCCGCCAATAATCACGTGATAATCTGATTGCTTCATCCGTTTTGCACATATCTTCTCCTTTGTTTGGGGAGTTAAGCTAGATTGCCTAAAGAACACTGGAGTAAATATCCAGCTGTATACGTTGCACTATTTTTGTTGTTCCGTCAACCAGTTTTTGAATTCTAGTACGCCTTTTACCCTACTAGCAGATTATTCCAATCATCAACAAACTGCTTCAAGCCAACGTCTGTGAGCTCGTGGTGAATATCATACGTTTTCCAATCTTGTCCTAATTGTATTTCTTCATACGGAATATCCTTGCCATCGAAGTTGTACCTGAAGTCACTACTAGGTAATTTCCACCCTTCATCTGCCCATGCTTGGAATTTTCCTAAATTAATAGTAACCACGTCGGCCTCTACGTTTATCATCTCAAAGATATTGTCTACAGACCTGAAGCTGGCTGCTAGAACTTCTACGTGCCCATCTCCTTGGTGCATCATCTTTACTACATTGCCGACAAATTGAGCTCCATTTTCTCCTCTATCATCAAATCTTCCTATGAATGGCGAAATAAAGGCTGGTTCTTTTGCGCCTTGAGTTATAGCGTAAACAGCCGCGGCTTGTTGTTGTGAAAAGCATAAGGTCATATTCAAACGCACGCTGTCCTTTAGTGTTTCTGCTGCTATTAGACCCTGCTCTGTAATCGGTAGCTTAATCCTAGCTGTTGGAATCCAGCTGAACATTTCTCTGGCTTGCTCTACCATCTGCTCTGCTGTTGTTGCTTGGTCTGCATATACTTCTACCGAAATATCTCCGCCCGGAATAATCCTGTCTAACTCTTGCACAGTTTTTTTGTAGGCAGATAGAAGTTCATCCGTAGTGAATTTTTCTCCCTTGGCTATTCTGGCTTGGACGTCTGGATTTTTTGCAAAGTAAGATGGGTTAGTTGTTGCTCCATCTACACCGGCAAAACCTCCTTCTTCCAAAAGTTGCTGTACCTTTTTAGCTTCTTTAGGATCTCCCGTATCTACCAGGAGCTTGCCTTTTATTAGTCTTTTTTTATTACTCATTTATTTTTTAATCTTAATGATCTCGCGTACAGATTGCTTAATACCTTCAGTATCGATACCTAGTTTCCTTATTAGCTCCTTATACTCTCCTGATTCACCGAACTGCTTAACGCCAACCCGCCTCATAATTGTTGGCTGTTTTTCGGAAAGTGCTTCAGCCACAGCAGATCCTAGACCACCGTTGATACTGTGGTCTTCTACTGTCACTACTCGTCCCGTTTTTTTAGCAGTTTTCACAATAGTGTCGGTATCTAGTGGTTGAATGGTGTGGACGCCCACAACTTCGGCATTAATATTTTCTGTCTTAAGTTCCTGTGCGGCCTCCAAGGCAAATGCTACTTGCGGACCAGTAGCAATAATAGAGACGTCTTTACCAGCCTTGTGCAAAATAGCTTCATTTAAATTAAAAGGATCATTAGTATTCGTAAAATTAGGTGTTGGCTCTCGGTATAGCCGAAGATATGTCGGGCCTTTATGTTTCAAAACGGCAACCACCGCTTTTTTCATTTGGTTTGCATCAACAGGAAATACAACTGTCATGTTTGGCAAGGCGCGCATGTAAGCAATATCCTCTAGGGCATGTGCTGAACCACCATCCATGGCGTTGGAGACGCCAGCATGAGAACCAACCATTACGGCTTGTAAATTATTCTGACATATTTGCATTCGGATATGGTCGTAACCTCTCGTTAAGAAAATACCAAACGTAGCCGCTACCGGAACAAACCCACCTAAGGCTAGCCCCGCCGCTACTCCAACCATATTTGCTTCGGCTACTCCAATATCAAAGAAACGATCAGGCATTTCATCTCTAATACCTAGCATGCGTAGGCTTTCACCTAGATCCGCGGTCAAAGCGACCACGTCACTTTGTTTTTGCATAGCCTTATGCAAAGTTTCTCCAAAGGCTTGTCTGGTTGCAACTAATTCAGGGGTCATAGACTTAGTTCTTTAATTGCCTGCTCATATTCTTCATCAGAAATAGCGCCTGCGTGCCAATGCTCGCTGTTTTCCATATACGATACGCCTTGACCACGCACAGTGTTGGCAATAATGACTGCTGGCTTCTTTATTTTCTTCGCTTTTAGCAGCGCGCGATTTATATCATTAAAATTATGCCCATCAATTTCCTGAACATGCCATCCAAAGGCGGCATACTTGTCGCCTAGTGGATCCAGATTTGGCATCACTTCTTTTGTGGCTCCATCAATCTGGTAGTTATTCTTATCTACTATAGCAATTAGGTTATCTAATTTTCTTTTGGGGGCGTACATTACTGCTTCCCACGTCGAACCTTCTTCTTGCTCTCCGTCACTCATCATTACAAATACGTAATTTGGATTCTTTTTTAGTTTCAAACTGTGAGCTAAACCAATACCCACAGATAAACCTTGCCCCAGACTTCCTGCTGAAATCTCTACACCGGGCAACGATCCTCTATGAGGATGCCCTTGGGTACCGGAACCTAATCGTCTTAATTTATCTAGCTCGCTTTTAGGAAAGTATCCTCTATCTGCTAATACTGCGTATAGCGCTGGGCATGCATGCCCATTACTTAAAATGAAATAATCACGTTTACTGCTTTCTGGATCTTTCGGATGATGCTTTAGTACACCACCGTAAAATAGGACGGTAAGAATGTCCATCGTCGACAAAGTACTACCAGGATGTCCCGACTGTGCTTTGTACAGCATCTCTATTGCTGCAACTCTCAATTTTCTAGATTTTTCTTGTAGCTTAGTTTTATTAACTTTCATGTCTACAGTTTAAATCTATGCTTCTATCTAGGTACTACCGACCACTCAAAATCAATCTCTTTGTCGTCATGCGGAATACGAAGTTCATCTTTTGGATCATATACTTGGTTCGTCGCGTACAGCACAAGCGCTGGTTCATCTCCTAATACCTTGTAACCATGAGCAACTCCTCTAGGAATGAATAGGTTAACAGGTTTATGGTCGCCCATAACCACAACTTGTGTTTCTCCTTTAGTGCTTGAGCCTTCTCTTCTGTCATACAGAACTGCTTGTATCATGCCTTTGGCGCAGTACCAGATATCGTCTTGGTTGTTATGGTAATGAAATGCTTTAATAACCCCTGGGTAACTCATAGTTGCAGACACTTGTGCCGCATGCTTTAGAGGGCTTTCTTCAGTGCGAAATATTTCTCTAAAATATCCCCTATCGTCTGGATAGGTACTTAGCTCTTTTATGATAACGTCTTTTATTTCAGGCATATTCTTTGTCTTTAAATAATCATTAGCAATAAAATCCTAACACCGTTATTCCTTCTTTACTAGCTCTTCATTTGTCCTGTTGATCAACTAAGAAATCGTCGAGCCACTCTCGCGTTTCTTCATCCGATAACTTCTTTTCATCTTTATGTGTACTCATTGTGGGTGCTACAGGTTTGTCATTATCACCCAACGAATGCATTTCGTTAGGAACCACAGGGTTGTAACTCTCAGTGCTAGCTTTTTTGTCTTGTTCGTGCTTAAGCCAACGCAGTAATGCCATAACATACAGACCGACAGTGACGACAACTACAAATAGTGTCTTTTTATCGCCTAGCTCAAAATACACACCGATACTTAAGCCTACTGCTAGACTGATTGCGCCCCACAAAGTTACTGCTGTTTTACGATACATGTCTGTTGTCCATGTCATAATTAACAAATTAATTTACCTCTTATAAGTATATAGTGCAAGATTACCTTTTCAAGACGTCTATATATACGTGTGGGGGTATCTTAATGGACGCAGACCCAGCAAGTCTCTTTTTACCTTTTTTTTGCTTAGCTAATACCTTCTTCTTTCTGGTTACGTCACCTCCATACAATCCAGACGTTACATCTTTTCGTAAGGCCGGGAGGGTTTCTCTGGCCACAACGCTGCCTCCAATTGTAGCTTGCAGAGGTAGAGTGAATTGTTGCTTGGGCATTACTTTCTTTAATCTCGCTACCATGATTCGTCCTACTTTAACCGCATCTTCCCGGCGTACAACAACTGATAAAGCTTCTACTGGTTCTTTGTTTATTAATATATCCAACTTTATTACGTCTGCTGCTCTCCACTCACTCATACTGTAACTAAGTGACCCGTAACCAGCCGTAGCTGACTTTAGTAAGTCATATAGATCTACGACTAACTCTCTTAATGGAATCTTATACTTAAGCATCACTCGCTTGGTTCCTAGATATTCCTGGCCTTGCAGCTCCCCCTCATTTTGTTTAAACAGCTCAAATACGGGACCCATATATTTAACTGGCACTATAACTTCCGTATCTACATAGCGCTCAAGTACTCCGCTGATGCTTGAGGGGTCCGGCCACTCGGCTGGAGTTTTCACTTCAAGTTCTCGCCCATCACCTAGTTTTACCTTATACAACACACTTGGGGTGGTTACTACTAATCCAACTCCCCATTCGCGTTTAAGTCTTTCTTGCACAATCTCTAAGTGCAACATACCCAGGAAACCACATCTGAATCCTCTTCCTAGCGCTTCACTCTGCTCAGCTTGTACTTGTAAGCTGGAATCATTCAATTGCAGTTTTTCTATTGCTTCTCTGAGCTCTGGGAAATCGTCTCCCTCAGCAGGATAAAGACCGGCAAATAGTTTTGGTTGCGGCACCTCAAAACCAGCCAAAGCTTCAACCTCATTCCTCTTATCTCTCGACACAATCGTGTCTCCAACCCTAGCTTGCCTAACATCTTTCAAACCGGTGGCAATATATCCAATTTCTCCCGCTCCAAGCTCTTTTGCAGGTACCCACTTTGGTTTCATAACGCCAGTTTCAATGCAGCTATCGCCAACCTTGGAACCTAGAAAATATATTTCATCCCGGCTTTTTATTGAACCGTCGACTACCCTCACATACGCAACGACGCCTTTGTATTCATCGTAAACGGAGTCAAAAACAAGAGCCCGCAGAGGTTTGTCTGTTGCTGTTTCAATGGATCTTACTTTTTCAATAACTGCATCCAGCACCGCCTCGACACCTTTTCCTGTCTTGGCAGATATTAGGAGGACATCTTGGTCTGATCCGAGTACATCAGATATTTGTTGTTTTACTTCATCAACTGATGCGGCGGGAAGATCTATTTTATTTATTACTGGAATAATATCTAAACCGGCCTCGATAGCCATGTATAGATTACTCATTGTTTGTGCTTGTATTCCCTGCGTAGCATCAATTAGCAATATTGCTCCTTCTACTGACTGCAAGCTTCTTGATACTTCGTATTGAAAATCTACGTGTCCTGGAGTGTCTATTAAGTTGAGTACATGACCTTTGTAATCCATTCTCACGGGCTGCAATTTGATTGTTATACCCTTTTCTCTTTCTAGGTCCATTTGATCCAATACCTGATCTTGCATCTTTCTGGCTTCAACTGTTTCCGTCATTTCAAGCATGCGATCAGCCAACGTGCTCTTGCCGTGGTCAATATGCGCAATTATGCAGAAATTTCTAATTTTTAGCTCTTTTTCCATGCCAGGAACATACCATCTACTGCGCTTCAATCAAAATATTATGCAATAAAAAAGCCGTTTGAGGTTGTGAAGTGAAGCCGGTCAGAAAAACTTCTTATCACTTCCTCAAACGACTATGGGGCGCGTTGCAAATAACACTAAGGACCAGCAAAATATCACTTGCTCCCCAATCTGCACACACACGGAAAATTTAAACTCTACCAAAGAACATCAATATCAGCGAGGAACAAGCATTTTGGGGTTCCTTTATTGCGTAAAAGTTAGCGAGGCTTACCAGGTTGTGCTGTATTACTTCTTATGAAGTAACGGTACAGCACAGGCTTGCGGCGCCGGGGGCTGCAATCAATGCTTGCTGCTACTGAGGTGCTGGGCACTCATCTGGGGGGGTTCTCCCTGGGTTGAAAAAAGGTGCAAAAACATTACTATCGTAACAATAGCCATATACTCTCTATTTGTAAATATTATGCAATAAAAAAGCCGTTTAAGGTTGCGGGAGGATTCGTGTGCTAACCCTACTACATTCCCTTAAACGGCTCTGGGACACTTTGCAAGTGATATAAGAGGCTTAGAAAGATACCACTTGCTTCCCAACTCACACACTACGCTTGATCTTGTGTTCTATGGAGTTAAGGGAAGTCCTAAAAGGTACTAATCGGATTATTGTTTATTATGAAGATTATTGCAAGCTACTTACTTTACTCAACCAGCCCTTCAAATCTAGATGTATCTGTGCCTGGTGGCAGTTCTTCAAGTTTGGGTTTTTTAGGAAGATAGTTTTTTATCGCTATTATTTCATCACTACCCAACATCCAGGCTATAAGGGCGTAAACAAGTACTCCGCCTCCGCCGGCTACTACTAGCTGTATAAAGACTCCCCAGAATCTACGCATGTCCACTATTGTCGCCACCGGATATTTTAATATTTGCACTACTATTCCACCAACCATCGCGGCAAATACTATGCGCAATAAACTGAATAGCACCACGCGATCATCGAACCCCTTAAGCTGCCAATGAAGCACACCTAATAATAACGTTAGGTTGAAAATAGCAGATATGGAAAACGCTAAGGCTAACCCCTGCACGCCCATAGTCGGAGCAAGCATTAAGGCCAGTATTATATTTATTACCATACTAATAACAGAAATAATGACGGGAGTCTTAGTGTTGTGTTGTACATAGAAGGCACGTGCCAATAGAGGTATTGTTGCCTGAGCGAAGATACTAAAGACTAATAACCCAAAAGTCTCGAGCGTTAGAACCGTGTCTTCCCAATCAAAAGCTCCATCCCCAAATAGGACCCTAATAATCTGAGCTCTAAGCAGGAAGAAGAACAACGAGGTTGGTATTACAAAGAACATAATGTATCTAAAAGTTTTTGTTACCGTTAGCTTGAAATCTTTTTTCTTTTTACGAGCAATTTGTTCAGCTAACGTCGGGAATGCAGCTTGAGCAAAGGCTATTCCGAATACGCCCACCGGTAAAAACTGTACATTATTAGCCAAGTGAAAAACGGCAATACTACCAGTCGCTAAAGTCGAACCAATAATTGTTACCGTAAATAAATTAACTTGCATCGCAGCTAAACCAACCATACGAGGAACCATCATCTTCCATAGCTTCTGAAAGTCTTTAGAGGCCCATTGCAGGATAGGTTGCCAGTTAAAGCCTGTAGTAATGACGCTGGGTAACTGAACTAGCATATGTAGTGCAGCTCCAAGCACTACCCCCCACGCTAACCCAATAATTCCGATGCTCGGCACAAAGAACGTTACACCGATTATTATGCCTATGTTGTAGAAGATAGGAGCGAGGGCATAAACCAAGAAACGCTTATATGAATTAAGTATCCCGGAAAACACAAAACTAACCCCAAGCAATAATGGTTGCAGAGCCATTACCCTTGAAAGCATTATAGTTATTTCTAGTTTCTCCCCCTCAAAGCCTGGTGTTATTAGCGGTACTAATTTACTGGCAAATAATATATATATTAGCGACATCACCCCGACAACAATGACTACTGCATTTAAGATAGACGCTGCAAATTCAAACGCCTCCTTCTCACCACGCTTGCCAGCAACTAGTTTTTCAGTAAAGAGAGGAATAAACGCTGCAGACAAGGCACCTAATACAATTAGATTAAAAATTAGGTCTGGCACTCTAAAGGCCGCCACAAAAGCATCAAATACATCCCCCGCTCCAAATGTAGTTGTTAGTACACGTTCACGAATTAGGCCCACAACCCTACTGACTAACGAAGCTACGCCCAGAATAATTGCAGCTGGAATCAACTGTCCATTTTTTTGCACTCGGGTCATATTTTGGGCATTAATGGGTAGGTTATAATTCCACCCGTTGTATTAAAAAATAATTGATTATCCATAGGTAATATACTTTAGGCTACTTACTAAAGAGCCTTATTAAAGAAATTGCAAACACTTTTCTAATAACTATAGATCAATCTTAGTTAGTTTGACGCTCAAATACTACCCCTACTAGAGCATCTTTTATTAACTCAGACCTATAAATTAGGGATGTATTACTATCTTGAGTAGTACCAGCGCTGGGCACAGTGTGAATAATGCGCATATTCTCAGGCAACTTAAACTCGACTCTCACCTTAGACCTACTGTCTCCCGGCTGCTTAACCACGTACGCTTCTAGACGCTTGGCTGGATCTATAAAGCTTGGTGTCTTGTTTGCCTTTGGTAGCCGATACCTGTAAAAAGCCACTGTTGTTTGCCCGGGCTCTGTAACTAGCCAGTTAGCAAAGAATGTATAGCCGGCCTCCTGACCTATAGTTGTCCCTGTCTCGTCCTTATGCTGTCCTGTTTGCCAATCCACTAAATCGGGGTCAACTTTTTTTACATCGTCAAAAGATTCAGGGACAACCATCTGGTTTATATCTGATTTACTAGAGAAACCCTCTGCCTCCAATAACTTGGCGCCAATCGGTACAAGAACTCTTTGGTAAACCACATTATTTTTGGTTGCTGGATTCTCATCTTCTGGGAAAGGATAGTCAGAGCTCTCAACATCTCCACGATGCTCCCGCTTAATCATAACTAGTGCCTCAACTGAACCGTCAGGCATTAATTCTAAACGGTAATCTACTTCCTGTTCAATAAACTGATCGCTTTTGTGCCCAGCAATATTTGCATTGTTAATTGCTAGAAGTCCTTCTCTTTCTTTAGGTATCTCTCCTGACCAACCAATTTTACTTAAGTCGCTTTGTAAGTCTTCGTTATGCAGGTAAACCAATAGATGCTTCTGTTCAATCATTTGCACTAATCCTCCTAGGGCTTCGACGGCGTTTGTGGCTTCAGATTCAAACAGTCGATTTAATAGCAAAGGTGCTAAATCTGCTAAGAACTGTTTAGGTTTATTTAACTCTTTATCATATGAGTAGCTAACTTGGTCTTGAGTTACTCGCCAGAAATTATCGTAGCTTACCTCTACACCATACTCAGGAACATTAATTGGTCCCGTTGTTTTTAATATTTCCCTAATTACCTCTGGCGTGAAGGCCACTACCCCATCGACTGTTGGACCGCCTTCCTTCTCAAAAAACTCTAGTACTTTGCGAGCACTCGTTGGAAAATCTATAAACCAATTCGCATCTCGCATATACCACCTATTAGTAACAGCCTTAAGTGGCTCGGGTGGTTCAATGTAATCACGCATTTGTCCGTCAGGGTCATAGACGCTGCTAATATCTACTTCTTCAACTGTGCCTCGATCTATATTGACCAAGCCAATACTGCCAATAAAACCTCCGGTTGGTCGTATTTCATGATTATTTTGAAACAACAATAAGTATTGTTTATCCCTCTTGGCTCCAAGCAATGCTAAAAGCGTATCGCTCTGATCAACATAACCGCTCAAAGCTAATCTTGCTTTAGGCACAATGGTTTCTATTTTTTGAAGCTGTGTTTGTATGTCGGTTGGCAAAATACCACTGTCTACTTTTTTAAATGATGCTTCGACCTCTACTAGGGCTGTGATTGCTAGTTTGAATTGCTTGTCGGCGAAGCTTATAGCCTCCACAAAAGTCTTATCTCCAAAGCTGCTTGATAAGGAGTCGGCTCCACGGGAAATATATACTCCCGCTTCGGATAGTTTTTCTCCAGCACTAAGTAACTCTTGTCCTGATCTCACTGTTCCAGTTAAGTCAACGTATCTGAGAATGCTTTGCGAGGCAGACATAGCCTCATCTAGTTCTTGCTTAGCGTCGTTAATTAGCTGAGCTGCATCAGAAAAACCAGACTCACTACTAGCAAAATCTGTTTCTGCCATGGCAACCGATGCAGACATTAATCTACCGTAAGCTCCGTCTACATTTTTCTGCACATTCCCCAGTACCTGCAAACCCTTACCTATACCGCTGAGATTCCATATTAACCCATAGGATATAATACAACCCACTAACAACACTGCTACGTTAAACGCTACCTGTTTACTATCTTTAAAACTAAATAGTTGACTTAGGTTGTGGCCAGCATTTTTAAGTCCAGTCGTGGCAGATAATATATTAATTCTTGGCTGAGATATTTCCAGTACCGGCTGTTCTTCTGTGGGCTCCTTTATTTTAGCTACTTCAAAAGATGGCTGTCTTTGAGCCTGTCGTGGCTGCTGAGGTTTAAACTGATAAGGGACATCGCGCACTCCCTGGTCAACCACTGACGTTATGCTTTTACTTGCCCGCCGTGGTGTTGGTGGTGGCGTATTAGCTTTTTGCTTTACTGTCTTTAGTGATTTGCTCTGCAAATGTCTTCTCCTCTGCTGAACGCGTATTTTTTTTGGTCGTGCATCTTCTATTCCGCGCCAAGAAACATATGGTGGAGACATTAACTTAGCGTCTGGACGCGACTTCATGTACACGTCTCCTGTATGATGTTCGGCTCCTCTATTACCTCGATAGGAAGGAGGCTTGCTTGACGGTAGCTCAGTCATAATTGTCCGACGCTCAAAATTCACTGCGTTTCTTTTTTTCGGTTTCGCGGTGCGACTCTGCTTTACTTGTTTGTGAATTGGTTTGCGCAGTCTTGCAGGCAGCTTATAGTCAACCCGCAAAACATTATTTTGTTTGGGTTTGGACTCACTCCTTTTTTCTGTTTTCCTAGCTGGGATAATATCTTCCACAAACTAATTTTAGCACAATGAGAGTTATAAGATACGCACAACTAATTAAGCTCTTAAGCTCAACTAAAATAAAAATATGTATAGCTCAGTTAACGACTTTGGAACTTTTAATTGGACAGAGTTGGAGCAAAAGCTACAACTTTTTCCAGTGGTAGCAAAACAATACTTTGGTTGGAGCTGACTTATTACGTGGTCTTTTGTTGCACTTCGGGGTTGAATCTACACTAAACACGTTTGACAAAATGCGCTAATTATGCTTGTCTGATTAGTTCGTTCAATTGTCTGGATGGATAAGCAATTACGCAATGTGTCCTTTTCACTCTAGGGAGAAAACAGATGTCGAATCCAAGTCCCCAAGTTGACCAATGGGCTCAAGTTGACCAATCATTTTTTCGTCAGCCCGGAGAAGAGAAAACTTTCAATTGCCGCATCGGCATTTGCAATTTAGGGCCTGGACTTTGCAAAACGGCTGATGATGTTCGGAAGTACAGCGGATTGTCATTACCAGATGTGGAGTTCCGAATCGTCATCGTCCAAGACAGAAAGGATGCAGTCGTTTTCATACAAGAAAAAGACTGGCAAAGAATGCAGGAGGGAAAAAGAACGGAACAGAAGGCGGCAAGACGTCAACGGGCGATACACGAGTTGAAATGGTCACCTCTTTTGCTTCTGGTAATCGTAGTCGTGGCAGTTATAGCCGGGTTAGTTTGGATGGGGATCTTTTCCCTCATAGGAACTATCGGTGGTTTCAGCCCTAACCTTTGGAGAGCATTCATCTGGCCAGCAGGTATTGTTGGCACCATATCATTTCTCAAGTATGCCCAGATTACGCTATCCACGATATTCAAGGATGATTAAGGGGTAGCGATCTCAAATACACTCACACTCAAAGATTCTTTTCAAAAACCGCATGATTCGCTCTGCGGTTATTTTTTATATTTTTTGTAAATTTCCACGCCTTTTTTAAACGCCTCTTATTTTAGTTCCTTTTTAGCAACACTTTCATACATGTGCATTGTTTCTCTGGCACATTGCAGCCAATCAAACGCTTTGGCTCTAGATATACCTTTTTCGATTAAAGCTTCCCTGTATTTGGAGTCTGTAGTCACCCGTTCAATTGCCCGTCTAATACCCTCAACATCTTCAGGATTAACGTACACAGCTGCGTCCCCCATAATCTCAGGTAGGCTAGAAACATTTGAGGTAATAACAGGAGTTCCCATAGCTGCAGCCTCTATAGCCGGCAAACCAAAACCTTCATATAGGCTGGGAAATAGTAGCGCTTCGGCTTCGCTATAGAGCGCTGGCAGTAGCTGATCGTCAACATAACCAACAAATATTATTTTATCTTTCTTGATCCCCAGCTTATCCGCTACGGCACCAACGTCAACATACTTCTTCTTTGCCTTACCTGTTATCACTAGTTTGGTGTCCTTGTTCTTAAGCGTGGCCTTGGAGAAGGCTTCTATTAACCGAGGGATATTCTTGTGGTTCATCCAAACACCTACGTAAAGCAGGTATGGGTTACTCCCACCGATTAATTGTCGTACTTTATTTTTTTCTTTGGCACCGGCGGGGGACTTAAGTCGATCTTCCAATCCCTCATATATTACTTTTGTTAATTTAGGAGTTTTTATTAGTAGGTCCTGCAAACTATCCTTCGTTGCTTTAGACACGAAGATAACGGCTTGTGCCCTCTCTACTGCGTGCTTAAAAACTTGCTCATATATTACCTGCTTGGCCAGGCTTTGCGATGTCTGTCCCGGGAAGATGAATCTGGTCGTGTCGTGTACCGTGACGACGTACGGTTTATTGAATAGGACGGGCATATTAAAATTAGGAAAATGCCATAAGTCTGCCTTTATGTTCCTTAGTTGCCACCAAAATATTGTCTGCTCGCGCCATGAATAGTATGAGCTTTCGACAAACCTAACCTCAATATTTTTTTGCAAGAGACTAACCTTCGATTCCTCGAATAATTGCTTGTCTTTCTTTCCTAATAAGATTAAGTAGGTATTTTTTTTATCTACCTGTGCTAACCCCCAAACTAGATTTCTTACATACCTACCGACTCCAGCCCAAGAATACGCCCTGGCATCTAATACAATGTGCATACCTGAATATTAAGTCGCAAAGTTAAATGTTCCAACTAATACCTTTTTCTCATTACGGTATCAAACACTGCTAATGTTTCTTGAGCGGCGTGATCCCATGAAAATTTATTTAAAATTTCTTCTTGAATTTTCTCATCCACAAGCGGGGGATCATCGATCATCTCTTTCATAACCAGCGCCAACTCAGACACGTTATATGGGTCTATCATTGTTGCCCAATTTCCCACAACCTCAGACAAGGAGGAATTGTGCGACGTTATTACCGGGGTCCCAGCAAGAAGTGCTTCTAGTGGAGGAAAACCAAAACCTTCATAAAAACTTGGGTATACAAACAAATCTGCTCGTCTGTATAGCTCTGCTTTATCCTGTTCATCCACAAAACCTATGCAGTGAATTCTTTTAAATGCACTTGAGTTTTTAATTGTCTTCTCGACTCCCTTCATCAACCAACCACTCTCCCCCGCTATTACTAGGTCTTGGGGGACATTATCGGCTATGGATGAATACGCTTCTATAACGCTAATAATATTTTTTCTAGGCTCCATTGCTCCCAAGTAAAGAACAAATTTGTCTGGTAGCTTCATAATTTTATTGGGCGATGGCAGCTTTTTTTCTGGAGTATTCTTGGGCTGCGGTGAAACACCTGAATACACTACTGTCACTTTGTCTTCCGGTACTCCGTATAGTCTTACTATGTCCTCTTTAGTTGCCTGGGACACAGCAATGACGTGACTTACTGCTAGCATTAACTCTCTTGGCTTTATTAGCTTATGCCACACTCTGTGTTTTATTGAATAAAACTCAGGAAATAGTTCATAAGAAAGGTCGTGTACCGTTACAACCGTGGCCGATTTCTCTACCGGTAATAACCTGGAGTTTGGTGCAAAGATAATATCTGGCTTGTATCCAATTCTTTTAGCGATCAAGTTATCCCACTTTGGCCAATTGAAGAAATACTGACATAGATTAAATATTTTATTAGGGAACCTGAAGGCTACCACTTCACCCATAGATGAGAGAAACGACAGGTCTACAGAACGAGCTGAATTATATATGAAGATATATTCATGTTGAGGTGCGTTCTTCGTTAACCCCTTAATAATCTTTGTTGCGTACTCCTCAACGCCGCTGTGCCGCCCTTCCATTAATGACCTAACATCAATCGCTATACGCATGGATTATGTATTAATCACAAACTTGCTCTCTTAAAGCTTTCAACAAGAAGTACGCCATTTATTCCTAGCAGAAAAGAGAAAATAAAGGTTCCCATACTCGCTACTTCAGTGGCTACCTTCTTCTCCCCAGTCCATGACTCAGTTGTTACTACGCGAAATTGCATAGCCGGTATTCCTTCCGCATGATATTTTTCAATATTTTTTAACATTACGGCTTGTAACCCAGAAGATAATTTCTCGGCGACAGCCTTTTCTTTATGTCTGACGGTGATCTCAATTATTTGTGGTCCCGTTTTATTGGCAGTTACAGACTGAACTAATTCTTGCGCATCATCTGTCTCTCTTTCAATGCCTGCTAATTCATATGCCGCAACCACGGCTTCCGTTGTTTGTACCCATGCCGTAAGTGTGGCCGCGAATAAGTCTGTTGAAGATAACGCGTAGTAGCCATCGTACCTAAAATCTGGAGCTACCTCTCTTTCGCTCAACGAAACGATGTATGAATAATGCACTTCATATGACGAACCGATTCTGTTTGTTATAACAAAGACCAATAACGAAAGGGCAGCGCTCAATAGAATTACTTTAACTAAAGACCGTTTAATTATCCCCCAATAATGGTAGTAATCATTCATAACAGCTTATTATTGTCCCTCGCCAGCCTGCCAAGCGCAATAGCCTTGTTCTACTGCCTCCCCGATACTCTTCATAAAACCCTGACGACTAAATCGCTGAGCATGAGCCCTGATTTTTTCTGGGTTAAACTCCATAGTCTCAAATCTCTTTATAGCGTTAATTACCCCGACAGGTGTTTGCTCGCTAAAGAATATTCCACTGACTCCGTCTGCTACCGTCTCAAGTGCCCCGCCGGCCCCATAAGCTATTGTTGGTTTTCCGCACGCGGCTGCCTCTAGTGGAGTTATGCCGAAATCTTCTTCTTGTGGAAACAATAAGGCCTTGGCTCCACGATAGACCATAAGCAACTCATCGTCTGGTACAAAGCCTAAGAAGCTAGTCCATTTTTTGGCTCTTTTTTTAAGCATGTCCATCTCGGGACCAATACCCACAATTTTAAGAGGTCTGCCCATGGCTTCGCAGACATCTATAGCTAGCTCTATTCTTTTATACGGGACTAGTCTGGAAACAATTAAATAATAGCCATCATCTTGGTTGGAGATCTCAAAGGCGCTTAAATCTACTGGTGGGGCTATAACTTTTGAATCTCGTCGGTAATATTTTTTAATTCGTCTGGATACATACTCAGAAAGAGTTAAGTACATATGCACTCTTTGAGCTGCGTAATAGTCCCACAACCTTATATACGACAAGGCAACGGACGCAAAGCGCTGCATACCACCCGGTGCAAACTCACGTACATAGCGATGACTGTCGTCCCACGCATATCTTGTGGGTGTGAAGCAATAAGATGCATGCATTGTATTCGGACTAATTATTAGCCCCTTACTAAAGCTGTGGCTGGCAGATAAGACAATGTCGTAATCACTTAGATCAAACTGCTCTACTGCCATCGGCATAAGCGCTAAAGGAAAATATCTATGAGGCTTTTTTGCTCCCGGCATCTTTTGCAGAAATGATGTTTTTATTCTTTTAGAATCAATAACAGACCCGACGCTGGCATGATCGTAAACCATAGTGTAAACAGGAGCATTAGGATACAGCTCCATTAAACAATCCAAAACCCGTTCTGCCCCACCTAGGTGAGTCAGATAGTCGTGAACTAAGGCCACTCTCATAAGATTCCCCCTATCTTAATCATCAATTCATTTTACAGACGTAGAGATAAATTCAAAGTGAAACTCTACGGGCTTACGCCCGCAGCATCTTGCCACACAAGCACAGCTTGGCCACTGGAACCTGGCCAAGTAAATTTGGCCAGATGCTTTCGCATGCCAGCGGCTGGTCTCCATCTACGGGCTTACGCCCGCAGTTTTGCGTAGGAGTAGTGAAACTCTACGGGCTTACGCCCGTAGCATCTTGCCGCACAAGCACAGCTTGGCCACTGGAACCTGGCCAAGTAAATTTGGCCAGATGCTTTCGCATGCCAGCGGCTGGTCTCCATCTACGGGCTTACGCCCGCAGTTTTGCGTAGGAGTAATAAAAAAGAACCGCTCTTGTGAATAAAATGTATTCTACAAAAACGGTAGTGCAAGGAAAGGTGACGTTAGCCAACAACAACTTAAAGAGGTACGGCAGCAAAACGGGTATTACCGAACCATGGCGAAATTTTTCCGCCGCCCTCCTTTAAGCTTCTCGCGACAATACGTGGCGTATGTTCTACAAAGCCACTGCCTATAAAAAAGTAACTAAGGCATGCCAATTCATAAGTCACTCCATATTCTGGGTACTGAGACTTAAAAGCTAAGAAAGTCTCTATATCGCATGGCTTCAGACCCTCAGCTCTCATATCTCGGATGATTTCGATCGTTGTCTGGCCGCCATACTTGGATTTGTAGGTGCACACCTTAATATCTGCTTCTCCTTTTCCCAAAACGTTATGGTCAGCGAGAATCCGGGCGAGCACATCACTTACACTGGTAAATTCTGCTGCTGCCAACATTTCAGTGATGGACATGTTGTAGTTAACCCGTACTGGATAAATAGTACGGGTTTTATGATCAATCCTAACAAGATTAGTAGCAAAATTTTCCAGTAGTTTCTTGCCTTCATCACTATCGAGCACATCAACTGCACCTTCAGTTGTCCCTCCTTTAAGATGCACTGCATCGATAACCATTCGACCCACGGCGATAACCATTCGACCCACGGCAGGAACACCATGATACCTGTCCATAATTGATCCTCCTTAAGATCTAGGAATTTTTTCAAACCACATAATACGTAATTGCCAACGAACATTCACTTAACGACGTATAAAATTATCATATTATAGTCATTCTGTAAACGAACTATCTCTCAATTGTCATTATTATATTTTTAGAAATTCTTAAACGGCGTTTCTGTCGGTGAACAAGATTATTAGTGTTTTAAACAAAAGAATTACGTCTAGTTTTAGTGACCAGTCTTCTATGTACCCAATATCTAGCTTAGCCTCCTGCTCAAACGGTAAACCAGCATTTCCGTTTACCTGTGCCATTCCCGTCATACCAGGCTTTATAGTAAACAGCTTATTATGTTGCTTCTTATATTTTTCAATTTCTTTTGGTAGATGTGGTCTTGGACCAACTAAGCTCATCTCACCCCTTAGCACATTAAAGAGTTGTGGTAATTCATCTATACGTGTGCGACGAAGCCATTTACCAACTTTAGTTATTCGCGGGTCATGTCTCATTTTAAATAACGGACCGCTTCTTTCGTTTTGCTTATTTCTAAGTTCATCTTCAAACTTGGCTGCTTTATCTCCACCAAACTTATCTCCGGTGCAGAAAGCACACCGCATGGATCTAAATTTATAAAAGCGGAACTTCTTCATGTTTTTGCCAACCCTTGATTGCGAGTAAAACACCGAACCGGCGCTGTCTAGTTTTATGAGCATGGCTACTACTAAGAAAAGAGGTGCCAAGAAAATTAAACCAAACAATGAACCTAAAACATCAACAATTCTTTTTGCCACTCTTCCCCACCCATCAAGAGGTGTACGCAAAAGTTCCATTAAAGGAACTCCTTCTATCTGTCTAAATCTAATATGTGACGCATAGGTTTCGTAAAGATCTGGAATATACTTGTAATCGATCTTATACCTATCACAGAACTCTAAGAGAACCAGGTTATCGTCCTCTGTTAATGTGGGGTCTGTTTTTATGACTTCATCAATCCCATATTCGGAATAAACTTTCTCAAGCGCCTCAAGACTTACAATATCTATATTCGCTACCACCCTGTATCCTAATTTGTGTTTTCGTTTAAAGAGATCCTGTAAGTGTTTTGCAAAACGTCCATTACCAACTAGCACCACTCGATAAACTCCAAACCCTCTTTTCAAAAGAGACAACTGCACTTTCCTGACTAGCCATCGTCCGATTGTCACCATAATGATAGCCAGTACGTATGCCATTAATAATATAAAACGAGATTGAAATAGCTCTGCACTTAAGAAGATAAATACAATAACACCCATCATTCCAATTGATACTCCTGAGAAAATCTTAACCCACTCATCGTATAGTCTTCGCGTCACTCTCATGGCATACAAACCATTAAGAGCAAATATGGCGATTACTAACACGGCAACAACAACCATTATTTGCATATAGTCGGCAACTGGAAGCTCTAATACGAAAACAGCTGGTCTTACTGACTGGATGAACTCGCTCATTCTTAAGTAATATGCAGTCGCACCAGCAAGTAACAGGGCCACAAAGTCTATGGGCACTAATATTGCTGCAAAAAATAGTTCTGATCTTTTCATATCAGTTTCTTATTTATTCGACGTCGAATGTTGACATCTTGACATAAGGCCCAAATATACGCCTTATTGTCTATTTTGTCAATACTCTTGGACATCTTTATATATTGTACGACCGTCAGGCCCTCCATCGCAATGATATTATCTATGAAAAAATCCGCGTTAGCGGATTCTTTCAGTTAAGACAGGCTATAAGCCGGATTCTGTCCCCCTTGGATAATTTCTTATTCAAGGTTGAATGGCCATCTATCTTGAGCTTACTTCGCAGCAAACTTCATGCCTCCTACCGACCCTAATGGGTACTGCTTGGAGTTGCACCGAGTGGGGTTTGCCCCAGCCTATTATTTCTAATAAGCTGCGTGGTCTCTTACACCACGATTTGACCCTTACCATAATAAATTATGGCGGTATGTTTCTGTTGCACTCTTCGCCGTACTAAAGCTTTGAACGGTATACACGTGTGCTTACCGTTCTCATTTCTCTTTCCGGGCCCTCGCCTTTTCTTCACATAAATGTAAATTTCGGCGGGCAGGCGTTATCTGCCACTCTCTTTTTGTTATTCAAGAACAACAAGGTGTCCGGACTTTCCTCCCCGGTAAAAACCAGGGCGACCATTCACCTGTCTCAACATTAAATAGAGTACAACTATATAACGGTTGTGTCAAACTTAGGTTAATTTATGTTGGAGTAATGTGTAAGCACTTATGGCACAGCTCATTGACACTAATACATATATAGTACATTATGCAGGCGTTCTTTACATTCCTAGCCTAGACCAAACGTAACGGTTCTAAGCCCCATTGCTCCGGGTAGGAGCATATCTTTCGAGCACACAGCTCAGAAAGAATGACGATTATGAAGTGCGTAACTTTAGTTCAACTGAAAGCCATCATCAACAAGCTCGGCGGACAAGAAAACTTTCAGCGCCTCCTTGCCTGCAACTCCGTCAACGTCGCGTTCAGTGATGGCAAAGCAGAAGTAGTAGCAACTGATCCAGTCACTTCCATCTGGAAGACGATCACGATCGGAAACATCGCTCGCGATAATTTCATTCCCACTCTCAAGGAGCGCGGTATCAACATCAGCGACTGGTCGGCCGACATGATGGAGCAGAGTGCTTTCACAGTCGCTAACCAGAAAGAACAGATCGACCTCGTCAACGTATCCATAACTGAACTCGGTTTCGATGAAGCCACCCGCTACGATGCCATCTGTGCTCGTGCCAAGAAACATGGACTGGAGTTGTGCCCCCCAGAAGTAGGCCCGCAACTTCGTCTCCAATACCTTGACCAACCGCTCGGTGAATGGCTGCGCGTGGCGATTGAAGCCATCCGCGACTCTGACGGCGATCTCAACGTCTTCAGCGTGGAGCACGATGACGGTGGTCTGTGGCTCATCAGTGACTATGGCCGGCCTAATAGTACCTGGCCTCCCGACCGCCGTTTCATCTTCCGTGCCCGCAAGCAGTTCTCGGACACTTAGTTATCTGGTGCTTGCTCAGGTTACTTATTATCTTTGTCCCTTCGAGCCCTTTGCGCTTCGCGTATCGGGCTCATTTTTTTATATCCTCTATCTCATGGCGGAAGAGTGTTGCGTTAGGAGCTAAGATTTACCGATTAGTAAGAAAAAACCCAGCACAGTTATGTGAAGGGTTGAAAATTTATTGGGTATAATATGCTTATGCGCCTGAAGTTCTTATGGGAGTACCAGCAAACCACCAATCGTCACCCCAATCATCGAATGGCCGTACGTCGAGCGTAAATTGCTGGTATTCTTCCTCGTAGAAGGACAAAACACAACACCCTCGAAATGTGGACCCTAAGGCTGCTATTGCATGGGTCTTCTTTAGTTTAGAATAGCACTCATAAAGACCAATTAACTCACATGGTGTAGCCGCCTGTAAACCAAGCTCATCCAATTGACGTAAAATATTACCATGCATACGCATCTTGGGTTGATGAAGTAGATATATATCCGTGTCGACTATAACGGTGCTGGCTATATTTAGATTGTCTGGAGTAATAGCCATGTGAACCTTATCAAAGCAACATACGGAAATAGCTTCTTTCAATGAAGCGTGCTCGGTTTTTACTCGATAACGTCTAGACCAGACTTTATCGACGGCCAATAACTGTTTAGCGAATCCTTCCAACAACCACACTCCTTCAGGGTCAGTTAGTCGTTGCAAGGCTGAACTTTTTCCGCCAAGCTTTTCAACTTTCTGGTGAAGTGAATTCCAAACTTTAATCCCCTTACCCGCTTCTTGCATGTCTCTTGAATCTGTCATGAAATGAACTCCTGTTGCTGTAAGGAAAGACTTTTACAGTAATCCCAGTGACAAACCGAGATTTACAAAAGCCAATACACCCACATTCCCAGTGCGTTTACTGAGGTTGATATTGTCGGTTTGTTTGTATTTTAAGTCAAGTAGGGCCTTGCCTTAAACATCTAAAGTTTGAGGTTTTGTTTGCACTTCTACTAATTGCGGCGTTTCATCTTCAATATCTATATCTTCAGGTTCACCGGTTTCTAAGGCGGGTATTGTTTGCATAGAGGCTCCTATTAATCCCTGTAAATCTCCATACATGCCGGCAGTATTGCCTATGACCTGTTGAATTTGTTTTTCTCGCAAAGCCCATTGTCTTTCTGTTGCTCTTTTTTCCTTATTGAGATTTTCCTGCATAGACACAAACGCTTCGACGATTGCTTGCACTCGATGAGTAAACTCCGTACTGGCTATGTAGTTATATAAGTGCTCCATCTTATCTCCGCGACCTTCTGCTACCTTCTTTGCTGCCGCTACGTTTATGATCTGAACACGCAAAGCCTCTACTAAGAAAGGTACCGAGGCAAAATCGCACACCCAAACTCCGTTTTTCTGACTGACACTTTTTGCGTCTTTTGGTAGCGCCTGACTGACAATAACGGCCACCTCAGCTTTTGCTTGTCTCTGATCTTCTTTTAGTTTCCCAATCCACTGCTCACTCCACGTCTTAACTCGCTTCGACTCCCAAATAATAGTTCCGCTCAGCACTCCATTGTTTGTATGCACTCTTTGTAAGACGTCAGCTCCTCTAAACCCTTTAGGAACTTCTTCTATAACATCATATGGGTATGTTGACTTTAGGTAACCCTCTAACTCTAGCTCGAGCACTTCACCTTGTGATTGCTGTGAGCCTTGCTCTGCCTTACGCCTCATCTCTTCTAGCTGCCCTTTAAGATCATTTAATTTTTTATCTTTTTCCGCTTCCTTGAGAAGAAACTCATCTGCGAGTCTTTTGGAGGTTGCTTCCTCAATCTTTTTTCTTTCTTCGCTAAGTTGACGTTCAACTTTAAGGCCTAAGGTTTTCTTTTCTTCTTCAAGTTCTCGCTCGCGTCGTCTCATTGTTAACTCTAGTTGCTGTGCCTCTTCTAGTTTTTTCTTATTTTCCTTAAGTTGCTCTTGTGTATCTTTTATCTCAACAGCTACTGCTTTTTGTGCTAACACCTTAGCCTCCTGTTCAATTTTTTCTCGCTGCGCATCCACTTGCTTCTGCACTTGTTTGTCTAACTCACCTTTAGCAAGAGTTAGCTCACCCTCCTTTTTTCTTAATTCCTCTCGCTCGAGAGCTATCTTGTTATTTTGCTCTTCAATCTTCTTTTTAAGTTCACCTCGGACCTTCTCTTTCATTTCGTGACCGAGAGCTTCAGATACAGGAATAGCGTCGCCGCAATTCGGGCAAGTGACTGTATCTACAGATTTTATGGGTTGATTATCCATAGCTACTTTATACTATCTTATTTATTTTATATGGAAAGTGGGTATGCTTGACTTAGCACTCTTGACGCTTATACTGGTGACCGGCTACATATATTCAGTTCCTTAACCAATTCAGGAGATTTGTTATGTCCACAGCAGAGCCAGAGTCCCCGAAATGCCCCGAATGTGATGGTCTCATTATCTGTACACGTTCCGAAGAAGGCAGCTCACTCACTTATGCTGGACAGTATCATCACAGGTGCACAAAATGTGATTTTACTGACGGAAGTGAAATAATACGTGAACAGGAAGCCGGCTGTCCCGATGAAGACTCGACATGCCCATTGTGTAACAAGGTGCACTTTAAGGCAAAAAATTAGGATTACTTAGTTGGAATAAATAACAATTAAGGTCTTCGTTTACCACCTACGGGTGGTTTTTTTATACGCTATTTTTTTGTATCCTCAACTCTTTAATCTCAATTGAGTAAGGTGTTAAATTTCAATTTCTAGATTATCTTTAGCAATAACTACGGGGGAGAATGTTTCTTGGGCTGACGTCTTGGCTTCGTTTCTGTTTTCGTTTGTTAGGTAGTTCGTGGCTCCAAAGTGGGTGAGTAATAATTTTTTTGCCCCAGCTTCTTTAGCGACTTGAGCTGCTAGTTTTGGATTTAAGTGAGGCCACTCTGGATTAGGCTGTTCTTCTACGCCTAATGCACACTCGGTAATTAGGAGATCGGCGTCTCTAGCTAGTTTTACCATATTTTCGCAATACCCAGTGTCTGTGCAGTAAGTGATTGTTTTATCTTCTACTGTTAGTCTATAACCAAAACAAGGGTCAGCATGTACTAAGAAACCAGTCTCTATAGACAGATCTGTGTCTGATAATAAGGTTTCGCCTTCAGGTAAGTCACGCACACTTACTTTAAACGGTAGGTTTTCAAAAGACACGGAGAAAGGCTTATTCATTAATGTCTGCAGAGTCTCTTTGGTGCCAGGCTGACCGAATATTGTTATTCCTTGTTTAAACCTAAACTTAGGAAAAGCGTGAAAACCATAAACATGATCTAGGTGAAAATGACTCAGAAATAGGTAGATGGGCTTATCGTCTTTTATGTACTCATCTAATTTATATATCCCACTACCCGCGTCTAGAACGATATATGAATCATTGGTTTCTATAAGGGTACAAACCGTACTAGCTTCGTTGGTTGGGTACCAACCATTTGACCCAAGTACATGTAGCTTCATAAAGGATTACGTTATTGATAATGAACTTTACTATATCACAGGCAATATATATTCGTCTTTAAATATGTTGTAGTGTCTTGAATAAAAAAAACCAAGGTTTTTAATCTTGGCAGTGTTGTTTTTTGGTGAATCAATTAATTTAATTAATCCACTGCTGGGCGCCACTTCGAATCGATCTCATGAAAGGCCCTTGCGTCCTGATAGAGTACTCTTCCAATTGTTGATCTATCGACTTCATTAAGGTGCACACCAGAGCTTAGCTTTGCCCAAACATGCGGAATAGCAAATCTACACGCGTGCCCAGCCATCTTTATTTCCGTGAGCATATCGCCATCACTTTGGGGCACAAAGACATCACAGATATTATCTGTACCGAGTCGAATAGGAACTTTGCGCTTACATAGCTCTAGTACCCTAGCAATAGAGTTATGCATCGGGGCATTGATTGGTCGCAGTTGCCTCATTGAGATGGCCGCAGTAGGACAAACGATCACCCCGATATTGTGCTCAAGCAGTCCATCGATCAGCTTACTAAATCGGCGTTCACTGTATGCTGACGGTGAAAGCATATGAACAACCCAAATTACCGGCCCCTTATGATCAGGTATTTCTGGTTGTTCAATCCATCGCAGTCCATCGATTAGGGTTTCCGTGCCTACTTCATCAGGATGATTGGCCTGGTCAAGATGGAGATGCACTTCTTTCTTATGCATACACCCTAGGCTTATCACTCTTTTGAGGTGCTCACGAAATCCAACCTTTCCATCCCTGTCACGAAGACCAGTGTAATCGTCTTTTTCTGGTAAGCCAGAAATAAAGTCTGCCTTTTCCGCTGCTTGGGCAAATGCTTCCCAGCGGTTGCTTCCTTCCTTGAAACCAAAAATTGGGCTTGGGCCAATTTCGATACGGATTCGATCGGCAAAACTGTCTCTAAGTTCGCACGCTATGCGAAGAGCCAGTAATCCATCTTCCCCGATATCTGAGGTAACATCGATACAAGAGGTCAGTCTTGTTGTGCCGTAGCTGACGAGGCGCTCAATAACCTGCGACATTCTTTGCCTTAGATTCTCTTCCGTATAAGCTAATCCTCTGTGCAAATCTCCAGTTAAGTTCTGCTTCGCTGCCAAGGGTAGACTGCTTGCCTCCAATGAGGTTGTGTTGATATGTGTCAGATGTTCATCCCCGAGAGTGTCTGCTCGATCTAGGTGTGCATGGGCATTGAAAAACCCTCCCAAGGAATCAACTTGCTTCAGCATCATTATGTCGTAAGGAGACAGTTTTGCTTGACTCACAGTGTCAGTTTGTAAAGGTGCTTTTTTCATCTCTATTCCTCCTTTTAGTGTGTAAACGAGAAGAAAACTTCGTTTACTATCGTTGCTAGGCCCGTAATTGTCAAGGATAGCAGGTGCCAGAGTCCACTCTTGACAAGAGCACACTAAGCAGTATAGTGACAGTCGTTGTTTTGTACCCTTTAAATTAGATAGGGAGCTAAAAAATGAGTAGTTTTGTTAGAAGAGCGTTCGATAAATGGAGAGAAAGCTGGACAAAACGCTTAATCCCCGTGGAATCAAGCCGCGAAGAAGAAGCAGAAGGTGTGGAAAGTGAAATCACGGAAACGGAAGAAGAAATAATAGGAGAGTTAACCTCATGGGAAGACATTGAGTTAACCTCATGGGAAGACATTGAGGAAGAAGACAACCCTCTTAGGTGGTTAGAAGAATTGCTGATTGAACCCGAGAAGAAGTTTTGCGCAGAGGTGAACGAGCAGACTGACTTTGATCGGTGTAAAGATCCCGGCCCAATGATTGCGTTATACGCTGAGTCAGAACGAGTTTTTCCGCGGCCGCATTTCGCAGCATACCTTGTAAAACCGTACGGGAAATATGTCATTGAGTGCAGTAGAGGAAGACAGACTGAGCACCACTGTTTGCTGCAATTACTGACAGACGGTTCTTTTGACTTCGATCAAATGCAGCTTTCGTATTACGGGAAAAAATCATTGCGTGCTTCCTCAGATAACGGATCAAAAAGTGGAGCCGGTGTGAGAAAGCTTTTGCTTAGGGCAATTGTTTCTCGCAATGAAGTAACGGGTGAGTGGAAGATAGATGATTAAGTTTCGTCTCCCCCCCCTTATAACCCCCAATGACAAGATGTGTGAATATACACTTTGTGGTTGGGGATTTTTTTTGAAAGATATTATAAAAAAGATAAATAAAAGCTCATGTGAAAAAATTTTCATATGAGCTTAAGATTGTGACGGGAGAAAGAGGGTTTGGAAGATTCTTGGTCTCAATGCACTTCTACTCTAAGCCATTAAGACCGAGTTTCCATTTTTTGTTTATCTCATGAACGGTGCCTTTAGGGTCAGTAATCGAGACTACTTGTGTCGTGAATTGATTTTGGTTTTTTTGCTTTCGCCTTTTTTCGCTTGAAGTCTCCGATGCCATACGCGCTGCTTTTACCCGTGCTTCCGGCAAGGTTTTGGCCTGCACCACAAACTCCATATCATTCAAACAGTCCATAGCATCGAACTCATCATAACCAAGCTCTTGAGCCTTAACACTATATTTCATGATCTTTCTCCGGCTAGGTTTAAAAAGGGAACAAACAATCAACAGTGAACTATACTCTTCTTGAAAAAAGAGTTCAAGAATGAATGTTTATGTGATTGAGATATACTTTTGTGCGGTTGAGCGCTACTAATTATTAAGAATATTGGCAACTCTCCCAACCTCACCGCTCGTTAAACGAACCTTTATACCATGAGAGTGAAAAGAGGAGCTAGTTAGGATATCCTGTACAGTTCCTTGGGTTAACTTCCCTGTTCGTTGGTCTTTTTTTAAAATAATATCTACTTCAAGGCCTTCTTGGATGTCTTCTCTATTATTACCATTCATAGTTGATTGTTTATTAATTGATTACGCAATGATAATAACACGTGAAGCGGTGTGCGCACGCAAAAAAAGACCGAACATTCACATGTTTGGTCCGAGTTTTGTAAAGTTGCCTCACCGTCAATCTACCTACGTCCTTTGTTTTCTCACAGGGCCTAGTCTTTCTGTGTGCGCTTCGCTCTGTATTGGTTGTCCAACGAGTCTAAGAGGCCAACTAAAAGGTTCCCGATCATCATCTGTGAGCTCTACGAATAATTCGCGTGTCAGCACGGACACAGGTGGGCTTAATAGAAGTTTATCAATGTCTTGCTCTCCTGTGATCGGAAACACCAGAGTACCCTCTTTGTTAGAGTAAACAAGGCTCTCCTCCACAAGAATGCATTGGGATGACAATGTTTTTTGAACATCTATAAGTATATCTTTTTCAAGAACGACAATAAGCCTATCTGCCTTCGTGATGATGGCAAATTGGTAACCCCAGCAACTATGAGCTACTTTCAGACAATACGCCATTACTAATCGGTACCCTTTCTGATCATCAGTAATGATGTCGCCCAAGCTTGCAGACACTCCTAGTAGGGTTTTTAGCATTAATACACTCCATCTTTTTAAAAAGGAACTCTACTTAATTAAAGAACAAACTGAATCTGAAATACGAGTATGCATTTTTTAGAATAAATACACAAACTGTCTATTTTTTTATGGTTTCTTAGAAGGTATAAAAAAACCGGTATTTGTGAACGGGTTCACATTTACCGGCTGTATATCTTTGGTCACAAACTTAAGGAAGTTCTAGATCGCGTACGCAAGTGTGCATTTAGGATTTCTGCCTTGCGCTAGATCTTGAATGATTTCCACCGCTTTCTCGTAAAAAGTATCGGCGATAGGATCCAGAACCCAATCATCGTTACGGAGAAAATCATCAAACCAGTCAGGTATATCGTCTGATTCTATTTCTAAAATCACGGCTCTCATCCTAGCTTCAATATCCCGTCGACGTTCCAGAGAAGAAGCAAAGCTGCACAACCACATATTCCTTAGTTTCCTGAGATCGCTGGTTTGATGTAGATTAAGCTTGAAATCATCCTCGTCATTACATTCTCTAGCTCGTAGTTTACGACGTCCTTCGAGGTATTCTCTAATTGCAGCATCGGTCTCTTTGTCCTGCATTTCTCACTCCTTCACATTATTAAAAGGAAAGCTGCTTCGAGAAACTTACTGCGACACGTACGTTGAAAAAGAACGACCAGAGTTATTCAGCAATAAATTAATATGGTGTTTATGTGGCATTTTGTCAAACGATAAAAAATACAGTCTATTTGTTTTGTAGTTTTAAAAAAAGGCCGGCTGATGTGAAATACACATTAACCGGCACGTAGCCATGAAGTATCAAGCAAACTATTGTCCTCCATACTAGAAAAGGGTGAACCAGACTACTGCGGCCGCTAACACAAGAACCAATAAATCCATCGAGGTCTTGGTTTTGCTTTGGCCACTCATTCCTAAACCCTCCTATGCTAGTCTGTCCTACGATAATATTATCGTGCGGCGAACGGACAGCATGCCAAGTTATGGATCGCGGGTTTCGATCCGTAAAACACTTTAACTGTACCAATGCGCACTCCTTAGTTGAACGAACAAGATAAGCTCTAAAGAAAATATATTCTCTGTGCTAACATCGATATCATTAAGGGGTCTCATTGTCAAGAGCTATGTTCACTAGCCTGTCAGCCTCCTTGTTCTTGGCTCTAACTATGTGCCTCACATCTACTTTTTCAAACAACGATATTATTTCTCGTGCTTCTTTATAGGTAATTTTTAATCCCGGTTCTTTTACCCGATACTCACCTAATACCTGCTTAACTACAAGTTCGCTATCTAAATAACAGACTAGCTCAGTGACGCCATTATCCTTAGCTAGCTTCATACCTTGTATAAAAGCTCGATATTCCGCCTGATTATTTGTCGTCTCCCCAATGTACTCACTAAGCTCAGCTGTTTCTCCACCGTCTATTTTAAGCACTCCACCAATCCCGGCTGGGCCCGGATTGCCCCTAGCTCCACCATCAGTAAATAACTCTGCTTTCAATGTTTTTCCCATAGATATATTTAATTATTATTTTCTTCAGTTATCGATACCTCGCCAGCCTTTTGCACATCAATTACTTTGACTTGTAATGTACGCCGACCATTGTACTCATTGATTTCTATATTACCTAGTAAATCTACTACGTCCTTTGGTTGTATTCCCTTTTCCTCAACACTTTTTGCTAGACCAAAGCCAATCCCGTCTACTAATTCTTCATTCATATTAAAAGACATTTTTATATGCTCACCCGTCTTGCCAACCTTACGCCAGTCACCTAAATATACTCCTTGAAAAACGAACTTGGGTTGCTCGTTACCTTGTCCGAATGGTTCCATCTGTGAAATAGTCTCTACTAAATCCCAATTAACTAGTTCTTGATTCATAACTAAATCTGCCCGCTCTACGTTAACGACGTTTTCTGAAATGTGCTGTTTTTTTGCTGTGGTAACTAAAGCTGCTGCAAAATTATTAATCTGATCTTCTTCTAAGGTAAATCCGGCAGCTCTTTCATGACCACCAAATCTAATCAAATGATCACTTGCGCCTTCGATTAGCTTTAAAACACTAACTCCTTTTGGTGCTCGCGCTGACCCAACGGCTTTACCGTTGGCACCACCAACGACTAATGCAGGTTTACCAAATCTGTCACATAATCTACCCGCTACTAAACCAACTACTCCAACAGGCCAGCTGGGATTCGCTGCGAAAATTACTGGTCCGGAACCTTCACCACTTATTTCCTCTGCTTCACTCTGAATAGCTAGTCCCACTTTTCTTCTTTTGTTATTGAGTTTTCTAAGAAGGCTTAAATGATTCATGGCCTCGTCATTGTCATCCTCTAATAATAGGTCCAATGCGGGTTGGGCGTGGTCTATCCTGCCGGCGGCGTTAATAAGGGGTCCCATTTTAAATGAAACACTCTCCGTATCTATTCTAGCCCCGGCCCCTAGTGAGTTAACCATTACTTGTACGCCTTTACGTCTACTTTGTGCTAACATTCTCAGACCATACTTTACAATAATTCTGTTTTCTCCAATCAACGGCACCATGTCTGCTATTGTTCCTAAACAAACAAGATCTATCATTTCCTTTATTCTTTCCTCAGTATTTTCTAAGCCACACCGCTTGTCTCTGAGTAGCGCTGTTGCCAATTTCCAACTCATGGCTACTCCACATAAATATTTAAAGGGGTAATCTCCTTCTGGGTGGCATGTATGTAGTACAGCTACTGCTTCTGGTAAAATTTTAGGTAAAACGTGGTGATCTGTAATAATGGTTTCTTTTCCTTTTTTGTTGAGCCACTCAATCTCGTCGAAATTACTGACGCCACAGTCGACTGTAATAAGGAGGTCAAAGTTATTAATTAATGTTTTTAGTACTTGTTTATCTAGTCCGTACCCGTTATCGCTTCGATGCGGTATGAACGGCACCACCTTGGCGCCAAGGTCTTGAAGGACTGACACCATAACGGCAGTGCTACTTACCCCATCAACATCGTAATCTCCGTAGACTAAAATGTGCTCATCTTTTGCGATCGCCTCATATATCCTATCTACAGCTAGCTGCATACCTTTTAATAGATAAGGGTCGTGTATACCAGTACTGTATCGCGGCTCAAAGAACCCCGCTTCCGCATCGCTAGTAACACCTCTTTGTTGAAGTAATATGCTTTTAATATGCTCTACTGAGCTAAACGACCTTTTACCGCCAGTTTTTACTTGCCATACATTATTCATGTAGTCCCCCTTTACTTATAGCTAAATGCCCCTCTACAAGTTCACTTTTGGTCCTTTGGTGTGCTTAGCTATAACATTCGGCTCATCGCGTGTATGTCGCATAAATTTATTGAGTAAGCTTATAATGGAGGCATACTGAGTTATAACCCCGGATAGATCACGCTGAACATCGTCTTTTTGTTGTAATACATACATTAGTCGTAACCAGTAATCAGTTTCAATCGCTTTCATCCTTGCTTCATCAACGTATTTTTCAAATCCGGTCGCGCTATTAGATGCATTAGCTCTGACCAGCTCTGCTCCTACGCCCATCGCCGCCTTCACTAACTGCTCACGAAGCTGACTTTGTCCTATTGAGTCATTAAGAGTATCTGCCACTGCCACCACGTCTAAAGTTGCTTGAAATATCCTATCCCAGATCTCTGCCTGTCGGCGCTCCCAGACTACGTGTTGTTCATCTCCAGACATATCTAAATTATACCATCTCCTGATTGATATCTTCTAATTGCTAGTATTATACTTTCCTACAATAGTGTCTAAGAAGGGCTGCATATCATGAGATAGTTTGCTACGGGTTTCATCTTCTATGGTAAGTAATCTATTGTATTTTGATGTTCTGTCTGCTCGTGAAGGAGCGCCGGTCTTAATCTGTCCGGCTCCGACAGCCACACATAAGTCTGCAATAAACGAATCCTCTGTTTCTCCTGATCTATGAGAGACCACTATGTTTTGTTTTGCTTCTTGAGATAACATTACAGCTTGCAGTGTCTCGGTGAGTGTACCTACTTGATTAGGCTTTATTAGTACTGCGTTAGTAGCTCCTTTCACTATTCCTTCTCGGATGCGAGTACTGTTTGTTGCATACAGGTCATCACCCACGACCTGAGTATAGGCCCCATTAGTATCCATAAACTTTTTCCAATCATCCCATGAATCTTCAGCTAGTGGATCTTCAAATGAAATTATTGGGTATTTCTCTCTCCAGGCACGGTATTGATAAGATAAATCTACGGCGGACATTAGGGCACCGTCTAAAGAATACTGTTTTGAGTCAGCGTCATAAAACTCCGACGCTGCTGCATCGATCCCCAAGAAAGCATCAACCCCGGGCACATATCCTGCTTTCTCAATAGCTCGCACTAAAAAGGTAAAAACTGCCTCGCTGTTTTCAAGTTTGGGAGCAAAACCACCTTCATCAGCTACCTCTACCTGAAAACCTTCTTCAACCAATAAGCCTCTTAAAGCATGATATATTTCTACACCCATGCGAAGCGCTTCCGAATAGCTTGGTGAACCGATCGGCAATACATGATATTCCTGAATAGATAGATTGTTACTGGCATGCTTACCACCATTAATGAGGTTCATTTGCGGCACCGGTAGTACTGATTGTCTTTTGGGAAAGAGTTGTTTTAAGTAAAGGTATAAGGGTAATCCTTGCGCTGCAGCTTCTGCTCTTGCACACGCGTGCGATACGGCCAATATGGCGTTTCCGCCTAAGCGCGCTTTGTTAGGAGTCCCATCTAAACGCAGCAATGTGCTGTCTATCTTACTTTGATTAGCAGTATTTTTCCCGTTCAGAGCAGCATTAATTTCTCCACCAACATGTGCGACTGCCTTAGTCACACCTAACCCTCTAAATCTTTTCTTGTCACCATCACGCAGCTCGACGGCTTCATGCCGCCCAGTAGATGCTCCGGATGGGACCATAGCCGCCCCTATAACTCCTCCCTCACAAATAACGATTGCCTCGACTGTCGGGTTCCCCCTAGAATCAAGAATCTCGCGACCAATTATTTTTTCAATTCTTGGCACAGACTTAGGTTTTGATCAATGGTTCTAATCCCGGCATTTGCCCTTTTTCCAATATTGCCAACATAGCACCACCACCAACTGACACGTGATCAAATTTCTTTATTAATCTCATAGTCTCGAGTGCATATGCCGTATCCCCGCCACCAACCACGACTCTTGCTTCTACTTCCGATAACCCTTCAGCTAGAGAATGCGTCCCAGCCGCGTATCTATCGTCTTCGAATTTTCCAACCGGCCCATTCCACATTACAGTCTTAGCTTTCTTGCAATATGACAGGTATAACTCAATTGTTTTGGGACCAAGATCCCACACTCCACCAACGCCCTCGGGGACTTTATCTACACTAACCGTTTCAACAGTATTTTCTTCTTTTCCTTTAGGACCAATAACTACATCAACCGGTAATACTAATTTATCTCCGGCTTTTTGAATAATTTTTTTAGCAGCCTCCATATCCTCATCTTCGCAGTCGGTGTCTGCGCAATAGTTCTTAACAGATAAGAATGTGTTAGCTATTTTTCCTCCCACGCACAGTTGATCTACCTGTTCTAACAGCTTATCCATCAACTCAACTTTTGTATGCACCTTAGCTCCACTCACTATAGCGACATAAGGTCTGGCTGGATCTGAGGAAAGTGCAGTTAGCACTTCGTGCTCTAATACCGTTCTTCTGCCTGCGCATGAAGGTAGTAACGTTGGTAATAATGAGACTGATGCGTGATCCCTGTGACTAACACTAAACGCTTCATTTACATATACCTCTGCTGTTCCTGCTAGATCTTCAGCAAGACTCATACTGGCATTAACTTCTCGTTCGTCTGTTCTTACGTTTGGCATCATAACTAGGGACCCCGGCTCCATACCAGCCACAACTGCATCTACTTCAGGGCCAGACAGAGTTTTTAGAGTTTTTACTTCTTCTCCTAGCAGTTCTTCAATTCTTCTTCTGATAGGAGCAAGGTCAAAATTCCCTTCTTCTTCTCCGGGTCTACCAAGATGAGTTAGTAAAATAACCTTACATCGACGCTGAAGTAACTCTTCGATGGTCGGAATAGCCGCAACTATTCTATAGTCCTCGAAACCGTCTACTTTGTTATCTTCGCCAACAGCAACATTGAAATCTACTCGCACTAATACGGTTTTACCGTCCAGCAAAACGTCATCAAGTCCTATGAGTTTTTTTCTTTCATTTTGGTTCATAATACTATCTCATTTAAATTACACTTCAGGTACCGATATTATTATACATGCTATATTAAAGATACAATGAAAAAGGTTTTCCTTCATGATTCAGTTGCTCGAATCACCATCGCTACTACTATAAGCGTGGCACTTATTTCGAGCGCAATACTGCTATCGTCGGCTAATCCCAAGTTAGCCTACGCTGCCCCGTGTGGCAATGGATCGTGTCAGACCAGCCAAGGTGAGGACTGTAATACTTGCCCTGCAGATTGTGGCGTATGCGTTCCGTCGCCATCACCTAGCCCGTCGCCATCACCTAGCCCGTCGCCATCACCTAGTCCTAGTGTTGCTGCAAGTCCAAGTCCGTCGCCATCACCTAGCCCTAGTGTTGCTGCAAGTCCAAGTCCGTCGCCATCACCTAGCCCTAGTGTTGCTGCAAGTCCAAGTCCATCGCCAAGTCCAAGTCCGTCGCCAAGTCCGAGTCCGAGTACTAGCGACACTGCAGACGAAGAAGATGACACAGATTTATCCGACCCTGTCAGTGATGTTTCAATAGATATTCCAGATAGTATCGGTCCTACTATTTCGGTTCCTTCGGTAAGTCCAACACCGGCGCCAGCCAGTATAGGGTCCCCAGGCACCACAACAACTAGCGTCGGTATTGGAGAGACTACAACGGAAATATCTATTCTACCCACAGAAGGAGACAGTTCAGCTCCTCTAGTCTCGATTGAAGAGCCGGAAGAGATTGGCAATAATAAATTTTCTGTGTCTGGTGTTGTTACCGAAGCACAAGGTGAAAATCCAAGCGTAGTAGCAAGCATCGCCTATTCTTTTGATGGAGGCCTGTCGTGGCATCCTGTTTCATCATCCGAAGGATTAGGTACGAATGAAGTTATTTTTAATATTGCATCACCATCACTACCTGATGGAACTTATGAGTTTATGATCAAGGCACGAGATAATTCTGGTAACGAAAGTGTTTCTGACTCCTTTTTAGCTACAGTAGATAACCTCCCAATAATCTTTGGCGGATTAGTCCTTCTGTACCCCACGGGCGATGCTGTAAATTCATCTAATCCCACTATAACAATCAATTCTTCCTTGAGATTGATTGTTGCCTTTGAAGGCGGAGCGACGAATGCGTCTGTTTCTTTGGGAAATAAAGAAATAGAATTGACGCCAGACACAATAAAGCGACGTTGGGAAGGAACTATAACGCCGAATGAAGTTGGCACCTTTAAGATGAAGCTTAGTGCTTCTGACGGTGGTGGTAATACTTATAATGAAGAATTCGGTGAACTGACAGTGGTGCCATCGTTAGTTATTACTGATTATGAAGACAACCATATTAGTAGCGCCACTATTACCCTAGAAAAATTTGATAGTGATGCAGAAGTTTGGCGAAAAGACTCCACACCAGGCCAGGTAAATCCACAATCGAGTGAATCTGATTCTCTTAACTTTTTGACGAGGCAAGGCACTTATCGTCTAAGGGTTGCAGCGTCCAAGCACTGGACTGGAGTAACTAGTCAGTTTAGTACCGATCAAGCTGTACCAATCACAGGAAAAATACTACTACCAAAAAGAAATTGGTATCACTACCTATTACCTTTTATAACGAGGCCAATACCGCTTAAGACAACCGAACTAATAGTCCAAGCACCCGCATCACATCCTGAGGATGCTACGATCACAAGCCTAATCCCGAAAGATACAGATGATAACAGTCGTCCTTTAGAAGAGTTTCTTGGCCGCCGAATCTTAGTTTCCACTATCTCGACCTGGAACAGAACTTCACATGAGCAATTAGCTATCTTACAAAGACTGCAAGTGGAGTTAGGTGATGATGTCGTGGTTATACCTTGGCTTGTACAGCAACCAAATACTGTTCTTTCAGGTATTTTACAACGAGGTAATTATAATTTGGTTGGGCTGGTTGATGAGACCGGGCAAACGGCACAGTCGCTCAATCATACAATAGCGCCTTCCCATTTCTTCATTGACCGTCAAGGAGAACTTATTGAGACAAGATCAGGTTTTGCAACTATCTCAGAACTTAAAGACACACTGAACAAAATTTAGTAAAATGATATTATGATTCCCCTTCCTTACTGGCTAACAAACGTTCAATTTGTAATTGGAGCTATAGGGACATTTGCTTTCTTTGCAGCCGCCTGGTTAAATATTGATTCCTGGACAATTAGACGTGAATACAAGACTGGTTTTAGAGCTGTTGGATTCTTATGTATGGCAATATGGAGTGCCCTATTTAGCATTGGCTTTAATTTTTTATGGTCAGATATAATGGTGGCAGCTACTCTTTTCGCTGGCATATCTACTGTGGCTATAAGCTTTATCATTGATACACCCCCTCTTCAACCTAAGGAACTAGCTGAATTGAGAAAAAAACAATCCGCACCTTTACCCCAACAAGAATCTACTCCTACCGACACAAAAAAAAGTCCAGCTATTGCAGCCCAAGTTAACCCTTTAAGAGGAAGTGTAAACCTGCGGTCTAAAACATCTGTATCGAAGCCAATTGAAAAACGTAGATTTATACGTGCATTCGTTAATACCGTTGTTGGATTAATCTTATTTTCCTTAATTGGCTGGGGTGCTTACGTTGGTTTTAAGCGATTTACACCTGGAAGCGCAAACGATGAGACGATGCCAGGTGATGCAGTAAATAAAATAATTATTGAGCCTGAAGAGCTTTCTGAAGAATCAATACCACCATCCCCGGAGCCCCAACAAGAGGAAGTAAAGGAAGGAGATGCTTCAGATCTACCCACAGTAACCATTAAAGAAACAGAGGTAGGTTATTTGAACGTACGCGAAGGGCCTAATACAAGTGAAGGAGTTATCACTAAAATTAAACCCGGAGAATCGTATGTATTACTTGAAACTAATGAAAAATCTACTTGGTATAAAATTGAATTAGAAGATGAGGCTGCGGGTTGGATAAGCTCTAAGTACGCTAATAAAGATTAAAATTATGTCTATAACAGAACTTTCAATTCTATTGCTATACACTTTATCTGCTCTCAGTGCTGTCATATTAATTGTTCGACTTTATTTGCATATATCGCGTGGTCAAACAAAAGAACTAAAGGGGTTAGTGTTATCAATGATTTTTCTACTGATAGCAATCGTGATATCTGCTCTAGACTCTATTCCGTTAATTCACAATGGCGTACTATCGATGATATTTTCCAAGTTTAATATAGCTTGGTATATTCAGCGCGTTTTCTTTCTTGTTTCCTTTATTCTACTTATCCGATGGGCCTGGCATTATATTACCTTGCGTCTTTTGCCGCAGTTTTATTTAACTGTTACTGCCATTGGCTTAACAGCCTTTGTGCTCACTACAATCACTCTCACGGCTGTTATGTTTCGCCAAGCTGAAGAACAAGCACTACGAAGCCTTGAGGCGGATGTCAGGACGTTTGCGTTAACCTTATCTGAACTTAAAGATCGTACTGCACTTATATCCTCAGCAATTGCATCTAGAGATGCTCTTTTGTCCGCAGCTGAATCATCTGATGGATCAACCACTGCCGATGCTCTTGGCGACCCGGTGGGAGATTTTGGACTATCTGCGACTTATGTTATTAATGCCGGCGGAGAAGTTATTACGTCAACAGGAGCAGAAAGCATTGTTGGGCAAAGCTTTGCTGACGATCCAATTGTCGCCCAAGTGCTAACCGGTAAAATACTTAGCTCTCCAATCCTTCAGAAAGACATAGAGACACCCTCAGTTATTATTAGAGCTGGTAGCCCCTTAGTTAAAGACGGGGAAGTTATTGGTGCGGTTATCGTTGATACTCCGTTAGATATAGCTTTTGTTGATAGGATTGGAACAGTTACGGGACTTGATGTCATAATATATGCTAATGAGCATCGTGTAGCCACTACTCTTAGAGACAGCAATGGACAGCCTCTTGTTGCCGCAACTATTGAAGATGAACAACTTAAGGATATTGTATTGCAGCAAGGAAAAATATTTCGTAGCAGTAGCATTTTGAATTCGAGGCCTTATTTTATAGCGGCCTTGCCGATTAAAAACAGTAACGAAGAAAATATTGGTGTTCTTGCCGCTGGGATTCCTGCGCAGGATCTAGTTGATAGCCTAGCTACAAGTACAAAGACTAGCTTCCTGGCTACCTTCATCTTGCTGATCTTATCGCTTATTCCTTTCCACTATATAGCCCGATTCCTCACTCGCGACTCTGGCAATACTACTTCCTAAATATCTGCTGATTTTGGTAAGCTTTTACCTCGCGTTGCCCCCGCAAGGATTTCAGCAACCTTAGCACACACCTGACCAGGTGTGTGGTTTGATTTGACTAGGTAACAGACTGCTCCTAACTCAAGGGCTTTTTCTTGCTCTTCCTCGCCGCCTAGATTAGATAGCATTATTATTGGTACATTGTGTGTTTTTGGGTTTGCCTTAACATGCTCCAACATCTCCAGACCACTCATTTTAGGCATCATAATATCCACTAAAACTAAATCTGGTTTTTCACTTTCAAGTAGAGCTAAACCCTCTTCTCCGTTAGCGGCAGATATGACTTCATGCCCTTCTTTCGTGAATTTCTTTTGGTATAAGCGTATTAATAACGCATCGTCTTCAATTAGTAATAGCTTAGCCATATTTTCATTTTTTATTAATTAGCTTGTTACTTTTATACTACCTCACTCAATAGGTATCTCAATGTAAAATGTTGTCCCTTTTTCATCATTAGACTCAAGTTTTATCCTTCCTCCATGTAAATCAACGATTTGCTCGCTTATGTATAAGCCTAAACCTGTACCTGGTGTTTGTTTAGATACCTTTGTGTCCGTTCTCTCAAACTTACTAAATAATTTTACTTGCACCTTTCTTGGTATAGCTGGCCCCCTATTATTCACACTGACAATAAGACTTTCCTCTGTAGCCTTAACATTGACAGATATTCGCGTATCGGTTGAGTTGTATTTAATAGCATTACTTATTAAGTTATCTACCACCTGGGCAAATAAGATTTCATCTAGTAAGACCTTCGGCATCTTACCTTTTGATTGAGAAAAAAACATTATACCACCTCTCTCGGTAACACTACCCTCATATTGACGCATGACTTTTCTTACCAATACCACAGGATTTATTTTCTTCTTGTTTAATTTTAATTTACCTCCTTCTATTTTTGCTACAGCTAATAAATTACTTATTAAAGCTATAGAGTCTTCGTTTGTACGCGATATTTTATTTATAGCTTCTATTTGCTGAACAGAAAGTTTTTCTGTCCTATCACTTAAAAGACTGTCTATTTGTTTCTTTAAATACGCTAATGGCGCTTGCATCTGATGTGCAGCAATATCTAGAAACTCACGCTCTAATGTTATCTTCTTCTCACGCTGGCTTAAATCATCTTCCATCACGAAATAAAAATGATCTTGATTTTATCTTTTACCAGTTCGGCCATTTTCTTATTTTACTTCGCCTAATAATTCTTGGATTCTGTCTACAACCTGCGCTGGCGAAACATTGGCCTTTACTAGATAGTCAATTGCTCCAAGTTCCCTTGCTCTCTGCTCATCTTGATCCGAAGAAACATTTGTCAACACAATAACTGGAATATTTTTTAATTGTGCACTTCCAGATAATACTTCCAAAACTTCAAACCCATTAGTCTTGGGCATCATTAAGTCCAACATTATTATATCCGGCAATTCACTCTGGGCCTTGGCGATCCCTTTGTCACCGTTATTGGCAACTACAACTTCATATCCCTCTTTTCCAAATTTTTTAGTATATAGCCTAACTAAAAGTTGATCATCCTCCACTAATAATATTTTACTCATTATTTTTTATATGTTCTTTTATTTTTATAATAATATCATCCACGTTGGTGCCTGCTTTTAATACATACTCATTAGCTAATTCCTTTGTTTTGGAATCCTGCAAATATGTCATATTAGTAAGTATTATAACTGGGATCTTCTGACCTATCTCGCTTTGTTTGAGTTTTTTAAGCATCTCTTCTCCATCCATTTCCGGCATCATAATATCTAGCAGTATTAAATCTATGTTTCCGTTTAGAGCCTTATCTAAACCCTCGATTCCATTCTTAGCTACTTCAACTTCAAACCCCTCTTTATCTAGTTTTGCCGTATACAGACGAACCATCTGTGCATCATCTTCAACTAATAATATTTTATTCATAGTGCAAGCATATAACAATAATATGTTGCTAGACAACAGGGATAGTGAACTTTACTGTAGTCCCTTTCCCAACTTCACTTTCAGCCCAAACCTTACCACCATGTCTGTCAATTATAATTTTAACAATATACAACCCCAATCCAATACCACCACCACGTCCAGTTCCTACTTCATCTTCTCTCTTACCCTTGAAGTAACGCTCAAATATATGCGGTAATTTATCCGGCTGTATACCAGCACCAGTATCACTGACAGTAACTAACACATAACTAGGTTCATCTTTATAAACAGTCGCTTTCACCTCTACGCTTCCCTGTTCGGTGTGCTTAATACTATTGTCGGCTAGATTGACTAATACCTGAATAATCTTTTGTTCATCCACATCAACCTCGGGTAGCTTGTTTGGTATTGATATTTTGAGTTTTACCTTGCTGTCCCGCATAGTGACTTGCAATTCTCTGTCTACACTCTTTAGAACACTCTTTAAATCTACAGCCTTTTTAGTAACCCGTAATCTGCCTTGTTCGAATCGTGACACGGTCAAAAAGTCATTCACCAAGCTTATCATTCGGTCTGATCCCTCCTCTATATCCCTTAAAGCTTCTCCAATTTCACCATCAGGTGGAGTGCCAAAATCTCCTTCACGAATCATTTGAGCAAATCCTTTTATTGCTGTTACTGGTGTTCTTAAGTCGTGGGCTGCTATATTCATAAAATCCGTCTTCATATCATCTAATTCACGTTGCTTGCTCACATCGCGGAAAACAACCACACACCCAATGACATTACCGTCCGCGTCTTTCAAGGGAGCGGCGCTGTCAGCTACAGGCACCTTTACGCCATCATTCCTTATTAAAAGAGTATGGTTAGACATCTCCTTAACTTCTCCAGACGACATTGCCTCGACAATGAAACGATCGTTCTTTTTGCCATCTTTTTCAAATACAAACTTCAGCACTTCATCATATTTTTTGCTAAGCACGTCTTCAGCATCACATCCACAGATATCTGCTGCTACTTGATTAAATATTGTTATGTTTAAATCTTTGTCTACTACAAAAACTCCATCACCAATGCTGTGCAATATGGCGTTAATCTTATCTCTTTCTTTAATCGTTGTATTTTTCTCTTCTTCGACATCTTCTAGGATATTCAGGGTTGCTGATTGTTGCGTCTGTAATTTGTTTGTTTGATCTGTTATCTTTTCTGTCTGCTGAATAATTTTTTGTTCAATGTTAGATCTAACTACTTTCAATGATGTTGTCATTTGGTCAAAGGCTCGAGACAATTGACCGACCTCGTCCTGGACGCGCGTGCCCACTTTGTGACTTAAATCTCCCTGCTGGATAATTTCAGCGCCACGCTGCAGTCTTTCTATTGGTCTGGTTATTGCCCTGGATAATAAAGTTCCCAAAATATAGTAAATAATTAATACTGCACCGGTGAGTCCAACAAATACAATTAATATATTGTTAGTGGGGGCAAGAGCTTCTTTTTCATCTATTTCCGCTAGCAAGCACCAGTCCATTTGAGTTAGAACATAATGAGATCCCAAGGAGCTGCCACCCTTGTAGTTTTGAAAAATTATTGACGGAATATGGCCATCATGATTGTCGCGCTGGTTACTGCTAATCATCTCCAAGCAATGCCTGGCGTTTTCTGTGTTAATTTCAAAGTTTAAAAAAGCATCATTTTTAAAACGAAGTGACGTGAGGGGCAGCCCCTGCTGGTTAATTAAATAAATTTCTCCAGTTTCACCAAGGCCAGTTTTATCAGTAGTAATTTCATCTAGTGCTTGTGTGCTTATCCTAGCAACCAAAACGCCTTCGGCGTGTGGTGTAGATATAGCGATGACTTGTTGATTGTTTATGGAAGATAGATAAGCATCTTTAATGTATGTCTTGTTCATACCCCCAATAAAATAGTCGTCTTGGGAGCGATCTAAACCGATATGAGATTCATCTGAAGACGCTGTAATTACACCTTCTTTGCTTATGGTAAAGATTTCATAGAATTCCCGGTTAAGACCTACCATTTCTCTTAGCTCCTCGTTTGTTAGAGAGCTGTGTGTAGCGGCTATCCTGATTTTATCCTCCTGCTCTTCCAGAAATGAATTTACATGATGTGCTCTCGATTGGACGGCAGTCTCAAGTTGATGCCCAACTTCTTCTCTTATTATTTGACTACTAATTGTTTGCATGACAACAGTCACAAGTATCATGGACATTAGAAAAACTCCAAAAAAAGTTAGGTTGATTTTAGTGCTGATCTTGGTAGGTATTATTGTCTCTCTGCCAAATAATATTTTTGTGAAATCTTTTTGTCTAGTTGGTTGACTAAATCTAAGGATTCCATAAGCCAGAAAGATATAACTAATCATTATTAATATTAAACGAAGAATCTGGGAAAACCCTCCCACCAAACCGCCGATCGCAATTAGTACTAAGTAGATTAGAAAAAACAAAGCTCCTAGTTGTTTTTGAACTATAAGAAGATACGTTAATAAGCCTATTATGATAAGGGACAGAGCCATCATGATCAAACTGGATAATTGTGTATCTACAAATTCAGCTGGCAATACTGCTGCAAGGAAAATAATCATAACGATAGAAAATAATGCAAGAAGAGTTGTAGTGCGCCAATTAACTCTTGCCTTTGTAATTATTAGAATTACAAGAATAATTAAAGTTAAGATAAAAACGACTGCACTGGCAAAAGTTAGTTTGGCAAGAATCTGGTTACCAGGAGACATGCTAACCATGCTTTCCAGGATTTGCCCCAAAACTCCAATACCTAGTGAAATGTTTAGAATCAAAATATGCCAACTATTTGTTCTGCGAAATTGCGTCCACAGTCTTATAGTCAAGAAGACAATCAGCAGGATTGTTCCAATTGACACTATATTAGTTAGGTTGAATATTGACATATAAAGGAAGAGGTTGTGAGTAGTTGCTCTATTTTTCTAAATAAGGATATAGCGTTGATAATAAAATTCTCACTACCTTGCTACTCTATAATACTATTTATTTAGAACAGTCCCCAATAGGCATATACACCTGCTTCCTCTGACTCGATTCGCAAGGAGAGGGTTGTTGTAATATCCGGAAATTCTTTTTTGAAATCATTTATATTTTTGTCCAGGCCGGCTGCGTCTCTATATTTATTTAAGAAAGAAACGACAGTCTTCTCAATGTTTTTCATTTCATCTATAAACTGTTCAGTTTTACTAGGATCTTGACCTTTAGTTTTCATAGCTGATAATAGTTCTGGATAAAATTGATTATTTTCTAGCTCTAAATGATCAACTAAATCTTTTTCAAATTGCCCTAAAAGAGTAACGACTTTATCCGAAGCACCTGTGTCTTCACCAATCACCTTGGCGACTAACTCCAAATCTTTCTTTAAACCATGATGCTGTTCAATTAAAGTTGTAATAATATTTTTTTCACTCATATTGCTATTAGTTATTAGTTTAACCCCTTATCATTAAAAAACTTTGAGTACTTCATATCTTCATGAAGAATATGATGAACCCACCAATCCTCTAAAAAATCTAGTATTTTGTATGCAAAATCTAACAAGTCATCGTCTGCAATTGTACTATTCAACTGTTTTTTATACTGGACAGCTAATACCTTATACTCATCGTGTTTCTTTTTGTGTTCTTTCGACTGTGGATATTTTAATTTATTAAAATACTTCTCCTCAGCTCTAAAGTGATAGACAGTATATTTATTCATTTCTTCTATAATATTTTCGCACCGAGCTCTTAATCCCTCCTGTTTTATTGCGTCGTCAAACTTTATCATAAGCTCAAATAGCTGCTTGTGTTGCTCGTCAAATTCCTTAACTTTTACGCTATACTCTTCTGTCCATTCAATTTTCATCTGATTGTTTGTCTAGCTTGGCCTTTAATTCTACTATCTCCTTTTTCAACTCAACCATTTTAAGCTCCCTGCCCGTCATTAATTCGTTAAACTTTTCTAGTTTTTTGAGGTTTTTATTAATTTTTGCTTCATCTTTTTTTTGCATTGAAATATCTCTAACCGTTGCCTGCAAAAAAGTTTTACTCCCGGCTTCAACTTTTGTTAGTAAAACCGTCGCCTCAAAAACGGATCCATTTATTTTTTTGTGGGTCCACTCAAAAAGATTCGAACCATCCTGCAAAGCTTTTTCTATCATAGCTTTCGCCTTCACAGATGATAGCCGCCCATCCGATTGTTTCTCGGGTGACACGTTCTGGGGGCCGATAGCCACAAACTCTTCTTCTGTTTTTGCACCAAACATTTTCAGAGTAGCAGGATTCCCAGATGTAAAGCTCCATTCCGGTGGTTCTAGGGTCATAATAGCATCGCTTGAGGTTTCGTATAGTAAACGATGTGCCTCCTCGCTTTCTTGAATTTTCTGCTCCTTATTCCTTTCCTCTGCTGAATCCCAAAAGATACCCAGAATTCCTATTATTTTTCCATTTTTTTTCCTAATTGGGATCTTTGTTGTGTAAACCACATGCGTTTTACCATCAACTGAATACTCCTCTTCTATGTCCTCTAATTTACCTAATTTCATGATCCGCTTATCGTCCTGTCGAAATTTTTCTGCCTGTTCATCTGAATATAACTCAAAATCAGTCTTACCAGCTATATCTTCAGATTTAATGTTGTGATCTTTGGCGTACTCCTTATTCCCCCAAACATATATAGAGTTAATATCTTTTTGAAATACTTTTTTCATAGGCATAACCCTCGTCTTATTATGGTATTAATTTAATTTATCAGTTATTTCTTCTCCACCACATTTAAAGGCTTATCCTCTATAAACCCTTTGATATTTTCCATAGTCGTATCAAATATGCGCTGTTTTGCTTCTGTACTATTAAACGCATTATGCGGTGTAATGATAACATCGTCTCGAGCTACTAAAATGTGGTTTCGAAGAAGGGTTTCTATGTCTTGCTCCTTAGGAAAACCTTGTGATAGTAATTCAATGTGATCAAATGTCTGATTTTCTTCTTCTAATACGTCCAAACCAACACCGGATAAAACACCATCTTCCAGAGCCCAGAGCAGAGCTTCTGTGTCTGCAACTGCACCGCGAGACGTGTTAACTAAGATTGACCCTCTCTTCATTTTTTTAACATTATCCTTATTGATAAGGTGGTGAGTTACGTCTGGAATATACGGAACATGCAAAGTAATCACATCACTCTTGGATAACACCTCATTAATATCGTCAGTAAACGTACAACCGGTCTCCTTAGCAAACTCTTCATCAGCCTTTACGTCATAAACTAGTACTTCCATTCCAAATCCACGCCCAATACTTACACTGTGACGTCCAATGTTTCCACACCCAACTACTCCTAAAGTTTTACCTTTCAGATCGAAACCTTCTAATCCTTCTCTGTCAAAATCCATCTTCTCTGTCTTCTCAAAAGACTGAAAAATCTTTCTAGATAGCGATAATATTAAAGCAAAAGCATGTTCGGCAACTGTATTTTGTCCGTAGGTTGGTACGTTAGACACTACGACACTTTTTTCAGCTGCTTGAGCTAAATCCACATGATCAAATCCCGTGCTACGTGTCGCGATCATCTTTACATTCGCCATCTTGCCAAGCTCCTCAGCTTTCGCCATAGACGTCACAAAAACTGAGACGATGTCAGCTTCGGCCGCATCACCAACATTTTCATGTAATGGTCCCTCGATGATTTCTATATCTAAATCCGGCAAAGCGGCTTTCACTTTATCGGCATCTCCTTCTTGCGCATCAAAATATGCTAGCTTCATAATTTTTTATAATTAATTCTTATCTACTACTATCGTACTATGTCTCACTACCTAATTGCCAACCTATATTAAATAAGAAATCCCCAAGCAAAATATATAGCGAGGGGAGAAAAGAAGACGATTGCTCTTTATGAATTAATTAGACACCAGCATAAACCCATTAAGCCACCATATATATACGCCGAATGTCGCAAGCATAACAATTCCCACTAGCGTCATGTATGAGGTTAATACTACAACTGTGTACATAGGGTGATTCTCTTGTCCCTCCTGAAGTTTTTCAAGCTGCTTCTTTCGTCTCCAAGACCAGACAGCAAGCAACACTAGGACAAAAACCAGACATGCGGGGTAAATGAAAGTGAACGAAAACATAACAAGCCTCCGTTTCTTGTGTAAGGAACTACTTAGATATCACCAAGTTATTGTCACAATACTGCTAATCTCTAAACAAGCAATAGTGCTAATTTACAGGCGTGAATGTTGGCTTCTATTTAGACCCTAATCCAATAACTTGTTCTACTAAGCGGTTAGAATATCCCCATTCATTGTCGTACCAAGCCATAACTTTTACTAAATCACCATCAACTACTCTAGTCATGTTTAAGTCGGCGATAGCTGATCTGGGGTCCCCTATGAAGTCACTTGATACAACCGGCTCGCTAGTAACACCTAGGATACCCTCATATTCCTTACTGTCTGCCGCATCTTCTAAGGCTGCATTTACATCCTCCACTGACACCTTCTTTTTAAGTAGGAAAACAAAATCGGACATAGACATGACGGGTACCGGAACTCTAAGCGCTACACCATCAAATTTCCCTTTTAATTTTGGGTATGCTTTTGTAGCTGCCACGGCTGCCCCAGTTGAAGAAGGTATTATGTTTATGGCTGCCGCTCTGCCTTTTCTCACGTCCTTCTTAGAGGGGCCGTCAATAATATTTTGTGTAGCAGTGTAAGCATGTACAGTTGTTAGCATTGCTTTTTTTACATCAAAAGCCTCATCCATTACTTTAACAATCGGAGCCGCACTGTTTGTCGTACAAGAAGCATTCGAAACTATGTCACTGGTTTGCCCATCTTCGTTATTTACGCCGAGCACAACCGTTGGCACATCCTCACTCTTAGTTGGCGCAGATATAACAACTTTCTTTGCTCCCGCTTCGAGGTGACCGGCTGCGTCTTCTTTCTTGGTAAAAATTCCCGTTGATTCTACTACTACGTCTATTTCAAGTTCACCCCAAGGAAGCTTGGTTGGGTCTGATTCGCTTAATACTTTGACTGTTTGATCACCAACAATTAAATTCCCATCCTCAACTTTAATATCTTTACCGTAGCGCCCATAAACTGAATCGAATCTTAACAAGTAAGCAAGATTCTCTAAGTCTCCTAAATCGTTGATGGCTACAACCTCGACTTCATCGTGTTCAAGTGCCACCTTGAATACAGCTCTACCAATTCTGCCAAATCCGTTTATTCCTATTTTAATTTTATTATCCATTTTGTTATATCTTAGCGAATTCTTGGGGGCGAACTTCTGGATTTTCATCAATCATTTTAGTAATTGCATCTGGACTCAAGAGACCTTCCCGCGCTCCAATAAACTGCACAACCGATGTTGAGTTTGAGTTACCCCAAAGCATAGCTTCACTGAAAGGTTTTCCCTGAATCACAGCACCCATAAAGCCAGAGCCAAAACTGTCACCACAGCCAGTTCTCTCAACCACAGGTCCCTTAAAAATACCTAAATACCAAATCGTGGATCCGTCGGATACGTAGGCTCCATCCGGACCATCAGTTAATACAATATTCTTTACGCCAATACCGTGATAACCAACTGCTAACTCTTTGACGTCCTTTGTTTTAACTCCTAATACCTCAGCAGCCTCCTGTATATTCAAAAATAGGACATCAGTTTTAGCTAGAAGCGGTTCTAGAGCTTCACGTCCTAGGTGCATTTGATGAGTGCCGGGATTGAAAGACAGTTTAACGCTAGGGTTCTTTTCTAGATATTCCTCAACTTGCTTATGTAAAGATTCTACTCCATCTCCTGAGGCAGATGTTAAGTAAACCCATTCTGTCTCGGCAAATTCTGGTAATTTATACTCTCTAGGCTCATGGTAAACAAGAATAGTACGCTCACCTTTGAAATTAATTACGGCGGAAAAATTAGTTCCATTTTTTTTGTCAAAAGCGAGGTAGCTTGGATCTACGTTATTCTCTTTCAATACATCTCCAGCTAAACGTCCCTGCACATCATCCCCCACTACTGTATATAGGGCTGTTTTTAATCCTAAACGAGCGGCTCCAATAGCATGGTTAGCAGCGTTGCCAACAGCTGGTACGTCGGTTTTTTTATCTACAGCGATCTTGTCCGCATAGTCAAAACTAATACGACAGTTTTCACCATCTAGATCGCACTGCACACTGGCGTCACTAACCTCCAAGAAAATATCTTGAGTAGTGTCTCCAATCGCGATCATGTCAAATTTTTTGTTTTCCTCATTCATATTTTTGATAATTATCTATTAATAAATATAACTATATCATCAAACCTTATATTTCCGCCTTTCCATTGGATCCGAAGGCTTCAATTTTACCTTCCACTACGTCTTGAACGGCATCACGAGCCGGCCCTAATATTTTCCGTGGGTCTAGCTTGTCGTGAGTTACATCAAAGTAAGACTTTACTGCTGCTTCAAACGCAATTCTCATTTCCGTATCAACATTTATCTTACACACGTTTTGCGTAGCAACTCTCTGTAAATGATCCATAGCTATGCCGGAAGCACCATGTACTACCAACGGAAGATCGGGAATAATTTTTTCAATTTCTTCAAGAAGCTCAAAGCGAATATATTCCTGTCCGGAAAAGGCTCCGTGTATTGTTCCTACGGATACGGCTAGAGCGTCTACTCCAGTTCGTTCTATGAACTCATATACTTGTTTAGGGTTTGTCATGAAATCGTCTGGTGTCTGATCTCCGTCGAGCTCCTTGGCTCCTTCGGCTCCTAGTATAGCGCCAAGCTCTGCCTCTACCCATACGCCTCGTGCATGCGCCATGGCAGTTACTTCTTTTGTTAGCTCTACGTTTTCTTCAAATGTTTCTTTGGAAGCATCAATCATAACGGACGTGTACCCGGCGTCTATACATTGCTGTGCGCTTTTAAAGGTTTTGCCATGATCGAGGTTTAGTATTACCGGCACCTTATACTCTTGCGCAACTTCTTTCACCATTCCAGCCATCACATCGATACCGGCATAATCTATAGCTCCCTCGGAGGTTTGCACAATTACAGCTGAATTTAGCTTAGCGGCCGCCTTAATAATAGCCTGTGTTAGCTCTAGGTTCGATGTATTAAAAGCACCAATAGCATATTGGTTGTGTAGTGCGTCCATTAAATAATCATTTGGTTTTACTATCATTGGAATATTTTAAACTTATGAATTAGCTTCTTTTACTTTATTTATAATCTCCACAAAATCCCTGGGGTGAAGTGAGGCACTACCTACTAGCACGCCATCCACTCCTGGCTCCCTAACATATAAGTCTACATTGTTGGCTTTAACACTGCCTCCATAAAGCACCTTCATGCGTTCTGCAGCTTCATTGCCATATTCATTAGACGCTAGCTTTCTTAGAAGTAACATTATGCCAGCTGTTTCAGTTGGATCAGGTGGCTCTTCTGGATTATTAGAACTTATAGCCCAGATAGGTTCATACGCCACACTTAATTTTGGCAACATCGTTCTGTTGACAGACCGGAGTAGCTCTCTCATTTGGTTAGAAACAACCTCAATAGTTTGGTCTGCCTCTTTCTGCTCCTTTGTTTCACCAATACATACTATGGGATTAATTCCATTCTTAAGAAGATTAGCAACTGTCTGGCCCACTAGCTCTTCTCTCATTCCTGTTAATTTCCTTTGTTCTGAGTGACCAACAATACACCACTGAACAAACGGTGCTACTTGAGCGATACTCACTGACCCTGTCGAAGCACCACTCTCTTCCCAGTGAACATGCTGCGCTCCTATATCTATTTTATCCTCTTTCTTCAACTCTTCAGCTATGTACCCGAGCGCAGGATATGACGGGCAAATAACGGCATCAACATGAGACCAGTCTTGCCCCTTGCACAATTTCTTTAATGTTTTAGCCACTTCCAACTCTCCTTTGTGAGACAGTTCCATCTTCCAATTTCCTACTACAAGTGATTTCTTCTCCATTTTTTTATTTTAACATCAATAAACTCATTACGGCAGCTTTTCCACCCAAAGTAAGGACAGTTACTATAGCCGCAGATACACAAACACCAGCTAGGATGGCGAAAAAAGATTTCTTTCTTGGCAAGCCAAAGACAAATGCACCTAACGTACCCGTCCAGGCTCCAGTAACAGGTAATGGAATGGCAACAAACATTGCTAGTGCCCAGTATCCATATTTTTGGACCTTATCATGTAATTTTCTCCTGGTTCGTTCAAATAACCATTGAAAAAATTTGTCAGCAAAACCATATCTACTCATTAACCACCGTGACACTTTCTCAAAGAACATTAATAAGAAATAGACTGGTAGTATATTGCCCAGTATAGATAGGAAAATAGCGAGAGCGAGCGGTAACTTGTATACCAAGATTGCAACCGGCAACGCTCCTCTTAGCTCGCCCACTGGCAACATTGCCAGTAACAACGTTGCTAAAGGAGGGGGGACACTTTTAAAGATATCGACTAGCCATTCCATACTTATTCGCCTTCCAGTAAAGTATCGATCTTTTGCTCACGTAGGAATGCGGCTGAGTCTTCCGGCAGCGCTGTTGTAATCTCGAGTCCTGTTCCCATTTCGAATCCACCCCAGGTATTGAGTCGGGGCATAACTTGTATATGCCAGCGAAAGTTCTTGTACCCCTTATGCTCACGCACAGAGCTGGTATCATCACATGGCGCTGAAAGTATGTAGTAATTATATGAGGGATCATTGAGGCCAACATATAGGCTGGCAAAGACTTTTACCATAACCTCCGATAAGGCTTCACGATCTTTGGGACTTAAGTTTTCAAAATATGGATTTGGTTCTTTGGGCACGATCCATATTTCAAAAGGAACCCGTGAAGAGTACGGACAAAAAGCCACAAATTTGTCATTTTCATAGATCGTCCTTACATTTTCTTTCAGTTCAAAATCTATTATTGTATCAAAAACCTCGTTTCCATTATCTGCCGCATATTCTAAAGATCCATTCATTACGTCTTTGATGTCACTGGGCACAACCGGAACGGTAAATATCTGGTGGTGAGGATGCTCCAATGAAGCCCCGGCGTCTTCTCCGTGGTTCTTAATAATTTGTATATAGCTGACTGACGGTTTCTCTTTAAGCTGCCTGTACCGCGATACAAGAGCTTCTATTTGCAGTGACATTTGCCTGTAGCTCAGCAGCGCATCAATTTGATTATGATGCCTGGTGGCTAATAGCTCATGGTAGCCCACTGACTCCATAGCCCTGTACGGACCGTTCTGCCAAGATCTGAAATCGTCTGTTGGATTAAAAGCGGGGTATTTATTATTAAATATATGAAGTTCCCACTCATCCGGATCATCGGGCAATCTTAATATGTCTGGTGCCTGTGGATATTTTTCTAAATTACAAAAAGGACAATCATTCACAGTCTTGGGAGGTTTTTTGGGTTTAGGTCTCTCTTTCAAGAAGCTTGATGGTTTCTTGGCGCGACCGGTTGCTACTACTACCCATTTTCCAGTAACCAAATCTTGTCGCAACTCACCCACGTCTTGCCTCTTTCTTTTGCTTACGTTTTTATCACTTTTTCTTTTTGGCTTAGTTTTAGGCATAAATATTTAAAAAACTAACTCGCAAATTAAATGACGAACTTGCTTATAAATAGTTCGACACCAACTGCAACCATTTATTTTCCAATTGTACCTTGCTCAGTGAATTTATCGTAAACGCCTTTCCACATATTCATTCTTACCTGCACTACTTCCTTAAGTACTTCTATATATGCACTAACCGAAACTTTACTATCTGCATCATTAACCCACCTGATAGGTCTTTCAGATATCTTGAAGCCCATCCGTCGTGCTACCGCTAAAGCTTCTACATCAAAACCCCAACGATCAATCGTTAATACTGGAAATACTTTTTCTGCAGCTATACCAGAGAAAACTTTAAACCCAGCTTGTGTATCTGATATACCTGGTACTGCCCAAAATTGGATCCATAAATTACCTAGGTCTCCGAGTTTTTCTTTCCACCATGGTTGGTGTACAGCAATGTCCGCACCAGCCACATCACGAGATCCTATTACTACATCAAATCCCATTTTGAAATATGTTTGGAACTGCTCGAAATGATCAATTGTAGTAGCGTTGTCTGCATCCATAAATAACCTGTACTCTCCGGAAACGTGAGTCATACCGTACTTAACTGCATAGCCCTTACCCTTATTCCCTCCATACTGAAGTAATCTGACGCGTGATTCATGCACGCTCACTTCTCGAACTATATCTGCTGTCTTATCCTTAGAACCATCGTCTACAATGGCAACTTCCCAGGAATAATCCTGGTTCTTTAGATACTCAACCACTGCCTTAATTGTTTTAGGTAATCGTTTTTCCTCGTTATAGGCTGGGATTACTACAGATAGATATACTGACATAGTAATATTATAGCGTATTTATATTGCTTCGCCTACGATCCACGTTTTCTTCTTCTGTCACCGTAGTTTTTTAGCGCTTTATTGAATTCTTTTTTATTAAAGTCTGGCCACAGCTTGTCTGAAAAAAATAATTCGGCATCAGCTACATCCCACATCATGAAGCCATTAGAAAGATGAGGGTCACCGGCGGTCCTTATGACTAAATCTACTGGTGGTAAGTCTTTTGTATATAGATTCTTTTTTATCAGAGCGGGAGTAACTTTCTTAGGTCCCTTACCGCTTCGCGCTAGGTCTGTAATAGCTTGTATACTTTGTAGCATTTCATCTGTTCCGTTATACGCTAGTAAAAAATTAAGCGAATGTTCTTTGTACTTCTTGGTGGCCGCAATAGCTTCGTACATAGGCTTTTTTACTACCGTTGGAAACTTTTTTTCCCACTGGCCAAATACATTAATTTTTACCTTACGATCATCAATTTCTTCTGATTCTAGTAAACTCTGAAAATGAGATCGGAATAAGGCTAGTAAGCCCGTAATCTCCGTTTTACTCCTATTCTTTATGTTGTCCGCAGACATTCCCCACACCGATATATGTTGAACTCCTGCGTCTAGACCGTGCAGGGCTATTTCCTCAAAAATATCGAGGCCGCTCTTGTGTCCGTAATAAGCAATTTTGCCTCGAGCCTTAGCCCAACGCCTATTCCCGTCTGGAATTATTGCCACGTGTTTTGGAATACTGTTATCCATAGCTAGTAACAATACACCTATTCAAAGTTTTTTAGCAAATAAGTAATCATTGTTATCTTTTAAGGTAACTCTCCAGTATTAGGCGTGCAGCCTCCGTGTGCTCTTCGTCCATACTTCCACCTTCTTCTAGTATTATTCTTTTTGCCTCTTTGCTGGTAAAGGTTTCATCAGCCTCTTCTATTTGGATTCCATTTTCAATATTTTCTTTGAGTTCAGCAACAAACTCCCTTGTCTTGGCTGTTTGCTCAGTTTCAACACCAGATAAACCTACTGGCATGCCTACTACAATTTTCTCTGGTTCTTCCTTTTCTATGGTGTTTTTTAGCCCCACAAACAGTTCCTGCTTCTTTTTGTCTATAACGCTGTGACGAAGAGCAATTTTACCTTCATAGTCTGAAATTGCTATCCCTACATACCTATCGCCGTAGTCTAATGCCATTATTATCATGTATTAACTGTATCATATTAAATATATTTGCCTAATTGGCTATACATAGCGTATATATATTAATATAGCTTGACACACCAGACTTACCGTGCTAGTATAAAGGTTGTTTCTCTACCAATGGCGATGTCAGCACCTTTTGGAGCTGGTCGCCAGCGGCGGAGAAATAACAGTGTAACCGTACTTTTACAATGCATTGGAGAAAATAATGGCGGTTGACCTTAGCTATTTCGACAGTGTTGATGGTCTGCTAACTGAAACCCAGGGACTGCTTGCCAAAGAAGCTCCCACAAAAGATGCGGAAAAAGTTCTACAGAAAGATCTGTGCGACCTGAAAAACAGGCTCCTAAAGATGAAGGCAGACATACTTACCTGTATTGGGGAGCCCGATATCTCTGAGCTGGACGACCTGAGACTGAGAAAGCAGGAAAGGCAGTTGTATGAGGCGGTTGGCTCTATATTCAGCAGGAAAATAGAGATCAACCAACGCGCGACTTACGAGCAGGCAATCTTGTCGGCCATCGCTGATATAAACAGTGCGAAAGACCTACTCGACAGGCCCAGATTTAGCGAAAGGCCAGATTGGGTTGCGAATGTGATCGTGGAACGTTCATCAAGAGCACATGCCACCCTAAAAGGTTTGTCGAACAGACCATGGATTGAGTCCTTTCTTCTTGAGCAAGACCACTCACTTGAGGGGCTGCTTACCCAAGCATCGCTTTTCGTCGATCGCGAAGCCATTGTGCGTGTTTTAGTAAATCGCCAAGAGGCTGCGCGGCAACAATACGAGAGAGCTCGCAGAATCGACGCCGAGGAAGCTCAAGCAGAAAAACAAAAGCAAGCCCGGATCATCGCTGAAAAGGCACATGGAGCCCTAGCCGCCCTTGATCAGTTTGAAGCTGCTCTAAGTGACCATGATCTGGATGAAGCAACTGCGGCCTGGATCTCCTTCAAGGAGTTTGGTTCTAGCGAATTTCAGAAAAAAGCAATTCGTGCGACCTGTTTCGCTCCTGATGACCAGGCTATGAAAATGGCGTGGTACACCAAGAGGCTAAAGAATCTCGAAAAGCCGAACGTTAAAACCGGCAAAGGTGGAATCCGAATACTTTAGTAAACGGCTTTCCATCTTCTCCCTCAATGCAACCAAAAGCCATCAAAAGATGGCTTTTTTTCTTTTTTAAATATTACTAGGTTAGTATTCTTGGTCCGTCTTTTGTTACTGCTATCGTGTGTTCGAAATGCGCTGTTTTATCTCCTGTCTTTACCTCCACTGACCATCCATCTTCACCCGTCTCTACGGTTGGGTCCCCTATTGTTACCATGGGCTCAATAGCTATGACTAAACCCTTTTTCATCTTCTCACCCATTCCTGGTTCACCAAAATTTGGTACCTGTGGTGGTTCATGAACGGCGTAACCAACCCCATGCCCAACTAGCTGCCGCACAACTTCAAAACCTTCACTTTCTACATATGTTTGAATAGCACTTGAAACGTCCCCAATCCTATTCCCTAACTTAGTTGCAGATATTCCGCGTTGCAGCGCTTCATGAGTGACAGCTATTAACTTTTGGAGATCCTCCGTTACGTTACCGACGGCTACAGTCCTGGCGCTATCTAGAAAATATTTATCCTCGTAAATTAAGCCTAGATCAATCCCTACGACATCACCGTTTTGAAAAGGCGTTGTTCCTGGTAGACCATGCACAACGGCATCGTTTATTGACACACATAGAGCTGCTGGGTATGGCTTGTGCCCACCTGGTGCATAATTAAGAAAAGACGGCACACAATTGGCCTCGGCAATTAATTGTTGGGCTTTTTTATCTAAGTCTGTTGGCACTATTCCTTCGCATACATCTTTTTCTAAAGCATCAAGAATATCCGATAGGATTTTACCCCCTTCGGCCAATTTATTAATATCTTTTTTGGATTTAAGTTTTATCATGTTTTATCTAGTGATTGTATTAGCAAACCTTGCACTTACTCAAGTAAATCCTGACAAAAAAAGCTGACAAACTGGATGAGTGTAGAGCTGAAAAAAGGTTCGTTCCAGGATTAATTTGTAGGATCAAATCGATTAATGATCTCCATGACACTCGCATGCACTTCTTCTATACTCATCATTCCGTTCACTTCATTTACCATATCAAGGGTTCGGTAATTTTCAATTACAGTATAAGTTCTATTCATAAATTCATCCCAACGGGTGGCGAACTTTTCTGGTTCATCGTCAGGACGCGTACCGATAGTGCCACTCATATCTTCACATTTCTTTTTATCTTCATCTGTAACTACTGGGAAATCTCCAGATACTCCTAAGCAAAACTTGCGAATACTGTTTCTTCTGATCATTTCTTCTTTATCTACCGTGAGGTAGATAACGAGTGGTTTACCGTAACCTTCTTTATTAAAAATGTCGTCAACAATCTTTGCTTCCTGAACTGTTCTTGGTGTGCCATCAAATATAAGGCCATCTCCGGCTTCAATGTTTTTCTTAACAGCGCTGGCTACAATTTCTGCTGCCATTTCTGGTGGCGCTAGAAAACCGTTGTCTATAGTCTCTTTTACTTTTCTACCTAGCTCTGTGTCTTCTCGAGACACCTCACGAAAAGCGTCGCCGGTGCTAAATCTTTTGTATTTAGTTTTTTCTCTTAATAGTTCTGCTTGCGTTCCTTTGCCTCCACCTGGAGGGCCCATGAGATAAATAATTTTTGGAAGCTCACTCATACTAGTTCAAAAAGCCTTCGTACTCTCTTATGGTCAGCTGACTTTCTAGTTGCTTCATAGTCTCTAGCACTACCGATACTACGATAAGAAGAGCTGTGCCTCCAATAGTCATGGTGGTGATACCAAGAATACCCTGCATTACTAGCGGTAGGACCGCAATAAGTCCTAAGAACATGGCACCGGTTAAAGTAATTCTGTTAATTACATATTTTAAGAAAGCTGTTGTTTTTTTACCTGGTCTTATGCCGGGTATAAAGCCACCTTGTTTCTGTAGATTTTCAGCTATGTTATTTGGGTCGAATGTAACGGAGGTGTAGAAGTATGTGAAAGCTACTACTAACACAAAGTATGTAATGCCATAAAACCATTGATTCTGAAACATGTTTACTACCCAATTAGCAGCACCGGCTACCATTTGGTTATCTGCCGCTACCAGAAAATTTGCTATTACACCGGGAAACAACATGATAGATAACGCAAAGATAATTGGTATAACACCGGCTTGATTCACTCTTAATGGTAAGTGCGAAGAAGCGCCACCAAATACTTTTGATCCTCTTATTCTTTTAGCATAACTAACCGGTATTGATCGTTGCCCTTCGGTTATAACTATAACGCCGGCAATAACTACTATCGATACCACTATGAAAGATCCGTAGGTTATTAACATGTCTGGAGTAAACGTTGCTAGGGATTGCGCGGCAACACTTGGTAAACGAGAAATAATACCTATGAAAATAATGAGGGAGATACCATTACCGATACCTTGCTCTGTTATTAGCTCACCTAACCACATCACAAATACGGTACTGAATATAACGGTGAGTACGGCTACGGACATTTCCCAAGGAGTGAAATTAATACCGACACCGCCACTGGCTCCGCCTTGGCGTAAAAGTATGTTTATAAATCCAAATGCCTGCATAGCAGCAAGTGGCACTGTCAAAAATCTGGTCCATTGATTAATCTTTCGTTTTCCAGCTTCTCCCTCTTCTTTTGCTAGTTCTTCTAGGCGGGGCACGATCATGGTGAGTAACTGCATCACGATTGAAGCTGTAATGTATGGGCCGATACCAAGCATAACAATAGACATATTGGATAAGCCACCACCAGAGAAGATGTCCAGTAATCCAAACAATTGGTTACCACCGAATAATGCTTCCAAGCTTTCTCTTGGTACTCCGGGTAAAGGAATAACTGCTGCCATCCTAAAAACAACCAATAATCCCAATACGGTTATTATCTTTTTTCTTAACTCCGGTATCCTAAAAATTTGTAGTAATCTTTTCCACTCAAACATAACTCAAAAGACGACTTAAAAAATATAACTATAGTTCTATTTTGAGCTATTTTCGTTATTTCTGCTAATCAGCTCTACTTTGCCTCCAGCTTTTTCGACAATTGCTTGGGCTGTTTTGGTAGCAGCGTGCACTCTAACTGTTAATTTATTTTCTAGTACACCGCTCCCGATAAGTTTAATACGGTCAGATTTTTTCATAGAAACCCCAAATCTTTTCAACGCGCCTGGTCCAACAATGTCACCCTTAGCGAATTTTGCTAGGTCTGTTATTTTCAGTTCAATATGCTTAGTAGCCGATGATATTTGTCTCATCTTAGAACCTCTCTTTTTAGGCAATCGCTGATATAAAGGAGTTTGTCCACCTTCAAAACCAGCTCTTCTTGAGTATCCAGCTCTAGACCTCTGTCCTTTCATACCTCGTCCAGATTTTGATCCTCGGGCACTACCGACTCCTCGACCGATTCTTTTCTTGGTCTTCTTTATCTTAGGTAATTTGTTTAATCCTGCTTTCATAATAACTCGTTAATATTACTAGCTTACTGCAACTTGCTTGTTAACTGCCCTTTTTGGTCCTGCTCTTAAACTGGAAAATGCACTTAGGGTAGCTCTGGCGGTGTTAACTTTATTAGCTGATCCTCTTCGCTTTGTTACCAAATCGTTAATTCCAGCTAAGTCAGCTATAAGTCGTATTGTTCCGCCGGCAATAATACCTGTACCAGCTCTGGCTGGTCTTAGCATTACTCTGGAGCCACTAAACTTTGCTTTTACTACATGAGTGATGGTGTTTCCATCTAATTCTACTGACTGCATATCTCTCGCTCCTCTTTCATACGCCTTATTAATTGCGTTTTGAACATCTCGGCTTTTACCAACACCTAGACCAACCAGGCCAGATCTATCACCAACGATGACGCTAGCTCTGAAGCTGAATCTTCGTCCACCCTTTACGACTCGTACCACACGAGCTACGTCTAGCACTTCAAAATCATACTGTTGTTGACCGTCACCTGGTGAAAAGGTTCGTCTGACACCTCTTTTGTCTCCACCTTCAGTCTTGTTTTCAGTTTTACCACTAGCGCTATTTTGATTCATATTTTTGTCCATATAATTATACCTAGAAACTCAAACCGCCATCTCTCATACCATCAGCTAAGGCCTTAACACGACCATGATATTTATATCCACTTCTATCAAATACTATTTTGCTGATCTTATTTTTAGTGGCTATTTTAGCAACTTCTTTACCCATCTGTTCTGCTGCTTCTACTCTACTCTTACTCTTGCCTTTAATTTTTCTGAGGTCAAAAGACAGTAGGGTTTTGCTAGCTTCATCATCAACGAACTGGATATACATACTTGAGTTACTACGAAAGACACTGGCTCTAGGGCGGTCAGCTGTGCCAGAGATCTTGGCTCGCACTCGACTTTTTCTTCTAATTTGTAAATCTTCTTTCATAAAATAATGTTATTCAGATACGCCTACGACTTTACCAACCTTACGTCGCACATGCTCACCCACGTAACGAATACCTTTTCCTTTGTAAGGTTCTGGCTTGCGTACTTGTCTAATATCGGCTGCTACTTGTCCGACCAATACTGCGTCAGCTCCAGCAACTTTAATAATTTCCTTTTCTGCGGTTAAGGTTATGCCTTCCGGTGCGTCGATAATAACCGGGTGAGAATAACCAACAAACAGTTCCAAGTCTTTACCTTTAACGGCTGCCTTATATCCTACCCCTTGCAGTTCTAACTCTTTTTCAAAGCCTTCGCTTACACCTTTAACTATACTTGCGATTCGAGCTCGGTTAGTTCCCCACAGGGCATTAGTTTTCTTGTTCTGATTCTTAACAGCACAGGTAATAATATTGTCTGTCATGACAACGTCTACCAAGGGGTGCACATTATATTGGAGCTCTCCCTTTGGTCCTTTAATAGAAACATCCTGACCGTCAACTTTTACGTCAACGCCCTCTGGTATATCTATTGGTTTTTTTCCTATTCTGGACATAGTAATATATTTACTTTATTTATTGCGCCAAATTTCGCACAGAAGTTCTCCGCCTAAACCTTTACTTCTTGCCTTCTCTCCATTCATTAATCCACTTGATGTAGAAAGTACGTAAATGCCAGGTCTGTTACCGGTAAACGGTAATTCTTCGCTAGTAACATACTTTCTGTTACCCGGCTTACTTAACCGTTTCAAGCTCTGGATGACAGGCTCTCTATTATCGTAGGCTAACGTTATAACTACTCTTTTTCTCTTGCCGTCCTGCACTCTTAATTTAACCACTAAGTCCTGTTGTTGCAGAAACTCTGCTAGTGCCAGATTAAAATTAGAGTACGGCACAGCCACGCGCTCTTTGTTTACTCGTTGAGCGTTTATTATTGCCGTTAACATGTTACTTATAGGATCCATAATTCAAATATATTAATGCTTGAGCTACCAGGAAGACTTTCTAATACCAGGTATTTCACCTTTTTCGGCGTGCTCTCTGAAACAAATACGACATAAGCCAAAATCTCTCATGTACCCTCTAGGGCGCCCGCATTTAGCACAACGTCTAACCAACCGAGTTCTGAATTTCGGCATTTTTTTACTTTTTGCTACTTGGGATGCTTTGGCCATAGTTTGGTCACTATTTATTAAAAAACCCTTTAAGTCAACTCTAGCTCTGAATCCATCTCCACTAGAGGAAATCCATGATTCTTGAGTAAAGCCTTTCCATGCTCATCATTATCGGCAGATGTTACAAAAGTAACCTGCACGCCAAACACTACGTCTGTTTTTTCTGAATCAATTTCAGGAAAAGGTAGATGTTCCGATAATCCAAAACTGAGGTTTCCTTTACCATCAAATGAGCTTAATTTAACGCCGCGGAAATCTCTTATTCTAGGCAAGGTTATATTCACAAATCTATCGACAAAATCTTCCATTCTTTTACCTCGCAAAGTTACTCTAAACCCAACTAGATTCCCTTCTCGAACATTGAAACCAGCCACAGCTTTCTTAGCCATTCTCTCATGAGGTTGCTGTCCAGTAATTCTAGCAAGATCTTTTTTAACAGCCTCAATAAAAGACTTGTCGTCACGTTGTCTGCCAACTCCGCTACTCACAATAACACGTGTAATTTTAGGTAAAGTATACACATTATCTATATCTAAACTCTTCATTAGAGCTAGATCTTCCTTTGATGTTTTTTGTTTCTTATCTGACATAGTATTGTTGTTATTCAATCACGCCTTGGCAACGTTTACAGATGCGTTGTTTAGCTTTTCCTTCTCGCTTAATACTTACCCGAGTGGACTTTTTACACCCTGGGCACACTAACTGAACGTTGGATATGTCTAGTGGTGCCGCTACGGATATACGTTGCCCTTTTTCTCCAGCACGTTTTGGGCGAACATGTTTCTTAACCATGTTGATTCCATCAACAAGGACTCTTCCTTGCGTGGCTAATACCATCATAACTTTGCTGGTCTTGTTGCGATCTTTTCCACTCAAAATACGCACCGTATCACCTGCACGGATCTTTATTCTTGCACTTGTGTTCTTTGCTTCACTCATAATATTACCAAACCTCTGGTGCCAGAGATATTATTTTTTTAAACCCTGCGTTTCTTACTTCACGTGCCACTGGCCCAAAGACACGAGTTCCGATTATGTTATCTGACTCTTTTTCTAACACCACGCCGGCGTTATCATCGAATCTTATTCCAGAACCGTCTTTTCTCTTACTTTCTTTTCTAGTACGGACAACAACAACTCTCACTACATCACTTTTCTTAACTAAAGCCCGCGGTTCAGCCACCTTAACAGTAGCCACCACTATATCACCAAGATAAGCATATCTTCTCTTGCTTCCTCCCAATACTCGAATAACCTCCAGCAACTTCGCGCCTGAGTTATCGCATCCTATTAATTTGCTCTTCTCGTGAATCATAAGATAAATTTAAGCTTTTGCTTTTTTAACTGAAGTCTTCTTCACTACTGCTGTTTCTGTCTTGCCTCCTGTTAGTGTCCATCTTTTTCTTTTTGAGTAAGGTCGACATTCTTTTATAGAAACAGCGTCACCTATAACAGCTGTATTATTAGAATCATGTACTAAGAAACGCTTACTGGTCTTAATTTTTTTACCATAAACTTTGTGTCTCTTTTCAGAAGATACCTCTACGACAATTGTCATATCTCCGGACTTGCGTAATACAACACCTTGTCTAGTCTTTACTAATTTCTTTGTATCTTTATTTTCCATAATATTATTTATTATCCTTTTCCTTAAGAACAGTCTTAGCTCGAGCTATCTCTTTTTTTATAACTTTAAGGTGAGCATGGTTCTTCTCCTTGGCATTTCTAACAGCTTCCTTTAATTCAAGCAACTCAAGTTCTAACTGGCCTACACGTAAAGTGAGGTTTTTTGGCTCCATCTCTCTGTATTCTGCTACTGAATTAATCATACTTCCCGCTTAATAAATTTAGTTCTAACTGGTAATTTGTGCCCAGCTAAACGTAAAGCTTCTTGAGCTTGCTCTTCTGTTACTCCGTCCATTTCAAAAATTACTCTACCTCTCTTAACTACAGCGACAAATTTATCTACTGCTCCTTTTCCATTTCCCATAGGCACCTCTGCACCTTTTTTGGTGATTGGTTTGTCTGGAAATACTCTAATCCAAATCTTTCCGGATCTCTTTACGAATCTGGTCATAGCTCTTCGGGCAGCTTCTATCTGACGAGCTGTAATCCATCGGCTCTCCATAACTTTTAAGCCATATGTACCAAAGTCTAGGGTTGAAGCCCGATTACTTGCACCAGTAACTGTGCCTTTGAATTGCTTTCTGTGTTTAACTTTTTTAGGTAATAACATAGTAGATATCTAAAGACTCTATTTAGCTTTTGGAGTCTTAACCTTAACTGAAGATTCAGCAGCCTTAGCTAGGGATGATCGACGAGAAGCTTTTGGCTTGCTTTTAACTTTTTCTTCAATCTCCTCTTCTTCTTCGTCTGTAACTAAGTCACCTCTGTTAATCCAAACTTTTATTCCAATCGTACCGTAAGTAGTGTGGGCAACTTTGTTGGAATACGAGATATCTGCTCTGAAGGTGTGTAATGGAACATTACCTTCGCCTAACCATTCACTCCTGGCTATCTCAGCGCCGTTCAAACGACCGGCAACTAGTATTTTGGCACCTAGCGCACCGGCTTGCATTGCTCGTGACACTGACTGTTTTAAGATTCTGCGGTAAGGAAATCTTCTTTCTAGCTGTTCAACAACCTGTGTTGCCACTGCGGCTGCGTCAGTATCTGGATTATTTACTTCCTGTACGTTTATTCTCAAATGCTTTCCCATTTTTAGAACCCCACGTAAATCTTTCTGTATTTTTTCAATTCCGGAACCACCGCGACCTATAATCATGGCGGGTCTTGAGCTGTGGATTGTTAGCACTGTCTCTTGCTGATTTCTTTCAATTTCAATTTTAGATATAGAGATGGTGCGATGAGCTGTATCAAAATATTCCCTGATAGCAATATCTGCTAATAGGTGTTTTCTAAAAATACTTCGTCGATCAGAAAACCATTTACCGTCCCATGACCGCGTAATATTTCCTACTCTTAAAATAATTGGATTTGTTTGTCTTCCCATAATTCAAATATTACTAAATAGTTTTTCTACGATGAGTCTTTTGTTTCTCACTTCCCTGTTGTTTTGTTTTCATTTTACTATGCGCTTCTTCTTTTGCTCCTTCAGCTACAGTACCAGTTTTAGCACTTTTCTTGTCTTTAGTATCTACTGCTTCATTTTCCTGAGCTGTAATTTCTTCCAGTGACAGTGTCTTAATATCTGCTTTTTTCTTCTTAATTTTCTTTGTAGTAGGAACAATTTCTTCAATAATTACTGTTATATTACTATTTCTTTTAACAAAAGCATGCGCCATACCTCTACTAACAGGTTGGAATCGTTTGAATTTAATCCCGTCTGTTATTAATACTTCTTTGACGCGCAAGTTATCCTTAGCTATCTCATTATTGTTTTCAGCATTAGCAACAGCTGATTTCATTAATTTATGTGTTATGCCAGAGATCTTACTCTGACCGAAAGACAGCTGAGATAAAGCATCAGTTACGTTCAAGCCAACTACTAGGTCACGCACCAACCTTGCCTTGCGAGGGGTGACACGAGCGTTCTTTAAATGTGCTTTAACTTGCATATAAATATATTATTCGGCGGTAGGTTCTTTAGCGGCTCCGGCAGCTTCTGCTTCCCTTTGTTGTCGACCACCGTGTCTGACAAACTTTCGAGTTGGTGAAAATTCACCAAGTTTATGTCCCACCATATCTTCCGCCACAGTGACTTCAATATGATCTTTGCCATTATGCACACCAAACGTAAACCCAACCATTTCTGGGAAAATAGTGGAGGCTCTTGACCATGTTTTAATTACTGTGCGATCCCCTTGTTGCAACTTACTGACCTTTTTCATCAGTTTTTCGTCAACCCAGGGTCCACCTTTTTTTAGTGAGCGAGGCATAAAATAGTTACGATTAATTAAGATTGAATAATAATGATTTTTTTACTGTTCGTCAACGTCATTAACGGTTGAAAACAGGCTTTTTTCACGTTTTTGGTGCTATTTTTGAGTATTATTGCGTACATATATCTTATGTTTAGTGTTTGTGTTTTCTTCTCTTAACTATTAATTTATCTGAATATTTACCTTTTTTCCTTGTTTTTACGCCCATAGCTGGTTTACCCCATTTAGTCTTTGGGTGCTTCATACCAATAGGCTGTGCTCCCTCTCCACCACCATGTGGGTGATCAACAGGATTCATCACTTTACCACGAACCTGTGGTCTACGGCCTCGACGTCTAACTCGGCCAGCTGAACCTTGTCGCTCTAAACGATGATCTGTATTACCAACCATACCGTAGTTTACCCAAACATCAGATGGCACCATGCGTAGTTCTCCGGAAGGTAGTTTTAGTAACGCGTGTTTTTCCTGCACGTCCATTACGATGGCAGATGCTCCAGCAGCCTTGAATAGCTTTCCACCACGCCCCGGTTGCAACTCAACGTTGTAAACAGTGGCACCAGAGGTAATTCTGCTGATAGGCATACGATTACCGATTTTCTCTTTAGCTTTAGTGCCAGTTACGACTTCAGCTCCCACCTTAATACCGTCCCAGGCTAAGGCGTAACGACGTTCACCGTCTACGTATAGCAGCAACGCTAACCAGGCTGATCTGTTGGGGTCGTACTCGATTCTTTCAACTTTAGCCTTAATATCTTGCTTGTCTTGGCCAAAGTCCACTATGCGGTAATTACGCTTAGCACCGCCACCTCTGTGTCGGACAGTTATTTTTCCTTGTGAACCTCTACCGCTAATTCTGTTTTTACCAACAGTTAATTTCTTAAAAGGCTTACCACGGTGAATACCGGTGGTATCTACGATAGAAGCTTTTCTTCTGGCTCCTCTATTCTGTTTGTATACTTTTATAGCCATATTATGGTCCGGAAACTAGTTTTTGAATGTCATCTACTTTTACATAAACCTTCTTCCAAGCGGCAGTCTTACCAACTGTTGCTCCTCGGCGTCGTTTCTTGGGTGCCATGCGCATAGAGCGAACCATAATTGGGTTAACTTTAAACCTGGCTCTAATAGCCTGTTTAACTTGTCCTTTGGTTGTTTTCGTAGGCACTCTAAATACGGCGAATCCATCTTCCTGCATAGTTACGCCTTTCTCTGTTACTAGGGGCTGTAAGTCTAGATTACTCTCATGACCTTTAGTAACTTTTCTGGACTGACTTTTTTTCTTTTTAGGGGCAGCTTTAACCTTGCTTGTTTTCTTTATTTTCTCTTCACGTTCAGCGCGCTTGGAATGTTTTTTGGCAAATTTTAATATGGACATAGGATCTTATTTAGAAGACTTGGCTGAAGTTTTAATATCTTTTATCTTTATTCTCATTCCTACTCGTGATTCTAATTCCTTTACAGATTCAACAGACACCCAAACATTCATGGCTTGCACTACGTCTTGAACTCTCACCTGAGAGACTTGTTTTACCTGTACCGACTGAATATTTTTAGCTACACGTATAAGGTCACTTTGTTTTTCGTCTACTATAACTAGGAGTTTCTTAGCGTTACCGATTTGCTCAATTAGTTCTTTGGTTTTCTTTGGTAGCTCGTTGAGTACTAAAAAGCACATGCTGCTGGCTTCAATATGTGCAGCAAAAGCGCGGCCTAGAGCTCTCTTCTTAAGGTCTGCAGGCATGAAAAGATTCACACTTTTATTAGCTTTTGGCCCAAAAGTAATTCCTCCACCCACCCATATTGGTGAACGTCGTGATCCGTGTCGTGCTCTTCCAGTACCTTTCTGTTTCCAAGGCTTTGCACCACCGCCTCTTACTTCATCTCGGCTTTTGGTGTGTGCTCTTTTAATGCGATCGCGATTTCTTTCAATTAAAACAGCCTGTGTAAGTAGCTTATCTGAGATGTCTTTACCAATAATATCTGTAATTACTGCCTCACCCTTAACTGCTCCGCTTAGATCACAAACTTTTGCTTTGAAACCAGCAGGAGATTTTGTCTTTTTTTTGTCAGTTTTGGTGGGCATAGTCTATTCTTTGTTTTTATTATCCATAGTTCTTACCTCGACAATGCTTCCCTTAGCACCAGGAAGTGCCCCGCTAATAGCCATAACGTGCTCTTTGGGGTCGATCCATTCAACTCTTAGACTTTTTACGGTGACTTTGTCTGCACCCATTCTACCGGCCATTCTCTTACCTTTCATGACGTGCTGCGGGAAAGCAGATCCAATGGAACCTGGACTTCTTAGTACGTGTCTGTGTCCGTGACTAGCTGGTCCACCTTTAAAACCGTGTCTTTTAACAACACCTTGGAATCCTTTTCCTTTTGAGGTGCCAATAACTTCAACAATGTCGCCAATATCGAATTGGGTAACATCTAGCTTTTCATCAACCTTCATTCCCTCAAGCTGAAACTCGCGTTTAGCGGCAAATATGGATTTTTTGTCTTTTTTGTCGGTAGGCTTCTTTTCAGTGTTCTCTACTCCTTTTTTCGGTAGAGCCAGCTGAACAGCTGCATACCCATCTCTTTCTTCGTTACGTATAAGAGTTACGCTATTGGGATTACATGAAATTAGCGTTACACCAACTTGCTCTCCCTCTTGAGAGAACATTTGAGACATACCTATTTTTCGACCTAGTATTGCTTTCATCACTAAGTTGCGGCAAGACAGAGGGTGTTACTAATACTTCTAGTAAGCCTATTAACACCTTACTCGCACTTCTTTTTAAAATAAATAAATCCTTTAGCATCAAAGGTTTAATCTAATTAGCCACCTGCGTGTTATACGCAAGTACATATCAAGATAAAAGAAAGACGCGAATAAGTCAAACCGGTATAAATTGGAGGCTCTAATGACGTTTTTGTCCGTTTTTAAAAAAAGCCCACTATGTGAAGGTGAGCTCTTGTTTGGCCTTGAGAAAACTGCTATCTGTACGCTTTTGAACCATCAGCTATGCGGAAAATCAGATATCCAACAATTATAAGCAACATGCCGTCCGTCTCTGGTCCACCAACATATTGCCCAAATTCAAACATATTTAAGCTAAATAGAGTCTCTAACAGTACGTCTAGACCTGCTAGACATATTATACCTAAACCAATTCGTCGGAATAGCCTGTGAATCTTGCCAACCTTACTTGTTTTCATCTTTTTAGACCTCCGTTGTGAAAGTGCTATAAATATCTCCTGCTCCCTTGGTAGCACATGGAAACTGACGTATCAAGAAAAAAAGACTCACACGATGTGGGTCTTGTAGTTTTTAATGGTCTGCCCAGTTAGAACGGTCCCATTGAAATTTCGCTACCCTGGATAGTATTACTCCAATGACCATGAGAACCATTATTCGGATAGGATAGATACTTTCATCTATGGTGGTCCCACTTAGAGAGTAAACTTCTATTTCAATAAGCGACATACACAAACAAACACCACCAATAACCCGAACTCTCTTCTGCCACTCCCCCTTAAGAAACAATGCCCCAGCAAGAAGTAATCCCACTCCGAGTGAAAGATAGGAAACCGTTCGAAAGGGATAATCAACTTCAAACGCAGAATCGGGCCACATATATATAATCATTTCAAACACAGCCATTGTACACAGAACCATACCGACAATAAGAGTCTTGCTTTCCATCTTTCTACTCCTCTTTTGTTTAAGGTGCTAACTGAATAACTACCAAGTATTTCGTATCATACGAGGGTGTAATTATCAAATAAGGGAATAAAAAAGCTTACTTAAGAGTAAGCATTAACGACTTGCCGTTTTCTGGTTAGATATCTGGAGTGCTTTGAAAACCAACAGACCTAACGCAGACAGTAGAAGAAGAGTTCCTCGGATGGGAAAGTTGTATTCGAACGGGACTATTTGGTTGAAGGTATAACCAAGTAGCTCGCAGAGTCCAATGCACGTAAAGAGCCCATAGAAGGTCATGCAAAGGTGTCCCAAATTCTTCCGTTTATAAAGAATTCGGGCGATCATGAAGAAAATAATTCCAATTAACAGACAACTTAACACTCTCACTGGGGGATCACCATCAAAGAAACTTGTACCATTAAAATCGATACCAAGCTCTATTACTCCGAGCAAGAAAAGAACTGTACCAGCAATTTGAATCCTGCTAAATTTCATCTTCTCTCTCCTCTTTTGTTCAAGGTGCTAACAAGTAACTAACAATTGTTTGATATCATACGGGGGTGGAATTATCAAATGAGGGAATAAAAAAAAGCCTCATATAATATGGGGCTTTACAAAGAGCGCTCCCAGTAGCCGGTAATTCCAGTGGCGAGAAACAGCAGTGCGTCAAAAGAGATTGCTAACATACAACACTGATATCGCTCAGTCGTAATTCCACCTGCAAGGGGGGCAGAGAGAAAGAACACAAAAGTAACTATGAGACCTATCATTGCTAAGCTAAAAAGATACTTTGATAACATTGTTTTCGCCTTTCAAATCAAGGAATTTGCAGGAACCTATTAACTGTCAGGTTGTGATACTGACATGGGCAAGTGCTTTCTTAATGAGCAAAAGACTGTATATCAATAGGGCGTTGTTCGTGTCCAGTAAGAGGGCACCCTGCCCAGGACTGAGAGTCGCTAGAAGAATTATGGAAACCGTGATCACAACCTTTATTCATACACACGTGAATGAAGTTATTGTCTGATACGTAGTTAATGACACTGCCGTCGAAATAGACGCAAACAACAGTGTACTCTCCGCACTGCGGACAGAGGAATTGCTCACCTTGAGTTTCCAGGTCTTCAGACGGGATGGGTAGACTGACAACTTTTTCCCTTATAGCTGCAGCGACTTCATCTTGTTGAACTGCCATTTTTTAACCTTTCAAGGTACAAGTGCTGTGATCGTAAAAAGCGTTACAGAACACTTGATACTGGCATATTATGTTGTGGTTATCAAGGAATACGAAAAAACCGCCCAGGTGGGCGATTTTTTTAAAATACTTTGAGTGAAATTAATCAGTCTTCATTGATACGTCTACACCAGCTGGTAGATTGAGGCTCATTAAGGTGTCTACTGTCCTTGGTGTAGCCTGAACGATGTCTATTAATCGCTTGTGAATACGTATTTCGTACTGATCACGGGCTTTTTTATGGACAAAAGTAGCTCTGTTTACCGTGTATTTCTTCTTGCTTACAGGTAAAGGCACTGGTCCAGCTATCTTGGCTCCGTCACGCTCTACTGCGTCCACGATCTGCAAAGCAGACTGATCAATTAGCTTGTGATCATAAGCCTTCAGCTTGATGCGGATTTTTGGCACAGCTTTAGCCTCTGGTGCTCCATCTGCCTCTTTTTTTGTTTCTTTCTTTTCTGCAACCATGATCGTATATTACTCCTCGCAAATTAATTATTCTATGATCTTTGTAACAACACCAGCTCCGACTGTTCTGCCACCTTCTCGGATAGCAAATCTCATTCCTTCTTCCATAGCTACGTCAGCACCTAAGGTAACATTCAAGTTTACAGTGTCACCAGGCATTACCATCTCTGTTCCTTCTGGTAATTCAACGTCTCCGGTTACGTCTGTCGTTCGAACGTAGAACTGAGGCTTGTAACCTTTGAAGAATGGAGTATGTCGTCCGCCTTCATCTTTAGATAGTACGTAAACCTCACACTCAAACTTTTTATGAGGTGTAATGCTTCCAGGGGCAGATAATACCTGTCCTCTTTCAACATCTTCTTTCTTTAGTCCACGAATAAGGACACCAGCGTTATCTCCTGCTTGTCCTTCTTCTAACTGCTTGTTGAACATCTCAATTCCGGTAACAACAGTCTTTTGTGTCTCTCTTAATCCAACGATTTCTACTTCATCATTGATTTTAACGATACCTCGGCCAATTCTGCCAGTTACAACTGTTCCTCGTCCTTCAATACTGAATACATCTTCGATAGGCATTAAGTATGGTTTGTCGACGTCTCTTACTGGTTCTGGAATAGCTTCGTCTAAAGCAGCAATAAGATCAATAATTGGTTTTGCGTCTTCATCTTCTGCTTTTTCAACATCCAGCGCTTTAAGAGCTGATCCTCGAACGATAGGTGTTTTTTCTGGGTCGTATTCGTATTTCTCTAATACTTCCTTTACTTCCTCTTCTACTAGGTCAACTAGTTCTGGGTCATCTACCTGGTCAACTTTGTTTAGGAATACAACTAGCTGAGGCACGCCAACCTGTCTGGCAAGTAGTACGTGTTCTCTTGTCTGTGGCATTGGTCCATCAGCAGCAGATACCACTAAGATAGCGCCATCCATTTGAGCAGCACCAGTGATCATATTTTTGATGTAATCGGCGTGACCAGGACAATCTACGTGTGCGTAATGACGATTCTCTGATTCATACTCACAGTGAGTTGTTGCAATTGTAATACCACGCTCTTTTTCTTCAGGTGCGTTATCTATTTCATCAACACTTAAAGCTTTTTCTGCGCCACCCTGTAGTGCCATTACCTTCATTATTGCGGCAGTCAGCGTAGTTTTTCCATGATCTACGTGTCCGATTGTTCCGACGTTTACGTGTGGTTTATTTCTCTCAAATTTCTCTGCCATAGTTATGTTTCTTATTAATTACAAAAAAAATATTCCCTAAATAGGTTTACCTTTTTTTAGCATATACCACACATAATGTAAACACCTTATTAGGCGTTGCTGTGTAAAGTTGATTGTTTACTGCTTTGTTTTGACATTTGGTTGTATACGTGTTCTTTATTTTTATTGTTCGTTTGAGTGAAGTGTGTACACTTTCTATTAATTGTTCTTACCCACTATTCCCAAGGTCATTGATTGAAGCATTATGCAAAAAAGATTCATGCCGTGTGTTTTTTTTGCAGCCTTTCTTTGACCTTGGGATTTTTTATATTTCTTGCTAATTACCAGTAAGTGATTTATACCTTTTTTTAGATGTAGCGTTTGTTGAATTTTGTACTTTTCACCAAGGAGATATGAGATGAGCAATAAACACGGGCTAGTCGATGATTCAGGCTATGATGACTCCAATCTAAAACCCCCAAAACCCTTTGAAGAAGAATCACCTTTCAAAAGTATCGGGCCCTTATTGTGTTGCTTGATTTGCTTAGTTGGCATAGTTCTTGCAATCGTTTGTGTTATTTCATGTATTGACTTGGTCTTTGGTTTTGGATGGTTCCCTACACGTTAAGCCCCCCGGGGGCTTTTTTTATTGAAAGATTTAAAATGGCACAAAAATTTATAGGACTGTCACATTAAATCCATTGTTACACTTGAACCTGTTTACATCGACAGATTAGGGCGTATACTTTTAATTGTTGTTCTTAGCCACTGTTCCCAGGGTCATTGATTGTTGTATTGCTGTAAGGAATTCTGTCAGAAAACCGATTACAGCCTTTCTTTGACCTTGGGACTTTTTTTATTACTGTTCGAATGCTTAGCTTCCTTGTTTTTTCTTAATTAACTGGCATGTTTGACAATATTGGGAAGTCAGCGTATTTTCTTGGCAATAGTACTTTTGCTCTTCGACAACTCACTTAACTTAGGAGGTGATGTTATGAACGATATGACGCCTTATGAATTTGATCACCGTTCACTTGGACACCTTATTCCCAGAGAAGATCCTCTTTCAGCTTTAGCTGCATCTATGCCAGATGAAGTTGCCTCGATCCTAAATCGACAACTCGATCTGCAAAAACATGCACTACGTGTTGAGGACCGTAAGAATAATCTGGAAACGTTGAAAAGTATGTCTCGAGACTCAGCTGCCGCTGCCTGTACTTGGTTACAAGCAAGGCCGGACGAAACGCAATTTGATGACGACATGCAAGCGAGTGTTACTCACGGTTCCTTTTTTTCGAGTGAAACGACTAGCGTTCGTTTTTCAAGAAGAATTCGCACTGGATAAGAAAGACAGGTGCAATTATGAGAAGGCAATCTAAAGTAAGAGGTTCGGCTCAATACGCCCTTTCTGCCGCAGCCCTTATCCCCTTTCTGCCGTTTACGGGACCTTTGGGACTACTCTTGTACCCTGCCTTGGTTGTTTTAGCCAAAATGGGTATTGCCGAAGATCTTGATGACAAACACCTTGGAGCAGACCGATCTATTGCTGCAACATGGGACCGCTGCAGACCTGATGAAAACTACATCCGGGTCTCCGATACTGAATACTGCGATGGGATTTTTCCTTTCACGGCAACTCGGGAACACACTTTCACAAGAGATAGATCAAACACGGCGCAAGATGACGATCAATCAACCCTTGTGAGCGATATCCTCGGTCGTAAATATCCCGACTTGCTATCCCAACCGTGTGTTAGCGAGCCTGCAGCCTATCCTGTGACTAGAACCCCGCTACCCATTTTTATCGATGACGTACCGGAGCAGCCTAGCTTACAGTCCCAGATAGACGCCATGTATGCGAGCACAAATACTCTGCTGGACAAATACAAAATCGAGGAGAAGAAGCCAGCGCCCTTTATCGACACCTGGAAAATGGCAATGACAAAGGAGAAACCAACGCCAAAGTTCCCGTTCTTGGAAGGTTTGGATTTTCAAATAGGTGGTGATCGTGATTAAAGCCTTGATTGTAACTTTTTGAACAAACACCCAGCCCAAGCTATATTAGCCTGGGCTTTTTTTATACTTTTATAAATCGGTAGATTAGCGTGTAAGTATTAGTCTTTGGTGTAAACACCTTTAGTAAGAAGGTTTTTTCTTAGCCCACAATACTAAGTTGACTCCCCTATTTTTTTCTTTAATACTGTTCACACTGTAAAACGCTTGCGATAACTTATCTCAAGTTCAAAAGTTCTTTTGAAAGGAAAAACAATGTTCGAAGGATATCTTGGACAAGCTCTTTGCGTTGCACGTGTTGACGCAAGATTATCTCAAAGAGAAGTGCTCGACGAACTGAACAAGCGTAGAAAAAGTGATTTTTCGTTGGCCCTATTTGACGGCATGGAGAAGGACGTTGAAGATATTGACGCTGAAACTTTTGAGGCCTGGTGCGCACTTCTTCCTTATAGCAAAGAAGGGGTACTGAAGCACGCTCAACTCCTTCAGCAAGGTCTCCGTCAATCAGGACAAAAGACAGCTCAGGCAGCAAAAGACGATATAGACTATAAATTATGGGAGCTCGAGCAAGAAAATGAGTAACCCCCTTTAGGTGTCAGCAACTGACATCTTTTTTTTACGTATTTACATACAGAAGAATTACGTAATTAACTACGTAATTTCCTGAAACTTAAAAAAGTGAGGTGGTGGCTAAAACTTTTTTTGCTAATAGATACGAACAAACACTACGGGAAATCTTTCCTGGTAAGCCGTAAAGACGTAAGGTCTGCGTCGGCCTCGTGTTGGATCAATCATTTGACCATTAACGAAGATATACCAACGCATTCCACCTCTTAACGGATGGGAGTCTGAGTTACCATTAAGCCGATAGAACAACTGATAGGGATTTTCACCTCTTTTAGGATATCCCCAAAGAACAATGTCCGGACTAGCTGCGTTAGCTTTTCCGATGAACAAAGTAACTACACTTGATACAGCACCTGCGATCAGCGTACGTCGACTAATTTTCTTTTTCATGATGGTCTCCTATTGACTGAGAGCACCACCACCTCTGCCTTGTAACAATATTGAATTGCAACGACACAGAAGTAGTGCTGTTAATCTAAGTCCCATTCCTCGAGGACATCCGAAAAAGCAAAAACACTTAGACTAGACCTGGCTCGTCTATATAAATAGACATTACAGTTGCGGGACAGCGCGGGGAATCTCACCCCAACTTCTGCTAAGTGTTACTATTTAAAAAGAACCATCGAATAATAATAATTCGTATATCCAACAAGAGCTAATAAATTGTGTGTATAAGTAATGGATTCCGTAATTCCTAAAACACCATCACCAACACTACCCCTATAAATATAGTCACTATTCCAATCAACTTTTGTTTAATTGCTTCTTTAGATATATCTTCACGAATTATACTAGGAAAGAAAGCTGTCAGAAATATTCCAATAACGAGCAAGTAAAAAGGTTGCACTCCAAACATAACAGTTACCAACGCAGCGCTTGGTGTAGACGCACCTTCGCATGATCTTGACAATGCATCCTCATCATGGAATTATAGTGTGTTCTTTGACCAATTTAGCAATTACTTTTTTTGAGGACAAGCAAATGACCGTCTCGAGAGAAACACTTGAAAATCTCTGTAGATCCTACCGAATTCCAACCTGCCTCATTAACGACTCTTTGCTGGCTAGCACTACCGACTGGAACGAATTAGCACGTATGGGACGCAATGCTGATTTACGTTCTGGAGACGCAAAATCCATTGCAGACAGGATGGTGGAAGTGATGCCATACATCTTACCTGACATCAATGATTGGAATAAATTGTCGCGCATGCGGTGCTGTACAAACTGCGACTCTGTACCACGGCGACTCATTGAAGGCAGGATGGCAGAAGTCCTAGTGAAAATCACCAGCTGGAATGACTTGGCGCGTTTGTGGTACAAAACCGAATCCAACTCTATACCACGAAAGCTCATTGAGGCCAGGATGACGGTAGCCCTACCTAGTATCCTACCTGACGTCACCGACTGGGATGAGCTGGTACTTATGATAAAGAGCACCGACGCCCATGAGTCTAAGCCAGGAAAGCTCATTGAAACTAGGATGGTGGAAGTTCTACCTAGTATCCTGTCCACTATCACCGACTGGAACGAGCTGTTGGATATGGACAATAACATCAGCCAAAAACCAGCACGACTTATTGTAGGCAGGATACTAGAAGTGCTACCCACCATCACCGACTGGGATGACATAAAAAAGATGTGGCATGTAGACAACTTAAAATCTGCAGCACCCATACAACGCATTGAAACTAGAATGGTGGAGCTACTGTCTACTGTCACCGACTGGGATGAGCTAGACAGGATGTGGAGTAACGCCGGCCGTGAGTCTAAACCAGGAAAACTCATTGAAAACAGAATGGTGGAGCTACTGTCTATTGTCACCGACTGGGATGAGCTAGACAGGATGTGGAGTAACGCCGGCTATAAGTCTACCCCTGAGAAACTCATTGAAGCCAGAATGATGGAGCTAGTGCAACGAGTCACAATTAAGGATTGTCCCGACTGGTTCGCGAAGCTGTTAGATAATCCTGCCGAATGCCTTGTCGGAAGCGCTCTTGATGATAAAGTAGCGGAACTTAGAAAACAACTAAAGTAATATTCCCTAGCACCCTTTCTCTCACATTGAGACTGGGTGTTTTTTCTTTTACTAATCTGGTAGTGCTGAGAAATATAAAGTCTGGAATATTTCTAGTTAACTTACCTAGAGCGTGCTTATCTAAGAGGCTTGATACATCCCCAAAGAAAGGGGCTGCTAATGCGAAAACTACCTGTGTTATGTAAGGAAATAGTATGTTTGGTTTGTCTGATTTTTACTCCAGAGCTTGAAAGATACCTGGCGCTTTATATAAGGTGTGGGTAAAAAAAGCGTAACCTTTTTGGTTGCGCTTGTGCTGCTACTCCTTGGTGTGCGTTTATCTTTTGTTGGTAACAATGGCGGTTAGGTGAGTAAAACCTTCTCCGCTACTCTGTAGCCACTGAATATGGTTTTCCCCAGCACTCTCGTAGTTGCTCTGGAAATAATGATTGATGTCGTGTTCGAGTTGTTTTCTTGCCGCTTCTCGATGTTCACCCACGTTACTTGTATCCCTGGCGTCACCCGGAAGATTAGCTACGAAAATTCTGATTTTTGGTGCCACGACATTACTCCTTATAAAAGGTACAGATTGTAGAGAGGCTAATAAATAGCCGTTGCGCATACTAAAAGCAACATCTGATCATACAATTATTAATAATATTGTAAAGGCACCCACAACGACCTGTAAAAAAGCTATCGATTATATATATGTTCTGTATATAAAAAATCCTCTTTCGTTTTAAAAAACTACTTGAGGATTGTCTTGGCATTGAAGGCGGTACCAGGCTTAAAATTAACCATGGCAACAAAGAAGCAGTAGGTCGTTGTTTGCACTGAGCCCAATAGGATGGTTACCCGTTTTCCATCTATCTAAAAGCGGACGCATCTTGTTTTCCGAATTTTTTATCCCAAGAGCCAGGTATCCGGTAGAGAGAGAAATACACTTAAACAAATTCTCCGAGAGGATATGTGCAAGAGTATCGGGAATATCCAGGTCGAAGAACCTTTGGCGGATACTTTCTTTCAGGTGCAAATTCCTAAAACTCCAAATGCCGCCGATACTTCCACTTAGCTTAGATCCGGTTTCGTATAGAGCGTTGCCTAGTGTCAGACTAACGGCTGAATGCACATTCGCAGTAAAATGAACGGTGCGAATCTGTTGCCAGAAAATCTCATCACGGATTTGGCGCGCCTCTGTCTTTCTTGGAGGTTTTAACACAACCGAAAACTGTGGTGTGTAGAAAAAACCCACAAGCTCTACAAAATCCTCCAGGGAACCACAGCATCCTGCTTCTTGGTAGTATTCCCAGTTCTTGGAGATAGAAGCTGTATCACTAGTAGACATATTGCACCTCTTTTCAAAAAAGAAACGTTTTGGGTATGACGAAGAACTAGGGCCAGAGTACTTCCATATTCCATTATTAGTCAACCAGGTGTTAGACGTTCTTTATCCCAAGCTATAATGTTTTTTAATCGGTTGTTTAATCTTCCACGTGCACTTCAAGCTGGGTTCGAATATAACCCAATCACCGGTTTTGAAAGATATACTCTTTCCATCTTCTGCTGTAACTGTTGCAGCTCCTTCAATGATATAGCAGGTCTCTTTGTCTCTGTATTCCCAATCAAACTCAGATACGCCTTTTTCCCAGACGGGCCAGGTTGTTGCTTCTTGAGCTTCTTCTTCTGTTGGTTTTCTTACTTCCATTGTATTAAGAATAATCTTAGTGTGCGGAAATGCCAGCTCAGAAAACGCTAAAGATTAAACGCTCCTAACCTCTTTATTTCAATATTAAAATATCAACTGCGGCATACATCATTGCACCAATAGCAGCGGAGATAATTACTAACAAAATCTCATCCTTCTTTCGCTTATAAAAACTAGGTCTGTTATTTTTCACATCAAGAACAATTATATTTTTTTGAATACTCGGAAGGGCATATAATATTTGTATCAAAACGAATAATACAAATGCATAAGCCCCAAACAAGACATTGAGAAAATTGTTTTTTTCAAGAACAACACCAGAGACAATCATTACAAAAATATATAATGCCATTAACCCCCATGCGTAAGTCTGATTCTGAAATCTTGTTATAAATTTGCGACGCTTTTTAAGTATATCTATAATTCTATTAGCCAAGCCAATAACAAGTGTGGACTCTTCGCCAACAAAGATGTTTACATCATTGATAATTGAACTCGAATTAAACTCCAAACATATGTGAGGGTCGTGACATGTAATTTGCAAATAGTTAATCTCGTCTTTCTCTAGTTTTTTTAGCTCTTCAAGTGAAAGAATATGATCCTTTGTTGATATTTCTAGTGTTCGAGGCTCAACTTCATTAAGTAAGTCAATTATATTTGTTACATCATCAAAATATATTTTTACAGGTGTAACACTTCTTCTTAAGCTATGATTTATTTTTTTCATCTATATAAGGCTACGCCCGTACGCTTTCAGCAGTCAACTTTTTTTGTTCGCATCAATTTACAAAGTTAAACGCTCTCAATCTTTTCTCGTCACACAAGATTCCCTCTGTAACCGTCAAAATTGTGGACATAAAGCCTATCGAATATATGCAAAAGGTATATGCTTAGTATACTTATGTATGCATGCATATACATAAGTATACTAAAGTGATCATTGACATATTTATGAGATAAGGGTACAAATATCTGTTCTTGTTATTGCTCTTTGGCTGGTAATTAATACTTGTCAGAGAGCAGTAAAAAGTCTGCCCTCGAATACTTTCCTACCCCTGACATGACAGGGTGAAGCCGCAAGGCCAGGATTGGTGTTATCATCAGATAACTAGGGGATCCATCTTAAACGATGGTTTAAAAACTATAGGTGAAAGCCTATGGTTTTTTGTTTGATTTTTTTATCACTCCCCTCCTCTTGGTTTTATTGTAAAGCTTTATGGCCCAACCTTTGCCGTCTCTCACATCTCTTGTAAGTCCAGCGATAGCATCAGCTAAACGAATAAACTCATCTGCCTGATCCCGAATACCTCGAACTTTATGGGTTTTGATTCCATGGGAACGCAGTCCCGCCGCATAGCTTGGGTACAGTGATGAGTTTAACCCATCAATTGTTACGGTAGCCTTATAATTCTTTTTTACTACAGAGTTTATTGCTACAGCAGTTGCCGAAACAGTTAACTCGGCAAATGTCTTTGGTCTACTATAGTTGATCCTCTCGTAAACTGAATAGAAACAGCTACCTTTAAAACCTTTATTCTCAGCAATTCTTCGAATGTATCCTTCGTGTTGAGGTTGAGTTGAATTAGTCCACTTCAGCTTACTTTTTTTTGATTGCTTTTCTATCTCTTGAAGATCATATCGAAGCTTAGTTCTATCGCCGACAATCACTATTACAGCAATAATAAGAAATTCACCTCTTGTATCTTGCCCCGTCTCATCAACGTAGGCATATATTTTTTTCTTACTTGCCATACTACACCCTAACATTTCGAGGCGTACGTTAAATTACATTTATCTACATATTTTACCCCTATTAAGAAAATGAAGGTGTTAAACACCTTCATTCCTGTTTTAACTTTTACATTATTGCTTTACGCTTGTCGCTTGTCACTCCCCCTACTCCTGCAGCTCTGGCGACAGATCTCCTTTAATCGGTTCAAACCGCACTTTTGTTCTTGGTCCTGCCCCTAGGTCTTCGTCTTCTTCTAGTTCTACTTCCGGCTCTTGGATGTCATAGTCTGCTTTTTCTTGGTTCATTGCTAACTCTTGGTTTACTAGATCAATCTTCTCTTGGTTCTCTTCAGGTGTGACTGTTTCTTCGTGTACGGCGTCTTCTAGTTCTAGTTGGACTTCTTGTTTGTTTTCTTTCAGTTTATCGAATTCTTCTTTTCTAAGGACGACGAGTTCTTCTCCATCAACCGGAATAACAAAGTACCCGTTCAGATGTTCGAGTGCTTCCACTATATTTAGTAATTTATGACTGTCGTGCATCTGATTACAGTAATCTAACTGTCAGAATTCATCAAACTTTAGTTTTGTATTTTGTTGTAGATATATAAAAAGAGCCCTGTGCTTTTGAAAAGCAAAGGGCTTGGGTGGTGATCTACGACTTCTTGGGGGCGCGGAAGACGAACTGAGCATCTACAGACAAAGGATATTCGGAACTTACATGATGGGTGCTAAGTAGTAACTTATGAGGATTCTCTATAGTGAAGATTCTACGATCACCGTTGCGATCTACGACAACCTTCATACCCACATTCAATACATGGCCTATAGACTGATCGCTATACTGCAATCGGATATGAACTGCATCCTCCATCTGACACAAGGCACCGTTGACCTCGATCCATGCAAGTATTTGAGAGTAATACACTGTGTCCCCTAACCCCATATCCCCAACAGACTTAACGACTAAATCTATCTGTTCCTCCTTCGTGTAGAGAACAAATTCTGGTTGAATGAGTAAGAGCCTAGCAGTTATGCTCACATGCGCGAGAGTTAAGGCAAGATCGCTCTTAGAATCGAAAGGGCGAATCATAATAGTCCTCCAAACCTCCATCTCCGAATGAAGGGTATCTTCCCGACGCAAGAACTCTTTCAACCGAAGCAAACAATCATCTCCGTTGGGACCAGCTAATTTTTTTTCAAGATCATTCATCTGCGCCCGAGCGTCAGAGATCGTGAGATTTCTGAGTATGCTACCTTGACTCATGGTTAGTCTCCTTGAAATGAAAGGTACGTGTTGTACTTCTTTTTTAGCAAAACTACATTGTTTTGCAGCAGTAAAAAGTATCTTCTTTCACACTTTATGAAGAAGTATGCAGTATAAGCATGTTTATTTATATTACGCCAAACTTTAGTTTTGTATTTTGTTGTAGATATATAAAAAGAGCCCAGTGCTTTTGGAAAGCAAAGGGCTTGGAGTCGGAGAGCTACTTGGTGGCGAGGAAGACTACTTGGTAGGCGGGAGCTAAAGAGATTGTATCATTTTGGCTGAATGTATCTAACATTAAACCATTAGAGGGCTGGTTTTTAAGAACAAAACCATAGATATAAGGTATAAGCCCGGGCACGAATACAACCTCATTTAGTGGCTGATCGACATATTGCAAGCGAAGATAAACCGCATCATCAAAACTACACAGGTTGCCATTCTTTTTAATCCAACAACGAACTTCTGCGACAGATACTGGTGCCCTGAAGCCCATATCAAGAACAGACATGCGTACTAGATCAATCTCTTTCTTTGCATGATCATCAGGTCCAGGCATGGCCCTTATCTTGTTAGTAGCCGAGCAGGAAACGTAACAGTGAATGTCCTTGAGCTTATGAAGTAGATATTCTGAAGGGTCATTGCCAACCTCAAGGGTTTTCCAGATATGTGGATCCTCCTTGCGTAATAGTTTTTTCAATCTTCTTAGCAAATCAGGTCCTTCGGGTCCGTCTAGTTTTGCCAGAAGATCACTGATCGGTCCCCGAATGTCAGAGAGCGAAAGTCCGAGCACGTCTTTTTTAGACATGGTCAGTCTCCTTAGAAATAAAAGGAACGTGTTGCCCTGCTTTTTTGCAAAACTACATCGTTTTGCAGCAGTAAAAAGTATCTTCTTTCATACTTTATGAAGAAGTATGCAGTATATGCATACTTGTTTATATTACGTCAAACTTTAGTTGGTTTGTATATTTCAAAGAAAAAAGCCCGATACTCTTGAGAAGCAAGGGGCTTGGATTGTTACGGTGCCAGAAAGATTATGTAGACTGGGCCTTGCGAAATGCTATCTTGGTATCGAGACTCCAAAAACTTCCAGAGGTTCGACTGTTATCTACATCAAGAATCAAACCTTTCTCACGGTCGTTTGCCAGTATGAAAGCAAGGGTATCGACGCTACATGCATCCATAGGCATAACCAACTGTTCGTCATAAGGCTGATCCTTGTAGTCCACCCGGAGCTTGCTTGCATCCTCTCGCCAACACAACTGCCCTTTAATTTGAATCCACCTTATTACTGCCTCACTTGGTGCCGCCTCTTTGAACCCCATATCCTCAACAGTCAGAGAAATCAACTCAATCTTTCGTAGACGTGTCTCCGCATATGGTCCAAACTCTTCTAGCTTGAATTTTGCCTCGGGTGTGACGACACAGCCAGAACTTGTTAAAGTGCGGACATATTCCTTTTTCTGAAGGCTGGTACCAATATATATGGTTCTCCAAATTGGCCCCTTAACACTAGAGCTTGAACGCCTCCCGAGCATGCCTGTTTCTTTGGACATAATCAGTCTCCTTGAAATGAAAGGTACGTGTTATTTGGTTTATATAAACTACGCTCAAATCTAAGTTCAGTCAAAGCTTACTTAAACTACTTTATAAAAAGAGCCCTGTGCTTTTGAAAAGCAAAGGGCGTTTAGGGATTAAGAGTTAAGCTTACCTACGAAAGACGAATCTCTGCTCACCACGGAAGTGAATTCCCTGTGAATCCTTCTGTGAATTCCTCATAGCGTGAAGTTCTAGTTCGAATACACGACGCAAGGAAAAGAAGTAAGGCTCGTTATCCGAGGCTTCAATTGTTTCCATAGCCAAAACTAGCAATTCAGCTTTTGACTGTTCTATGTACCTGACTCGGATCCACGCTGCGTCTGTGGGCTTGCAAAGCTCTCCATGCTCTTTAACCCATTTACACACCTGAGAATATGACACACGATCTTCAGTAAACCCCATTTCCTGAACGGACATGTTAATAAAATCAACATCCTCCTCGCTAGTATTACTCGGGTAGCGTAGACCACTAAGCATCCTGCTGGCTGCGGGGCTGATAGAAATTCTGTTTTTCTCCAGCATGGCTAGAGTGTAGCTCTCGGTAAAGGCGGGTAGCCAGATAGTTCTCCAGGCAGGCCTCATTGACCAGGATATCTCTTTGCGTAAAAACTTTTTGAACTCAGCCAACCATTCGGGTCCGTTGGGGCTAGCTAGTTTTTGCCAAAGATCGCTCATCAGTCCCAGAACGTCAGAGAGTGAGAGCTTACCGAGCATGCCATGGTTAGACATAGTCAGTCTCCTTGAAATGAAAGGAACGTGTTGCACTGCTTTTCTAGCAAAACTACATCGTTTTGCAGCAGTAAACAGTGGCGTTGTTTAACGCCCCTATTTACTACCACAAAGGATGCCCTATTAATTTTTTTAGTCCTCGTCCTCTTCTGTTATTACGTCAGCTGCTCCTGTAATCTCGGCTTGAATAGTCTTTGGTACTGCGTTGTAGTGGTCAAATTCCATAGTGTAAGCGGCTCTTCCTTGGGTCATTGATCGTAGGGTTGTGGCGTAACCGAACATGTCTCCTAGTGGTACTTGAGAAGCTATAACTTTAATGTTTGTTCTATCTTCTATACCGTCGATCTGTCCACGTCTGGCGTTTAAGTCTCCGACGACGTCACCCATGTAATCTTCTGGTGTTGTAACTTCAACTTTCATGATCGGTTCTAGTAGTACGGCGCCACCTTGCTTGAAAGCAGCTCTGAAGGCCATGGCTCCAGCAATCTTAAAGGCTACCTCGGAACTATCTACATCGTGGAAGCTTCCGTCGTAAGCTGTGGCTTTGACGTCTACTACCGGGTAACCGGCTAGTACACCGTTAGTTACTGTTTCTCTTACACCCTTCTCAATAGCTGGGATGTATTCTTGTGGGATTGTGCCACCTTTGATCTTGTCTTCGAATTGAATACCTTCTCCTACTTCTAGAGGTTCTAGACGTAACCAAACATGACCGTATTGTCCTCTTCCACCACTCTGTTTAATATATTTACCTTCGGCTTCAATAGTCTTGGTAATTGTTTCTTTGTAGGCTACTTGTGGCTTACCGACATTAACTTCGACGTTAAATTCTCGTTTCATTCTGTCTACTAATACTTCTAAGTGAAGTTCACCCATACCAGCCATAATTGTTTGCATAGTTTCTTCGTCAGACTTAACGCGGAATGTTGGGTCTTCTGCTTGCAATGCTTTAAGAGCAAGTCCCATTTTCTCTTGGTCAGCTTTTGTCTTAGGCTCGACAGCAATAGAGATAACTGGGTCTTGAGCAATAATGCGTTCTAATAGTATAGGTTCGTCTAGATCACACAGTGTGTCTCCAGTTGTAGTTGCTTTCATACCCACTAAAGCACCAATACCACCAGCTCCTATTTCACTTACTTCTTCTCTGTCGTTGGAGTGCATTCTTAAGATACGGCTAATTCTTTCTTTCTTTCCGGTTGAGGAGTTAAGTACGTAAGAACCAGTCTTTAGTTTTCCGGAATATACTCTGAAGAAAGTAATCTGTCCGACGAATGGGTCGGTTGCTACTTTAAATGCTAGAGCGGCGAAAGGTTCGCTGTCTACTAGTTCACGTGTCAGTTCTGTGTTTTCGTCATGAGGTAATGTGCCTTCAACAGCTGGTAGCTCTGCTGGGGATGGTAGGTATTCTATAACGGCATCAAGAACTCTTTGCACGCCTTTATTTTTTAGAGCGGAACCACAGAAAACAGGCACTATCTTGTTTTCTAGAACTTCTTTTCTAAGCGCTTCGTTTAGTTCTTCTACGGTAATCTCTTGTTCCTCTAGGAATTTTTCAGCTAGTTCGTCATCTAGTCCGGCTATAGCTTCAACCATTTCGTTACGTTTAGTGGTTGCTTCTTCTTTCATGTCTTCCGGTATTTCTTCAATTTCAATAGTCTCTCCCATGTTGCCTTTGTAATATATGGCTTTCATGGACAACAGGTCTACAAGGCCCTCGAAGTTGTCTTCAAGTCCAATAGGTAACGTCATTACAACCGTAGATTTTGTTAGTCTTTCGTGGATTGAATCAACGGCTCTTTGGAAGTCGGCTCCGGTTCTGTCTAATTTATTAATAAAACACATGCGCGGTACTTTGTATTTGTCTGCCTGACGCCACACAGTTTCACTTTGTGGTTCTACTCCGGCGACACCGTCGAATACGACAACGGCTCCGTCTAGTACTCTTAGGCTTCGTTCTACTTCAATAGTAAAGTCTACGTGTCCAGGAGTGTCGATTAAGTTTAAGCGGTGGTCTTTCCAGAAGGCGGTGGTAGCGGCTGAAGTAATAGTGATACCTCTTTCTCTTTCCTGTTCCATCCAGTCCATAACTGCTTCACCTTCGTGTACTTCACCAATTTTATGTGTAAGTCCGGTGTAATACAAAACACGCTCAGATACTGTTGTTTTACCAGCATCAATATGGGCGATGATACCGAAGTTTCTTACGCGATCATTGGGGACTTGAGGGAATTTTTCCTGTTCAGACATAAATAATATTTAAAAACGACTTTCTACTTTTTTGACCTAAGACTATCTCCCGAAATGTGAGAATGCTCGGTTAGCTTCGGCCATCTTGTGTACTTCTTCTCGTTTTTTCATGGCTCCGCCTTCTTTGTTAGCTGCGTCCATTAATTCACTGGCTAGTTTTTCTGCCATTGTGTGTCCGCCTCTTTTTTTGGCTGCTTCTTTAATCCAACGCATAGCTAGCGCTTCTTTTCGATCACCTCTAACTTCTTGAGCAATCTGGTAATTGGCGCCACCGATTCTTTTTCCTTTTACTTCTAATACTGGAGATACGTTTCTCATAGCTGTGTCGAATACAGTAAGAGGATCATCTTTTGTCTTTTCTGACACTATATCTAAAGCTCCGTATACAACCTTCTGGGCTACAGTCTTTTTACCCATTCTCATTATTTGGTTTATAAAGCGGGACAGGACAAGGTTATCGAATCGTGGATCCGGTTTTAAAAACTCCTTATTTTTGTAAACTCTTTTTTTTCTTGGCATATGTTTTATTCGGCTTTAGGTCTCTTAGCTCCATATCTACTTCTGGCGTTCTTTCTGTCTTCTACAGCGGCGGTATCCAGTACTCCCCTCACTACTTGATAACGCACACCTGGTAAATCTCTTCTTCTACCACCTCTAACTAACACAATTGAGTGCTCCTGTAGGTTATGTCCTTCTCCAGGAATAAAGGCTGTTACTTCCATACCAGAGGTTAGTCTCACCCTGGCTACTTTTCGTAGGGCAGAGTTAGGCTTCTTTGGTGTCATGGTTTTCACTTGCAAACATACTCCCCTTTTGAAGGGTGAGCCTTTCTGAGAGTAAACAGGTCTGTTTTTCAATACGTTAAAACCACGTTGCAGCGCCGGAGCTTTAGACTTGTTAGTCTTTCTCTTTCTTCCATTTTTGATCAATTGATTCGTGGTAGGCACTTTTGTATGTTTAGAATTTTAAATTTTTTAATACACCGCTATGCGGTGCTGTAGAGCTACTATAAACAAACCTTTACCATCCTGTCAAACGGGTACGGCTACTATTTCGGCATTAAATGCGTAAATTAGCTATTTATAGATTATATAGGACTAGACTAAGGACTTCTGGGCCTGCCAGGACGTTTACTAGTAATAACGCTGGTATGGAGATTAAGCGGAAAATTGGACCACCAAACATTATAAACATAAGTAGTATTATGATGCCGTTTTTCTCAAGCATTTGAATAATATCTGGTCGTTTTTCTAATAGGATATAAAGAACCTTTGATCCGTCTAATGGAGGAATTGGCAGTAAGTTAAACATCATGAGCCAGCCGTTAACAAGCGCTATTACTCCAAACAGGTAAGGTAATGACGTGCCAACAGGAGATAATCGGGCTAGAAAGCTCGCTATCGTTAGTAGTATTAGGTTAGTAGCTGGACCCGCTAAAGCAACAATTGCTGGACCATACCGTCCGTTTTTTAAATTGTAATAGTTCACTGGTACCGGTTTAGCCCATCCAAAAAGAAAACCTCCACCGGAAATACTGTTAAATACCAGAAGTACGAGCGGCACGATAATAGTGCCCCACATATCTATATGTTTAATGGGATTTAGCGTTAGTCTACCAGCGTACTTAGCTGTTGGATCTCCTAATTTGAGTGCTACCCAACCATGAGCTACTTCATGGAAGATAATAGCTACAGCTAGCCCTATTAAAAGAGCGCCAATATTTAATCCCGGATCGACGGGTGTTACTTGTAAAAACATGGTTAGATCTTAACAATTAGAGACGAATTATTCAATCCAAGAAAAAACCCCGCAATGTACATTGTGGGGTGAAAATTCCATAACTATCTCGTTTTGCGGCCAACTTGCTCATGTCCAGCAGAAGTAACTTGTCCAGTCGCAAGACTGTATGAAAACGTGAATCTATCTTGCATGTGCGAGACTTCTGCCTTGATCGTAAGCTTAATCTGGACCTCTATGTGAGTTTCTCCAACAAAGAAGTACTCAATTTCAGCCTTTTTTGTAACCCTGAGCCTTTCCATAAACTCGATTCCAAGCTCCCGATCAAATGTAGACGTCGTGACTTGATACGCCTCATTTTCTGGTGAAGTCCTTTCTTTAGCAGAATGAATCACAGTTATGACAGACGCCATCCATCGCAAGAAACCCTCAACATCTTCCGTAGGATTATAATCAGGTTCAGCTAGCTCTCCGTATGGCTGTGTCGAGACTGCAATTATCACATCACTCTCCTTTTAAATAAGGGTTTAGAAACTGTATTTGCAAAGAACTTCAAGCTCAAGCAACTATAGCCAAATTCGGTATTTAGGCAAGAAAAAACCCCGCAATGCACATTGTGGGGCTTGGGTTACTGCTACCGGATGGTTTTTGTTTTGCGCTCGGTGTTAATTATTCCGTTAGTTTCAAGACCGTACGAAAACTTGAAGGTCTTGGCTTTACCTACAGCTTTCTCTTCGAACTGAAGTTCGATAGTAACTTCAATACGAACGGAGGTGACATAGTAACAACTAATGATAGTCGCATTTGTTCTTCTGACCGTATCAAGGAAATCGATGCGCTGATTGTGCTTAAACGCGGAAGCCACGACTCTGTACGTTTCACTATCTTGTGCTTCCCTCAACTCAGGATGACGGATTAAACTTTCAACAGCGCCTAGCCAGCTCTTAAGGCTTTCAATTTTCTCGTCAGCGTTGGAGTAATCATCTTCCAAATCGCCTAATACTTTTATCTGGACTGTAGACATCACTTCACCCTCCTTTTAAATAAGGTGTGAGAGACTGTATTTGCAAAGAACCCTAAACTCAAATAACTATAGTGAAATCTAGTATTTAGGCAAGAAAAAACCCCACAATATATAATTACGAGGTTTTGAGAACTATCCTTTGAGGCAACGAAAACCAGTTGGTATTAATTTATCTCCACTCTACCTCTTCGCCCTTAACAAAGACTATCTGCTTCCCACAGCTGTATACAGCCTGAAAGATTCGCCACTTGGTTTTGTGCGTCTCAGAGAAAACAAACTTAACACTCATAACTATAAGGTATTCCTCTCCTGTGATGGGATATGAGCATTTCACCTCCACGCTGTGTGCTTCTTTAAGCGCCGCACGAAAATGACCAAAGAGGACTGGATCATCAAACGAATCCTCTATTAGCTTTTCACTAAAAAGAGGTGGGATCTCTAAACGACTGACTAGTGCATTAGGCAATGGACAACTCCCAAGCAATATAGTAAGCCAAGCATCCATAGAATAAAGCTTAATGGCCATTTTATCACTATTTTCACCTATCACATCTACTCCCAGCTTCCCCTCCATCTGAATCTGAATATTACGTAGCACGACAATCTCCTTTCACGTATCAAAACTGTATTTGCAAAGAACCCCAAACTCAAGCTACTATAGCCAAATCAATTTTTTTAGCAAATAATATACATTAGATGGCTAAGATATGCGCAATATGTGGGAAGCACAAATCCGTCGGTAATCACCGTAAGCTTCTTCGTGGACACCGTAATATAACGGGAAAACGAACTTTTAAGCCTAATCTACAGAAATCTACACATGAGGGTAAGAGAGTATTAGCTTGCACGAAGTGTATTAAAACCAAAAATAAGAATAAATAAGGTTAAAACGGTTGGGTGTTAGAGAACCTCTAAATGAGGTTTTTTTGTATTTAGATATAAAAAAAGGAGTGTCTTTTTTAGATACTCCTGTGGTTAATGCGTCGCTTATTTAAAATTCGCGTTCTATTATGTCATAACCATTCATAGGTGGCGACGCAATAATTGCTATGCGAGTGCCACTACTAGGGCTACCAAGGTTGTACACATGATAGGGTGGAATTTTTACGATATTTCCGGCTGATAATGTCCGTATCTCAAACTCGCCTAAAGAGCTGTCCGACATGCCTACACTAGAAGTTGTAAGTTTTACTTTTCCTTCTAACACCAAGATCATGACAACCCTCTGTGTGTGATAAACATTTGGACCACCTTTATCAAGTGAGTCCTTGAAACATATAGCTTGAAAACTGACACCGTGCTCAAACGCGCCTAAATTAGAAGCAAATTCAACCTGCTGGTTATTCGTCATCGATTCACAGGTCACAGCTTCTAGAGGAGGAAACAGGTGATCGTAGAGATCCAGAATTGCCGGAAAAACATCTTCACTGAGTAGTCGCTCTCTGTCGAATGCCTGAAACCCTATCCCCTGCTCATATTCTTGTGCGTCTAATCCTGCACTTGCTTGAGTCAGTTCATGCTCGGTAAGTTCTACTGTGAACGTGTAGCCAAACATGTGACAAGGCGTGTTTTGTGGCTCTTGAGCTCGATCTTTCCAAAGGTAGTCCATTATAGCTACCAATTCTAAGCGATAAGATGGGAGCAAGAACTTCGTCTCACGGGAAAAGTTTCTTATGGCGGCGTATTTGGGAGTTTCATAGACCATCATTCCACCGCCAGTCCACCACCAACCTGTCATCGGTTTGGATTTTCGACGGGCTAAATATATTAGCCGCTTCTTGCGATTAATCGGGACAATGTCCGCACAGGCAGGGACGAAGCGTTGAAGCGCCTTTCCGTATTCTTCGTCCGAAAGACGGATTGTCCTCACCTTATTTCGGTCAACCTGACAATAGCTTTCCTGTAATAATGTTTTCAAAGTACACCTTCCTTATCTGAATTGGGACTGACTTACCATTCCTGAACTAACAGTTATAGATAGCATGGTCTTTATGCTGTGACAAGGTTACAGCTACCTCTCATGTTATACTGATAAAACTATGACAAAAATTAGTATAGATAAGGAATCAGACGCACCTTTCGGGTGGCAGTTTGTGGTTAGCGTGGTCTCTACCACCAGCACGACAGAACACACCGTGGCTGTGGCAAAAGAAGATTGGAAATCTCTTACCGAAGAAAAGGTTACTCCTCAAGAGTTAATTACAAAGTCTTTTGAGTTCTTGTTAGGGCGGGAGTCGAATGAATCTATTTTAAGAAATTTTAATATCACAGATATTACACGTTACTACCCTGACTTCCCAGGAGAGCTTAAGAAGATACTTTCAACTTAAAGCTATTGACTTCATTGTTGTCATGAGAGATTATCCGATCATTGAGTTATGTTTGAATACAAAATATTAAAGAAATCTAAGTTGAGTTCAGCTAGGCTCGGCATATTAAAAACATCGCACGGTGAAATAGAGACACCGGCTTTTGTGCCCGTGGCTACGCAGGCTACTGTGAAGACATTGACCAGCGATGAGGTAGAGGAAGCTGGTAGCCAAATATTGATTTCTAATACTTTTCATCTACATCTTAAACCAGGGGAAGATATTGTTGAGATGAATGGTAAATTGCATAAGTTCATGAATTGGAAACGTCCACTCATGACTGACTCGGGTGGATTTCAGGTGTTCAGTCTTGGCTTCGGTCGCGATCATGGTGTGGGTAAAGTTTTGAAACGAAAGATAGACGAGTCGGTGCAACTGGGACAGCAACCGAATAAAGTTAAAATAACTGAGGACGGAGTATTCTTTAGATCCCCTATTGATGGCACCGAGCTTTATATTGATCCTAAGGAGTCTATTAATATCCAACAAAAACTTGGCGCTGATATTATATTCGTGTTCGACGAAGCGACGTCGCCGGTGGCTAGCGAGGAGTACACTAAGGACTCACTGAGACGCACACACGCCTGGGCTAAGCAATGTTTAGAGCATAAGACATCTAACCAAGCTCTCTTCGGTATCGTTCAAGGAGGGAAGTTTAATCACTTGCGACAGGAGTCGGCCGAGTATATTGGTTCTCTTCCTTTCGAGGGGTTTGGTATTGGTGGGGAGTACGGCGACGACAAAACCTCGATGCTGGATATTCTGGACACCGTTATGACCAATCTACCTGATGAAAAACCACGGCATCTCCTTGGAATTGGTCACATTGAAGATATGCCTCATATTGTTAAGGCAGGAGTGGACACTTTCGACTGTATAGCTCCAACCCATTACGGACGACACGGTACGGCTTTTACTAGCGAAGGGAAAGTTAACTTAAAAAGAACTAATTTCCTGACAGATTTTGAACCGGTAGATAAAAAATGTTCCTGCTTTGTGTGTCAGGATTATAAGCGTTCATATATTGCGCATTTGATTAGAGCTAAAGAAACTACCGGGATGAAGCTTTTGGCTTATCATAATTTACACTTCTTCAATAACTATATAGCTGAACTGCGAGAACAGATTAAAGAGGGGAAGATATAAGAAGGGGTAATTAGTAGTCGCACTGCCAGACAATTACTGCGTTATGAAGGTAATCTTTCTCAACTGGCCAGACTTTGGCCATGCGACAATTTTCATTAAAAAAACTACGAGGGAGAACTTCTTCTGGTCCACGTGACAGCCTATCTCCTCTAACAAATAACGCCTTGGTAATAATTAAAGGGACTTTATCTTGTTTGATCTGTCTTTCTCTTTCTTTATGATCGAACCAACCGGTTTGAAAGAATTTTATATTGGTATCCGCCATGTTTTTCCAAATCTTACGATTTGCTTCAAGGGCTACTAGTGGCGTTATTTCAAATGCGCCGTACACTTCATCTTCTTCGTTAGTATTCTTAATCACGTAGTTAACTACTTCATCCAGGGGATATATAACTGCTACTTCTGCCTGGTTGGAAGAATAGACCTTGGTATTTAAAAACCCAGAGAGTAGGAGAACGAAGATAATAACAGTGATAAAGTAGTGATTGTTTGAGAGTTTTTTTCCCAAATCCGTTATTATCCAACCCCATAATAAGGCCATCCAAACAACAAATAATTTTAAATATAAATAATAGATATCGTTCCAGGCTGTATAGAATATAGCTAAAGCAATTATTGGAATAACAACAACGGATGGTGTTTTTTTGCTGGTTGCAAGCCAGACAATTGGCGCTAATATCAGTAACCAATCACGTTGTGAAAATAGGGTGGCAATATCTCCCTTGGATAATCCTTGAATCTTGCCGAAGTGGCTTAAGATAACAAGATCATAAAATTCTTTTCCAGATACTAAATACATACCCAAACTCACCGCACCGGTTATGGCAATAAATGAAATGCTAAACTTAATTAATTCGGATTGCTTGCGTAGCCATATATACCTAGCTACCCAACCTACTACAAGAACCACGGCGTATAACTTGGACAAGACAGCCAGAGCAAAGAATGCGCCACTTAATATTGGTAGTTTTTTTTCACTCGCAACGACACCTAATAGAACTAGAGTCGCTATAATATGAACGTCAGTAACAAAATCTGTGGTGGCTAATGTGGTATAGGAGAGAATATAGACAGCTGCCCCAGATAAGGCACCCAGGCTTGATCCATAGCGACGAATGAGCCAGAAGATTAGGACAGCGTCTATGCTGGTTAGAATAATCGGTATGTAAACAAAGCTCTGCCAGCTAAATCCGAATATTGAGCCGTATGCAGCTAGTAAGTACAAGATAAAAGGTGGGGACGAATAAAAAAAATCTTGGTAGGGGACTAATCCTTGACTGATTAATTGTGATAGAAACAGATATATATTCCCATCGGAGAATCGCGGCGATAGATAGCCGAACTTAGCTACGACAAATAGACCTATAACCAAGACTAGCCCGTATATGGTCCAGGGTATTCCCCTATCACGTACTTTCATAAATTATATTATATAGTATCAACTCGCCTAATATAGAATAGCCACAATATTTATACGATTGTGGCTAAGCTACGTGGTGTTGTTTTTAGTTTTTTCTATTTACCCCAATTTGGATCATGTAATACCTTGTCCATGACATTCTGATAGTCGTGTAGCTCTTCTTCGTTAAACCATAGTGGAATTTCACGTTCGGCTTCTTCTACTTCTCCGGATGCATGCATTAAGTTACGCACTGAACGGCCTTCTTGATCTGCCTGTGAAAAGTCATCAATTGATAGATCACCTCTTATGGTTCCAATATCTGCTGACAATGGGTTTGTTCCACCAACTAGATTTCTAACGGTTTGTACAGCTGTGTTGCCTTGTAATACAAAAGCTAATACTGGTCCGGTAGAAATATATTTCATGTTAGATTTTCTCACTCTTTGCCCAATCTCAAGTGCAGTCTCTTTGATTTCCACTCCCTTGGATTTTGCATTTTCTAAAGCCTTCTCACCAACGCCAGTTAGGTACTCTTCATCATCTGCATAATGCTCTCCGACTAAATCTTCATTAGCCCAAGTTAATTTCATTCCCACTATTTTTAACCCTGCTTGTTCAAAGCGCTTAAGAACTTCTCCGATTAAGCCTCTTTGTACTCCGTCCGGTTTAATTATTACCAATGTTTTTTCAATTGCCATATCTGTTATGTTACTGAATTAATAACTGATTTTAAAATATATATTAGATCAATACAACCCCTTTTAGTGTACTCCACTGTATTTGTAGTTAAAAAGACCTTTGACAGTACAGGCTGTTGGCTCTAGGCTCCTTGGATTCCAAAAAGATAGAAGTGCGAGAAGTTGGTGACGTCACAGTGGTGAGCTTTAAAGACAGTCGTGTCGAGAAGGCTAAGCCAATAAAAGAGGACTTTTTAGCGCTATTGAAGGACGGTAAAAGAGAAAAATTCCTGGTGAGCTTTGCGAATGTAAGCCTCCTTTCAGCTGGAGTCTTGGCGGTGCTAATAACATTTGATAAGGAATTAAAAAGTAGGAAGCGCCTACTTAGGCTTTGCAGCTTACTACCAGAAATTTACGACGTTTTTAGCCTAACTCGTCTGGATAGGCTTTTTATGATTAAACACGATGAAGCTGAAGGTTTAGCAAGCTTCTAGTATAAAGACAAAGTCTTCCTGCAAACGGAATACCTGAGCGTAACCTTACTAATTTTGTAGGGTTTTTTTATTGTACTAGCCACTCCTTGTTTACGAATGCAAATTGTATAGCTCCTTGCTCGTCGGTTCGCCACAAGGGAATATCTCCTAGCCTATCCAGCACCTCTTTTCTGGGGTGACCAAACTTATTGTCCGCACCGACAGAAATTACCGCAGCTCGCGGAGACACTGCCCTCAAAAGTTGTTCATGCGTTGAAGAGTTACTGCCGTGGTGACTTACTTTTAGAAGATCTGCTTTTAGTAACTCTGACTTTGTGTTGCTCACCAATATATTCTCTGCTCTTTTTTCTGCATCTCCTGCTAGCATCAACGACATACATGATTCTTCTGCAGGACAATAATCTACTCGTGTTATAACTGAGCCGTTATTAATGTTTGCTTTAGTGGCTGCTTTTGCCTCTGTAGAATCAAGCGGGCCAAGAAAGCTAAATTGCATATCCCCTACCGTTAACTTTTGCCCAGCTGAAGAGAACCGATATGGAATATTAAGCTTAATGATCCTCTCTAGCCACTTCTCCTGCATTAATGTGGGTGCACTAATTTTTGGTATAAGGATGAATCCCACGTTGTATCTATCCAGCACATGTATGAGACCTTCCATGTGATCACTTTGTGGATGAGATAGTATGACCACTTCGATTGTCCTATCAAAATATGGCATCTGTTTTCCTAGCTCTGATAGCACTTTCATACCCGGACCTCCGTCGACTAACACTTGCATATTCGAGTCCTGAAACATGATTGAGTCTCCCTGTCCGACATCTAGAAAAACAATTTTTTGAGTTGGAATGTCGTTATTGAGTATGGTGGCAATCCCTATTAATACCAGTAACAATAAGCGGATCATTTTTTTAGTATACTCAGTTTTGTGTTCAGTGTTTTATGTGTGCTTGTTTTACTACCCCCAAACCTCCAACCAACTTCTTTTTTGACGCCAAAGTATAACGATCAGCATTAATCCAATAAGCAAGTAGTAAAGAGTAATTAGTTTAAGAGATATAGAAACATCTTCGTAATAGGTGCCCGGCAGGAGAGACAACTTTCTTGTTATGAATAATAGCCACTCAATACACAGGTGAGCTAATCCGCCAATAATTACTGCACCCGGGAGCCAAATAAACGATATGACCATAGCTCCTATTACCGTCCATAACAGTACGGGAACTATTGGTACGACTAATAAGTTTGCTAGTAAACCAATTAGAGATATGGTGCCAAAATGATAAGCCACCAGTGGCCACGTAAATAGAGTGGCTCCCATAGACACTAAGAGAAGACGGAAAACCCAAATAAGTACTCCCTTCTTTCTGCGATCTTCTTTGACTGTGAACAATAAAAGAAAGATACCCGTTACGGCACTCACTGAAAGTTGAAAGCCGACATCGAGTATGACCTGAGGATTAATACTTATCAGTGTGGCTACTGTTAAGATGAGTACTGTTGGGAAACTAATAAGTTTATTGAGTCTAAAGAACACAAGGGTGATGGAAACAAACGACGCCGCCCTTATGGCAGACATTGGAAACCCTATAAACACCACGTAGAGCCACAACACTCCAGTTATTAAGCCTGTCCGCCCCCATGGTCGCAAAGGTAAATTAGATACAACGACGAGTATTAAGCCGGCTATAATAGCAACATGCAAACCGGAAATAGCTAAAATATGGCTAACCCCGGTCGCACGAAACTGTTGCACAATACTTTCCGGTATCCTTCCTTTTTCTGCCAACAACATGGCGGACACAATGCTCGCGTCTGGTTCGACGAACAACTTTTGCACTCGATTGCGTAATATCATGTTCAACTTTTGTACCTGCTTACTTACCCAACGAATATTTTCAGTGTTCATTATGTTAACTTCTACTTCTGGATAACGCCATGTATACGAAATACCTCGACGCTCTAGGTAGCTGGCATATCCTTCTGAGTAATCTCTTATATCTTCTAATGATTGTACTGACCCCCGACTTATTACTACTTCATCTCCTTTGTACACATCTAAAAAGGGGCTGGCGGACACTAACACTACACACTGCTGAATCTTTACCTCGAATTGAGTCTGACTAGCCCGCATATCTGGTTTACTTACAACCACACCCGTCTGTTGGAAGCTAAAATTACAATAGTTTAACTCCACCTGACTGTCTGAGGCACCGTAGACTAACCCAAGGAATAACAATATAGGTAGGGTTACAGTTTGATGAGCACCTCTTTTTGTGTGCCAAGCTATAAACCCGAGCACTAGGACACAGACAAACAACCACCTATTTCCAACATCCACGACACCCAGAATACAACCAAATACCCAAGCTATTATGAAAAATAATAGAAATTGGCGCATATATTAATAATACCCGCTTTAGCGGGTATTAGGATTTTACTATTAGCTATATATTCATTCGCCTCGTTTTCTGGCTTCTTTCTGCTCTCGCATTTTACGACGAATGAATGTTGGCACATCAAGATCTTCCTCTTCCTTCGCTGGCTCTTGTTGTTGCGCTGGCTGTTGACTTGGTGTTTGTGGGTAAACTAATGAATGCGCTTCAGTTGCCTGTGGAGTTGGTTCTACTGGGCGCACTTCAGGCGCTGGCGCCTGGGGTGCAGCAGCTGCACTTATTGGTGGTGTAAACTGCGCCGACCCGCTGTATCTTTCTTTTTGTTGACGCACTACCTCAGGCTTATCAAAACCAGTTGCTACCACAGTAATCTTCATTTCACCTTCAGCTACTTCTTCTGTGTCTATTACGGCCCCAAAGATTACTTTTGCATGAGGGTCAGCATTCTCAGTGATTACTCTTGCTGCCTCTTCAACTTCAAACATACGGAGATCATCACCGGCTGTAATATTGAACACGATACCGCGCGCTCCATCAATAGTTACATCCATCATAGGGCTTTCAATGGCAGCTCTAGCTGCTTCTACTGCTCTATTCTCGCCTTCAGCTCTACCAATACCCATTAAGGCTGAGCCTGCGTTTTGCACGATTGCTTTAATATCTGCGAAGTCAACGTTCACCATGCCGTGCTGGGTTATAAGGTCTGAAATACCTTGTACGCCTTGTCGTAATACATCATCTACCACTTTAAATGCGTCTAGAAGGCTTGTCTTTTTATCTATTATTTGCAGTAATCGGTCATTTGGAATTACCACAGAAGCGTCTACTCGATCAGTTAGTTCTGCAATTGCTTCTTCTGCCAACGTCATTCTTTGTTGTCCCTCAAACGAAAATGGTCTTGTGACTACGGCTACTGTTAGTGCTCCTGTCTCTTTGGCAATCTCAGCAATTAAAGGACCTGCTCCGGAACCTGTTCCTCCACCAAACCCACAGGTTACGAACACCATATCTGATCCTTTTAGTAGTTCATGAATATCTTCCCTGCTCTCTTCAGCTGCTTGTTGTCCTACATTAGGGTCCATTCCGGCTCCGAGTCCACGGGTTAACGCTTGTCCAATATGAAGTTTTGTTGGTGCTCCTGAATAATGCAGTGCTTGAGCGTCTGTATTAATAGCTATAAACTCCACTCCCTTAATTTTAGCTTCCATCATTCGATTTAAAGCAGAGTTTCCGGAACCACCTACACCGACTACTTTGATATTCGCTACGTTTTCAATTGTTGGCTTTTTTAAAGGCATCATGAACAGCGTAATGCATCGCCAAACATTGTCAACAAACATAACGTACACTATTTGTGTACAACTGCACTTTTAATGACTATATTTCTTATTCGCCAGGGTAATATTCCCGTATTTTATTGTAGCCTCTAGCACTCCTAATATCTGAAAGTGAAGACGATTACGGCATGAACGACTTCAGCCATCCTCTGACTTTTCCTACTGTTGCTTTGATATCAGGTGCGTGGATAGCGGATCTTTGGCTGGCTGTTTTATCCTGCTCTAGCGACCATAAAATTAAACCAAGCACTACCGCATAGCCTGGCTTATTAATCTGCTCCGTGATTCCTTCGAAAGATTGAATGGTCCCAATACGAGCCGGTAATCTGAGCTTCTTCTTTGCTAGCTCTACTACTCCAGGCAGATTAGCTCCGCCTCCGGTAAAAATTATACCTGCTGGTAGTAGCCCGGATCGGCCAATACTTTTAAGTTCTTTATCTACAAATGAGTATATTTCATCAAGTCTAGCGCTAATTATATCTGCCACTTCTTTTCGCGAGACTGTTTCTTTTTCATCATCGGCTTCAACTACTATTGTTTCCTGTTTTTTCACTGTATCAGGTAATGCTGTCCCATATTGTTTTTTCATTTCATCGGCGACATCAATTGATGTTCGAAGGCCGATAGCAATGTCGTTTGTAATATGCGCAGACCCAAGCGGCAAAACAGCTGTGTGTAAAAGCATATTTTCTTCGTAAACAATCATACTGCTCGTACCGGCGCCAAGCTCAACTAAGACTACACCTAAATCTTTTTGCTTTTTATCTAAAACTGCTGTGGCAGCTGCAAGTGGTGAAAAAATAAAGTCTTCAATATGGACACCCGACTGGTTTATAACCTTGGTTATATTTTTAATAAAAGGAGTCGAGCCATCTATCATGTGGGTTTCTACTTCTAAGCGTACCCCTGTCATGCCAGCTGGATCTTTAATATGATCATGCCCATCAACTACGAAATTCTGTGGCAAAACGTGCAATATCTCTCGATTACTAGGGAGAGACACTGCCTGCGCAGCATTAATGACGCGATCTACATCTTCTGTTGTTATTTCTCCATCAACTCGACTTACAGCAATAACACCTCTAGAGTTTTGAGAGGATATGTGGGAACCGTTAATACTTACATAGGCTCGGTCTATTGGTACACCAGCTACACGCTCTGCAATATCTAAGGCTTTACTAATACTACGCACGGCATCATCGACATCATTCACAACTCCTTTTTGCATGCCTTCCATATCTGCCTTACCCACGCCCAAGACCGTCGGTGTTTCTTTACTGCTGTCCACTTGGACTACAGCAACTCTTACACTAGACGAACCTAAATCTATTCCTGTTATATGTGAAGACTGCGCCATATCTATCTATTCTTTAAGGAAATGCTACCCCTAGTCAAGGCTAGCCAATTAACAACAAGATGATTCGCGGCAAAAAAATCAGCAAACCAATCATTACTGCTGCGCCGCTAGCAAACATTACTGCACCAGCTGTAATGTCTTTTATAATCCGAACGGCATCATTATACTGAGGCTCCACTATATTTGAAAAATATTCTACTGCAGTATTAACCATCTCAAGAGACACTATCAAGGTTGCCGTTAATATTATTATTGCCATTTCAGCAAATGTCACCTGTAGTAAAAATGTACCGATTAGCGCCAGTACATATACAATGATTTGAATTTTTAAATTCTTTTCTGTTCTGAAAGCTAAGACAATTCCGCTCCATGCGTGCCTGGACGACTCACTAAATGTTGCACTCTTGTGCCAACCTCTGGGAATATTATCTTTATTAACCTCTTGCTTCATACCGACAGAATAACATAAACAATCGCCTCGTTATACCCTCCCCTCGCTCAATTATAATCTTAGATTATTATGTCTTAAAGATTTATTTGTTTAAAATCTGCTTTACCTAGAAATTCGAGTTCGGCCTGTCTCATTTTTTTCTCGCCTACATCATCTGTGTGATCCATACCAACAACGTGTAAAAAAGCATGAGCAAGCAATATTGCAACGTACTCCTCCATGCTAATATTTCTCTGTTTTGCCTCTTCTTGCGCCAGCGATAAACACAAACTTATATCATGTTCATCCTCTTCGTAAGAGAACGTCAGAACATTAGTTGCCTTGTTCTTTTTTCTATACTTCCGATTTAATTCCTGCGCTTGTTCTTGGGTCACCTCTTGTACCGTCACAGTGTGTTCAACATAATTATGAGCTTCGGCTATAAGCTGCCAGAGGTTTGTAATTTTTTCCTTATTTATATGTATACTTTCACTTTGTATATTTAATCCCATCACCTGTATTTGTCATAAAGAATTAATTGATATATTAAAATTCGCCTTTCCCAACTATATATATTTTCCTGCCAACGCTACAGCTTATCTCCGGGTGACGGTATAAGAGGATTGTATCCATTTTGCATTTCGTCTCCATCACTATACCCATCACCATCTGTGTCTGGATTATAAGGATCGGTGCCAAATTCTTTTTCATCTGGATCTGCAAAGCCGTCGTTATCTGAATCTAGCTTACCTGGACCCATAGGATCAAAACCAGCTCTTACTTCATCACCATCGTTATAACCATCCTCATCTGTATCCGCTACATTTTCATCAGTTCTATAAAACCTTTCTTCATCTGCGGTTAATCCGTCTTGGTCTATATCTAAAGATCCATTATCGCTAACCGTAGCTTCTCCAGTCGCAGTTGGTTGCTCATCTTCCCGTGCTGGCTCTGTGAACTCCATCAAATCAATTGTTTCCTCTTGTTGAATACTCTCTTCTGTTATCTCTGTATCCGTAGACTGCTCCGCTACATCTTCGTCACTCTGTCCAAAATTAGACATGACGAACCTTGCCACCGCAAAACCTATCGCCACTAGAAGTAGCAGTATGACGACTCCTCCAATTATTACTGCCCATTTTCTTTTATTTTTTCTTGGTAGTTCCGGCTGACGAAAAGCGGCTGGAGGAATTGGCTTACCTCCCATGGAGCCTGCGGTCGACGCTTGTCCACCAGGATTCCCTATACTAATACTGGGGGCACTAATACCAGCGACGTCTGCTGCTTTAGGTGTGCTCTTTTTTCCTACTGCTGTGCCAATCGACGGCTTACTGTCTTGTTTTTCTTTCGAAGTTGCCATGAAAGGATCCGGTGCATCAAGGCCACCACCAGGTACATTATTGGTAATCTCCTGACTAACTGGTGGAGACTGCTTGGGAGTGGAGGGTGTTTCAATCGAACCACCAGTTACTTGCGATGCTTGCGGAATTACTGGTGGCACATCTCGTTTATTATCTCCCTTTGGGGTTGCACCTACTCCTGAAGACTCCCCAACTCCAGTCGGCTTGTCTTCATCTGAAGAGGATAAGGGTAAATTTGGTGGCGGTACTCCCTGTGCATTCATGCGTGCATTATACAACACTGCAGCTCTATACTGCAATTAATCAATCACTATATTGCCTTGAACTATTATCTGCGGCGATTATTTTTTTTGTGCTGTGGCGCTGCGTACTCATCTATTTCGCCCAACTTAATTAATCGCTCTCGCTCAACTTGAATACCCGCTTTTCGTATTGCGTCTTCTTTCATTTCTCTTCTTCCTTTTTTACGCATATGAAAACGAATTTTTCTAGCTTGCAGCAATACTCCACTATGTTGCACTTTGCGACTAAAACGTCGCATCAGGCCATCTGTGCTCTCGTTATCACGCTTTCTAACTTCAACCATATCTTATTACTTCGGAAATATCCGAAGGTTTTTTTACACCTCCCAGCAAATATATAAAAAACTAAATCCATGCGTAAGCTTGCCATACGAATTACGCTCCGTCAATACTACCTACTATAGCAACTAGTGTTACAGTCCAAAAAGGTTAAAGAAACCAGTTAATATTGGTGCCGCACCCCAAGATACTCCAAATACTTCATAGACTAAGAAGTAAACAATAAAATACGAGAAGGCTACTATCATGAGGCCAACTATTCCTCTCCGTATAGTTAATTTGGCGTTATTAAGCTCCGTTTCAGGAGAATCGGATGTGTAGTGCATTATAAACCTAAGGCCTCCCCAGATCATTACCGCAATAGCTAAGGCTGCTGCGGTACCTATAAGCCAGTTGTAAATCATAACCGGTAAAGATAGTAACTGCTCAAAAGTGCATTGATCAGCAATCATGGGCACCCATTCACCATCTATATAAGTCGAACTTGGCTTTGGATTGCATGGCACAAAAGGAGTAGGGATAGCAGGAGGAACCGCCTGATAAGCAACCGCCGGCCACAATATACCCGTAAGGATAATAGCTACGAGCCATTTACTTGAAGATGCTTTAATGGTTTTAAAGCTAGACATAATCACATTATACACTGCCACTACTGACGACCAAGCGGTCCCAGTTTCTCTCCTCCTAGTATATGCCAATGGAGGTGCTTGACTACCTGTCCCGCATTACTACCCACGTTAGTTGTTACTCTATACCCACCTTCACTTAGCCCCAGTTTATTAGCTACCAAGGTAGCCTCATGAATTAGAGCACCCATTAACTCTTGATCTTCCTCGGTTGCGTCTTTAATAGAGATGATGTGTTTTTTAGGTATGCCCACAACATGGACTGCAGCCTTAGGGGATATGTCGTGAAAGAACATTGCGTTATCACTTTCATAAACAATCTCCGCATTAGTCTTCTTATGTGCTATTGCGCAAAAGATGCAATCTTGCACTGCTTCGTTTTCATCGCTACTCATGCTGCTTAGTATACCAAAACCTAGGCGTTAGCCCCACAGTAAAAATACTATGCTGCTACTATATTCAGTCTCTTGTTAAGTTCTGCTATTAGAGTGTCTTGCGATACCACTTCTTGCATCCCACTCTCCAGGTTTCGTAAGATGACCGTTTTGTCTAGAACTTCCTTTTGTCCGATTACAACAATCCACTTCACTTTTAATCGTTCGGCTAACTTAAGCTGTGGTTGCATCCCGTCTCTGTCTACGCTTGCTGCGAATCTAATTTGTGCTTGCTGAAGATCACGCATAGTGCGTAACGCTATCAATTTGGCTGATTCGCCAAGTTGAGCAACAAATACTTGAGGTTCATCGGTAAGGGTAAGCTCAATGCTTTCCGCTTTTACTTGTTCAATGATTCGTTCAATTCCATGCGATGCACCCACGGATGATATACGTCTGCCACCTAGCTCTTTAACTAAACCATTATACCTACCGCCTCCGCCAAGACTACCTTGCTGTCCTGCGTCAGAACCTTCATCACCGGCAACTACCTGCGGTACTATTTCCCAAACTGTATGCGTGTAATAATCTAACCCTCTTACTAATGACGGAACAACTTCATACGGAACTTCTAATCCATCCAGCAACTTCGTTACAGCTTCAAAGTGTTTCTTTGCGTCATCGGATAAATGGTCAATTATACTTGGGGCCGTATTTGCCAACTGTTGGCACTTCTCCTGTTTACAATCTAGTACTCTCAAAGGGTTACTGGTAAGGCGTTGCTTACAGTTTTGACACATCTTTGATCTGTTACGACGATAATGATCTTTAAGTAACTTAATATACGCTTTCCTATCACCGGGTTCCCCTAGACTGTTAACATGGAATTTGTAATGCTCGAGTCCTAATTGCTGCAAAAAAACATGCTCAATGTACATTAACTCTGCTTCAGTAGCCGGAGAATTTGAACCAAAAACTTCAAATCCAAATTGGTGATGCTGTCGATACCGACCTTTTTGTGGTCGATCATAACGGAAGAAAGCTCCGGTATAGAAAAGCTTTACTGGTTTAGGACGGCTACGCAGACCATTTTCAATGAAGGCACGAACAACTGGTGCTGTTCCTTCCGGTCTTAGACTGTACTGTCCACCTCTACCTCTTGACTTCAACTCAAATAATTCCTTGGAAACAATATCTGTGTCTTCACCCATAGCTCGCGTAAACAATGCTGTTTCTTCCACTAGCGGCGTATCAATCCTGTGGTAATCCCAGCCTCGGGCTACGGTTTTTGCGGTTTCAATAACATACTCCCAATACTTTTGCTCTTGCGGCAAAATATCTTTCATTCCCCGAGGAGCCCTGAAAGGTAGACCAGTATCAGCTTTTTTCTTTTTTTTGCTAGTACTAGCTACAACTTTTTTTGCCACACCTTTATTATTCTTGCCTTTGTTGTTTGCCATATGTGTTATAAGTTATTGTTCAAAAAAATACGCTTCTAAGACCTAAATGTCAAAACTATATTACGACGCCCCATAAAGCTACAAGGAAATGAAGCCTAGACGCGTAAAATCTATTACACCTATCCTGCTAAAAGGAAAAGCTCTTATCCAAGCTCGACCAACAATATCTTCTTTAGTTAAAACGCCCCATGACCGCGAATCAGAGCTGGCCATTCTATTGTCTCCCAATACGAAGAACTCTCCTTCACCCAGTTCAAATGTTGATTGCCCGCCAGTTCTCACGCTCTCGGATAAGTATTGCGATTCATCAAGTAGCACCCCTTGCGGGAAATCTTCGTTTTTCATAATAACGCCACCCTCACTAATACGCATTGTCTCTCCAGGTAATCCAATTACTCTTTTTATGAAAAACTGTGATCTATTATTTGGAAAACGGAAAACGATTACTTCGCCACGCTTTACGTCTCGCAAGTAGTATGACAGTTCATCAATAACAAGATACTCTCCATCGTAAAAATTTGGCTCCATACTTGCCCCCCTAACAAAGAAAGGCTGCACCAAGAAATATCTAATCGGCACTATTATTAGCATGGCTAGCAAGAATACCTTGATGAGTTCCCAAAAGAACTTACCCACGATCATTACTGCTCGGGGGTTCTTTTTCTCTACCTGATCCACACTATTTTCTTCTTCCATGAGTCTCTAAAAATTATAATGTATAGCTTAAAAACTATACAATGGCTGCTTTGAGAATTTAGTATACGATACCTGCTGACTATTGTATACCATGGACCTTTAAAGATGGTAATGTGATGTTATACTAACCAGCCTTGCTCATCTTGACATTCTCGTTTAGCATAGCTGCATATTATTCTATATAGCAATACGTTTAAAATAATGCCAAATAATAAGTCTAAAGCACAAAAAAGAGCAGTTTGGGCCATCCAGCGCCGATACGGTATTGAGCAGAAAAAGGCCCGTAGTGAGTCTACTAGCAGTAACGCTCCTCTTGGACAGCGTGCAAACAATAATGGAGGACCTCAACCTACTAGGAAGATTACCCCTTCACGCAAGAAAAAGTCCTGGTTAAAAAGAATTTTAGTATTAGTAGTTCTCCTTATAATAATCGGAGTTGGTGTTTTCGGATATAAGATAATCGCTGCCAGTGACAAAATAACAGTTACAGATAGATCTATCCTGGGACAACTTAGGGATTTGTTTACAAGTCAGGACAGCATGCTAGCTGGTGAAAACGAAGGCCGCATAAACGTTATGTTAATAGCTGTGGGTGGCGAAGGTCACAAAGGAAAAGATTTGGCAGACACAATAATGATGGCCAGTATCGATCCGTACACAAACAAGGCTGCTCTACTTTCTGTTCCTCGTGATCTTTATGTGCAGGTTCCAGACCGCGAATATTTTAGCAAGATAAATGCAGTTCATGCATACGGTGAATCTCAAAAAACGGATAATGGCCCACTAGTACTGAGTACACTACTTGAAGAGATTACAGGGCAACCAATCCACTATTATATACGGGTTGATTTCGTCGCATTTAAAAATGTTATCGATGCTATTGGTGGTATAAACGTAACGATAGATAATTCATTTTTTGATTATTGGCATAAAATTTCATTTCCAGCCGGTACTGAAAAAATGAATGGTGAAAGATCGTTAGCCTATGTGCGAGCCCGATATATTGAAGGCCCAGAGGGCGGTGACTTTAAACGAGCAGCTCGTCAGCAACAAGCGCTGATGGCAGTGCGAGAGAAAGTATTTTCTGTCCAAACCGCACTTGATTTTACAAAGCTTAATAGCATCTTGAATTCTTTATCGGATAACATAAGAACGGATATGCAGCTTTGGGAAATGAAACGTTTCTATGAATTAGCACGCATAACAGAACCTAGCCAGGTTCACTCAGCAGTTCTTACCTCAGGCTCTAAAGGCGTGCTTGTAGGTGGCACTGAGATTCTTGGCGGCGTACCAGCCTCTATACTGAAACCTCGCACAGGAAACTATGCAGAGATACAAACAATTGCCACAAATCTTTTAAATCAGGAAGAGGACGGCCAACCACAGATTAAAGCTTCTCCTGTCAAAAAACCGGCGTCACCGACACCTACCCCTACGCCCGAAGAGACCACGTTACCTACTGTAGAGGTTCGTAACGGTACAAGTATAACAGGTTTAGCTAAACAGGTTGCCAATGACATGTCTAATAAGGAGTATGAAATTATTACAGTCGGTAACGCTAGCTCAAACAACACTAGCGAAACAACAGCCTACTATTTCAGCGATGAGCAAAAACAGGGCGCAGACGATCTAGCTAATACTTTTAGTTACAAAACAGCCGCGCAGCCACCAGAGGCAGAAGCTAGTACGACTGCAGACATCCTCGTAATTTTAGGTCAGGACCAGAAATAGTTTTTAGGGCGAAGCTACCGGTTAATTTACGAAGTCATTAATAAGGGTATTAGCACTTTCTTGTTGCGCCTCAAGTTCGGATAGTTCTGTAGTTGTAAATTTACCTAAGACAAAATCTTTTACTTCCATACCTTCTGGGGGCCTACCAATTCCTAACCTTAAGCGCTGAATATCTTGTGTGCCGAGCACATCATAGATAGACCGTATGCCGTTGTGCCCCTTGGCACTACCGCCCAATACTAACTGAACTTCGCCTAAGGGAAGTTCGATATCGTCATGTGCAATAAGAATATTATTCATCTCTATGTCCGTGAATTTCAAGGCATCCTGCAAAACATTTCCAGATACATTCATTTGTTGAGTGGGGGCAACTATCTTAACGTTGGATCTTACTTCGGTTTGTAGCCCCCAAGCGCGTACCACATTTAAACCTAGGTTGTGACGTGTGCGCTCATATTCTTTACCAGGGTTTCCTAATCCAAAAATAATTTTATTCATATTATTTATACTAAACAATGTCGCGCCAGAACGATACCTTCATTATCCTTATTTTTGTGAGATATAAAAAAAGGGTTCGCTAGGTTTCTTCGAGGTTGGAACCGGGAAAAAAGATCTAGCGAACCCGACTTGCGAGGTAAACACGTGGGTTTCCCTCGAGGGTTCCAAAGAAAAAAGAACAAAATTCAGCAATCAGTGGTTAAAACTATACCAATAATGAATGTTTTATGCAAAAAAAAGCTACTCAGATCCTGTGAGAATGCGTATGGAATATATAATGCCAAACACAGGATCTAAGTAGCAACGGACGAAAAGAGCTTCCTTGTGAAATTTCACGTCTCCTATCTCCTACGTTGAACCCTCGAGGACAATGCTTGGTGGGTGGTGTTTAGTTACCCATTGCATGCATCCTCCTCCAAAAAAGAAACTAAGAGTTAAAACGTCCATGTAATAAAAAAGTACAAAAATCCATTCGCTAAGCAGGATAGTACCATAACAGTCTAATGTCAAGCCCAATTGAGTAATTAAGCGCTAATTGAACTATTGTTTCTTTTATTGTTTTTGACTTTCCTGATCACTGGAGTCAGCCCCGGACCAGGCTAGATTAAACAAACTTTGCATCATATCTGCCATGGGCTTGCTCTCTACTACAACTCCCATTAACTTTCCAGTGAATGTTCCTATTGCTATTCGGTCTCCATAAATTGTCATGCCACTTGAGCCCGGAAAATTATCTGGGGCGACATACCTTCGTTCAGAAAGCTTATTATCCAGAGGACTTCCATGAAAAAATAGTTCTTTAACCTTTTCGGATCTGGTAGTAAAAATAGTTCTAGCCTTTATTCCTTTAGACAATCTCTGAGACAAAAAAGTATCATGATCTTGAGGGAAAACAGCGTGAAGGTGCTCAGCGGGGGTAAAATTGCAAATCACGTCTCCTGGCTTGGAATACATAATTATCTCTTGTCTCATTGCATGTATACCTTCTCTGCCGCTATAAAACCTTACTGACGGTTTGCCACCAGCAGCTTTCATTAAGATTTGTAGCTCTGGTAGGATTTGTTCCAGTTCTTGCTGTTTTTCATCAATTACTTCTCTGTCTTTTTCTAATAACCTCATTAACTGTCTAGGTGGTTCGGCGGAATACAATGTTTTCTTCTCATCTTTAAAATGCGTTACTAGCCCTTGGTGCTGCAATGCTTCCAAAACTACGTATGTAGTAGCTCGCACTACTTTTGCTTTTCTGGCAATCTGCTGTACAGGAGATGGACCAAGCTGCAAACAAGCTACGTAGACAGCAGCTTCCTTGTCTTTTAGACCTAACTTTTTGAGTTCTTTTTCAAATACCATAGAATAACAACCGGAACGTAACTTAATAATGGATCTAAGTCAATGATAACAACATCACATAATAAGCCTGGTATATCAAGTGTGCTAACAAAACCCTTGCATACTTTTTACGACTATTTGAAGGTTGAAAATACAGAAGATAGTCCTATCAAGCTAAAACTTAAACCTGAGGAATTATTGCTATTGTCAGCCACTTTTAATAATTTTAGCAACCAAAAACTACTAATAACTAAGGATTCAATAAGGTCTAGTGAGATAGTTGCTAATCATCTAAATCACGTAGCAAGTCAGCAAAATGCCAATGAAACCTGGCATTTGCTTTCAGGACACTTATCTGACCATGAAATTAGCGGAGACGTGTCTACTGACCTAAGCAGCGCTATTCACCACCTTATTTTAGAAAATGAGGGGCATCATTTTGTTTTACCGGCTTCACTGATTGATATGACCTTCCCAGATCCTAATAAATACAAGGAAAATACTATGGCGCTGCATGTGAATGAAAAAGTTTCCCTTACTATTTTAGTGAGACAACTCGCGAAACTTGGTTATCTGCGGGTAAGCTCGTCGATACAGTCCGGCACCATGCGTATACAAGGTGATCAAATAGATATTAAACACCCGACGCATACTGGCTTCTTTACTGTGAATCTGCATGGCTCCCACATTGAAAAAATTGAATACCACACGGAAACGAAAAACCATTTAGTTAAATCTCTACGCCTGCCGCCCGTTTCATTCCCCGTGCTAGATAAGACTATAAGTGAGTTTACGAACGAGATGACAGTAATACAACCAGCTCACTTAGATCTTAATTCTACGGCCACGATAATCTATGACGCCCTACACCCGGATTATGTTTTCCCGAAAATTAAACTACCGAAGTCCTTCCAGATGAAACAGGATATTCAAGAAAAGCCATTTAGTTCTTCATTAATAACAAAGCTACAGGAAGATAAGCCAGCTGTTCATAGTGATCATGGCATTGGTATTTTTGAGGGCATTAAAAAACGAAACATAAATGGCACCACCAAAGATTACTTAGTTTTACGTTACGCAGCTGGCGATACTCTGTCGGTTCCGGTTGAGCACTCGTATAAGGTGTCTGCATATATTGGTGAAGCAACTCCTGTTATCCAGCGTCTAGATAGCACGCAGTGGAAAAAAGCACGTCGTGCTGCTGAACATAACGCTGTTATGTTTGCCCGCGACTTATTGAAAACAGCTTCTGCTAGAGAAGATACTAGTCGTTCCAGTTACGAGATTAGCTCGATACTAGAAGCTGAGCTGAATGCATCGTTCCCCTACCAACTTACTCCCGACCAAGATAGTGCTTGGTTAGATATTCAAAAAGACTTAAGTTCGAAGTTGCCAATGGATCGACTTATTATTGGTGATGTTGGATTTGGAAAAACAGAATTAGCAATTCGTGCGGCTCGACACGCAGTTAATAACGGTTTGCAGGTTGCGATTCTGGCACCGACCACTCTCTTGGTGCAGCAACACTACGACACATTTATTAATAGGTTACCGGATATATCTGACCAGATCGGACTTCTATCTAGGTTTATAAAAAACAAGGATTCTGATATTGCACGTCGTCAAATGCAGGACGGCCAACTCAAAATTATTGTTGGCACACACGCCCTCCTAAGCAAGAAGGTTAAGTGGAAAAATTTAGGTTTAGTTATTATTGATGAAGAACAGAAATTTGGCGTAAAACACAAAGAACATTTTAAAACTTTGCGGGCCAACCTAGATATTATGTCTTTATCTGCCACACCAATCCCCCGCACGCTTTCCATGTCACTATCCGGCCTTAAGCAATTATCTATTATTAGCACCCCGCCAGTGGGTCGTAAGAGCGTTGAGACTCACGTAGCACAAAATAACGATATGGTAATTCGTGAAGCTATAACCTTGGAGTTAAAAAGAAAAGGACAAATATATGTGGTTGCACCGCACGTACGAAAACTGGCGACTCTGGCCCATAATATTCAAAAAGATTTTCCAACTGCTAGAATTGAAATCCTGCATGGTAAATTGCTCAGTCATCAAATTGCTACGATCATGCAACAGTTTGATAATCAAGAAATTGACGTGCTAGTGAGTTCAACAATTATTGCTAGCGGTCTTGATCTACCGAACGCTAATACAATTATTGTCACCCAAGCTACACACTTTGGTTTAGCTGATCTTTATCAGTTACGCGGCAGGATAGGTAGACGCGAGAGACAAGGGTATGCGTATTTCCTTTATGACCAAGCCCGCATGACAGATAACCAGCGTCAACGGCTGTCAGCGTTAACAGAAGCATCGCGCCTAAGCTCTGGCTGGACTTTAGCGCAACGGGACTTGGAGATTCGTGGGGCTGGTAATCTACTGGGAGCCGACCAATCAGGATCAGTTAATGCGGTGGGTGTTCAACTGTATCTGGACATGGTGAAGGACGCGGTGGCCAAGCAAAAGAATAATTCGGTTAAACGACACGACGTTAATATTCACCTGCCAATATCTGCTCACATTCCTACGTCCTACATATCTAAATTATCTGAAAGAACTAGTTATTATCAGAAACTATCAAGATCTAAAACAGTTACTGAGCTATCTAATGTGCAAAAAAATATTTCCCACTCATTCGGACCAGCGCCAGCAGAACTTACGAACCTGTATCATCTCTTACGCATACAGCACTTATCTTCTGACGCCGGCATAACACATATTGATAGTCAAGAAATAACACCGGCGGATGAGTATCCGTATTATAGGATTACTTTAACTGCGTTAAACGGAGATCAGTTAGAGTCACCACAGCGACGTCATTGGCGAATATTGAACGATAAGCTAGTTTATGAGCCAAGTGAATTATCTGTTAAAACACTAGAAGAAATAATAACGATGCTTTTGAGAATGAGCGACTAGACACGTCGCGCGCTGGCGTTTAATCGTTTGAATTTTAGGATGTAGATGCCTAAAATTAAGACGTGACCGAGATTATAGAAATTTCCAGGAGTGATGTAGTGAGTCGCAATGTGTGGGAAATTAACCTGTTGTATATACGCGAAATTGCTACAATGATTGTAGTAGATAAGCTTCCTCTAATAGTATATTGACATTAGGGTAATAATAAGTTATATATATTGGTTCTTTTGAAAAATGATAGTTGCAGTCTTTTGTAGGGCTTTGAAATGCAGGTTAAGCTCCTTCTGCGGTGAGGTGGGTTTTCCCACCAAAAACGATGAGGAATTGAGCGCCCTCCTTAGCTCTACATAAGTTTGAATCTATCGAGATAAGAATCGTCGCTAACAGGAAAAACAGTCATAATTTTGAACTGTTTTTTGTTTCTTTGTAATTGTATAAAACAAAGATATGAGTGCTTGTCCTTTTTTTTGACCAGAAGGTGAGTGGCCGTCTTAAAGGACTCATTTTTATATATATCGTCTGGGTTGATTACGAATTGTTTAATATTTTGAATAATAAGATTAAACTCTTTGGGATTTTCTTTGCACCTAGAGTCGTACAACTTTTTAACGACACGTGCGTTTATGTAGACTTTTCGGGCTTTAATCTTGGTTTCTGTTGCCTTTTTTTTATTAATCTTTCCAATGAATACTTCAACCTTAGGTACCTTTTTCTTTGGAATCGTTCCTTCAATATGCTTGTTAAAAAGCTCAACTACTACGTTTAATTTACGAGTCATGTAACTATTTTAGCACTTCACTAAGGAAGTTTGCCACATATACTGACAATCTCTTTTAAAACAATGCACACTCCATAAATGTAAATACATCTACCAATTCTTTAATGGCTCCAGATATGATAATTTGAATAATTGTAGATTAACAACCTAAGACTTTTGATCAGCCCCACGCAAACGACATTGCTTCAAGGGTGATAAGGTTGCTAGTGCTTTTAAGTGATCGTTTTACGTTTTAACCTTTTAGTTTTACTCTTATCGTGTGACCGAGATTATAGAAATTTCCAGGCGTGACGAACTCTACCCTTCTCTGCTAAAGGAAATAACAAAGCCACCGGAAGTGCTTTACGTGCGTGGCGATCCTATGATTCTTAACCATCCGTTATTGGTAGCTGTGGTGGGTAGCCGCAAAGCATCATCATATGGTCAACAAGTAATTAAGAAAGTGTTCACCCCGATAGCTCAGTTAGGAGTTCCTTTAGTTTCAGGTTTAGCTTACGGTATCGACTGTTTAGCGCATAAGATATGTGTGGATAATAAGGCCCCTACTATTGCTGTCTTAGGGTCGGGTATTAACGACTCTTCTATCTACCCAAGTTGCAACCTAAACCTTGCCCATCAAATCATATCTTCTGGTGGCGCCGTCATATCTGAATACCCGATCAACACCCCGCCCCGTCAGCATCATTTCCCTGAGCGCAATCGTATTGTTGCTGGCTTATCAAAAACAACAGTCATAATACAGGCTGCTATTAAGTCGGGATCCCTTATAACGGCGCGCCTGGCTCTGGAGAGTAATCGAGACGTTGCGGCCGTACCCGGACCAATCACTGATCCTTTATCTGAAGGAACTAACCAGCTTATCCAACAGGGCGCGACCCCAATACTTAACTCGCAAGATATAACAGATCTGTTGGGTATAGATACGACTATTAATGAAACACAAAAGCTGCAATTTGACCTGACTAAAAAACAACGAGCAGTGTTTGCCACCCTTTCTTCGAGTCCATTACATGTGGATCAAATAAAAAATACAACCAATATACCAACACCCGTTTTGTCTGTAACCCTCACTGAATTAGAGCATCTTAACGTAGCTCAGCACGTAGGCGGTATGAAATATATAAAGAAGTCTTAAAAACTATTATATTTAAATTTCACGTTTGTAGTTTTAAGTTTTATGATTTAGTAAGCTTGACGTTTTCATTCAGCAAGCTATAACTTAGAACAATAATTTATTTTCTCAATCATTATGAAGTTAGTAATAGTAGAGTCCCCAGCAAAATCTAAGACAATCCAAAAATACTTGGGTAAAGGATATAAGGTTACAAGTAGCTATGGTCATATACGCGACTTACCGAAAAGTAAGATAGGTGTCGACCCTAAGAAAAACTTCACTCCCGAATACGTTGTTCCGGACAGAGCAAAGAAAAATGTAGAGGCATTAAAGAAAGCAGCCAAGAAAGCAGAGGCAATATATCTAGCGACTGATGCAGATCGAGAAGGTGAAGCTATAGCTTGGCATCTTGCCAAAACTATTGGTGGTAAGCCGGGTATCTATAAAAGAATTTCTTTTGCTCAAATTACAAAAGCAGCTATTACGGAAGCTGTTTCTAATCCACGAAAGATTAATCAAGACCTAGTCGACGCGCAGCAAGCTAGACGCATACTGGATCGATTAGTGGGCTATGAATTATCCCCCTTGCTTTGGGAAAAAATTAGACGAGGACTATCTGCTGGTCGAGTACAATCGGTTACGGTGCGACTAGTAGTGGAAAAAGAAGAAGAAATTGAGAAGTTTAAACCTGAAGAGTACTGGTCACTAACAGCCACGCTCGCAAAAGATAAAGTATCTTTTGAGGCCACAATATCTGCCAAGGACGGTAAGAGTATTACAAAGAAAGACATAAAGTCTAAAAAAGAAATGGATGTGATTCTGAAGAGTCTCGCTAAAGCTAAATACTCTGTGAAAGAGATAAAGAAGCAAGACAAAAAACGTACTCCACCCCCACCTTTTACGACAAGCACTTTACAGCAAGCGTCTTTCAATAAGCTCGGTTATTCTAGCAAGAAGACAATGATGCTGGCGCAGCAACTTTATGAAGGATTAGAGCTCGGAGCTAAGGGACCAGTTGGACTCATAACATATATGCGTACAGACTCTTTAAATCTTGCTAAAGAAGCAACAGCTGAAGCTACCGCCTTAATAACTAAGGAGTATGGGCCGGAATACGCAATTGAAGCCCCTAGGGTGTTTACAAAAAAATCTAAGGGTGCGCAAGAAGCTCATGAGGCAATTAGGCCTTCTAAACCAGGAAGAACTCCGGATGACATTGCATCATACCTGGCTAACGATCAACTAAAACTATACAGGCTAATATGGCAGCGCATGGTTGCTAGCCAGATGGCGGATGCTAAGTTGAAAACAATTACAACTAGCATTGATACTGAAACCAGTTACCAGTTTAGAGCAACTGGCACGACTGTTGAGTTTGATGGTTTTGCTAAAGTGCTTGGTAATGACTTTTTTAAAGAAACTATATTACCAACTCTTGAGACCAAGGATAAACTGGACTTCGACAAACTAAACCCTGAACAACACTTCACACAACCACCCGCCAGATATTCTGAGGCGACCTTAGTTAAGGCGTTGGAGAAATTTGGTATCGGACGACCTAGTACTTATGCGCCAACTATCGACACTATTCAAAAACGTGAATATGTAATTAAGAACGACGATAAAAGATTTGCACCGTCTGAGATAGGTACGTTAGTTACGAACCTTCTAAAAGAGCACTTTCCAGACATTGTCAGTACCGAGTTTACAGCAACAGTTGAAGAAGATTTAGATAAAATTGCTTCAGGAGATAAAAAGTGGCAACCGATCATCAGTGATTTTTACAAACCATTTCACAAGAATATAGAGAAAAAGAAAAAAGAATTAAGTAAGGAAAAACTAACTCAGGAAAAAACTGGCGAAAAATGTCCGGACTGTAAAAACGAATTAATAATAAAATTAGGAAGGTTCGGAAAGTTTAAAGCGTGCAGCAACTATCCTGATTGTAAATTTACTGAGAATATTGGTGAGGACAAAAAGTTAGAAGAAGAAGTATCAAAGGAAAAATGTCCTGAATGCAAAAAACCACTAGCCCTCAAACATGGACGCTTTGGTCCTTTCATGGGTTGTTCTGGTTATCCCGACTGTAAGCACATTAAGAAAATAGAAAAAATGACGGGAGCTAAGTGCCCTAAGTGTAAAAAAGGCGATATCGTGGAAAAGAAATCAAAGAGAGGCAGACAATTCTTTGCCTGTAATCAATATCCCGACTGTGAGAATGCTTATTGGAGTAAACCAACAGGTGACAAATGTCCGAAGTGTAAAAACTTGATTCTCTTCGCTGCTAAAAACATGACCCGTTGTTCTGATAAGGAATGTGATTATACAAAACAGCAGGAAATAACAGACGATTAGAAAACGCGCTGAGAGTCAGCGCGTTTTAAATACAAATTTCTTGTCTGCTAGTCAGTGTCGATTACGTCTTGATCTTGACTGTTGACTGGCAAGTCCTCTGTCCCCATTAATCTACCAAACAGTTGATCAATTTCTTCTTTGCTAAAACATTTGAAGACTACTTCGTATTTGTTCTTGTGCTCATCGAACCTAAGCTTTGCGTTATATCCATATCGATCTTCGAGATTCCCACTAGATTTCATTTCATACGTACTTCGTCCTCGACGCTTGCTACGCATAGGGTCGTCCAAGCGCATTGTTCTTTGAATCCTTCGCGCTCTAGTTTCCGCTTTACGAACAGTTAGGCCTTCCTCCACTAAGTGCCTATAAAAACGTAGTTGTTTCTCTTCGTCCGGTATCATTAAGATTGCTTTGGCATGCCCAGCTGAAATCTTTTCATCAACTAATCCTTTTTGGATCTCCTCTGGTAATTGCAGCACCCTAATAATATTTGTTACGCTAACTCTGCTTCGTCCTACTCGCTCGCCAATTTCTTCGTGAGTCATTCCATACTCTTCGTTTAATTGCTTGTAGGCTAGAGCTTCTTCAACTGAGTTCAAGTCTTCTCTCTGTATATTTTCAATCAATGCTAATTCAAGTATTGATGCACCCGAAGTTACACCCACCCTTACTACGCAAGGTACTTTTTCCCAACCTAGCTCACTAGCAGCTCTCATACGTCTTTCCCCTGCTACTAGCTCTATACCACTACCTGTTCTGCGCACGACTAATGGTTGCAAAATACCATGTAGATCAATGGAATTTTTTAAGTCTTCCATGTCTACTTGATTGAACTCTCTTCTGGGCTGATTCGGATTAACCCTAATATCTTTAAGCTTAATATGCTGCACGTCTGTTTCGTGTTTATCCCACCCTTCGTCTGTCTCTTTTAGTTTCTTCTTGGACACTTTCATCTTGCCCACTTTATTATCGCTCTGAGCTACAGGTGTTTCACTTACTTTTTCTTCAGTCTTTTCAATAACCTTTTCGACTGCTGGTTCGGCAGTTATTTTAACTGCAGACTTGATACTTACTTGTTTTGCACTCACGGCGCTAGCCTTTCTGCTTTGTGTCTTTGTCTTTTTTTCTGGTTTTGCTACGTCTAAGTCTTCCCCGCCATCAACATCAATTTGCAATGGAGTTACTTGTGGTTTACTTGGCATCACAGCCTCTTTTGTAACTTTCTTCTTTTTTATTTTTACAGGTTTAACCACTACCTTCTCCTCTTTTATTATAGATTCTTGTGAACCCTCGTCCTCAGACAGGATTGCTACTTTTTTACTTTTTGAAGTTACCTCTTCCTCTTGTTCTATTCCATCATCAAGCTCATCTAGAACTTCGTCTGCATCTTTAATTTGTCGATTAGGAATTAGTGACCGCAACCCTCCACTTAGTACATTTTTCATCATTTGTATAGATTAGTTAATTCATCGGATAAATATTCATAAGCTTTTGCTCCTCTTGAGTGCTTTGCGTAGCCAAGGATAGACTGCCCTGTACTGGGCGCTTCGGCTAACTCCGTATTACGCGGGATTACACTTTCAAACACATGGCCTGGAAATGTTTTTCTAACTTCTCTGACTATCTTGCGTGCCATCGCGGTTCGTCGATCATACATAGTTAGGACGGCTCCTAAGACTTGCAGTCTGGGGTTCAAGTGAGCGCGTACTAATTCTGCTGTTTCTAGTAGCTGGCTTAGTCCTTCTAGGGCAAAATATTCACACTGCACCGGTATCAGGAGTCGGTCTGCCGCAACTAACCCGTTTATTGTTAGTAAACCTAAGCTTGGAGGGCAATCAATAAGTATATAGTCGAAGTTTTCTTTAAGAGATTTAATTGCTCTTCTGAGACGATATTCACGATAAGGTTTATCCATCAGTTCAATAGCCGCCCCTGCCAAACTTGTTGCGGCTGGTACTATATTTAGATTATCGTGTGCTGTTGCTTGGAGCGCATCTGCAGCTGCTACCTTTCCTGTTAAAACGTCATACACAGTAGCGGAATCATCAGTTAATTTCACGCCTAAGCCAAAAGTAGCATTTGCCTGTGGATCCAAGTCCACAACCACCACGCTATAACCAGCTGCGGCTAAATAACTACCTAAATTTATACTTGTAGTAGTCTTCCCGACTCCTCCTTTTTGGTTGGTGACCGCAAGTACTTCACTCATAACTACTGAACTTTAATAATTTATTTGAAGGATTATGTAGATAAAATAATGATTACCAGCTAAGATACCCTAAGTGTAGACACAGACTGCCTAGCAAAACAACTCAGGTTACTCACATATTACACACACTTACATTTATTGTTCTTTTTTTGTATTATGTATATATGCCGGGATGGCGGAACTGGTATACGCGCACGGCTCAAAACCGTGTGGTCCTTGACCTTGTGGGTTCGAGTCCCACTCCCGGCACAATGCGCAGAATGAAAATAAAGTAGTCTAAACAAGCGTTTCTGGTGACTCAATAGGCGTTGCCTTTTTAGCAATCCATCTAGTAATCTTCTCAACCACAGCGTCCTTGTCTTTACGGTCTGACTCTGAGATGTACTTAGTCATTTTATATAACTCATCATCAGTTGCGGCAATCTCACAATCGTTAATAAACATAAATGTTATCAGGCACACCAAAGCAACTCTTTTGTTGCCATTGTGAAATGGGTGATTTTTTACTAAACCATAATGAAGTATGGCGGCTTTTATCTCAAGCTTGTCATAATAATCCCATTTTGGTTGTTGCAGAGAAGCATCTAGCTTATCTAGTTCAGTGAGTTCAAAGTCTGCTACAGGGTCATCTTTTCTCGTAAAGTATTTGGCTGTATTCGGGTGACACTCTTTTTTTACTATCTCAACATCAAGATAATACGTCATTATGACCTGTCGTATTGTGCAAGTTTATCTAAAGCCCCTCCGTGTTTTCTAATAGCATAAGTTGAGCCGTGAGCAGCCTTAACAATCAATTCTTCCCTAGTTAGCTTCTTTGTAGGTCTGAGTAAACGCTTAATGTATTTTATAATATTCATAGTTAAAGCATAGCGTTATTATTAGCACTTTCCAAGACTGTTTATATAGCACGAATTGCTTTACCTCATAAACAACCCACGCTCCCACACACATAACCCCATCGCCTGCTCACAAAATGTTTCATTCATCTCAGAGCCCACCACAGGTTAGTAAGAGTTTTTAAGTAGCACTTGGATAATGTTAGGAATATACTTAAATAATGGTTGACGACACATTAGATAAATACGTACAGCAAGCTTTGGCGGCAGGACAATCAAAGGAACAGATCTATTTAGTGTTGCTACAAAAAAGCCACACAGTAGTGGCGATTGAGAAGGCTTTTCCAGATCAAACGCCAGAGGTTGCGTCTGCACAGGCTCCGGAAAACACACACGATAAAGTGGTTAAGCTGGTTATTTTTATAGGAGTGATTCTTGTCGGAGCTGGTATCTTTTCTTTCATTGCTGCTAATTGGCAAGAAATGACGCGAGTAGTAAAACTTTCCGTGATTCTTATTAGCATGCTAATAAGTTATGGGGCGGGGTGGTATTTCAGAACCCAGAAGCAATTACATAAAATAAGTGATGGGTTAATGTTGTTAGGTTGTGTTATCTACGGATCTGGGATCTTTCTTATTGCACAAATGTTTAATGTTAGAGCAAACTGGCCTGATGGATTCATAATATGGATGGTTGGCGCTTTGGCATTAGCTTTTGTTTTAGAATCGTCCCCATTATTCATGTTAGCTATTACTACAGCTATTGCGGCTCTAATTGGGCACCCTTTCATAATCTTTGAATCACTAAGTGATGATCCTTTTCTTATGACATCTGCAACATTACTCCTAATAGCAGCAGGTGCATGCTTAGGGGCGGGCTTAATACTAAAGAAGAAGCTACCACCAGCTATTAAGGAACTTTATTGATTATGACTACAGCTCAGATATTTTCGATGGGCATGGGAATTTTACAGCTTCTAGCTTTCATTGGAGTTATAGTTTTTATTGCATCTAGGTTTCGTCGGAAAAAAAGAGGTGGAGCAAAGCATGAAACGCGTGATTGGTACCTAAATATTTCATTATCTAAAGAAGATGGATTAAGCCAATCTTTCCTCCTGTTATTTATATTATTTTTTGGTATTGCGTTACTCGCGATCAATCGTAATATGGCGAGCCCAGTATCTGTTCAAACTATTGTACTAATAACCTCACTGATTGGTTTAGGAAGTACTTATCTGTTACGTGCACTGTATATATTGCCCTTCTCTATAATTGGAATACTCATTTGGTGGTTAGTTCAAGCGCAGGAATGGATTGAAGCTGCTGACATCAGAGAAGCGGTTCTATTGGCTGTCGTAGGTCTTGTCGCTTTGCTCTACTATCTGATTGGACAACTTCATGAGAGAAAAAAGAAGTATAAGCGCTTGGCTCTTGTTTTTAGCGTTGTAGGGTTGGTTATGATGACAGCAATACTGTTTGTTCTATCAACAAAGCCTGGTTTGAATATGCTGGAATCGTTGACTGAAGGATCTGCTTTCTTTGGTTCCTGGCAAATTAGTGTCTCTCTACTTTTGGTACTGATTGGCATTGGAGGTAGCGCGATATCTGCACTGTCATCTAAAAATATTTCTATATATGAGGTGCTAGCGATTAGTGTTTTTGTAGTTATGTTTGTCTTTATAGCTTTTCTGCCCCAGCAGGACTTTTTCATAAGCGACTCTACCTCTTTAAGCTTTTCTTCAGCTAATAACGGGCTAACTGCAGCTGGTATTTTATGGACAACCATTTTTAACGTGCTCGTTTTCCTTTTGCTAGTCGGTATAATATTTGTTGGTTACATGCAGAGAGAAGTGTGGCTTATTAATTACGGAGCGCTTTTCCTTTTCATACTTATTATTGTGAAATACTTTGACTGGTTCTTTACGTTCTTAGATAAGAGTATCTTCTTTATTACCGCTGGAATACTTATGTTAATACTTGGTTGGGGAATGGAAAAAGGCAGAAGGCGACTAATTTCTACTGCTAGTGAGAAAGTATGACTACCTCAAAAACAACAAGATTTTGGTTGGCAGTCACATTGCAGTTAGTAATATTACTAAGTTTATTTCTGTTTAAATTTTCCGTTGTGTCTGGAGGAACAGAGGTTTCATTAGTTATACGGCCAATTGATCCACGTGATCCTTTGCGAGGTGACTATGTAACTTTCGCTTATGATGTATCTTCTATCCCCTCTTCATACTTCAACACGACACCAACGAATGGTCAGGTAGTATATGTGCCTCTACAGAAAAAAGGAGGGACGTGGGTAGCTCAGCGTGAAATTGGTACCAAAAAACCAACAAGTGATAGTGCTGTTTTTCTTAAGGCCCGAGTCACTGGTGGTGGAGAGGGTGCGGATAGCTTATTGGAGCCTAGCCTAGCACGCAGACCAAGAACGGGAGAGATATCCTTAGCTTACGGCATTGAAGAATACTTTATACCCGAAGACAGCGGGAAAAGATTACCGTCCGGAGAAGCAATAGCTAAAGTAGCGATAGATAAAGAAGGTAACGCTGTAATAAAACAAATCTACATCAACGACAAACAGTGGCCATAGAATATTACTTGGTGAGTTGCTGAGTAGATCTTTTTTTATATCCAGACAAAAAATAGTCCGAGGATTGCTGCGAGTACAAACGCTATCACAAATCCCGCATATGGCGCTGTCACCATAAACACGCCAACTAGTACGAGTGCTGTTATAGCTTTGTAGATGCACACAGTCATCTCTACAGCCGTGGCATAGGTTAATGGACCTTGGTCATCTCCTTTTGAATACAGACGATGCCACATAGGTATATGCACGCCTACGAATGCCGCTTTAGCAATCATGTCAGTTAGAAGAATCCCAAGAGGAGCTAATGCCAAGGGGCGTAGCAAGCAACTTAGTGCGTAAAATGGTAAGTGCAGGCGAAGAACTTTCTTTCTAGATAACCGGTCACTCATCTCTCCAACTAAGAAGCCGAGGAAGGTCATTATTAATACGTTTAAGGAGACCAAGGAACCAAGCACATTAGTCGCACCTAATATAATAAACATAAAGATTGGCCAGAAAGCTGTGTTTATTAGATGCGCTCCCCAACCGACCATACCCCAGCGCAGAGTTACTTCTCGACGACGTAATATTACTTTCCATGGATCACTGTATTCAATATCCCTGGGCGTAAACTTCTCTTTAGTTTTGAGCAGGGGCACAACTGCAAATAGCGACAGCCCAGCGGCAATAACAAATAACGTGGAGAACCCAAATGAAGCTATAACTACACCACCAATAACCGGCCCGAGAACTCCGGCTCCTCTGCTCACTGCGTAAAACCAGGAGATCTCAGTCCCCCTGTTTTTACTGTCACCAAACTTACTTATTTCAGTATGATAGGCCACCCAAAAAAAGGTTTTAAACACAGCTAGGACAATCCACCCAATATAGAATAATGATGGCATCTTTGGTATTGAGGCCAGCATTAAGAAATAGACTACAAATATTGGCATAGACATAGCCAAAGATCTTTCTAGGCCAAACTTACTGGCGAACATAGCTCCCCATGGCAACAGGATTAGATAGAGCAAATAATGCGCGGCGTAATAACCCGCAATCATTGATAGGGAAAAGTCCTCTACATAAAAGAATATTGGCTCAAATATGAGGATTAATGAGGAAGCAAAGGAGTATAATAGCGTGAAAATATATAATTCCTTCAGCTCAGGCTTCGGGTGAAATGAGAATAGATCTCTAAGTGCGCTCATGTTTTTTAGTATACCAATCTAACTCGTTTCTACATAAACTTGATATATTACCCTTTTGTCTGGTAACTTGTACGCATGCCAAAGAAGAAATTTAAACAACACAATTTAGCCTTTATTGGAGCAGGATATGTCGGCCTGGTATCAGGTACCGCCCTCTCTGAAATTGGACACAACGTTATTCTTGTTGATAACAATAAGGACAAAATAGATAAGCTAAAAAAAGGTGGAATACCAATCTATGAGCCTGGGCTTAGTGAACTCGTTAAGAAAAACACTAAAGCGGGACGGTTATCTTTTACCACCAGCCTGAAAGATGCGGTTAAGAAATCTGATGCTATTTTCATAGCGGTTAACACGCCTCCGTTACCATCAGGTAAAGCTGACCTATCTTTCGTCGCTGGTGCCGCGCGTGAGATTGCTGAAGCGGCTGACGGTTACAAGGTTGTCGTAGATAAAAGCACAGTTCCGGTTCAGACTGGAGAACGAGTAGCTGATACTATAAAGCAGTATAATTCAAGAAAAATAGATTTTGATGTTGTGAGTAACCCTGAGTTTTTACGAGAAGGAAGTGCTATCCAAGACTTCTTAGAGCCTGACAGAATTGTAGTAGGTGTCGAAAATAAGCGTGCAGAAAAAATAATGAGAGAGATATATTCACCAATTTCCGCTCCATTTATTGTGACTGACGTAAAGAGTGCAGAGTTAATTAAGCACGCAAGTAATTCCTTCCTAGCAATGAAAATTTCTTTTGCTAATGCTTTAGCTAGAATATGTACACTGTCCGGCGCAAATATTGATCAAGTAACTCATGGTATGGGAATGGATTTCCGTATTAACAATCACTTCCTTAACTCTGGTATAGGGTATGGTGGTTCGTGCTTCCCTAAGGATGTATCTGCTTTTATAACGATTGCTGATGAATTAGGATATGATTTCGGACTATTAAAAGAAGTTGAAAAGATTAACCAGCAAGCAAGAGAATTATTCCTACTAAAAATAGAACAGGCTCTTTGGGTAACCAAAGGAAAGACTATTGCCGTTTGGGGTCTTGCTTTCAAACCTAATACTGATGATATGCGAAACGCTCCCTCGGTGCCTATCCTGGAACAGCTGCATGCGGACGGAGCCAAGATACAAGCTTATGATCCAGAGGCAAATGAAACTGCAAAAGCTGAGCTTGGAAAGAAAGTAGAATACAAGGACAACATGTACGACACCCTTAAAGGCGCTGATGCTTTAGTGATCGTTACCGATTGGGACGAGTTTAAAGAACCTAAATGGGATAAGGTTTCTTCTCTTCTTAAGAATCCTATTATAATAGACGGGCGAAATATGTTTGATCCGAAGACAATGGAAAAACTTGGTTTCGTTTATCACAGTATAGGCCGCGGATAATCCCCTTTTAGCAAAAAACAGTAAAAGTGACAGTTCTGTAGATGATATCTAAAAAAGCCCATTAAGGGCTTTTTGTTGGTTTAGGGGCTAGTTATTCGTTACTCAATTTTTAGGCACTACTTCTCAAAACTAATAATACCATACACACTATACTATTGTCAAGTATGCTAGTCTTTCTCAAGTATCCTAGCTGCTTCTTCTAACTGTTCTTTGTCGTTGATAGGAAGCCAGAAATCTGCTGTAACAACCTTAATCTTCCTACCTTGTTTTACTAACTCCATCCACATGTCAGGGGTTTCGTATTCTCCCCTAGCGGATGGTGGTATTTCTGTTTCAAAAAAAGATTCGTCCATCACCATAGCAGCGCAGGATACTAGATCTGAAACAAATTCTTTTGGTTTCTCAACTGCCCTTACCAAATATCCGTCGCTATCTACCACTAACACACCGAAATTCTCAGGGTGATCATTCTTGATGGACATGATAGACAAATCATGTTTCATTAAATCTTTCATGCTCTTGGAGCTGTAGATATCATCTCCAACCATCCCCAGCCATCGTCCATCTATTAAGTCCTTCGCGCACTTGAAAGCATGAGCAAGACCTAACTGCTCTTCTTGAACAACGAATTCAATAGGCATACCCCGATATTCACCGGCTTTGAAAAAGTCTCTTATCTTATCTTCGTGCGGGCCACCTACAACCATCACCAACCCATCTATTTCTTCAGGTAAACTGTCTAACGCATACTCAATCACAGTTTTCTTACCCACAGGTAAAAGGTGCTTGGGACCTTCGTAGTCCTTAGCCATTCTTGTTCCTTTGCCAGCTACTAGTACTATTGCCTTCATATGGATGTTCTTTAATGCAAAAACCTTATATTTATTTCTAGCATTTGTGCTAATTATTTACCAACTTTTTAATTACTAATTCCCAGAGTGGCTAGTTGTGGTTGTATCTCTGGCACTACAGGCATTAAATCTGTTTTTATTTGTATCGATGCGTTCTGTGCCTTCTTGATAGAAATATTCTGCTTGGTGAAAGTAGCATAGCCAGGTTTTGAAACAGTTATAGTGTAATCGCCGGGTGGAGGTAATATGAAGAACCGCCCTTGGGCGTTAGTCGCCCTGGTGACGACAAGCTCATTTGTTCCTTTCTTATATAAACGAACTACAGCTAGATCTAAGGGAACGTGAGAGATTGCATCGCGAACATGTCCGTATGAGGGGGCTTGGCTAACTTCCATCCAAACCTTGAATATAACTAAAGCTATATAAAATATTTCTATAAACAAATAATACATATTAGGCATCCATAAAAGCAGAGCCGTATTTAGTCCTGCACCGGCTATATATATTGGCCAAGCCAATATATGCCCCCTACGTTGCAAGGCCTGCCACACCCTTAATAAACGAGAAAGCATAGAGGAGAGCTCGTGTGCGGAATTCCTTAACGGAATAATTATTAGCATAGGTTGATCTTGTCTTTTAACTTGCAGTCTGCCTCCTCCATATATAATATCTTCCTTTTGGACAGCCACGACAGCACCAGCAGGTGCAAAGTCATACCCTCTTTCCTTTAACACAAGAGTGTATTGGCCAACTGGTAAAGATAGCTTTACCTCTCCTTCTTCATCCGTTCTAATCTTTCTCCACAACTTTCCGTTCATTGTGTTTATTTCTATATCAATGGATGGCATTCTTTCCCCGCTAAAGCTATCGACAGTTCTTAGCACGTGCACACCATCTCTCCTGTCTTTTTTACTCCATCGGCTCAATAACTTACTAACCTTATCTAATATTGCTTGTGGTAACTTACTTTGAACTGATATAACTGTGATTATTATAGAAAGAATAAACATGATTGTGTTAGCTGGAATAAGCAGGAACTTAGATATCATGGAGAGTTGATCGACCTCTCCTTCTTCTCCGCCATCAAGCCTATTTATTACTTTCCCTAATAGCGGGCGCGTAATAACTGTGACTGAATCAGTTTCTACCAAACCACCAACATCTCTTACCGTTAAAGAAAAAACATAAGATTCATCTTCATGTGCGGCTGTAAATGAGGGTGTAGCAGTATTACTTGATGACAGCTCAACTGAGGGCCCCACAACCTGTCTCCACTGGTACGTTAGTATAGACCCTTCAGGATCTTTTGAACCTGTACCGTCAAGAATAACTAAAGCTTCTGAATTAACTACTAAGTCTTTTCCCGCATAAGACAATGGTGGAAGATTAATTGCTGGCTCTATAGGTGTTGGTACCGTTGATGTGGGAGAAGCTATTAATGATGGTGATGGTGTTACTGGTGTTGGTGTTAGAGTTGGGGTTGTTGTGGTCGTTGTGATTGGCGATATTACAGGTGATGGCGTAGAGGTTGGCGACACCCTTAACGTAGGTGTGGCGCTGGGACTAGCCTGGACCGTGTCTGCAGTGACGCCGCTTACGCTCGGCAATCCGGCTTTATTTCCAAACGCATCAGTTACGTATAATTTGAGGGTATAAAAAGTGTCATTAGTTAAGCCTATTAACGTTGTCCCCACCGTTGTTGCATCGCTTAGCGTTGCATCGTCACTAGAGCTCCATGAGTCTGAGTCTTCAGATAGTACCGATGCAGCATTGGTACCATAATGAATTTTTATCTCAACATCACTAGTGTCAGATATTGTGTTCCAGCTCGTTTCGGCTGAAGTGGCGCTGAATGAATCAACGGCAAAACCGGATATGACCGGGGCTTGATTATCTACGACAAAAGTTGAACTCTCTACAGCGTCACCATTACCTACACCATCCCGTGGGATTATGCGTAACCTGACTGCAGACGCCTCACCGCTAATTGGGCCACCTGTATTTTCAACTGAGGTGGTGTCCCACTCGAGAGTTAATTTAACAGACTCATTATCGTCGGTGTCTATTGAGTTTGTTGTTCCCACCTGATAGCCATGACTATTTTTTAAATTAACAGATCCGCTTGAAGCAGCAACGCTGGTGAGCCAAGGTTTGTACCAGGTACTCCCATCTAAGGAGTATTGAATTCTAATTCTGGTGGCGTCGTAGTCAACGTCAGAAATAGTGGTTTCAAAGGTAACCTGGCCATCACCACTGCTACTTTGCACAATATTCTCTGGACTAGTGGCTACTGGTTTGGCCACAATGCGCTCATACCAGTAGACAGTGCCACGCATGTGGCTACCACCAACGAAGTCAAAGTCGTTGTCGTTGTCTATATCTACTGCTGTTAGACCAAAGATGCTTTGCAAGCCCGAAGCAATGGTTTTCTTGGTAAAAGAATCACTACCATCGTTAGACAGCCACACGATGGAGTTATCGTCCTGTGCGGCTACTAGCACGTCCTCATCACCATCTTCATCAAGATCAACCACCTGAACGGTTGTGGCATCCATGCTTTCGCCGATAGCTATTCTATCAAATACACTTTGATCAATATTACGATAATATACGACTTGATTACCCCCGGGTTCTGCAGCCACTACATCTAGCTTGTTGTCTTTATTAACATCCGCCACAACTATGTGTTGCTGACCAGTATTACTATCGTCAATATCTAGCCTAGAAAAAGTGAATCCATCAGAAGTACCCCAGCGTTGCACTCCTTTAGATCCACCAGTAATAATATCTGGATATCCATTACCACTAATGTCTCCTATACCAATAGACGTAACACCAGAATCTGCTGATAGCTGTGTGGCTGTGAATGATCCGGTGCCATCATTCATCCAACGCTGAAGCACCACAAGTGAACTTTGTGTGGTAGCTGTAATAATATCCGGTGATCCATCAGCGTCTATGTCACCAGCGAAAGCTTCCCCACTAGTGCCGGTACCAATATTTGTTCCGGAAAACTCCAAACTCCCATTATTCTTATACCAACGTACGCTTGGTTGTCTGTCCGTTATAGTGACCAATAAATCTAAAACACCGTCGTTATCTAAATCTATTATCTGAACTCGTTCGCTGTCTTTGTCGTCAATTATTTTTGCTTCGAATACTGAATCCGATGTTTGCTCGTAAACCTTTAGCCCGTCTTTACCGGCTGTTACAACATCAATGTCTCCGTCGTCATCAACATCAGCCGCCGCAACACCTAAGACACCAACCGCCGAAGTGTCGATACCCATGATATGCGTCGTATAATCCAGGGCACCGGCTCGTCTGCCAACGCTTATGTATCTAATAGATCCTATGATCAATACCAGCATTAAAGAGCCAACTATCCCATAGTGAATAATCTGAGCTAAACCAGACCACCAAGATCGTCTGTATTGAATTTTTACACCCGCTTTATGAACTGGCATATAGCCTTCAGTGTACCCTATTCGTATCTTCGGTTCATTTTTGAAGCTAAAAAAAGCCCGGTACAATGTCCGAGCGTAATAAAATAATTTCAGCGCTATGCAAGATGTTGCTCTAGGCGACTTTTAATGAACTCCCATACGGCGCCACTCTGAAGTGACTCCCATACGGCCTCTAGTATAGTTGCTGGGACTGCATGCGCTAATTCAGAGGCTCCACTTACGAATATTGGGCTAGCTCCACAACCAAATTTCATATACCACACACCACCCAAAGAGACACCAATATAACGTTGGGGTTGATGAGGCAATTTGTCGGAGAAGAGAAGAATACCATCAAGATGATTATACTTCTTCCCTTGAATTATTAGTTCCCGACCCTGGCGATCACATCTAAATTCCTCGGCCCAGTTATATACCTTAGTTGCAATAGGCAACGCTGCCTTATAACATTCCTCTTTTTGTAACGCCTCTTGTCTTTGCTTATATGCCCATTCACTCTTCAGTGCCTCTTGTTCCTTATCTTTTGTTTCATCACTTACCTTAGCTAGACTAAGCAATGACTTTGGAATAGAAAATTGGCCTTTTTTAAACATCGCGTTCTCCTTGTTAAATGAACAAAAAAATAACTACCCTTATAAGGCAGCGTTACGTAATGTGAGCATCTACCCCCTCAAAGGAGCTGGAGTTCGCACCTTACCTAACTAGGTGGTTGCGGGAGTGTTGATAACGGGCCAGTTCCCTTACACTCTCTCTTGATACTTATTTAATTGTGCCTAAAGTTTATCAATGACAATATATTAATTCAAGACTTATTTAGTTTGTATAAATTTTTTTATTCATACTCTACCGAGCAACTCATAATCTCTTTGTTTTTAATTTTATTGATTGCCATTGGTATTATCCAATTTAAGTTATCTAAAATATTATCCGGTAAGTCATTTATGTTAAACCATTCAATTTTCTCGTCTGTAGTGCTAGTGAAGTTATCTGTAGCTTCAAAATAGAGCATGGCGTACAAGTCTACCCGCCATTTTTTCCCATGTATTTCTCCAAAATATGCCCAATTTTCTACTTGGGTCTGCACGCCGGTTTCCTCCTGCACCTCCCTAACAATACAATCGGTACTTTCTTCGTTAGCTTCAATTTTGCCACCCACTCCGTTAACCTTACCCATTTGCCAATCTGGCCGGTTCTTGTGCATAAGGAGAACCTCAGATGAATCCTGATTAAAGATAAAGCCAAGGGTATATTGATCCATATTTATATCTTATCAAATTTATGTAAAATTTTTTAGCTGTTTTCACACGTGTAGATTGACCATATTTGCCTAGCATGCAATACTGTGGTGTTGCTAATTCTTGGCAACTCCGCTTTTTGCGGATGTACTTTCACATTCCTAAAACCCTAAAAAGGGAAAAGGACTGGTACGATGATGCACAAGAAGAAAAAACTGTCTGCGCCTACTATGGCTTTCTATCATGAGGACGGATTACCTCCCGCATGGAAGCAAGCCGCAAAATTTGCTGGCGAGAAAGGTCGACTTGGTGTTATGCCGGATGTAATAGCAGCTCGACTTGGCACAAAACCAGGCGAGTCGCCGTGGGAAACATACAGTACGACACTTACGGCGGAATATTATGGATTAAGTAAGTCAGGCAAGCTTTTGCTGATTGTCGCTCACGGTATCGGTCCCATGTCCACTCTCGATGGCATTACATGTGCTTACAGTTGGGAGTTCAAAGACAAATCCCACTCTCACCGTGGTGGTAGGATTGAGCAGGAAGAATTTTGGAAAATGGAAGCTGGTCATTACGGTTATGTCGATGTGATCGACTATGAAGCTTACTGCAAACGTTACCAGTATCCATTCATTCAGATTCTGCGTACTTCGGAAGCGCTAACGGACCCTGTACTCAAAGCACGCCTCGGCCCCCAAGCAGAAAGCTATATTCTCGCTCACTCTGAATACGCTCGTGCATGGCACCGTGAGCAAGCTGGCTTGGATCCGGAAAACAGATATCAGCAAGATCCTGATAATTGGGCACGGTATTTGGATAGAAGGCGTGGACAACACGAAGAAGCCGGAGCCGAAAATTCTGATCCGTTCATCTTGAAGTTGGGCGACGCGGCCAATTGTAGTTATCTTGGAGAAAACTGTCGGCTTCCGGAAAAAGGTTCGGCGTTTGCTCACTTGATATCAACTGGTGCGCTATGCCATTGTCACCATGAGGGACATGAAAGTCTTACGTTAGACATCGATTGTCATGAATGGTGGAATGGAGTGCGGCTCATTGGCATTAAGGCTGGTAACAGCGTTATTTCCAACATTCATCAAGGACCGGATGTGCGTCGCCTCCTGCATAACCATTGGCGAGACTTGTTAATGTCGGTAGCACAGCCATTAACTTCTATTGGTTTTCGCCATCTGGTACGCATCGGCGATCAATGGTTTACGGACTTTCCCAAGCAGGGAGCGAGTCTGGATACATGTGAACCAGAGTACGTCGTTACCAGTCAGCGCGAAGTTGGTCAACCAGTGCTTTTCCGTACTGAAATCGCGGGATATCATGGTTTGTTCAAATATGGCATCAAAGATGTGGACGCCATCGCGCCGCCGGAAGCAAATGCTTACTTCTTTGTCGACGATCCGGCTGTTGAATGGAATGATGGTAGCCCCACTCATCATTTTGCCCAAGTCCAGTTCATGTGCGTTGAAACGGATACGACTAAGCGTGTAATGCGCTCGAATGAACTGCGCCACGACTACGACAGGATGATGGAGTTACTTGCCAGAGAAGAAGAAAGAGAAGAGGCTTAACCACAAACTAAGCCCAAGGCGTATATCTACAACCTAAGTGATATACGCCTTTTTTTCTATATAACCTTCACTATATTTACTTATTTCACTACAAAGTTCAACATTCTTTCTTCGATGTAAATAACTTTTATTACTTCTTTTCCTTCCATAAATTTAGCTATGTTTTCAAGTTTAAGAGCGGTGCTCTCTGCCTCCTCTTGAGTCATATTAGGTGTTGCTTGTATTTCACCACGTAACTTCCCGTTAACCTGTACGGGTATATTTACTACGCCCTGTTTTAGTATCTCTTCATCAAATTTTGGCCAACTCTCGTTTACCAGTGATTGCTCGTGCCCTAGTTTTTCCCAAAGCTCTTCTGCTAGATGCGGCGCATAGGGTGATAATAACAAAGTGTAGTTGTCTAGCAGTTGTTTAGTGACACCAGGCTCTTTTTCAATTAGGTTTAGAAATTCCATTAAACCGGCTACTGCCGTATTGAATTTAAACTGCTCAGTTCCTTCGGATACTCGCTTAATAGCAGCGTTCATGGCAATGTTAATTTCTTTTGAATCTTTCTCTACAATATTATCCATTAGCTTACTCAGTACACTCCACACCCTCACTAAGAACCTTGATGATCCCTTAAGGCTGGTGTCGCTCCAAGGCATAGCGTTTTCAAAAGGCCCCATAAACATTTCATACAACCGTAGAGTGTCAGCACCGTGTGCTTTTACAACATCATCAGGACTTATTACGTTACCACGTGACTTGGACATCTTTACTCCGCCCTCGCCAAGCACCATACCGTGTGAAGTTCGTTTCTGATAAGGCTCACTGTTGGGCACCAATTTTTGATCAAATAGGAACTTGTGCCAGAATCTGGAATACAAAAGATGTAACGTGGTGTGCTCCATACCTCCGTTATATATATCTACCGGCATCCAATACTTGAGTAAGTCTTTAGCAACGAAATCTTTGTCATTGCTTGGATCGGCATAGCGCAAGTAATACCAAGAAGATCCGGCCCAATTTGGCATTGTGTCCGTTTCTCGTTTTGCTTCCCCTTGGCAGGTCGGACACTTTACGTTTACCCAGTCGTCTATATTGGCTAGTGGGGATTCACCGGTATCGGTTGGTTCGTATTTTTCAACTTTCGGTAATTCCACAGGCAGATTATTTTCTGGGACGGGCACCAAACCACACTTGTCGCAATGAATTACAGGGATAGGTTCACCCCAATAATGCTGTCTAGAAAAAACCCAGTCCCGAAGGCGATAAGACACTGCTCTTTTCCCCCATCCTTTTTCCTCTAGATAATCTTTTATTTTTTCCTTGGCTTCGTTAATTTCTAGGTCATCTAGAAAGCCTGAATTAATCATGTGCCCTGTTTCCTCTTGCACTTGTTTCTCGTTCGTAATATCTGAGGTATCTCCATCTGCGCCTACCACTACTCTTTTAATTGGTAGGCTAACTTTTTTTGCGAACTCAAAGTCTCTTAAATCGTGACCAGGTACACCCACTACTGCGCCTGTACCTACATTCATTAGAACAAAATCTGAAACCCAGATCGGCATCTCTTCTCCGGTCAACTGATTGGTGGCGGAAAAGCCAGTGAAAACTCCTGTTTTTTCTCTGCCTTCTTCTTGTCGTTCTAAATCTGATTTGTGGCTGGTGCTATCAATATATTCTATTACTTCTTGCTTGTTGCTTGTTTCTAATTCGCCACTAGCAATTTTCTGAACAAAAGGATGTTCGGGCGCTAAGACAATAAAGGTTGCACCAAAGTTAGTGTCAGGGCGAGTAGTGAAGCACGTAATTTTTTCTTCAGCTCCGGTTACGTCGTAAGTAATATCTATACCTTCACTCCGTCCTATCCAGTTCCTTTGTTGATCTTTAACTCTGGTTGGAAAGTCTACTTCTTCTAGACCTTCTAGTAATTTATCTGCATAGGCAGTGATGCGAAGCATCCATTGTTCCATTTCTCTTTTTTCTACGCCAGTATCGCAGCGTTCACATTTGTCTTCAACAACTTCCTCATTAGCTAGCCCAATCTTGCATGATGGGCACCAATTAATAGCTATCTTTTCTTTGTAGGCTAGCCCGGCTTCATACAGTTTTAAAAATATCCATTGTGTCCACTTATAGTAATGGGGATCGGTTGTATTTATTTCTCGCGACCAATCAAATGAGAAGCCAAGAGATTTTAACTGTTGCCTGAATGTGTCGGTGTTTTTTTTGGTTACTTCGATTGGGTGCTTACCCGTCTTTAGAGCATAGTTTTCTGTGGGTAATCCGAATGCATCCCAACCCATGGGAAATAGTACATTGTGTCCTTCCATTCTGCTTTTCCTAGCAATAATATCTAACGCTGTGTAACTGCGACAATGACCTACATGCAAGCCATCACCAGAAGGGTAAGGAAATTCTACTAATATATATTTCTTGGGTTTTTTAGAAAAGTCTTCGGCTTTGAATAGGCCTTTCTTTTCCCAATAAGATTGCCATTTCTTTTCAATTTCAGAAAAATTATACTCATTAGTCATATACCCCATCCTAAAGCTCTATACAGTATGTGTAAACGTTGATCCTTTTTGTTAAAAGGTTCTTCTAGAAAAAACATTGACAATATTAGGTAATTGTTCTTTATTATTAGTAGTTCCATTTCAATTAGTTTTACGTGTGGGGAGAGTCGTTATGCAGGTATGCTCTTTCTTGTTCGGAAGGAAACCAATCCCTGTCGCGAATTGTGTTTTTTCCGAGGACAATAGTAGTGTGGAACTCACCATCCTTAAGGAGATCTCGACACCCTCCGGGGAAATACAATTCCCGGCTCAAACAAGAATGAATTTCAGTAAGATTCAGGTACGTGGTGACACTATTATTCCTTGCAGCAGTGGTGTAATAGACGCAGCGTAAAACAAATCAGTCATTAAACATTGAGAGCCCGACTAGCTCTCTTTTTTTGTAGGAATTATTTCCTCTAATATTATTTGTCATGTAAAACTTTTCTGGCGGCGTCGACTCTTCGTTTTACTTCTTTTTCAAATCCTTCTTCGCCCGGTTTATAGTATGTATTATTTTGTACTGCGTTAGGTCTGTACTGCTGCTTCACTAAACCGCCAGCGTAATCATGGGGGTATTTATATCCTACGCCTTTGCCATGTTTTTTTAGTTCTTCAATGGGTGCGTTAGTTACATGGTCTGGTGGCATCTCATTACCACGGAACTCAACGTCTTGCTTCACTGCGTCCATAGCGACCTTAACGCTGTTGCTCTTAGGGGCTGCGGATAAATACGTGGCGCAATGCGCTAAAGCGTACTCAGCTTCGGGGAGACCCACCCACTCCAAAGCGTGTGCAGCGCCAGAAACCACCATTAGTGCGTGCGGATCAGCATTACCTATGTCTTCAGACGCGAAAACAAACATGCGTCTAATAAGGAATTTGGGATCCTCTCCGGACATTATCATCTTGAATAAGTAGAATAAGGTAGCATCGGTATCAGAACCTCTCATGCTTTTTATAAAGGCGGAGATAGTGTCGTAGTGTGCGTCGCCACCTTTATCGTATCGTCTGGCTGCTTGCTGAGCTGCTGAGGCAATATCTTTTTTAGTAATTCTTTTATTTTTATTAGCTAGACTTGCTCGTTCCAATATATTTAAAGCTCTGCGAGCATCGCCTCCAGAAATTTTTGAAATTAATTCGCTTGCATCTTTAGATAACTTGGAACCTGCTCGTTTAACAATGGTTATTATGGCTTGATCGCTTAATTTTTCTAAACGAATAATTTCAGCTCTAGAAACCAAGGCAGCAATAACTTCAAAGTATGGGTTTTCTGTAGTGGCGCCAATAAGGGTAACTAATCCATCTTCTACATGTGGCAACAGAACGTCTTGTTGTGCTTTATTAAATCTGTGAATTTCATCAATAATTAGAACGGTGCGATTACCTAATTTTTTCCACTGAGTAGCTCTTTCGATAACAGCCCGTAAATCTTTAACACCAGCTGCTACAGCGCTCACTCTCTCAACCTTTGCCTCGACTTGCTCGGCAATTAAATACGCTAAGGTAGTTTTACCGACGCCTGGAGGACCCCAAAAAATTAAGGAGCCTGTAGTTCCACTCTCAATTGCTTTTCTGAACACCTTATCTTTACCGAGGACATTCTCGTGCCCAATAACCTGGTTCAATTTGCGCGGCCGTAAAGCAGCGGCTAGTGGTACGCCCTCATCTACTGCTTCTTTCTTTTGTTCTAATAGTGTTCGCTCCATCTAATTACTATAACACCAAGAAACTGAGTGCAAAAGAGCATAAGTTACGCGTCTAGCTGAAATAACTTTTGGGTATTTTTTAGGGTTACCTCTTTAACTTCATTAACATCAATGTTTTTAATTTCTGCAATCTTCTCGGCGACATATTTTACATACGACGGTTCATTCCTTTTACCGCGATAAGGTTCTGGTGCTAAGTATGGGCAATCAGTTTCTATTAATAATTTATCTAAAGGTATTGTTTTTACCACTTCTACCAAGTGCCCTGAGTTTTTGAATGTCACTATTCCGGATACCCCTATATTAATACCGAGCTCCACATAAGTTTTTGCTTGTTTAACCGTTCCGCTAAATGTGTGGGATACTCCGCCCGGTCTTTCGTTTTGTGGTAAATCTTTTAATAAGGAGATTAAATCTTCGTGGGCATCAATATTTTCGCTGCTTCTAACATGCCATATTACTGGTAACGTGTTTTTTATGGCCATCTCTAAAAATTGGTTTACGGCTGGCAGCTGGCTTTCATAATTACCGCCACGGAAATAGTCGAAGCCGATCTCCCCGATGGCGACTACCTCTGGTTCCTTAACTAGATTACTCAGAGTATTCCAGGCTTCCTCATTTAATTCGTTGACATGGTCAGGGTGAACGCCGGTGGAAGCAAAAACGTTTTTCTCTTGCTTGGCTAGCTCTACCGCTTTTTTGCTACCTTCAATATCTGCTCCAATTTCAATCCATCCTTCGACGCCGACGTCTCGGGCGCGAACAACAGTTTCCTCCCTGTCTTCATTGAATTGTTTGGACGCAACGTGCGCATGTGAATCAAACATCATGTGTAATCATACTAGTACTTCTCATTTAGACACAATTTCTAATAAGAAAAAACCCCGGTAGATAAAACTACGGGGTTTAAAACTAACAAGATAGTCACCACGTTTGAGGCTATTCAGTGACCATAGCATACACCCAGAAAACGAACGTGATAGGTAAAAATAACCCAAGGAGAACATACGCACCAGACAGCACGAGCAGAAAAAGCACCAAGCCTACTGGATACCCAATAATCTTTCCGATAGTGGATTGGGCGCTGAAAGCGGCTGCCGTGTCAAGACACCCCAATGTAAGAGAAAGGAATTCAACAACAGCAAAGAGAATTATAGCTAGCAAGAGAAATTTCCAGTGGAAGCTACCACGGTAAATCTCATTTCCAATGATCACCAGTAAGGCAAGAGTATGCACGCATAAAACTATGTATACGAAAATAGGCCACAATCTCTCAACCCTGTCATTGTATTTACCATTTTCTTCAAACCTTTCGTCACGCGACAAAAACATGGCAACATCCTTCCAAAATGCGCTGATATCAGCTAGGATCCCAGTTTTTCAACGAACAACTAGGCTACTGTGCTTTTTTTATTTAATTGTGTCAAGGTTTGCTAGCCCTTTTTCTTATTAGCTCTCTCTTCTAGCATAAGACGCTTGATTTCAAGCCTTTTTGCAGTTTTGTGGGAGCGTGACTTCTTTTTCTTTCCAACTCCAGTAGCTCTTTTTGCCATATATTTATACTTATGAATAAGATTATTTGCTGCACGTACCTTAGCACAATAGAACTTGTTTTGTCAGCCCCCCCCCTATACTAAACGTGTATATACGTGAAATAAAAAAGCGTCACTTGTGACGCAAAAAGGTTGGTGCTTTTGTTTTATCTATACGTTCAGCGACCACCACATGAGGGGCAGTTACTTGGACCAAGCATTCCATTGGAGCCGCTCTGATCTATTCCAGCTCCAAAGCAGTCAGGACATTGATTGACGGGTTTTGTGGTCTTACCTCTGAAGGCAGAGAGGATAGTTACAAATAAACCAAACAATCCTACTGACAAAAGCACTCCAGATACTACCACGAGAATGTAGGTACCCATTATCGCTTCCTTTTACTAAAAAGAACCAGCACTCCTAGTTAACGAGTCTGCTCATACTCTACCTTTTAAGTTGTCGCCGTCAATGAAGTACCGTCTTAAGCTCAACAAGTAGTGGCCTCAATTATCCAATTCTGCCACAAATATTATTTACTATAATTCGCTAAAAAGCTCCTGGGACTAGAAAGCGTTATAACCTGTTACATATAAAAGCTACCTCGTACTCTGACGGGCCAATAAAGCCATTCTTAAAAAATAATTGACTAACCCAGATGTTAAATAAGTATTAATTTTTTTCGAAAACAATGCTTTTTTTGTTTCTTCTCGCAACCTAGCAATCTCTCTTCGACGACTTCCATGTAAACCACTATCAGAAACTGTCATATCCAACTGCTCTATAGTTCTATTCGCTGCACTGGCAAAAAGTTCATGCTTCCCTTTTTGTTTCCACTTTAAGGCACGTTCAAAATCACTACCCACATTGCCAAGCTGCTGAGCTAAAGTCATATTGTGCCAACGTTTTTTGTTAAATTCTAACTCTTTATTCATAAAAACTAAGACAAGTCAGGAATCAACATAATAACAATTTTTCTAATTTTTTCTCGAATAGCTTTGTCTTCAACGCTACGTGACGAATTGTTTTGACTAGGTCGAAGATTAATCATTGAATCAAACTCTAACGCATCTGGCATGTCAATATCTGGATAGATGTTAATACCCCATAAGTTATCTTGGTCAGAACCCTTATCAAGCAGAAGAGCTTCCTCGTCAGCATGCAACTCCCCACCCATTGCCATAACCTCTCTCTTAATATCCACTACTGCTTTTGCCATATCACCAAATCTCTGTTCAGCAATGCGTTTTACATCCTCTAACTTTATTGGCTTATCTATATACTCAATATCAGACATACAGGTAATTGTGACACATCTTTTGGATTTTCAAAAGCTGTCGTTTGCTCCCCCTGTCGGACATGTTCAGAACTCTTGATTGGGTGAAAATAGAGAAAAACCTAGTAGATTTCAGTTATTTAAACCCTGCTTTCGTCTAGCTTTGTATATTTTTTAAATTTTCCCCACACCCCTTCTCACTATTGTTTTGTATAAAATGAATATACGTTATGTGCTCCTTTTTTACCGCTTAGCGTTTAAAAACTTTGCTTGCTGACAATTTTTAAATTAAAACCTATTAAAAAATATTAGGATATAATTCCCGCATATTATGGCTTACGTCAAAAACAATAACACCAGTGACTTCTCCAGTCGTGTTTGAAATTGCTGTCCACGAATGTTCTTCAATTGTATTCCCTTCCACGGTACGCACGCTCTTTGTCGGTCCTCGCATTTGTGACCCTGGATAATTTTGACGAATATACAACATTTCAGCCTTTCGTAACTTCTCTGCAGTTTGTACGCCATCAATCACAACTCGTGTTCCTAAATCATTCTCCTGTTCCTTAAAAACAGGAGAGCCCTTCTCTGCAATAGGAATTGTTGAATTATAGCAATCATCTTCTTTCACTCCCCAAAGGCCACTATAACCTGATATCTTCCGACAAATATTAGCATCTCGATATAAAATAGCTCCTTTCATAAAACAATTAGCGGCGGCGAACTTCCCGTATGCCACTTCACCATAAGACAACTTATCATATTTTTCACAAGCACCCACCCATTCATCACGCTTAGTGCCTACAATATCCTCGGTGTAATCAGCTATATACTTTTCTAATCTATCCATTTTCACGCTTAACCTCGCAAGCTCATCATCTCTCTCTATAACAAACGCATAATTAGCTAAAATATCATTTTGTTGTATTGTCCGGTTTACTGCTATCGCTATAAATACCATCGAGAGTATAGTAAAAAATATCAATACGCTTTTCGGTACTTTCTTAAAGAGAAAAAACAATAAAAGTAGACTGATAGAACTAGATACAAACGTTCCTAGAAATATAAATGGTATCGATATGGGTTCTAAATCGTGACAAAACCCAGAACAAAACCACGTTGTACCATAACCAATCTGCGAAAACCAAGATACGGCAACAGCCAAGCCAAGAAACACAGGTATTTTTTCTCTCTTGCTCTTTAAATTACTAATAACAAAAACAAAGACAAAGGATAATATAATTCCGATAAAAAAATGCTTCCCTGTCCACTGAACTAGATTACTTGTAAACACATGTGTTAGATAAGTGGCACCAAGCCAGCTCCTAACTTCAAGGGCAATGCTTACCGTCATTGCTATAGGCAATAATAATATGAAATGTAAAACAATCCCCTTATCAATTTTCATGTCCGTTTTCATATATTATTTCAATGTTAATCTCCTCATATTTAGATTAGCATAATATATTCTATCCTTCTACTTAGCTAAGAATGCGATAGCCTAACTAAGCTTAGAAGCTCCCCGGGCTAGAGGATGTTAGAACCTGTTTCGTGGCTAACGCGCGTTGATATAAACATCAGTACCATCAGGTGCTCCACAGCTCTACTCACTATTACTTATCTCGGACAAGCAACACCAAAAGCCTCTAAATCCCCATATTGCTGACAGTCACTTATGCATATCTCGGTCCACTCATCACTAATGGCTTTTAATTCTTTCTCTCTAGCTAAGTCGTTATCATATTTTTCTCGAGACACACCTTCTAATGCTCCCTCCATAGCCCAATCTTCACAATTCATCAAGTTTGTAGTTGAAGGCAAGGAGGTTTTCCGCTCGTACTGGTTTAACCAACCCCCAATGATAATTACTAATAATATCAATAATATTACTAACATTATAATATTTCCTTTCTTCATATTGTTAATTTACCATATCCTCATCATTTCGTCAGCTCCCCATCAGGGACGATTTCCGAACCTTAAATTGGGAGAAAATATACCCCCAACCAGCAATTAGCATCAAACAGATGCAGTCATTACTGGCTTTTGCGTAAAATAGGTTATCTCACAGGACTACTCACACTATTGTTTTGGATAAAAAAGCTCCCCATCTCGGACGAGTTCAGAACCCTTGATTGGGTAAAAATTGAGAAAAAACTAGCAGATTTCAGTTATTTAAACCCTGCTTTCATCTAACTTTGTATAGTTTTTTTAATTTACCCCACACCCCTACTCACTAATAATGATTGACAGCACTCATAAGAATGCTATAAATACCTGTCTTGCACACTAACCAATTCTAACAGGAGATGAATTATGCCTGATTTCACGATGGGAAATGAATATGGACTCGTCGCCGCTAAGCTTCGACAATTCCTTGAGGACAATACTACTATGCACGGGTCTGCTCAAAGGTATGATGCAGATATTGACGATTCTTTTGCAAAACACCCACACATAGACCTGTATCTTGCACGGCTATGGTACAAACCGCAACATCATGGAAGAACTATATGCACCGAAAAAGGTGTCACCCGCTTAGCGAAACTAACCCTCCATGAATTAGGTAAACTGGTTCATTTCGCACAACGACTGGAAGATGAAATTCCTGCTATCGAGGTTCTTCTTTCCAGATTCGACGCAGGGCGTTGTGTATTTGTTATCACTCCTAAACAAGTTCCTGCCGATTAACACAAAACTACCAAGAGCCTGGCCAGCTCTTTTTTTATTACACCACATATATAAAATCTGTCAGCTCCCCCTGTCGGACTCGAACTATGGTCGGGAATAAAAGAAGTAATACTTTCTACATTGATATTTAGCTCTTTTAGCCCTACACTTTGTAATTAGTTTATGCTTTCCTTGGCTCATACAATAATTAGTCTACCTTTTGGTGTTATTTTTGAGCATCCAATTGCTATTTTTTTCATGGCCTTTGCCTTTCATTTTGTACTTGATGCTGTTTACCACTGGAATGTTAGCCCTCCCCAGCACGATAAGTTCCCTATCTTTCCTGTTGCACTAGATATATTTACTGGTGTTATTGTGGCCTGGATTGTATTCGGGGTGAACGTGTTCAGTTTGCCTATTCTAGCTGCTATTGCAGGAGGCAATGGTCCAGATATTATTCACACTTTATGGTCTTTGAAAGGTGAACCTAGGAGTAAGCGTTTTCCTTTTTTGACGTTATTCTTTGATATACACAATCGTATTCAGTGGGAGACACGTGACATAACGAAAGGTCTTCTACCACAACTGACTACTGTTCTTATTGTTATTTTGTCGCTTGCCTGAATTACCTTTAACTATCCACTCATCTCTTGACTCTCGTCAACACTGGCTACGTCGGAAACAAATATACTAATTATTGTGGCTGCCGGCACGGCTAGCACTATGCCAATTACACCTAATAGTCTGGCGCCTAATATGACAGCAATTATTGTTACTAACGGTGGCAGTCCCACAGCGCGCTTCATAACGTTTGGAATCAGTATGTGACTTTCAAACTGGCCGTTAATTATATAGAAAATGAATGCTGCTAATCCTATTGTCCATCCTTGTGTTATGGCAACCAAAACACCTGGAGTGGCTGCGATCATTGGTCCAATCACGGGAACAATCTCCATGACTCCGGCTAGAATACCGAGTAATAGTGCATACGGAACTCCAATAATCCACAAGCCAATGCCAACAATAACACCAACGATGATGCCTAATACTATTTGTGCTAACACCCAGCGGCCAATACTTCTTTGGGCTCTTTCTATAGCTTGCGCCACGTAAGGATAGTGTTCTTTTGGTGTAAGTAAACGAGCAAACTTTTTCAAAGCGTCTTTCTGCACAACGAGGTATAAGGCAATGACAAATATAAACAAGAAGTTTACGAAGCCAGCTATAACTGATCTGGTTCCGGCAAATACATTCAAACCGAAGTTAGCAACATTGTCCCCAAAGTTTAATAGTCCTGATTGCATTGATTCGATTAAATCTGCTTGGTCAATGTGAGGTATGAGCGGAGTAATATCGTTCAAGGAGTTAACAATGCTCGGCACAACAGTTGCTAGTTGTCTTGTTTGCATGGCTAGTGGCTCCACCATCAGACCGAGAACGCCACCAATAATTACTAGAACAAGTACATATACTGTAAGCACGGATAAAGCTCTAGGGATTTTATATTTGTCTAGAGAACGAGCTATGGGCTCAACAACAGATGCCACGATAAAGGCAGCAAATAGCATCAAGACAATGTCGAAAACTACATAAACCAACCAAAATGCCAACAGAATAAGTACGATTCTAAATACTGTGTTCGAAGATATTTCTATTTTTTTAACGGATTTCGTACTCATATGTTTACCTTTCTATTATATATCATTTTAAGACACAATTCAGTGCCTTCCAAGATATACATGTTTTACCGTACTGACAAGTTAATCCTGAAAAGCTTTTTTGACACTTTGTATTACTTTTTTAGGAGCCAGTACAGCCACAGTTCTCTTCTTAGTAGCAAAAAGGTCTTTAGATAAACTCAGTATTTCTTTGGCTGTAACCTTGTTGTATTTGTTGACTAGCTGTTGAGGGGTCATTATTTTCTTTTTTAGTAGTTCTTGACCGGCAACAAACTGCGCTAAGGCATTTGTTTCTTCAAGGTCTAATAGTAGGTGACCTTTTATCATTTCTTTTGCTTTTTTTAGCTCTGCTGCACTAACTTCCTCTGTCATCACTCTGTCGTATTCATCCATAACTAATTCCAGTGCCACATCTGCTTTATCTGAGCGCACCCCTAACTGAGTGGCGAGACTACCTGTGTCTACATACCCTTCCAATCCGGTATGCACAGCATAAGCCAAACCATGTTCTTCGCGCACTGACAGAAACAGACGACTACTCATTCCACCACCTAATATAATAGATAGTAACTGGGCAGCATAGCGACGCTCATCGTTTAAACCAACGCCGGGTACGCCTATTATCATGTGGGTTTGATCTAAGTTGTTACGCTCTTCACTGACAAATCTTTCGTGCGGTATTTTAGCCGGAGCTTTTTTGGGGTGGGTCTCTTTTCCGGAAGGAAGTGATACAAATAACTTCTTCAGTTCCGCCATAGCTTCGTCTTCATCAAATTTTCCTGCCAATACTACTAGAGCGTTACTTGAGTGGTAGTGTTTTTTTGTATAGCGCAGGAAGTCGTTTCTTTTAATAGCAGATACTGTTTCAGCGGACCCATCAATTCTTTGTCCTAAAGGATGCTTGCCATATAAGGCTTCTTGCCATAAGTGGTGGATATGTCGCATTGGTGCATCGGTGTACATGCGTATTTCTTCAATAATTACGCCTCTTTCCTTTTTAATTTCCTCATCTGGGAAAAGCGGATTCTGTAAAATATCTGCTACCATATCTGCTCCAGTAGCTAAGTGTTGAGCTGCAACTTTTACGTAATAGCCTGTATATTCTTCACCCGTAAATGCATTAAACTCACCACCAATATTATCTATAACTTCTGCTATCTCTTTGGTCGTTGGTCTTTTTGTCGTTCCTTTAAAAAACATGTGCTCAAGAAAATGGGACAGCCCCGCTTCTTTAGCTGTTTCGTATCTGGAACCCGTCCCAATTAATACTAATAATGTTACGGTCTGGCTTTCTTGACGAGGCAAAAGAATAGTTCTTAAGCCACCAGGTAACGACTTCTTTTTAAACTCGAATGAATTCATAGATTTTTTAAGTTAATTTCGTTTGTATAAATTGCTCTATATCGTCGAGTGATACTCTTTCTTGCTCCATACTATCTCTATCACGCACGGTTACCTGACCATCTTCTAAGGTATCGAAGTCCACTGTTACACATAGAGGTGTTCCGATTTCATCCTGCCTCCGATATCTTTTACCGATTGATTGGGTGACATCAAAATCACACCTAAAGGAATTCGTTAGTGTTTCTGCTAATCCTTTAGCTTTTTCAAATAATTCAGGTTTGTTGGATAAAGGTAAAATTGCTACTTGGAAAGGAGCTGCCCAGGCCGGTAACTGCAAAACAACTCTGGTCTTCCCTTTCACTTCCTCTTCTTTGTAAGCAGACAAAAGCATAGCCAACACGGTGCGCTCCACACCAAATGTTGGTTCAATTACGTGCGGTATAAACTTCTTGTCTGACATAGGATCCTTATACGTCATGTCCGTCCCTGAGTGCTTAGCGTGTAGACTTAAGTCGTAATCGCCTCTGTAGGCTAGGCCGTATAGCTCTTTCTGTCCGAAGGGAAAATCAAATTCTATATCCACTGTTCGTTTTGAATAAAAGGCTCTTTCGTCTTCAGGTATTTCAACTTCATGAATCAGATCACTGTTAATTCCACAGTATTTCATCCAATCGCGCATTTCACTTAGCCATTTGGTGAATTCTTCTTCCCATGACTCTGGGTCAATGAAGTATTCAATTTCCATCTGTTCAAACTCCCTGGTTCTAAAGATGAAGTTTCCTGGGGTTATCTCATTTCTAAAGGCTTTACCAACTTGAGCTATACCGAAAGGAACTCGTTTGCGACTGGTATTTAAAACATTGGCAAAATTCACAAACATTCCTTGAGCAGTTTCAGGCCTAAAGTACGCGGTAGTAGCGTCACTTTCTTTGGGTCCAATATTAGTTTTGAACATCATATTAAATTGGGCCGGCTCCGTGTAGTCACTGTCTACGCCACATTCGACGCAAGGCTTACTCATATCTATTTGATCCGATCTAAAGCGGGCATGACATTTTTTGCACTCCACTAAAGGGTCGGTGAACTCCTCTAGGTGTCCACTTGCCTCCCATACCTTAGGATTCATTATTAGCGCTGATTCTAAACCAACAACGTCTAATCTTTTATGCACAAAACGCTGCCACCACATCTTCTTAATATTGCTCTTTAGTTCGACGCCAAGCGGTCCAAAGTCCCATGAATTAGCTAAGCCACCATAAATTTCAGAGCCAGGATAAATAAAACCCCTAGCTTTAGCCAAGTTTACGATGGTATCGATTTCAGTTTGTTTTTGTGCCATAGGCTTTCATTTTACGTACAGTAAGTCTACTACACGAACTTGTCTAGCAACACTTTTCAGTTTTATTAGAATTTCCAGGGTGTTTTCATTTTATCAGGTAAGCCTCGCTGTCGTCGGTAATCTTTTTTCATTTCCTTTAAGGAGTCCCGATATTGCTTATCCCGATGATTTCTTAGGGACCGATATGATTGTTGCCACTGCTGCTTATGCTTACGCTCCATCTTTTTTTCTTGTTTGGTGAAGTTATTTCTGGCTTTTCGCCTAGCTTTATCTAGACGCGGATCACCACTCTTCATTTTCTCTACTTTGTAGTGAGTATCTATTTCTCTTTTTCTCCTTGCTATTTGGCTTTTTAGCACCGCCTCTGCTTGCCTCTCCTTGGCATGCAAGCGACTCTTGTTACTAAAATATTGTTTTTTAATATCCTCTTTCTTTTCTTTTCTTTCCAACATCCAATCGCCGGATTTGAGGGGATTTAGTTTTTCTGCTAACCCTGGTGGTCCACTTTTAGCCGCCCTGTGCGCTGCCCGTTCTCGTTTTTTCCTTTTATCAGCACTATTGGACCCCTTGCCCGAACTGTTTATAACTTGAGATAATGCTGATCTGGACATACATTTTTTATTCTATAGTCCCTTTTCCACGCGCTGCTGTTTCAGTGGTCGGGAAATTCTCAATTAATTCAGAGATTACTTGATCTACGAATTGATCAGTGGCTTCAATGGTTGTTTTGTTAAGAAAGTCTAGAGTTCTATTTATGAGTTGTTCACCGGGCGTTATGGCCACTTGAATATGTAACTCATGTGGTGGTTCAACTCTTCCCACTCCTCCTTTTATAAATGGTATTGTCCAAATTAACTCTCCCGTCCTGTCGTTAAAGACCATGTCACCATCTGTCTTATATGATTCTCCTGTATAACTCACGCCATCCGGTAATACAGCTACAACTCTTGCTTCTGATACATCGTTAAGGCTTGAACCAACACGGAAGCGAAGTGTGTAGCTAGTTGTGGTACCAACCTTCGGCGGTAGTGGGCCCGAGCTTTCAATGCCAAGTCTACCGTCATCATAAAAAGCATCCACACCTAGAATTAAATCAGTCTGCACAGATATAACGGCTCGATCAGACACAACTTTCTTTTCACCACCAACAGGTGTTGGTATATCCGGACTATCAACCGTGGCTACGCTTACTATCACGTTGTTCTTAGACCCTTCCCCAGTCAATGGATACTCATGCGTTGGTAATAAAGTAAATGAATAAGGAATCACACCATCTTGCTGCGGTTGCACAACAGCCAAATCCGCTATGGTTGCGGCTGACCACATCGCTGTTTTTTGAGCTGAATCGTATGTCCCCCCCTCAAAATTTAAAGAGGCTGGATTAAATGCAATTCCCTGAAACTTCACTTTCACGATTACATCTTTTAAGCCAACTGTGCCTACATTACTATAATGAATTTCTCCCTCCACGAGATCTCCGGCCTGCACCACGACTGGATCAGAGCTTCCGTTGTATGTTTGCTCCACTAAAACCTCGCTGGCTGACAAGGATACAATATGGGTTAATTGTCGCTGTACAAAATCCTCATCATTTTGTCTGATGCCTGCCTCAATATCTATAATGCGAGTCTCGCCTGGTTGACCGGTCACATAAAAAACAAGTTTAAGATCTTTGTTTTCTAAGGGATCTAATGAGCTTAACCGCCATTCTCCCGGGACTTCTGAATACCCCAGCGTGAAGTCTGTATCCTTGGTGTCTAACTCAATATTATCTGCAAGACGTAGTTTTAAATATGCCCCATCTACAGAATGGTTACTTAAATTACGCACATTAATACTTGCGAGAACCCTTTCATTGTTCGCTGCATCTTTTGGGATATCTAAAGCAACCTCAAGAGGCAAAGCTGTTATGGTGGTTGCTAGTAACGACGATTTTACAAATCTGCCGCTAGGGAAATTCTCGGGGGTTACCACAATATCTATTTTTCCAGTTGCAGTCTCATTTTGCTCACCAATTAATTGCCCTCTTATGTGAAGCTCACCTTCTTCTCCACTGTCCATGTCACCGACTATCAGATTTATACTAGTGCGTGATACATCTACGTCTTCATTGCTGCCGCGGAAACTGAAGCCACGTGGTGTATGAAATATTAATTCCACATTGTTCCATCCGACTCGACTATTATTCTTATACAGGATTTTATAAAGAATCTCTTCTCCCGCTGTAAACTCACTCGGTGCCTCAATTGATACCCCGACTTGCTCATCTGTTACTGTCACTCTTGATCGATACCACATTAGGGCCGCCACGGACCACACTAAAATTACAATCAGTAACAGTAAAACTCCTGTAAACCTGATGACTTTTCCCCATCGTCGTGCACGTTGCAGGGCCAAATTCATATATTTAGTTGATGCGAGAGTGTCTCCAGTTTGTTCTAAATCTTTTCTGGGACGGCGAGTAACGCCTAACCTATGAAGATTTTCCTGCCTCTCTTTTAACTCTTCCGGCTCCTCTCTGGCATACAGGCCCTTTTTTGTCATCTGTATCCCATTTTTCTTCTCGTTGTTAGCGTTCCCTTTATCTTCCTTACTTTCTTGTTTGTCTGTATCCATACCTAACAGTTTAACGCATATTATTTACATGCGCATCGCCAAGCTGCATAGTTACAAAACCGCTAACGTATTGCCTCACCGCTTCTTCCAATTGTTGCACTAGACTCTGGTCAACCGATAGCTTTAACGCCCTTTCTGGATATATAGCTAAATATCTTAATACCTTTAACCCATCTTTAGTTATGGACTTTGTTGCAGTAGCCAAAGAGACACGGCAGGTTAAACAAACCCATCCGCCTAAGCTTTCATCGAGAACCACCGCGTCATCTACTTGTTGACTTTCGCATATTCGACATGATTTTAGTTGTGGAAAATACCCAGCAGATTTTAATACCACTAGATAAATTGCTATTTCTAATAACGATCTCTTAACGGCATTACATTTCGGCAAGACTTCAAAACAATCACCCAGAGCCTCAAAAAGATATTCCTGCTTTTCTCCTTCGTTGTATAGGCCGGTCACAACCCTCACTATGAGGTGGACTCGCATTAGTGCATCCTGATCATCATGCAAATCTTGGAAATAGTTTTCTGTTTCTGAAGTAGCTAAGAAATATCTTCCCGGTTCCCCGTTTACAAGCGCTAAAATATTAGTGAATGGTTCCAAGTGACTCCCCCGACGAGAAGGAACAGATCTGACCCCTTTTGCTAGAACACGCATTAAGCCATGACTTTTACTGAACAACGTTACTAACCGATCAGCATCACCTAGATTGCGTCGTGACAAAACAAGCGCTTCAATTTTTTCACTTTTTATCATCGCTGTAAGTATACTTCTTAACACTCTTACTGCTATATGTAGATTGACCAGGGTTTTCCTGGCGATAAACAATCTGTCAGGTAATGACACCCAGAAAAACAGTCTCTTCTTCTAGCTCAATGTCCTGACCAATATCTGTATCAACTTTTTCATTAACAACCTTATCTACTTGCAGAGCTGTTAGTATCATATCCTTATTCTGTTCAAAAACTTGATTGAGATATTCACCTTGAGTAACAAACACTAAGCTTATCCTGTCATCGAGCGCGTACTCAGCTTCTTTGCGCATAATTTGTCCATGCCTAATTATTTCTCTAGCTACTCCTTCGCTTTTTAACTCCACTGTTATCTCTAGGTCTAAAGCCACCTTTGTTTTGCTCTCTTCGCTAGACACACCTTTGTCCCATTTTGGTAATTCCGTAGCGAATTCAATTTCTTTAACATTGACTTCGTCCTTTGCCATCTCCACTAAGGCATCATCTATTTCTTTTCCTGCAACTACTAGCTTGCTTAGAGGTTGCCTTACTTTCATACTATTGGCTGCTCTTAAACCTAGACCTTCCTTCACAATGTCTCGAGCTGCCTCCATATCCACGACTGCCTTTTTCTCATCTTCATTTAAATCTTTAACTTCATCTTGAAGCTCTAGGTGAACAGAAGTTTCACTATCGACTAGATTACGGTAAATCATATCGGCGACAAAAGGAGTATAGGGCGCCATTGTTTTTGCTGATCGAATTAAAACATTGTGCAAGGTTGAAAAAGCTTCTTGTTTTTCTTTGTCGCTAGCCGGGCGCTGAAACCGATCACGAGAACGACGCACGTACCAATTACTCAAGTCATCAACGAAGGGTACGAAATATCTAGCCGCCTTATCTATCTGATAATCTTCTGTGGCTGTCTGCACGTCTCGTTCGAACTTAAGTAACCTGGCTAAGATCCACTTGTCTAAAACGTTGTCAGACTTTACTTCATCATTAAATTCTGTAATGCCATGAGTGTTCGCATACCTGACGAAGAAACTGTACACATTCCACAGTGTCATATATGTGTTACTTTGCATGCGTCGAAGATCCTTCTCGGAAAACTTATATGATTCCCCAAGACTAGCGCTGCTAAGTAAATATAGTCGCAATACATCGGCCCCGTATTTTTCAATCGTTGGATCTAGCTCGGGATAATTTTTTAGTTTTTTAGATAGTTTTCTGCCATCTTCTGCGAATATTAGGCCAGAGGCAATAGCGTTTTTAAAGGCAGGTTTGTCTTTGCCTAAATCATTTTCTTTGTCTGTTAGGGCCACAGCTAATACATGCAAAACATAAAACCACAGTCTTGTTTGTTCGATCATCTCAACAATAAAGTCAGCTGGAAAACTCTTTTTTACCAACTCTTTATTCTCAAAAGGATAATGTGATTGCGCATATGGCATAGCGCCGCTATCGAACCAGGCGTCTAATACTTCTTCTACTCTGTTCATTTTTCCACCACAGTCACAGTCCCAATGAATGTCATCAACATATGGACGATGCAAATCTTCTAATTGTTTATCCTTCGCTCCGGATAATTCTTGCAGTTGTTCTACGCTGGCGACGCAAACTCGATCATTACATTCGTTACATTCCCAAATTGGCATTGGTACACTCCAGAATCTATTTCTAGAAATGGCCCAGTCTGGAGCTGACTCCATGCCCTTACCAAACCTTCCCTGCTTAACATGTTTTGGCGTCCACTCAATCTGATCTGCTACCTTAATCATGCGGTCTTTTATGGCGCTAACTTTAACGAACCAACTATCTAGCGCGTAGTATATTAGTGGTGTCTCGCAACGCCAGCAAAAAGGATAACTGTGCTTATATTTCTCTTTCTTTAGTAGCAGAGAGCGCTCGTCCAAGTCTTTTACTACTCTGGGGTTGGCATCAAAAATGTTGGCTCCAGCCCACTGCGGTACCATTGGTGCCATCTTTCCATTTGTGTCTACTGTTCGCAGGGTTGGCAAACCTTCTTTTTTACCGAGCTCCGAGTCTTCTTCACCAAAGGCTGGTGCGATGTGGACTAAGCCGCTACCGTCTTCGACTGTGACATGGCTGCCTAATACAACTTTATAGGCATCGCCTATTTCCTCTAGCTCTAATTTATAGAGTGGTTCATACGTTAATCCAACTAATTCATCGGACTTTATTTCTTGAATGATTTCGGCTTCGTCACCAAGTACTTCTTTTATTCTCTCTTTAGCTAGAACAATAAAGTCATCTTCATGTTTTACTAATGCATACTTAATATCTTTACCTACAGCTATGGCGGCGTTACCCGGCAAAGTCCAGGGTGTTGTAGTCCAGATTAGAAGTTTAATAGTTTTCCCAGATTCTTTGAGCTTTGTGGAAAGTGAGTCAGAGTCTACCTGAAGCTTTACGTATACTGCCGTATCCTTCGTGTCTTTATAGTTTATAGATACTTCGAAATTTGATAGAGGCGTGGCACATCTTATACAGTATGGTGTTGATCTAAAGGCCTTATATATTAAATCTTGATCCCACAGTTGCTTAAACACCCACCATTCAGATTCCATGTAGTCCCGATTTAGAGTGGCATACGCATTATCATAGTCTGCCCAACGACCCATTCTGTTTAAAATGTTCGTGAAGTCCTCAATGTATCTGAATACTGTATCTCGACATTTTTTATTAAATTTCTCAATTCCGTAATCTTCGATGTCTTTCTTAGTTTTAAATCCGATCTCTTTTTCAACTAAGGTTTCCACCGGCAAGCCATGACAATCCCAACCGACGCGACGGGGTACATAGTAACCGCGCATAGTTTTATACCTCAATACTGTATCTTTAATAGCTGACTGCAGAACGTGGCCATAGTGAGGTTTTCCGGTTGCGTATGGCGGACCATCGTAGAAAGTAAATTGCTCTTTGTCTTTATTCTGCTGGAGCGACTTGTCGAATATATTTTCTTTATTCCAAAACTCGAGCACCTCTTGCTCGGCCTCATCTACATTTACTCTAGATGGTACATCCTTAAATTGTTTTTTCTTTAAAGCCATATAGTTAAGTAACCACGAACTTGACTTTTTGCCAAGAAAAAACCTCGCCGCAAAATGCTGACAAGGTGGTTTTTTTACTTACCACAAGGTGTTTATGCGTCTGCAATCTATTGAGTTTTTTCAGACTTCTCCTTCTTTCTACGCTCCTTCCTTTCCTTCTTCTCTTTCTGTTTTTCTCTCTTTATTTGTTCTTTCCGGTTTTTTTCTGAGCCTCTCATAACACTCTCTCCTTATAAAAAGAGTTGAGGTGGAAATTATTGTGAAAGGACTGTTGCTTGTAACAAAGCCTTAAAGAATATACATATTTGTGTTCGCGGGCTCTATTTTTTCTTTTTCCTGCGTTTTTTCTTAACTTTATTTTTTTTCGTGATTCTTTTTTTCTTCTTTTTTTTCGTTGTCTTCTTGTTTTTTGAGACTTTATTGCGCTTCTTGTTTTTCGTAGCTTTGCTCTTCTTGGACTTTCTAACCTTTTTCTTTTTAGTTTGTTTTGCGACTTCTTTGTATAGCTTTATTAGATTCTTAACTCTATTAGACCAGTCTACTTTCTTTATATCATCGATTTCCATGACTACTACCTGGTCTTTATGCGCGCCGTGTTTTTCTATTAACAGATCCTTGTCACTACGCTTGCTTACTACAATCCTCTTGGCTCGCTTACATAACTGCGCAAAAGCCGCTCTGGCACCCATCATAAATGTTCTCACGAATAAGTTACTCTCACTTTCTCCTTTAGGCACGTAATGAAAAGTGGTTACTATTTTTCCTGGGTAGAGATACGGAATTAAACCCTCAGGGGAATGAAATACATCAACATGAGCCGATCGTAAGAATGATGAGATTAGCATGTGTGAGTATATAACTGGTAGGTATCTTCTGTATTGCACAAAAGGGAAATGCTTTATTTCGACATTATCCTGCTCAAATTTTTTCAACTTCTTAGAACCTTCCATTCTTTGATCAAAGAACAGAACCCATGTGTGTTCTTGTTTCTTATCCGCCTCAAGTAGATGCGTAATTAATTTTTCTGTGTACCGAGCAATCTGCGGATCATACCGTTTATGCTTGGCTAATATTATATGTGCGTCGATTCCTATTCTCATAGTTTATAAAGTGTAAGGGTAAAAGATTAAAACGTAAAATTAGACTTGTTGGGGACAAATAACAACTCACATCACTTCCGGTTTGCTGACACCGATGAAATCTAGAACTTGTCCCATAACCTCTCTGGCAGCTAATACCAATTGCAATTTATGCTTAATTAAGGACTCGTCCTCGCCAACTAGCACGGGTACATGTTTGTAGAAGACGTGTATGGCTTTAGCTAAATCTAACGAATAGTAAGTCATTTTATGTACGGCAAACTCTTGCGCTATGTCTGTAATAACCTCAGGTAACCTGTAAAGCTGACGCATAAGGTTAAGCTCTAGAGTGTGAGTGAGAGCAGGGCTATCTGACATATCAAATACGACTCCCACCTTATCTATGATTCCTCTTTCTTTTGCTTGGCGCAATATGGATTGTAATCTTACGTACGCATATTGTGCATAATATACTGGATTTGATTCATTTTTTTCTTTAGCTAAGTCAATATCAAAGTCCATATGACTAGAGAGTTGGTGGTGAACCATAAAGAAGCGCATCGCGTCATATCCTACCTCGTCTATAAGGTCTTTAGGCGTAACAATATTTCCAGCTCGTTTAGAAAGTTTAATTGGTTGACCATCCTGCACGACTCGCATCCATTGATGCACGATTTGATGGAGTTTTTCTGTATCATTCCCTAAGGATTCCATGGCGGCTGTAATCTTGGGTAAGTGACCCTGGTGGTCAGCTCCGACAAAAGTGAATATTTTATCAAATTTTCTATCGTATTTGTCTTGATGATAAGCAATGTCTGGAGCTATATATGCGTATTCGCCGTCACTTTTAATAATCACTCTATCTTCGCTATCGCCGTAATTTGTTGTCTTTAAGAAAAACGCTCCGTCCTTCTCGTAAACCTCATCACCTTTTTGCAGACGATCAATTGCTTCCTTCACTTTCCCTTTTTGCTTAAGTTCATCTTCAGATGTCCAAACATCAAATTCTATATGCAGATCTTCCTTTATTATTTTCTTCGCATAGGACATTAATATGGTTGCTGCAAGTTGTCCGGCTTTGACTATAACCTCATTGCTCTCGGTGTCTTCTTTAGTTAACTCCTTGTCTTCGTTTTCTTTCAACGTTTCCGCTATCTGGTTACCTAAGTCACCTATGTAGTCTCCCTGATACAGCTCTTCTCTGTACTCAACGTCTTGGCCTTGTTGCTGTAAATATCTTCTTATTACTGACTCACCTAGTTTTTTAACCTGCGCTCCAGAATCATTAAAATAGTATTCTCGAGTTACATCAAAGCCGGCACATTCTAGAATGTTGCCTAAGGTATCGGCGCTAAAAGCGGAGCGAATGTTGCCGAGAGTTAAGGGTCCGGTCGGATTAGCGGAAATGAATTCCAGATTTACGCTTTGACCTTCACCTACGTTTGGTGCATCACATACGTTTTGTTGAATTACATTATCTAATCTGGCTGTCATCCAACCCGGATTTAACCAAACGTTTAAGTACCCAGGGGTTACGGCCTTTATTCTGCCAATAAACTCGCTCTTGGGCATATGCTCAACGATTGTCTCTATTATCTCCATCGGCGGAATACCTAACTCCTTTGTTAGCTTTAAGGCTATTGGGGAGGCGTAATCTCCATGTTCGGATTCGTCCGGTATATTTATAACTATTTTAGGGGGCTTGGTAATTTTACCAAAAGAACCTTTTTTCTGTGCTTCGTCAATACCTACTTGGATGCTTTCTGCTATTGCTGCTTTTATATTTATCATATCCCCATAATACATTGTCGGGCCAAAGAAAAAACCCCAGATGCTTTTTAAGGCAAATGGGGTTGTGTGTGTTTTTTTGTCGGCTAGCTAGTGGCTAGCTGTTCTTTTGCTTCATGCATTTCTTTGTAGCGAATTGCGCGACAGCGTTGAAAGCCAAAATGATACATGCCAGAGCACTTGTGTTTGCCGAGGCATTTTCCTTGCTGACAACTGTCGTACTGAAAGAGCTGCGTGTCGAGTGACAATTTAATTAGCCCGACAATTGCGTGGAGACTAAGTAGCGTCGGCTTGTACTCATTATGGCGTTCGGTCCCGTTGTGAATTTGACCGTGCTGTTTTTTGGAGCGGTACCACTTGTCTTCATCGTCAAAAACCCCTTCTCCCCTCAGCAAGTTCCAGTCATTTTCACGAATATCCCCCTCAGCATTCTGTTCTGCGATCTTCAGGGCTTGAGCCAGATCGTTCAGATTAATGTGCTTGGATGTTCTCGTGAAGATATGAACATGTCCTGAAGTGTTCCTCTGAACAGTTATATCTGCCGAAAAATTAAAGCGAGCAGCTTTTTCGACTGTCCATTCATTGGACTCAACTACGACCAACTTCAGCATCTTTCCTTCAGGTCCAGGTATCATCTGTTGGGAACTTTTTTCCCTGATATCTTTTGTGGCCCGGTAGAAAGACGCATCATCTGACAACGCACGATGAACCAAGACTTTGCAGTCGTTGATCACTGCGAGTTGCTCTTCGTCAGTGGGATCTCGGCTTTCTTGATTGGCCATGAACATCAGGTCTCGGAAGGAAGAGTTAACTAACCTGTACAGATCGTAAGGATGTGCCCTCTCTACGGCGGATGGCTTCTTAGGATTCGACAGGTCACCGGTGTCTCTGAACTCACAAAACTTCAGTAGGTTATCCCACCATGGAGCTACATTGTGTAAGTCCAGAGCGTCGGCCACTAGAGTCGCACAACAACCTTTCTTCCTACCGGCACCTGAGTGTTGATCAGGATGTTCATCGAACGGACCACCCTCAACACCAAGTCTCAGTATGCTGTCAGGGCAATACTTGTTGAGAAGTGCCGTTGTGCCATGACACTCCAAGATCAACAAGGCGATTATCTCATCCAGATGTGGATATGGATGGATAATAACCTGAACACTCTCTCCATCAATATAGATCCAAATAGTCATCGAAGTACTCATAACAAATCTCCCTGTGAACTTGGGACTTAAAAACCTAAGGCATTTGAGGCCTTAGCGACAAAAAAAATGTTAACGAACACTTACCGAAGACAATCCAGTAAGGCGTGTATTATATAGCTTATATAGTCTTTTGTCAATATGAGGTGTTTGTTGCCTCAAAGTCCTATCTATTATTTATCTAGTTTTCTGTGTAAGTGGCCGTTGGGCTTTGTAACCCCATTTTCGTCCCGCCAATTATTCTGGTGCTTGTATATATCGTGTCTAATAACAAATGGTTTGCGAATATGTTTAAAATGTAACTCTATAAAGTCGCTGCCGGCTGTGTTTACGCCAATTTCTCCTGTGCGTGTTAAAATTCTCTCAAAAAAAGTTTCGTTAACCGTAATGTCTGTTACAGATGGTAGGTCTGCGGTTATAAACTGTTTTTTTATAATCCCTTCTCGAGTCATGACACGTTGATCTGTAATAGCGTAATGGACAAAAAACCATAGATATATAACGGGCATAGCTAAACTCGAAAAGACTAAAGCTGTAAAGAAGCCAAGAATAATATTACTCATCCCCATGAGTATCATGATTACGAACGCAACAAGAGCGGGTATACCCCAGAATATGGAAATATACAGGCCACTTACACCGAACACGTGAATAACTCTTTCGCCTGGAAGTAAGAATCGCTTCCAATAATTTTTATGTTTTTTGTGACTCATCTATATCTTATTATGATGCTCTAAAATGCGTTGGTCCACCCTATTCTTTTCTTTATGCATAGTCAACCCGCGCAAGTCTGCTATAGTTTTTATTATATATGTCAAAAGCCATCGTACTAATCCCTACATATAATGAGGCGCAGAATATTGGGCTTATTATTGAGCGCACGTATGCTGTTGTGCCTAATATTTCAGTTTTTGTTATTGATGATAATTCACCCGACGGTACAGCGGATATTGTAAAGGCGATGCAAGAGAAGTATCCGAGTCTAGATATTCTTGTGCGTATTAAAGATAGAGGTTTTGCAAAGTCCTATATTGATGGTTTTAAAAAAGTGCTTCAGGACAATAGACACGACACCGTTATAACGATGGATGCAGACTTCTCTCACGATCCTAAAGAGATTCCACATTTATTAAAGTTGCTAGGCGATGGAGCAGACGTGGCACTCGGATCACGCCATACTACCAATACAACTTTTCCTGGCATCTCAGTCTGGCGCCAAATATTAAGTAAGTTCGCCCAGCGTTATGTACAGATAATTTTAGGGTTACGTATTCGTGACTGTACCGCTGGATATTTAGCAATTCCGACTCGAGTGCTGAGTAGTATTAATCTGAACCAATTCTTCTCCGATGGTTATGGTTTTCTTTTCGAACTAAAATATCTTCTAACTCAAAAAGGGTTCGTTATTAAGGAGCACCCTGTGAAATGGCCGCAGCGTCATCAAGGTGAATCGAAAATGTCGAAACGTATCATTTACGACTCTATTTTGCTGCCTTGGAAAATTAGGTTCAGTAAAACTAGATAGCAGCTTCAATAATTTCAAACTCGGGCAATGGGACTATGAACTTTCCACCGCGCTGTAAGAAAGCTTGTTCTCTTTGTTTGAATTCCTCCATAAAATGCCAGGGTAAAACAAGAAAATAGTCCGGATCACCTGCGCGCGCTTCTTCTTCTGATACGATTGGTATATTTGTTGCCACAGTTTTCTTACCCCATTTATCTCTATTCCTCTCAGCGGCAGCTGTAATGAGAGAACTATCTAACCCGAAATATTGCAGTAGAGTATTTCCTTTAGTAGAGGCTCCATATACATACACTTTCTTACCTGCAGCTACTTCTTTTTGTATAAACTCTACGACTTGTTTCTTGATACTTTCCACGCGCTGCGCGAAACCGCTATAAGCTTGCAGACTGCTTAGCTCCATCTTCTGTTCAAGGAGGCGCATATTATTTACTCTTTCCTTAGCTCCTTCTATTGGACTTTCCAGACTACCTTCTTTGTGAGTAATGTACGTTCTAAAGCTACCGCCATTAACATCGTTGATCTCTACATCAATTATTTCTAGGTCATGTCGTTGTAACAGCGCCTCCATAGAGAGAAGTGAATAATATTCTAGATGCTCATGACAAATATTGTCGAAGATGTTGTCTTTAAGCATGAGTGGTAGATACGCTTGTTGAATAATAAGGATACCGTCTTCGGCGAGACACTCTTTGGCGTCGGCTACGAATTTATTCGGATCTTCCAGATCATAAAACATTGCGATAGCGGTTATGGCTTTGGCTTTTTTGTTTAGCTTCAGTCTTTCTAGGCGTTCTTTAGTGAAGTAATCATTGATTACTTGTGTGGCTCCTTCTTTAGCGTAAGGTAAAACTGTTTTTGCTGGTTCAAACCCTATCTTAGTTAACCCCTCTGTCTTATATGCTTTCAGCAAAGTGTTGTCGTTACTGCCAATGTCTACTACTAAGTCACTGGGAGTTAAATTAACAAACTGTTCAACTCTCTGAGCAATATCTGCCAAAGCGTCTCGCATCGTTTGATTAACACCTGATCGGTACCAGTAGTTTCTATACATTTCCTCTGAATCAACCGTATGCCGTAGCTGCAATAACCCACAACCACCACCATTTGTATCACATAAAATTAATTCTAGAGGTGCCTTCAATAAATCTTCGTCCCGAGCTTCAACAAAATTAGAAACGCACTGTTCTCCAAGTGATAATACGGGTTTTAAATTTCCTTCACCACAAATCCGACAACTAGTTCTTGTGCTGACGTTATTTTTTGTTTTGGTTTGTAATTGAATCTTCATAATCTATGAAGTGTCCCATAGAAATCAGACCTTTCGCAAGAACCATTATTACAATGACCAAGCTTATCCCAGAAAACCATAAGGCTAACCCCACTACCTTGGACTCATAACGCCAAGAGATAACATGTCCACCTTTAGGCACGAGTGCTGTTTTGAATAGTTGGCTAGCAATAAAGCGAGGTGCTTTTTTATCGTCAATATATAACTGCCAAAGAGGAGTGAACGAGTCGGTTAGCACCAACCATGATTGATCACTAGTTTTCACTTTTATATCTACTCTAGTTGCTTCATATTTTATTATTTCAACATCAGAAGTTACCTTACTACTGATCGGCCACTCCTTTTGTTTGAATGCACTATCATAATCTTCAATGAATATAGTTTCTGCCGGATTAAACTGTGGCTCCATCATGGCTCTGAATACTTCAGCTCGATCTTTTTTCATTATCCCTTGCGGCACTATGTATGCTCGAGGCAGAGCTTGATCGTTTTTGTATAACCTGTAATTTACGTCACGAACTTTTTTTTCTGCTAACATAGTGAATCCGTTGTCAGCCATACCGTCAGTAGCCCCCTCCTCTAGGGCTTGCATGAAATGTGTTACACCGGCTAGATTAAATATTTTTCTATTTTTTTCTAAAACATGTACGCCATCGCCATCAATTGTTGGCTTGTCGTTATCGAATAGTTGTTTAACAAAATCCCGATAACGCCTAATAGATAAGGATCCGATCCAGCGAGCGCCACTGGCATTCGCGGTTACATTTAAATGCCCCATCATTAATATTTGCTCTCTAGTAATTTCCTTTCCATATTCTAAATCCATAACTAACTTCAAATCTTTGCGTGACTTTTCGAATTCTTTAGCAGTAGGGTTTTGGACCCTAACAAGATATGCCTGACCCTCTACGTCTTCAGGTTGGTAGAATAAGGTAACATTGCTGCCTTCTCCTGCTACATTAAATGACACCATGAACTGCTGATTGGCACTCCTTCTAATCGGCTTAAAACAAAACCGTTGGTGCCCTGCGTCCGTTATATCTTGTGGCTTAACTTTCATTTGCCGGACCACATTACCGCCATTCATTGCGGATAATGTTATGACAACAGGGTCATCGCCCTGCCTGTCTGATTCTATAGCTAAATACAAACAGGCCAGGTCATCACTTGTGGCCACAAACTTTTGATGTACTGAAAAATTACTTGCTAGACGATCGGTTCTCTTGGTTGGCGCTATCCCTGGCTCCTCTTCAATAGAAATAGATTTTCTTAATAATACATTGTTACTATAGGTTCTGGCTGGTACGCCAAATTCTGTTTTATACGCTGCTATCTCTTCTGTGAAGACAGACGGAGCAAAAGCGATGTCCCTATCAGTTAGTGGGTACAGACGCCACCCAAAAACAATTATTGTCGTTATGGTGAGGCCCACACATCCCGATAACCATAAGCCTTTCATCATTTTCCCCTTAGGTAATACCCAGGCTATGGCAAACCAAGCCAACCCAGAAATTCCTACCCACCACTCAAAGCTATCTACTGCTAGCTTTCTACCATATTCACTAACAAGAAAAGGTAGCAACAGTATGGCTACCAATCCGACGGCTCCAATCAATTCACGCTTTGATTTCTTTTCCCAACGCGTCGTCAAAATATCTATACCAAGCGCGGACAATACGGCTACGCCAAATACAAAAAACATTAACCAGCGCCCAGGAGCTGTAAAGGGTGGAAACAACCCTCGCTCCACTAACAATCTATATATTGGAAAATATTTACCCAACGACAATACTATGCCGAGTAATAATAATGTTAGCGCCAGCCGTTTTTCTTTTTTAAATTTTGTTTTAACGGTAATAATTCCGATTCCGGCTAGTAACAACGGAATAATTCCAACAAATGCCCCTAGCTCCAAATAGCTCATCGCCCCCCAATAGCTGCTACTGTCACCAAAAATGGTTGGGAATATTAGCGTAATAATGTGCCACGGTGGATAACTAAAGTTATATAGCTCCTGAGTGGTCATGCCCTCTGTTCGATCTACGTACGGTAAGAACTCCATTAGAGGTAACCAGGTTATAGCTGACAATGTAATTCCAATTACGGCTGCTAACATAACGAGTGCAACTATCCGCCATGAATATTTTTCAACGATAAATAAGGCAACGATACTGGCTAAAATTAAACAATACAGGGCAATTTGAGCGTGTCCGCTTATAACAATAAGGCCGGCCATCGCCCCTAACAGAACAGCTGACCGCACGTTAGCTTTCTTAACGAATACGTCTATGGCTACTAATAGCCACGGCATTAGCATGACAGCGATAAAGAAGTTCGAATGCACAATATGACTGACGTTGTATCCGCTAAACACAAAAATAACGGCTCCCAAAGAACTACCCACTTGAGATATTCCTCGTCGTCTTAGAAAAACAAACAAGCCTAATAGACCGAGGGCAAAGTGCACCATCATGGAAATATTTATGATCTCTAACGGGTGCACATTCAACTGACGAAGTAATAGATGCAAAGGCGTAAAAAAGCCTAACTGCCCCCAACTTAGGAGTGGGTGACCAAAACCAAATAGATTACTCCACAACGGCAAGTGTCCGGCCCGTTGGAATAGCCCATACACATGCTCAAGCGGATAAAAAACAAGCTTAATATCGTCACTAAAGTACAACTGACCGTTGAATAACAGACGCCAAAAAAAACCCAACCAAGTGAACGCCAAAATGGAGAGACCAAGCTTATTCCTTCTTAACGCTCTATTCAGCTTACTTTTATACTCCATAATTATTTATCCTAGCCCTGCTTGCTGTATCTATAAAGGACGCTATCTAGTTAATTGCCTACAGCATTATTTGGTAAGTAGTTGTAAGGTATACATAAAGGATAATCATTTATTAAATACATATGGGTTTCTTTTTCACAACAAGTAGAAATAAGTTGTCTCGGTTAGAGATAAACCAAGCTTTAGCTCAGGTTGGCATCCTTGAGGGTTCAGACAAAAAGGAGATCAGACGTCGTTTACGCAAGAGAAGAGCAGGTGGTGTTACAAAAAGTGACGTTGTTCAAATAGCGAGACAGCTTATACAGGATCGGACAGATAGTGTTGACCCGGGTGAGGCGAGAGCTGCTAAAAGAGAGTTATTAAAAAAACTTGATGAAGAAGATTAATGAATGCGTAATAAAATATGCAGAAGACTAAAAATATTATTCGGCAACTTCAACATCCTATACCCTCTGAAAATCTATACCAGCCAGACAAATATGTAGTCCATGTTGGTACTGGATCTGTGGGGTTCTGTACTGTTTGGAATGAACCAAACAGTATTTTGAAATCGGCCCCCTCCCTGCATAAGAAAGCTGCTTTAGTCGGTACGTTGTACTCAAGTTACGGTATCAATGCTATTGTCCGTAACCTTGCCCTTAATCCTTTTATTAAAAAACTATACCTGTGGGGATACGGACCACTGTCTGACACAAAATTTGGCCTGGTTGGAATTAGTACTATCAAACAAATCTGGCAACATGGTGTGCAGAATGACGGCAGACTTATAAATTCTTCTTTTAAGTTAGATCAAGAAATAGATATTGGTGTTTTGGATATAGTACGTAAGAATGTTGAGCTAATAGACTTAAGTGATAAGAACTTGACCGAAGCTGTTAAAGCAATAACCCCCACTGATTTAAGTGCGTACATGAAGCCGGTCCGTTTTCCTGACGCTAAACTATCCACGCCCGATACTTTCCCAAGCGAACAGCTAGGCTTTGCCATCCACGGTTCAACTATTATAGATACCTGGACGCGATTAGTGGCTCATATTATTAGATACGGAACAGTAAAGGGCACCCAGTATGGTAGTAAACAGAAAGAGTTAATCGGAGCAACTTGGATTGTTCATGATGAGGATCCAAAAAATCCAGAGTTTCCAAGCGATTGGCCGAAAGAATTACGTGAAGTTACTGGGGCAACTAAAGATGCTATTAACGAATATCATGAAGTGTTTTTATCTCCCAAGAAACCGGCCGGGATTAGTTACACTTATGGTAACCGCCTAATGAGAGCTCCTGTACCTGGTAAGCACCACACCATTGATCAAATAGCACAATCCATCATTCGCAACTTAAAAGAAAGTCCAGACAGTCGCCGGGCTATTGCCACTACTTACATTCCATGGATCGATGCTAAGAGCCAGGAGCCACCATGCATAACTCAGATTCAAGGCATACAAAGCCAAGGTAAATTTCATTTATTGGTTACTGCTCGTAGTCATGACATATTTAAAGCTGCTATTCCTAACGCTTTCGGATTACGCATACTGCAAGCTCGCATAGCCAAAGAGTTAGATTTTAAATTAGGTGCTCTGCAAATAACGTCACAGTCTGCCCATATTTATGAGAGCGACTGGGATAATGCTCAGAAATTAGCTACGTGTGCTATTTGGGAACGACCACCAAAACCATTAACTGGTGTTGATACTGATCCTCGCGGTGCTTTTAAAATTTCCATTAAGAATAAAAAAATATTAGTTGAGTTTACTAGTCCGGATGGTTTACCATTGCTGCAATTTGAAGGTAAAACGGCTGATTATATTGTTAGAGAAATTGGGAAGCACGAACTATTCAGTCAGACTACTCACGCTTTAGATATTGGGGCACAGTTGGCGAGAGCAGAGATGGCCATCCAATTAAATATTCCATTCAAGCAAGACAAAGCTCTTAAGGTATAAAAAATCCCACGTATTGCTACGTGGGTGTGGTTTTTTTTATTTCTCAAGACCAATTACTCCTAACGCACAACGGAGTTTGCGTCGCATATCTACTCGCCACGTCTCTTGTCCTTTTTCACATTCACTTTGCGGACATAGATCTTGGATGATTTCTTCCAAGTTTCCGCTAACTAGCATCCCGTTTATTAGAGCGCCATAAGTCGCAGTCTCGTATGCTAAAGGACCGCTACGAGCACTTTTCATAACCCGGATATTACTATCTAGCACCGATACCCCGGCTTCAAATACAAGACAAAAGAATCTCGACTGGCTTAACCCGCCAGTTAACACCAGCTTAGTTACAGTTCTTTCTTTGCCTTTAACTTCGCTAAGCATTTTCTCAACTAACAAAAGCAGTTCACATGCTATTGAGAACTGAGTGCTAGCTATGCGAGTGGCAAGACCTAGTTTTTCCCAATTTTCCGGATAAGTTTCACCATCGTCGTCTTTATGAGGGATTCGTAGGATATGAGATGTTTCCAGTGCTAACTTGTCCCAATGTTCGTGCTGCCGATTATTTTCACCGAGCGTTGCCAAGAACCGGTTATACCACCCTGCACAATCTCCCAACATCATTAAGAGAAGCCGGTTACCGGGATAATAATCAAAGCATAATGCGTCACCGGTTAGATCATCCCACAAGGAACACAGACGAGTTACAGTTCCGCTGGTACCAGCTGACACTACAATCATTTCTTGTTCGTCGTCACAACCACTCTCGTCAACCAAGCCACACCCAACAGCACTCGCATGATTATCTCCAAGCCCGGCGACTGCAATCCAGCCATCTAGTAACTCTGCTAGCCCCTTCCATTCTTTCGGAATATAGTTCTTACCTATAACTCCAAGTTTCGCACCGCTTTCAAATACTGGGGGAAACCATTCCTTGGGCACATCAATCGCACCGATTGCCAACTCTGAAAGCTCACGAGTTTTTTGATTCATCAAACCGTTACATAAACCATCAGATGACGATAGGCGAGTAAGACCAGTTAGTCTAAGTCCTATAAGGTCACCGGTGGTCATAACCCGAAAAATCTTTCTTTCTAAAGCTGGGTCCAAGCTCAACGCCAACCGAAGTTTTGGCAGAAGAAAACGCGACGCTATCGGACCTACTTCATCCACAAGCCATGAAATCTTGTTCAATCTTTCAGCTTCTGCTTCCGCGCTATCGCACTGCCAACTCAAAGACGGCACCAGCAATTGACCACAAGGTCCCTGAAGAACCATATCGTGTTGTCGAACAGACCATGAAATAGTTTTCCATCTTTCGTCTTTTGGCGGTTCAAAGACCCAACCTTGCCTCTCTAGTTCCTGAAGCACTTCTAGCATCATTTCTGGAAGCTCCAATAGATCAAAAGCGTATTGTCCGTTCCATTCCACAGCTCCTCTCATTGGAATAGCAGCGAACCCTTCTTCTCCACTAGATGACCTAACACCTGCTGCTAGTTTTGAGGTGCTGACATCAAAACCAAGCCACTGCGCAATCTTTTTTTCGGACATTTCTGTCTCCTTGAAATAAGTGTCCAACAGCTAAATTGTTAAAGAGCCACAAAGCGTTTAAACCTTGCGCTATCTTTCCTGATAGTTTTGCTAAAATAGTAGGAATAAAAGGAGCTGTCAATAAAAAAAACAGATTCAAATTTAAGAATCTGTGTGTTGCGTATTTTATTAGAAATGAATTCCACCGAATGCTCCTGCGCTACATGGACTTTCCTTTCTTTTTCTTCTCCGGTAATGGTGCTATCCCTTTCCTCATACGCGCTATTCTCACTTTGTGTTTTGTTCCTTTAAGATGGTTTTCCCAGTGCTCAAACGGTACATGAACCCCACAGTTACAAGTATGTATCGCATGCTTCGACATCCTCATCTCTCCTTTTTAAAATGAACAACAAATACAGGACTAAAAAACCTCATTAAATATCTATTATTTTTTGATTCTGCACAATGTCGATAGACTAGTCAAAACATGCCTTGACCATCGAATAAATATGCTTCAATGTGAGGTTTAGCACTTTATATAAAAACGCACATGTTTACAGCGCCCCAAGATTGAGCGACAAAATGATCAGAGAATAGGAGGAGTTTTTAGATAGTATGCGAACGATTTAAAACCTACACCTGCACTCTCATTCATCGCTCTCTTGGGGATTTTTTTGACTTAACTAGAGGCGCGGTATATATTAACGAGCTGTACATTTATTAGAAACATATTTTCCCCCGCTGGATACTTCAGCTTGGGATTGCCCTAGGATTAGAGAAACGTAATGTAACCAGAAGAAGTAACGTAGTGTCTGCTACCGCCTACGCCTACTTCTTATTACGTACTCTCCTAGGGCTTTTTTTATATAACAATACCTTCGATAAAGTTTGTATTTAATGGCTAATTACACTAATTTTTTCCTTATATTTTAAAGTGCTTCTTTTTTTGTCAATGATTACTGACAAAATATCTACTCTTACAACTTGTTAAGCGTGCATTCTAGCGGCAGAAGAGTAAGTTACATAAAGAGAAAGTCCTTTTCCAACTACATACAAAACAAGACGCAACTAAATAAAGAAGGGATTTATTATGCCACAACCGCCCAATAGTATGACGCAGGAAGATCGTACCGAGTGCATGATGAAGCTTTGTGAAGTAGCGACGAAAACTGGCCAAGCTATGCTAGACGACCCACCTGTCAGGATCACTGATACCGTGCAAAAAGATGGACATCAGTTTTCGACAGTTGATGACGCCGCAAAAAGCAAGATGCGCCAAAATGCTCAGGCGTACCTAAGCGGTTATTACGAGCAGATTCTTGAGGAATCAGATATTACTGTAGGAAAAATTGACGATAACAGTGTCATCTACCGACTACTTGTCGCCGATGCAGTAGAGGGCTCAACAAATGCAAAGCGTGGTCTCGGTAATATTGGTAAACGACCAATTCTTGCTGGTACTTCGCTAATGCTTCTTGAGGGTCCGAAAATGAGTAGCATAGCGGCAACTGCTTTCTTCGACTGGTCTACTGGACACTGTTACAGCTCCGTACGCGGTGAACCTGGAAGTTTCATAGCGTTTATGGATGGTCAGCTCATGACCCCTTCTTCTATACCAAAGAAAACATGTGATTCGCAGATTTACGTCGCTGTCCCGGGCTATTCACACACCAATATAACTCAACGTGCCATGGTGGAAACAGCTCTTCTCGAAAATGGTATACGTGCGGTTGGTGGTACTCGTTCTTCGGCCCAAGATCTACTTGATCTTCTTTGGGGCCAAACTGAAGCCTATGTGGATTTACGCCCCGCTTTTTCTCAAAGCACGAGTAACCGTGATGAAGTCTTGAGAGCTTGGGACGTAGGAGCGCTTTTACCCCTTCTTGAAGCCCTTGGCTTTATTGTCTCTGACAATAAACAAACTAGTTGGCAGGAGAATAGGTTCAGTGACAGCCTGGTGTTAATTGCAGCTAGAACTGCAGATCTATGGCAACAAATCCTCGAAATTATTAATGGCCTCCCCTTCTTGCAAGACCAATCCGACGGTTCGGCTACGTGTCTTCCTATCGTTCCCCAAACAGGCACATCATAAAGGAGACAAGCTATGACAGATGGTATGAATATCCGCCGACGAGTACCTCTCAATAAATACTGCTTAAAGTGCGGAGAAAAAATGTTCCGTTATCTACTGGGCAAGACTGCTAACGACGGAGATGACGGAGATTGCGTAATACAAACTGCAGTTGCAGATTGCTGCACGAATAACTGCATAGAGACTTCTTGCGAATCCCCCGTTGCCAACTTTCCACTTCCCGATATGGAGAAGATTTTTGACAACTGGGAGGCAGGTAACCTCACTAGAGAAAAATTTGACGAACAAGTGACCGCCCAGCTAGAACGTGCCAGCGTTTATTGGACGCTTACAGAAACAGGATAGTTCCTTTTATTAAAAAACCACCCCGGCAATTCCTTTGGATTGCCGGTTTTTTTATCTAAGCCTTATTGTTCTAAGGGGATCAAAAAAGCAGCAATAATGTAAGCCAATACACCAGGCATAAAACCTGAAAGTATTACTAGTAACATCAAAAATACCCTTATGACGACAGGGTCTACTCCAAAGTAATCCCCTAGCCCGCCGCAAACACCAGCAAACACTCTGCTTGTCTTGCTTCTGTATAATTTCTTTACTTCGTTTGTCATTATATTTTTCTTAAGATTTCTACGTGATAAATATTAGAATCTAATAGTAGCTCATTTTAATTTTATTAAAAAACCCCTGGGCTTAGTTATTAACTAAATTCAGGGGTTATGGAGAGAGAGCGTTTTTTACGGACGGCCTACTAAGCGGGGAAATGTTTATTAACCTTCTCCCTAAGAGCGTCTACTGTGAAAGGCTTAACTAGGTAGTCATCGGCTCCTTGTTCGATAACACTCATAACTCGCCCTTCTTCGCTATAGACAATAATGAGAAAGATTTTCACTTTTTCATCCTGCTGACGAATTTCTTTAATCAGGTCCAGACTACTTATGCCAGGCATATTGGAGTCGATAACAGCCAAATCAAATTCATGTGGCTTAAACTTGGTAAAAGCATCGTCTGCGTCAACCGCTTCCACGATATTATCTCCACAACCTGCTGCCTGCAAGGATCTGAGAATAATTCCCCGCATGGTGATAGAATCGTCAGCTAGAAGAATTTTCATTCTACCTTCTCCTTATTAGGTCGTTTTAGGACGTTAGCAAAAAGCATAACAAGGCAAAACACTAGAACGAGAACGATCAATGTTACGGATGTTAAGATCACGGCCCCCAGGAATTGGCCTAATCCTTCGGGTAAATATGGGTTCAAGAGGCTTCCCATAAAAGGCACAAACTCAAACACTTCAAGTCCACACGAGTTCACTATTAATAGTGATAGCAATATGAGTGCACAAGCTACTACATATGTGAGGAAGTGATTATTCATTACAAGCACTCCTTTTTTGGTGAAAAATATATATGTGGTGAAAAGTACAAGTGCGGCTAGTGTAGTATATACAGCCTTTATTGATCAATTGGATTCGAACAAGAGAATTTTGTTATAACCGTTTTGGTTATTGGAATAAAAGTGAAACTCTATGGGCTTACGACCGCAGTTTTGCGTAGGTGTAAGAAAAACCGCCATTGATGAATATCTTTGACGGCTATAACGATGTCCTTGAAACTAACTATTTTTTTTCTGGTGTCGCTTTTGTTTTTCCTTCTTTGCAATATGCGCAGCTTGTTCCTTCGAGGCATCAGGTGATTCCATATATTCACCATTCCACATGCCTTCTTGTTGGCAACGACCGCACTTACCATCTGACATCACATCACCACAACAAGGACAGTTCATCGTACATCTCCTTAATAAAAGAGCCTTTTTGTGCCCTAAGTGACACTACTCCCTTAAAACATGAAATACAAGACTTATACTTTATAAATAAGGAAATAAAGTATATCAAATTTTGGCTACTTTTATTAGCTGTTTATTAGTGTTTTATTCTTTCTGTTTTGCCTGTGTTAATAATGCCCTGCTAAGATATTCGTGGACATCCTGTGTCAATTATAGAACCACTATTTGCTGAAATTTGGCGGTTAGCAGAGGTTGCTGGGTAAGAAAAAAGCCCTCGCACACATTGTGTTTGGGCTTGGTGAAAAAAGGAAACGGTTGGGTTTTTGACTTTGTCTTATTATCCGCCAGCCTAGTGGCATGGGACATTCTAATTTCGACTAACAAGACTCTATACAGGGAACCCCGGACACCTCCTCAAGAAAGCTTAGGTTGATATCTACCTTGCTCCCCTACTATCTATCCCGTTCAATAGACTGAGTTTGTGGCGCCTTAACCTTTCGAGTGTACTACTGATCTTTCTGAACCTCTTTTTTTGGAAAAAATTCCTCAGCTTGTTCGAGTGGAATACTACCATCTTGAACTCCCTCAAAAAATACTTCGAAGAGCTCATCCGTGCCTCTGATGAATTCTTTTTCACCTATGTCGTCAGTCCAGTGTTCACCTGGTTTGCTGGTCATCTCTCATATCCTCCTACAGATTAACGATCATCGCGAACGTGTGTAGAGCCACGGATAACTACTGGAGACGCGATTTCTATTTCTGAAGCAAGAAACGGCCCAGATAATGCCGTGTCCAAGATTCCAATGACTGGACGCTCTCTCCCACCTACGAAAATCTGGCGGTAGTGTTCCGGGAAAAGACAATAACCATTGCTTGAAGGTTAGTCCTTCCCGTTGAGAAGAGTCATCTCTCAGTTGTGCTTTAAGCATTGAATTTCCCTCAAATAAGTGTTGGCGGGTAGGTTTATTTCGAGCTGAAGTTATGCGGGTGGCTCAGGTGCTTCGAAAAAATTCTCTAACACGGGCATAACCTCAAGATCAATACTTAGTGTTCTGAGTTTCTGTATCATCTCCTTTCGATGCGTCTCGCATGAACTAAGAAAACGGAGAAAAGGTTGTGAATGCCCCCGATGGTTGTGTACCTGTCCATGGAAGATAGTCACCACTATTTCGTTAATATATGGTTCACCTCTGAATAAGGCAAAGATTTCTCTCTCAAGATCTGCAACTATTTTTTCTTGCTTAAGAGAATATCCATGAATCTCAATATTCGACATTTCTTTCTCCTTGGATTATTCGGAAAGGGCACGCCAAGCTAGTTTGAGGGCATTGAACAGTCTACGTTGATCTTCTTTTGCAGGATATTCTTCTAAGAACAACCGTTCCAACTCTTTCAATGCACTCTGACAAACCATTTCTTTATCATCGGAACGTTTTAGATCAACCACCCTAAGAGATCTGGCGCAAGGGCCAACTTGAGACGGCATTCGACGAAAGATGTCGACAGCTGCTACTGCTGGAGATTCCTCTCCATGTTCTTGAATAAATGTCTCACGTAACGCGCAGAGAGATGCTGATATCATTTCTGAAGTTCCTATTAAATAAATTTGAAAGGACAGTGTTTACTACATAAAGAACACGGCTGATTATACATCTTATATGGTATATGTCAACTATTCGTGGATGAACTAAACTGCCAGCTGAAATACTTTGTTTATAAATATTTGTGGGTATAGGGTAGTTTTTGCGTAAGAAAAAACGCCGATCTGCAGTTCGGCGTTGAATTGTAATTAGGTAGTTAGAAATCTAACTCATGCGCACTAGTTACTCGTGATCCATCTGCTGCCATATAATAAATTCACTCAGCATTCCCAGAGCTTCAATATCATGTACAGGTATTCGACGAATACCAACCAAGAATATGCTCCAATCTATGCGCTTCGGCAAGTTTTCGAGAATCACTCGCTTGGGGAGAAGAACTGTAAATGGTTGTTCCAGGTGATTGCCATTACTTGTCATCGCCAACAATGCTGCTTCTAACCCAAGACAGAGAATAACCAGATCGGCATCTTCTGTCTGGGCTTTATCACAGTTTGGCCATTCGCTAATAACGCGAATCTGTACATCAAGTCCAAGATGAGAGCCAGCCGCCTGAAGTTCTTGACCCATAGAGGTGGTCGCACTGCTCCAAGCTAGGTTCTCTAATATAAAGAGAACATCAACAGGAGTACTCATTACTTTTCCCTTTCTTTCTTAGTGATAATGAACAGTTCGAACCATAGTACCCTTGTGTATCAATTATTGGCAATATTAAGTGCAAGATATTGCGCATAAAAAAACCGCTTATGCTAGATAGAATTACTATCTGACAAAAGCGGTAAGGCGTAAAATACCGAGATCACGATCTGAGAACGGCCGGGAAAAAACATCCTGAAGGCCATTTTTGATCGACTGAATCATGCCCCAAAATTTTCCTTGGCTTCTTGTCAGAGGTTTCATACAGACACAAGACGTAATCAGGTATGTGTGCACACTTCCAAAGTGAACCGAGGCCAACCAACGTAAACTCCCGAAGCACACCTGGGCGCGCTGCTACGAAAGCTAGGGTCTCGTGAGAGATAGCTGGACGACACTGGCGCCTGTCCATTTCGACAATCACTTCGTCCATCGTGGAAGGACGAGGAAGGTTAACTAACTTAATCCTCTGCAACACCTTGCCAGTCGGAACCGGACATAAATGACTCGTTGGATCATGTTTGGGGCATGGTGCGTCGTGTATGAATGAGTCAAACCTGCATGCCTTAACCTGTTTTTTATGCGACATGTCGTAGTCAACCAAAACTGCATAGTCGTTGAGTTTACTCTCGGCTATCGTAACTATTTGTCTAGCTACGACGCTAGCGACTTCGGGATCGTCAAGTAGCTCAAAATCTTTGAGACGACCATGACGTGCCATGATGGCTTGTTCGAGTCTCTGTTTAACTTTTGCAGCCGTTGAGGTGTCATCCAAACCAAGCGTTCCATTAGTGTTCATCGCTGGTCTCCTTTTAGAGAGTGAAGTGGTTGTTTGTATGTGTCTTTTAGGGGCTAAAAAGAACGTTCATATTACCAGGTTATTATAATACTTATATTTATTTATTTGTCAATAGCAGATGGTAATATATAGCTTATTTAAGCCGTTAAGAAAATGGTCATATTGAGTTAATTATATAATTGCTTTTTGCTTAGACTTGACTATTGGAAGTTGTTATTAGGTAAGAAAAAAGCCCTCACACGTTGCGGGGCTTGGAAGAGCAAAGAGTCGAGGGGATACCAAGCGACGAGGGACTAAGTGTACAAAGACTAATTCTTGCCTACGAAAAGGAAACGGTAGCTTTCCTGCCAATAACCGTCATACGAAGTCATATCCAGATGCCGCCCGTTATTCCACCTGTAATGACAAGGCACATAGCGGAGGCTATCCACAACGGCAAATGAACCTACAGCGACAATGAGAAATTGTTGCCATTCACGGTGTTTAGGATGAGCACCGGCACACAACAAGTCCTCCACTAAAGCCACCTCGTTGCCCATTTCTCTTGCAACAATTTCCACGTATTCGCTCGTTACTTTCACATCGAAGTGAGCTAGAAGCAGACGGCGAGGGCCATGGGCTGTAACCTTAAAACGTTCGTCATCGAAAAACCGCTCGGCTCTGTCCGACTGAGAGTCGTAATTACCAGCAGTCTTCAAAGATTCAATCGTAGAGCCTTCAGGAATGATAACTCCTGGTAATTCCACTATTTTAGGAAGTAACATAACTATCTCTCCTTTGGAAAAGAACGGGATTTATTGGTCAAAAAGGTCACTACGGAAGATATGACCCTACAATATATTATGTTGCTTGTCAATGGTGGACATGGCGAGAATTGAACTCGCATCTAGAATATAAATTATCAATCGTCTACGCGCGTATCTAATCTAAAGTTTACAAACATACTTAGCAGCAGATCAGAAAAGCCTAAGTACGCTCATAAGACTAGTGCTTTGTCAGAAGGAACTGAGTCTTAAACAACTCCCCTCAAGCCGCCTAATATGACACCAACTATCCAAACGACGGCTTTTGGTAATTGATGGCTGCAACGGTTAGGCTACAGCTGGTGCAAATGAAGGAGCAAATGCTGCCTTCACCCGACTAAATAAGTTTGCACGTAACTAATTGAGTAATGAGTTTATTGTGTGCTTACTCACACACAGCACGCAAATTAATAAAATAACATTCCATCGAAGCCTAACATGCCCTATCGACCACGAAGTGCGGGGCATGTCCCGCGTTCGTGATCGATAGCAAATGTCAGACTGAAATCGTTTGAAATTTGTAATTTAGTAATTTAATTTTTAAGGTTCATTCTTTCCCTGTAAGCATTCTTTCTACATCTCTTTTGATGTCCCTTTCTTTCTTTTCTTTCTTTTTATCAACTTGCCTTTTTCCTTTAGCAAGCGCAATTGCAACTTTTACTTTAGGACCTTTAGTATAAACACGCACAGGTACTATTGTCAAGCCTTTTGCTTGTTTGGCACCAATTAACTGCTTTACTTCCGCTTTTTTTAATAGGAGCTTTCTTGGTCTAGTGGAGTCGTAATCGCTGGGGGCATTTTTGACCTGCCAGGGCGGAATCATGGCATTTGTTAAATATACTTCCTCATCATGAATAGTCACGAATGATCCTTTGAGGCTTAAATTACCAGCTTTTACGGATTTTACTTCCGTTCCGAGCAATATTATACCTGCTTCGAACTTATCTAAAAGCTCGAAGTCATATCTCGCTCTTTTGTTATATACTGACTTCATGCTTTCTATTGTATTATCATTTGAGAAAAGGTCTAAACAATTTGCTAATTACCCTAAAAAAACCTATTATTTGCTGCAGATGCGGTACAATGCATCTGTTTTAAGTTTTTTATAATTATAACTTTTAAACATGTCTTCTAGACGCCGACGATTTAGAGCTAGGCCCAAAACAAGCGCAAAAAAGCCACCAACTAATGAAGAGATTAGGCATGATGAGCTGCGCCTTATTGGTGTTGACGGTGAACAGCTAGGAGTCCTTTCCACTCAGGAAGCTTTGTTTAAATCCGATGAATCGAAAACAGATTTGGTCATTGTAGCCGAAAAGGCAAATCCCCCGGTTGCACGCCTTATGGACGTTGGTAAGCACATGTACGAAAAGAGAAAAAAGCATGCTAAGCAGAAAAAAGTTAGCAAAAGTGGCAATATAAAGGGAGTAAGAATAGGTTTCAAAATAGGTGAACATGACTGGGATATTAGACTGAAACAAGCTGATAAATTTTTGACTGAAGGGAATAAAGTAAAACTGGAAATTCGTTTACGTGGACGAGAGAAAGGCAGACTTCCTATGGCGGAGCAAAAAGTGAAGGATTTCATCAAGGATGTTCCGAATGGTGCAAAAATCGAAGGACGAGTTGGTAAGTCACCACGTGGTCTTTCTGCCTTATTGACACGTTAAGCGAAACAGGATATTCTTTGCGCTATTACCTATATATAGATTATGAAGCAAAAAACAAATAAAGCAGCTAGTAAGCGCTTTAGCACAACAGCAAAAGGAAAAGTGAAGAAACGACCTGTTCATCAGGCTCATTTTAACGCTAAGGATAATGGACGAGACCGTCGTAAAAAACACGGAAGTAGTATTGTAAACAAATCAGATATGGCTAATATAAACAGATTGTTACCTAACCGTTAATTTAAAACCATGCCTAGATCTAGTAATAGTGTACAAACTCGAGCCCGTCATAAAAAATGGTTAAAACGTGCCAAGGGCTACCGTGGACGACGTAGCCGAGTGTTTAAAATAGCTAAAGAAGCTGTTCTTAAAGCAGGTCAATATTCTTACCGTGATCGTCGAAAGAAAAAAACAGTTAAACGGCAGGAATGGCAAGTTACTATCAACGCTGCTGCCCGCCAGAACGGCACGACTTACTCTCGCCTTATTAACGACCTGAGAGAATCTAAAATTGAACTAGACAGAAAAATACTGGCTGAGCTAGCAATAAACCACCCACAAACTTTCCAAAAAATAGTTGAGACAGCGCAAAGTAAATAAATTTGTTAGGATAATGAGGTATCACCTATTGTGATTAAACCTCTGTCTTTACTTATTTTTTAAAGTACAATAATTAGTATGAGTAATATCTTAGTTACGGGTGGAGCCGGTTTTATTGGCAGTCACCTTTGCGATGAATTAATTAAGCAGAAGCATAAGGTTATTTGCGTGGATAATTTTTTCACTGGGCAGAAACAAAATATTGAACATTTGATTGAAAATAAAGAGTTTACTGTGATTGATCACGATATTATTGACCCACTGCATATTGATCAAAAAATAGATCTAGTTTATAACTTGGCGTGCCCAGCTTCTCCTATTTATTATCAGAAGAATCCAATTCGTACTGTAAAGGCTAATACAAAAGGTATGATAAATATGCTAGGACTAGCTAAGAAGCATGGTGCCAAGTTACTGCAAACATCGACGTCAGAAGTATATGGAGATCCTGAAGTACATCCACAGCCAGAGTCATACAAGGGTTCCGTAAACTGCCTGGGACCACGCGCTTGCTACGATGAAGGTAAACGAGTAGCTGAAACCCTGTGCATGAATTATCACCGAGAGCATAACCTAGATATCCGTATCGTTAGAATTTTTAATACCTACGGACCCCGCATGCATCCAAATGACGGTCGAGTTGTGAGTAATTTTATAATGCAGGCTTTGCAGAATAAGCCTTTTACTTTATACGGTGACGGGTCACAAACTAGATCGTTCTGCTTCGTTGACGATATGGTACAAGGCTTAATGGCAATGATGAATCAAGAAGAGGAAAACGGACCAGTAAACTTGGGCAACCCTGAGGAGCTATCTATGAAGGAGTTAGCTGAGGCAATCATTAATTTAACTAATTCATCGGCGAAAATTGAGTATCACGAGCTGCCAACAGATGACCCTAAACGTCGCCAACCAGATATTACAAAAGCCAAAAAGGTTCTTTCGTGGCAACCAACAACAAACTTAGAAGATGGTTTAAACCTGACAATTGATTACTTTAAGACTGTATAAAAAAATAGCCTAGTGGCTATTAATACTACTCCCCTACTGTTATTGGTCTACTTCCTATAAAAACAGTCTGGTCCGGCTGGTAGTATTGAAATAGCGTCACTTTGCGCAAGCACACCTTGTTGCTCACTAACTAGGACAAGACGTGCCTTGTTGTCTGCAGCCTTACTTATTACATCACTGTTACAGGGAACTTGTATAGTAAATTTCCCGGTTCCAAGTTGGACAGATGAAACTTCGCCAATAGCTACACTTTCTTCCGATGTTCTTACCATTATTATAGAGGCATCTTCGATGCCAACTATATCAATTATGTCATACGTCACATTTACCGGTACTCCGGGGAGAACCTTATTACTAGCCAGCGATAGTTGACCAATACTCATCTGATGTGATGCGCGTATTCTTGATCCCCCAATCTGTGACGCCACTAACGCAACCACTATTGAACCCATGAGTACAACGAGAACGCTTATAGTTGTGACAATCCGTGACATATAATCTCCTTTATATAATTCTATACCACTTAATACTTAAATTAAACACTAATTAATTCTTACTCGTTTTCTAGATCTTTCAAAATGTTATACCTTAAACGACGTTCTCTGAGCCATTTGGCATTAACATTCCAGGGAGACTCTGACTGTTTAAAATATTTTCTCATAACCACCATTGAGTGAGTTTCAGGGGCTACCTGGTTAACTAGTATTTTACCGTCAACTCTGGCTATTGCGAAGAAATCTCGACGATTCATCCAATTAATGAGCACTAATAACGGTGGTAATAAAATTAGAACAGCATAGATTGTTAGATCTAGCCCGAGCAATAAATCATACAATCCGTGCAGAAACCACGGGACAAGGAAGGCGAGAAGAAACCATCGTCTTTTTTGCGGTTTATAGATAGCAAATACGCCACGAGCTATCATTGCTCCCATTAAGCCAGCAAAAGAAATGTGGGCTAATGTCGAAATTAAAAACCTTAGGAAAAAAACGAACACTAGTGTGTCAAAGCTTCCGGATGAAAAAAGATTTAAGAAATATAAGGTGTTTTCCAATGTAGCAAACCCCAGACCTATTGCTATCCCTAAGACTAATCCATCAAATACCTGATCAATATCTTTCCCTTTTCTAAACCACAGTCGCAACACTAAGTACCTCAATCCCTCTTCAACTGTGGCTACTACAATAAAAGTCCCCAGCGCAGGCAATAGGATATCCGTTATTTTTTGAAGTGGCAAAACGGCCCCCATAAAATAGTGCGCCGTAGACGGAGAAACGCTGTACCAGTAACGCGACGCCGCTTCTTCAAGCTTAAAAGCTGGCCAGACTAATGCTATCCCTGTTACGAATGAGATAGTTACGACATTAACCGGTACCGGTCTGTCTACTCTACGCAAATACCATAACCAGATAAACAATCCGGCCGGTAACAAGCTTAGCAGAAAGGCTATGATCGCAAACGCTACTCCAGGAGGTAAGGCAATTGCTTCATTCATATCCTTTTAGTATATCAGGCTTACGCTCGGACAAAAGGGTATGCTTATAGAATAGTTATTTTATCTTGCTTATGGCTTGCTCTGTGTCAGCTAAACCTGACATTTAATTTCACAAAAATAGGCCTCCTATGGAAAAATATGTCACAATATGTTATAAATTCACACCTGCTAACAATGGTGTATAAATTTTATTAACTAACATTACCGATTGTGTCACAAAGAGAGAGAATAACAATTACTATAAAGAAAGATCTCCTAAGGTCTCTAGACCGTACTATTGATAACCAGCGTATCCGTAACCGTTCTCACGCACTTGAAGTGGTTTTGTCTCGCGCTCTGAAAACGGACACTAAGCAAGCTGTTATCCTTGCTAGCGGTGAGGGTGTTAAAATGAGACCTTTTACTTACGAAATACCAAAACCCCTAATCCCAGTCAACGAAAAACCGTTACTTGAATATGGTATTACCCTTTTACGTAAACATGGCATCAAAGACATATTAATTACGGTGAGTCATTTAGCACAAAAAATAGAACAGCACTTTGGGGACGGATCTAGTCTGGGAGTGAATATTACTTACATAAAGGAGAAGGTGCCTTCCGGTACTGGTGGTGCTTTACTAGCATCTAAGCGGCATCTTGAGACGGCTCCTTTCTTGTTACTCTATAGCGATGTTTTACTAGACTTAGATTTGACTGAATTTATCCATGGTCATATGAGTAATAAGGATGCTGTTGGTACACTGGCCTTAACTTCTGTTGCTGACCCGTCCGCTTTTGGGGCAGTGAAGTTGCGTGGTTCTCGCGTAGTAGAATTTTCAGAAAAACCTCACACTGAAAATGATACATCGCGTCTTGTCTTTGCCGGATGTGCAGCGTTTGATTATTCGGTCTTTGATTATATTAAGAGAGGCCGAAACAAAAAACTTTCACTAGAAAAAGACATCTTCCCAAAATTGACTACACAAGGACGCCTTTATGGTTACCCATTTGAGGGTAAATGGTTTGATGTATCTACTCCAGAGATATATGACCAGGTGTTAAAACAGTGGCACGCCTAGATTTAGCTTTAATCTATTGGTTTTCTTAAATGAGAAGACTTATATTTGTCTGGGAAAAAAGATTTAAGCGTAATAACTAGTACGTCCTCTTTGCCCCTGGCTTTTAATTCTTGCCTAACTTTATCTTCTCCGGGAGCTTGATCGTAACCAAGAGCTATTACATTGAATTGCAATCTACCGAGTAAGCTGTATTTATTATCTACTGGCCAGTCATCTCCGAATATAGCTTCATCCACACTATCTATAGCTTCAACTTTTTTTAGCCTTTCTCTCTCGTGAGCTACTGGCTCTCTTCCTTTCACGTTTTTAATAAAACTGTCCTTGGCTACGACTACAGTTAAATGATCTCCTTGTTTTTTAGCCTCTTTAAAGAAATTTAAATGTCCTTTGTGCAATGGATCAAATACGCCAAAAGTAAGAACCCGCCTTAATTCTTTACTACTCATCAGCTTTAGGCACTATAAATACCCTCGAATAGATAAAGTAATCAGGCTTATCTCTTTTTATCCGTTCTGATCGTTGTGTATTTATCGACTGCAGCACCCTCAAGTCAAGAGTTGGGTTTTCTTGATCAACACTGACAGGTAGCGGCACGTCCTCCTTAAGCGGGCCATACACACGCGTGTAAGTAAGCCAAACGAATACAATGAATATCAAGGCTATGGCTATGTTGCGCATCCATCGACGACTTTCTGGGGACATAAAGAATGAACCGCCTTGAGCAAGGTATTCTCGCCACGCACTGCTGGATGTTTTGTTATTTTTCTGTGCCATCGTTTTCTTCTTGCAAATAAAATACGACTGTCATTAATAATTGGAACTGGCTCTGATCTTGTTCAGGTGTCTGACTAGTCTTTATTGTTACTGGTGATATGGTGAATTTTTGTATCATGGATAATTCTTGTACATGCTCTATGGCATCTATGTATTCTACTAAGGCATCAGAAGAACCCTTGGCCACCAACGTAATATGCAGAGGAAATATTTTACTTATTTCTTCAGTGGTCGGGACAAGAGCTTGTGCCGGTTTGGCGTTATTTCCAATTCCTGACTCTGTATCCACAATAGACTTGAGTGACGTTCCTTCATCTATTCGAGAAACATCCACTTGAACATCTAACCCTTGTGTCGCTGTCTCTAGTCGCTCGATTACCTGTAATGCGTCCCGACTACTAGGTATCACGGATGTGAGTTGGTCAATGTAAACATTTTGACTTTCATAATTATTCCGAGTGTCTCTATTTTTTATTTCAACTTCTTTAATTTGTTCAGTTAGCGTTCTTCTCTCATGCAGCGTTAAGGCACGACTCTTTACCATTCCCCACAGATATGGCTGCACCATAATCAACACCAATAGAAGGATTACCGAAAATACCAAGGATCTGACTGAGTTGGGTCGTTTTTTTGAAACTTGAACACTCATAGCGTATTAATTATTTGTTATTAACTGTCTCATATCCTTCTAGCCTTAGTTCAAATGTGTATTTAGGACTATCTTTTTTCAAGAAATTCCGCCTGGGCGCGGCAACACTGTTAACCCAAGATAATTGATTTAATCTTTCTTCAAAGATGACTAACGCACTGCGTGTTATGGCAGTACCGGAAAATTCAAAAATACCAACTCTGGCGTCACCAGTTAATGAACTAATAGTTGTACCTGGTGGTATAACTTCTAGGAATTCTACTAAGTGGTCTGACCATACAATTCTATCGTTACCTAGCCTATTAACCATCTGCAACAACTCATTTTTTTCAGATACTTCTTCTCTTAACTCAATATACTGCGTAACTTTATCCTGTAGCTGAGTGCTTCCAGACCCAGTAAAAGTTATTGCTAGTAGCCACATACCAACAATGAATATTCCTCCGCTAGCAGACAGTACACCCAACCCTATAATAAGTTGATGCACGATACGCACGGCAGATACCAGAAAAGCTCCTCGCCGTAAATGCGCTCTTCTTTCTGGTGGTAATAAGTTTAAATGCTTTGACATATTCTTAACTGAGACTAGGTAAAATCAACGTCACTTAATGCTAAGCCAATTGCTGTTGTGAAATGCATAGCGTCCCCAACAGATATATTGAGTCCAGACTTCTTTCCCTCTACCTGTATGTTTGTCCACGGGTTACCCAATTGCACTGGAATGCCAGTAAATACACTACCAAATAGTTCTTGTATACCTGTTAGATTAGCCCCTCCTCCGGTTAGTAGTATTACTCGCACGCGTTGCTCAGGGGGTAATTGAACAGTCATCTCCTGTACCGCTCGTTCAACCATATGGGCAAGATTTAAGGCAGCATTGCGCAGCGCCTCTGAGACCTTTTTGTCTTCCTGCTCAAAGCCAACACTGACTTTTTCTTTCATCTCAAGAGCTGCCCCAGTCTTTAACTGTAAGCTATCAGCTAGCTGACGTGTTAGGTCGTCACCTCCGTACTGCACATTTGTAGTAAAGCGCATAGCGCCTTGGTCAAAGAGAACAACGTTGGTTGATGTCGCACCTAAATCAACGACTAACACACCACGTACACTCATGGAATCTTGTGATCTTCCTGGTAACAAACATCTCATCACGGCCTGAGCCTCAAGCTCTAAGGCAACAACATTTAATCCTAGGTTATCTAATACGGCCAGTAAGGGATCTACTACGTCTCTCTGCGCCGCACCAACCAAGACTTGCTTATTGTTTTGTGGTGATTCGACTAACGCATCTAGGGGCTCCCAATCTATATACACCCGATCAAGGTCAAAAGGTATATGTCTGCGCACAGCCCATTGCACCGCTTCATCCATTTCGCTTTCTGACATGGCGGGAACCTCTAGGACGCGAACAAATGATTGTACTTCAGGTATAGAGGCGACCACACTACGCCCCTCTAAGGACACAGGGGAACAACTGGCCATAGCATTATTCAACGCCTCAGTTACTAAAGCAACATCCTGCACGACTCCTCGCTGTAATAAATTTGCTTCCACTGGTGCCCAACACAGAGTGCGGAGCACTGGATTATTACCACCTTTTGTTTCTACAATCTTGACCGACTTGTCAGAAAGATCTAAACCTATCATAAATACATTCTTAATTTTGTTCTTTTACTTTCTCAAACAGCTTGTCATCCGACAACTCAAGTAAGCGCTGCTTTTCTTGTCCTCGAGATTCAATCCATGAGTCCAACCTGTCTATTAGATCTATTGTTAATCCTTGTTGTCCACTCTTGTCCACTTTAATATCTGATGGAGTTAAAAGAAACAGGGCTAAAACTAGATACCCGGCAAAGACCAACACCATTGTGATTGAGATAATATCAATTATATGACTATGTTTTATGAACAATACTCTCGGTAGTTCATGCACTAATAGACTTATCTTGTCACCCAAGCTAAGCCAGTATTCTTTATCTGCTAATACTCTTATTTTTTGAAGATCAATTTTTTTCATATTATTTAGGTATCTCTTCTGCTAGTATCGTTAATCTAACTTCCATTTTAAGTGATGCTCTCCGTGGTTCAATCTGTTTTGGCGCCGACTCTGCACCTGGTGGTTTACTCTGCGGTATCGAGGTGACAGATCCTCCTGATACAGACGCAGAGTCTGAATCAAACATGAAGGATATTGTACCCAATAAGAAAGGTGAATTTTCTATTGCGTGCATAAAACCAATCAACGCAACCGGATTACCCTGCGCCTGTATATTCATCCGCACTGTTCGAACTGGACCTACTTGTTCAACTGGGTCACCTTTTTTATCATAAGCAACTTCTTCGTGAACTTCAGGTACTGCTACCGTCACACCAAACTTCTTACCCTCCACTTCAAAGCTGCCAATTATTGCACCAATTTCGTCCTGCGTGGGCATCATACCTTCAATACGAATAATGTCTGGCCTGTGTTGAATCAACTGATCCTGCAAAGACGCTTGGAAGACTGCCGCCTTAAGACTGCCTTCTAACGACAACTGTTTACCTAGCAAACTTCGTCTAACATCCTGCACCTGATTTCCTAATAAGAGAATAATTCCAACTAATAAAATAACAGCAGCTAACCCAACTACTCCCCATATAATCATTTTTTTGAGTGATGTTTTTTTCATTCCTCTTCTACTTCAATTACGACTAAGTTAAAAGAAAAACTAGTATCAGTGCCTAATGCATAATTCTGAAGCGGAGCCTCGACTCTAATTACCCAACTAAGCTCTTTTAACAAGTTCTGAAAATCTAAGACTGAACTTCGAGAACTAGAGAACCCTTCTACTTTTAATACTCCTTCGCCTTCCTTTACTTGCATCTTTTCAATCTTTATACCTAATGGCGCATTTTTAATAATCTCTTCAACAAACAGAGACCAGTTAATGTACTCACTCTTTATTGTTTCAACCCGAGCTAGCACTTCGTTCACTCTCTTTACTTCATTAGTAATGCTATTCCCTGCCGACTGTATCTCGCTTGCTCTAATAAGTTCTTTATTGATGTATGAAAAGGCTATGTACACAATAACTTCGCCAACTATTAGAACTATAAGTAAGAAAGACAATCTTTGTAAAAGACGGCCGATACCGGCTAAGTATGCTTTGCGCTCACGCTTTAGAATGATAACGCGTGGTAATAAATTTATTTCACCTTTCATCCTTTGTCCTCTCTTAATGCTAATCCTAAAGCCGTTGTGAAATGAACGGACTCTCGTAAATTAAGCGGTGTCTTCTTGTGCTTCTCTCCAGCTAGTATATTCACCCAGGGGTTACCTCGTTGGACATGCGTATCATCAAAGAACCTGACTACCACCTGGTCTAACCCTGGGAAATTTGAACCGCCTCCGGTCAACAAAATTTCCTTTACTTCATGTTGTGCATCAATGCCGTTGTAGAATTCGACAATTCCACGAATCTCCATTACTAACTCTTCCTGAGCTGGCTTCATTGATAAAGCAATACGATCAGCAACCGCCTTGGGTAAATCTTTACTACTAGGAGAAGCAAGTAATTTTCTATCCTCCTGTGACAATTGTTCAGATATACGAAAGGCTCCATGCTGTAGGCTGGCCGTGAACCGCATTGCTCCATGATCGTGAATAATTACATTTGTTGCCTTCCCACCTAAATCCACAACCAGTAAACCTTGTTTGTCTTTTAGCTCTGGAGATATTAAAGCTCTAACAATACCCTGACTTTCAAGCTCTAAGCCCGCTATATCTAATCCCAATCCCTGTAAAACCTGAAGTAATGGATCAACAACTTTTTTCTGCGCTGCCCCAACCAAAACTTCTCTGCGCTTAGGCGCTGCCTTGTGTCCACTCATTATTGGCTGCCAATCAATATATACATTCTCTAGACCAAAAGGGATGTGTTGGGCCACTTCCCATTGCACCGCCTCGTCTGTTTCGTCATCGCTCATCTGCGGTACTTCAATCACTCTTAAAAAAGATTGCGTTTCAGGAATTGAGGCAACTACTGCATCATCAACATCTGAGGTTATTCGACATTTCTGAAATGCCTTTATAAGAATTTCTTTCATCTTATTAGGTTCTTTGATTATGCCTCTCTCAATAACGTCTTCCTCAATATCTGACCAACAATAAGATTGTAAACGACGTGCACTTTTATCGTTGGATAATTGCACTATCTTTATTGACCTGTCAGATATATCCACTCCGATCATAAGACTAGATGTTAGGAATTAGCATTTACATTTAGACTGCGAATATCCTGCTTGATTTGGTAAAGCAGTGTTTGTAAGTATACCATTTTCCATTTTTTATATTTATCTTCTCTTTGTTAATTTTATTGCTGCTCTTCCCAAGAAATAAACTCGTATGTCCCACTAGATGGAAAGTATGGCGGTGGTCCATATAATAGATTTGGATCATAAGAGGACTGACCCTGCTCAAAACCACTAACTACATTACCGTTGTTTAACCAGGCAGTGCCAGGTACGTCATTACTCGCAATCATACCGAATCTTGACATGGATGTTTTTAAGCGATGCTCCTCCGCTCCCCACATAGCCCCCTGCGGGTAATACCGGCGGTGGAAAGATCCAGTTTGAGCTATAAAAGCCCCATCCAGAATCATCGTATCTGGAGCACCGGACCACGGTATTAGAATATGCCTTTTTGCGACCGCACTAAAAACCCTAGTTCCGTCATGGATACCATCATAACTAATATTCCCGTTTAGAATAACGTCTACGTCTTTAGGAGGATTTGAATTATAGTCACCAGCGGCTAGGGTCACCCTGTCTCGTATGTCCCCTTTCACCCAAACTGTATCCTCTACATAAATGACTCCATTCGAAGGAACGCTTTTATTTTCAATTAATTGAACGGTGCCCACATCATGCGACGTATATTGCCAGCCCGTGTCACTCAACCATGACCAAATACTTGGACCTAATGCAGTTACTTTGGATATTGAATATGTGTTGTCATCCATAAACTCAACCTGATACCCAAACTCTCCAGCGTCAGACGGACCATAATAGGTATTAGTACCTTGAGCCGCTGTTGCCATTTCTAATAGATCAAAGGTTATTCCTGCATAATTAACAGACGCTGCCGGAAACTGCCACAATTCTTGTTTTGTACCGCCACCCCATATACCAGGTTTCATTTCAAAAGGATTATTGCACCCATGTATAGGTTGACATGCGTAAGTTTCCTGAGCTGAAGTCATTAGGCTGTCGGACTGACCATCCATTCTTATACCCCCATTAGCATGTACTGCTCCTGAGATCTGCCCCCCATACCACACATCCCCATTTGTCACTGAAGCGAAGCGAGCTAGCGAGGGTTGTCCATACCTAGCCTCAACTGTGAACTGTCGCGTCGGCTGTCCCGCAGTTGTTCCTGTGGACGTAATATTAACAACTGAACTACCCGGAACCGGGGTGGTAAAAGTTAAACTATAATCCCCCAAATCTCCGGCGAACTGATCGGTAACGGTGCGTACTTCAGAGGCAAAATTATCTGAATCGTGAGCCAGTCTCCACCGAGCATAGTTAAGACCGGCTTCAGCAATCTGAAAGGCTAGCTCATCGTGTGCTTGTAAAACTGTTTCATGATATGAGCGACTGACCATGCCCGACAGACCAATAAATATAACGAGGAACATCATCACGAACACAAGAGTCATCACAAGAACCCCACCCGAATTGTTTTTAACTTTCCTTGGCCACATAGAACTACTAACAGTGTAGCATGGCAAAGCTAACAATAATTATATTTCAGTAACCTTAATGCCAAGTGTCAAACCAAAACCACAAGTGACGTATTTCTGAAGGGAGTAAAAAACCATATGTGAGTGGAGTAAAGAAAAGAAATGATAGCCCAACAATACCGAATATAACCCAGTAAGTTTTTGTTTGCTTAAAAATACTAACTGGTTTTATGAGTTTTACATAGTCCAGCCACAGCACGGTAACTATTAAAGAAAACAAGAAAGGCATTAAATAATGATAAAGAAAAAGAACTCTAGTTACTGCCATCAGAGGAACGTATGAGGCAATGTAACCAATTAATGGTACCCAAGCACGTTCCAAGAAAGAATCCCGCCACCCTGAATGCACCTTTAACCATAATTTTGTCGGCCTCAAGTCAGGGGGGCGCAAAGAAGTAAGCCAGGTTATTCCAGTTATTAATATAGATAAAAATATTATCATCAAAAAGACAGTTGCTCCCCACCACAGCAGAGGATTACCGAGGAAATATATTGCGCCTTCTTTACTATTTTCACCGATATCGATCGACTGTTGCCAATAGAATACGGGGGTTCTTAACAGTGGCCAAGACCACCAAGGACTACCATCATGGTGCTCTGCATTTAAGCCGCTGTTGGCTTCATACATAATCCTGTGTATCTCCTTTGTCTCCTTAAGAAAACTAATCATTATTGGTTGATTCCACTCTGGTACCCGCCAAAGCTCCCCGGTTCCCGGTTCAGTTAATATCATGAAGTGAATCATCCAGCCTAGTAAATACACAAAGATGGCACCAACAGCTACCAAAAGCGCTGATGCTAGGACCCGTCTTATTTCTAAGTAATTTTTTATTTGTAGAAGCCAGGCTACAAAAAGGGAAAACACCAGGCCCGCTGCTAGTAAGCCAGTAAACTTTGTGCCAACTGCCAGGCCAATACTGGCTCCAGATAGCACGAACAACCAACCTTCCTTCTTTAGATTTATGCCCCCCATCAGGCTGTGCCACTTGCTTAGCTTACGAGTGCCACTACGCACTAGCGCCCAGGTTACTCTTTCTCTTTTTTTTGCTGCTAAATACGTAACTACAGATCCAATAATGGTCACTAACAACATGCCGTCTAACGCTATAATTCTAGTCTGTACGGTTAAAGAGTTCTCAAGAATAACTAAGGCTGCCCCAAGGAACGCTGCTGGCGGACTAGCTTTAAGCTGCCTTAACAGAACGTATATTAATAATGGAAATAAAAATCCCATAATGGCCGGAAAGAGCCTTAACGGTAACGTAGCAACCGATCCATAAGATTGGCTAATGTGCTCAAACGTCATGCCGCCGCGATATCCAAAGAGGTAAGCAGTTCCTGCTATTAATAGCTTGGCGTGTGGTGGATGGATATCAAAAAAGGTTTCGTGCGTACAACAATAAGCAGTAACAAATTTTCCAAAATGCACCTCATCAAACACTACCTGGTCCGGATACCCCAACCATATAAAATGAGTTACAAAGCTTGCCACTAGCAGTATAACAATTAACCACTGTGTTTCCGTCCAACGCTTAATAAAGTCAATATTCATATATATGACATAAATAAATCATCCTTACTTTTTAACCTGTTTATGGCTTTACAGCAACTAAATTCCTAAAAAACCAGCTAATATTGCTTGTACCACTAAAAACTATTTAATTCGTCGTCATCGAATTCATTTCCGCACTCCGGATCCGCCGGTTCTTGGTTAGGGCCACCAAGGTAGTCGATGTGGCCGTCGTCGTCATCGTCAATTCCATTACTGCACTGATAAGAAGTAGCCTCGCTATCATCTAGCATATCTACACAATCTGGGTCCGCAGGTTCTCCTAGAGGCCCTCCATCCCAATCAATTAATGCTCCTCCTACACCATCAACTGTCTCAGATAGCAGCCCAGGATTCATTGCATCAGATATATCCATTATAGTAAGGGAACCGTCAATATCTGAAACAACATATGCATAGTTACCCACAACATCGACAGCATGAGCACCAGATAGCTCGTTAAACTGCCCGTCGCCGTCATACACTTCCGACTCGAGTTCAGGATTACCCGGATCAGATATATCCATTATAGTGAGGGAACCATCAGTTGCTGAAGTAACATATGCATAAGGCGGCACAACTTTAACATCAGAAGCACCAGATAGCTCACTAAACTCCGAGTCGTTGTCATACACTTCCGACATAAGTGCCGGATCAGCCGGATTAGATATATCCATTATAGTGAGGGAGCTATCAGTAAACGAAGTAATATATGCATAGTTTCCTGAGACATAAACGGTATAAACACCACCTAACTTGTCGAACTCTCCATCACCATCATACACTTCCGACATAAGTGCCGGATCAGCCGGATTAGATATATCCATTATAGTGAGGGAGCTATCAGTAAACGAAGTAATATATGCATAGTTTCCTGAGACATAAACTCCGCGCGCCCCAGCTAACTGGTTAAACTCCCCGTCGCCGTCATACACTTCCGACTCGAGTACAGGAGCAATGCCGGCAGATATATCTGCTATAGAAAGAGAGTTATCGGTAGACGAAGTAATGTATGCGTAGTCTCCTGAGACATGAATTCCTCTAGCCCCAGCTAAATAGTTAAATCCACTAGCACCGTCATACACTTCCGACAATAGTAAAGGATTAGGGGGATCAGATATATCTATTATAGAAAGGGCGTTATCAACAAATGAAGTAATGTATGCATAAATCCCGTCTATATGAACGCCATAAGCTTGAGACAGCCTATTAAACTGCCCATCACCGTCATACACTTCCGACAGGAACACAGGGCTGAGAGGATTAGATATATCAAAAATAGTAAGAGCGTTTTCAACACCTGAAGTTATGTACGCGTAGTTTCCTGAAACAAAAATATTTTGAGTGCCGCTTAATAAACTGGCTCCCCCTCCGTCACCATCATTATCTATATCATCGCTGCACTCATAAGAAGGTCCGGGTGGGTTTGGATTAAACTCACTAATATCAAACTGATCAACACAATCTGAGTCTGCTGGTTCGCCCATACCTCCCCCCGCATCATCAATTTCACCATCCTCGTCATTGTCTGTACCATCACCACATTGTTCCGTTATAGCCATCTCATTGTTCCAATTTGGCCCCATACACTCGTTGTCACTACCAAAATCAATAAAACCATCACAGTCATTGTCTACACCATCACTACACTGAGGCACCCCATAAATTTCGACAGGACCACACTCAATATTATCTAATGAATCAGCGCAGTTCGGGTCTCCTCCCCAAAGCTGATAGTCTACAAACGTATCGCCATCATTATCAAGGCCATCGTCACAGGCTATCGCCGGATCATTTTCCGAACTATCACTATCGCTGGTACACCCCGGATCCCCAGTTCCACCATTATAGTCAATGGTGCCATCATTATCATTATCCACGCCATCGTTGCACGCTGTTGTATCTTGCCATCCGGCAGGACAAACACATACGCAATCTCCTGGTCCATCTAGACACCCTGCATCACATATGGGTTCTCCCATCTGGCCACCACATTTTGTGCCCTCTAAACATTCCTTGGCAAAGGTTGTGTATCCACCTACGTTAACGCTTTCTGGGGTCAAGTCTGGGGGCAAGTAAGTGTCTTCACATTGACATGAAGACCACACGTACCAATCTTTATTACCTTGCCATGAAAATGATGATGACCAAGCACAACAATTACCAGCCGGTAGGATAGATGCGCCCATGCAGTATGATTGGCATTCATTGTAAGCATCGCCTGCGAAGTTGTTAATAGCACTAGTATATTTATACCGCTTCACTTGTACTCCCTGATCAAAACAAGCCGGAGGACTCTCTACGCTCCTCGGCACTACATCGGTAGAAATTTCTATTGTTGCTTGACCATTAACAGAATCCTCAATGTGCATCTCCATACCCACTCGAAGCACACTACTGAGAGTGGAAACGGGAGCTGTTACAACAGAAGTATTGTCATTACCGGCATAATACTTGAAAAGAGGGATACTATTGTTCACCCCTTTAACATTATTTAGCTTATCTGCCACAACTTGTACGTCCTCTGTGCCAGAAAAGTCACACAAAGAAGCACCAAGTTGGGTTACCCCCCTTTTTAATTTTTTCTTTTCTGATGGATTGTCTCTCTCAATAAAATAGCGAATCTTCTCAGCTTCAACATCACTATCAACGTTACTGTATAAAGTAACCGAATAATCATCACCTTCTATTAACCAATGTTCTCCTGAGTCAGCTGTATCGCTATCAAGGTTACAATCTACATACTGAGCATTTCTAATCTCGTCACTCATTCTCTCAATCTCTTTGCGCGCCTTTTCAGTTATAGCTCCTTGCTCAAACTCACGTCGCGAGATATCAAAGGCGCTTGTTATCATCGCAACCAGAATTATAATTAAGGCTGACCCAATACCAACAACTACTACTAGTTCAATTATAGTTAGACCTTGTTTGTTTGTATTCTTAATTAGCTTCAAGGCCTTCTTTATTTTATCTATCATAAGGTTGTTCTTGAGTTTAGGTGCATAGGCTTCCTACTTGATGATTCCATTGCGTAATCATATATGGCTCTCCTGCCTGCAACTGTCGCAGCTCAATAGCTATGGACTGACATTTATCGACTAAAGATGCATCTTTACCAATCGACCTGAGTTGAACAAACCCAGTTCCAGTGGCAACATCCACAAAAGAAAAAGTACCTATTTGTTGACCGAGGTCGTCCGTTACCACATGATCAATAATTGCTGGAAAAGTGGCAGGTATATAATTACCACCGGCTGGATCTAACAACCAATAAGCATAAGACACACCGCTGTCAGCAACTCCAAACGCTTGTTCTTCCTGTGTCTGATTAATTGTTTCGTGAGACTGCCTAACAATAAAGCGTAACGTGTATGTCATCATGACTACAAAGACAATCATAATAATTAGCACCAATAACATAACCCCTCCTTCTTCCCCCCTTATTTCCTGCTTATTATTCATAGTCTCGACTTAAACGGCGGGCGACTCACCGTAACATTCACAAAATTCACACGTATCACCTGCTGCGCATCCGGTAGGACCGGCTGTGTCATCACACATTTCTCCAGGATCAATAGTACCATCACCACACGTAGCTGGTGGCGGTTCTCCGGCGCCGGCATAAGGGTAACACCAGCAATCAAGCTCACAATAATCTAATCCACTACATCCGTCTGGAACAGCATAGGGATCACAGTCTTCACCAGCTTCTGTTTCGACTAATCCATTGCCACACATCATATCTGGTTCAGTCATTGCACACAAACATGCTCCAGCACCACCACCACCGCAGTTCCCGGGACACGCCGCATCATCAGTTCCATCACATTCTTCGAAGGCTTCGGTTATATTATTTCCGCAAACCTCAGCTGGACACTCACAGTCAATTGAACAAGCGGCACCAGACAAACAAGCAGCTGTATCACATTCTTCCCCCGGCTGAATAACTCCATCGCCACACACTGGCGACGCATACGGACAAGTGAGCGAGCTACACCCTGTTGCTTTATCTTCGTACCAAGCGACTACACTGGGTAGCCCTAGCGAATCAGTACACGGTGAACCAGCACCGCCACCGCAATCTGCGCAATCTAGGCCATAACAATATTGTATTCTCTCTGGCGGAATACAGTATGAACAATCTCTTTCTTTCTTTGGTACGCAGATTAAGTTTCTACACATATAGTCACCGTATGAGCTACATTGATCATCAGTCTGACAACCAACAGTTACACACTCACCATTTGAACAATAAGCAGCACCTGGGCAAACAGCTGGACACACAATAGGTGGATTAAGCCCCCACTCTTTCACACATGCACCAGCCACTGTTGGGTGAGGCGCATAAAAAGCAGGACATGGAGCGTCTGGGAAACACCTTCCTTCTAGGCATGACTCCCCCACAGGACAATTCACGCCTCCAAGACTAGTACCACATTCTATCGGATAGAAAGGTGCACACTCATTAAGTATTGGATCACTGGGTTTTGAGCAGTTAGTAACCCCGTCACCATCCGTATCGCTCCACCCATCTAAAGGATCAAGCGCTGTTGTGCACTCAGTACTTGTTATAACCGGAGTGCAATACTCCTGTCCATCTACAGGCATCCATGTGGTTGTCACCTCACCAATAGCGGGCATACAAGGAAGAGAGAAGGGGGCTGGACATTCCGCACTCACACTAAGTGGAACAATATCTCGATTAGGGTTAACGCAAACCCCAACTGAACACTGCAGTGTCGCCGGGCAAGGGCAAGGAGGCGGGTCGGAACATACTCCGGCAAGGCAAACTGCGTCACCTTGGCATTGCTCGTGATTAGCGCAAAATAAGGGCTGACATTGGCCCTGCACGCACGAGTTACCATTAACACAGTCTCGATTCACATTACAGTACGGTGGTTGGCAACTACCGGACACGCACATCCAATCACCTGTACACTCGTTGTCACTGCAAGGATCGGGCATGCAGGTGTTGTCAACGCACTGATGATCAGCAGAACAATCATCGTCAGATCCGCATCGACTAGGTGTGCACTGAAAACTTTCGCACATGTATCCTCTTTGGCAATATGAGTCATCTAGACATGGTAGTAACTGACAAACCCCCTCTACACATTCTTTGTCTTTTGAACATTCAGAATTAGTACTACACGTAGATTCGCAAGCGTTGTATAGACACTCCTCTTGAGCTGGACAGTCAGCGTTAGTATTACATGGATCCTCACAGCTACCCTCAACGCACTGCTGCTCTAGTGTCATACACTCGAAATCGTTAAAACATTCAGCCGCATTTTCCCACGACGTTGCATTAATCTCACACCCGCACCCATCGCTAGCACACTGATATCCCTCCGGACAGGTTCCTGGTTCACACACGGGTATGCACATTTGACTACAACAAAGCTGTCCGATTCCACAAGACCCAGTGACATCTGCAGCATCACACTCCACCATAGTTATTAGTGATTCCGCTTGACCGGAAACACTCAGCACACTAATTTTTACTTCTTTTGTTACTGTATCTGCAGCCGGATATTTTACACTGACAACAACTTTTTTATAGTCAGCATCAGCTTCAAGCAGGCCTGCGTTATTACACGGCGGGACTCCAATCACACAACCATTTTTGTCATCATCAATTAGTTCAACAGCTATACTTATCACATACTCCTGATCATTTTGCGTAATGGTCTCAGTGGGCGCATATACTCCATCTGGAGTCGAGCCGTCATCAAGGCCAACGTCAATATATGGAGTTACTTTGATTAGCTCAATTTTTTCATTGGCGATAGCTTGCGCTACCGTTCTCTGCTCGCTCACTAAGGCTGTCTTGGTGCTTACTACAGCTACACCGAACAGAGCGATAGATAACAGGCCCATAATGAAAACGGCCACCAGTATTTCCACTAGTGTCTGTCCTGATTGTTTTTGGTCTAGAGGCATGTTACGTACAGTTTATGCTAACACACTATATATATTTCCAAGTTCTAGAGGGCATATTTTTGTGCAGTTAAGGGCCGGCTACAACCTCTCCTAGATTTGTTTTTAAATTGCGAAGTTGCACCTGTGATTGGACTTCAACGGCCGGAGGATCAATAGCGGTATCTGCATCGATCTTTAAATCGAACTCAATATACTTCACGTCACTTAAATCTTCGTTTTCTAGTGGCGTCGTATCGGCAGGATAATCACCAGAATAATATGTAAAAATTGGATCAGTATCGTTACGTACGTTGGCCATGATAACAATTTCTGTTTCGTTATCTTCATCGTATACAAGTGGGTCTCCGGTTGGCTCTAAGGTGCCTTTATATAACTTAGTGCCAGATAGTTCTAAACGGACTCTCTCAGTTACATCGTCAGCATCTACATCAGCAAAGAAAACTATCTTTTGCGGAGTTATTTCTACTAATGGATAGGATCCCGTATCGGATTGTCTGGCTTCACGCAAAATTTTCACTATTCTTTTAAGTTGTATTCGTGCTGTTTCCGTAGATCTAACTTGCAGGTAGGTTGTCTTGGATAATGGATAACCAACCGCTAAAAATCTGACTAGAACTATTAATATAAAGGAGGAAATTGCTACCACCATTATAACTTCAAGAATAGTTAGGCCAAGTTGCTGCTTATTGTCTATTAATCTTTTTTTGCTAGACAACATACTCTATGAAATTATTAGCTCAACGACAACTCGTGTTGTGTCTTCGACTGAAACTGCTTGACTGTATGCATCATAACCTGGAGCAGTAATTTCAAGCGTGTAGTCATCATTGGAGGGTAAATCGGGGAATAAGACTTGCCCTAATATCCCGGTACCTAGAGTTTCATCAACACCGTTGTCCACTAAATGTACCGTTGCATTATCTATTGGTAATCCATTCGGGTCAGTTATTGTGATTTGCAGGGATATAGGGGTGTGTTTGACTAGACTAACGGTCATTTCCAGGTCCGACTGTCCAGTGCCAACAATAATTGGGTTAACTAGGCTTGTCTCTTTTATATCGCAAGCTGTTGTCACTGGTAAGGCAAAGTCGTAGGAGTCCCAAACCATATCTGCGTGAATACTTTGTCCGCTACCATCGGAGACGCCGGAAAAATCATATATATACACTGGGTCACTACTACCATCAACACCTATAGTCTTAGTCCCTTTTAGGGTGTGCTCCTGCCCAGATATCTGTCTTGGTGGCACTCCCTCACAGTAATTTGTCACATCATCTCCACCTTCTTCAAAAGTTATGGTCAATCCACTTACTAGATCTATAACAAAAGTTTTCTCGGTAACTTCCCCAATCAACATAGACATGTGAGTGTGATCAGTGTCAGGTATAAAGCTTCCTGAAATATCATATGTTTGCTCGCTGGTATAACCTGGTTTAGAAACAGACAGAGTGTAACTCTGTGACGCTTCTGGCAACCCCGGCATAATGACACCTCCGAAGATATCTGTTTGAGATGTAATATTAACGGCTGGAGACACAGAGCTATTGACCAAACTAAAATCTACCGTCGGTACGGTTCCACCCGAGGCATCAAGAACGGTTAGGTCTAAGGTGCCAAATAGTTCACCCCCCTCTATTCCCTCTGGTGCTACCTTGGTTATGAATAATATTGGCTTGGGCTCATTTGGACTCGGCCAAGATACTTCTACACGAACTTGCTTATAGTCTGTATTCAAAACATCAGGGCCACTACTCCCGCCAGCACAATCCCCTAATGAATCGCCATGAGCAAGATGTGCATTTGCAGCTGATGAACCAACACATAAGTCCGAACAATTACCTGGGTTTCCAGGAGGCGTATGGGCCACTGCGATACATCCGCCGCCGCCGCCGCCACCGGTTAAACCATCGAAGGGGTCGTCAATGTAGCGAATATCTGTTTTGACTACATAGTCAATGTTATTACGTTCTATTGTCTCTTCTTGCACGATACTCCCTGACGGTATACCACCATCAGTGCCTACATCCACGTAAGGTAAATTGCGGACCATTTCCATGCGTTCATTGGCTAGAGCAATTGCTACTAAACGTCTTTCGCTTTCTTGTGCTAGACGCAAACTCAATATGAATAGCCCAAACACGCCAGTTAGAGATGTGCCAATAACGAACGTTGCTATAAGGACTTCGATTAAGCCAAAGCCTGTCTTTCTTTTTGGCTTTTGATTATTCTTAGACATTCTGTTTATGAACTACAACTTAGAATTACAGGCTAAAGAAAGCTATATAACATTAACCAAGTCGTATATTGGTGAAATAATCGATATGGCCAAGGCGCCAACAGCTAGTCCAACGATGACCATCAGCAAAGGCTCCATTATTGAGGTTAAGTTTTTCATAGTTTGGTCTACTTCACTTTCATAGAATAAAGCCATCTCGGCTAAAACTTGATCAATCGCACCCGTCTCTTCACCTACCTTAATAACGTTCACAACAATTGGCGGAAATAACCTTTGATAACCTTCCAGAAAACTACTTAATTCTTTTCCTTGCTTAACGTGCTCTTTAGATTCCGCCAACACTTTGGCATAACTTGGATGGGGTGTATTTTGGCCTAAAATATCTAGGGAGCGTATGAAAGATACTCCACTCTGCAGTAGTGAGCTTAGATTTCTTGCAAAACGGCCCAGATTAATTTTTTGTATTATCGGTCCAATGATTGGTGTAAATAACAAACCATTATTGATCACCGCATTGAAAGACTTGGTTTTCATTAGTGAGAAGAATAATCCGATGAACATGAATAGTCCGACAAATAGCAAGGCCCAGTATGATTGGAAAATATCGCTGGCAACTATTAGAACACGTGTTGGCAATGGTAGTTCAACATTAAAGCCTTCAAACACTTCGACAAGTTTGGGAACAACAAAAAACATCATAGCGACACCGACAGCTAACAATGAAAGGACTATCACTAATGGATACAGCATGCCACCCATCACAGCTTTTCTAAGTTCATATTCTTTTTGTAGCTGAGCGGCCAAAACCTCAAGAGATTCCTGAAGTCTTCCTGTTGTTTCTCCCACCTCAATGAAACTTAAGAAAATTGGTGGGAAGGCCCCCGGAAACTTTTTCATGCTTTCAGCTAAAGTTTTACCTCTTTCAATATCCTGATAAACACTTTCCAGAGCTTGCTTCATGGGCTTGCTGCGAGTTTGTTGTTGTAAGGCTTGCAAAGATTTCTTCACGTCCATACCTGCCTTTAGCATTAAGGCAAAATATCTAGAAAATAAGACTCTTTCAATAACCGGCACCCGATTAAAAATACTGGATAACAGTGATGCTCCTGGTAGCTTCTGTTCTTTCTTTGAGTATTTTGTTAATAAGACTCCTTCGCTCAATAAGTCTTGACCTAGTAATGCGTGTGTTTGGGCTTCACGCACGCCTCGCACAACCTCTCCGGTTTTCTCGTTGCGCCCCTCAAAGGTATATGTTCCCATACTGCTAATTCAATAAGAATAATTACTTAACAGTGTACCATTTTCTTGGCTCAATTTTTTACCTATTTACTCACGCGCTACTCTCAACACTTCAGCTAGTGTTGTCACACCTTCAACAACTTTCATTAGTCCGTCTTCCACTATACTCACCGACTCATTCACTTCGCGTGAAGCTTTCTCTAAGCTTTCCGATGTAGCTTGAGGTTTAATTAGCTCTTGTATCTCTGGAGTTACCTCCATTACTTCATAAATACCCATACGACCCTTATAACCCTCATGACATCGCTTACATCCACCGGTTTCAAACATAGGGACATCCTTCCAAGTGGCACCTTTGGCAACCACTTTTTCTCTTTTCATTGTTTCTAATATCTCATCGGTATTAAATTCTTTTTTCAGGTCTGTCACAATACTTTCAGTGAATTTTGCTTCCTTCCTACACTTAGGACAAAGTCTCCGCACTAAACGTTGTGCCAGCACCACGTTGAGTGTTGAGGCGAGTAAAAATGCCTCAACTTTCATGTCACGCATACGTGGTATTGCTCCAGCAGCGCTGTTGGTGTGGAGTGTTGATAACACTAAATGCCCAGTCAATGCGGCATTAACTGCCAATGACGCTGTCTCCTCATCACGAATCTCACCAACCATAATAATATCTGGGTCTTGTCTTACTAAGGCCCTTAAACCATTCGAGAAAGTTAAACCAATTTGCGGTTTAACCTGCGTTTGATTAATTCGTTGCATACGATACTCAATCGGATCTTCAATCGTACTAATATTTACACCTGGCGTGCTCACTTCTTTCATTGCTGCGTATAGAGTTGTTGTTTTACCAGACCCGGTTGGTCCGGTAACCAACACCATTCCATGAGGACGATGAATAGCACGTCGAACAACTTCTAAGGCCTTTTTTCTAATACCAATATCTTCTAAGTTTAGTTTTTTCCCAGATTCATCTAGAAGACGCATAACCACTTTCTCACCGTCAAACACAGGTAGAGTAGAAACACGAAATGCCACCTTATATTCATCGGATTCAATTTTGAATCGACCGTCTTGTGGCAAACGATGCTCATCAATTTTTAAATTACTAAGAACCTTAATTCTGGCTACCAGTCCGGATAACACAACTTTGGGTAAAACCAACATGTCATGCAAAATGCCATCTACTCGATAACGCACGATCACTTCTTTTTCGGTTGGCTCAAGATGTATATCTGATGCCCCCTCTAATATTGCGTGCTTTAAGATGGCTTGTGTTATGCGCACGATAGGCAAATCTTCTGCAGCCTTGCCTAAATCCTCCTCTGACACTTCAGCAACAAGTTTCAATTGTTTACTTACTACGTCACCTAACTCCGCTTCTAAGCTCTCTTGATAGTTACTTAACGTGTCCCGCACTGCTCCTACTGAGGCCACAGACACATCAACTGGCATATCTACTTTCTTGCGCACAAACTCAACTATTTGCCGATCACTGGGATCAGCCATAGCCACAAGTAACCTGTCTGTTTCTTGCTTATACGCAATCATCATGTGTCCACGGGCGGTTGATTCTGGAATAATATTCAACACTTCTTTAGGGATCTGCACTTCTCTCAAATCCATGTACGGTATTCCAGATACTTCGCTTTGTATTTTTGCTAAATCCTCCCCATCTATTACTCCCGTGTCTACCAAAACTTCATGTAGTCCGATCTCTCCCTGTATTTGCTTTTTAATCTCAGCGCTCTTACTACTATCCGATACAATCTTACGTTCAACCAGCGTTTGCAAGATTTTATTCAAGGTGTCATCCAACATCACCATAGTGTAACATAAAGACAAATTACGTAGCTCAAATGTATTATGAACCATACTGAACCAGCCTTGAAAATTGACAACCTTTCGGTTGAACTTGATGGGCATACTATTCTCAAAGACATTTCATTTACTACAGATGTAGGATCTGTGACAGCGGTTATAGGGCCTAACGGGGCAGGTAAATCGGTGCTGCTTAAGTGTATCCTCAAATTACTACCTAAAAAGTCTGGAGAGATTGAGATTATGGGAATCAATCATAATAACTACCAACGCATTGCTCCAATGATCTCATACATTCCACAAAAAATTAATGTTGATCGCTTATTCCCGCTTACAGTGAGTGGTCTTTTTTCACTTAAGTCTCCTCGGCCTATTAGTATGAGTGGTGTAGAAAAACAAAGAATGTATGACCTTTTGGAAAAAACTAATACCACACACCTAATAAATAAAAGATTGAGCCTCTTGTCAGGTGGACAACTTCAACGAATCATTCTTGCTTACAGCCTCATGGATAATCCAAAGATCCTTCTTTTAGATGAACCGGCGGCAGGCATAGATGTTGAAGGTCAAGACACTATATATTCACTGCTATCGCGTATCCAAAAAGAAGAAAAACTCACCATGATGCTTATTAGTCATGAGCTGCAAATAGTTATGAATTATGCCACCCAAGTTCTTTGTCTGAATAAGAAGCTTATGTGTGCCGGCGCGCCGAGCAAAGTTCTTACGAATGAGACTTTGCAACATATGTATGGTGCTGAAGTCGGACACTTTTTACATGGACACTAATCTATGATCGAACTACTCACTCTTCCTTTCTTTCAACGGGCACTACTAGTAGGTCTTATTCTTGGTGTTCTAATGGCGATTATTGGTGTGTTTATTGTTCTGCGCAGAATGTCATTTTTTTCCGATGCTATAGGACACGCTGCTTTAACCGGTATAGCTTTAGGGTTGTTACTGGAAATAAATCCTTATATAAGCGCTCTGATTTTTTCTTTTCTAGTAGCTCTTGGTATTTCTTTTGTGCGCATGAAGTCGAAGCTTCCGCTTGATACTTTATTAGGAGTATTCTTCTCTAGTTCCGTGGCCCTCGGTGTGATTCTCGTTCAACTAACCCCTGGGTACCAGTCAAACTTAATTAGCTTTTTGTTCGGTGACATATTGGCCGTGAGTCAGGCCGATGTATATCTAACATTAGTAATGTCAGGTATCGCTCTGCTTATAACGTTATTTGCTGGTAAATCTTTTATTGCCATAACGCTTGATCCAGATCTTGCTAGGGCAGAAGGAATAAGAGTCGATGCTTTCGAACTACTATTCTTACTTCTCTTGGCAGGCACTGTCGCCCTGGCAATTAAACTAGTCGGTATAGTGCTGGTTACAGCGCTGCTTATTATACCGGCTGCTACAGCACATAATCTAACCCGATCACTATCGGCGTTGTTTGTTGGTAGCACAATCATCTCGCTCACTTCAATTGTAATCGGCATGCTCGCAAGCGCAGTTTTGAATTCTGCGTCAGGGCCTACTATTGTTTTAACCGGCTCAGTATTTTTTGCTTTCTCTCTTCTGTTGCGCCCGCTTATAAAATCTTCCTAATTATTTCTTGTCTGAAAAATCACCGAGGAAATTAATAAGGGTGCGCACACCAAATCCGGTAGCACCTCTGTCCCAGTAAGGTATATATGGTCTGTCCATGTAAGCTGGTCCGGCAATATCTAAATGTCCCCAGGGGGTGTCATCGACAAACTCTCGTAAAAACATGGCTGCACTTATGGCGCCACCGTAACGAGAATTATCCGCGTTAGATACATCGGCAATTTGGCTTTCTATCTTTACTCCATATTCTTGAGGCATTGGCATTGTTTCTATGCTCTCCCCAGTTTTCTTTCCAGATTCTACTAATTGCAAACTTAAGTTTTCGTCTGTACTCCAGAGACCGGCGACAGTTTCACCAAGAGCAACTACACAAGCGCCGGTTAATGTAGCTAGATCTATAATTGCGTCCGGCTTGTTTTCAACAGCGTAAGACAACGCATCCGCTAAAGTAATCCTGCCTTCTGCATCGGTATTAATAACTTCAATGGTTTTACCGTTCTTGGCTGTTAACACATCGCCCGGACGATAAGAGGAGCCGGAGGGCATATTTTCACAAGTTGCTATGATGCCGTGTACTTCAATGTCTATATTTAGTTTATCTAACACTGAAAATACACCTAACACAGTTGCGGCTCCAGCCATATCGCTCTTCATTGCCTCCATACCACCGGACGGTTTTATACTAATGCCACCGGAATCAAAAGTGATGCCTTTTCCTACTAAGCATACTTTTTTTCTGTTTTTATTTGCTTTACGCGGTTTGTGTTTTAAATGGATTACAAAAGGATCTTCGGTTGATCCTTTGGCAACAGCTAAGAAAGCATTAAAGCCTTCTTTTTTTGCCTGGGCTTTATTTAAAATACGAGCTGTTATCGCAGATGAGCCAGTAGATGTTTGGCGAGCAGCCTTAACCATTTCTTTTGGTGACATGTGTCCGGCTGGCTGATTTATTAAGTCCCGAGTTACTACCACTCCCTGCAATACTTTCCGTGTTAGTAAAACCTTCTTTTTAACGTCAGGAACTTTCTTGGCTTCACACAAAAGAGTTAGCTTGTCGATTTTATTCTTTTTATACTGCTCGTCTAGTTTCTTAGAGTGTTCAGTAAATTTGTATGCACTTAATTCAGTTCCCTCTAAGACTGCGGCGGCTAAGTCGGCTGCATTCTTTTGACCGTTTATACTGACAGCAATTGTCTTTAATTTTAGACGACTACTTTCCAGGGCTACGACTGCTAACCCCCGGCGAACACCCTCAGCTTCACGGATTGCATCTTGCTTGTCACCTAGACCGACAACCGCAACTAATACAGATTTTGTTTCTTTCAACCCCCCAATAAACTCTACTTGCCCCCAACCAGCTTTGAAGTCTCTTGCTTTTAAAGCTTTATATATTTCAGTGCTCATCTTAGGTGGTAATCCGCGTATATCTTTATCCGCACTGCGCATGAGCACAACAAGAACGTCAGCGTTAGACTGAGTCGGGCTTTGTTTGTCTGTTTTTATGGTAATTGACATGGCTTAGTAATTTATATTGTTATGCATACTAAGTCAATTTTTGAGTAAAAAAAGCTCCACCAATGAGCTACGTTTTACGCTTGCTATTGGTGCTTTGTATTTAACTTCCTGGTGTGATTGGGTAAGGTTTTCTGGCCCAGATGTAATAGTGTAGTTCACCGTGTGAAGATAATATTTCACAGCCTTCTTCTATTAACATTTCTTCCAATAATTTTCTTGTGGGCATAGAAGAGGCTGAGAATAAATTGCTAAAAGGACCACGTTGATACTTCGGGTTTACGTCACTCAATCCCAGTAATCCTCCTGGACGAACAACCCTTATGAACTGTCGAATACCACCGCGTAAATCGTAGGCATAGTGCAACACGTGAATAGCTAAAACAACATCAAATGCACCTCTATCAAAAGGAAGTTTCATTAAATTTGCCTGCTTAAAGATTAGACGTTGCCCATATTGCCCCCTGAGTTTTTCAAAGCTGCCTATAGATCTTGGATCAACATCTGTTGCCGTAAGTTCAACTTGTGGAAAAGTGTCTAGTATGCGACGCGATGACCAACCACTACCTGCTCCAACTTCTAAAACCTCACCTCGAAAAGGCTCAGGACAAGCCTTTAATAATTTGGGCACAAACCTTCTTACATGCCACCTATGAGGCCATGCGTTGAGCCACCATCTTTCAAAACCAGATAATTTTGCCATCACTAATACGATAGCACATACCACGCGGCATAAACCACATATATTTTATTCAAGAAGTAATAATTGGTTAATCTTATGTCACCAATGCTTGACATAAGCATAATTACCTGCTAGTATTTTTATAATTTAATTGCACCTTTCACTAACTCCTTTAAAGGAAAATGGAGTAACATAATGCGAGATGGCAATACCCCTGAGCATGTTCATCACTATTGCAAGTGCTTTAACTGTGGATGGCAATTTGGGTTCAAGGAAGACAATACGGAGGTAAGATGTCAGAGAACAGGACCTGGATACCCACGCCGTCCGGAACCAAGTTTTCTTCCCGACGGTTTTGAGTGCCCAATGTGTCAAACAGTCGGAACCGCTACTCCCTGTAGAGACTTTCTGCTTGCCGCTGCAACTACAGGTGATGGGTAAAAAATTTTAGCTAACGTTAAATTTTTTTGCCCAAAATCACCCAACCCGTAGATATCTTATCTCGCGGGTTTTTTCTTTTTCAAGCAAGTGAGGTGACACTAAACCTCGCCTTTCTTAAGCTCCTAATACAATAAAAACTCAGACTCCTTACGTCGTCTCTTAAAAAAATATTTAGTTGTAATGTGACCTAGAGCGCGTCGCTTCCGGACTCTTTTTCTCCCTCAGGTTTCACTGCCGCTTCGTGATCAGGGCGACCTTCTTCTTGTTTGTCCCCGGCAAACATAACTAGAGCTACTATTACAGATAATATTCCAACTACTACTTGTATCCAAGGGAAACCGCCTGTTAGATCTGCTAACCCAGAGTATAGTCCTGGAATAAGATGTACCAATCCACCAACCAGCAATAATACCGCTGCCCATAAACTCAATCCTTTGTTATCCATCCTAATCACCCCCCTCCAAATTATCAGTGACCCGCTCAAAAACATGGTTCACAACTTCAATTTCTATCTTTTGATCGGTGTTTTTAAGTTTGGTTTTCATACCGCCAGTATAGTATAGATGGCATAAAAAAGTCACGCCAAGCTTATATAGACATCACTGATCCGGCTTTCACTGTTTTTTTCTGTGGAAATTTTTTGCACAACAGTTTCACCTGCTCAGATATATCTTTTAATGCCTGCAATTCAGATAACTCTTTTTCGAAATCACTAGCTGAGAGATCTTTCAGTTCTGCACAAACTTGCATCACTTCATTAATCCAGGTGGCGATCAGCGCCATCTCTTCTTCTCCCATTCCTCTGCCTGTTAACCAGGGTGTGCCAAGTCTTAGTGCCGACGGGTCTGCCGGGCCTCTTTTTTCCTGAGGCATAGAATTTGCATTAGTTACTATACCGGCTAAGTCCAAAGCTCTAGCAAACTTTTTTCCAAGTAACGGCTTGTCTGTTAGGTCTATTAATAGTAGATGCTTATCTGTACCACCCGATACAATATTAAACCCTAGTTTATTGAGCTCTCTACCTAATGTCTGAGCATTCACGATTACATGTTTTGCATACTCTTCAAATTGAGGTGTGAGCGCTTCTCCTAATCCCACACATATACCAGCAATACTGTGATTGAAAGGACCACCTTGTAGCCCTGGCATCACCGCTCTATTAATTTTAGATATTAGGTCATTTGGAGCCAAAATTAAGGCTCCTCTACCAGCTCGTAATGTTTTGTGGGTTGTCATAGTCACAACGTCTGCAATGCCAACCGGAGATGGCAGGACACCAGCCGCTATGAGTCCAGCCTCGTGTGCTATATCTGCTAAATACACAGCCCCTACTGTGTCAGCGATTTGTCTCATACGCTGATAATCTATATCTCGAGGATAGGCTGTCCCGCCTGTAATTAATAGTTTGGGTTTATGCTCTACTGCTAATTTCTCGACTTCATTGTAATCAAACATTCTAGTCTTGGGATCCGTTTTGTACTGTACGGTTTTGAACATTTTGGAGGTTATGTTTACCCGACGACTGCCACCAAGATATGCACTTTGTTTATTCTGTTCATTTCTTTTTTTCTCATCAGGCTCAAAAGACCAACCATGTGACAGATGCCCACCATCCGGCAAGTACATAGCCATCATCTTGTCTCCTATTTCAAGTAAAGCTAAGTAAACGGCCAGGTTTGCACTGCTGCCAGATAAAGCCTGAACATTTACGCCCCAATCGTCTGGTAATTTAAAGGCCTGCTTGGCACGATTTATTGCTAATTGTTCTAGTTCGTCTACGTTCTGATTGCCTTCATAATAACGGGCGCCAATATTCCCCTCAGCATATTTGTGACTGAAGACCGAACCGACAGCTTCCCGGACTGATGGTGAAAAGAAATTTTCCGACGGTATCATGCAGAGGCACTGCTCCTGTCGAAGTTCTTCTTTTTTTATAATTTTATATACCGCTTCGTCAGTTTCTTTTAGCATATATTGTTTAGTTAAATTATTTAGCCTGTATTCGATTATATGTTACCGCATCAAATTCATCGTACTCTTCTCTAGCAACCTCTTGCCATAATTTTTTGTCATACTGAGGAAAATATACATCACCGGGATAGTTCTTTTTTATGTGTGAGATGTACAAAGTATCAACCTTAGACATCATCTGATCATATACAGTCGCTCCACCAATAACAAACAGTTCATCTCCAATTTCTTCTGCTTGCTCTAAAGCTTCGTCAATTGATCCTGCTACCCAAGCGCCCTCTATTGGTCGCTTCTCGTAGTCCAAAATAATGTTATTACGCTTTGGCAAAATACGACCGATAGTATCAAATGTTACCTTCCCCATTAACACCGTCTTTCCTTCTGTTTTTTCTTTAAAATACTTCAAGTCATCTGGAATATCCCAGGGTAAACCATCTTTTGCTCCAATTACGCCTTCTTCCGTAAATGCCGTGATTAGGCTTATCTTCATTGCAAGATATTCAGTACTACCTCAAACCGCGACAGGAAACTTAATAGCCGGCTCTGCGACGTAATCATGTAACGTAATGTCTTCGAAGGATAGTTTATCAAAAGGCTTGTTTGCGATCTTTACTGTCGGTAAGGCTGTAGGTTTTCTCTTTAATTGCTCCTTTAAGCCTTCAATGTGGTTTTCGTAAATATGGGCGTCTATCATGGTGTGTGCGAACTCTCCCACTTTGAACCCGGTCTCTTGCGCAATTATCATGGTGAGTAATGCATAACAAGCTAAGTTAAACGGTACTCCCAAAGCCAAATCGCAAGAACGCTGCGTTAAGTGACAATTTAATGTGTCACCCAACACATTAAAACAAAAAGTGTAGTGACATGGTGGCAGTTTACTTTCCGCTGCATTGCCTGGATGCCAAGCAGTAACAATTAGTCTGCGTGCATTAGGATGTTCGGGATTTTTTTTCGTCTCCTTCAATGAATCAATGACATACTGAATCTGATCAAATACTTTTTGCCCTGTTTCTTTATCTACGCTCACCCACTTGTCTCCCCAGTTCTCTCCATCAATACCGTTCTCAGGCACTGGGAACCGACGCCAGAAACGACCATAAGCTGTTTCTAACCTACCCTCGTCATCTGCCCAGGCATCCCAAATCTTAGTTTTTTTGCTTAAGTTTTTTACATGAGCTTCTCCTGATAAATACCAAAAGAGTTCATGCACTAGAGAATTCCAATACATTTGCTTGGTTGTAAGTAAAGGAAATCCATCCTGCAGATTTACGCGGTAAAAATACGCGAATGAACTTAAAGTCGCCACCCCGGTTCTATTTACTTTTCTAACTCCGTTGTCTAAAACGTATTGAATTGTGTCTAAATAATGCTGCATATTATTTTAAGTGTGCTTTATCTGCAATTGAGAGTCTAGTGTAATTAATGTTATTGTCTCTTGTATGCTTAAAACAGAATTAAACTACCTACGCAGCCTAGAAAAGTTTGAAAAGATTAAGCCTGGGCTTGATACTATGCAGTCTTTGATGACTGCCTTGGGTGATCCACAAGATACTTTTTCGAGCATTCATATAGCGGGGACTAATGGTAAAGGGTCGACGGCTGCTTTTTTAAATAGTGTGCTAAACCAGACGAAGTTTAGAGTTGGTCTTTACACTAGCCCACACTTGCATCGATTTAACGAACGAATTGTTGCGAATAATATGGCTATCTCCGATAAACGTTTGAGTGAGCTTATTTTAGTTGTGCGAGAAGCCTCTAAAACAGCTAGGGTAACGCCAACTTATTTTGAGTTCACAACAGCCGTTGCTTTTCTCCACCTAGCTCAGCAAAAAGTAGACATTGCGATTATTGAGGTTGGTATGGGTGGAGATTTAGATGCAACTAACGTCATCTCTCCTTTCTTATCTATTATTACGAATATTGGTCTGGACCACACTAAGTGGCTAGGTGAAACAAAGCTTGCGATCGCAGACCGTAAGGCTGGCGTTATAAAGGAGGGGGTTCCTTTAATAACGGCGGAGGAAGATCCAAATATTATTTCTTTTTTGAAAAGAAGATGTGCACAAAAAAATGCACCTGTGTTTACTTTAAAAGAACATCTCACTACTACCTTGGAAAAACGTACGCTATCCGAGCAAACGTTTAGCACAAAAGGAGTTATGGACGATACATTTACAATTCCTCTGCTTGGTGATCATCAGATTAAAAATGCGGCAACAGCTATTCTGGCGACTAATGTGATTAATACAAAAAAGTTGCTTCAAGAAAGAATCAGCACAACAAATATTCAGAAGGGTCTTAGCTTAGTTGAATGGCCTGGACGATTCGATATAGTGTCGAGGGATCCTTTTATACTTATAGATGGTGCTCATAACGAGCAAGGATACCTCGCCCTCTCTGAGTCTTTGGACTCTTACACTTTACCGAGTCCAGACATATTAGTGCTTGGCATTAAAAGAGATAAGGATCCTAAAATATTATTAGAGAATATAGTTCCTAGGTTTAGAAAAATAATCGTGACGGAAGCTGAACATGATCCATACCCTGCAGCTAGATTGGCTAAGCTCATTTACCAACCGACTAAGAAGGTGCAGGTAATACCGAAACTATCCTTGGCTATACAGCAGGCTAAAAAAGATCTGAGGCCTAAATCCATGTTGCTAATTACGGGCTCCCTTTATCTTGCTGGTGATGCGCTGTCGATTATTAAGGTAAATAAAAATCTTCCTTCCTAGAACACGCTCTTGGCAAAATCCCAGTATCTATTGTCCTTATTTACTACCTTCTCCCAGTACCAGTACTCCACGCCCCACCAGTATGCTTCGTTAAGTTGAGTCCTGTCGGCAAACACTCTTAATTGGTTGAATCGCTTGGGTGAAAAAGATGCGAGTCGTTCTTCTTTGGACATTTCAGTAAAGGCCTCTGAACCCCATGGCTCGCCTTGGAGTTCAGATATTATGACATCTTTGTCTCTTACTAACTTCACTAGTCTGGCTTTTGCTCGGTACAACCACGACGGAAAAAGATAATCATAAGAAAATGGTTTATCGGTCCTTGCTGAATGTACTGTTCTGTACATAGTGGTACCCATAATGTCACCATACTCAGCTGCATCTAACCACCAATTTAGCTCTCCTGAGTCGGTGATAAGGATGGGGTTAGAAATATCTAATGAACGAAGTAAGTCCTCTTCTTGTTTTAAGAAATTACGATCTTCAGGTGGACAGTTGCCAAAATCTAATAAGGGTTCGTTTTCTAGTTGCCACATTTTTAAAGCAGGATGTTCTTTATATCGCTCAACTACTACAGGCAGCATCGTCAGCACATTCTTATGAATCTCCTCCTCAGTTTTGTCTTTAATCCATTCAGGGTCATGACATTCAGGCCAGCGTGGTAATTTTCTTCCAATAGATAGTATAACCTGGGCTCCATGCTCCGCCGCCTTATCCATCTGATAATCTAAGTCTGCAAAATCGTATTGTCCTTCAGTTGGTTCTATCTCGTTCCAATAAGCGTTAAGTCTTAGGTTCTTGACTCCAAGGTCTTCCAGCGTGGCATCATAGACTTCCTTCCAGTCTCCGATGATGTACTGAGCGTGAGGAACGGAGAAAGAAACTCCATAAACGGTTTCGTTGGAAACTGGCATAGGTAAAGCGAAAATCATTCCTATCGCAATAACTAGACCAACTGTTATGGCGATTACTCCAATAAATATATTTTTGATTGTTTTTTTCATATCACGCTATTAATAATATTAAGCCGATTCCAATACATATAATGCCAGATAGCTTCTGTATTAAAGCTGATTGTATCACTTCCTTCTGGTATAACTTAGGCCACCATTTGGATACAGCTAAAGCTAGAAGTAACAAGAATAGATATTGCGTGCCTTGTAAGGCATTAACGATTGTTACACTACCTAGTTTAATAGCGTAGTTCTGAAGCACTAAAGCGATCATAGCTAACCCTTTACTAACAACAAAAGCAGATATTAGAATCCATTTAGTTTGGTTGTTTTTTTGTTCTTTGTTTTTGGTTGGCGTCGCAGAGCTTTTAAGTAAGACAAATATTAATAATATGAAAGCTACTACACCAACTCCTAGTCGAGTGTACGCAAAGGTAGATATAAAGGGGGCGTCAAAATTATAAATATATTTAACGGCTGCGAAATATGAAGCAAACATGGCTCCACTGAATATTGCCGTTCCAATAACTATTGGTGAGACTTTAGCGGCCGTGGACCATCTCAGAGACAAGAGCATCCCGCCGGCGACTAACACTATTACTCCTATTATATTAAATCCTGATAGTCTCTCGCCCAAGAAAATAGCGGCGGCAATAAGAGTGAACACTGGTACAGCTGACCCGGATACGGGTACTACTACCGATGGATCTCCTTTACTTAAGGCGGTAAAAAAAAGATATAGCGCACTGACCCAAAAAACTCCTGCTAACAAAGACCAAGCTATTATTGCACTAGTCGGAGGGACATAGTCCACAATCAATAAAAGTGAAGCACCTGCAGCCACCAAACCAGAGAGGGCGGCATATCTTACTGGTGAACTGATACCGCTTTTTGTCGCTAATATCCCCTTGTCTACCATGAACACGGTCGCATTCATGAGATGAGCTATGAGTGCCAGGATTATATAAAGCATAGGGTGATTTTTTTATTCGCTCCGATTAGCTGCTTCAATAATAGCCTTGTACACATGCGCACTTGGTCTCATTTTCCTTTTCATAGTCTTGTAATCCACTTCTGCTAAACCAAACCTGGGGCCAAACCCCAAATCCCATTCGTAATTATCTAATAGCGACCAATGGAAATACCCTCTCACATCAACACCTTCTCGTTGGGCTCGCTCAACGGCTCTTAAATGATCACGAATAAAATCCGCGCGCAACGCGTCTTTCTCGTCAGCTAATCCGTTTTCAGTTACATATACCGGCAGCTTATATTTTTTAACACCGTTTAGAACATTGAATAAACCTTCAGGTTTAATTTTCCAACCAAGATCCGATTCCTTATCTCCATCATCTTGCTGTTGAATAAATGGTGGTTTCATTTTGAGACCAACCTTTCTCTGAAAATAATAATTAACCCCAACGTAATCAAGCTTGGGCCAGATTAGTTTCATGAATCGATCATTAAACCACCAATTATATGCTTTGCATATTAAAGCATGGTGCCAGCCGTCTTTTGTGGGCACGTAACTTATCATGTGCTTGGCTGCTCCTACTTGCGCATGGGGTTGTAAACTATGAATCTCTCGATAGGCGCGCCTATGTGCTTTTGCAAGGTGTCGCGTGGCTTTATTGAATTTTAGAAACCCTTTTTGTTGCGGTGGCCAGCGTCCCTGCCAATAGCTCATTGTACTTAGTAATACCGGTTCGTTTATTGTTACCCAATTACTGACTAGGTCACCTAAGTGCTCCACTACAACTTTCGCATACCTGGCAAACTCGGCTGGGGCTTGAGGTCTAAGCCAGCCGCCACTGTCGCTGAACCATTGGGGGTCAGTGAAATGGTGCAAGGTCACGAAGGGTACAATATTCAATTTATTAAGCTCTGTTAGAACTTCCCTGTAATGCGCCAAGGCCTGTTTGTCCCACTGACTTCGCTTGGGCTCAATACGACTCCATTCAATAGAAAAACGATGGGCAGTATGTCCCATCTGTTTTGCCAAAGCAAAGTCTTCCTGCCAAAGATCATAGTGCGAAGCGGCTTTGCCTGAACGCATCTCAAGAGGTCGCTGCATTTCCCACTTCCACCAATTGTTATTAACGTTACCTCCTTCAACTTGGTGTGAACTTGTGGACGCCCCCCATAAAAAACCAGTCTTCATACTGTTAGTGTATCATCCAAAAGTTCCTGCACCTACAGTATGCAAAGATTTTTTACACAATCCCTAATTTTTAAGCACGCACTTGTTGCATTGATTTTCTTTTTCGAAGTCTCGCTAAAGCTACGTTTTGTAACTGTCTTACTCGTTCTCGACTTATGCCGAAGTTCTCCCCAATTTCCTCTAAAGTAAAGGGTCTTTTGTCACCTAAACCAAATCTAAGTTCTAATATCTTCTTTTCCCGAGGTGGCAAAGATCCCACGGCAGACCTAATTTCGCTGCGGACGATTTCTCTTTGCGTTATCTGATTTGGACTCAGTGCTTCTGTGTCTTCTATTAACTCACTTAATTGAGTTTCTTCTTCGCCTTCCTTACCACGCACTGGTTGATCTAGAGATACAACATCTGAACCGGCTTCCTCTAACATTCTTATTGTCTTTAGTGGTAATTCCATTTCTCCTGCTAGCTCTTCGGGTGTAGGCCAACGTCCTAGTATTTGATACAAGGACTGCCTAGTCCGCCTCATCTTCATTACTTGATCAACTACATTCTCTGGTAGTCGAACCATGCGTCTCGACTTCAAGGCTCTCAGCACTGCTTGGCGAATCCAATACACACCGTAGGTAGAGAACCTTGTCTTAAACTCAGGTCTAAATCTATCTACCGCACGCATCAAGCCAATATTTCCTTCTTGTATTAAATCCAAAAGAGATTCTGAGTCTCGCGGTATCGCATACTGTTTGGCAATACTAACCACTAGTCGTAAATTAGCCCTCATCAATAACTGCCTTGAGGGTTCGTCTTTAGTCGCTTGTATTTTTGTAGCTAACTGCGCTTCTTCTTGTGCTGTTAGAAGCGGTGTTTGCCCTATCTCTTCTAAATACAAACGTATGGATGTGTCTTTTGTCATCTTCGTTTGAGTGTTTGTTGCCATTTAAAATGTATGTAATAAGTAATGTTATACCGTCTCAACACAGTAGCTTAGTCTGATCACGTCGTAAAAACTTTAATAACCTCTGTGGCGCTACAGTGAAGCCCTGAGACTCGAGTGCTAATTTTTATAAATATTTGTGTTTTATTCTTTTTTTTGAGAAGACTGTTTGAAGTACGGTGCCGGATAATCTAATTTTGTGTTTATGCTTTCTCCACGTACTCGCCGGTTCTGGTATCGATCCTTATGACGTCTCCTTCTTTTATAAATAAGGGTGCTTTAACTTTGGCTCTACCTTCAATCTCAACTTCTTTCATTACATTAGTTGATGTATCTCCTTTAATTCCAGGTGGTGCCACAATAACTTTTCTATCAATTTTAATTGGCAGATCAACTGTAATAGCTTGACCGTCGAACATCATTAATTCGACGTCTTGTCCCTCTAGTAAGAATTTGGTGGCTGCTCCCACTTCTTCTTCATCCAATATTATTTGTTCATACGAGACTGGGTTCATAAATATCCAATCATCGTTTTGCTCATAAAGAAATTGGTACTTTTCTCGCTCTATATCTGCTTCTTCCACTTTATCTGACTGCATAAAAGTGTGCTCTTTTGATTGTCCTGTTTTTACATTTTTCAAAACAGATCGTACGACTGGACGCCCTTTTTGTTTCCTCATAAAGTCTGCTGACATCACTAAAAAAGGCTGTGCATCAAGCACAACTGTTTTGCCTTTCTTAATATCACTGATTCCTAGCATATTCGATGTTTATCACATCGATAGGCAGTTGCCAAGTCGAACTATAATTTTTTTCCAATATAAAACCGGTAACCTTCCAAACAGGCTCTGTGGTCGTTCTCTGATTCCAGAACGGCGTCACAACCTTGCTCTGCTCGTATACACCTGTCGTGATTAAATGGAATTGTAATAAACGCACAACGCTCTGTTATTTCTTCTGCGCTCAGTCGTATGGCGTCGATGATAGCTTCTTTGGAAAAGATGCTAACTGCATCTGCTTGTATATTAACTACAGGGTAATCGACAAAACCAAGCATTTGGCGGGCTTCATCAGAGCTTAATGCTGGCGCGTCTTCTTGAACTGTTGCCACTTGTTCCTGGTTCACAAGATCAGATAGTGAAATAGAAAGGAAATTATCTAAGTTAAAAACAGACACAATCATAACGAGAACCACCACAATCATTATTAGGATTGTTGCAGACACAGCCACTAAAAGATTTCCCCCTGTAATTAAAGCCATAGTTATTTAGGTTGTTATAATAACTATTGTTTACACTATTAAGCTTATTTTGTCAAGCTTAATAGTGAAATGCCAAGCATACCTACCAATAAAGAGTTTGTCCGTTTTCTCGAAGCCATTTTCTATACTGCTTGTATTCCGGGCAAATACCTTCTACGCCGTGCCAGAACTCCTTGTTGTGCCCCCTTACTTTTAGGTGCATCACTTCGTGTGCGATCACATAATCCACTATATATAAGGGTGCCTGGGCTAGCCTCCATTGCAGAGAAATCCTGCATTTATTACGCATACAACTTCCCCACTGAGTTCTTGCGCCTGACACTACAATTTTATTAACTTGCACACCCACTATTTCCGTATAGTGCGCTACTCTTCGGTCGTAATATTGTTGGGCTTTGGCCCGATACCATTTCTCGAGTACAACCTGCACATCACTGTTACGAGCTACTACCACTTCTATAGTATCTCCCGCCTCTTTAAATCTTGATCTTGACCTCTTGGGTTCAACCTTGACTACTAACTGTCTGACGTCACCCAATACCGGTAACAATGTGCCGGTTGAAAAATCTCGTTTGGGGATACTTTTTTTCTTGGCTTTGTTTTTTTCTATATTTTCCTGCAACCACTGGGTGTTTCTTTTTACAAACCGTTCTGCCGCTGAAAATGATACATACCACGGAACCACTACTTCCGCTTCTCCTGACATATTTACCTTCAGTATTATATTTTTCGCACGTTTGCTCCGACGTAATTGGAGATTAAATTCCTCTCCATTGCTTTGTAAGTAAATTATTTTCTTTTGCATAGTAAGCCTCTTAGCACTAACATTAAGAATCAGACTACGGTAACGCGCAGCGTTATTCAATAACTTAATCTTTTATTAAATTATAACTATGTTCAAATTTCTAAAGAAAAAGAATCAGGAAGAGGAGAGTAATAAGGAAGAAGCTGTTACACCAGCAAACACTGAAATGCAGTGGGATCAACAAGCAACGCAGGCTTTAGACCAAGCTCTTGGTCAAACACCTGTGCCAGCACCTTTAAAAGGTACTGTTAAGAAAAAGTTGATGAAATCAGCTGAAGAACACGCTCAAAAAGAAGGACGTAATACTGTTACTGCGCAAGACTTGATGCAGGGAATGCTTTCGCAGATGCCAGCAAACATGCGTGCTAAAGTTGAGGAAGCGGCAAAGCAAGGACCTGAAGGTCTTAAGAACCTAGAAGACGAGATGAAGAATAGCCAATAGAAATTAGGTGGTTTAAATAGGCGAGGTAATTCCTCGCTTATTTTATTTCTTTTCTTTTTGTAGTTCCTTATACAGTTTCTCGGCTCGCCAAAAATCTTGTTTTGTATCTAGGTCGGTGCTGGTGCGTGGGTCAAGTACATATCCGCATAAATTATCTCCCCAAACATTATCATACTGCAGACATTCTGGACGTAATATATATTCCCTCTTTGTAATATCTATTTGCCCATCTTGGAAAAATACAGGAAACTTTTCTTGCACCACTTGCCTTGGCTGATCTGGCCCATGAACTTGTCTGAATTCATTATCGAAGACTGGTGTTAGCGATCCTGCCTGCCCAACTTCTTTATTTTCATCAAAAGTCCACATCTTGTACGGATGCAGAGGAGCGGGTACCACGCTCTTTAATCCATCAACGTCTGGGTTGTCTTCCATATACTTCACCATAGCCTCAATATCTGCTGGAAATCTCAGGGGACTAGTTGGTCGCAAATTAACTAATAACTCTGGCTTCCATCCTTTTTCCTTCTCCATCCAAGTTACCGCATGATCATACCATCCAGCGTCTCCACTGTTCGGTTTAGAAAGTTCTTCCGGGCGGGGGATTACGATAGCTCCATTCTTCTTTGCCTCTTTTGCTATTCGTTTATCTTCGGTCGATACTAATACTGCATCAACTTTGTCTGTATCTAGGGCCACCTCAATCGCCCAGGCTAATAACGTTTTTCCACCTAATCTCTGTAAGTTCTTATAATGGATAGATTGCTCCCCTCCACGAGCTGGGATAATAGCTACCACATTAACTGGCTCTCTTTTGGGGTTAGGTTTTTCTTTGTTTCTCATACGCTCTATTTAGCACTTTCTAGACATAAAACACAAGTGATGTTATTACAATCATTATGAACCAATCACACAATGATTCCCAATCAAAAAAAATCTTTGGGAATATTAATGATTTAGAGAGTCTTCTAAATAATCCAAGTTTAAGTAATCCCCTCTGGCCAACTATTTTATCTTGGCTCGTAGGGATAGAATCGGAACCAAACGAACAGTGGATTACGTATCCAGACCACTTAGAAATTCGCGCCCTGGTTGCCAAAATATCTACCGACAATAAATCTACTAATGATTTTGAAGTACACCACTTAAACTATGATATTTACTTATGTCTCAAAGGGAGTGAGCTAGTTTCTTCTTTTTGGGTGGGAGATATAAGCGGACATGACTCTTACGACAAAGACAACGATAACCTTTTTTATAAGGTACCTCCTGGAATAAAACCGGTTCATACTTCCATGAATGCAGGAGACATATTAGTACTGCCTCCAGGCGAAGCGCACCTTCCAGCTCAAACAGATAATAGTAGCTCGGTAACAAAAATTATAGCTAAAATACCAAGCGCACTTATTGGTGCTTAGTATGCTACGCTTTTATAGATTGATATGAATTATACAAGCTTAGGCAATACAGACTTAGAAGTCTCACAAATAGGTCTAGGCACCGTGGAGATTGGTTTACCTTATGGTATTGGTGAGAACACGCTTCCTACCGATAAAGAAGCGGAACGTATTTTAAAAATTGCGGTAGACCTTGGTATAACGTATTTTGACACAGCCCGCGGATACGGAGTGGCGGAAGAAAGAATAGGAAAGTCCGGTATTGCTCGCCTACCTAATGTTGTAATCGGTACCAAGTGCGCACAATTTTTAGAACAAGGAGAAGATCCACGAGGTCAGGAATTAGAGAAAAGAATAAGACAAGAAGTAGAAGAGAGTCTTAGAAATTTAAAAGTGGATTCAATACAACTACTTCAACTTCATGGTGGGTCAAAAGAACAAATTGAGAGGGGTGAGTTGGTGGATATTTTGCGACGCTTGAGAGAAGAGGGAAAGGTGCAAAACTTCGGTATAGCTACCAGGGGTGAGTCGGCTCCTTTGGCGGCTATAGATTCAGGCTTCTTTTCTACAGTGCAGACAGCCTACAGTATCCTCGACCAGCGTATGTCCCCCAAGGTTCTCCCCTACTCTCTGAAACAAAAAATTGGGGTAATTAACCGGTCTGTTTTATTGAAAGGTGCTTTGACTCAAGCTGTTTGGAAGTTACCACCGGAGCTTGATCAATTAAAAGAAAACTCTGCTCAAGCTGCTGTTATAGCTAAGGAACTTCAGGAAGACCTCCCTACTCTGGCTATTCGTTTCGCCGCCTCGAACCCCGCTATCTCTTCTATTCTTATTGGGACTATTGAGCCAAAGCATTTAAGAACTGCAATCAAAGCTACTAATAAAGGTCCATTGGAACAAGGCACAATCCAACAACTAGAGTTACTCGCTATAAAAGACGAAAAACTAATTGACCCAGCTAATTGGCCGCCTGTTAATTAGAGTTTGCTATTCGTTATCTAGAGTAGCTAAATACTTCTTCCACATGCTGGCTAATACGCCGTCTTTTTGAGCGGTTAGCTCAGCAAATGATCCTTGCTCTATAACGCGTCCTTTTTCAATAATGTATACAACATCAAATAATGGAAGTAGATGTAACCTGTGAATAGCGGAGACTATACAACGATCATTAAAGCGCTTGAAGATACTCTTATAAATTTCAATTTCATTACCCGAGTCGACGCTGCTGGTTGATTCATCCATAAGGATGAGACTGCTGTCTTTCACCGTAAAGATAGCTCGCGCTAGTGCTAGGCGTTGCTTCTCTCCACCAGACAAGTTCACGCCACGTTCTTTTATGCTAGTTTCAAGACCTTTCTCTAGGCGTTCTAATACTAGGTCAAATTTAGCTAATTTTATGGCCTGCTGAATTTCAGCATCGGTGTGTTCTAGTCCGAGAGAAATGTTATACCCGATGGTGTTGTCGAAGACTTCTGGGTCTTGCGGCACTAATGTAGTTATTGTGCTTAAAAGGTTTAAACTATGGGATTTTTTATCTATAGTAACGTCGGCATTTTCAGGAGGGTATAAGCCACGTAACAAGTGTAATAATGTGCTTTTGCCGCTACCACTCTCACCAACTAAGGCTATGTTCTGGCCTCTGTGTAGATTAATTGTAATATCGTCTAAGTGATTAACGCTGCCACTCGCATCGGCATGGCTAAAACGTAAATTACTGACTTTAATATGTTGCCAATCACTAACGTCCCCTTTGTAGTCTCGCTGTTTCTCAATTTTTTCATACGCTTTCACTATGGAATCGACAGCGTGGGCGTCGGTCTGCTGCTGAACCAAACCTCCCCACAGTCCAGCAAAGTGATAGAAGGTAGTGTGGAACCGACCGATATATCCGTAGAATGCAAATAAGCTACCAATTAACACAGCCTCACCGCTACGCAACTTTGTGAATACATAAAGGAACAGTAAAACGAATGTGACAGCAGCTAGCATGTGACTTTGTGATGCCCACTTCGTTTCATTCACATATATGTTTTTTCTAAGTGGCGGGAAGATACGACCTAATCCACGACTATATGTTTTCCCTACTAGATCCTCTAATCTCAATGTGATTATGGATTTAATATTTGTGACATAATCAAAAAATAGTTGAGCTACATAGTGTCTACGATCATTGATTGTTTTGCGGTTCTCTATAAGGTATTTATCGAAGCGGCTCATGACCATAAGAATTATCACTAGAGCGATCACGCTCAGCCACCCAAATGATGGGAAGAGTACAGTTATTGCTACAACTGAAACAATCGCTCTCACGAATGTCATAAGTGGTTCATAGCTGTCCTTGGAGAAATGAGCTAGGGCGTGAGCCGCCTTCTCTACTTTATCGTGAGTCTCACCAGAGTGATGATCATTATGCCAAGCCATTGGCATGCGAGTAAGTATTCTAAATAGTCGTTGACGGAATCGTCTCTCAATATGGAAAGATAGCTGGTTCTCCCATATTCGTGATGTGCCATGGAAGATCCAGAAGATGGGTGTGAGTAATGTGGCTAAAAGTAACCATCCTGTAAATTTAAGCAATACGTCGTCGCCACCAGACTGTAAACTATTTAGAGCAAAGCCAATGATTAGCGGGTCTAGCATATTCACCAGGCTAGCAATTACGACAAAGGTATAAGTTAATATAAATAACGGTTTGCGGGAGCCAACGTTTTGCCACGCTAGCTTCATTAGGTATATGTAAGGGTTTTGCATGTGATTAATATAATAGCACCTAGAGCTTAAGGTTGTTGGCAAATGAGCAGATAAGAACAATCTTCCTGAATACATTTGCGCACTTTGGTATGTGTGATTTTTTCCCTGGCATAGCTTGAATTATTATTGCTATTGACAGTTTAGTAGTATTATGCTATTATTAAAGGAGTACTAAAACCCCCGCTCTTTACCAATGGAGACCTTGAAATGCCGAAAATAGCCACACTTACCTTCGGGCAAGCTGAGTATGAGGACACCTTTAACAACATCACGGAAGGTGCCAGCCCCCTCAGCACCTCGCACCCAAATGGCACCTGGGGCGAAATTGGCGGAAGAAAATTCTTTCTTAACGGAATGGACCGGCGAGAAGGAACAGACGCAATGATTTCACCCATGTTTTTCCGTCGCGTCCCCAGCATGTGCTCTACGTTCGGCCGCGCAGGGATTGAAAACAACGTGGAAACCATCCTGCGGTTCATGAAACAAAAAGGTGCCTGGGTTGAATTCACACTGAACGATATTCCGTCGCTTACCAAAGCAGACATCAAGTACCTCTACTACTCAGGGTGGCTCAACAGACACAAAGAAACGTACGTCATAACAATGGGTTTGATTAAGTTCATGCTCACCAAGCTGGCCTAACTAACCCTCGTTTCAAGACTCTTACACCAAGCCCGCAAGACTTCACCTAAAGCCATGCGGGCTTTTTCTTTATTTTAATACTCCTCTCGCCTATCTTGATCTCCACCCTCCATCAACTGCTACTACCTCACCCGTCATCCCTCTGGAAGCGTCGGATACCAGAAACAAAAGTGTGTCCGTAACTTCCTCTGGGTCAGACATTCTTCCTAGTGAAGTATGGGCAGCGTATTTCTTTTGAAAATCTTCGTCATGCTTATTCAAAACACCACCGGGCGCCAAAGCATTACAACGGATTCCCTCTCTACCAAACTGAGAAGCTATATGTCTTGTTAACATTACGATTGCCGCTTTAGTCATTGGGTAATCAACTGGCTTCTCTGTGTCCTGCGGATAAATTTCTTGGCGTGGGGGAGTGATCCCGTAAAAAGAAGCTATATTCACTACGTTCCCATGTCCTTGTTTTTGCATCTGTTTGATGGCGGCCTTACAAACACGCCATGTTCCTAATAAGTTAACATCTATACTGGCCTGCATTGCTTCTTCTGGATAATTAACGAAACTCTTTTCGTTCTTCGTTGCGTCCCCATCAAATTTTGGATCAATAGCCGCGTTGTTTATAACAACGTCAATCTGGCCATGTTCCTTAGTAATTTTTGCAAAAATATCATCTACGGATTTTTGATCCGTGACATCCATTACTTCATCGGCACCTTCGACAACATCGGTAACAATCACTTTTGCGCCCGCATCTTTCAAAGCGTCAGTAAAATATGTGCCAAGGAAACCTTTTCCTCCGGTTAGCATTACAACCTTCTCACCTAAATCTGATTGTTTATTCATAGTTGTTTTTGTTTAAAAATAATCGAGATATGACTTTATAAATTTATCTTACGTGTGTCAAGTATAACTTAAACAGGATATATCATGTATTAATATTATCGACTTAACATGATTTTTGTGTTAATATTAAAAGCACTATAACATTATCCTTCACAGAAATATTACAGGAGGTGATTACTCATGAATGAACAAAGTATGATACAGTGGTTAAGTCTAGCCTTGTTGATGTTTATCGCACTTACAGTCGGGCTCGCAGTATTTGGAGGAGGATTCTAACCCATCACAATTACAGATAAATTAGTCAGCGTTTCCTCACAACGATAGTAATTCCGGTTGATGCAACCCACGGTGAAATCGCGTTGGCTAGTTTTTTTGCGCCTAATCCTAGGGCGTTTAGTTTATATTGTGTGCTGCCACGAAAAATCTTCCAATCCACATACAAGCCATAGTGACTATCCTTATCCGGTAACTCATGGGCTTGTTCTTTTATTACTTCGAAGCCAGCTTTTTCTAAATATTCCTTTAATTCTTTTCGGGTGAATAAGTAATTTGAGAAAGATGGTGTTATTCCTTGTTGCTTTTTTATAACGCCCTCAATGCTCTTGAGCGGAATATATAAAAGACGTCTAAGCCAATTTACGATAGGTACTTCAAGGAAAAATATTCCATTGGGCTCCAATACTCGATGCACTTCACTTAATGCTTCGTCAATCTTATCTTCCATGAACTCCAGTGCCCCCACTGCTAGTACTCCCCCAAAATTATTGTCTGGATAGGGGATAGCCGTCATGCCCGCCACTTTTACTTTCATCTGGGGGTCATACTCTGTTAACGCGCGGACTGTACGTGGTGCCATATCTATACCCTCAACGTCATAACCCTCATCTCTTAAGAATAAAATCCATCCGCCAACACCACACCCAGCGTCCAGACACTTCTTTTCTTTCGGTAATACTTCTTTCATTAAAGGCCAAAAATCTTGTTTCTTATACTCACTACTGTCTTTTCCAGCTATATGCTCCTTGGCATATTTGTTATCCCAATGCTCTTGTGCATTAAATCCCTGGGGGTAATATTTTTTTAGTTTGAACATAATTATTTATTTAATATCTTTCTTTAAATGCTCCATTGCCTGCAAGAATCCTTTTCCATTGTGCAGGTGTCCCTGCCAAATTTCTGGAATCATTGTGTACTTATACCCTGCCAACACTTTCATAACTTCTGTAAAATCTACGTTTCCTTCACCTACCTGCATACCCTCATCGCCAATGCCGGATGCATCTGAGACGTGCAAGTGTCTAATGTATGGTAACAATTTCTTTGTCATACTAACCATGCGATCGTTAAGTTCCCCTACCTCTGTAAAACCAGCTGCATTGCAGGCTAAGGCGGCATGAGAAATATCAAAGCACATTTTGTAACCAGTATCTTCTAAGAATTTTATAATTTCATCTTCAAGTAAGAAAATATTACCAACCCACTCCCCTCCAAAAACCCATGGTCTTGGCGGCATATTCTCTGGCAACACTTCAACTCCGTCATCCTTAAGTTGACTTAGGGTGTCGGCAAATCTAGCTAATAATTTTTGTGGGTCTTGTGCAGGTTCTAAAGTTACTCCACATGGGTGAATAACTAATTTTGGTGTACCGACGAATGATTCGCCAAGTCTTTTGGCTACCTCAATGCTTCGTTGTAAAGTTTTAATCGCTAGTTTTCTTTCCTCTTTATCTTCAGCAGCCGGATTTAGATATATACGGTGCATGTACTCTGGTGCATGAACGACTACTTCCTGGCTGAACTGTCCTTTCGGAACGTCTTCATCTAAATCTTTGTCGCTTAAGTGAAATTCAAATGACTTGGGTCCGTATTTGAAATATCTAGCAAAGTCTTCTTGCAACCTCACTACCGGCCCCCATTTCCAAGCAATGTCTGCTCCGTTAAAGGTATCTAGTATTTTATCTCCAGCTAAATCGTCCTCTGTAAACATCTCTCCTTCTGCCATATCTCTTTGAGCAATTATTCCAACTACGTCATTCATCCTCTGTGGTGATAAACCTTTGGCTGGACTTCTGGTCGTTAGCATCTCCCGCGTCACTTTTTCTCCATCAGCAATAAACACTTTCGTAACGATACTTTTTCCAAGCATCTCCCTATTCATTAGTTCTATCCTGGTTAATTTTTTCTTACCATCGCCAACGGCTTTTTGAACCTGAGTCACACCTTCTACTAATTTTTTGAATTCATCAGGCATTAGGCTGGCTTTATGATCAGGGCCTTCTAATGAACGATCTACAGTTAGGTGTCTTTCAAGAATTTGAGCGCCTCTAGCTACAGCAGCAATAGAAACAGCAATGCCTCGCTCATGTCCGGAATACCCAACCGGTACTCCGTGCTGGCGTAACTTATCTATGTATTTCAAATTAACTTCATCAAAGGGCGCCGGGTATGTGTTGTTGGAATGCATAAGAGCGAAGCTGGCTTCTTTCTTTTTAAGCAGATCAATCGTGTGCTTAATTTCAGGCTCTTTACTCATGCCTGTTGAAACAATCATCGGTTTTCCGGTAGCTATAATCTGCTCCAATAACTCATCGTTAGTCATGTCTGGTGAACCTACTTTATGCAAAGGCATGCTAAGGTTCTTCTCTATCCACTCAATACTCTTTTTGTCCCACCCATTCACTAAGAACATAATCCCCTTTTTGGTTGCGTATTCTTCTAACTCAATAAAGGCTTCATCTGGTAGTTCAAATTCCTTAAGTAGAGGAATCATGTACTGATATTTTTGTTCGGCGCTATTAGGGTTATCTAGTATCTTTTTTTGATAAACTTCTGCTAAATCTCTCTTTTGAAATTTAACCGCATCAGCCCCAGCGTCTACAGCAGCATCAATTAGCTTCTTTGCTCTTTTAACGCTTCCGTTGTGGTTTATTGACGCCTCAGCAATTACAAAAACTGGCTCTCCTGGGCCTATCTTTCTATCATTTACCGTCAAGAATGCCGTGTCTCCACTTGGAGAAACAGCATTTTTTAGACCGTCTTTATTAGCTGACATAAGTAATTGTTATAGTATGCCACGGTCATTTTGTCAATACATCCTCGTCAAAGACATAGAGAGTTTTTACCTTTTTAGTTACTTGGATTTGCATCTATTTCGGTGTGAATTTTTCGTGAAATATTAATGAAGCTGATTGTGCTTAGCTCTCTTTAAGGTTAACACCTACTACTCATCACTAAAAGTTCAACTAATTACGTTCTGTTTTTTGTCGGACAAAAAGGACTCAATATTTTTAACTGTGGTATTTAATAGTTTACTCAACGCCTCCTCGCTATTGAAAGCGTTGTGGGGAGTAATGATTACTTTTGGATTACTCAATAAAATGTGATTTCTAAGTAGTGCAGATAATTTTAAATTGGATTGGTTATCATTAGATAGTATTTCAACATCCTCTCCCACTAAACTTTCATGTTCAATCACGTCCAAGCCAGCTCCCGCTATTTTATTTTCATCAAGAGCTTTCAATAAGGCTGCTGTTTGGATTAAATCGCCACGAGCCGTGTTTATTAATAACGCACCAGATTTCATGTGCTCTATGGTCTCCATATTTATCATGTGCTTTGTGTTCTCTGTTAACGGAGCGTGCAAACTTACAACATCTGACTTTTCCAAAAGCTCTTTTAAAGTTTTTGCGTAACGCCCACCAATTTTTTGTGCAAATTCTTCATCCTGCTCAATGTCATAAATTATTATATCCATGGCAAATGCTTGTGCGATTTCTGCGACCCGTCTGCCAATCTGACCACAACCCACTATACCTAAAGTTTTTCCTTCCAGGTCAAAACCACGTAGTCCTTCGCGAGAAAAACTACCTCCTCTAGTTCGATCTCCACCAGGTAATATTTTTCGTGACAAAGCCAACATTAAAGCAAAGGTGTGCTCAGCTACGGTTCGCTCTCCGTATCCTGGTACATTACACACGACAATGTCGCGCTCGGCACAAGCTTTTAAGTCAATATGGTCCACACCCGTAGACCGAGTGGCGATACACTTTACGTTTGGTAATTGGTCTAATAATTCTTTTGATATGGTAGACCAAGCAAAAATTGATATTACTTTTGCCTCTAAAGCTATATTAATAGTATCCGTTCCGAGCTTTCTTTCTTCTACAATAACCGGAACGCCACCAATGTGTTTGGGGATGACTTCCTTCTCCCAATCCTCTGTGTCAAAAAATACAATGGACATTTGTCTGTATCACAATTATGTTATGAATATTATTAATACATTATTAATCCATCTTAGTCAATGCTAGCTTTAATATATCACATAGGGATTTGGAGTGGATTTTTTGTAGCCGGTTTTATTGTTGGCTTCACAATAGTCTTTATATTAACTAAAGCAGGAAAAGCTAAAGTTCAATAACATGGATTTTTTCAACATAATGCAAACATTGGCATACATTGTTCTGTATGCAATAACTGGTTTTGGACCAGGAATCTTTTTCGGCATAATTGTCGGCAATATACTAGGGGCTTATAGACAACCGTCACTAACCGAGAATCAAGATAAGAGCTTAAAAAACGCAGCTACGCATAATGCTCAATGGCATCCGTCGCATAAAAAATGGGAAAAAGACTAGTTGTTAGTATTAACAAAAAGTAATAGTATCGCCTTCATCGGGACGTGTTATTTTCCATTCTGGGTGGGCTTTTTGTAGCTGTTCCTTAAAGTCGTCAGCCTGATGTGGCTCACCATGAACTAAGACTACCTGTTTGAGACCCTTTATGTTTTCTAGGTATTTTTGCAGTTCACTTCTATCTGCATGTGCTGACAACTCGTTAACTAGCTCCACATCTGCTCTCACTGGAATTCTGGCACCATGTATGTCGACTGACTTGGCTCCTTCTAGTATTCTGCGTCCCATCGTTCCTTCAGCCTGATACCCGGTTATAAAGACTGCGTTCTTCTTATCGCTTAAGCAATGCTTTAGATGATGCACTACTCTACCTGCCGTCATCATCCCTGACGCCGATATGATCATGAAAGGACCTTTTTTATTATTTAGGCCAATTGATTCTGTTCTTGATCCCACATAACGCAAATTTCTAAAAGACAGTGGCATATCATCCTCGCCACTAAAATCTGACCATGACTCTTCGTCGTAATTATTACGATGGTTTTTATATACTTTTGTTAAATCTGTGGCTAGCGGTGAATCAACAAAAATTGGGAATCTAGGAATGCGACCATTGTCTGTTAACTTGTGTAATAGATACACGATAGCTTGTGTCCGCCCCAAAGAAAAAGCTGGGACTATCATCTTGCCACCACGTTTACACACTTTATTTATGACTTCCGCTAATCTATCTAACGCTTCGTCTAACGCTTCGTGTTTGCGACTACCGTAGGTGCTTTCAGAAATAAAGGTTTCAATATTATCTTCTGGTATATTCGGGTCATACAATAACGGCACTCCTAGTGCTCCCAGATCACCCGTGTACCCAATAGCGCAATTGGTTTCTTTAGATCGCAAGACACAAACTGCTGACCCCAGTATATGACCGGCGTCATACATCTTGAGATCCACAGTATCGCAAACTGGATGCCACTCGCCGCTATCACGGACATAAGGCACTTTAATAAAGCTGTTCATGACTCGCTCTACATCATCATAGTCAAACAAAGGTTCCCTTTCATCAGGTGCTCCAATTCTATGCTTTTTCTTGTAGCGAACATCGCTAAGTTCTATTCCGGCCATATCCTCAAGCATGTGTCGTGCTACTTCAACGGTTGCGGGCGTAGCAAAAATAGATCCTGTGAATCCTCTTTTTACTAATAACGGCAACATACCGCAATGATCTATGTGAGCGTGTGACAATACAACGTGATCTATGGATTCAGGCGCAAAAGGGAAACTCCTGTTTCTTTCACGCACGTCCGATAGTCCTTGAAAAGTCCCACAATCAAATAAGATCCTTTTTCCACCTACTTCAACTAAATGCTTTGAGCCTGTTACGCCTCCGGCTCCGCCATAGAATGTTACTGTTGCCATATGTTTATTATTTTAACTTGATTATATATTGATTAACTTAAAATGTCCGCTTAGGGCGGACACTGATAAAAGAAATAGGGATTGGTATCATTTATTCAACTACTATACTACCAACAAAATCCGGATTTAAATGATCGTGAAAGGACCACTCTCCTGCTTTAGTGAATTTGTATGTATATACTCCACCTGTTGATATTCCTTTATTGGCGTCAAATCCTGGGAGCAAATTATGAGTAGGATGAACATCAGAAGCAGGCCAATGGAGTGATTGCCCGTCATTTATAAAGGTAACAGTGGTTCCGGTTTCTACTGAAATACTGGCGGGGAAAAATCCTAAATCGGTCATCGATACTACTACGCCAGGTTCATCAACATCAGTGATGCTTTCACCACCACTTTCTTCTATTACACTATCCGTAGCGCCACTTACTTCTCCTTCAGACTGTTCTTCCTGAACCTTTATACTATCTTCTTGTATTTGATTATTGTTTTCTGGCATTTTGCTTTCGCTTGGTGCTTCGGGTTGCTCTTTATTTAGACCCCCTATTGGTGGCAGTGAGTCTGGTTTTAATTGGAGAAAATTACTATTACCAGTCGTATCACTAGGTTCAGATAATGAGTCTTCTATCTCTATTTCGGGCATCGTCCCTCTGTACAGCCAAAAACCTCCAAAAACCCCTACTAATATGACTATGAATGCTATTAACCCTATTGTTTTCATCGACATAATTATATCAGCAGCTTTTATACTGCGCCAGACTAAAATAAATCACTGATTAACCTTACAGTATTCACATTCTCCACAACTTTCCTTGCCATTGATGAATTTTAGTTCTTGTACTTCTTCCCATACCCGCAGCACCTCCTTTTTTAACTCCTCTACCTCTTTATTACTTATTTTGTATTTATGTTTTATGTGTTCACCCTTCCTTTTACTTGGCTGTATAAAATCTATTTCGCCGCTTACCATTTCATAGTTAAACCTTTGAGATTCATCACATAGTAGTTTATAGAAAACTAGTTGCCGATAATACTTACCGCCTGGCTTACTATGCTGGTAAGCATTATCTGGGTTTCCGGTTTTGTAATCGACTACATTAACTTTTTGGTTGCCTAGGAGCTCTAGTTTATCTAACTGTCCTGTTACCTGAAGTTTTTGTTGGCCATCAATTACCCATACACGATGTGATTTAAAACTATATTCTAATAAAGTTTTCTTATTCGACATGACTCCTTTGTACCGCTCGTAATATTCACCTAGCGCCTCTTCACCGTACGACAGACTGTCGGTATGGTCTTTTTTAGCCAATACTTCTTTGGTTAGGTAGTTTTCATAGGCTTTTAGTAAGGATTTTTTACTTGGCACCACACCTTTGATGTTTATCTCACTGTATAAGTCTCTGAGGGCATTGTGAGCAGCTGTGCCGAGTGACATGTGTTTGTTTTTTGCGGCTGGAACTCGAAGTAGATTGCGATAGTAAAATAGTTGTGGGCACTCTAGGTAATTATTCAAGTGAGTCACACTCATGGTGTAGTTTTGGAGCTTAGTTCTCAACCAATCTTTTATTATTTCTTTGTTTTGAGAATTATCCAATTCAGCGTGTTGCCTTCTGAGTCGTATCTTTGTTTCTTGGTCAGTACTGTGATGCGTAGATTTATTAACTTTGGCTTCAGGCATTTCCAATAGGAATAACGAGGGTACCCTTTCCTTGCCGCTGGCTCCGAGTTTGGCATAAGATAGATGTATTCCTACCTTTGCTCTTGTTAAAGCTACATAGAATAGGCGGCGTTCGTCTTCATTATTTTGTCCTTTATTCACTGGATCAAATCTAACGATACCTCGTGGCAACTTCACCATATTGCGATCACGATTGTTTCCCCAGTGGCGATCAACGAGTCCTAATACAAAAACATGCTCGAACTCCAATCCTTTCGCGCTGTGTGCTGTCATTAACCTTACAGCACCATCTTTAACGCGTAAGATGCCTGATTGCAATCGTAATCCGTCTTCACTCATGAGAGCTAAACGCTCAGTTAGCTGTTTAATGCTAATGTTGTTGTCAGTTACACTAACCCGCTTTATTTCGCCAAATAGCGTATTTATTTTGTTAAGCGAGGACATCTCATCGCTTGATCCAGCTATTCCTTTTAGTAATCCTGATTCTTTTAATATGACATCGAATACCTGCGGTAACACATGGTTGTTTGCGTATACTCTCCATTCTGCAATCTGCTTCGCCACGTGCAAAAAACTTTCTTTATTGTCTACTTCTGCAGCAATCAGCCTGTTCTTTGAAGATATAACCTTGTACAAGCTACACCTTTCGTGCCCAGCGAAATATATTACTTTAACAACGTCTACTGGATCTAGTTGTAGGAAGTCAAAGTGTATTAGTTTGGATATTATTTGGTCAAAGGCACCGCCGGAAATATCTGACGGCTCGCAAGATGCAACTTCTAGTAAAGTAATTAATTGCTGTACGCGCTCATCTGCTAACGCGTCCTCTTTAGCTTCGAGCCTATAAGCTACACCCGCAGTTTTTAGTGCCTCTATTAAACCAATCGCGTCTTTATTGAATCTATATAGTACAGCTATATCGTCTGGAGCTTCTCCTTTATTTATTAGTTCTTTTATTTTTTGGGCTACTCCAAAGCACTCTTCATCTTCGGTTAGGTATTCAGCCTGATCTAATACAGCTGTTTTTCTATTTATTTGGGCGGTGAGATTGTTTATTACCTGAGGGATGTATTTTTGGACTGATTCTTTGTTGTTATTAATAACTGCCAGGGTGGCATCTATTAAAAGTTGTTCACTGCGATAATTGTTTTGTAGAGATACGATCTTAACGTCGCTCTGATAGTCTCTATAGAAACCTAAGAGATTATCTAATGACGCTCCTTGAAATCTGAAAATAGATTGCTTGTCATCCCCCACTACAAAAATATTAGGACGTGTGTCGAAGCTGCCTAACAAACGAACGGCTTCATTCTGAGCTCCGTTCGTGTCCTGATACTCATCGATTAAGATATATTGGAACTGCTCCTGATACCGCGCTAATAGTTCGTCATCGATACTAAATTTTTGAACCACCTGCAGTATCATATCTTCGAAATCATACTGTCCACTTTTCTGTAATTCTTTCTGGTAAGAATCATACAGTTTAGCTAATTCACGTTGCTTTGGTATTTGTTTTGCTGTGTCTTCGTAGTATTTCTTAATATTATTCTTTAGTTCTGTACGTAACTTGCTGGCTTCACGTTTACCCTCGGCGTGTTCATTTGTTTCTTTGTATTTTTTTAGCGCATCCATGAACGGTAGCCAGAGCGGCTCATTGTTAGGCAGCTTAGCTTTAACCTCTTCTAGACGTTGCGCGAATTCTAAGCATTTTTTTTCATCCCTCTCTCCAACCGACAACTGTGTGAATGTCTCTACGACTTCTTTAGTTGCAGTTGTAAATTCTTCGGTCTTATCTATTAAACCTACTAGCTGGTCTGTCCCTACTCCCTCTTTCTTGAGAAGCTGCACTGCGCTTATGGTGTCGAATATGAACATGTATGGGCGACCAAACGGCTTAAGAGGACTACTACTAGATAACCCGTCAAATAGCTTCCGCCACAACTCAGCTTTTTCTATTGAAGATAAGGCCTGACTCGACCTGCCCAACAAAAACTTCTCCGGATTATCTTGAATTACTTCATTACAAAAAGCATGAAAGGTATTTATCTTTACGTAGTAAGCGGCTTCACCAATTATGCTAATTAGTCTTTGCCTCATTTCTGCGGCGGCTGTTTCGGTGAAGGTTAAACATAATATATTCCAGGGGTCCATTTGAGTCTTACGTAATATATTTGCCACGCGCATAGCTAGTACTTGCGTCTTGCCTGTTCCTGGGCCAGCCAACACCATAACCGGTCCTTCAATAGCATCGACTGCATTTTTTTGCTCAGGGTTTAAACGTGAATACATCTTTGCAAAACCGGTTTGGTTTTGTTTGGCAGTACTTACTTGAGTGTTATTGATTTTGGTTTTGTTTGGCATTTTCTTTGTTTAATTTAACGTACAGTCCAATTCCAATACCGACAATAACAATGGGTACTGTATATATTTGGCCCAGCGTGAGGTCCCATACTAATGAGTGATCTTGTACGCGTAAGTATTCAATAAGGAAGCGCAGCAAACCATAAGATATTAGGAAGATAGACGTAGTTATGCCCGGTCTTAATCTGAAAGTTCTCAGAGACCAGTAGCAAAGACCCGCTATGAATATGTTTTTGGTTATTGCTAGTCCTTGCACTAATGGCGTGGCAAAGAGTTCTTGGTTTATAACATTACCAATTCTGCCAAGAGTTAGCCCAAGTGCTATTGGCACTATTAGAACATCCAGTATCCGCATATATATATTCCACTTACTTTTATCAGATAACATTAGGTGTTGAGGTAATGCGTACTTCACGTAAAGCCAGATAGCTATGGCCACGCCTATAAAACCACCGTGACTTGCCATACCACCATTCCAGATGGCAAATACTTTATCCAATTGAATCCAAAAGGAAATTGGTTCATACAATAAGACATAACCTAGCCTACCTCCGACTAGAACCCCCACAGCTACCCATGACACTACTTCAATCCAGTCCTGTCTCGATAATTTAATATCTCTCCACTTCTGCAAGTGTGGCAATATGTATATTGCTAGGGCGAATGACGCTATATATAACAAGCCATACCAGTGAAGTGACCACCCAAATATTCTCAATACAACCTCACGACTTGGTAAAAATTCAATCATGTATTCAGTCGAGCATATTTAGAGCAAGAAAAAAAGGCGAAATGTTTCACTTATGTGAAATATCTCGCCCATATTTACGTGACGCAGTGGATTAAGAGGCTTTTCGCTGTCCTTCCGATGATCTTACTGGTGGCCGTTTCGACGTCGAAGGCGGTTTCTGCGATCCTTCTGGGTAAGGTCCTTCTTGTGTCTCCCGAATGGTCGCCTGCAATTCATCCTCTAAGCCATTCACACCAACCGGACCCTTGCCATGTCTGCTTTTTCCACTAGCCATGTATTCACTCCAGTTCGAGAAAAGAGATAAGAAGCCCGTTCGTTCAACTACCCGCAGTTGCAAGTTCACGCTTAGACTTTTTAATACAGCTTTTGAGACCTTCTGAAAAGACCACTGCTTTCTTCTCTTTTGGTTTTGTATAGCGTTTTCGGAACTTATTCATCAACCTCCTCCTGAAACTCACAAAGCCGGGGTCACTTAATGTCCGCAAAGTCTTCTTCGGGAACATTCTGGTTGCGCACCTGTGACAGACTAACCTAAGCTCTCCGTCCACTTCCACAACCAGCGGGTCACAATCAGGCTTTATGGGCTTAGGTGACTCATCACTAAATCTCTCAGTGTTGTAATGCACATTGATTCTTTGCCCACAAAAACCGCAACCAAATCCATGTTCTTTGCCCTCAAAGTCGATAAACATCTCACTACCTCCCTGAAAAAAAGTTTCCAAAACCTACTTACCGTGAAAAGTACCAAACACGGTTATATTACCCACTTATTATATTTTGTCAAAATTCGTTGACAAAAATTTTAGGCCTTGTTCATGTATATCATCTGGGTCGGATAAGCCATTTCAATATGTTCGTTTTCGAAAACCTGCTTTATTTCCATCATAACCCTGTGGTTAATGTCCATATAGGTGTCATAATCTTTGCTTTTCACGTAATATACAATTTCAAAATCTAATGAGGAGTCTGAAAATTTCTTGAAATGAACACGGTCGAATTTTACTTCTTTTTCTTCAGTAATAATATTTTTGATCAAGTCAGGGATCATTTTCATTTTCGCAGTCGGCGTCTCGTATACTACGCCCAAGGTGAACAACACGCGCCTTTCTTTCATCCGACCAATGTTTTTCAGTGCAGCGCCTGTCATTTCAGTGTTTGGCACTACAATCTCCTCACCATCAAGAGCTTTAATTCTCGTTGTCTTGATACCAATCTTTTGCACAATCCCTTTGCTGGTTCCAACTTCTACAAAGTCCCCAGGGACAAATGGTTTATCGAAATAAATAGCTAGTGAGCTAAATAAGTCAGCCAGCACATTCTGCGCTGCTAGGGCTATAGCTATACCACCAATACCAAGTCCGGCTATCAAGGAGGTAACATTAACTCCAAAATTTTGCATTAAAAATAATATACCGACAACCCATAAAGTGATACTAGCTAAACTGTGTATTAAATGAGTTGCTGCCTGTGCGCCTTTATCTGTTTTCGACAGTCTTTGCTGCACATAAAAGTCTATCAATATCCTTATACCGACGATGACCTGGTATACAAACCAAGCTACCAAAATGAAGCTCACTATTTTCTTCGCGACACCTTCAACGTTTAAATACTGTATCGCGACATAAAAAGAGACATACCAATAAAAAGGTGGTTTGATAGTTTTAATAATGGTAACCACGGCGTCGTCCCATTCCGTCTTTGTTCTTTTCGTTACCCCCTCAACGGAACGAATGGCTATCCACTGCACTCCTTTAAAGACAACAGCTAGTAGAACAAAAATCCCAACTGCTAACAAGTAGTCATATACTGTATTACCTAGCAATCCAACCTCCCAAAATGAGCTGGTGAATACTGAGTCTTTCATGCAGTTTAGTATACCATGCGCCAGTAATCATTTAAGTGAGGGATATTTTTTTGAGTGTGCACCAACACAAACAAAAGCGCCCTGTCGCAACGAACGACAGGACGCTTACTAATATCTATCTTTTTACCTTACAGATGTTTATCCACCGCAGCCTTTACCGCTGCATATGGCTGAGCTCCCGAAATTGCTTCCTTTTCACCGTCTGCTCCTATTACCACACTGTATGGTGTTCCTTGGCCACCAGCTGCAGCTGCGTCTGCAATATCATCATCAACTTTCTGATTATATTTCTCATCTGACAGACAGCTCTTGAACTGAGCGCTGTTTGTCACGCCTGCAGCCTGCGCCAGTGCTGGTAATTTAGCTTCTGCTAAGTCGATGCCGTCTTCCATCATAGAATCCAGTAACTCCCAAAACTTGCCTTGCTCGCCTGCACACTCTGTTGCGATAGCAGCAATCCTTGCGTCTGGATGTAGCTGCTCTAATGGGAAATGTCTCCACACCCAGCGTACGTCATTAGGGTACTCAGTAAGTAGCTGTGTCATAGTTGGGTGAAATCTTTTACAGAATGGACACTCAATGTCTGAGTACTCAATCACTGTAACTTTTGCGTTCTCAGGTCCACGTATATGATCTCTATCATCCACTGGCCTAATATCTCCTACAGCTGCAACGGCGGGCTCTCCATCAGCTGCCTGTGGTGCCACGGCTACGTCTGCGGCTCCTCCATCCACGGGTGCAGTTCCAAGTCCTCCTGCTGCATTACCAAAATATATTGCTGCCGCTATTAATCCACCAGCGATAACAATTGCTACAGGAACACCTACTGTCGATTGTGCACCTTTACTCTCGTTTGTATCATTCATATTAAAATATTAGTTTTTTAAACATCAAATTAGTGTAAGGGTTAGCCGTATAATGTGCAATGTATTTATGGAGCATGTTAAGTCTTGTTTTTTGCTAGATAACTCCTAACTACTGTTTTATTTTTTCGCTTTACGTTTTACGATTGTAGTATGCATTTGTTTATAGATATAGGGGGCACTAATACTCGCCTGACTGTAAGTGAGGATGGTAAATCTTTTCCTGAGCCTGTTATTTTTCCAACCGAGCAGAATTTTGAGGCCGCATTACAAGATTTAGACAAAGAAATACATCAGCTTATTAGTGGGTCTATAACATCAACAATAGTTGGTCTGCCTGGCGTTTTAGATCAAGCTGCTGGCAGCCTATCTATATCTCCTAACCTACCCCAGTGGATAGACCAACCCATTATTCAAAAGATTAAAGAGGTAACAGACTCACCAACTAGTTTCTTTAATGACTCCGCGTTGGCTGGTCTTGGTGAAGCATGGTTTGGAGCAGGAAAAGACTATAGCATAGTCACTTACTTAACGATTAGTACTGGTGTCGGTGGTGCCCGAATCGTAAATAAGCAAATAGATGAAATGACTTACGGATTTGAACCAGGATTTCAAATAATTGATGCTAGTGGAAAACTATGTCCCGATTGTCACCATCCATCTTCACTAGAAGATCTCGTCGGTGGAGCTAATGTTGCCAAGCGCTTTAAATGCCACCCTAAGGACATAAAAGATCAGCAAGTCTGGGACACGATAGCTCTCTGGCTGAGCTATGGATTAAATAATGTCATTTCTCTTTGGTCTCCCGAAGTTATTGTTTTAGGTGGCCCTATGATGAGAGATATACCAATCGATAAAGTTCGCGAATATACAGAAAAATTGGCGGTGTTTGTCCCGCAAATTCCGGATATTAAAGCAGCCAAGCACGAAAAGGATAAAGCCTTTTATGGGGCATTGGCATTACTAGATACAACCAATAATTAATACTATCTGCTCACCTGCGCGTATTTTTGAAAACTGAGTCAAGCTAGGCAGTAACTGTGTTGGGTTTTTTGGGCCCGGATAAATATTTCCTCCAGATAATTAAATCAATAATGAATATTAGGATACTAACGAGAGCAGACGTCATGCAATATATACACATGGCATGAATTATCCCCATCTGCACGTAAATAAGGAGAATAGATACTACAAACCCCACTGCTGATAACCAACCAAGCAACTTCATCATAACCAGATTGCCATATCCTAAATACAAGACGGCAAGAATGATAATTGTTGAATAATAGAAGACTCCAAAAACCCCGGTAGGAATTGGCCCAACTTCAGCATATTTACTTGATAGAACGGCCTGACAACCCTCGAGGACAGAGCAGTCCGGAGTCTCTCCTCGCAAATGCTCAATGGTTAGATATGTAGCGACTCCAAGCCCTATAACTGCTAAGACTATTACTAAAAGCACTAATGTTTTAGGGATTTTTATTGAGGGCATCATCGATAACACTCTTAAACTGATCATAAGACCTAACGGATTCTAATTTCTGTCCATTCAAGAAGAAGGTTGGCGTAGAGCTTATACCCAAACGAATGGCTTCACTATAATTTGCATCAATCTTTTTCGAAACCGAACCCTCTCCCAAATCTTTTATAAATTTATCTGTATCTAAACCTAACTCTTGAGCGTAGTCGGCAACGACTGTATTTATTGCCTTGGAATCAGACCATTCTTTTTGCCGTTCAAATAATAAATCGTGCATTTCCCAGAATTTTCCTTGTTTTCCGGCAGCCTCTGCTGCTATAGAGGAACCTTCTGCGTTAGAGTGAATTTGCTTCAAGGGGAAGTGTCTAAACACTACTCCAATTCTATCTCCATACTCCTCGCTTAACTGCTTAACTATTAAACTGTAGTTGGCACACGCTGGACACTGAAAGTCTGCATATTCAGTTAATATAACTTCAGCATTTCGATTACCTTTAACCCAATCCGCGTCAGTAACCGCAAAGTCCTCCACAGGCAACTCATTATTCACCTGACTAGTAAATCGTGCAGATAGAAAAACAGCTGCTAGTAGGATGCCAACAAACACCAATATCCATTTGGTAACTTTTTTTGTCTGACGTTGCTTTAATTCTTTCTGGCGCGCCTTTGTTTTCTCTTTTCGCCTTTGCATTTTACGTTCCACTTTCGTTAATGGTTTTTGATTTTTTTCTGCACTGAGTTCTTGTTTGCTCATAAAATATCAGTTAATTATACACCTGCACGCAACGCAAGGTAGCATGCCTACTAATGTCTCACAAAGTACGCCAAAAACCAATATAGTTGATTATTTTTTATATATCCAACAGTTGAGACAACCTGGCCTGATCGAAGCCAATTACGATATTGCCATCAATATCTATAACTGGAACTCCCATTTGACTGCTCTTGGCTACCATTTCCTCTCGCGCTGCTTGATCGACAGCTACGTCTTTTTCCTCAAATTCTACGTTATGTTCTTGAAAAAATGATTTTGCTACTTTGCAGTAACCGCAAGTTGGAGTTGAATAAATTATAACTTTTGCCATAATAATATTTTTTTAAATAATTAGTTATTAACGAATCTAGCTCTTTTTTAGAGAGTAACAGCTTTTTGAACAAGCTTCACAATTGATGCGCTCTTTTTTACGGAGTAGCAGGTCATTTGTCCCATTCTTTCCTTTTCCACTAAACCGCTTTGCTCCATAATCTTTAATTGCTGTGAGGCTGCCGGAACAGATATATTAAATATAGTAGCAATGTCAGTGACACATAGATCATTGTGTTTTAAAAGAAGCTTAAACATGTTTAAACGCCCCCGATCACTTAAAGCGCTAAATACTGTTGTTAATTTGTCACCTTGCGTTGATACTTCCTTTTTTATTTGACGAAGCCTTGATTTTGACAGCATACTTGTTACAATTGATATATTAATAGTTTAAGCAATTCTTTAATCTTCAGTATAAGCCTTTCCTTGATAGTGTCAAGGAATTACAATATTAACATCTTAAAAGAACACCATGCCAAATAATAAAAAAGAACCTCCTTTCAGTAATTTTACGAAAACGTTACATAAGGTTGGGAAATCTATAAATGCGCACCCTGATGCTGTTACACTTCTGTCTCAACCACAGCGAGTTATACAGGTTGAACTACCAATAGAATGCGATAATGGATCTATCGTTACTTATCATGGTTATCGGGTTCAACATAATAACGCTAGAGGACCATATAAGGGGGGTATTCGTTTCCATGAAGCCGTAAGCTTGGACGAGATTAAGGCGTTATCTGCGTGGATGACTTTAAAGACTGCTGTCGTGGATATTCCTTTTGGTGGAGCTAAGGGTGGCATAGCTGTTAATCCACAGAAAATTAGTGATAGAGAACTACAACGATTGGCACGTCAGTTTATAAACCAATTAGATAGCAATATTGGCCCAACGATAGACATTCCAGCACCAGATATAAATACAAACGCACAGATCATGGCTTGGTTTACTGATGAGTATTCTCGTTTGAATAGCCATCATGAGCACACTGTAGCTACTTTCACTGGCAAGCCTTTGGAGATTGGTGGTAGTTTAGGGCGCGAAGAAGCTACCGGACAAGGAGGACTATTTGTACTTGAAGAATATCTCTCAAAAACAAAGAAAAAACGTCGGAATATGACGGTAGCAATACAGGGTTTTGGGAATGTCGGTTCCCATTTCGCCAGATTGGCTGATAAGGCTGGCTTTAAGGTGGTTGCTATCTCAGATGCCGAAGGAGGAATCTATCACCCACGAGGACTAGATATACCATCCGTGGTGGACGCTATAACTCTCGGGGGCAAGTTAAATAAAAATGTTTGCTACCCAAAGCTAAACGTGGAGCAAGCAGGTTCTAGTACCGATGAAAATTGTGAGCAAATATCTAATGAGGAGTTATTGTTGCTTGATGTAGATATTCTCGTTCCCGCTGCCATTGAAAACCAAATTACCCCTAAAAACGCTTCTGCAATTAAGGCTAATTTCATTCTTGAACTAGCCAATGGGCCAACAACTCCTGAGGCCCAAATAATTTTAGACAAAAATAATATTGCAGTGATACCGGATATATTGGCAAATGCCGGGGGCGTAACGGTGAGTTACTATGAATGGACACAAAATCTGCAAAATCTATATTGGACTAAAGAAGAGATCGAGAACAAGCTTGGAGAAAAAATGAGGCAAGCAACACGTGATATCTTAGACGTAAAAGATGCACCAAACCTAAGAGAGGCTGCCTATTCAATAGCAATAAAAAGACTACAAGACACGATGCTTCTGCGCGGATGGATAAGGCCTCGCGACGAAGACGCGGTGGGTCATCTTCTGAAGGGAAACCGAGTAACTGCTCGTTAAATAATAAGTGACGCAAACTACCCCTACAATAAAAGCTGTAATATATTACACTGACAGTGTTGTTAAGAATCTATTTATAAACGTGCAAATCATATGATAAAACCATATTTAGTATTTTTGTTGGGTGGTTTAGTTACTCTGTTTGTAGTGTCACTCTTGTTAATAAACTTCGATACGCCAATAGATAATAGCAAATTACCGACAGTAATAACCACCATATTCCCGCTTACGGATATTACTAAGCAAATTGCGGGAACGAGTGCTAATGTTGTGCAGCTGATACCGAGTGGTTCTTCTCCTCACTCTTTTACCCTTTCCCCCCAGCAGATTAGCAGCCTATCCAAGGCTGACATAATATTTGCGATTGGACATGGATTAGATGATTCTGCAGTTGCCTCTGCGCAGAAGGTAAAAGATATTCCAATTACATTGGTGGATAAAGATATACAGTTAAATAAATTTATTAACCCTGATGCGAACGACCACAATACGAGTGCACTTAATATAGATCCACACTATTGGTTAAGTGTCCCCAACGCGGCAATAATAGCCAAAACAATCACTGATAGGTTAATAGAACTTGATCCTAGCAATACTACGACCTACAACGACAACTTAGCCCTGTATGAAGGCCAACTAGAGTATCTGGAAAGAGAATTACAACAAGCTGCTTTTGACGCAGAACAAAAATCCTTTATAGCCATTCATGATGCGTGGTCATACTTCGCAGATCAATATAAGCTCAACCTAGTCGCTGTTTATGAGCCATCAGAGGGTAAGCAGCCTTCTATAAAAGATATTCAAAGGCTGGGTCAAATTATTTCAGGGAATAAAATAACAACATTTTTCACAGAGCCACAGAAACAATCTGACGCTGGCGCTCGTCTCATGCGTGAGGAATTTAAACTTGATATTGGATTATTGGATCCTATAGGCGGAGTGCTTGAGGGTGATAGCTACGCAGAACTTATGCAACGAAACATTCAGGCGATAAATAAAACTAACTAGTTATTGTTATTAGTTCGGTTTTCTAGTTAGACTAATAAGTAATGTCTAGAACAACTGCGCAACAGCATAATGACATGAATTTCTTCAAGGAGGTGATCCTTTTATGAACGATGAATTTGCAACACCAGAAGAAGAGACACCTGCAGAAGAGACTCCAGCTACTGAGGAAACTCCAGCAGAAGAGACTCCAGCTACTGAGGAAACTCCAGCAGAAGAGACTCCGGCAGAGGGTGAAACTCCAGCTTTCTAGTTATAGCGTTTCACAAACAAGCACTCTTGTATTCCAGGAGTGTTTGTTTTTTTGTTTAGATAATATGCTTCCAAAACACTGACTATGATATATTATTAGCTACACAGACATTATCATTAAAGAACATTTATTATTATGAAATCTGAATTTATACTCTTTGATTTTGACGGGGTTGTTGTTAGCACTTTCAAAATGTGCCTTGATATTGTAAGGAGAGCTAATGCAGACGAAACTGAACAAACGCTTAAACAACGCTTTTTGAGCGGCGATAGCACACATGACATTACTAGCTTGGCTGATTCAGCTGGTATTGATTTCTTTGCTGAATATTCCAAGAATATATTAGATCAACCAGTTGTTAATGGCCTAACTGACGTCCTGGAGTTTGTTAGCCAAAATTTTACTACAATACTCGTCTCTTCGACCACTAGTCCACCAATTAAGAAGTACTTAGATCACAATGACCTAACAAAATATTTCAGTGCGTTGTTCTGCAATGATATTCCTACTCCTAAGTCAGATAAATTTAAGATCATTATTGATCACTTTAAGATTAAACCTTCAGAGTGCGTTTTCATTACTGATACAGTCGGAGATATTAGAGAGGCGCATAAAGTGAAAATACCTAGCGTGGGTGTTACTTGGGGCTATCATGATGAAGATATGATTCGCGAGGGAAACCCAGTGGCTACTATCGACTACCCTACACAACTCAAAGGTGCTATTGAAGAAGCTTTGGATTTTTCCGGGGAGTATAACGAGCGACACTAGGTATTTATTTGTAGCTAGGTGCTTTTTCTTTCACTTTATCTTGTTTGTTGAGTAAGCGCTCTATTGCATAGAGTAAACTCGATAATCTATTTAAATACGCCTTAGTTGGAGCAGAAACCTTTAATTCATTGTTTTCTGTCGCATCGATAACTCTTCTTTCGGCGCGCCGAGCAAGGGTTCGTGCCACGTCGAAAGAGGCTGACAACTCTGTACCTCCTGGAATTAAAAAAGTGGTAGTTACTGGGAGCTTCTTTTCAATGTTATCGATTACTGTTTCTAGCGCTTGAGTTTCTTCCTTGGAAATAGATTTCTTGGCCCCAGCAATTTCTGCTTGGATAATAAATATATTTTGCTGGACTTCTTCAACAGTCTTTTTTATCTTGTCATCTTCTAGTTTAGCTTTGCATAACCCTAACCAAGCGTTTAATTCATCAATATTACCTAGGGCTTCAATTAACAAAGACGACTTAGGAATTCTCCCGCCGCCAGTGTTACATGTTGTAGTGGTTCCTTTATCTCCTTTTCGCGTATAAAGCATCAACCCATTTATATCTCGCAAGTTCCTGATACGCAAGCTAATTCTGCTTTAATGTCTAATTCATCTTCTCTTTCGTAGGAAACAATCTTTGAATAATCAACATTCTTTAGTTTCTTGTTTAGCTCATTGAATGTTTTTTCGTCTATCTCTTCATAGGGCGCTAGCTGATAAACATGGTCTGATCTAGGTAAGAATGACAACCCACCAACGATATCCCAATTTTTATACACCCAATGGGCTACGGCTATCCACTCATCATCACCTACAGATATTGTTACTGAGGGATTATGTTCAGTGAAGTTTACTTTTACTGTCTTCCAGTGCTCTAGTTGTTCAAGAGCTGTTAGATCATTTTTTAGTATTGCTCCTTCTGGAGATTTAACTGGAAATTCTAGTACATATGTAGTGGCATCTTCCACAGACTGTCCAACTTCAGGATGACAAGGTACTCCTTGGTCTCGCAACATTTTGTACAGGGCATCAGTCGAAGATACTCTCACGCGCCTTATATAATACTGTGAGTGTCTAGGGTGCATGCCAGAAGAACAATCAGTTACTTGCGACACGTTTCCGGATGGTTTGACGCAGGTTGCGCAAGCGGACTCATTCACCCCAAACCGCTTGGCTAGCTCCTTATTTACCTTCAATACTTCCGCTTTCATCTTACTAAGCATTTCTGGCTCTCGCACTTTAGGACAATCCCACTGCCCGGTTATGGAGACTCCTAGTAATCTCTCTTCTTCACAGTTTTTTCTCCACTCGTCAGAGAGATAAGGAAAATCTGTGAGAGTTGATTGATATGTTCCTAGAATAGCAGCAATTCTTGTCTTCTTAAGTAGTGACTCTTCATCATCGTCTGCTCTAGCTACTACCTCGGACAAGTTACAGAACTGTTTTGAACGTAATATAATTTCACCACAAGGGTTTGTGCCCCACTGAGGTGTTTTCCCTTTCTTCAATAGATCCATTCGTCTTCCAGGAAGAGTGTCTTCTAGCCCACCTCTATTGAATATTCCTCTTTCTCCAGCACCACTCTTCATTAGAGCTACCCACTCGTCCATGAATTGTTCCGTTGATGGCTTCTCATCATATACAGCAGAATTATTAGCCATACTTCTTTGTGGTTGAGTTGCGTAGAATTGACCCTTCTTTGCATCTCTCATCTCAATATCATCTAGGTCGGATAGGGAGATTAAGGCACTACGACGAACTCCACCGGCTACTACGCTCTCACCAATCTTACAAATAATGTCATGAGCATCAATATTTGATAACCTCTTGCCCTGTTTAGATAATATCTTTTCTCTAGCGAACTCCAGTACTTGCCTTAGGGGTTCTGGTCCTGAGCTTTTACCACCCATTGTTTTTAACCTAGCTCCGGCTGGTCTCAGTCCGGATAGATCGAACTCAATATCTCTGCCTGAGTACCAAATCTTCATACCTAACTCCAACGCATCAGCCCAACCCTCTTTACTGTCGGCTACTTTATGTGTCGGTAATTTATTACCAGTCTGAACTTTTACCTGTGGCAAGGCCTGTACGTTCTGGCTTTCTACGGAATAACCAGCGCCAGCACCACACATTAATACATACATAATTTCTGAAAAATCTCGTATTTTCGACGGCGCAATATATGAGCAGTTATATGCACAAACATTAGTGGCTCCAGCTGCGGTGCCAGCAAATTGCATTAAGCGCATAGATGGCATGGCATCGTGTCGAAGTATAGATTCTTTAATTTCCTTATACTCCTCTGCGGTTAATTTATCTTTTATATTTTCCTTCATGTGATCCATGAAGCGCTGAACTGTTTCAACCCAAGTCTCACGTCTGCCCTCTTTTTCAATCCATCGTGCGTAAGTGCGATAATACACAAACTCAGCAAGAGTATTTCTAAAATATGTCTTACTTTCCGCTACAAGTTCTCTGACGTTATCTGGAACCTCTCCGACTTCTTCTCTGAATGAGGCTCTCTTATTTCTATATAAAATATATGCCTTAGCGGTCTTTACAAAATCCTGCAGCATCAACTCTTCCTCAACTAGATCCTGGACCATTTCCACGTCTGGCAAGAAATTTTCATCTTGGCTAGCTTTTCTTAATTTCAACAAGTCTTTCGCTACTTTTCTCGAAACAAAATCTGCATCTTTAGCTTCTCCCTCACCCGTAGTTCGCATTGCTTTCAATACTGCTTGCGAAATCTTAGCCAAATCAAACGAGGCTATTTGCCCGTCTCTCTTCTTAACTCGAGGTAAATTTTGTAGATCCACCCTTGTTATGTTGAAGTAACTATTCATGTTTATTTTTGTTTAAGGGTTAATTTTTGACAATAAGACCTAACCCCTTTAATTAGGAACGCGCGGAAAACGTTTTATAAATAAAGGATGGGTGAAAGTGAGCCGTGTTTTTTTGCTCACTCCAAATTGAAAGTAAAACTAGTATACCAACCCCACAACTCACACGCAAATATTAGAGGTCAGATGTTAGTCGCTCGGCTTTCTTTTTGTTTGTTTTGTTTATTTCTCGTACAAAATTACTGGCCCAACTTGGCAAATATTGCCAGGCCAAGAACAGTCCACACACATAAGAGACATCACCCAAAAAAGTATTTCGGAAAAAAGGGATGGCGTAGAAATATGACAGTAATAATCCATCCCAGGTTTTTGTGTATAAACCACTGAACCACCAAACTGCCGCGTTGGTAATTAGATAAAATAATATAGCTCCAAACATTGATGATCCAATTAATTTCCAAACGCTATATCTTTTCTTCAACTGCATCCCGACAACAACCATTAATAGATAAGATACGTAGATAGAAATAGTTACAGGCAGACTAGCGAAACCAATAATTGAATCGGCTATTAACATTGCCCCAAGAGGTACACCTAATGCCCATGGTGCAGGCAACACTGCTCCTGCCCACAAGGCTATGGCTGCTACCGGCGCAACGTTGGGCATATGATCACTAATACGAATAAGTACCGTAATACTGATTAAAGTAAGCGCCCAAGCCCATTTTGTTATATTTTGTGTGTTCATATTCTCATTACTAACCTTGCCACTGTAACACCAACCGCCATATTTACCAGCCCGAAGAGCGTAAAGGCGAATCTTCGGTCGCTTCTTCTTGGGTCAATCTTATTTATGCTTTCACTCTCTTGAATTACCTCATTATCGTGAATTGAGTCAGATTCTTCATTTAACGCGTAAACTTTCTTAAGCGCACCTTCTTTATTACCGGCTGCTTCAACTACAGTGCTTGTTCCGGCAACCTTCGGAGCAACACTTGGCTGTGCGAGAGTGTCGGTATTACTAAATAGGGCTTCAGTATACGACTGTGTTGCTGCTTGTTCTTCTTTAACAAGGTCTTCATCTATACCTAACGCTTGAATCGGCCACGGCACACCTAACAGAGCCGGTACGGCATAAGCTGTCATAAAGGTTGATTCCTGGTCGGATAACTTCCAACTAATACCACCGTTATCTTTTTGGTAATCCAGTATTGCGTGCCACGGTGTTTTGTTAAGCGAAGTGGACCAATCGTTGGGATCCTCTCCTAGAGAAAGAATAGCTTGAATTCCCCAAGCAGTACTGGCTGAGTTACTAGAAAAGCCACCCGTGTTATCTTGTTGGTCTTTTAAATAGTCTCGGGCTTTTTCCGTTGCTAACCTTACGTTAATATCTCCACCACGTGCCTCATATTCTCTCAAGGCTTGGATAGCAGCTGCGGCCAGATCAATATTCCCCCAAGAACCTTTTTCCTCCTGCCAGGAAATAATATTATTTACTCCTTGTCGTAATTCTGTAGCAGCAATTGATTCATCTGCTGCTAACAATGCCAGTACGCCGAAGATATCGTCATTGATCAGAGCCTCCTCACCAAACTGTCCTTGTTTGAAGTGTGCTTTTAAGTCCTGCACTAGGTTTCGTTCTTGCCAACTTCGCGGATCACCACCAGCTGCTCTGATAGCCATAATTTGCCTCTCTATATCTGTAACTCTTGTTAATGAAGCTTTCAATAGGCCGTCCCACAGAGTAGCGCCACCTAGACTCACGTTGCTTGCCTTCTGCCCTGCTGCCCTGAACGCCATAGCAGTCCACCCCGACACTACCGTTCCTCCAATAGTACCGTCCGTGTCCTGATTTTCTCGTAAATATGTAAGCGCTCTTTGGGCTGCTTGTTCTCGCTGTTCCCGTGAGACCTCATTAATAACGGTCGGACTTGGGGATGGGCTTGGTGAAATAGAAGGCGAGGGTATAACTGACGGTACAGGGGAAACAGAAGGTGTTAGTGATGGACTAGGAGAAATGGAAGGTACCAGTGACGGACTAGGAGAAGGGCTGGCAGATAAAGCTTGTACTACATGTCGCAGGCTGCGAACTTTTCCAGTAGATTCTGCCCAAACTTCAATCTCGCCAACCTCATCTATTACAACTTCCACCAAACCGGTTGCTCCCACAGCGAATGAAGTGTCATCGACCCAAAGCTTGGCTTCCGTTGCTGGCAACAGGCCGCCTTGCCAGACAAAGTTTGCGTCATAGTCTCCAACTACCTGATTAATCTCAATATTAAATGGTTCATTTACTGTAATGGTTTCAGGCACATCAACGATCAGAGGTATTGTGGGGAAGACACTAAAAGTGAGTAACAATTCATCACCAGTACCGACGACATAACTATCCACTCCGACACTGGCAGGCTCACCATTCACCCAAAAAGACCAACTGTAAGACCAGTCTGCTGGAGTTACATCTTGTCCGATCGTTTCTAAAAATAATCCAAAGCCAAAATCCTGAAACACAGCATCAATACCAACTTTACTTAGAGCATTAGTCAATCCACACACGGCGGTACCAGAGTAACTATGTAAAACACCGCTTGCATCTGTTACATCACAATCACCGACCTCAACATTACCAGAGAACAGTGTCTCGCTTGAGCCTTCAATTCGTAAATGAGCTATACCGGCGCCATCCGCGAGCGCTGCCCAACCTCCGAATACCAACGAGCATATTACGGCCGTACCCAATAAGGACCAAGCTAGTTTTTGTATTTTAGTTTTCATCTTGCTCTTTTTCATATTTCCAAAGCACTGTATCGCCTGCTTTTACTGTGGCGTGCGAGGCGCCAACAGGAGATAAAACATCGTTAATATATAAATGCCAATAAACCTTCTCGATGTTGTTGTTCGCTATATTCTCTAAAGACTCAATAAAGACACCCATGGAGCCACCATAATCAATTGATTCGACTTTTAAATATCCTTTGGCCGCAGCTAATTCTAGAACTTTCTCTACCGAAACTTCACCCTCTATAGCCACTTGCCAGTTTTTATTATATTTGGCGCTGGAAGTTTGTAGCGTTACTTCTTCTAATTCTTTTTGTATTGGTACTGTGGATTCTTCAACCTTGGGCACGACGCTCACGTTGGATGATGTTTCAATAATATATTCTTTGGGTTCCTTAGCCGGCTCACTCTTATCTCCCAGGTCAGGCCACTTAATTAATAGCGAGCCCAAAACTATAACTAAAGGTACCAAGATAGATAGTACTACTAGCTCAGTTTTTACTTTATTTAATCTTTTTATTAAGTTCATAAAAAAATCTCCTTAGGCTTTCCGAGCTAAAGAGATTTATCAACTTTATGTGTTTTGATACTCCTGCTCGGAAGTTATTTTATACATAAGTTTTTAGGGTCGGACTTTTCTGTTTGTTTAACAGAAACACCGTTGCGGCACAGTGTGGGAATCGCACCCACTTCACTAAATAACAAATGTTTGAATTTTATAGTTACATGCTAATGGAAGAAAATGTTTTCTTCTACTAGCTAATTAACTTACTAATTCTTCACGCGACAAGTCAATGTGGATAACGCTCTTCTTTTAGCGAGAGCATCATTGCATAATTATTTTAATAATGAAGTTAGTTAAAATTATTGCCTTCACCCTTATTGTTTTGCCAGTACTAATTATTGGGATGTTTTTTGTGTGGCCCGGACAAGAATTTTCGCTAGAGACCCCTTCAGATCTAGTTGTTGATGCGCCGCCCGCGCCTTTCTCAACTACAGAAGCAGACTCGACTGTATTAATAATAGATGAGTCGGTTACTGAAAAAGAGTTAACAACTCACCTTTTCCAACCAACGGTCGATTTTCAAACCAGGGTCACCAAGAAACCTTTTGCTATATATGTTGCTCCAGATAATTCACCCGTAGATCCTGAGAGGTTCACGGGATTTCACACAGGAGCAGACGCTGAGTACGATGATACCTCGAAAGAAATTACAGTCCACGCTATAAGCGATGGTATGGTTCGTTCGTCTCGTCGCGCTAATGGTTATGGTGGCATTGTGGTTATTGAACATATGATTAGTAACAAAACATTACTAGTTATATATGGGCACCTTGATCCTAAAAGTCTTATAGACGAAAATTCTTCGGTTACAGCTGGTCAGCAAATTGGTGTGTTGGGTGATGGTGGTACAAGTGAAACAGACAGAGAAAGAAAGCACCTTCACTTAGGTGTTTTGCCAACAACAAAACTAGATATTCGAGGTTATGTGGAGTCTGCGGCTGAACTCAGCGACTGGCTTGACCCGCTAACTTTTTTTAAACTTGATTAAGGCCTACCTAACGTTTATCCGCACTATTTTTGATTCTCTACGCAATAAAAGCATTCCCACATTAACCAGAGTTAGTACAAAACTGAATAATAATGCCCAACCAAATCCCGGAACATCAAAACCAGGGACTATCGCACTTGTTAGCATCACTAAAAAGGCGTTTATTACGAACGTGAACAATCCTAGGGATATAATATTTATTGGCAGGGTAAATAATATTAGAATCGGTCTGAAGAATGCGTTTACGATTCCCAAGACTAAGGCAGCAACGAATGCAGCTGAAAACCCTGACACATGCACGGCCGGAACTAAGTAAGTAGCGATAACTATTGCTAGGGTCGCCACTAACCAGTTTAAAAATAGTTGAATGAGTCCAATGTTTGAATATTTATTCATATTTATATTAAATTATATTTTTAATAATACCCTGAGCACAGAGTCGTTATATGTTTAAGACTTAGTATTTTTAATACTAGTCTTAAAACACCATTACTAATAATGGTTTTATGTTATTGGTGGAGGTGAGGGTGGAGACTGTACTGTTGGTTTTGCGCCCTCCATACAAGACTTACAATCTTTTTTGTGTGTAGCTAATAACGCTACTGCTGCTACTCCTATTAGCACATTAATTAAACGTTCAAGCCAGGGTATAGTGCCAAAAACCGCTCCTATTAGATTAAAATCGAATAAGCCAACCAATCCCAAATTCAATGCTCCCACGACTACTAGTACAAATGCTGTTATATGAACTGCTTTCATTTAACTCACCTCCCTTCCTATGTCTCAAATATATTCTCTTTGAAGGTAAAGCAAAAGATTTGTTTTTAATAAGGTGTCAGAGAGGTTAAACAAAAAGTATTGTTATATCTTCCCCACCAAATCTAACCCCGGTTTTAATGTCTTCTGGCCTGGCTCCCAGCTAGCGGGACACACTAGACCTTTGTTCTCATCAACAAATTTTGCTGCTTGTAATTTTCGGATTATTTCGTGAATACTCCTACCAATACTGTTGTCATGAATATCCCCTGCTCTCAACGCTCCTTTGGGATCAATGATGAAGGTCGCTCTTTGAGATAAACCGTCCTCTTCAATATATGTATCGAACTGTCGACAAACTTTTCCTGTTGGGTCAGCTAACATAGGATATTTAACTTTTCCTATAGCCTCTGATTCATCATGCCAAGCCTTGTGCACAAACACGGTGTCAGTACTGATGCTTAGTATTTCGCCGCCTAGCTTTTTTACTTTGTTGTGGTTTTCGGCAGCTTCTTCCAGTTCTGTTGGACAGACAAAAGTAAAGTCTGCTGGATAAAAAAGTAATACTACCCATTTTCCTTTATACGCAGAGAGTTTAATTTTTTTTGTCTGGTTACCCACCAGCCCCTCAAGTTCAAAATCTTCAACTTTTTGACCTATTTTTACCATAATGTTTTTTAGTTATTTATTATGACTTTAACGTAACGGGGGTAACGCTCTTTGTCTACGCTTTTAAAGTTACAAAGGGCTCCTTTTTTTATATTAATCAAAGAAGGTAAGCTTATTTTTATGGCTTCTAACTATTCTCTGGCACTTAATAGAAATATTTATAAATATTATGCTCATCGGATTCTTGCTAAGCGAGCGTACCTCCCCTTGATAGCTGTGTACGCCGTGAATGTTGCCAAGGTAAGTTTATTCGAACTCGGTGCCATCGCTGCGATCACAGCAACTGTGCAATTTTTGTTAGAGATACCAAGTGGATATATTTCTGATAAAGTCGGTCATAAAAGAGCTTTAGTCTTCGGTTCTATCATCATATCTGTATCACCTATGGCATATATTTTATGGCCAAATTTTACTGGTATTATGTTGGGTTCCGTTATATTTTTCGCGGGCGTTTCATTTCACTCAGGCACGATGGAGGCTTTCGTTCATGAGACTCTTTTGGAATTAAAACGCGAAAAAGAAACAGCAAAAATTATGGGCTTGTCACAAACTATTGGACTGGCCGGAAATGTTGCTATGGTTTCACTAGTGCCTCTGACATACATGGTGGATGTACGACTACCTTTTGCTATAGGGGGTGTAATCTTGTTGGCTGATTTGGTGTTAATGCTGACATTTACAACTCCTCTTAAGACCCATAAGAGCGTACAAGAGTTGGAACATGTCAGTTTTACTCGACTAATTAGAGCTCTACACGGATCAAAGCATCATTTAATTTTTATTTTATTAGGTGTAGCTACTGCTGTGTCTCACATGGTTCCAGAATTTCGTGAACTTTTGTTTCAAGAGATTGGTGTCCCTACTGTTCTTTTCGGATTTATTCTCGGGGCTTCTAGTCTTGTTGGAGTCGTTTTTAGTTACAATATTCATAAACTTCATAGAGTGTTGCCGGCAAAAAAGTTTTACCTTTTTGATTTATTGACGTTAACAATCTTAACGATTTTTATAGGTTTGGCAACAAACCCTGTGGTGGGTGTAATTCTCTTTGTTTTATTTACTGCTTATAGCCGTAGCAGGAGAATACCTATACAAGCATATCTTTTGGCAGATAGCCCCACTCGTAAGTTAAAAGCGACTTATCTATCTTTATTAACTTTCTTTAGTTCACTAAATATTATTTGGGTTCCTTTGTTTCTGGGATACATGATTGGCGAGCTTGGCATTAATAGAGGCTACACTGCTTTTGGCATAATAACTCTGGTGTTATTGCTTGGTCTTTATGGAATATATAACAGAGGACTACGACAACCAGACAGTACTTAATAAGATACGACCTGTGTTAACATAAACAGTAATAATTATGACTGAAGATAACAAAATAAATGAAGCGGAAATTGCGGTACTAAATAGTATCTTGGAAAGAAATCACAGCTTTGCACAGCAGTTAGATACTTACGCGAATATTATGATAGCTTTGAGTTCAGCTATTTTTATTGTTTCTTTTTCTCAGTTGAGAGATAGCTTCTCTCCTTTTTGGGTGGTTTTAGGAGTAACTACTGGTTTATCTACTATACTTTCCCTACTAATGATAAGGCCACCAAAAAGGTTGCGTAAGCGAGGACAAGAAGAGAGCTTGATGTTTAAAAGTAAAATTATGTCTTACAAATCGGCTGCTGAATACAACGAACAGATAGAAAACATGTTAAACAGTCGAAAAGAAATTATTCACCAGTACAGCACAGAAACATATAACGTGGCCAAGTACTACTACCAACCTAAAAAGTTAATATTCTTCATGGCTAGGAATGTGTTGTTAATAGGAATAACAACGAGTCTAATACTTTTCCTTTTTGGGGCGTAAAAGTTAGCTAGCCGCGGCAATTAGCCGTGTTGTTGACACAGTATCTTGACTAAAGTACATTACCGAACCGGGTTTGTACTTATCCAACTCAAAACTAGAAACACGGAGAAGTGTCATGGGATGTCCAAAATCTTGCGTCGAGTTCTACCTTATTGGCAAGGATAATATTGCAAACGATGAAACAAAAAGTCATGTTAGGTTACTTTTGCGATCAGGCCGCCGCGCAGTCCTAATTGGACACGCTTGTTTTCACGAAGGAACCACTATGTGGGTAGGAAACTTCTTTCTAATTTTTGCTAGATTAGATGACAGAGAGAAGATCTATCGCGACAAGGATCCAAACCAGTGGTCTTTTGGAGGCGAAACTGGATGGCAAATTGACGGCTACCCATGCATGCAAAAACTTGGACCCGAATTTAAGCTGGATGGACATTCTAATAGAATAGATTGTCGTCCCGGTAAATCGCCACGAGAAACTCCCAATGAAGTAAGTATGGGAGATAGCATGCACACGCTTACCGAACGAGAGGCTGTGCGACTTAGCCACCTACTCGAAGAGTAAGAAACTGAATAGTGTGCACTCTTTGCGACCCAATAATAGATTGGGTCTTTTTTATATAAAAAACCCGCTATGCCTTTAAAAGTCATGCGGGTTGTTGGTGTTTACTGCTTCTTTATCTTATAAGCCAAGCTATTAACACTGTGACGGCGATATAAAAAACAGTTTTAAGAGTGGTCTCAAAGAGCTTTACTCGTGCAAATTTTTCTATCACTCGCTCATACTCCTCCGGATCATTGATGTAAACCCTAGAGAAACGATGGCTACTAGAGGGTCGGCATTCAACTGCTTCATCGTATGCATCCCAAGCTCCTTCCTGCCACCTGACTCGAACAATGTATGTAGGGTTAACTTTCATCCAATAAGCATCTTGGCCTGCGAAAACTTCTTGTATGGGAAAGTTGTCCCATGTGAGTCTTTCGTTGACAACGGGTGAACTTGTAGACACGTTTTTCCTCCTAAAAAGTACAGATACGTAACTGGCACTAGAAATCTTAGCGCTTGTTATTATGAATTCTTTTTATACTTATGTCAATAATATTACTAACTACGCCAGGCCAGAATTACTATTACAATTACAACGAATAAAGCTAGCCACCCGGCTGTATAAGCGATTAATCTGAGACCATCTTTCACTTGTTTTTTATCCCATATTAGATAGACAGGATAACCAAGGGTTACGAGCGCGGATATAAGGGCAGAGACTACAAAAAGCACCAAGAAAAGTAGTGGACCCCACCAACTCATGGGACCAAACCAGCTATTTCCTCGTGAGAAAATAAGAGCCACTAATCCACAGTACGCAATAAGGCTCATTGCTTGTATGAGAGCAATTTTAGACAGAGGTAATTCTTGGTTTTCTTTTACCATGATTTACTTATAACTGTATGCGCGTAACCTACTTACCGCTAGCTTTATCATCCACAATAATAGTTACGTTCTTGTGATTTTGTAATACTGAAGCTGGCAGGTTATTCTTGATTGTATGAGATTAAAAGGCTGGATAGTTATTATGCTGATAGGTTTTGTATTTTGCTTTAGTAATGTCGTCCTTGCACAGACCCATTTACCTCCCGACACTATTCATCTAATAGATGAGATTCGTGCGGCCGCGTTTAATAAGAACATCTCTTTTTGTGAATCACTTAATGCCTCAAATGAGCGCTTGTTGTGTAAATTGCAAATTGCATTACACAACAAAGATAAGAAATTATGTTCCTCCTTAAACAAGACTGAAAAAAGAGGCTGTATTAAAACAGTTGCGCAGGGTTACGGAGTGGGACCTCGAGTATATGAGTATCGTAATAGTCTCTGTTGGCCAGCCATGAAAGCAGACGGGCACTGGCCAACTATGAAATCAGACGAAGGGTTTGAGTACGAGCGTAGATACAAGGCATGTATTATGAACCTGGCTAGAAAAACAGACAATAGTTCTTTATGTGAGTTAATTCCTACCGGCACTGGAAAAGGAAAAGTAAGTGATTCATTTAGTAAAGATGCGTGTATGGCTCAAGTTTCTTTCACCCCTCAATGGTTGCGTATTATATTTCTACCCTTCCTAACACTTATTCCATTGTTTCTTATTGCCGGCTACGCTATTTACAAAACTTTGAGAAAAAAATGGTGGATTGGAGGATTAATTATTGTGGGTCTTATTAGCGGATCTATAGTTGGATATTTAGCTGCCGATTTGGAATTGGACGCAATGTCAATAATAATTGCTTGGCCAATGATTCCACTGGCAATAATTGCTTTTATTGGAGGTGCAAGAGAGGAAGTATCGCAAAATATTTTTGCCGCTTTTTATACTGGGGCAATACATGCTCTTCTAGCTGCCCTTACATTAGGTGTGGTGGGGAATTTAATTAATAATATAAGAACTAAGCCAACAATTAAACGGTCAATTTGGCGTCGATCGATAACATATTGGATTATATTCACGGTTCTTGTTTACGCTATTGTCATTTTATTTATTATTGCTGGAATGTTCTCGATGAGTTTCGGATAAGTGACTCAATCTGCTCTAGCTTTATCATCCACAATAATAGTTACGTTCTTGTGATTTTGTAATACTGAAGCTGGCAGTTCTTCGGATGCATCTGCGTGTAATAATTTTTGCACTGCTTCCTTTTTGTTTTCACCGCTAGCTAGTAATAAAACCTCTTTAGTTTCCATGATTGTTTTTAATCCCATTGTCATTGCTTGGCGAGGCACGTCCTTAGTATCACTGAAAAATCTGGCGTTATCTTTGATGGTGCTTGGTGCTAAATCGACAACTCTTGTCTTTGAATCAAAAGATGACCCTGGTTCATTGAAGCCAATATGACCATTACGCCCGATGCCAAGAATTTGTAAGTCTATCCCTCCGGCTTCTTGAATAGCTTGATCATACCCCCCTTCTTCTTGTTCACACGTAGGGAAATATGTATTCGCCTTGTCTATATTAATATGGTTAAACAGGTTTTGGTTCATGAAGTATTTATAGCTTTGCTCATGACCTACCTCTAAGCCACAGTACTCGTCTAAATTAAAGGATCGTACTGACGCAAAGCTTATGCTGCCTTTTTTGTATTTATTGATTAGGTTCTTATACAAACCTATTGGTGTTGAGCCTGTGGCTAACCCTAGGATCGTATTCGGTTTGTCTTTTATTTTATTAATTACAAAATCGGCTGCCTTTTTAGACAACTCGTCATAATCACCTACTACTATTTGGTCCATTACTTAGTTCTTTTTACAGTCTCAAAACTAAATACCTCCATCCAGCTACCTAGACTTAGCTTTGACCCAAACCCACCAATTAACTGCTCCGGTAAGACTAGTGCTCGATGCTCTAGCATGGCTTTGCTTATCTTAATGAAATCGTTTCTAACCAATTGAGATTTGTGTGACTTAACGCCCTTCATCTTTTTTTCTTTTACTTCTTTAGATAAAGGTACGAGTAGGTTTATTTGATCTGCTTCAAACAGAGACCAAGGTGTCTCGTAATAAACCATGGTTACTTCTTTGTCTGTATTTTTTAGTGCCTTCACAACAAAGTCAGTTAGCAACTTATGTCGCGGCTGTGTGTCGGCGCGACTGGGCACAAGTATTACGTCTGGTTGGACTTTTGTTATAACGTCTTTAACGGCTTGCTTGTCCTTTCTTCGGTTCTTAGCCGTATCTTTATCGTAAGAATCAAGGCCCATATAAACAGGTTTTTCCATTCCTAGTACCTTAGCCTCCTTCTTCATCTCCTTCTCCCTTAACGCAATCGCGTTCTTTTTTGCCACCTTCTTTGAAACACCACGCCATCCGGTAAAACCTAAAACGGGTATTACTTTATTTTCCTTAGCTAGGCGAAACAGAAAGCCACCGGCACATATACTTAAATCATCTGAGTGAGGCGAAAAAGCCAACACCGTCTTGCCTTTATAGTTTTTTAATACTTTTGCCCCTTTTATTTTTCTGACCTTGCCTGTGTAAACCTGTACCATATTGAAAGTCTTTTAAAAGCTAAAGCTTGAATAGTATTACCATATCATACTTTTTTTGCAAGTACTTTTACACAGTTAAATACCTACACCAAATCACTGTTTAAGATTTGGTGTTTCGTTTTGTTAATTCTAATTCCCGTTTATTTTTTGGTTTCTGTTGTTTTCTTCTTCCAGTCAGCTACTGCGTTGTGTAATGCTTCTACCCCTAGCACTGAACAGTGCGTTTTTACTGGTGGCAAACCATCTAATTCTCCGATTAAGTCATCTTTTGTTATCTTCATAGCCTCTTCAATTGTCTTCCCTTTGACTATTTCAGTTACCATCGAGCTGGTTGCGATTGCGGCTCCGCATCCAAAGGTTCTGAATTTAGCGTCTACAATAACGTTCTCCTCTACCTTTATAGACATCTCCATAATATCTCCACAGGTAGGGTTTCCTATCTTGCCTACCCCACTTGGTTCTTCCATCTCTCCCACGTTACGTGGATTCATTAGATGATCTTTTACTTTGTCGCTGTATTTGAGCATATCTTAATAATATTATTGCTTAATCATATTCTTTTCAACTAGAGGGGACATTGCCCTCAACTTCTCCACGATGCCCGGTAACTCTGCTAACACCTTATCAATATCTTTGCCTGTTGTTGAATGCCCCAAAGAAAACCGAAGGGATCCATGAGCCAGCTCATGCGATAGCCCCATAGCTATTAATACATGTGACGGTTGCAGGTTATGCGAAGAGCAAGCGGAACCTGTTGAGCACAAAATCTCTGCTGCATCCAAGTGAAGAACCATCCCCTCCCCTTCTATGTGAGCTATAGACACGTTAACGTTGCCCGGCAATCTCTTTGTTGGGTGTCCATTAAGTTGTGCTTTCTCTATTTTCTTAAGCAAGCCATGAGATAACTTATCTCGCAGGATTGTTATTCTCTTGCTTTCTTTTTCCATACCCGCGGCCGCTATTTTTGCTGCTTCTCCAAAACCAACAATACCCGGAACATTTTCAGTTGAGGCTCGTCGTCTGTTTTCTTGTTCACCACCATGTAGTAGAGGGGTCATTAATGTACCTGGCTTTACATATAGGGCGCCTACTCCTTTGGGTCCATATATTTTGTGGGCAGACATGCTTAGCATATCTACTCCAAGTTCATTTACGTCGATTGGTATAGAGCCCACTGCTTGCACCGCATCAGTGTGAAAGATTATGTTATGGGCTTTCGTTTCCTCAGCAATTTCTTTAATTGGTTGTATCGTGCCTACTTCGTTATTGGCATGCATGATAGAAACTAGAACGGTTTGATCGGTAATAGCTTGCTTAACATCCTTGGGATCCACTAAACCATATTCATCTACGGGTAGGTATGTGACTTTAAAACCTTGGACCTCTAACCAACGGCAACTTTCAATAACGGCGTGATGTTCAATTTTGGATGTAATTATATGATTGCCACTATTGCGCAGAGAAAACGCTACTCCTTTAATTGCCATGTTGTCACTTTCCGTACCGCTACTCGTAAAAATAATTTCTTCAGGAGAAGCCCCAATTAATTTTGCTACCTGGTCCCGAGCCGTTTCAACCGCCTCTTGAGCTTGTCCGCCAGCAATGTGTGGAGAAGATGGGTTACCAAAAACGTCTGCGAAGTAGGGGTGCATAGCTTTTTGCACACGTTTATCGCATGGAGTGGTGGCCGCGTTATCAAGATAAACTCGCATAGGTCTCTTTAATATGGCTATAATACATTACAAGGCAACCTTATTTATTAATAACTATACAAATATGGCAAACCAAAAAGAATACCCACGAACTAAAGAGGGGTCAAAAATAGCGAAGATAGTAGTAGACAGAGACCTGTGCATAGCTGCTCAGTCTTGCATTCCACCAGCTGAAGCTTCTCTTAAAATGGATGAAGAAAGTAAAGTTATAGTGACAGATGCTAATGCGGTTGAGGACGATGCTTTAATAGCGGCAGCTCAGTCTTGCCCAACGAAAGCAATATTGTTATTTGATAAAGACGGTAACCCCGTAAGCTAAGTGATGGAAGAATATAAATATCTAATTATTGGAGGTGGAGTAGCTGGTACAACAGCTGCTGGTACTATTCGCGATAAAGATCCAGACGGCACAATTGCTATTATTAGTGATGAACCGCATTACTTGTACTCACGAATAATGTTGTCAAAGCCTAATTTCTTCTTAGGTAAGATTCCTTTCGATCAAATATGGCTGCGTGACGAGGATTGGTATAAGGAAAAGAAGATTGAATTCCTGGGCGGAAAAACAGCCGTTAAGTTGGATAGTGAAAACAAAACTATTGTTCTTGATGATGATCAGGAAATAAAATATGACAAGCTTTTAATTTCTTTGGGAGTTTGTCCGCGGCCACTACCTGTACCGGGAGTTGAGCTTAAAGGTGTTCATTACCTGCGTACCCTCGACCAAGGAAAAGGCATTATTGAATCTGTAAGTGGTGTTAAGAAAGCTATAGCTGTTGGTGGTGGCTTTATTAGCTTCGAGATGGCTAATATGATGCATTTAAGTGGTGCTGAGACTCATATTGTTATTCGAGAAGAAAACTTTTGGGAGCCTATTCTAGATAAAACAGCTAGTGAAATAGTGGAGAAGGCTATAGAAAGTAGCGGCGTTAAAATATTACGTAAATCTGAGATAGGATCTATTAACGGAACAGAGAAGGTTGAAAGTGTAACCCTAAAAGACGGAACAGAAATAGAGTCCGACGCAATAATATGTGGTATTGGTGCATTCTGCAAAACAGAGTGGCTAGAAGATTCAGGTATTGGTCTCGACCGAGGCGTTCTAGCCGACGATCATTTAGCTACAAACCTTCCAGATATTTGGGCAGCTGGAGACGGTACTCAATTCTCCGATCCAATCCTAGAAGAAGAAGTGCAGCTTGGTAATTGGGTTAACGCCCAAGAACAAGGTCGCATTGTTGGACTGAATATGGTTGGGGAGAAAACTCCATTCACTTTTGTGTCCTTCTATACAACCCATGGCTTTGATGTGTCCATAACATTCATTGGTAATGTTAGACCGCAAAAAGAATTCACAACGATTGTTCGACACGGTCCAGCAGATAATCAGCACGCACAGTTGTTAGTAGTAAATGATGAGTTAGTGGGTGCAGTCTTGATCAACCTCACGCCGATCATGCAACCTATAAGTAAAATTATCTCGCAAAATATAAAGGTTGGTGAAAAAGAGAAGCTTTTGGCTGACCCTAATTTTGATCTTAATTTACTATTAAATAAATAACCAAATGTCTTCCAAACTAAAACTTGCTATCGGCTTAGCCTTAACAACAGCAGTAATATCTGGTACGTCTTTATTCGTTTCAAAAATAGCGGTCACGATTGTTAAAGACCCAATTGTATTCACCTTTATTAAAAACGGTGTTGTAGCTGTTTTCCTGATCGGGCTATTAATAATGTCTTCTCGTCTTCAGGAGCTCAAAAAACTTAAGAAAAAAGATATTGTTAAATTGTCGGCGATAGGTGTTATAGGAGGAAGCTTACCGTTTATCTTGTTTTTCACAGGACTCACTATGATTCCAGCTGTAACAGCTGCTTTTATTCACAAAACACTGTTCATATGGGTTGCTCTGCTCGCTGTTCCTATCCTTAAAGAACGCATAGGGTTACTGCAGTTCGTTGCTTTAGCATTTCTGTTAGGCGGAAATTTGGTTCTGTTTGGAATTCCTAAGATGACTCTTGGTACTGGAGAGTTGTTAGTTATTGCAGCCACTATTCTGTGGGCTATAGAAAATATTATTGCCAAGAAGGCATTGGTAAATATTTCTAGTCCTGTTGTAGCTAGCGCTAGAATGGTTCTTGGTTCATTAATAATTTTCGGCGTAATACTTGTGCAGGGGAAAATGAGCTTAATGACTAGCCTAACTGCTTCACAGTGGGGATGGACTCTATTAACAAGTGCATTACTCACTGGTTATGTCTTAACTTGGTATACGGCCTTAAAGCATGCCCCAGCCACTCTTGTCGCCAGCCTATTAGTGCCGGCATCGCTCATTACTAATGCTTTATCTGCTATTTTCTTAACCCACACATTTCCGTCTACGCAACTGCTTAGCGGCACTTTACTAGCACTTGGTATTGTTCTAATAATTTCTCGCGCTTACAAGATTGCACCGAAAATAACACCCGCAGAATTAGTTCCGGAAGAGATTAATTAACATCGAGATGAGAGCACCGTCAGCAGAAACAAAGACTGCTGTTAGTGTAGACGGGGTGGCTCGTTGCACGCGGTATGCTTTTAGTCCCAACAAGCTACACTTGTGCGGACCAGATATGAATGAAGAGGTGTTAGCTTATATGGATGCTGGCGTTACGGATACAGGATTAACTAATATTTTGTCTGAGTTTAAAACCCTTCATCCGTACTTGGAGCAAATAGCTCATTCTAATGGAATAAAAAACCCATACGATAATAGGGTTGTTGAGGCTTATTGGTTGGGAAATGAGTTGCTGGATGCAATACCTGCAGTGTCTTTTTATCATCATATTAAAGAAAACCTTCAGCTAAAAAAGAAGTCTCCTGCTAAACAGTTTGAGCGTTTAAAAAATAAAATTCGTCAGGGAGCCCTGATGCATCATTCCTTTCATGTACTTAATGTTTGGCGGCGTACTGGCAACACTGGTACTGAGCACACTCTGGATAGCTTAGACAAGTGCCGTATTAGTTGGGCTAAGGTTGTTAGTGTGGTGGGACCTATTTTAAACATAGAAAGACAACCACTTATATTAGAAGACGGTAAGTTAGTTTTAGGTCCGCTAAAAAAAGAAAGAATCTATCGTCAATTAGAAGCATCAACTATTTTGGATAATATAAAGCCGAAAGATATTGTAACGGTTCATTGGGACCTACCTTGTGAGGTAATTAACCTCAGACAAGTAGCAAACTTGAAGAAATATACGGCTCTTTCTATTAAGCTGGCTAATCAGACTATCTAGATATGAGTGAGACTCAATCTCAAGTGTGGTTATTTGGTAACATTGACTTTGAGCCTGACAAATTACCACTAAAGATAGAGCCCAAGCTTACTGCTGCCTTTCCTGAAATTAATTTTATTATTAAGGATCCGAATGAAGAATGGGACCTACCCGACAAACTAATAATAATTGATACCGTTTTTGGACTTAAAGAAATAACTACATTTGAATCACTTGATGATTTCGGGGATTCCCCTCGTGTAACCATGCATGACTTTGATTTACTTACTAACCTTAAGTGGTTGGCAAAATTAAAAAAACTCCCCCCCTTTCTAATAATTGGGGTGCCACCAACAATATCTGAACCAGTTGCTATAAAACAAATACGTGAGCTTTTACAAGCTCACGTTATGGACGCGTTAACCTAGTGACACTGTTTATATCCAATCAACTTTCAAGAAGTGGGCTGCACAGCTCATGCATGGATCGTACGCTCGGATTAATTTTTCCATCTCAAACTGAATCTCGTCTTTTTCCTTACCTTCCGCAAGCATATTTTCAGCCAAAGTACCAAGATCCTGCTCAATATTCATTTGGTTTTGTCCGGTTGGTACCACAATAGTCCCCTCTTCTACGATTCCTTCTTTGTTGATTTTTACTCTGTGATATAAGGTACCGCGTGGTGCTTCAACTACTCCTACCCCAACTCCTTCTTCCTTTGTTGGCTCAACTGGTTTTTCTACCTTAAACTCAGTTTTTCTAAGTAAATCTTCAGCCACATCCATGGCGTTTAGAATTTCAATAGCCTGAGCTAGGTTGTTATCAAAGATGTTTGTGGAAGGGAACCTTTCAAGTGCCTTAGCTACATCCTTCTTTGTTGAAGGGTGCAATGTATCTTTAGATAGATTCAACCTCGCGAGTGAACCTACTAGATAACTTTCTCCCTTGTACGTGTATCCTGATGCCTGCGAAAAAGGTAGGACTACTCTCTCTAAATGCTCGCGATAACGACTTTCTGGAATTACAGCGCCATCATCATCTTTAATTTCTCCTTCCAGGTACCCATACGGATCACTAACCAATGCCATGTAGTTAGTTTTGCGATCAAATTTCCAATCACACTTCGCAAACGTTTCTATACAACGCAACACTGCTGGTCTTATCTCTAAAATTGATCGAATAGCTTCATCTACTTCTTCTTGTGTTGGAACTTTTAGAAAACCTCCAATAACAGGGTTAATTGCATGCACGCTACGTCCAGCGATAATTTCTGCTAAGTAGTTTCCGGCTGCCTTAATTGCAAAAGCGTCATGCAAATGTTGGTGCTGTTCTTCGTCTTCATCATCAAAGGCTAGGAAATTATCCTTGCCATACAAATCCGGCATAGAGAACAAATACAAATGCAAAGCGTGATCTCTTATTAGGAGACCAGATACAGTTAATTGCTTCATTATCTTAGACTGCTCAGTTATTTCATATCCTAGCGCCTTCTCACATGACTCTATTGAAGCTAGCAAGTGAGCGTTGGAACATGTCCCACATATCCTCATTAATAGTTGTGGTAGAGCCTTGTAAGGCTTACCGCGCATTGCCTGAGTGTAGAATCGCTTGTATTCAGTTATAGCAAATTCGCATTGCTCAACTTTTCCATCTCTAACTTTTACTGTAAGTGAGGCTGCGCCCTCTATTTTAGTTACTTCGTCTAACGAAAAATCTAAATCAACTTTATGCATAATTATTTCTCCTCTTTAACTGGCCCAATCTCAAAATGCGCCACAGCTTTATTAACTACTTCAACAAATTGCTTTGGATCCATCGGGCAACCTGGTAATTCAGCATCAACTTTTACAACGTCCTTTACAGACAGAACTTCTTTTAAGTGGTGGAATCGCTCCATAATAAAATCTATTTCTTTTGCAGTTTCTGCGTCAAATTGATTGCGTTGCGCTGACGGCATACCGTTTACTGCGCAAGACCCGACAGCTACTACCCAGGTAGATCTTTTTCTAATTCCTTCTAAGCTCTTCTTTTGTTCCTCGGATGAAATTGCGCCCTCAACAAAGGCAACGTCCATCTCGCTCTCAGTATTTTTTGCCTGCAACACGCGGGCATGAACAAAATCAATAACTTTTCGCCACTCTTTCCAATGGTCATTTAATATCTCAGTGAAAACTATTGTCGAATCTTCACAGCAAGTAAAAACAAACCACCCTACTTTTAATTTTTTTATTTCTTTTTCACTCATGCAAATATCATACCATACTATTTATTCGACCCTACCTTTCAAAAACAGTCATGCGGTCCGAGAAGGCCCAATCGATGCCAACGCAGCTTAAACCAGAACGAGCTTCCATCCTCATTGTTTTATCGTCCACTAATTCCACCATAACTACTTTTGCTATGCTATCACCCCACTTACCTTTTAAGCCTTGGTAGCAATAAATTTTACCCACCTCCGTGACAGCATTAAAATCCCTATTGAGCATTCCCGTCTTCTTAACATCAAAGGAATACAGACCAGCTTTAAGTCCACTCTTCCCCATAGATGTGCCAATGCTAAATATGGGTTTACTTGGTTTAATATCATCATGAGCTAGTGCTAGGTGAGGATCTTCGGGATACGTTTCTTTGGTCATTTCCGTAAACCACGCTCCTTGAACGGTGCCTTTTATATCCTGATCAATGCGCCCACAAACAGGCGACGTGCTTCTTTGCCCGACTGCACTTCCCATTAATGACATAAACTGACCTTTAAGCGGTTCTGTAAAATAGTCAAAAGGACACACGATATGCTGCTGAGGTTTTCCCCATCGACTGGGGTTTGCGTATGCAAGAGCGTCAGTTCTTTTATCCACCAACCTAAAATCAAAGGCTTGCGACCTAAACGTACCGCCCGCCTTGCCGATGAAATCACCTGCTCTTAGTTCTATGTTAGTTTTTGCTTCAAATCTACGTTGTGTGTGTTGTCCTGTCGTTCCTTCATGCTGAAGTTTAAGTTTATCCCCTAGTTGAGATATTAATTCTGGGCTGAGTGATTTGATGTGATAAAAAGCTGCTTCAACTTCACGGCAAGGCTGGAAATATATTGAATAATCCTTATCTACTACGGTATTACCTTCGCTGTATTCGATGTATGCCACTCTGGTTAAGTGCGCACTCCCAGGAGACCAAACATCTACTTCGCCTGACTTACCTGCATCCACAGATCCCGTCTGAGCTGTAGTGAATAAGTAGGTATGATCAACTGGAAAAACGTGCCCCCCGGCCGGATCTAAGCTTCCTAACGGCCCAATCCTTGTTAGTTTATCCATTTGGACAGGCGCTTCACTAAAGAGGTTCATGTTTTTTTCGCAAGACGATAAGCGACCCGATTCAAAATCTACGAAACTCCTTATTCCTATGCCAAGACGAGGCCCTAGTAACAAGACTAAACCGACAAGTCCGACCAATATTAAAATAGTGCTTCCTATAATGAATTTCTTTTTCATATGCGTCTGTACCTACAGTGTATAATAACTTGCCAAAGTCTACACTTAAAAACTCGCACTACTTATATTAGATTTGAATTTTAAACCTAAACATTTTCGGTATACAATGTAGTTATTATCTAATACAAACGAATGATGTCATTAACAAATATTTGGCGAAACTTTATCACTAGCGGACTTAATTTACCTAAGGATAAGGTTGCTGCAAATCGTGTTGTTTTTATAAATATATTTTCGCTGATTGGTTTTTTTACTGAATTAACTTTTAGCCTGGTAAACATAATAAATGGATCATACTTGATTTCAGTTGTTGAGCTGCTCACCGCAATAACACTGCTACTAAACATGATTATATTGCGTAATCATAAAGATATAAATCTGGCGGCCAGAATTATGATTATGGCTGTAGCCGCGCCTTTGATGATTATGCTGCTAGGTGGGGCAACAAATAACACGGGGTTATTTTGGTTACCTACTTTCCCTGTAGCAGCCTACTTACTCCTTGGTAAAAAACAGGGTTCGACTGCACTTCTTATCTTATTTCTTGTTATAGGGTTACTGACGCTACTTGAGTCCTTTGACCTTGTTGAACTTGCATACTCCTTCATATCCATACGCCAAATAATACTAAGCCTACTAGTGCTCACTGTTGTGCTGTATGTGCATGAAAATCTGAAAGAACAAAGGATTGAGTTAGCAGATAAAAAAACAAAGAAAATCTCAAAGGCGTATAAAAAGATTAAACAAACAGAGGAACTTCGAGACGAGTTTACTATGGCTTTAGCACATGAACTTCGCAATGCTTTAGTCGCTATACAGAAACTTTCGGAAACTTGGCAAAGCCAATTAGATAACACGTCGCGTGAACGAACTGAAGAATATATTGGATTAATTCATGAGTCCGCAACGGATAACCTTACCTTAGTCGACAGCTTGCTTGATGTAATGAATATCGATACTGCGGATTTCACAATAGAGAAAAAATTAAGCAACTTAAGACAATTAATTGACCAACAAGTAAAGTTTTTTGAACCACAAGCACACAAAGCTAAAGTGTCGCTAGCAATAACATTTGATGACGAAACCCCTTGGCAGCTCAATATGGATAATTTCCGTATTAAGCAAGTGCTAGCTAATCTTCTGTCGAACGCTGTTAAGCATACGGCGCCAGGTAATACAATTTCCATTCAGGTGCTCCAGGCGGTTGACGTTGAACACCTCCAAGAGAAAGCTGACAACTTGAAGTTAGAATGGTATTTGCCTCGTAACATCAAGGAACTTGAGAATGAGAAGAATTTTGTATTTATAGGAATATCTCATCCAGAAGAAGGTATTAGCAAGGAAGATATGCCTAAGTTGTTCAAAAAATTCAGTCGCTTACAATCACATGACCAGCTTCATCCACCAAAAGGGCGAGGTCTGGGCTTATATATTTCGAAACGCATCATTAAATCACATGAAGGTAGTTGCGGAGTAGGATCTCGAGAAGGTAAAGGAGTTACTTTCTATGTAACTTTACCTATACAGGATATTCAAAGCGAAACGGGAGAAAAACAAGCTAGCGAAAAACAATCATGAACGATAAAAAAACACATAAAATTTTAGTGGTGGAAAATGATCGTACTTTAAGTGCTGCGTTGCGGGACACTCTTTCTGCGGAAGGATACGAAGTAACCGTAACTGCTTCTGGCGAAGAAGGTCTTGAGATTGCTGAAAAGGAACGTCCAGACCTGATGATCCTCGACCTTATGCTGGAGCAAATTACGGGTATTGATGTACTAATAAAAATTCGCGAAGACAAGGAGTGGGGAGATAAAATTAAAATTATAGTCTTAACTGGAGTTACGTATCTCACTAACATGGAGGAAGTGAAGAGACTATCAACGAAATTTATTTCGAAAAGTGACTTTGAGATGAGCGCTTTAATAGACCAGATAAAGAAGTTACTCGTCTAAAATACACGACCGGGTAAGTCGCTTAAATGCGGATAAGTAAAGCTACTTTTTTGATTGATCAAACTCGTCTTTAATACCCCCGACCAGCCTTTCTAGAATATCCTCCATAGTGACAAACCCTTCTACTTTGTCTTCCATACTCATAACAAGCGCGGAATGCACTTCCTTCTTTTTCATTTTTTCGAAAGCATCATCTAATTTATCTTTAGATTTAACGGATACAACATTCCTAGCTATAGACTCTAAGTGCTCACGACGGTGATCAGAGTTATTTGCTCTAAAAACATCCTTAACATGGACCATACCAACTATGTTATTCCTACTTCCGTGATAGACAGGGAATCGAGAGTAACCAGAAGTTGCCATAAAGTGTGCAATTTGAGATATCTCCTCCTCCCCATTCACCATGACAGCTTCTTTGTAAGGAACCATAACATTACGCACAGGAGTGTCATTAAACTTAAACAAGCGCCGAATATAGTCATGTTCATATAAGTCTGTCGACCCCTCATCTAAACCAATGTGCAATAAAGAGTCGATTTCCTCTTCAATTTCCATTGATGCTTCGTGATCACCTGGCATTAATTTAACTAATTTCTTGCTCATCCTTTCAAGCCCCACTACCACCGGCCAAAGAATATAAGACATAGCAAGTAATGGACGAGATACCCACAAGGCAATATTCTCTGAATACGACTGAGCTAACGCTTTTGGAAATATCTCTCCGAAAAGAAGAATAATGAAAGTAACTACACCTGTGGCAATTCCCACTCCACGTGAGCCAAACATATTTATTGTTAGCTCTGTTGCTAATGCCGCTGCATATATATTCACCACATTGTTTCCAATTAATATAGTAACAAGTAGGCGGTGTGGATTTTCTTTAAGTTTAGTTACTGCTGAGGCTCCTTTTTTCTTCTGTTGCTGTAATTTTTTAACTGATGCACGGCTGAGCGAAAATAAGGCAATTTCAGACCCAGAGAATAAACCTGATAGAATAAACAGCACTATAAACACACCAACTGTGACGATTACTGACATGTGGGTGCTTTATGCATTAAAACCTTAGTTTACCTCTATATTTGAGTATTTGTCGAATACTCTTGACAAATACTGTATATTGTGCTATACATATGATAGTTCATTTTACGTCAACAACACTCAGTAGGAATTGGAAACATTTATGTTCGGGAAAAGAGACGCTAGAGATACCCCAAAAAGAGAAGAGTTGAGACACAAACCGGGGGACATCACGAAGAGAAAAAAGTGCACAAAGTGCCGAACACTTTCCCCGTGGGGTTATGCCAACTGCATTAATGGCGCGTGCAAGGCAAAACTGATTTATTAGTCTCGAAATAGCTTCAAAGGCGATAAAGTCATAATTAGACTTTATAGCACCCCCCAACCGAGAGCTTAAAAACTCTCGGTTTTTTCTTTTGTATATTACCCCTGCTACACCACCTGCTTACAGGCTCACAAACAACAATATTCCTTCAGCTATTAGCCATAAGCTTATAACGCTGATTAATGTTTTTTTATGCTTTTCTAAATTAATCCGACTATTTTTTTTGAGTTCAATCGTCCAATCAAGTAGTAGCTTGTAACTTAGTCCAACACTGGCAAGAGAGGCAACCAACATAATGTAAACCGAAGTGTCCGTATTGTATCTATTAACATAAAAAGCAATTCCCAATCCCACCAAAGATATAATAACTGGTACCTGTAGTATTCTAGCGATAGTAATCAGGCTTTTGATTGCTTGACCGTATGTTTTCTTATATAGCCAAATAGTTATTAGAACAATAATAAGTAAACCCGCATCTAAGCCCTTAAAGATCTCCCTAGTATTAGTTCCAGCCGCGAGTATAAGGGCCGATAAACCGATACCAAAAAGCACGTCTCTAATAATGATGCGTTTCATGAATCAACTATACTACCCTCTTGGCTGTCACGCCAAACCCCTATAACTATCCTCTGGGTATTATTTATATGTTCTATTAGATTAGTATTAATCTAAAGATCCTTTATTCACCCTCAACCTCATACCCCTTACTCTTCCAAGCGCTGATGCCTCCTGTCATGCTTTTTAAATTATCAAAACCAAGCGACTCTAACATGCCACGAGCCATACCGCTTCGAGCACCACTTTGGCAGTACAAGACAACAGTCTCAATATCAGCCGTCAACTCCCTTAGCTCACTGCTCAACTCCTCTATAGATTTATTATTTAAAGACACGAGTTTATCTCCCTGTATGTGTCGCGTTTTATGCTCTTCTGCTGTACGTACATCAACCAAGACAAGTTTCTCACCCGCCGCCAATGCAGCGTGAACATCCTCTACTGAAATATCCTTTTCCTTTTTGTTAACTGACATAGCATATATTTTGCCAAAAACCCTGCCACAATACAAGCAAAACCCTACAGGGTTTACGCTGGTAGTTTTGTATAGGCGCAGGCTCCCTACTAAAAGAATATTACAAAACTAACTCTTCTTCTTAGAACGCTTACGATCGATTTTACTCAGATACATTTTTCTAAGACGTAAACTTTGTGGTGTTACTTCTAGTAGCTCATCATCACCTAAGTACTCAATTGCTTCTTCTAAACTTAAGTCTTTTGTTGAGTGAAGCACTTCAGTGTGGTCGCTACCAGACGCTCTCATGTTAGTCAGTTTTTTTTCTTTGCAAATATTTACATCAATATCTTCGCCTCTAGAATTTTGACCAACAATCATACCTTCATACACCTTTACTCCTGGCTCAATAAATAACGTGCCACGACTTTGAGCAGGCACTAAACCATAATGAGTACTTGTCCCAGCTTCGTGCGCCACTAACGACCCATGCTCTTGCATGGCAATGTCACCAATATATGGAAGATATCCATGAAGGAGCGCGCTTAAAATACCCTCACCGCGTGTGTCAGTAATAAATTCGCTACGATACCCAATAAGACCACGTGTGGCTACTAAGAAATGCATGTGAGCTACGCCACTCTCTACTTTCATATCTTTCATTTCCCCTTTGCGCTTACCCATCTTTTCTATAACTGACCCAGAATAATCGTCCGGACATTCTATATAGACATCCTCAAAAGGTTCTTGTTTTCCATCATCTTCTTCTCGGAAAATTACTTGAGGTTTTCCTACTTGGAATTCATACCCTTCACGTAACATCTTCTCGATTAATATAGATATATGTAGTTCACCTCGACCAAATACAGTAAAGGAAGAATCTGACGTACTAGAAGACTCTACTTTTAAAGCAACGTCCGATAGGATCTCACGCATTAATCGTGTTTTTAAATGTCTTGCTGTTGAGTATTTTCCTTCGGTGCCAGCAAATGGAGACGTATTAACGGAAAAATTCATTTTAACGGTTGGTTCATCAATAGTGATTACTGGTAGTTGTTGAGGATCATCAGTGTCGGCTATTGTCTCTCCAATTTTTATCGGTTCAATACCGGCTATAGCAACAATGTCGCCAGCTGATACACTGTCTTCTTCAACACGGCTTAGTCCATCAAAAGTCATAACAGCTACTACTTTTGACTGTGTCATTGTACCGTCAGCTTCGATTCTTTTTACTTCTTGTCCTTTTGAAAGAGTACCACTCACCAAAGGGCCAATAGCAATTTGTCCTTTATATGAATCATAAGCAACATTTACAACTAACATCTGCATAGGACCATCTCCAATGATTGGCGCAGGAATATGCTCCAAAATTGCATCAAATACTGGTGTTATGCCTGTCATCTTAGAAAGGTCAGGATCTATACCAGCTTTACCCTCGATAGCAGAAGCATATAGTACCGGAAAGTCTGCCTGCTCATCGGTGGCACCTAAGTCGACGAATAGTCCAAATGTTTGATCTAGCACCCACTGCACTCTTGCTTGTGGTACATCAATCTTGTTAATAACGACAATGACTTTGTGTCCTTTTTCTAATGCTTTTTTCAGTACGAATTTTGTCTGTGGCATGGGACCATCTTTTGCATCTACTAGCAACAAGACACCACTAGCCATAGTCATAATACGTTCTACCTCACCACCAAAATCTGCGTGGCCTGGAGTGTCGATAATATTTATTTTGCAGTCCTTATATCTGACTGAAGCATTTTTTGAAAATATTGTTATACCACGCTCACGTTCTAATTCGTTAGAATCCATAATCAGATCAGAGTTATCCGTTTTTTCTGAAAAAGACTCTGACTGCTTTAATAAGGCATCAACTAGAGTAGTTTTGCCATGATCAACATGAGCAATGATAGCAACATTGCGGATATCGGACGACATATAATTAAACTCTTATACGAGCACCTTGGCGTGATTCACTGTTACGACTTCCGCTTGCCTTAGCAAAGCTACGGTGACGGTTTCTGTTATTTCCATGATTCCTGTGTTGACCACCGCTGTTGTTATTATTATTTCCTTGGTTGTTACGGTTATTGCGGTTTCCGTAACCTCCTCGGTTTCTGTGATTTCCATGACTATGCCGACCACCTTGTGATCTTGGCTCATGTGGCATTTCGCGATGGGCTGGTAATTGAGGTAATGGTAAAACTCTAAGCTGCTGACGAACTAATCGCTCAATTGAGCGCACTTTGCCGCGCTGATCTGGACTTATAAATGAAATGGCGCGTCCTACTTTGCCAGCTCTGCCTGTGCGTCCAACACGATGAACATAATCATCGGGGCTTTCAGGTAAGTCATAATTGACTACTAATTCGATATTGTTCACGTCTATGCCACGAGCAGCTATATCTGTAGCTACTAGTACTCGAAATTGTCCAGATTTAAAACCTTCCATTGATTTTCGCCTTTGCGACAATGATAAGTTTGAGTGAATCTCTGCTGCAGTATGGCCCATATGTCGAACTACTCGACATATTTTTTTAGCACCATATTTGGTGCGAGAAAATACTAATACCGTGCCTTTGTACTCATCTAGTAGTTTTTCTAATAAACGAGTCTTATCTTCTTTACGTACAATAAATGATTCCTGATTAACTCGCTCAGCTACTGTTCCCTGAACTGCAACTTCCACTCGTACTGGCATTTTCATGTGGTTATTTGCGATCTTCATTATCTCTGAAGGCATAGTTGCCGAAAATAACATAGTTTGTCTATGTTGCGGCACATGTTGTAGTACCTGCTTAATCTGCGGGGCAAATCCCATGTCTAACATACGATCAGCCTCATCTAGAACTAGCACACCAACGTTGTTTAGAGAGATTTTCTTGGTTTGCAGGTGGTCAATAAGGCGACCAGGGGTGGCTATAATAACATGAGGATTGCTACGAATTTGTTGAATTTGTCGATGCATAGAAGCACCACCAATAAGAACTGCTTGTCTAAGACCAATAGTTCGTCCAATGGCCATAAACTGCTCTTCAACTTGAAGAGCCAACTCACGGGTTGGCACAACAATTAATCCTTGTTTTTTATTTTTTGAAAGCTCTTGTAGCATTGGCAGAGCAAAAGCCAGTGTTTTTCCTGTTCCGGTTTGAGCAATACCAATAACATCCTTACCAGATACAGCTACAGGAATTGCTTTGTGTTGAATTGGGGTAGGAGTTGTAAATTTTAAGCCTGCCAAGATCTTTAAAAATTTTGGTGAGAGGTCTAAATCCGAAAATGTAACTCCCTGATTTGAGGGTTGTGGTTGTGTTTGAGACATATGTTATGTGACCCGGTTCCTTTTGGTCACATTCATGCCCAAGGCTCGAGTCCGTTACTACGCGCTAAATACGCGATCAATGTAATGACGGTATGTTAGACTAAAATGTGTATGGTGTCAAGAGCTTTATATACCGATTATTTACGCCTATTGGCTACACCTAGCTTCGCCTGCCATCTAACTTAAAACCACCGGAAACTAGATTCTTTCTTGAATTCTGCTGTAATATTGATCGTTATCTCCTCAATCTGATCATCTAATACTATAGATTGCTTACTCGTATAGCCCTGATACTTAATATTTAACTTATGATCTCCAGACTCGATATTATGAAATTCAACCCGACCATCCTCATTAGATGTTTCTGTTTTTGGATCTGAGAAAAGAGTGACTGTCGCTCCAGCCATAGGCCTACCATCAGCTGTCGCTAATTTCACTACCACTGTCTTGTATATGTGCTTTTCTTGTTTTTCAGGCGCTTTAAACTTAGCCATTAAATTCCCTGACATTGTCGCTGTTCTCGACAAGACATTGTCATAAGTATTTGTTGCTAAGTTTATTACCCTGGTTGGAATACGTATGACATGAGACCAGGTTGTCTTGATTGAACTAGTTATTTTATTAATAAAGTGGCCAGTACTGCTACTTATGTTATTTATTTTTGCATTATCATCTTTTCCAATTAGTGGCACCGGTTTAACTAACTCCTTTGATTTAGGTGCGTCAATTATTTCGTTATCAAACATTTCAATTTCGATGTCTTGCTTGTCTACAACCACGTCTTCCTTAATCTCTGGTGCGGTATGAGTTTTTGGAAAATAGACTACACGCGGCTGGGCTATGATTGCTACTAGAGGCATGAGAATCAGCTCTACTTCAACCTCTTCTTTAACAGGTGCCTTCTTAACCACCTCTGGTACAACTACTGTAGGACTTGATGGTTCAGCACTACTTTCCTGAACAACGACTGGCTCACCGCTCCCGCCAGTATCCACTGTCGTAAAATTCCAAGTAGCAGCATCGAATAATCCTGCATAACCATTACTGGTGCTGTCATCAAATGCGGAAGCATCAATCCTAATGTAATAGTTTTCTCTACTCGTAAGTTCAAAGACTGGATCAACTGTAATTATTGTTGTTCCAGTGCCGGTTACTCTACTGGAAATAACAATTAGGTCTTCTGCTACTGAATTGTCGAGACTTCTCCTTATAGTAATACTGCCGCTTTCCACATCAACTGCCTCACTAAATGTAATTACCAAGTTCGTGTCTAAAGTGACCTTTGTATCGCCATCGACAGGACTGACACTAACAATGCTCGGGTTAGTTTCGTCGGCAGCAGTAAAATTCCAAGTAGTAGTATCGCTTATGCCAGCAAAGCTATTACCTGACGTGTCATCGAATGCGGTTGCATCTACTTGTATATAATAACTCGTCTCTTCTTCTAACGCGTCGGTCGGATCAATTGTAATTGTTGTTGTTCCGTCCCCCGTAACTTGTCCAGAAGTTACATCGATTGCCTCTACCATTAAATCGCCTGCTGTTTTAAAAATCGTCACATTATCGCTTTCCACATTTACAATTTCATCAAAAGTAATAATCATATTTGCAGTCGTAGCTACGTTTGTTGCGCTATTAGCAGGTGACAAGGTAGATATTGTTGGATCTGTTGTATCGGCAGTGGTGAAATTCCAAGCTGTCGTCTCGGTAATGCCAGCATAATCCTTACTAGAACCATCAATAAATGCACCACTATCAATCAATACATAATATGAGGTTAGATCATCTAGTACAGTGTCTGGGTTTATAGTGACTGAGTTACTGCTTACCGTTACTTTACTGGTATCATCTGCGGCTATTGTCTCCACCGTACTGTCACCTGAGGTTTTCTTAATAGTAATATCTTTACTAGCCACTGCTGTTATGTTCTCGCTAAACGTCATTACTAGATTATCCGTAGGTGCGACGGCTGTCGCATCATCTGTTGGGGAAAGAGTTGTTACTCCTGGCGGCGCATCATATGAAGCAGTTACAACAGCATCCCCACCATTTTCGTAATACTCAACCTTTATTTCATGACTGCCAGCCGTAATGGCTGTCGTTTCTTCGTAGGTGGTATACCCCTGATCAACCCAGGCATCAATAACTAATACATTATCCACATAAACTCGAACACCATCATCAGCACCAGCATTAAAAGTATAGTCACCAGCATATAAGGTTTCAGTCTTTGTCCACCTGGCCACAAACCCATTGTTATCTACAGAAGCGTCTGGAGAACCATTACCCCAATCAAAATTAATTGCTGAATCTGTGCTCGTGTAATCTGCATCCCCTCCCGGGAATGAAGGTGAAGTCTGTGCACTACCTAAATTCCAATATTCTCCAGAATAATCGGCCGCTTGCGCATCTTTAATTAATGATCCGAATGCAGTCAACGCAAAAAATATGCCAATCACACGTAATACTTTCCTACTTTGTTGAAGGATGGATTCCTGTCGTGCCATATTCTTACGCAAGCACAACTTCTAGTGTTGTTGCGACTCTTATTAACAAACTAACAAATATTTGTTTTTGTGTTTTTGTGTTTCAAAGTAATTATATCAAATAAGGTGTCGTATTCCCATGATAAATAAATGTTTAGCCTCCTTGTGCGTTGTTTAAAGAAAAAAACCGCTAACATTGATTGTTAACGGTGTTGATTTTTTGTGTTTGTCAGCTTAGTTACTTACTTCAGGGAAGGAATTTTGCCCGAAATCGAACTTGAAATCACTCACTTCCGGAGAAACATAGGGCTGACTATTGGCAGCAATGATTATCGAGTCTTTTTTGATCATGGCTCGATGGGCGACACGTTTTGGCACTAAAACCATATCGCCCTCTGTCATGTAGAAGACCTCTCTTTGCTCAGGATTATCAGCGTGAACTAGCTCGTAATCACCACCCCCTTTAACGATACAGAAGACTTCATCAAAGTCATTGTGATAATGACCCCCAACCAGTGAGTATGATTTGAAAGTAAACCACTTGAGTTGGACTGCAGTGAAGTCATTAAGGTCACCGTTGAAAATAGTGAACAGCTGTCTTCTCTCATCTTCGTGTGAAAGTACAGCTCGTCGATGAACAACTCCTGGAATGTTCATACTTCCTCCTATCAGTGTTCAGGGGGATAGTTGGCCTGAAGACATCTAATGCCGTGAGCAAGGTCAAATTTAGACTTCCAACCTAGCGTATTGATTGGCGAACAGTCTAATTGGAATGCACGAGGGTCTGAGTCTTCATACGTACCTCCTTGCTCAATGCGACCGCCAATGTGATCGATGATTGTTTGAGCAATCTCTCGTTTTGTCCAAACACCACTGGCGATATTGAGGATTTTGCTAGCACACTTCTCCTGATTATCCAGCACAAACCGGAAAGCTAGTGCTGCATCCCAGACATGGAGAAGTGTTCTTGATGTACCAAGATCGCGAATCTCAATTTTTCGCCTCCTGCTTAACTCCTGGTAAAAGAAGTTTACTAGGCAGTCCCATCTCATGGCAGCCGAAACTCCAAAGGTGGAGGGTAGGCGTAAGATGCAGTGCTGATCACACCCATCCTTAACCATCTGCTCTGCCGTAAGTTTGAGCTGACCATACAGAGTAGCTGGGTGACACGGTGTTGCTTCGTTGCAAAGACCGTGTGCATCTTTTCCATAGACTACATCCGATGAAGGAAAAATAAGCATTTTCCCTTTAGATGCCTGAATGATATTGCTCATTCCGATAGTAGCTATCCTCTTGGCCTGCTCTGGATTTTTATCGCAAGCAGGGCCTCCGACAACAAAGGCCAAGTGGATAATCGCGTCAGCTTGATCGACAAGTGCCTGGACTGTCTCGAGGTTGCAGATATCGCCTTTCACAAACTTGACGCAGATGTCGTCGTGAAAGGTGTGTCCAAAACTTCCTAGATAGCCATCAGGGCATCCTTGAGGGTCCAGTATTGTCACTTCGTTGGGATCAGGATTTCCCGGACAGGCATCCACATCCAAGTAGTGACAAATCTGTAGACCCAGGAAACCAGCACCACCTGTTATTAGAATCTTCATCTCTCATCTCCTTTTTTTAGATAAGGTCTAATTGACTACGGTGACTCTCTGCTAGACTCAGTAACTCTGTGTTTAATTGGTGAAACCGGCAGTCGTAAAGCCCACATTGCTTGTTATCAATGTTGGCCAACGCCTGTTTATGAGCCTCACTAAACCATATATCACACAGGGGCGTGTCCTTAATATTGCCGATAGTGTGAGTGTCGCGTCGATGATTGAAATAGTTGCAAAGATGAACATCACCTTCAGCCGAAACAACTACACGTAGAGGAGTGATCCAACAAGGCGTCTCAACGCATATGCTTTGAGAAACTCCTCCCCCAATCTTCACGTCAGGATACAGACTCTTAGCTCGCGTTATAAACCCTAGAGCTCTTCCTAGATCAGTACCGCTTGGTTCTTCGGGTTCATTGCGCAAAGGTTTGAACTGGACATTTGATACACCAAGCTCGGAAGCGAATTCAACAAAGGAAATAATCTCATGAACATTGCTGTCCCGGACTAAAAACTTGAGACCAATTTCTACTTCTGAGCCAGTCTCTGCTTTTGCTTGAATGAGTTTAGTAATATTAGCCTTCGTTTGCCCAAACGAATTCAAGTGAACTCGCCGGATACTGGCAAAAGTTTTTGGTGTGGATGCATCAACACTAATACGAATGAATGTTGCGGTTGCGGCAATCGTCTTGGCAAGCGCATCATCAATACCAGCACCATTACTGAAGATACCGCACGTCAACTTTCGTTGATACGCTCTTTCAAGGGCAGCTCCAAAGTATCTGTTTAGTGACGGCTCACCTCCACCGGAGAAGAGGACTGAAAACACGCCTAGATCAGCTACGTCATCAACCAGCTCAAGAAGTTCATCTTCTTGAAATTCTGCCGGTAGGCTCGTATGGACGTTCGCATACTCGCAACCCGTACAGGCATGATTACATCGGTTAGTTGGATGTATTATCGCCATCCGAGGCGAAATCGCACGTCCCAACCGCAAGGTTTGGGCCTCTGAGTAAAGGCTTAGTTCTGACATGTCTCCTATGTCTTTTCTTTTCATCTCGAATCTCCTGTAGTTAAGTTTGAATCCAGAGATTAGGTTTGTTGTGTTGAGCCTGTAGAGCTTTTACCCACCTTTTCAGTTGTTGATCATCACCATGAGCACGAAATTGCTCAATTTGATCAAAGATAAGATTGGGTTTGGTAGGTCGACACGTAACAGGACAGCTGGCGAAAGAGTGATGACTAACGTTGGCGCGCAGTTTAAGATATTGGTCAGAAGAATATATTTCTTGTAGCGTCTGCGTAGAGAGATCCCCAATACAGAAACTATCCGAACCATTAGTTTCGGTGCAAATAAACATTCTTCCATCTGACCAAACCCCACCAATCAATCCACAAGCGCGACATTGAGAATACTTTCTTTGAGCACCACCTGTAGAAATCTGGCGATACTTAGGCATTATTACTCGTATGTCGCTTTGTCTTACTGCAGGCTCAAATTTTGATACAACTAATTCTTCGGCTCTGCGAATAATTCTTTCTTCTACTTGCTTGTGACCAAAGTAATCAATCACAGGTCGAATAATAACTAAGTTAATTCCTTTGTACTCAGCTATTTTCGCACCTAACACAGCAAGCTCTTCAACATTTCTGACATCAAAAACAATGCATATGTCTAACTCGATGTTAGTGCTCTTTTTGGCTGCAATTATTTGTTCAATGTTCTTGAGAACAATTTTGCACCAGTTAACCTGACTGCTGTCATAACCATGGAAAACGTCATGGTCGATAGTGGTATCAAGACTAACTCTTACTTTAGTGAAGCCATATTCAACAACATCTTTTGGTTCAAAACCTCCACCGGCGAATGTGCCGTTGGTTGACATGCTGATTTCGAACTTGCGTTTTTTGGCATGGCTTACGATTTCCCTTAAATGAGGATGATAGGTCGGCTCTCCCCCACCAGTTAGCAAAATTGCTTGGCAACCGCCATCTGCCAACTTGTCGAGATATTCTTTAGCCCTATCAACTGTCATCTCAACTCGAGAATCATGAGCAGATTGACCAGGCTGTACGCCAGCTTCCTCTTTCACGCTTCGAAAATGACAAGTTGGGCAACAAAACGGACAGAGTAAGGTCGGTATGAATTCACTAACTAAAGGCGTTAATAATTCATACTTACCAGCTAGAACTAACTCAGATACCTCCTTATTACTTGCCCACCTAGAATCGTAACAAGCCACACTGTCAAAATCAGATAAACCAAATTGACCAGGATTGAGAGGGTCAGGAAAACCATAACCTTCACTCATGACCAGGTACTCCTTTCCTAAAATTGAGTGTCTTTGAATTTTTTACTAAGTTGTAAACGAACAACTTACCGTTATGATTTGTATTCTTATTTGCTTGCTTTGTCAACGACTAAGGGGTGAGCTAAAACTCAAAACCTCATTTCATTTCACTCGATAAACCGTTACTTCAGTTGAATCGTGTCTGGTGCCAAATTTCTCTATAAACTCAAATCCTTCCGGCAAACGATCAATAATACCAAAGGCGGGTTGTGCTGTTGTCTCAATAATAAAACTAATATCATTTTCGTGTAGCCAGCTGCTTACTTCACTATCTGACACGCCCTCTTCATTAGACGCCATTTTTATTGGGAAGAGGACTGTTCGTTCCATTGTTAAGTAGATCCTGGCAGGTAAATCACTTTCTTCTACCACCGCAACCTTACCTTCAAAATCTAATAGGTATTTTGATGCCCTCATCACTACGGTGTGATTGCTAGATTTTTCATTATAGTCGCTAACTGCTCCAGACATTGCTAGCGAACTATCTAAGTATACAAACGAACATAACATGCCTACGGTTAAGATTGCCCCTACTCTACTGATTCGTGATCGGTTCCAATCACTTAAAACCCAAATGCTAAATACTAAACCAACGCATAAGAACGGAATAAGCTGCAAATAGTATCGTGATTTAGGCAGTATGGTTGTTATGACTATGACTTGTCCCAATAGCATTAACCATATAGGAGCAGTTAACTTTGGTTTGAGTATTAAACTAGCACCCAAGCCAACTCCAGTCATCGTTGTAATAAATAGTACTGTCAATTTGTAGTCTCCTGACGAGCCACTGATTATTGGGAACATTATTAAGAATAACAGTGTATAAGGCATGAACCTGACCATATAGCCACCAAATACTGACTTTTGTCGATGTAAAAAACCAAATAATATTCCTAAACCAAAACCGATGCCTAAAAACTGCAATTGTTTACCTACTATCTCTACTAATAACCAACTCCTACCTACAAAAAGTTCAAACCCCTTCAGATTAGAGATAAAATCCCCCAGAGAAGATGCTAACCCCAAACCATTGTCCCCAGCAATATCTTCCACGGTTCTCATCCCCACTTCACCAGTTAGCGGCCAAAAAACAAAGGGAATAGCTATTAAAACTAACGCTGGCCAAACTGTATAAATAATTGTTTTAAATTTTAATCGATGTTGGAACCAAATGGCTGGCAGTAATATTGCTCCCACCGCTCCCCCTTCCCATCGCGCCAAAGTAACTAATCCAGCCAATACTCCAACCATGTACCTGCCAAACTTTTGCCGATGCAGAACGAAGGCGTATGCTGCGCCGAGAACGAGAGCTGCGTATAAAGTGTTGGCTAAACCATGCACTGATTCCCACCAAAAGTTTCGATTTACAACTAACAACAAGCCGGCTCCGATAGCCAATGATCGCGGTATTTTTAAACGAACTAGAAGCAACGGTAATAAAACCACGGCACAAACAGCTGACACCATACTCACTACCCGACCCCACATTAACGGATCAACGTGTTTTAGCCAACTGGGCAATAATAGAAGAGGAAGCAGTGGCGCTTTTCTTCTAAATTCTTCAGCAAAAGGATTGCCTCCTTCTAACCAGGCCCTACTCTGTAGTAAGTAATTAAACGCGTCTCCACCAAAAACGCTCTCTACCTGTCTAGCCGTTGGGATACGTAAAAATACTGTTGCCACCACTAAACCTATAAGTAGCCACACAAAAATATCCAGTTTTAATATCTTTCTTCTTATTCCTGCTAAACCTAATAAGATTGAAATTAATAAACCTCCTAACAATACTTGAGTAACTCGCCCGGCTTTTTCTGGATTATCTTGCACCCAGATACTTAATCTTTTGAAGACCAACACTCTCTCTGTTACGCCTATCGCTAAGTGGCTGTTTTGTTTATCAAAGCGTAAACCAATCGCATTACTGGTTGTTGCTAACGGTGCTTTAAAAGAAATTGAAACTTCTCTTTCGCTTATCTCTATATCTTCAGATAGTTTAGTCCAAGAAAATTCATCATCCTTAATTTCACTAAGCATAATTTCCCCTACTGCTAATTCGTTGCCGTTAATTGTATCTACTGTTACTTCTACCGGTTTAAGATCTAACGATCTTCGGTAATCGACTAGTAACGCTCCTACTCCCACTACTCTATTATTTAACGTGACCACTTGGGATTTTGTCCGTTCACCATACAGGGCATGATGAGCCTCGTATACATCTGTCCCAACACTTAATATTCGATCATACTCAACCGGCACCAATAAAATTAACCCAAGCCCTAATATGACGCCCAAACTAATTAACGTCTTTCTTAGCAACATGTTTTTAAAATAACATAATCCCCATTCCCCCACTGTGACTATTTATTTTCTTCCTTCTCGAAAAGTATTAAGGCCTCTTTTTGTTTGTCATTAATATGAATTGTTGATCTTTTGCTGGCAATTAAAGAAATTGCTTCCTCTACACTGTTTCCTTTAGATATTAGGTAGGCGGCAACTAAGGTTGGTGCGCGTCCATGCCCGTGCTGACAATGCACATACACTTTAATGTTTTGGTTTACTAACTCTCTAAGGAAAGCCACTCCAGCCTTTAGCTGACTAGGCTTAGGAGGTATTTCGTCTACGGTAGGTAACCACAAGAAATAGTCCACCCCATAAGGTGAATCAATTTTTTCAGCCTCAAGAGATAGGTCTGCACTGATCCCTCTTTCTAATAACTCTTCGTCAAAATGAGCCTGACAACACATGTTTGTTCCAATATATATTCCATCAATAATATTATTGTATTCAAATATTACATCATCACCGTGTTCTTTCATGTTTTTCAATTTACAAAAATTAAGTTACTCCCACTGTAAGTAATATTAACGAAATTGTAATAAAGATCACACTAAGAATAATATTTGATCTCTTGTTGATTGTTGGATTGTACTTAATGCGAAACAAGTTCAGCACAAGCACCTGGTACTGATTAATTCGTCTTGGTACTAAAAGCAGGGCTAAGCCAGCAACGAGAAATATTATCGCTCTAATAATATTGTTATCCATGTAGAGTACGCACTAACGACTTAAAAAATACACGCCTATACCGACAACGAGCAAAAGTGTGAGAAAACTTATAGCGGTTATTTTTAATTTTCGTTCTTTGGGATTTAGCTCCTGCCAACCCTTCTCATCCTCCCATTTATTTTTATTAACTAAACCAACACCGACAAGAACCATTCCTATAACCCAAAAAGCAGAATTATCTGTAGCCAGCCCTAAAGGGATCCAAGAAATACCAATAATAAATAGTGTTTTATAATTCGTTTTACGTGCACCACCATTCTTCCTAACCCATAAGGCAACAACACCCATAACAACTATGAGAACGGCTATTGCAATTAAAACCCAAGAGGTAGAATCCATGCCCATACATTAGCATGAGGAATAATTGAGTCAAAAATAACAAAAAGGTATCTAGCGCGCATAACCTTAATTGGCCACTATAAACTATTCGTACGTCAAAGCTTCGATCGGACTCTTTTTAGCAGCTTGCCTGGCTGGATATATACCAAAGGTTAAGCCAACAGCGGCTGAGACTCCAAGCCCTAAGAAAGCGGCGCTTACTGGGAAAATAAACATCCAATCAAGATCTGTGAAGTGGTTAATACCCACGGCTGCTAACCAGGCAAGAAGACCGCCGAGCAACATACCAATAACACCACCTACTACGGTTAGAAATACCGCCTCTAACAAAAACTGAGTCATAATATCTTTATCAGTAGCACCTATAGATTTGCGTAAACCAATTTCTTTTGTTCTCTCTGTTACCGAGACGAGCATTATGTTCATTATTCCGACACCTCCAACCACCAACGAGATAGCCGCTATAGCAGATAAGAATATAGTTAGTGAGGTAGTAACGGTGCTAATAATTCCTACTGTTTCTTCTTGAGTAGTTACAAAAAAGTCATCGTCATCCCCTTCTTCAATATCATGCATTTCTCGCATTGTTCTTTCTATATTGGCTGCTACTCTCTTAACAATTTCTGGGCTCTCGGCTCTAATGTGAACCTCCTGGAAGTGATCAAAGCCTAACAAAACGTCTTGAGCTGTACTGTATGGAATGAGTGCAATTTCTCCGGGACTGAAAAACACTGAACCACTATCTTTTGCTAGTACACCGATCACACGAAATGAATGATTTTTTATTTTAATCTTTTTGCGCAAAGCAGGTTCATCACCGAATAACTCCTTTTTTATATCGTCACCAATTAATATTACTTTGGCTCTGGTATCTATATCTTCCTGGGTTACATACCTACCCTCACCAATAGATGCCTGCATGATGTCGCGCAGCGCATCACCGGTCCATCCAAAAAGACTTGGCTTATATAACTTATCTTGATAGCCGATTTTTTCTGGAACAAACACTGCCGGATGGACAGCCTTCACTCCCGGTATTTTTTGTATAGCTGCAACTTCACGCCTTCCAATTGTGTCAGCAAAAAGAGTGCCAGTAATATCAGCGGGGCCACTGGGCCGCTGTCCAGGATTTATAGTAATTAGTTCGGCTCCAAAGCCATCAATTTGTCCTAGAATTAAATTTTGAGCTGCACTTCCTAGAGACACCACCATAATAATGGCAGTAATACCGATCACAATCCCAAGAATTGTCAGTGCAGATCTAGACCTGCTAGTTTGTAGACCTCTTGCAGCTGTTTGAATTGTATATCTTAACTTCATATCAGGTTATTTCTTAAAGCCATCATGTGCGTGACGTTGTGTGCTGACTTTCTTGTCGGATTCAATCAGGCCATCGCGCATATATATTATTCTTTGAGCATGCTCCGCTGTATATGTCTCATGAGTAATTAAAATAATAGTATGGCCATCTTCGGCGTTTAATTCTTGCAAGGTATCCATGACTATTTCACCGGATTTTGAGTCTAAATTACCAGTTGGTTCGTCAGCAAAAACAACTTGTGGAGTATTAACAAGCGCACGAGCAATGGCTACTCGTTGCTTTTCTCCACCAGATAACTGCGATGGTTCATGGTTAATGCGATCAGTAAGTTGAACGCGCTCAATTGCTTTTCGAACCAACTCATCCCACTGCGATTCAGGAATACTTGAATACACTAAAGGAAGTCGCACGTTATCGTATACTGTTGTGCGTGCTAAAAGATGAAAGGCTTGGAAAATAAATCCCATCTTTTGATTACGTATATGAGCTAGCTCTTCCTTCTCATAATCGTCAATCGTACTGCCATCAAACCTAAAGTCTCCTTTTGTTTGTCGATCAAGAAAACCAATCAAGTGTAATAAAGTCGACTTGCCTGAACCCGAAGGGCCCATAATAGCTACAAACTCTCCTGACTTTATCTCAAATGAAACCCCTCTTAAAGCATGGGTTGGTACAGCATCCCCAAAATATGATTTGGTGAGATCGCGGGTCCAAATCAGGGGGTATTTATCATTCTTCTTCATTGGGATCGAACGTCACGACTACGTCACCTTGAGAGAGACCAGATGTAATCTCAATAAACCCATTACCACCTCGTAAGCCTGTTTCAACTATAACGTCTTTTGTCTCTTCTCCTCGAAGTATAGATACTGATCGTTGACCATTAGTGCCAGATAACGCTCGTTGAGGAACAGCTAATACGCCAGTTTTTTCTTCGGCTAAGACTATAAGATCAGCTGTCATTCCAGACCGTAATCGTTTATCTTGCTTTGAGAAAACCAGAGTTACTTCATAAGTTGTTACACCGCTAACAAGAGTCTCAATAGAATCAATTTTAGCTATGTGAGCAGTAAATTCTTCGTCTCTAAACGTATCCAAGTCAACAATAGCCGAATCATTAAGACTGAGTTTGGCGGCCTCTGTTTCTGGAACATTTACTAACAGATACAGTTCAGGAGAAATAATAGTAATTACCGGCCCTGTTGGTGACACGTACTCTCCAATATCTCCAACAATCTTAGCAACTATACCATCAGCTGGTGCCCGCAACACAGATTTAGATAATAATGCGCGTTGATACTGTAGGCTTGCATTGTTCACAGATAAATCACCGCCGCTATTAATTACATTTTGTTTTAATTGCACGGTTTTGTCTGCAGAGGTCACACTAGAACGCGCGTCAGCTTCAGCTTGTGCTATGGTTTTCTTAAGAACCGATAAACTGTTTTGAGCTGCCTTGTGAGCATTAAGTGCTGCCGCATAAGAAGATTCGGATGCTCTGTAGGTAGCTGATGATTCGTCATCACCATTGCCTGTAACCCGCTGGAACTGAGCCCTAGTAAGATCTAGTGAAGTTTTGGCATTACGCACAGCTTGCTTAGCTTCTTCTAACCTAGAAGCATTGAGAGCTTTAATATCTACCAAATCATTACGTTCTTTATCTAGAGATAACTGTGCTATGTCGAGGTCACCAATAAGAACTGCTTTAGTTTGCGCTGCTTGTAAGGCAGTGTCGCTGGCATCTAGTCTTGCTAATATCTGCCCCTTAGTCACGGTTTCGCCTTCGGCAACATGTAGTGAATTTAAGACTCCAGCTGCACTAAAAGATAGATCATATCGCTCAACCGGTTGCACTGTACCAGTAACATCAACTTCGTCGCGAACTGTAGTGTACTCAATTACAATAGTCTCAAGTGGCTCTTCTTCCCCGGACCCGCGAATAAGAAACACAACTACAATAGCTAGGATTATAGTTATTCCAATAAGCCACCATTTTCTTTTCTTAATCCATTTTTTCATAGCTTATCTTTTATTATATATATCTTAAATAATTGTACTAGCATGACTTTACCTATCTAGGTTTATAATTTCATCAATGCGAATCTGTTCTACAAAAGAAGGTATATGAGACACCATAATCATGACACCCTCATACTCGTTTAGTGCTTTGGCAATAATTGGTAGATGTCTAAAATTAATATGATTTGTAGGCTCATCTAATATAAGTAGGCTAGGTTGCATGAGAACTAGTCGACAAAAAGATAAGAGACCTTTTTGCCCCTCTGATAGAGAAGCAACTGGGCTAGCTAGAAGTTTGCCGTCAAAAAGGAATCCAGATGCCGTTGATCGTAGAATACGTTCGTCGTGAACAGCCATAACCTCCATAAGAGTATCAAAGGCGGTGCGCTCAGGATCTAGATTACTAAAGTCCTGTTTGTAGTAGCCAATTTTAACTTCAGGAGGAATTATAGCGCCTACGGGTGGGCTGGCCGTGAATTTTTCTAAAAGAGTACTTTTACCGATGCCGTTGGGGCCAGTAATTAATACATGTGTGCGTTTACGTAAAATGAGGTCCATTTCCCGATCAACTACTTTTCCGTTCTGCCAAGAGGAGACTTCGGTAATCTTCATGATGGCGCCGTTGAAAGATGAATCAAATTCCTGAGCTGGTAATACGAAGGGACGGATAGCCTTATCTTCTTTGCGCACATCAACAATATTCTCTTCAGCAGTTTCGGCGGATTCTCGCATCCTTTTCGCGACTCCTCGCATTTTACCGCCTTTGTGAGCAAACACTTCAGCTTGAGCACGTTTTTCTTTAATCTGTGTTTGCATGCGAGCATTTAAATAGTTTTCACGTTCACGCCTCTTCTTAATTTCTTCAACTACATCATTATAGTTACCAGTGTATTGCTCAATTTTGCGAGTACGAGCGTCTAGATACAACACCCCGTCAGAAAAAGCATTCAGGAAATCCGCGTCATGAGAAATAACCAGACATGTTTTTTCGTACATCATTAAAAAGGCGGTAAGGTGTTCGATTCCGTACTGATCCAGGTTATTTGTCGGCTCGTCTAATAATAAGATATCTGGTTTCTGAATAAGGGCATAAGCCAATAAGAGTCGAGCCTGCTGTCCCCCAGAACACTCATTAATTTTTATATCTAGAGATAAATCTAAATGCACAATATCTAACACTTCTGCAATATGTTTATCTAAAGCATATTCTTTTTCAGAAAAAGCAGTGGCAAAATATTCTCGTATAGACAACTCCATAAACTTTGAGGCCATAACTTGCTGGGAAACAGCAATGGTAGCTTCCTTGGGAGTTCTAGATATTCGGCCTTCAGTAGGATTAAGCTCACCAGTAATAAGTTTAAAGAGAGAGCTTTTACCGGCACCATTTTGACCCATTAACGTAATTCGATTACCTGTGCGCACAGAAAAACTAGCCTCATCCAGCAGTGGGTGGCTTTGATGATATTCGAAGCTAACCTCCGAAAACCTTAAAGTGACAGTATCTTGTGCCATAAGTGCTTACTAAACCATAAAAAAGTGTGTGCAGTCAAGATATGCGCTCTGGGACTGAATGGCTCAGTATCGGTTTATGGAGATATGAAATTTATAGAATAACCAATTATTATTATGCCCACGGCTACTACGCTAAAAAAAGTTATTAGTAATGGTAATTTGATTACTTTCTTTAGTATGAGAGCTTCTGGCAAAGAGAGACCGACGGTAGCCATCATAAAAGCTAAAGCTGTTCCCAACGGAACCCCTTTATTAACTAGCGCCTGTAGAATTGGCGCGACTGAATGAACGTCTGCATACAGGGGGATTGCTAGCAATACTGCCATAGGAACGCCAAGCAAGTTATCTGTGCTTAAATAGTTCTTAAAAAAATCTTCTGGCACGTAACCATGCATGAGCGCACCAATACCCACGCCAATAAGAATAAAAATAGCCACTTTTTTAAATAGCTCTAACGCTTCCTTAGAGACTTCTTGCATCACAGCCCAGACGCTAACATCTTTTTGCTCGCTAGTACTTCTTGTCTTACTGGATAATAGCAATTCGTCTACATAGCGCTCCATATGCATTTTTTCTATCACATACCCACCTATAACCCCGACAAGAATACCTGACGATACGTAAATGATTGTTACCTTCCAACCAAATAAACCAATGAACAATGCTACGGCTACCTCATTTATTAGAGGTGAAGTTATTAGGAAAGAAAATGTGACCCCAAGAGGAATACCAGCGCCTACAAAACCCATAAATAACGGTATGGATGAGCAAGAACAAAAAGGTGTGATAGCGCCAAACGCTGACGCTAAAAAGTAATCAAGGCCAAAATACCTGCGTTTAAGAATGTAGTCCCTTAGTTTTTCAACTGGCAAATAATAACGTATGAAACTCATTAAATGAGTCAACAATAAAACCAGAAACAGTATTTTAAGACTGTCATAAATAAAATAGTTAACACTGTTAGCTAATCTCGTCCCTGCCTCTAAAGACAAGATTTCATAAGACAGCCAATCGGCGAGAAAGTGCCACATATGTTGCTAATTAATTTCCTTTTTTATTATTTCTTGCAATTCTTCCGTCGACGCTACTCGCCCACTAATCTTTACTTCCTCGTCTATAACAACAGCAGGCAACCTCATTACTCCGGAATTTATAATTTCGGACATGTCTGCAACTTTAATTACTTCAGCATTAAAACCTATTGCTTCTAAGGCTTCATTTACATTTTGTTCTAGTTTTAAACAATTCGGACATCCTGTTCCTAATACTTTAATTTTCATATCTATATGATTATTTAATTTTATGTGCCACTACCACGCTCTACAAAAAGAGGCGATTTAACAATTCAAGGTTAGCGAATCGAGCTAGGTTTTGAGTGAATATAAGGATACCGAGAACGACAAGGAGGGCACCGAACACTTTATTCACAATATTTGCAGCAGACCCGTACTTATTTATTAGAGTAACCGCTTGACCTGAGAACAAACCAACTATTAGAAGAGGTACGCTAAATCCAGCAGCATATGAAAGCAACAAGAAGAAGGCTATACCTGGCTGTGATGCGGCCAAGCCCAGTACTGCCCCTAATACCGCTCCGACGCATGGGCTCCATCCGGCCGCAAAGGCTGCTCCGAATAGAACCGAGGTTGCGTATTGAGATGAGAATTTATATTTCGGCGCTAGCCTGTATTCACGTTCTAAAAAGGAGAGTTTTATTAGCCCTGTTAAATATATTCCAAAACCAATTATTATAAGTCCACCAATTCTGGACAACCAGATTTGTGCATCGTAAGCAATGCTGGACAACAGCGTATTAAGCAACACTCCAAGTAACGCAAATACAAGAGAGAACCCCGTGACAAAGAATACGCTATTAATGAAGATCTCACGCCTACCCCTTCCTCCTTCTCCTACTTTTACTCCAGCAAGATATGCTAAATACCCAGGAATTAAAGGGAGTACACATGGAGCTAAAAAAGACACGATTCCCGCCGTAAACGCAACCAAGATTGGAATAGTAGTCATACTAAAGACGACTGGAAATCTCATTAAGATACCGCTGTGTAGTCCACTCCTCTGGCGACTTGAGTAATTGCTTCCCGTCTTTTACGAATACTTTTGTGTGCTGGTAAGGCACTCCAAACTTACGCGCCATCGCCACCTCATCTTTATCAGTCTCATTGTCATTAAAATTAACCCGAAAACCGACGACTTCTTCAGAATCTAATTGATCAAACGCATTCTCCATCAAAGGAAACTCTGCCTTACAGGTAGGGCACCAATTAGCATAAAAATATAACACTACTAACTTACCCTCTGAGAGTGCTTGCTCGTAGTCAACTTGGTTAAAAACTAATAACGGTGCAGTAGCGCCTGCTAGTAATTGCCCGCTGTATGGAACTTTTTGCTTGGCCTGATCTTTTGCTTTAGTGACTGTCTCTTTTGTTTTGATCGAGTCAGACTGCTCCTCCATTATTTCCTTATCTTCTTCCATTGGAGGAGTTTGCTGAGTTAGATAGAATCCTCCTCCTAAAACAAGTAAGAGAACAGCTAGACCGGCAATAATTACTCCTGTGCCTATTCCACCACGTTGTGAATGCATCATAAATACTATTTGTTAATTATAGTTTTTATTACATTACATAGAATACCAACGTCACATACTACTGTAAATGGAAATACTAAACTCCGCCTCAACTGAAGTGAGTTTAAATGAATAAGATCGTGAGCAGTTGACATTAATACGCGCAGTACGTTATAGTCGTGCGTTCTGTGTTTCTTTTTATGTTATGAATGTCTGACGGCACCTTTCACAAACAATATTTTTCGCAAAAGCAATGTAGCGTTTTTGCGACCACTAAAAGAAGGCGTTGAGCATTCAAGCAAGAAATATTCAGAAGAACAATTTACCGTAAGACTACTCAACCCTTAACTAATAAAAGGAGGTACAGGTTAAGACGAAACGAGGGCACTTCAAAGGGCAATCCACTTTAACTGCAATCTACTTGTTAGAAGGATTCTAGAATGAACTTGCGAAGACTTGTTGTTGCTACTGCCGTTTCTGTGTGCTTACTACTCTCCTGCCGAGTGGGGTATTGCGACGAGGCTTCTGCTCTGGCCGCACGTGCTGATGCTGTGGACGCGAAAGAGTCGGTTATTGGATATGACCCATGCATAGCTGTAGTCAATGGTGTCCTTGCTAATGCTGAGAGCAATAAGCTTGATGCTGATACAACATACAGCACTCTGACAGTTGACTGTGCTGCCTGTAGAGTGAACGAGATCATATATGAGGCAAATATGGAAGCAGGGCAAGACGCTCTTGATAGTTGTGCGCCCATAGTTGCTTTAGCTGAAAGTTATGCTGGACTAGCAGCCTCATACATGATGGACGGCGACATGTCCCTTGATTTTTGGGATTGGTGCGCGGCAGAAACATCCTTCTATGGTGCTCAAAGCTATTATTTAAATGCGGCTGACATCCTAGTATATAGCTCAGGCACCACAGCTTCGGATCATGCATGGGCTGCTTGGGGTTATTTTACTACCGCCAAACAGGCCGCCGAAGATATTGAAGATTGCGATGACTGCAACCCTAACTAACCCTCCTCCTCCCTAAAACAGTGGGTGCACACTAGAAATAGTTACGCCCGCTGTATTTTTTTTAGAAAAGACGAGAATATAGAGGTATATATTTACTGAATACTATTCTTCAGAATCGTTGACGATAATAAGATCGGACGATATTCCAATATTATTTCATTGGCTGATACTTTGATGTTCCTATAGCAACTATACCAAAAAAGCCCATAAATATTAGTTTATTTATTTATTTGTTTTCTTGATTCATAAAATAATTATGACACAGTACACAAGGTAAAATACTATATCAGGCTGTCTCAATTATCCCTAGAGAAGCTAGTGCACCCATAGCACTCATTAGGGCTATTAATAAAACTGATATAACAGACAATGTGTTAAATATTTTTTTTGGTTTTTTATACCAACCCCACATTAATATAGTAAATAGCGTTAAGTACAAGAGAACCTCAGGGATACCAAGAAGATGATACCTCATCGGAAAGTTTGTATATATGAATCCTTCGAATGAACCAATTGCAGCTGAAAAAGTTAATAAATAACTAAGCCCAAAAGAAAGAAGCCAAAACTTAACCCAGCCCTTTTTAGTATTTATAAAGATTGTACTGAATGGATATAAAAACAACGCAAGAAGCGCGCCTCTTATTATTTGTAACCCTGCGCCAGCAGCAACCCACGAGGAATCAGTCGGTCGCATGAAGGATAAGATCCCAACGCCAAAAGTTTCATTATATTTCAATACTAACAAAGCAAAAATCCCAGCGGCAAAATAAGCTATTGTGTGTGTTGCTGTTATCCGCCAAACAAAAGTTTTAAAATGATTTTTATTTTCATTTATTAATGTCATGCCTAAAAGTGTATCAATAATCAAAGCGAATAAAAATATTAGGCTAGCTTAATTCATGCCACATTGCTCATCTTGAGAAGTCCATATGCGCTGACTGTTGCAGCGTCTCTTATTTTTCCATCTTTAACCATTTTTTCAAACTCAGCAATCGAAAATAGGCCAACCTCCATACCCTCTTCACCCGCTTCAAGTTGCTGTTCACCTTGCGTAAAATCTTCCGCAAGAAATATGTGAAATCCCTGACTACAAAAACCGTAAGCCTCATGAAGATATCCAATTTTTTTTATCTTCTTTGCAGTTAAACCTGTTTCTTCTTTCAACTCAGATAACGCAAGCTTTCTGGCATCAATCCCTGGGTCTTCTTCGTGAGAGCCTTGAGGAAACTCCCAAAATACACCTTCGACAGGATAGCGATACTGCTTCACTAGATACAACTTATCATCAACCAAAGGCACTATTAAAGCGAAGTCAGGCTTATCTACTACATCATATACTCCTTTAGTTCCTCCCTCGTACTCAATATCGTCTACTCTTAATTTCATCCACTTACTCTCGTACACGAGTTTAGTTGTTAGTTGTTTGATCATATAAAATATTACATCAAATATAGATAATATTGTCGACTTGAATATAGCATTAGCTCCCTACTCGTTATACCTCGCGGATAATGGGAGCATAAGTTACTCCGAATCGTCCTTCCTAAAATTTTTCTTATGCTGTTTTATAAATTTACCAAATTTTTTATCTTTCCTTCTTCTTCCGAGTTCCGTCATATTGTAATGTTCAGATTCCTTCTTTAGTTTTATATAATTGTTTAATTTATCTTCGTCTAAATCTCCCGATTCAATCGCCTGCAAGACAGCACAATCAGGTTCGTGTGTATGCGTGCAGTCTTTATAAGCACACTCTTTTGAGAAGACAGCTATTTCACGGTATGCATCTTCTATACCAACGCCTGAATTAGTCATTCCGACCTCTCTCGTTCCTGGATTATCGATTACAATCCCACCACCGTCTAGCACATACAAATCTCTTGTCGTAGTTGTGTGCTTACCCCGCTTTGTTTTATCACTTAGGCTATCAACTTTTATTATTTTTTCTGGGAGCATCCTATTAATTAAGGATGATTTGCCCACACCAGACGAACCGATAAAACAATAAGTGCGTCCGCTTACTATGTTCTTTTTTAAATCGTCTAATCCTTGCTCCGTAAGAGTGCTCGTCGTAACAATATTGATACCTTCAAATCTATCCTTTAGTTCTTGGACTTTAATATTCAACTCTTCTTTTGAGATCAAATCTATTTTATTCAGTACAATAGCTAATTCTATATTCCCCTCTCTCGCCAATACTAGATACCGCTCAATGCGATTGAGGCTGTAATCTCTATCAATAGACTCGACTACAAAAGCGACGTCAACATTAGCAGCTATAACCTGAATTTCATCCCTGTTATTAGATTTTCTTTTTAATAACGTTTTTCTTGGTATTATTTCCTGAATTACTGCTCTCTCTTTATCTAGTTCTTTTATAGCGACCCAATCACCAACAACAGGAAAATCTTCCCTGGATTGCGCAGTATGTTTTTGTTTCCCCGTTATCTTTGCTAGAAACTGTCCATTTACGCCTCTCACCTTATAAGCTTCTCTGTGCTCGGAAAGGACTCGGGCAATAGAGTAATCGTCCAGCTTTAACTTTTTTACGTTGGACTCAAAAAAATCGTTGAAACCCAAGTTGTTAAGAGAAAATGTTTTTTTGTCTTCCATTTTTACTTCTTCATTTGCTCAAGAGCACGACGCACGATATCTGCAACAGTATCCTCTCGCTCAGAACCAATGACTGGCAATATAGCCAAAACAGATGCGTTAAGGGTTGGAAGTAGCTCTACCTTCCCATCCATGTACTCGGCAAGGTGTGTTATAAATTCGTCAAACCAGGAAGGAGTGACAGTCAAAACACCATCAAAATCTATTTGAATAGGTAAATCAGGATCAATGGAAGGACGAATAGCATTAAACGCTTCAAGTCCTGCTGGACGCGAGACAAGTACTTCGCCAAATTTTTTAAGTTGAATAGTTTGCATATCAATAAAATTTCTTAAAAAGTAATAACTGCATATACTCCACGAACATTCTCTTTAGCCATTGAGATATCCATAGAACCGGGTCTCTTAGGGATACCCACAGTGCCCAAACCTGAACGTAACAGTAAACCAATCTCTTTTGATTCCGCTACTCCCCGAATAACCTTAAGTCCATTACCACGCTTCTCAGGACTTCTTCCTGAAACAACTTCTGTAAATGCAACACGAAGAGCGTCGACATCATTATCTAGATTTGGCCGAACATGACGAAGTGTTGTCAAAACACCTCTGCCACGATCTGCAAGAACGATAATTCGCTTATCTATATTATAAGTAAAAAATACACCTGGTACATCCGGCCAATTTCCAATATTATGCGCAAAAGAATTATCTCCTATTTCTCCCGCTATAAGACCAAGCAATGACACTACGTCTTCTGCGTCACTTCCTAATTCTCTTAACAAAACAACGATCATTTTTTCAAGTCGACTCGTAAAACGATCATGTCGTTCTGAGTAGTATTCATCGGAAATCTCTGGTACTTGCGCACTCGCAGCCCAAGCCCATCCCAGTTTTTCAATATCAAGCATAAAATGTTGAATGTCTTGAAGTTCATAATAGCGTTGTCCTCCTACACTTCTATGCGCACGAAGTTTTCCCGACTTCTCCCAATTCCGCAACGTTTGAACAGTGACATCAAGCATTTCAGCCGCTTTTCCTATCCGTATTTTTTCCTCTTTCATTCTTATAGGTTAGCCTACAAACCTATAAAAGTCAAGCTTATTTTATAGGTTTATAGGCTAAAGCCTATAAATGCCACCAATAAATACCTTAGATCAATACACCTATTTAATAAGAAAGAACTCGCAAGACCAAGAGGATACCAGAGCCTGTTTTATGAATATAATGTAGACCCTCCACGCCTCCACTCACTATTCTTTTTACTGATACTCAAGAAACCCATATAATATTGACGCTCACTTCCCAAAATGATAGACCATATACAGTTCGTTTCACCCTCAAATATGGAGAATATATCATGTCAGTATGTTACCGACTACTAAGTATGTTTTTTGGACCCCGTGAACCAAGCCCTCTCCGAAGACCAAAAGAAGTAAGAAAAGTAAGAGTAGGGTTTTTCCGTGAACAACCCGTTCTTTCTCCACCACATGAGTTTATCACCTCATGCGGCCACCCACAGTATATATATCAAGTCACCTTTAATCTAAAGGATTACCAGGAAGCCCTGAAACAACTCGAGGAAACAGGTCACGGCATCATAGGTACAGAGTACGTACAAGGACTCTGCGTAACAATGAAAAAGAAAGAAAAAGGAGTGGTTAAAGTTGATGTATCAGCTACAGGCATTTCTGTGGGTTGTGGTTATAGCTTCGACACATCAGTGGAAGCGCTTCAGCTCCCTGAAATAAGTGCCAACAAAAGATTAGCCTAAAGAGCACAACAATAACTGACAACTCTTCTTTAAAAAACGAAAAAACACCCCGCATCACCACATTGCGGGTTTTTTATTACACCACATACTTTAAATCTGTCGGCTCGCGGGGTCGTACGACTACCGAACCAGGATACAGGCTTATGAAAAACAGATTTGGCTTAAATAAGCCATATCAGTTATTTGTGTGGTTTACCCCACACCCCTACTCACTATTGTTTTAGCTTTCTTACAATTCCCTTATTAGCATCAACTTCTACTTCATCACCATCTTTAATGACAAAAGTAGCCGTTTTCGTGCCTACAATACACGGAATGTCATATTCTCGTGCCAGGATTGATGCATGTGAGGTAATTCCACCCTCATTAGTAACAATTGCCGCAGCCTTGCGAGCTAAGCTAACCATCGTTGGCTGGGTCATTGTAGTAACCATCACTTCGCCCTCTTTAAAACGCTCCATATCTTCCAATAGCCTCTTTAAGTCTTCCACGACAATTATCCGAGCTTTGCCTTTCGCCTTACCGACATTAGCTACTACGCCTTTTATTTCATCAACGGCTTCAGCCTCATCACCATCATCTCCAATCAACGCATCAAACTTCTCCTTTGCTTCAGCTTTTTCATAGAACTTGTAAGCACCTTCAACAACTGCTACAGCATAAAGCTTTTTCCTGCTCTCAATAGTCTCAGTAGTTAGTTTCGTGCCATCCCTCAAAAAACTCATAATATCATCTACTTTGTAGCTCATGAGTAAATCCTCCGATGAAATACCCGCCCTTTCAGCAATCTCCTCAAAGATGGTAAGGAACAGATACTCAGCACCACCCCACCAAGCTTTCATTCGCAGTCGGTCCACGGCTAAATCACCAAAAACATCAGCAAGATATGAAATATCTGGATTACTTCCAAGTTCCTGTAGAAGACCATCATGCTCTTTTTTATGTTTTTCTAAATCAGTTTCAGCTTTCTCTATATGATGATGACGCTCTCTTTCAGACATAGCCTGTAGGTCGTTAAATTTTTCCCTTAGGAACTTCTGAATAACGTCTCGGTTATAGGTGTTAAAGAACAGCCATGGATATTCTTCAGCGTGCTGCCACAACACCTCATCTGTAACGTCAGCTAGTGAACGATTTAGTGCTGCTACCTCTTCTTCCTTAATAGGGTCTGTCTCGGTAGGAGTAGTCAAGGTAATAAAGCTGGTTTCTATTCCCTTCCCTGAAGACTTTTCTTTAATGAGAGCCTCTAGTCTCTCTTTGGCTCGCTCTAGATACTCTGGCTGCGAGACTTTGAAGTGAGCCCACGTCTTATCAAACAAATATTCATATTGTTCAAAAATATCTGCCAATCCATCACTACCAAGCTTACTTAGGTCTCTTTCTTTTACGCCTTCGTATAGCCCCGTGAACTGCTCCCTAATTAGCTTGGATTGCTTGAGATGCGTTTTCAGAAATGAATGGTCCAACACTGCCTCACCCGCTTCAAGTGCTAGCTGCATGTCTTTTGCAGCATTATAGGTATTAACCTGTCCATTCTCTACATACATAAAGACGTTCTTGCTCTCATTGGCAATCACGTCTCGCAAATCAATATAGCCTCGCAACCAAGCCTCAGTAGAAATGACTGAATGCCGCTCTCCCCATGAGAACTCATACTTATTACCTTGCGATTGCTCACCATCTACTAAAGTAGTTATGGGTCTGCTTTGAGTAATGAAGAACTTACCACCTTCCCTAGCCCATTCAACATCAACAGGAAAACCGTAGTGTCCCTCAATTTTGGTTATGAGCTTAGCTAACTCTAACGCTTCTTTATCGGATAGCTTCGGCTTCTTTCCGTCGCTTTCAGACAATTCAAACCATTCATTCTCATCGCCTCTTCTGAACATTCCCTTTTTCTGCTCGGAGCTATTTTTATCAAGGATGCCCCAGCCACTTTTCTCAATAACAAAACTGTCTGGCGTAACGATGCCCTGAACGATTGCTTCTCCTAATCCAAAAACAGCTTCAATAACAAGTTGGTCATGGTCCTGTGTAACAGGATGAACTGAAAACGCCACGCCTGAGACCTCGCTTTCAACCATCTTTTGTATTACCACTGCCACTGATATGTGTTTTCCATGTAATCCCTGTTCAAAGCGATAGAAGATTGCCCTTGGTGTAAATAGTGATGCCCAGCACTTCTTAACACTTTCAGGTAAATCAACTTCGATAACATTGAGATAACTTTCCAACTGACCCGCCCAAGCTGCAGCCTTACTATCTTCAGCGGTCGCACTTGAGCGAACAGCCACATACTTAGCACCAAGTTTTCCAAAAGCTTCTGCTATCTCGTCCGCAATAGCTTTTGGTATAGTAGCCCCCAAAATTAGAGCGTGGATTTTTTCAGAAGCCTCTTCAATAGAATGCATTGCCTTGCGGTCTACCTGGTCCAGGATGGCATCTAGCTCAACGTTTAAATCGGTCTCCTCTAGAAACTTGTCAAACGCTTGAGCTGTAACAACACATCCTGGTGGCACTGGAATTTGAGCCTGTGTCATCTCACCCAAAGAAGCACCCTTGCCACCAGCCGTAGCGACATCATCTTTGCCTATTTCCTTTAATAAATGTATGTAATCCATAGACATCCCAATATACATAAAGTAACACGAACCTGGAAATTAATATCTTTACCCCACACCCCCACTCACTATATCTACACTGTCTCAATTTCAGACGTTGGCGTTACAGATTTAATTATTTTGACCTTACCAGCACCGCCGTCCACTTCTATTTCATCACCAGTTTGCAACACCCTGGTAGCAATTTTCGTGCCTACAACACATGGCAACTTAAATTCACGGCTAATAATAGCGGCATGGCATGACATTCCTCCTTCATCAGTAATAACACCGCCTGCTTTACGAAACGCAGGTGTAAACTCAATTGTTGTCATATAGGTCACTAATATCTCTCCATCTTCTAGCTCCGATAAACGAGAGGCATCTTCCAATACCCTAGCCTTACCCCTAACAACGCCCATGGAAGCAGCTAAACCCTTAATTGAAGACACAGATTCTAGTTTTTCAAATGGCTCTGATATTCCCTCTTTTTCAATCAATTCTTGAATTGCCTTTTTTCCTATAACTAATTTCAGTTTTCCGTGCTTGATTACTATGACATAACCATTACTTTTTCTTCCCTCTAATTCCGACTTCGATAAAACTTTGCCGCCAGTTAAGTAATCATCCATTTCCTTATATGAGTAATTCAGCATATCCTCTTTCTCTACGCCTACCCGCTTTGCAATCTCATTCAACATTTTGTTATGGCTTAACAACAACTTAGTGAAATAACCTTTGGTCCAATCTCGCTGGGCTATTAACTCAGATAATGCATCAATAGCATGCCCAACATCATCGGGTGGCTTTAGCTCTTCAATAATTTTAGCTCTCTCTGTATTTAACTCGCTAAATCCTTCTAAAAGTTTTTCTAGCTTATTTTTTGGTCTGTCGTCAGCTAGTAATGCCTCCTTAAATAAACCAATCCACTTTTCTCTGGACCAACCGCCACTCACATATTCTGTATGGACCCACTCATATTTTGCTATGTGTTTTTCTAACAGCTCATTATCATCAACGTGCTCCTTTAACTTCTTACTAATCAATTCATCATCATTACCTTTAAACAGTTTTATAATTTCTGGTCTGTCCAGAGCATCTGCAACACGATAAAAATCCTTCTGTTCAGTGAAAGCCACAGTCTCCCCAACGTTCACAGACAACATTTCTTTATAAAACTGAAACTCACGTCCTTTACCTATCTCACTTAACCTCTGACGAAGAAACTTCATAATTAGATAATTTTCATCAAAGCATGCTTCAATCCCCCATAGTTGGACCGTAATAATCGGACCCACCATCATCGCTTGAATATACTCTTTATAAAGCTTGTGCAACTCTCCGTTAGACAATAGAGACAAATTAGCCTCATCAATAGCTATCGCCTTAAAAAAGATAGCACCAAAAATCTCGTCAGTCCGCCTCCGAAAATCTGATACAAAGTTTTTATTGCCATCTATGCTCTCCTGAACATCCTTGTACTTCCCCTTGCTATTAAGCTGCTTCTCATCATAAAAGACATAGCACCCTTTGCCTGGTACACCGATAACAATTTGATTATCAAACCAAAAGTTCACAGCAGGCTTCCATCCCTTACCAGCTAATCCATGCATTAAAAAACTAAAATGATGCAAACTAGCGTTACGCCTATGTGCCCAAAACCATTTTATTTCATCAGACATAAATTATTTACGATGACTATAAAGAGATGATAAAGCTTCCATATCAATTTTTCCATTGAACCTCTTGCCTGGCTTAAATTCACCTGACACTTTAATTGCTTCCGCCTTCTCCTCTCCACCTTCATACTCCATATCCATTGAACCTGCTTCTGGAATAATCCCACCAGTGCGTTCAAAAAATTCATCGGCTGACATATCCCGTGCCCTTTGGCCATCCTCAAAAACAAGATATTTTTTTAGAAAAGCTGTATTGGGGAAGGAGTGGGTAACATCAATCTGAACATACGGTTCATCTTTTGGTTGTTCTCCTCCTTCACTTCTCGCCTTTTCCAGCATATTTGTATGACGTGAAAAACCCGCATATCTCTTAGCAAAACCATCTGCCAACTCCTCCCATGAAGTATCAAACCTTTTATCTCCTTCGGAACGATTTTCATCCTCAAAAAATTCAGATATAACCGCCATATCAATTCGGTTTCTTATCTCTGCTTCTCTTTCCTCTACCAATACACCAGTTTGCTCCTGCTCAACTTCACTACGCACTCTTGGTTCTAGTTCCTTTTGCATATTAACTATTACTCCTAAGTCATCTGAAAAACGTTTATCACTAGCATCGCTTTCAGGTTGAAATGGAACCGCCAGACTTTCCTTGCGAGGAATAACATCCTTAGTCCTATGCTTCCCTTTTTCTAGCTCACTCAATTGAATTTCGGCTGTATCCACCGCCCGCTTAACAGGACTTGTAGCCACTCTTGCTAAACCTTTATCCTCTGGTGATATATCCATTTGCTCATACCCCAATCTAACTTGGTCATCAAAATACGCCGCCTTAGCATTCTTTTCCCCCGCCGCTGTTAGCTTTGGTCCATGACGGCTAACAATGACTTTCAGAATTGGTTTTTTCCCTACTTCTTCGCCCGTCCCTTCTATGCCTGATATTGGTGGCGGTCCCTCAAATGATTTAGTCATATCTAAATACTAAACCACCTAGACACCACAGTAAAGATTACTCACCTCTGCACTCACTATATCTCCTCGTCTTTTTCCTTAATCACTTTGTATGCTATTTGGAGAATGAATATGGCACCAAATATCTCTAAGCCAAACCGTACCCCTTCCCAAGTCCCACCAAAAAATAAGAACATAGCAAATAGAGCCAACATGACAGCTCCCAACATAGTAATTGCCTCTTTCATAGCTACTTTAAATGTAGCATCCCTGGTATCCCGTCATCCAACTCTGTATCACCAGGGACATCATCACTAATCATGCCTTCTGCTTCTTCGCTCCAAACTAAGTAGTTTCCATCGTGTTGCCCACACTCGGGACAGTGAATAGTGTCTTGGTTATGCTTCTCTGAATGCCAAGTGCAGATAATAAAATGTAAGCCACAATCTAAGCACTTTGTCTTAATGCGAATAAACTTAGCTTCCTCGGTCATCTTTTGACTGCACCCTATCCGTAAATAAACCCAACAGCTCTATTCCCTCTCCAACTAGTGTAACAACAGTGGCTATCTTTAATACCAATATCCAGCTGAACCCTTTGTCCATAAACCAAAAAACAGCAGCTACGATAATTCCAAGTATTGCTCCTATTGTTGCTCCTCCCCAAGCTCCACCACGCTTATAGAAACCCCAAACCAGTAATACTACTGCGATAACGTATAGGACAATCCAAAACATAGTGCCAATTTATTCTTATTACATTTAACGGTAAATCCATCTACGACGAGAGTAAAGGCTAACCCACATCAAGAAAATCTAAGCCAAATTAAAAGCAAGACTAAGACCCACGAAGCAACCGTTAGTAAATTTGTCCAGGGATGAATTACATTGTTAAACTTGCTTAGACAAATCCTATCCGTTGACGTACCCCTACCCTCCACATACATAAAGGCTGCTCTACGCTCATTGCGAGCTTCCCATATCAATAAAATAATTTGGAGACCCAAAGCTATTATTGCACCAAAAAGGATACGTCTTTCCCAAACACTAAATGGACCATCGGAAAATGCCGCCACTATTGACAATGCCGTAATGGTTAATCCTGCCACGGAAGCCAGTGCTTGAAGTTGGGTGGACACAGTTTGCCTCCACATCTGCCAATAGAGCCTCTTTCGTGGTGTATCTTCTATATTTGACATAACCACCCATAATAAACCAACCAGATAATATTATCAATTTCTACCCCACCCCCCTACTCACTATATTGAATAGCCTGGAACGACCTGCTAGGCTTTAAATACAGGCTTAATAGCCTGAAATGACAATCAAATTACGCAAATATGACACCAGAAGAAACACTCAATCAGCAAAAGTGGGCAGTCTTGCAAGATGTTAAAGAGCATTATCAAATCAACACCAGAAATGAGGGTGATGTTAAATGCATATTGCCAGATTTCACGAGAGCCAAAACTATTTCACCAGACAGAATTGGAGATATTCTTAGGTTTATAGAAAAAGAAGGAGCGTTTAAAATTCAGAAACACACCAATCAACGACGAAACGCTAAATATTTAATTATCAACCCTTCAAGGTTTGAGGAGGTTTATAAAGAATATGAGCAGAAAAATAATTCCGAAGAAGACGAACTTAATGAGGAAGATATTTTCAGTTACGATGGTGGACTATCAAGGGGCTACGAAAATTCAAATTTAGAATTATTCATTCAAAAAAAGATTTTACTTGAACATAAACGCCGAGATGACCTCGGTTTTTGGGCAAAAGAACTATCATTCAACAACAACTCACTTAAAGATATATGCGAGGTTATCAACAAATTAATGGAAGATAAAATACTTTACCTTTCAGCAAACACTAGGCCAGAAAAATTTGAAGACCGTGAGGGAATTGAGGACAAAAATGGTTTTATCAACTGGAATATGGTTGAAGAACTTGATAAAAAAACAAAAAGAATGAGTGATGAAAATGAATGTGTAATTTTTGATACATCAATAATTGACGAAATAAGGCTCAAAGGAAGAATTGATATAGCCATAGAAGAGTTTATGAACAACAAGGTTTATTCATCACTTGGCTACCTAGTCAACAAGTCAGAAGTAGAAGAAAACTCCTATTCTTATCAGAAGCAGAGAGAGATAGTCATTGATGAAATTGTCAAAGATGAAGGGGACGAATTAATAATATCCCTTAATAATTTTAGTGATAAGAAAGTGGAAGTTTTAAAAACTCTTCTAGCCCTAGAAAAAGAAAATCTAGTAAGAATTACAGAATTAAGAAGTAATCCCATGTATGACCAAGGGGGAAATTTCTTAGGTAAATGGACTAATACAGATAATCCTGTTGCACATATTTATGCCTTGAAAACGAACTCCAACAAACAAGAACCTATGCTTATGAAAATTGTCGGGATGCCAGAACTACAAATCAAGGGGTTTGAAGAAAGGGTCATATTACAAAAACCGAAAAACAAAAGAGTACAGCTGATGAAATTTCCTCCTGATTTAAAGTGGGGAGAAATCACGATTAAATTCCTTAATCAGCAAGAGGTAATAATCAAATTTAGGGATGAAACACTACAAGCCACCTACGAAACAATGGGTTTCCAAGATGAAAAAAGGAAGCTACCTAACAAACAGTGGGACTTTCTGTGCCTGTTAGCCATAAAAAATGGCGAATTGTCATGGGATAACAACCAAGAATTACCCATAAAACAAATAAATTCCATCAAGAAGCAAAAACAACTTTTAGCGGATGCCCTTAAAGCATATTTCCAAATTAATAGTGACGAACCATTTCATGACTATAAAAAGGAGAAGGCTTACAGAATTAAGCTCAACCTCATACCAGAGCCAGAGGCAAAAGATATTGACTAACAGGATGTCCACGATTAGCAATTGGTGAATTCACCAACAATAGTAACTACGAAAACACCCTCAATTATGAGGGTTTTTTCATGCTCAAAATTATTTGGTGATTTTTCACCATTAAGGGTAGAGACATAAGAATTTAATCATAAAATTATATGACCAGCAAAACAATTCAAAAAAATAGTCAGCCAGATAAGCATGTCTATCTGCCTTTGGATGATATAAAAAAATATTTTTACAGCCACGATATTGGATTAGTGGCTTTTTTGCTTTGCCAAGACTACGAATTATGTGGTTTAGACAAAGCAGTAAGAAATAAAGTTCTCTTTATCCTGAAAAGAAATAATGGGATAGACACATCAATAAAGCAGTATTGGGATTTTAAATCATCAGTAGACGCCCAAACCTACTTTAACCAGATTAAGCGACTAAAAAACCAAATATTTTCTTCCGATTAAGTTATGCAATTCACGAACCAACAACTAGCCCACTTTCAGCAGCTTTATAGCCTGCACTTCGGGCAATCAATTACCAAAAAACAGGCTGCCCACAAAGGAGCAAAGTTAGTCCAGTTTGTTAAAGAGATTCATCTATCAAATAAAAATAAAATTGCTAACCATGACAAAAACACCAACCAAACCTTATAAAGAATTTGACCTGGATTACATCCGCTATGCGGAAGAGCTAGAACGTAAATGGAGAAAGTCCTTGTGCAGAATTAATGAAGCGGAACTACTGACTAAAATTCCCGATGGCAAGCAGTTAGTCCAAAACAAAATTAGCGAGTGGCAACAAAAACGTTATGAGGTTGAGCAATCTATTCGCACTAAACTTATCTCCATTAGAGACTTACCCAACAGACTTGCCAAAGATTTTTTCCGAGCCTGGTTAAAAGTAAATGAGGGTGAACAGCTTATACTCGCTGACCGACACATAGCACGACTTGAATTCCTGCTATCCACTTTCGGTAACAAGAATAACAGGATTAAAAATTTTGAAGCCACCAAACAACAAGCATTAGACACGCCAATAGAAGAGATTGCAGAGCCTCACACTCACCTAAGAAGGGTGGGCAATAAACTGGCTGGCTTATGTCCCCTACACGAAGATAAACGCCCGTCTTTTTATATCTACCCAGACACCAATACATTTCATTGTTTCGGCTGCCAAGCCAACGGCGATGTCATTACGCTGGTCCAATTACTTAACAATTTTTCTTTTAAAGAAGCTCTTAACTTATTAACAAATTAAAAATTATGAAAATTACAAAAGATAAAAATGAAAAAATAGAAAAAGAAATTAAAAAGATTGAAGCTGACCTGCCAATTGATACATCTCAATTTCAACCACTCGCTGCCGATGACCTCAATAAGGTACTAGGACTTACTATCAAGCGAGATGATATAAACAAAGCCGTGACGTTCCAATGTATGCTGTCTGCCTATACTGAAAATAGCCAGTTCAATATATCATTTAACGCTCCCAGCTCCACAGGCAAAAGCTATATCCCCTTAGAAGTATCAACACTATTCCCACCCAAAGACTTAATGAAGTTGGGCAGTGCCAGCCCTACCGCTTTCTTCCATGAGCGAGGTGAGTATGACAAGGAAAATAACACCATCACCGTAGACTTATCTCACAAAGTCATTGTCTTCCTAGACATGCCCAACAACGCCTTATTGGAACGCATTAGAGCCTTACTCTCCCACGATGAAAAGACCATTGAAAGTAAAATAACTGACAAGAATCAGAAAGGTGGCAACCGCACTAAAACAGTTATTATCAAGGGTTTCCCAGCAGTAGTGTTTTGTTCAGCAGGCTTGAAAATTGATGAGCAGGAAGGCACCCGCTTTATCCTCTTATCACCAGAAGTTAGCCAAGACAAACTACGTGAGGGCATCAACCAACGCTTACGCAAAGAAGCAGATGAACAGGCATATAAAGAATGGTTGGAAAACGACCCTGAGCGACAACTACTAAAGTCACGTATCCAAGCCATCAAGCAAGAAAAGGTTGCAAAGATTATTGTTCCAGACGACGAAAAAGAAACTATTCGTCAGTATTTCCTAGACAGAAAAGATATTCTCAAACCTCGTCATCAACGAGATGTTGGCCGACTGATTGGGCTAACTAAAACCTTCACTCTGCTCAACTGCTGGTTCCGCCAGCGAGAAGGCGAAACTATCTATGCCAATATGGATGATGTAGTGGAAGCTACCCGTATTTGGGACAAAATTGCCGAGAGCCAAGAACATAATCTGCCACCATACGTTTTCAATCTTTATAAGGAAGTGATACTACCTGCCTGGGAAGAAAAGAATGAGGATAAAATATCCCAAGACCAGTGGGTTGGAATTAGTCAGCAAGAAATTATGCGAAAACACTACGCCTCTTACGGCACTCATCTTGCCGAGTGGCAATTAAGACAACACATACTGACAATGCTGGAAACAGCAGGGCTAATTATCCGAGAAAAAGACGAGAATGACAGAAGACATATTCTTATTTACCCCACTGCCCAACTCAATAATAACGACAATAAAGATATAGTGAGTGACCCTGTGGGGTAACTTTAATAACTAATGGCTATGACTAATACATCCACCAAACAAATAACAGCAAATAAACAGAACGCCCAAAAGAGCAGTGGCCCAAAAACAGACCAAGGTAAAGCTGTCTCCAAATACAACGCCCTTAAACACGGCTTATTAAGCAAGGAAGTTCTGCTTGAAGATGAAAATTCTAGTGACTTATCATCGCTCGGTAAGAAATTGCGCACTGAACTCGCACCAGCATCAGAACTTGAACTTGTGCTAGTGGAAAGAATTATTGCCAACGTGTGGAGATTGCGACGTGTCATGCAGGTTGAAAGAGAGATGATAGAAGATGACCGAAAAAATAGCCTTGGTGATGACTTAAAAACACTGGGTGCGGCATTAAGCTACGATTTCATAAATTACGACACGTATGGAAAATTAATACGTTATGAAGCAAGTATTGAGCGAGGTATTTACAAAGCACTCCATGAATTGCAGCGTATCCAAGCTGCTCGTTCGGGAAAAAATACACCAGCTCCAATCGCCATTGATGTTGATGTTAGCAACAAATAATTATGGGTTCGTTTCGTAAAAAATACTTAGGTTTTCTGATATTTTCAGACATAACAGGAAACACAGCCAATAAACACTGGCAGAGCAATACGTTAAGGTTTTAGACAATTAATAACAATACAATCTCAAATGATTTCGGTAAAAATAATTAAAAAATAATTATGGGCAGATGGAGCTATGGAGGAAAAACAGAAGCAGACTATCTTCAAAAAATAGAGACGAGCTTCCTTAGAAAGCATGGATTTTTTAATGGGTGGCGTTCTGACACTATTACTTGGACCAACGGATATTCTGGTAACAAAAGTAGTGTTGGTATTGAGGTTTCAACTCTTGATAATGATGACTATTTACGCATCCACTACACACAAACAGACAATGATACAGGTAAGAAGAAGGATTTTGATTATAAAATACCTCTCGTTACAACCCCATGCCGCTATGGAGGTAGAAGATATTGGTTTAAATGCCCTTGGTATAAGAATAGTATCTATTGTGGGCATAGAGTTAGTGTGTTGTATAAAGACGGCGATTATTTTGCCTGCCGACATTGCTATGACCTTACATACAGTTCAAGAAAAGAAAACCGCCGCTACCGATATTATCCTCTTTTCAACGTCATGGAATTGGAAACAAAGATTGAGCAGTTAGAGGAACAAATTAAGCGTCCCTACTACGCAAACAAACCCACCAGAAAACAACAACAGCTTCTTAGGTTATATGAGCGGAGATTTGGAGCCTATATTGGTTTAAAGCGTAATCAATTGATATAATAGAGATGTTGACCCAGCTTCTAACAAAATCCGTGAGTTTTTTATTAGGCTTCTGCCCATTAAGGGGCGGTCTGCCAGAAGCTAATCCTCACGGAGAAGTAACTGGGTCAACCAGACCGTCCTTTTGTGATGAATAATTATGAACCAAATTGACCCACAACATTGCTATATTTACGCCCGCAAATCCAGCGAGGATAAGGGCAAACAAGTGGAAAGTATCCCCCGCCAAATTGATATTGCCCTAGATATAACAAAGCGAGACAAAATTAATCTTCCAAAGTCACACATATTTAATGAAGAAAAAACAGCCAGCAAACCAGGGCGAGTTGTCTTTAACCAATTAATGGACATTGTAGACAAGAACGACCACACCACTATTTATTGTTGGATATTTAATCGCTTATCCAGAAACTCAAAAGACGATGGTATACTCCGTTACTTCATCGAAACAGGTAAGCTCACAGTTATTACTCCCATCCAGATATTCAATAAGGACACTAACTCTATTGTCACAGCCGTTGAAGGTGCCCAGGGCACTCAATTTAGCCGTGACCTTGGCAAGGTTATAACAGACACTAATATACGTCGTCGTAAGAAAGGCACATCCCCTGGACAACCACCACCTGGATATAAATGGGGAGGACAGAGAGGAAGAATGAAGCACATCCCTGACAAACATCGATGGCAATTAATAAACGACGCGCTACAACTAGTTCTTAATAACACTCCAATAATGGACGCCCTGCAAATTCTCAATGACAAGTGGCAATACCGAAGCCCCAAACGAAGAAAACTTGGTGGTCGTCAAATATCTCCATCAACATGGTACGAGACTATACTCAAAAATCCCTACTACTACGGCCATTTTATCGCTTTTAAAAACACACCAAAGGAACAATGGATACAGGGTAATCATAAAACCATGCTTACAGAAGATGAATTTTGGCAAATTCAATCAATCTTAGGTGAAGTTGGACGAACTAGACCCAGATTAAAAGGAAATGACCGTGGTGCATATCTACGCTTGCTTACCTGTGGCCACTGCCAGGCCACTATGAGCCACGACAGAAAACAACAAGTGCGATGTGTATGTAAAACCAAATACAGCTCTTACAATCGCAGTGTATGCCCTACTTGCACCCTACACGAAAGCAAAGTCCCCAAAGAACGTAAACACAGCTATGATTTCTGGTTCTGCCCTACTAAAAAGTGTAAGCAACCTATTATTCATACATACCAAATTGAAGAACAAACAAGCAAAGCCCTAGATAACCTCACAATCCCACAGGACTTTATTGACTGGGCAATGGATTACCTAAACGAGCAGAACGATGAGGATGTTAAGTCCAGAGAAGCCCAACTAAAATCTATTCAGAAAAGCGAAGAAGAAACTGAAAAAGAGTTAAACCGACTTAACCAGCTATATGTCCGTGGTGGTTTTGAACACGACACAGGTGAAGATGAATACAAAAAACTAAAGAAGGAGCTATTAATCAAACAAAAGAAAATCCAACGGGAGAAAGCCAAGTTCACTAACTACGCTAACGACTGGCGTGAACAAACAGAAAAGGGATACCGTTATTGTCGTGACGCAGCCAAGGCTTTTACTAGTCCCAAATCAGATTACCGAACCAAGCGAGAAATATTTCATAGCTTGTGCGAAAAGGCGGTAATCCATGACGATAAAGTGGTTTTAACCATAGAGCCACCTTTTAAGTCCATCAAAAAATCACTTGATAAGATAAAGCGTAAATACCACGTTACCGAACCAGGAAAAATTGAAGAATTGTTAGGCGATACCACTAATCCAGAGCTAATTGAGGGTATCAAGTTGACTTGGCTCGCGGGGTCGGACTCGAACCGACAACCTAGTGATTACACGTAACCCATTATTTTCATAACGGCATGGACTATCTCATCACCCTAAGCCACATTGGCTTTAGGGGCTGGGCGCTAATGTGGGGTTATTGTTGGAACTCACCCACTAGTCTCTACACCTTCCGAAACACTAAAATCCATTTCGGCTCGGCTCGGGATTACCAGTTAAGGCTTCCCCGAATTCACCCAGTTATTCGACCTCAGTTACCTGAGGAAGCTGCGATTTTTCACAGTCACTTGCTCTGCCATTGAGCTACCCGCGAATATTATTTATTTCAATAAAGAACACCCTATATACATGAATAGGTGCGTCAATTGTTGCTCAAAATAGCACTTTTGACAAGGCCGGCTGCCTCAATGCCAACATTCATTAATATCCCCTATTCTACCGTTTTCAATGCATCCGCTGGACCCATATCTATTTCAACGTCATTTATTATTACTGGTTCAATTGGATTGTCTCGCTCGTCTGTTGGTGTCGCGGAGATCTTATTTACGACATCCATTCCTTCTTCCACTAAACCGAACGGTGTGTGTTTGCCTGCTAAATGAGATACTTCAGGCGCTGTAATTATGAAGAACTGACTACCGTTGGTATTTGGACCAGAATTAGCCATGGCAAGGATTCCCCTTTTCATAGGTAGCGATTCAAATTTTGTTGAGTATTTATATCCTTGGGCTTCATAAAACTCTTGAACAGTCATTGCTTTGGCGGCGTCGGTAAGTGACGCTAATTGTCTTGGGTCGACTACATCAACTAACTTAGCTTCATGTAATTTGTATGATTGGGCGTTAATCTCATCTTCAAACTGATAACCTGCTCCTCCGGTGCCGTGCCTTTCTCGCTGATCTTGATCTTTAGATAATGGATCCCCACCTTGAATCATGAAATCTGGGATCACTCGATGCCAGGTTGTGCCATCGTAGAAATCTTCTTCAGCTAGACTTATAAAATTACCAACTGTTTTAGGTGCTCTGGTTCCATCTAATGCTATCTTAATATCTCCTAGTGAAGTTTTTAGAGTTACTCTAACTATTTTATTTATTGATTTGATTTCTTTCATATTATTATTTTGTTTTGGTGGCCAATCAATTGTGTTATCTACCGGACTAGCTTCCGGCGACGGATAAAAGTCTGTTTCTATAGTAGGTTCGGGTCGGAATAAGTAAACTCCACCTCCCGCTACCACTAAAGCGAATAACCCAATTAGCATGCGATTTAATTTCATAGCTTTGTAATATAACTAACTTAAACTAATAAAGCTAATTGAACCTGCTTTCGCTTAATAATCTCGAAGCTTTTTCACTTTATGATGCTCTCTTATTTTCTCTAAAGCCTTGGCTTCAATCTGTCTTATTCTTTCTCTAGTAACATCGAACTCTCTACCTACTTCTTCTAAGGTGTGACCCATGCCATCTCTTAAACCGAAACGCATTTCTAATATTTTTTGCTCTCGGGGTGTTAGGTCGGACAAAATTTCAATCACATGTTCTTGTAATATTTCTCTGCCAGCCGCCTGCTGTGGAGTGATGGCCTCTTCGTCTTCAATGAAGTTTTTCAGAGCTGAGTCTTCTTCATCGTCACCAACCGACGCATCAATTGAAACTGTTTCTTGAGAAATCCTCATAATATGTCTCACCTTATCTACTGGTAATTCCATCTCAGATGCAATTTCTTCAGGTAATGGGTCTCGGCCCAGGTCTTGCAGTAACCGTCTCTGAACTTGAGAGAATTTATTAATAGTTTCCACCATGTGTACCGGGATTCTAATAGTACGAGATTGATCTGCTAAGGCTCTAGTAATAGCTTGCCTAATCCACCAAGTACCGTAGGTTGAGAACTTGTAACCACGTCGGTAATCGAATTTTTCTACAGCTCTGAACAAACCCATATTACCTTCTTGGATTAGATCTAGTAGAGACAAGTTCTTACGCCCAGTATATTTCTTGGCAATAGACACTACTAAACGCAGGTTAGCTTCCGCTAAACGCTTTCTTGCTTCAACGTCACCTTGTTCAATACGTTTTGCTAGCTCTACTTCTTCGTCGGCTGTAAGTAATGGTACTTTTCCAATTTCTCGAAGATACATCTGCACTGAGTCACTGGAGATATTGCTAACATCAATTAAATTATCTAGTTTTTTATCGTCTTGCTCGCGGGCTTTTGGCTGATTCGGTAGAGCTTCTGGGATGCTGTATTCTATAAGGCTATCTTCAGGCTCTTCTATGCGAATTCCGCGATCTTCTAATTCTGTATAAATCGCTTCTAGCCCTTCAATATTTTCTTCAATATTAGGTAGTGCATGTAGTATTTCTGCTTCCGTAACAAAACCAGTCTGACCACCTTTCATTAATAAAGATTGTACCGGCTCAGACTCGATTACGTCTTCAGCTGGTGTTTTTTTTGCTCGACGTGTCGGTTTTCTTTTGGCGACAGCGGGCTTACGTTTGCTCGCTCTCTTATTAGGTGTTTTTCTTTTTTTAGCAGGAGCTTTTCTAGCCTGCTTCTTTTTGGCTGGAGGTCTACCTCGCCTTTTTGCTGCTTTTGGTTTTGCTCTTTTCTTAGCAGGAGCTTTTCTGACCTGTTTCTTTTTAGCAGGAGGTCTACCGCGCTTCTTTACTGCTTTTGTCGTGCGCTTTTTCACCGGCCCGCGTTTTTTTGCGGTCGGTTTCTTTTTGGCTGCTCCTTTTTTGTTTGTTGCTTTTCGTGGCATCTTGTTAATTTTTTATTGTACCCTAATTAAATAACGTATTCTATTAACTAATTCCCGCTCTTTCTTGCTGCACTTTCTGAATTTGCTGTAATACTTTCTCGTGTTCCAGTTTATCTCCGGCGGATAATTCCCTTTTAAGGTTCTCTAGCTTACGCCCTAGATAGCGCTTTTTTAAAACCTGTAAAATAGCTTCACCCTCCCGCAAAACAGCCTCTTGTGATTGAGCTGCTCGCTCCTCACTTAGGCTTCTTAACCCTTCGGCTAAAGAAAGATTTTCGTTTGGGATTTTTGCGACTAGGTCATCCGCAGATGCCTGGGCTAACCCTTTGTCCCCCAAAACCAGCCCATGCAGTACGTTATACAACGTCTTGACGTCATCAGCAAGTATGAATATTGTCTTTAACTCCTTCATTAGGTACTGCCGAACATCCGGAAAAGCCACAAACATGCCTATAAGCTGCTGTTCGGGCGTTATGGTGATCGATTTAGGTTCCGCTGTAATTTCGCTGGCTGTATGTTTTAGCTCTAATGCATTGGTTTTTTTTGCCATTGACTCGTCTAGACGAGCTATAATTCGAGACTCTGGCACATGCAGAATCCCAGATATTTCTTGAATCATTTCACCCTGAAAAACGGGATTATTCACTACCTTAACTAAGGGTAATAGCTCTTCTAAAAAGTCTTCAACGTCTTGTCCTTCGGCTTGTTGCAGCCCTCTCATTAATACAGTAATCAAAGACTGCGGTTCATTTATGGCTTTTTCCAGTTTATCTGGTGAATTCAAGGCAAGGTCGGCCGGATCTGAACCACTAGGTAATACAATTAGGCCAACTCTCATGCTAGAGGCAAGAACAGACCGTGTAGCTGATGTGGCTGCTTTCATCCCGGCAGCATCAGCATCAAAAGCAAAATGGATGTTGTCAGTGAAGCGCCCCAACTGTGTTAGCGCCTCATCCGTAAAAGCGGTGCCGGAGCTAGCCACTACATTTTCCATACCCTGCTGAACTAACATTACTACGTCCATATATCCTTCAACGACTAAGCAAACCTTCTTCTGCGAGATGTGCTGCTTAGCTCTATGTAAATTGTATATAATCCGTTTTTTTTCATAGAGTGTAGTTTCTGGAGAATTTACATACTTACCTTCTTCTCCGGTCTCGTGCCAAGGAGCAATGCGCCCACCAAAAGCAATTACTCGACCCTGCACATCTTCAATAGGGAAAATGATGCGTCCCCTGAATCGATCATAGAGAGTTCCTCTGCTGCTTTCCCCGACTACTCCAGCTTCAACCATTTCTTTTTGACTGAAACTTTTATGTCTTAAAAAACCTTGTAGGGCATCCCAACTTTTCGGCGCATAACCAATCTGAAACTGTTGCATCGTCTCTTCCTTTACTCCTCGTTTTAATAAATACTCTTTGCCTTTTTTACCGGCTGGTTGATTCATTAAAATCTCATGGTAAAACCTGGCAGAAAGATCGAGTAATTCAATAATTCGCTGTCGTTTATCTGAGCTTTGTTTTGATTGTTTTTTTAATTCAACTCCGGCTCTGCTGGCTAGCATAGCTAACGCTTCCGGGAACTCGAGTTGCTCGGATTCCTGTACAAAAGAAAAAATATCTCCACCTTTATTGCAACCAAAACAGTGCCAGATTCTTTTACTGGAACTCACTATAAAAGAAGGTGACTTTTCCTGGTGAAAAGGACAAAGACCTTTATGGTGCTGTCCGGCTTTCTTTAAAGCGACGCGCTCACCGACTAGCTCCACTATATCTAAGCGGTCTTTAATTATTTCTACTTCATCACCCATACCCGATAGCACCTACTCATTATACTGATCAATAAATGTCTTTGGATTCTTCCACCACTTCGTTTTAGTTCTAGACTCTTCAATCCTTTTGTATCCCGGAACTATCTCATCTTTCCAAGGGCCCGTATATATTCCAAAATGCACATGGGGTAGCTTCCACCACCCATTCTCAGGGGTATAACCTTTGGCTACTACCCCTATTTGCTGGCCGCCGCTAACCTTATCCCCGACTGAAAATTGCAGGTCTGTCATATGCCCATATACGGAGTAAAATGTTTCAATTTTGTTGCTTGGCTTTTGTGCTTGATGCCCAATAACAATAATCCCGCCCCAATTACGTTTTAATTCGTCTCCTAGGCGCATTTGAGACCATACGACTTCGCCATCGCCAATAGCATTTATATGTGTACCGGCTGGAGCCGTTATATCATCACCTAGGTGTGTTGCCCATAATATATACCAACGTCGTACCATTTTATGGAACGGATACCCTGTGACTTCGTAGGGTGTTATTGGGAATTGTAATTTTGTTGGTGTTGGAAATGACATAGGTTGTTATCTGATAATTAACATGGCTCCAAAATACAGCACTGTTAAGACTATAACTAATAAAAGCATTCCTAATATAACAGATAATTGTTCCGTCCTCCCGTTGGGCATACTTTTAGCTTAAATGTTCCGTTGAAAAAACCAAACGATTCTTTCCCACTTTTCTTTATTTTTGGCACTTTGAGCAGTAAACAGTGCCCCGACCGCTAACTTTCACTTTTTTGAGTGCTGTTTTGCACTTATAGCAGGGTTTACCTGCTCGACCGTAAACTTTTAATAACCGCACGAAGGCGCCTTCCCCACCTAAACCATCACGGTAACTACTAAATGTTGTGCCGCGGTTGGCGATCGACTTTTTTAGGATTCGTATAATCGCTGAATGCAAACGTTTAGCCTCAGCTTCGGTTACTCTCGCAGCTTTTCTTGTTGGTCGAATGCCGGCCATATAGCAAGCTTCGTCAACATAAATATTACCTAGTCCCGCTAATAACGTTTGGTTTAAGAGCACGCTCTTTAATGATGTTTTTCTTTTTTTAAATAAGTTTCTTAATACCTCAACTGTAAAATATTTAGATAGAGGCTCTACACCAAAATTGCCTAACACCTTATTGAGTTCTTTTTCATTTACTAACCGGACGTAACCAAACTGACGCATATCGTTAAAAAAAAGCTTGCCGCCATTCGTTAGGGAAAAAACTATATGAGAATACTTATTAGGTAATTCTTCTTTATTAACTTTAGGTTCTCCATGACCGCCACCTACGAGTTTCTTTTTATCCCTACATATAAGCTGGCCTGTCATTTTTAAATGAATCAATAAGAATTGATCCTCGTTTGTAAAATGGAAAATGAGTAGTTTACCTCTTCTTTTTATACTGTGTATCGTTTTACCTTTTATTATTTTTTGAAAGTTTCTTGCACTACCGTGAACCATCTTCTTTTTTTGTATAACGACGTCAACAATCCGACTTCCTCGCAATAAGCGTAGCAAGTCTTTTCTGACTGTTTCTACTTCAGGTAACTCAGGCATAGGAAAGCATCAACTATTGATACCTAAAAACAAGCGGTACGTAAAATGTTTAGCTTATTTTAAGAAAACTTGTTTAAAGAGGCTGCGTAACGATGCCTCAACTTAGTCCGGTGCACGGCAAAAACTAAAAAGGATGTTATTAGTACGCTAAATAGGATGATCGCATAGACTATACCTAAAATTGCTTCTCCTTGCTTGACTCCCATTTGCAGAGGCAGCGTAGCTAACGCCGCGGCTGCTAATCCTTTCGGTACCATCACCGACATTACTGAAGCGTCGTGTACCAATACATCTTTCTTAACCACCAACTTAATTGTTACTAACCTCATAAACACCATCATTACTACCAACACAAAACCTATAACCAGCACACCTACTCCTTCTACGCGCATAGATAAACCAACAAAAACGAAGAAGAATGTTTGTAATAAGAAAGCAGCTTCAGAGAAAAATAATCTTTCTTTATCGCTAAGAGCCGTTGACCATAATGCATAACGAAGAAAAGGGTGCTCTCTTTCTAAATAGTTATTGAACCTCTCAATATTTCCCATCACTATGCCAAAGGCTAGGGCGGCAATAGGACCACTCCAACTTAATTGCTCAGTAATTCCGAAAAGAAACAGGACAACAGCTGGTGTAGTGAAAACAGAGTTTTGCATTGGCCGTACAATACTTAACAACCGCGCCCATACAAACGCCGTTACTATGCCTAGGGCACTGGCTCCAATAAAGGAGATTACTATATACAGTGAAATATTGAGTAAATGCACTTGTCCCGACCGCCAAACCTCTAATAGCGCAATTGTAATAACAATGGCCAAGACATCACTAAAGACCGACTCTAGAGTTAACATGGTTTTTGATTCATCCTTTATTTTAATCTGTTCAAGTAGAGGGATCACGACCACGGACGAAGTACCACCGACTATTGAGCCCACAATTAACGCTACTATTAGTTCGAATCCGAACACGGCCCAAAGAACTATCCCTACTAGCGCCATGGTTATAACAAAGCTAGCCAGGGCTAACCCAACCGTCTCCTGCCAGGCCTGCTTAATTGTTTTGAACCTTAAATCCAGACCACCTTCAAATAGCACGATCACGAGCACCAGCATGACCGCTAATTCTGCTGCTGCGCCAAAAAAGTCAGGAGGTATGAACCCGAATATTGGGCCCATAAGCAAACCAACCCCCATTAAAAGCAAAGCGTCCGGAATTTTTGTATGACTAAAAATCCAGTCGAAAAAGTGAGCAGCGAAGATTAGGACTGCTATGAACATTATTAACCCACCGACTTCCATGCTTTAAATGTAGCATATCCTGGGCGCGCTTTTTCTTACAGCACCGTTACAATAAAAATCTAAACAAGATATGGTCACCAGAAATATGCTGATAAGTCATTTCTGCATCATCCATTCTTTTGAGTAGAGGCTTTAAATCTTCTTTTTTATTCAATTCAATTCCAACAAGTGCGGGGCCAGATTCACGATTACTTTTCTTCATATATTCAAACAAGGCAATATCATCGTTTTCTCCAAGAACATTGTCCAGATACATTCTCAACGATCCAGGCCGTTGAGGGAACTCGATGATAAAGTAATGCTTTAGTCCTTGATACATTAAACTTCGTTCAATAATTTCAGAGTATCTACTAATGTCGTTATTACCTCCGCTTATAACGCAGACAACTGTTTTTCCTTTTATTTTGTCTTTTATTTTATCTAGAGCAGCGATAGACAAAGCTCCAGCTGGTTCGGCAACAATACCTTCGCTCTGATAAAGCGAAATCATGGTTTGACAGACCTTACCTTCTGGAACCAATACCATTTTATCTATTATTTTGTTACAAATTTTAAAAGTGTGTTTGCCTGGTTTAGTTACGGCAGTGCCATCAATAAATTTATCTATGGATGCAAGGGTTGTTATCTTGTTATTTTTTATAGATTCATACATAGCGGGAGCGCCAACCGACTCCACGCCAATCAATTTAACCTTAGGCATCTTTTCTTTCATGTATATACCTAGGCCGGACACTAGACCGCCGCCGCCGATAGGTGCTACTACATAATCAACATCTTGATCTAGCTGATTAAGTATCTCCACCCCTACTGTGCCTTGGCCAGTAATGACTTTAGGATCGTCAAAAGGGTGTACGAATACTTTCTTGTTTTTCTTGGCATACGAAACTGCTTCTTTGTTTGCTTCGTCAAAAGTATCTCCACACATTACTAAATCTACCCACGGCCCGCCCAAATCTTTTGCTCGATCTACCTTTTGCCGAGGGGTGCTTTGTGGCATATATATGCGACTCTTTATTTTTAACAAACATGAACTTAGAGCTACACCCTGAGAGTGATTACCAGCACTAGCACAGACAACGCCCTTTTTTCTATCCGCTGCACTTAACAGGCTCATCTTATTGTAGGCTCCCCGGATTTTGTATGAGCGGACAGTCTGAAGGTCTTCACGTTTCAAATATATGGTGGCTTGGTACTGTTTAGACAGCCTTTTATTCAGTTCGAGTGGTGTTCTTGTTACCACGCCTTCTAACTGCTTAGCTGCCTGCTCTATCGCTTTAGTTGTAACTGAAGTTTTCATTTATTTAAGGGTGGCAACGCAAGATATTTCTACTAATGCGTCTTTAGGTAATTGATTAACACCCACCGTAAACCGGGCTGGTTTGGGAGTAAAAGTGAACTGCTTCGTATAGGCCTCATTAAATTCGACAAAGTTTTTTAAATCCGTTAAGAATACTTCGGTTTTAACAACTTGCTTAAGACTGCTGCCAGCTTCTTCTAAAACTGCTTTTAGATTCTGTATAACTTGATTGGTTTGTTCTTTTATACTGTCGCCGATTAATTCACCGGTTTTTGAATCTAAAGGAATTTGACCAGAACAAAATACAAAGCCATTGGTAGTTACGGCTTGTGAATATGGGCCGAGAGCGTTCGGTGCTTTGTTGGTCTTAACTTCCTCTGTTTTATTCATAGGGTTTTTTATATGCTTTTTGTGTTAAAAAGGCAACTAAATAGACTGATTAGCTAAGAAAGTATTATCGATATGCCTTTAACTGTAATATTATATTATTAGCACTATGACTAACGAAGGATTACCACCAGATAATATATCCAACCCTGAACCCCAAATGGATAAGGAGGGGTATACCGAGCATTACGAGACTCTTGATGATATGGATCTCATGCCTGGTGATACTGTTTCACTAAGTAGTGGCGAAGCAGTTACTGTCCAAGAAATATTTCCTGCTTCTGAGGCAAAGGGTCACAAGCAAAAAGAGTTACAAGACGGATTCCTTATAGTCGACTATAAGGCAGGAGCTGAAGACACGGACAAGCAGAGGAAAGCAATTCCAATACAGGCACTGCTTGCTCAGCAAGAACATATTACCGGTATTGAAAGGCCAAAGCTGTCTCGCGATGAACTTCTAGAAGCCGTAGACAGTACCGAAAGATTAAATAGGATGGTTGGTGATTCATCTAACGCAAACGCTCGCTTGAGCCTTGAAAACGACTATTCTCATGAGAAATGGTTACGAGAATTCGGAAATTCAGATCTTCACACGGAGACTATTACGCAATTTGAAGAGGATTATCCAAATATTGATATAAAAGATTACATACAAAGTCGTAACAATGATTCTTACCAGCCAGAAAACTCATTTCTTAAACGTCGTGAGCTTACGGAAAACCAACGACAAGAGATATTAGAGCTAGCACATGAAAAGACATTCTCTCCACGGGGTTCAACAAGAGAAACGACTGTTTATGAGACTATCCAAAAAAGAGACGCTAAAGATGAGACTGGATATAGGAAATGGGCTAAAAAATACATAGATAGCTGGGCAGATATTGAGCTAGAAAGGGCAGGAAATAAGGTGCCGCGGCTTTCCCGTCGAGACGTATGGAAAACTGTTGTTGATGATATTAAAAAACCAAAAGAGTCAGAAGTAGTGAAAGACGAGACATCACGCAAAGTAAGCGTGAGTACTCGGCAAGTAAACAGCCGCGAACAACGAACAGTAGCTAAACCGCCTGTCAAAAGAGTAGGTCCACCTCCTCCACCTAAACGTAAAGGTCCACCGCCAGTACCAAAAAGAAAAGGGTCGCCGCCAAAGCGTCCTCTTAAATAAATACTTAATATATGGCTCAATGATATATTTATAACCTTTATTGCGCCTATTTTTAATGATATACTTAAGTACAATGACTAAACATTCCAACAAATCGTTGTTACTCAAATCCTCATACGCCCTCTGCGGAATACTGATGACGCAAATATTTGTAGCTCCATAGCATTAACTCTCTGCTGTCTTGTTTCTATGTTTGGAATGTGCGATTGCGGACGCTCCAACTTCTTAGCGACTTGCAAAATGTGAAGTTACTGCGGTGGGAGAGGGATTCGAACCCCCGAGGCCCTTGCGGACCTAATCGCTTTCAAGGCGATCCCGTTCAACCAGGCTCCGGCATCCCACCCTATGAAACCGCACTGTACACTTATTATAACTCCTTATCAAATAGTAGTGTAAATAATTTGGCACATTAGACAATTAATGCTTATATAATCTGATGCTAGAATAATGTAATTCTAGTCAGTTCTCTGTCCAATTTACAGGAGAAAAAGTTATGCCAGTAATTCCTAAGTGTGTGTCTAGATTTGGTGTGACCGAGTTGGTTACTTCCGTACTAGCGAGGTCTTACCAAGGAAAGGTCAGAGATACTTTTCCGCTGCCGAATGACAAACTTCTTGTGCTTGCCACCGACCGGTTGAGCATCTTTGATTTCGTCATGCCAGCCACAGTAGCTGACAAAGGACACATTTTAACAGCCCTTACTGTGCACTGGTTCACCAAGGTCTTAGCCAACACACGAAACCATCTCGTTGCTCACGGCCAAGACATCGAACCCTACCTACCGGTAAATCTTCGCGGTCTTTCTGACCTGAAAAGACAAGGGCTCGTGGTCAAAAGACAAGAAATGCTGCCCATTGAATGCATCGTCAGAGGATACCTAACTGGTTCCGGTTGGCGCTCGTATCAGAAAAACGGCACCGTTTGTGGCATTGCACTTCCAGAAGGACTACACGACGGATCGAAGCTGCCCGAAAATCTTTTCACTCCTTCCACAAAAGCAGAGACCGGTCACGACGAGAACATCTCGTTTGAGCAAATGGTGAAAATTGTTGGCCAAGAGACAGCTGAGAAGTTACGTCAACAAAGCCTTGATGTCTTCCAACAAGGAAGCGCCTACGCACTTGAGCGAGGAGTAATTCTGGCCGATACCAAGTTTGAGTGGGGTCCCGGTATACTGGCTGACGAAGTTCTCACCCCTGACTCTAGTAGATTCTGGGATGAAGATGAATGGAAACAAGCTGCTGAGAAGAAAGAATCTCCACCCTCACATGACAAAGAACTGGTCAGAAAATGGGGATTAGGCGTTAATCATCCATTTGTAGATCGGCACGCAGGTATAAATAACCTCGACCCAGAAAACCCTGATCATCTGGATTTTGTAAGTCAGCTCAAGGTGCCACAAGATGTTCTGGATCAGACAAATGCAATTTACCACGACATCTTTGAACGCCTCACTGGCCAGAGCCTCAAAAACTTCACTCGCGATGTTATGAGAGTGGATGTTTCTTAAGAATCCTTGGTCGTTAAATTTAGCAGAGCCTGACCAGCTCTTTTTTTATACCCAACTATACACTCATTACCCTGACAACCGGATCGTAACCATCTTCCTTGCTCTTTTTAAGTCCAGACACCATTACTATTTGTCCGGTAATTTGTAGTCCGTATTCACGCCACATTTCTTTGATGGCTTTTTTTATAAGGTCCTCTGGCTCGTTGCGCTCTTCGAAAAAGATTGAATGAACACCCCAACTTAGATGTAATTGGCGACAGACTACGCGGTCGTGCGTTACAGATATAATTGGAATTTCTGATCTAAACCGAGATACTGCGCGCGCAGAATAACCGGACCTAGTTGTTATTATTATCGCTTCAGCTTTTAATTGTGAAGCTAGCTCAACTGCTCCTGCCGCTACAGCCATGGAAGTTGGCACTCCTTGAGACTGTTTTTCTGGCTTTAGATTATCTAAAGGAGACTCTTCTGTAGTCGCAATTATTTCAGACATAGTGGTGACACTACGTACTGGATACTTCCCCATAGCTGTTTCTTCAGACAACATAACTGCGTCAGTGTGGTCAATTACAGCGTTAGCAACATCAGAGGCTTCCGCTCTTGTTGGTCGCGGTCTCATTGTCATAGAGGAAAGCATGTGAGTGGCTACTATTACTGGTTTAGCTGCCACTAGACACTTAGCTACAATTTCTTTTTGAGTTACAGGTACACTTTTGATTGATGTTTCTAAACCTAAGTCTCCTCGCGCTACCAACACTCCGTCTGTGGCTTCTAATATATCGTCGAAGTTAGCAACGGCTTCATGTTTTTCGATCTTAACTATAATTTGTGGACGGCTTGCGTCTGGAGCGCTTAATTTTTCTATTTTTTCACGAAGCATCAGCACGTCATCAACCGTGCGCACAAACGACATGGCAACCATGTCTACGTTATTAGATAAACCTAACGCTAAATCCTCGCCATCTTTTTCACTAAAAGCCTCAACCTTTAAACTTCTGCCAGGAACTGTCCACCCTTTATAAGATATTAGGGTGCCACCAACGATAACTTTGGCTAGTACTTTATTCTTCTCAATAGCTGCTACCTCTAACTCCAAAACACCGTCGTTGAGTAAGATAGTATCACCACGTTGTATGTCTTGCGCTAAGTACTCGTAAGGTACAGGGATTTCATTTCCATCAGAACTATCAAGTCCGGCCCTGAGAGTAACCATGGATCCTTCTAATAGCTGAATGCCATTTTCTGGTAATTGTCCGACTCTAAGTTTCGCTCCTTGCAAGTCTTGCATTATAGCTATTTCGCAACCTTCATCTTTCGCAACCTTCCTTACTTTGGCTAGTAACTCTAGATTAGAGTCAGCACTGCCATGGGAAAAGTTTATCCTGGCAACATCCATACCAGCCCTGAACATGTCTCGCAAAGTCCCTTCGGCATTACAAGCTGGACCTAGGGTGGCAACTATCTTCGTTCTATTCGATGCGTCAACTTTGACTCGGGTCTTCATCAGTAAATTTTACCACACCCACTAAATCTATTCGGGGTTAAATCTTGAACTTATCTACTACATCACCAATAAACGGTATCTTCCACGTCTTACCAAGTAGTGCTTGCACCAGCGCGATAATATTTACAATCATAATGACTAAAAACAATATATTCCCCACTGCCTCCAGCCAAGCTGACGCAATTAGAGATAAGATTATAACTCCTAACACCACTAACCCTTGTCTGATGTGCCAGTTTACATAGGGATCATCTTTTTTTAGAATCAGCGGTACAAAAACTAAAACACCGACATAACACAGAGCGGCATATATATTTTTCTCTTCAACGTCAAATAATTGTTGAGTATCTGGCATACATTTATATTACATTAATTTACAAACAAAAAACTCCCCTAAAAGAGGGGAGCTTTTTTGAGTTAGCGTGATGGTTACATCATGCCGCCCATTCCACCCATACCACCCATTCCGCTCATATCTGGTGCGGCTGGCATAGCATCCTTCTTGTCTTCTGGTACATCACTAACTATTGCTTCTGTTGTTAACATTATTGAGGCAATAGATGCAGCGTTCTGCAGTGCAGCACGTGTCACCATTTTAGGATCCACGATACCAGCTTCAAACATGTCTACGTATACATGGTTTTGAGCATCGTACCCAACCTTGTTATCTTGTTTTCTTATTTCCTCAACAATAACAGATCCTTCGCGACCAGCGTTTAGTGCGATCTGTCTGGCTGGCTCTGACAAGGCTCGTTTAACTAGACGCATACCGGTTACAAAGTCGTGTTGCACTTCTTCGTGACTTTTCTCTTCTTCTTTCTTTATTTCTCCGGCAACTTTCTCGGCAGCGGCTAATAGCGCTAATCCACCACCAGGGACGATTCCCTCAGCAACAGCTGCTTGGGTTGCAGATACAGCGTCTTCAACTCGGTGCTGTCTTTCTTTCTGCTCGGTTTCTGTAGCTGCTCCTACACGGATTACGGCTACACCTGAGGCTAGCTTTGCTAGTCTCTCTTGAAGTTTTTCTTTGTCGAATTCTGATGTCTCAGTTTCAATAAACTTTTTGATCTGAGTTACTCGAGCTTCAATGTCGCTGTCTTTTCCTTTACCACCAACGATGGTTGTATCGTCTTTGGTAGCAAGTACTCGGCTAGCCTGACCTAATTGGTCAATTTCAACATTCTCTAGTTTCAAACCAACTTCTTCAGAAATTAACTGCCCACCAGTTAGCACTGCGATATCGTCTAACATTTCTTTACGACGATCTCCAAAACCAGGTGCTTTCATAGCTAGAGCATGGAATGTTCCGCGAAGTTTGTTTACAACTAATGTTGCTAAAGCTTCACCTTCAACATCTTCAGCGATAATGATTAACTCTTTCTTTCCTGCCTGCATCAACTTTTCCAGTAAAGGTAATAAGTCAGATACAGCGGAAATCTTTTTGTCTGTGATTAAGATGTAGGGGTCTCTAAGTTCTGCTTCCATCTTTTCAGTCTCAGTTACCATGTATGGACTGATGTATCCATTATCGAACTGCATACCTTCTACAACTTCCGATTCAAGACCTAACGTTTGTGACTCCTCGACTGTAATGACACCATCTTTGGTAACTTTATCCATTACGTCTGCGATTAAGTCTCCAACTTCTTTGTCTTGTGCCGAAATAGTAGCAACCTGCGCTACGTTCTCTTTACCGGCAACTTCTCTTTTTTGTTGATCTAAAGATTCAACAACAATCTTGGCTGCTCTGGCGATACCTTTACGTAACACCATTGGGTTGGCGCCGGCGGCAAGATTTTTTAAACCTTCATTAAACATACTTTGTGCCAAAACAGTGGCGGTTGTTGTTCCGTCTCCGGCTGCATCATTGGTTTTTTCAGCTACTTGCTTAACCAATTCTACTCCGACGTTTTGCTCTTTATCCTCGAGCTCAATTTCTTTAGCTATAGTTACACCGTCATTCGTGATGACAGGGGATCCAAAGCCTTTGTCTAAAACTACGTTTCTTCCTTTGGGACCCAGTGTCACTTTGACAGTGTTAGCTAACTTATCTACTCCAGCTCGTAATTTTTCTCGAGCGTTTTCATCAAATGATATTTGCTTAGCCATACAATATATTAAGTGTAATTAATTATTAAATTAGTCTCGAACAATACCGAGAACTTTATCTTCTTCCATTACTAGGTATTCCACGCTGTCGATCTCGACTTCGTCTGGAGCATACTTAGTGAATAGGACCTTATCTCCTACTTTTACGCTTACAGGAGCAATGGTTCCATTGTCTAGGCGTTTACCTGGACCAACGGCGATTACTTCACCCTGCATTGGTTTTTCTTTGTCTACTGTGTCTGGTAATACGATACCTGACGCAGTAACTTCCTCTTCTGCAAGAGGCTTTATTACAACCTTGTCATATAGCGGTTCTATATTCATGATTTTATAGTTTCGTTAGAAATTAATGAGCCTTTTTTTATACTAATTTTTTGCCTGCTTTGCAAGCATTTTAATATTAAAGGGTATTTAGCACTCTATCACCTGGAGTGCTAAGCGGCAAGCAGGTCTTTTCTTTTTTACTGATAACGCTAAAGCAGCTGTCCTTGACCCTCTTCTTCTGCAAACTGTTTTAAGATTAAGGGCACGCTAGTATTAGGGTGAAAAGCAAGCTCTGCATTAGAGACAGCTATCCGATCGTGCTGAGTTGGGCTTGTTTGTTGGCTCTGCAACTGAGTATGTTTTTTAATTGCCCACATTTGTGTTCTGGCAACAATTTTTTCAAACATGTCTCCGGGTATTTCCATTAAAAAATTTTCTGCTATTTTTTGCCAGCGAGCTAATCCAAACCGAGTTCGCAAGAATAATCGGGAGGGCAAGACTGATACTTCAGGGTACATCATCCATTTTCGTATCCAGGGCTGGTTCACATCTATCCACTGATGATACGTCTGTAACCCAACTAGCGGCACTAACCTTGAATAGAGTTGGGCGGTGTATAGATTCCTAACGTCACTGCGCATTAATAAGGACTTGTCCGTTATATAATGGTTTAAACAAACTTTATCTGGCGCCACCTCATCCCAATATTTACGTCGTCGTCCGGTGAGCTGGCTGGCGACTAGTAAGAATATGCGCGCTGTCCAGATTCTGCGGCTTTTAGTTATTATGAATAAATCTAAATCGCTCTCAGGTTCAGTGTTAAAAAAAGAGAGCGAGCCGCTACCGGCTATCATGCGGACAAAAGGTAGCCAGGCTAAAAGACGTACAACTCGCTTTGTTATCTTCCATTTCTGCTGAGCTAAAGCGTGTCTTATTAATCGTCGCCTGACATAGTCTTGGCCGGTAAACTGTGGATTGTTTTCTTTGGTGGCAATGTCTAGTACCGCTACGTGTAAGTAATAATAGCCCCAACAAAAGCCGATTCTCTTTTTTAACCACTGCGATTCCTTTAATATGGTGGTGATCTCTTTTAGTTTTGGTACGTGATGACCATGCCAACGCATACCACCCGTTTCTCGTTCTGCTACTAATGATCTCCAGATCTGCACATCTGTTACTGGCATTTTGAATAGACTAAAATACCGAACCGTGTCGTAAACCACCTGCTCTAATTGTCTGTCCCCCAACATACCTTAAGGCTCAAATGTTAGAGGCTAAATGTCAAATGAATTGCCTTGTTATTACTGCGCATCCATGTCAAAACCGTTGTCGCTGACTTGGTCTGAAATTCCCTCTACAGTAGGATTATTATTTAAGCCGTACACCCTCATAATTTCTTGACCAAACCGATTGCGCCGTTGCTCGATGATTTTGGCTCGAGGGTGAGTGTCTTGGTATTTATTAGCATCTACTAGCGTAGATTGTGTGAAGATAATAATTTCTCCGGGACCTATTTGCGTCAGATAGCTTTGCGCCGGATCCAAGAGCTCCCACTTGTGCATGGCTTCGTCAGGGTGAACTTGCTTTCCAGTCGTATACTCATGTGCGGCCACACTGGTTAATAAGTGAACTGTTTGCACTGAAAATTTGTCCAAAACTAGATATGGACGAGCCTTGTCTGTATTTTCCCGAACGTAATAATTTATATATTTAGATACCTCGGTTAAATCTGAGCGGTAGGCGTAATAGGCGTCAGCGTCATTGCGAGCAAGCAAAAAATACAGGGTGCCATCGTACAGGATTCCCAGAGTCAGCAACCCAATAATTAGTCCGTACCACAAACCAGCACCTATGCCTTTCTTATTCTCGCCGGAGAATTTCTTAACACCCCAACGAATAACCACAGCGCCGGCAGTACCGGCTAGTAAAAATATTGGTACTACTAATCCTATTGAACGCAAACCATGAGGCATCCCTTCGGCTGTTGCTACTACCGGTGCTAGCATACCAGAGAGAAGTAATAATAAATATGCGTAGATCATGCCCAGATGAACTTCGACACCTTTGAAAATTTTCCAGGTCACAACGAAGAACCCACGTATAGCCCAAGCTAAACCAAGTAAGAATAAAACACCTACCAACTGATTTAACAATGGGAACCCGGCCACGTTATGTCGCCAATTAAGATCACCATCACCGGCGAAGAAGGAAAGTAAGGTTTCGCTTGTTGTATAAAATATTGTTCCCAGCAAGGTGCCACCGCCATACTCTTCTTGCAACTCTTTGTTGAAAACAGATACCTGTCCAGCTCTACCCACGAAAGTTTCCGGTTGTTGTATGAAAAATATTCCCAACGGGGCTAACACTAATAAGGTGGCTAACACGCCAACGAATAACTGCCATTTATATCTTTTCCAATGAGGAAAACCAATCTTTGGATGCAGAGCAGCTAATACTAATAAGGCAACAATTCCAACCACTACTCCTATCATGACGCGGTAGGCTATATAAGTGTAAAAGCCTCCGCCCCAAGCTGCTCCAGCTAATATAGCATAAACCAAGGCTGTCTTTTTCCTTCCCTGCTTAGCGGATTTAATGACATAACCAATCCAAGCGGTAAAGAGAGCAATAAAAAGAGGGATTAAAATAGCCCTAAAGCCAGTCCGAGACATCGTCACATACCAGGGGTTAGTCGCTAGGAATAAGGCTGCTAATAAACCGGCGAGACGACCAAACCAAACTTTGGTAGCAAAATACATAGCTAGCACAGTAAAGACGCTAATCAATGCTGACACTATGTGAAGCTGCCAAACACCAACACCAAACAACCAGATCGAAGCTGCTTCTAGAAAGAAATATAAAGCCTCTCTGCCATTCCCACGCGGATAGAATGGACGCATATCGCCATCCAGTATTAACAAAGCATCTTCACCATTGGCGGCTTCATCTGGGAATAGTCCGGCTGGGTAATTTTGGATATCGTAAAATCGGAAAAAAGCGGAAAGGGTAATTATACTTATAAGGGCTAGTCCAATAATGAATGTTTTTTTGCTCATATGCTCTTGGCTATAAGCATAACACAATCCTTATTGTTTTGAATTCACTAAAAAGCTTCTTTTAAATATTGCCCGGTATAACTTTCTTTCATCTTGGCCACATCTTTGGGGGTACCGACACCTACAATTTGCCCGCCGCCTTCACCGCCGTCTGGGCCTAAGTCAATAATATGATCAGCTGACTTGATTACGTCCAAATTATGCTCAATAACAAGTACGGAATTTCCTTTATCTACCAGCTTATGCAGAACCGTTAATAGTCTTTTAACGTCATCAAAGTGTAAACCGGTAGTTGGCTCATCTAGTATGTATAAAGTTTTACCTGTGGCTCTTCGAGAAAGCTCGGTGGCTAACTTAATACGTTGCGCTTCTCCACCAGATAGTGTTGTGGCTGGTTGCCCTAGATGGATATAGCCTAAGCCCACATCATTTAATGTTTGTAGCTTATGCTTAATAATTGGTATCGCCTTAAAGAAATCCAATCCCTGCTCAACTGTCATCTCTAACACTGCGGCAATCGTCGCTCCCTTATATTCAATTTCTAACGCTTCCGCATTATATCTTTTACCGTGACATTCATCGCAGTCCACGTATACATCAGGTAGGAAATGCATCTCAATTTTTAGCATGCCATCCCCTTGGCAACGTTCGCACCTGCCACCTTTAACGTTGAAAGAAAATCTGCCGGCCTTATACCCTCTGACTTTAGCTTCTTCCGTTGAAGCAAATAGTTCTCTAATTGGTGTAAAGAGACCAGTGTATGTGGCGGGGTTACTGCGTGGTGTTCGACCAATAGGTGATTGATCTATAGTAATTACCTTGTCTAGGTTTCGTAGGCCCTCTATAGACTCATACTGGCCAGGCTGTGTTTTGGCTCGATGAAATTTCATGGCTAGGGCCCGGGATAAAATATCGTTTACTAAGGTGGACTTACCTGATCCTGATACTCCGGTTACACAGACAAAAGTGCCAAGAGGAATAGAAACAGAAATGTTCTGTAAATTATGTTCGGCTGCGCCTATTACTTTTAATTCTTTGCCATTGCCTTGGCGAGTCTTGGCGGGTGTATCTATTTTCATTTTCCCGAAAAGATATTTACCGGTCAACGTGTTACTGCGTTCAAGTTGTTTTGGTGTGCCTTGGAAGACTACTTTACCTCCGTGTTCGCCTGCACCTGGACCAATGTCTACTACTTGGTCGGCTTTTCTAATAGTTTCCTCATCATGCTCTACGACTACTACCGTATTACCTAAATCACGAAGATTTATGAGGGTCTTGATGAGTCTACTATTGTCTCGCTGATGTAAACCGATTGATGGTTCATCCAATATATACAGCACACCAACTAATCCCGAACCAATTTGTGTAGCCAACCTTATGCGCTGCGCTTCACCACCAGCTAATGTGCCGGCTCTTCTGTTCAGGGTTAGGTACGACAACCCCACTCCTTCGAGGAAAGATAATCTAGCTATAATCTCTTTTAATATCTGCTTGGCAATTTTACGTCGTTGGTTGCCAAACGATTCATCTTTGCTGTCTTGTAGGTTGTTAAAATACTCAAGAGCATCGTGCAGGGATAATTGCACGATATCGCTTATGCCGCGACCGGCAACTCGTACGGCTAGTGGCGCCGGCTTAAGTCTTTTGCCTAAACACGTCGGACAATCGCGCTCAACCATAAACTGTTCAATTTCAGATCTGGAGTGGTCAGATTCAGTTTCTTTGTACCGGCGTATTAGCTGCGGTACCACCCCCTCGTAAGTTGTTTCCCACATACCGTGTCGGGTGCGCACCATTATTGGTTCCTCATTACCGTGTAAGACTAAATCAATTATGTCTTGAGAGAGCTCCTTTACAGGTACATTCAAATCTATCTTGTGCTTATCTGCTAAGGCTTCCATTATCCGTGCATACCATCTGCTTCGACCCGATTTACTCCAAGGCTTAATTGCTCCCTCGGACAAGCTTAAGTTCTTGTTTGGTATTACCAGATCAGGATCAATATCTTGTCTTGTGCCTAGCCCAGTACAGTCAGGACAAGCTCCATGAGGTGAGTTAAACGAGAAATCACGAGGTTCTAATGCGGGTAGGCTAATATCGCAATTGGGGCAAGAAAAGTCTTCGGAGAACAACCACTCTTCACTAGTGCTTACGTCTTGTATGATCACTAAACCTTCTCCTAGGCGAACTGCAGTCTCGAGAGAGTCTACCAGCCTTGGTTTGTCTGGTTTTTCCTCTAAGAAATACCGATCCACAACTATCTCAATTGAGTGTCGTTTTTGCTTATCTAATTCTAACTTTTCAGCTTCTTCCATTGAATACACGACGTTGTCTATTCTTAGTCTGGCGTACCCTGATGTTTTAGCATCCTTTATTACTTGTTTGTGCTCTCCTTTTCGATCACGAATTCTGGGGGCAATAATTACTAACTGTGACCCTTCTGGTAATTTTAATACTTGATCTGAGATTTGTTTTACTGTTTGTCTTTCAATAATTCTCTCACAACTAGGACAGTGCATTATTCCAGTACGAGCAAATAACAGGCGTAGGTAATCATAAATTTCAGTCACTGTTCCAACCGTTGACCGTGGATTGCGTGATGATGATTTTTGGTCAATGGAGATTGCTGGAGGTAATCCATCAATCTGATCAACATCCGGTTTATCCATAAGACCTAAGAATTGTCTGGCGTAGGCAGATAATGATTCCACATACCGACGCTGCCCCTCAGCGTATAAGGTGTCAAAGGCTAAAGAGGATTTTCCGGAGCCAGACAAACCGGTTAATACAACCATTTTATTGCGCGGTATTTTTAAGCTCACGTTTTTTAGGTTGTGAACTCGTGCTCCTTTTATTGATATTTCATCTGGCATGATAAGAAAGCAGTATAGATTAAAATTGGCTTGGTATCAAGACTTGTGCCTAATTTTCCAGAGAATAATTATATATGCTATTATTTAAGCAAATAATCCTTCATTAAAAAAACACTATGAGCCCCACTGAAAAAAAGGCGTTAATCCATCCTCTTTATTTAGCCGGTGCAGTAATCATTGTTTTACTCCTTATTATTATTAGTTTTGGTGTTGTATCGCAGCAATATCTGAAAACATCTGTTATGGACCCAGGGTTTGCAGAAGATATGTTTTCTGGCTCAGACATGGGGTTTGAAGAAGACCTTGTCGGCTCAGACATGGGGTCCACTTTAGCGTCAGACCCCTCTGGAGTGTCAGGTCCTCCATCAGGCCCTCCAATAGTAACTTCAAGCCCAATCCCTCCAGGAGTAAACTGTTGTAAACCAGTTAAAGGAGAATTTCAGATTGGGGCAGGTGTTAGGCAATCAAGTCCATTATTGGCAACTGCAGAGTTAGCACTTGCAAAGTTACAAGCTGATCTTGAGGCAGAGTTTACTGCCAAATGTGCAGCGGCAACATATGAGGCTATAGAATATGCAGGAAAATATTTATCCTGTGACCCAAAGGGATTATGTAAGAAAAAGGTCGACCCAGGAACGGGTTTGCCTAATGTAACGTCATCACTTGCCAGAGTTGTCATCGATGAGGCTTCTTGCCAATACAAGGGTAGTGCAATGACTGGATGGGGAAAATGGGCTTATTGCAATTTTGCAGCTAGTTGTAAAGCTGAATTAGCTTGCAAAGACACTTACCCTCCGGCAGTTGCGCCTACTCATGTCGACCCTCAATGTAGCCTGTCAACAAGCCAGTCTCTCCATGGAAGATGGAATATTAATGGCCCAGCATACCCAGCATCTAGCGATGCCATGATAGAGCCCTACTATGAGCTAAGTAAAAGCGTTATAGAAAGCGAAATAATGGCAGAGTTTGAGAGAATTTGTACAAATAACACTCCGTCTTTACCGTGCGATGCCAATTGTATAAAACGGCAAGTGCACGACAGGAGCGGCACTGGCCTCGTAGATGATAAGACAATTCTGGAAAACATACCGTACCCTGTAGTCTACAATTGGGTACCGAAGAAGACGACAAATCCACCCGGACGACCACCAGGAGATTATTATCTAGCTACTGCGGAATGTGTTTATGTAAAGTGCGATTACGCACAATCGTGTGAAATGCCGCCAGACGAAACAGTAGGTATGCCCCCAGATCCGGACGCTTCAGGAGCCTCGGGTACTTCAGGAGCCTCGGGTACTTCAGGAGCCGCTTCATCTAGCGACGTAGGTGAAGATCCAGAAGACTCATTTGCAGATATCATGATGGAAGATACGGACACGGACGCCGGTTCCTTCTACTAGCACCTAAGTAACTTGAATAAAAAACTCGGTAAGTCACCGAGTTTTTTATATTTCCAGATATTTACCTGTTTCGCGGTACTATGAATCGACAGTCTACAAATTGTGAAATTGTGCTCTTTTTTATTATAATTTCATTCTGACCTGACAAGGAAACAGTTATATTTTTCTGTCATTTGGATCTACACATTTAAATCAACAAAGCTATATGAAATTTCACTCTATTATCGCAATAAATAGACTCTGTTAAGTAAATAAATTATTATATATAACGTAGATTAAACTGACTTGTTTATATGCAAGTCTTACCATACTGTAATAACTCATGAAATCTAGTGAAAAAACAAGAAATTTACCTCAAAAACCCGGTGTTTATGTGTTTAAAGACGCAAAAGGGGCAATATTGTATATAGGGAAGGCAAAAGTGCTCCGTAAGCGTGTGCAGTCGTATTTTAGGGTGAAAAACAGCCTAGATCGCAGTAAACAAAAAATGGTGGAATTAGTGGCAGATATAGAGACTATTGTCTGTGATAGTGAATCAGAAGCTTTAATACTTGAGGCTAACCTTATACATGAGCATCAACCGCCGTATAATATCGTTCTTAGAGACGATAAATACTACTTATTCATTAAAATAACGACGAATGAGGATAGGCCTCGTGTTTTTCCGGTGCGAAAGCTTAAAAACGACAAGGCTAGATATTTTGGACCTTATTCCTCAGCTACTTCAGTTAGACAAACGCTTAGACTATTACGTCGTATATTTCCATACCAAGGGGAGAAAAAAGGTTTTAGAGAGAAGATATTCCCGCATCCTTTATTTGACCGAGAGCTAAAGAGCTCCCTTAAAAGATCTGTCGGAGCAAAGAAGCTTAAAAAGAAAACTGGGAGTCTGAAACGTCGTGACTATGAGAGTAATATCGCGAGCATTATTGGTTTTCTTCAGGGTAACCGGCAGAAAATTATTAATACTCTCTCTGACGGCATGAAAAAAGCAGCGAAAAAAGAACAGTATGAACGGGCCACAATATTCCGTGACCAATTAAACGCCTTAAAACGGTTGGAGGGGTGGCAAAAAGTGTATCTCCCCCGTAAAGAATCTTTTGATGTGGTGAGTGTCGCTAAACGAAAGAGGGTTAGTGCTGCAAACGTGTTCTCAGTACGTCACGGAAAACTTTTAGCTAAGAATACTTTTTTAATTAGGCACCGCATGTTCTCAAACCCGACTAATATATTATGTCAGTTCTTACTTCAATATTATAAGGTGGCACAGGACATACCGCGTTTAATTTACATACCGGAAAAACTTGAAAATGAAAAAGCAATAACGAAATGGATAAACACTAAAAAACCTCCAGTCTTTAAGACGCCACAACGTGGGAAAAAAAGAAGCCTCTTAGAGATGGGCAAACTGAATGCCGAACACCTCCTTGATCAGGAGTCGGCAAGCTTTATTGATGAGACGATGGTTCACAAATCACTGATTGGGTTAGCTAATGTGCTAAATATTAAGCCAAGAAGAAAAACAAAACGCCCAACATTGGCACGAATAGAAACTTACGACATCTCTAATATTCAAGGTAAGCTCGCGACCGGTTCCATGATCGTGTTTAAGAATGGAAAACCAAACAAAAAACAATACAAAAAATTTAGAATAAAATTAACAGATAGCCCTGACGATTACGCTATGTTGCGAGAAGTGTTATCTAGACGGTTTGCAAAACATAATAAGGGCTGGCCAAAACCTAACCTTATTTTGATTGATGGCGGTAGGGGGCAGCTAAGCGCCGCAAAACATGTGCTGGATAAATACAAACTTAAGATACCTATAGCATCTATCGCAAAACGTGAGGAAGTATTACTGACATATAGCGAATCAACTATTGAAGAGATTCGACTCCCTTACGACTCCCCTACCCTCTTCCTTATCCAGCGTATGCGTGATGAGGCCCACCGTTTTACAATTTCCTATCACCAGCTACTACGCAGTAAACATCAACAGCGATCATTGCTTGATGAGATCCCTGGAGTCGGTCCGACAACAAAAAAGAAATTACTAAGATATTTCGGATCCCTCAAGGCTATTAGGTCTGCTAGCACTAAAGACCTTATTAAAGTTATTGGAAAATCCAAGACTGAGGAATTGAAGGATTGGTTATAATATTGGTATGAGTCAGAACAAGATAATTGTATTGGTCAGCACAACTATAATCGGTCTTGTTCTTTTGCTAGGAATATTTGAGTTGCCATTAGCAAGAGAGGTTCGCTTACTTGCTCCTTATAGTAGAACTTTGGAATCACACTTGTTATTGCCAGGAGAAATAATTGAGCAAACTTTTTTAGCAGGCAATACGAAGCTGTCAGGGATTCAGATAGCTAGCACGGCTTTGACCCTTAACGATCAAAGAATCAGCGTAACCGTTAGCAACCAGTCTGGCGAGGTGCTAGCTGAAGGTAGTTATGCCCGGCAGTCGTACCTTCATTTTGATAACTCAATCGTTCAGCAATACTATTTCCCTTGGATTAATACAACGCTTAAAGAGCCGCTAACTCTCTCTATTCAGTTAATTGAAGGTGGCGACTTCCCTCTTCGCATCGCTAAAGATAATGCATATAACGGGAACTTGCATATAAATAACGTTAAACAGGCAGGCGACCTATCCTTAGCTGCTATCCACCCAACTAGCGTATCTTCTGGAACAAAAGCAGGTGCTACTTTCGGCGTTGTGTTCTTAATAGCAGTCGCTCTTATAACTACAGTCGTTCCAGATAAATGGAGATGGTGGGCCGCGGGAACTTTATTGGTTATGGTCACGCCTTTAGCTTTGTTGGGTTTCTGGTTATCATCTGGATCTCTCGGAATAGCTGATTGGGATTTATATTTTTCGTATCATGAAGTAGTAAGACGCACCGTTCTCACTTACCATACTTTCCCATTTTGGAACCCATGGCTTTGCGGTGGCTCGGCTGCTTTAGGAGACCCGGAATTTCCTCTTTTTACTTTCACCTTCTTGCTTGAGATTATTTTTGGAATACCGGCTGGATTACGACTGGCTATTTATCTTTCCATAGCTACTACCGCTGTCGGTATGTTGGTGCTAGCGAAGCGCCTGCGCCTTTCTTTGTACGCTGCTTTACTCGTCGCTCTTGCCGGTGCCTTTGGTAGTGTAACTATTCTGGAAATTGTAGAGGGTCACCCTAATGTCTTCTCTGCCATGTGGATTCCTTGGATTTTTTGGGCCTGGCATAAAGCTTACGAGAAAAAGAAAGAAAACGGAGGACAATTTAGTAATATCTGGCATTTGGTTTGCGGTATTTTTCTGGCTCTGGCTTTTTATGCTGGTGGCATTTACTTACTTATGTATACGACTCTGGCTTTTATCTTTCTTGTCTTTCTCGTAAAACGCCCCGCTTTAGCTATACGGACAACAGTAATTTCCGGGCTTTGGGCAATGGGTTTGGCCGCCATGAAATTAATCCCCGTCCTTATATGGTTGCGTCAATTCCCGGACAAGTCTTACGCTAGCTCAGCTTCAACCTTGTCTTTCCTTAGTGACGTATTATTTACACGACACTTACATGGTTCTAATATAATTTTCGACCAAGCTAGTGGCTGGCATGAGTATGGTGCATATATTGGATATATTGTTTTCGCACTGGCTTTAGTAGGAATTAGTCAGTTTAATCGTTATAGGATTATCCGTTCTCTTAGCCTAGCTGCTCTGGCTGCTATTCTTCTATCCTCAGCTGGTCCTATTTTGAAACCGTTTTTTGATCAAATTCCATTCTTTCCTCGTTCTAATATTTCTCGTTTTATTCTCTTTGCCATTATCCCAATTTCTTTACTGGCCGGTTTTGGGTTTGATGTTATGAGGCGATGGAAAATAAAGTTTTTCATTTCTAGACCTTTCTATATCAAAGGATTGCTACCATTAATAATCTTGGGACTAGTGGCTATTGATCTGTTCTCTTTGTCTTACCCTTTATCTGAACAAGCCTTTGTTCTGCCTGATGTTACCAACAAAGTAGAGCCAGCTGATTACCCTATTGCATATACGACGAAGCGCTTTGATCCTAACGGTGACGAAGCTCGCACTACCCGCTCCTACGCGGCGATTCGGGAAGGCTATGGCACATTTACGTATTGTTCTGTGTTAGGACCTGATCCGATGGTTCGCACTGTCCATGACGAAGTAGATAACGGAATCATTTTAGCTAAACCAAAAGCGGAATACATTGAACTGATAGATTGGAATCCCAACCAAGCTGTTTTTAAAGTAAAGAATAGCGAACAGACTACTCTGATCTTGAATGCCAACTACGCCAGAGGTTGGTGGGTAAATAACGAGCGAGCCCTAAATGATTCCGGTCGTGTCGCTACAAAAATTGAGCCCGGAGAACATGTTATTACCTTTCAATTCAAAGCTGCTGGTTTTGTATGGGGAGTTATAATAACACTGGGAACTTTATTATTAGCTATTACTACCGCGTACCGCAGGTACATAAAAAGGTAGCTTGATTTTATTAAATTATATGTATTTTTGTACTAATAATTTAGACTATACTCACTTGTCTCAGTCAAGGTTGACCAACATGAATTACTCACATACAGTATAATGTCTATATGGTAATTATTATCTGATTTGCAGCATTTTATGGTTTTATTAAATATTCTCCTAATAATCATCGGCACAGCCCTTACAGTGGCTATATTAGTCCAAAATCGCTCTGCTGGTATGTCTGGGGCATTTGGTGGTGGCTCTGAGGGTTTTCACGTTAGACGAGGTAGTGAAAAAATAATATTTCGTATTACAGTGACACTGGCTACGCTTTTTCTACTGACCGCAGCTGCCCATCTATTCATAAGATGAAACAATACTCCCCCATGGGAGCAAAGATGCCGCTATACGTTGCTTTGTTCTTCACTGTAATTGGTGGTGTTTTTCTGCTTGAGCGTGCCGATGCCCAGGCCAGAGACACAATACGAAAACACCATTTACAAGATATTGAGCAGTCCTTATATTTTGCTCGCAACATACATGGCACCTTCCCTCCTTATAATGAATCTTCTTGGTGTGGCATTATGACAGCACCTGGTAACGAGAATATTTTGGCGCAGGTAGAAGAAACCCTGAGAGCCCAAAATGAGAAATATGCCAATATAGAGAAACCATTTCCAACAGATCCGCTTAAAGACACAGTAGCGCCTGATTACTTTTACTGGAAACGTAGCCCCGCGTCATTTGAGCTTTACGCTATTTTAGAAACTGATCAAAACGGAGCCAGAACAACCAGCTTGTGTCCAGGGTCGGATAATTATATTTACGACTACGGCATAGCCTCTGTATGGAGAGAGAACTAACAATAAAATTATTTTTAATGCGCCGGCTTAGATCACTTAGGTCTCGCATTCATTTTCGTCCGCCAAGTTGGGCTGTGAATTTTTATACAGCTACTACGATCGCTGAGCGTGTCAGTATAGTTGTGCTCCTATTACTTCTGATTGTGTCTGGATCCATGAGTATAACCAATCTCATTATGCAAAAAACATTACTCGTTCCGCAATCTGGCGGTATTTATACTGAGGCTACGGTTGGTCAGCCTCGCTATTTGAATCCAATAGTTTCATCGGCCAGTGACCTCGATATGGATATCACTAAGCTTGTTTACTCGGGACTGTTTCGTTTCAACAGTGACTTGGAGCTAACAAATGACTTAGCTATTTCACGAGAGCTATCTGAAGACGAAAAAATATACACCATAGCTCTTCGTGATGATGTTTTTTGGCACGATGGAGAACGGTTTGATGCTGATGATGTTTTGTTTACATTCCGTAGCATACAAACTCCAGACTACACTTCCCCACTGGCAACCTCGTTTCAGGGAGTTGAAGTGAGCAAGGTGGATGATTTTACGGTCACCTTTAAGCTTAAGCAGCCTTATGCACCTTTTCTTACTAGCTTAACTGTCGGCATAGTACCTGAACATGTCTGGTCTCAAATTGCACCACAAAATGCCACCTTAACAGAACAGATACTTAAACCGGTAGGTACTGGACCATTTAAGTTTCACGAGATAACTACTAGACGAAAAACTGGTGATATTACTTCATACAGCCTGGTTAAAAATACTAATTACTACCAAGAGCCCCCATACCTTGACCAGATTACTTTTACTTTTTACACCACTCACAGCGAGGCCTTGCAAGCAATGCAATCAGGAAAAGCGGATGGTATAGGGTTTCTTCCGCTTGAAGACATAAAGACCATTACACAAAATAGGTCAACAAAAATTAATCAGCTTCTACTACCTCAATACTTTGCTATCTTCTTCAACACCCAAAAGAATAAGGCTCTAGGTGAGGCTGGGGTTCGAGCTGCTTTATCTATCGCTACTGACCGACAACAGATTGTTGAACAGGCTTTAAGCTCGCAAGGACAGCCTCTCCATCTACCGATTCCGCCAAGCATACTTTCTTTTGATGGAGACACTGACTCACCGCTTCCGAACGTGGAGGCAGCTCAACAAAACTTATCTGAGAGTGGCTGGGAATTGGGCGAAGGTGGGTTCCGTTATAAGGACGATGAAAAACTATCTATTAAATTAACGACTACAGACTGGCCTGAATACATTAAAACAGCTGAGTTACTTAAAGAGCAGTGGAGCCAACTTGGCGTAGAGGTTACTCTTGAACATCTTGGAGCTGGTACAGTCCAACAAATTGCTGTGCAGCCACGAGATTACGAGGCGCTCTTATTTGGAGAGATCTTACCACCCGACCCCGACCCTTACGCTTTCTGGCACTCCACCCAAACAAGAAGTCCGGGTTTAAACTTAGCCATGTTTAAGAATAAGGACGTAGATAAAATATTAGAGGACGCGCGCAAAACCTCTGACAAGAATAAGAGAGTGGAGCTTTATAGGGATTTTCAAAATAAGATACTTGAACTTACTCCCGCTATTATCTTGTACCAACCTTACTACCTCTTCGTTACCCACGGTGTGTATGGAGCTGATTCTAACCAAGCCGCTCTGCCTTCAGGTCGTTTCAATAATATTGAGCAGTGGCACATAAACACCAAAAGAGTTTGGAAATAGGGTAGTTTTTTTCTACCCACAACTTACACTGGGTTACAAAGAGTCTTTATTATTATTTACACATATAAATTATGGCAGATGAAATGAAGCAGATCATATTAGATCAACACAAACAACTTACTCGATCGATCGAAGTTAACAAAGAAGTGAAGATTGAGGGAGATTTCGATAGTATTGTTTTAGCTGGTATGGGAGGGTCTGGTCATCCTGGCGACCTTCTTAACGCATTAGGTGTTCCAAAACTACCTCTTTTCGTTCATCGGAACTACGACCTACCAATAAAGTATTTATCTCACATGGGTTTGAGCAAACCGTTGATTATAATTAGTTCGTACTCAGGTAATACAGAGGAGGCATTGTCTGCCTACAAGATTGCGCAGGAACACTCTCTTCCTATAGCGATAAGCTCTTCCGGAGGCACACTAGAAGAGTGGGCAATACGAGACAAAGCACCTTTCTCTCGCATTGATTTTACTGGCATGCAACCACGTCACACTCTCTTGGCTGCGTTTACTGGAATTACAGTAGCTCTAATTAATAGCGGATTAGCTGATGATATATCTGAGGATATCAAAGATACGGCTAAGTTTGTTGAAAAAATAACTCCAGAACTTGAAGAGCCGGCTAAAAAGTTAGTGGCAAAGATTAAGGATCGTATTCCGGTATTTAATTCTACAGACACCTTAGGTTTCGCGGCTAAAAACTTTAAAATACAGACTAACGAGAATGCTAAATACCCGGCTTTCTGGAACACTTTTCCAGAGCTTAATCACAACGAGCTGGTTGGTTTCAGCAAATTAAAAGAAATGGATAACCCTAATAAGTTTATAGCTATATTCATTAACGATGCAGAGGACCATCCCAGGAATAAGGTGCGCATGGAGGCGACGACTAATCTGTACAAGGACTGGGGAGTTGAAGTAGAGAATATTAACGTTGTTGGTGAATCAACTATGCAAAAGGTCTTCTACACTGTTACCTTGGGGCTTTGGACGTCTTATTATCTTGCTCTTGAGTACGGTATTGACCCGGTACCAGTAGATGGAGTTGAGTCATTTAAAAGTAAACTGGAAGAGGCTGCAGGATCTATTTAAAAAATTTGTAAAAAATTTGTAACAAAAATGTGTTGCAAGGTGTTGCTTTTTGCGGCATCATCTTGGTGCTAATAAAAAACATCGTTCTTTTAAAAAAAGGAGTTCATGATGCTTGCTGCAATAACTTGGACACATGCATTGGCACCTACTCAGAAACGTGAACTAACTCCAGGACTCACCAACGACGCCGAAGCTCTCAATCAGTTCTGCAGTGACCCCTGTCTGTCTCATACAACCTCACGACCTATTGTCGTAACAATTGTTTTGACAGCCGTTATCGCGTTTGCCGTAACCCTGGTAACACTTCTCTGAAGAACTCAACACAACCCCTTCGCTGGACATTTATGCCCGGCTTTTTTTATGTGTGGACAAATATAGCTTATTACGTATAATTACAAATTCGCGCATAAATAGTGAATACATGCACACTACCCAACCTAATAACAAGGAAACTAATTATGGCAGATTCTCTAGATCAGATATTTACTGAGTGGTTAAATGCCCCAGCAAATAAAAGACCTTCAAATGCCTACGAATGGTTTGGTCTTACACTCTTTGAGGACGACCAGGACATAATCATGAGGGCCACAAACAAATTAAGCTTCAGACTTTTTGATCTTAAACAAAGACCAACCAACAGCTCCCTCCGCCGCCAAAAAGCGCTAACCCGCCTATTGTTTGAAACTCTAGCGCGAGACTTGCTTCTCCAAGACGGATATCCGGTGCTTTCAAAGGCTAAGTACGATGCTCGCCTGGGAAGAAAGATTGTCTGTGACTCACCAACCAGGCCCAGTAAATCCGATCCTCCTACTGAGCTACCAATAGAACCGTTGCCACGCGAGACGGTAGGGAGCATTCCAGAGATAGATCTAACTTCCCCTCCGGGCAAACCAATTAGCCGAAAACGCAAAGGGCGATCTCACTTTCTGTCCAGGCTTCACCAGAAAAGTCAGTTCAAGTTACTGATACATTTTTTGGGAATCATGCTCGGGTCAGCAACAGGCACGCTTATCGCCTACGTAGCCTTTAGGATAATTAGTAATTTCGTTAAGTAACGAATAGATTCACTGCCAGGAAATATTTCCTGGCTTTTTTATTTGTTTTTTTGTTTTGCCAGCACAAACTGACACTTTTACATTACCTGACACTATTAAGACTATGTCGTTTTATAGCCTACTTTAGCTATTTATTTGAGCATTCTCCTTTAGTCCTATGTGATATTAATACTAATAATGAGAATGTCTCCTTATTTCTTACAAATGCACTTGTACTTTCTTGACAACTAGGTATATATTCTGCGTTGTATACAACGACTATGTTTATTAGCCGTTGTTTGGACTTTTCCAATTGAATACCGTGCTCAAACACTATAACGGGAGAGATACGATGATTCAGTTTGTAAAAGGAGCTGAGGCCCCTAAGAAATCGTATGATGTTTATTGCCCCCAGTGCAGGCAACGACTCAAGGTAGTCACCAGCCAGCCACACTTGAATCGCACCTGCCCTAACTGTCAGGAAGAGTTCTCGATAATTCCAGCTATACCGAGAATTGTCCAGCAACCGGATCTACCCTCGCACATCGAAGAAAGCGATAGACCACTCTCAGGAAAAGAAAAAGTGAAAACCGCATTTGTATTGATTGTGGTTGCAAGTTTATGCATGAGTGCCTTCTTTCTTTGTGTGACCCTCTTCATGCCCGGACAAAACGTTCCGACGACAATTCCCGTCAGCAACATGCTTGCGGAAGAGGAGAACAATACTGTCTTCGAGAACGTTACTGAAGACTCGAAGCAAGAGCTTTTCGTAACCGATCCAGCACCTTCGGAAACCATGAGCGTAACAGTATTGGACCCGAATATTGGCCTAGTGGAGCTCCCTGCTTATACCAAAAACGTACAGCCGGAGAAAATAGTTGTCGCACCTCCTGTAGCTGCACCTTCTGTTCCAAACGTCGATACCGACAAAGCAAGTAACCCCCCAGACACACAGGGTGGGCTGCAAAACATACTGTTAGGCATGAAGCCAATAGTAGAAAAAGTGGCTCAACCAGTTAAGCCTCACCCAGTCGCAGAAATCAAACCGTTCGGCGATTTAACTTGGGACGACAACCCGCTTGAAGTTATTCTGAAGCTTAGGAAAATTGAGGGTCTGCAAACTTTGCGTCTCGGCTTCGTAGACGGACGAGGTTATTGCGATATTAACCCCAGATCTACCGAGTTGAGACTCCGACAACTTTTGCGTTCAAGCCTAATGCTTCGCACATGTCAGGTCCCAGGTATCCATGGGTATATAATGCCTAACGCCCCAAAAATCACCGCTAGCCCTATTGGTATTGGTGATGGTGTGTTCACGTTGACCGTTTATTTTTCATCTGAGCCAGGCTCAATGATAGATAACCCAAACAAAGCATTAACCCAAGCCCGTGAGGTCTTTGGCAGAAGCGCAGACTTCTATTACCCTATACGGTTAAAAACTGTGACACTCAACCTCCACGGAAGCAAGACTGTTCCAGAAGTTGGTTTTGAATACGTCCATGACTTTGAGCAAACCCTAAATGATCAGTTATCTGAAAAATACTCTTCAGCTCCAAGTCGAGGCGAAGGCTTGATGTCCCAAAACCTATACTGGACAGACAAAGTAGGGCGCCAAGTCAGCCTAGGTAACCACTTAGGTCGCAGTCTGTTTTTGAGTTATACTAACCAGCCAATAGACTTTGCTGGGCAACTTTACGCCCACCAGGAGGACCTCCAGCGAGACCAAGTCAGTCGAGCCCACAACCAACGGTTTGCCAATGCGTCAGACCTCCAAGGAAAGCTGTAATAAGCTTTTAGTAAACCAATTGTTCTTTTTACAAGCCAGTCCCCAACAAGACTGGCTCTTTTTTTATTAACCACTCCTAATCCTTAAACTTCTTTCTTCACAGGCCAACAGAGCAAGAGTTGACCTGTCGCTTGTTAAGATCAGGTTTTGCGCAGCTATATTAGTATCGTCTGAATCGTATCTAGACTAAGACCTAGCGACTTAGCTGTAGAAATAAATAACTTAACTAGCTCTACACCGTTCTTTACATTGTCAAGACTTCCTTTAACCTTCTCTAACAACTTTCTTTCATCACTTCCTTTTGTATATTTAGCTTCTTTACTGATAATAAACTGCCGGACATCTACGATCATGCTCTGTGATTGCGATTGTGACTGATGCACCACAGTAGCTGGTGTGCCGCTAAATGGAGGATTCTCTTCACTATAGAAACGGTAATATAAAGTGTTCCAAAGCGCGCTTAGTTTGCTTCGATACTCATTTATATAGACGTAAGAATCACTCACATCTTCCTGTCCCTTTGGAGTAACTTTATACTCCTCAAAACTCTCCCCTGTAATTTCTTGTAGTTTGTCTACCTTTGAGTGATAAATTTCCCATGTGTGGGCACTATAAAACAACGCCCCTTCTTTAGGATCTGGTGCTGCAGACATCAAACCAATAAAGTCTCCATACAAAGGGCGGACTTTGTCTCTCATGTCTGTTTGCGCCTGTAATTCCTGTAGATTGCCCATCCATAAATTATTGCATAAACGTGCAGCTATTCAACTTCTATCTTAAGAATAAAAAATGATAGCAAGTGCCAGCTGTGCTGGCGGACGAACTAAATGTTTACATGAGTGCCGAGGGCGGGACTTGAACCCGCAAGCCCTTGCGAGCACTACGTTCTGAACGTAGCGTGTTTACCAATTTCACCACCTCGGCATTGGTTGATTATGTTCAAAGAATTTTGAATTTTCAAGTATTTTCTCTCTAGAAAAAGACTACCTTTACTCTTATACATATATTTAGACAATAAAATGGACTCACGCTTTGCATATTTAAGGTTCCAGTAGTCCTTGTCGCGATAATGAAACACAGACCCTTCTGCGCCTACTTTTTCCTTGATCATACTTCTCAACCAACCGATGAAAGCAGGACTTGCTGAAATAAAAGCTATATAAAATCTGTAACTATTAGGAAAGACTGAATCATAAAAGGAACTACTTGTTCCGTCTCCATCAAAGTAACCACGCAGAAAATCTGAGAAATATTTATCAGGAATAAGAACCGTCGAAATAGATCTTGATTTTGCTGGCGATAATCCGATGCCTTGCAAAAACTTATAAAACGACACATCACCAAACTGTGCTCTATAACATATATTGCCCATCCCTGATTTCTTTATGCCAATTTTAACTGTAAGCCCTAAGCAGTCTTTGAATGTTCTTACTAGCTCCCGATCCTTAGAAGTAAAATCAATATGTCGACCATCATTAATTAAACAACCATCAGCGGTAAGTAAACCAATCCCATAGGCAAGCCTAGGGGACCAAATAGTCGATATGCGGCATGAAGGCTTAGGACCTGGTCTCATAGCTTTATTATGCACTATCAACGCAAACAACACCCATTAATTCCTAATTATTAACCAATAATTTTCAAGCCATAATTACAAGGCAGACCACCATCTAAAAGGACAAACGAACCAAATGTATTTGACATTTACGGCTATTCTGCTACAATACGGGTATTAAATCGTGGTAGACGAAAGTCTAGACGCCTTACAGGGCCTAGTTTTCCGTTTAATACGATTGGCAGGAGAACAATACAAGAACCAATCAAGCGCGCAAATTTCTAATATTGCACTTAGTTATTTTCGCACTTAGCCGGATCTAAAGAAATTCCAGCCTATCTGAAGAATAATTAATTTTAATTAAATAAAATGACACAATCAAAAGAAGAACCAATTAATAAGGATATTACTAATATTCCTCCGCCTCCGCCGGTACGTAAAGCTGAGGTACAAGGGACTCGTAAAGGAGCCCCAAATAAGCCGCAGTCAACGCCTGCGCAAGCAAAGCCTCAACAGAACCGATCGCATGGTAAATCTAATCGAGGTGGTTCAAACCGGGGTGGAAATAGGGGTAAAGCTGTACACTTTGGCCCTTCTCGCGCTAAAGACATTCCAAATATTAAGCAACCACCACGAAATCCAAACGGTATGTACGTTATTCCTCTTGGAGGCCTTGAGGAAATTGGACGTAATTCGGCTGCCGTTGAGTACAAAAATGATATTGTAATAATTGACCTTGGTTTAATGTTCCCAGGTGAACAGATGTACGGAATTGACTACGTCATTCCAGATATCTCTCCACTGCACGGAAAAGAAAAGAAAATTAAGGGAGTCATTGTTACTCACGCCCACTTGGATCACTTTGGTGGAGTACCATACTTGTTACCTAAATTAGGAAACCCACCAATTTTTGGCTCGGAGTTTACTATGCGGTTAGTTCAAAAAAGGCAGACTGACTTCCCTCAGTACGCTAAACCAACAGTGAAAATAGTGGATATTGGTAAACCGTTTAAGCTTGGAGAGTTAACAATAGAGCCTTTCCATGTGAATCACTCGGTGCCAAAAGCCTTTGGTGTAGTTGTAAGCTCACCGGCAGGCTCAATCGCCTTCACTGGAGACTTTAAATTCGATACGAATCCTGTTAATGACCAACCTGCTGACGAGAAGCACCTACAGAAACTTGGGGAAAAGGGTATTTCCGTACTTTATTCTGATTCAACTGGTGCAGAGGCTGATGGTCACTCCTTGTCTGAATCAACTGTCGAAACTAATCTTGAGAAATTGTTCGATGATCACCCACAGCAACGAATCATTGCTGCTACGTTCTCCTCAATGATAGATCGCCTACAGCAGTTCATTACAGTGGCGGAAAAACATGGACGTAAAGTAGCTATAGATGGTTACTCAATGAAAACTAATATTGAGATCGCTCGAGAGATAGGCTTTATAAAGGTTAAGAGGGACACCATTATTACTCCGCAAGAAAGTAATAAGCTTCCTCCTAATAAAGTTTTAGTTCTGTGTACCGGTGCGCAAGGAGAAGACAATGCCGTACTAATGCGCATAGTTAATAAGGAACACCGATCGTTAGAGTTACAGGCTGGTGACGTCGTAATATTCTCATCGTCCGTAATTCCTGGTAATGAAGCTTCTGTTCAACTTGTTAAAGATCATATTTATAAGCAAGGCGCAGAGGTATACCACTACAAAATGATGGATATTCATTCAAGTGGACACGGACACCGCGACGACCTCTTGCACATGATTGACTTAATGCAACCAAAGTATTTAATTCCAGCTCACGGTTTCTTCTCTATGCGAGCAGAGCATGCAAAGCTTGCTGTTGCTAATGGTGTAGCACGCGACAAAGTTCTTTTGCCTAGCAATGGTGAAGTTATAGAGATTACCCCTGATAAAGTTCGTTTAAGTGGAGAGAAATACGATATTAAGTTTGTTATGGTGGATGGATTGGGAGTCGGTGATATAGGTAACGTTGTTCTTAGAGATCGCCAGGTTCTGGCCTCAGATGGAATGATTGTTGTTATTGCTATGATCGATGGAAGATCCGGAGAAGTTGTCGGTGAAGCAGATATTATCTCTCGTGGGTTCGTTTACGAGAAAGAACAGCAGCAGCTTGTGCGAGACACTAAAAAAGAAATAGGTAACGTTATTAGAAAACAGTCTGGCAAGAATCACGGTGGTGAACCTAACTGGTCACATTTAAAATCTAGCATTAGAGATGAGGTTGGAAAGTTCCTGTTCAAACAGACTGAGCGTCGCCCAATGGTGTTGCCCGTAATAATTGAAGTGTAATTGAACGCTACTCTTAAGAAATAAAGTTGAAAAAACCTCGCCTATGGGCGGGGTTTTAGTTTTTAAGTCTTGTATCTAGAGTCTGCCGTCGCCTTGCCGCGACAAGCCTAATAACATATTGTAAGTGAATGGAGACCCCACAAGACAAGACTATTTTTTCTGGCATTCAACCCTCTGGTGCACTGCATATTGGCAACTACCTTGGGGCAATTAAGCAATGGTTAGCTCTTCAGGAAAACAACAACGCTTACTACTGTATAGTCGACGAACACGCCATCACTGTTCCTTACGACCCGGAGCAATTACCTAGCTTCGTCTTAGATACTGTTGCTTTGTATTTGGCTGTTGGCCTAGATCCAGAAAAGAGTACTATTTTCGTGCAGTCACATGTTCCTGCTCACACTAAACTCGCCTGGTTATTAGCGACGCAAACGCCGTTGGGCGAATTAAATCGTATGACGCAGTACAAAGAAAAGTCCGACAAGAGTAAAGAGCAATCAAGCCTCGGTCTACTTGCTTACCCTGTCCTACAGGCTGCAGATATTCTTTTATACCAGACAGACTTGGTTCCTGTAGGTGAAGACCAGATACAGCACATTGAATTAACCCGCGACATAGCCAAACGTTTCAACAATAAATTTGGTGATACGTTCACTATTCCTAAACCCTTAATAAATAAGGGTGCTGCTCGTATTATGTCGCTCTCTGATCCGACTAGCAAAATGAGTAAGAGTGATGACAATCCAAAAAGCTATATTTCTCTAACAGACACCGAAGATGATATTAGAAAGAAAATCTCTAGCGCTACTACTGAAACTGAACCGGTTATTTCTTTCACAGAGAGTGGGCCTGCGGTTAAAAATTTGCTGAACATTTATGCGGCCTTTAGCAAAGAAAGCCAAACGGATATTGAATCTAAGTTTGAAGGCAAAGGTTATAAGGAATTTAAAGAGGCAATCGCTGATATTATTCTAGCTGAAATACTCCCCTTACAAGAGCGGTTTAATAAAATACGCTCAAATGAAGATGAGCTTTATGAGATTTTGAGTAAAGGGGCCGAGCAAGCTGCCACCGCGGCCAACGAAACTATTCAATCTGTTCAAGAAAAAATGGGGTTAATTTAATAGTTATTTTAATCCTAAGATAAGCTTATATTGCGTTTTTTCCCCAAAAAACAGCCAAAAGACCTTTGACATATACCTATATATTTGGTAACTTTGAGGTACACAATTCGTATAAAATCACTGTTCTTTTCTCTCTCACAGGTTCATCTAAATTAACATCTTCGTACTAAGGGCTCTCTTCACTGCTCACCCGCCCTAAGGATCTCGTACAAGATAAATTTACATGAACCTCTTTTTTTATCTAAAATTTTTGAGGCTAAGTATTTACTCGCCCTTAATGATCGTCTCAATTTCTGCTTGTTTTTCTGCTAGCAGCTCTTCAGTCTCCGCTTCCATATTTAATCTCAATTTTGGCTCAGTATTACTTGGCCTAACATTGGCCCACCAATTCTCATAATCAAATCTTATACCATCAAAATCTACAACATTGTCTGCATCAGAGTATTTCTTCTTTAAAGCATCTAGCACAGCCTGCTTATCTTCAACGTCATAATTTATCTCCGGTGTCTTAGCATAGCGTGTTAATGGCTCTACTATTTCCGACAACAGCTTTTTCTGCTCTTGGATTACTTTTAAGACATAACCCATAGCAATTAAACCAGATTCCGCAAACCAGGGTGCAAAAAAGTAATGTCCTGATACTTCACCTGCAAACTTAGCTCCCTCTTCTCTCATTTTAGGCTTTATCAGAGAATGCCCTACTTTCCACATAACTGGTCTACCGCCGGCTTCTTCAATAACTTCTGCTGTCGATCTGGAAGCGCGAACATCAAATATAACGGGTGTCCCGGGGTGATCTTTTAACACTTCTAAGCTGATTAATGCAGTCGTTATATCTCCTGGTATGGTTTTCCCTTCTTCAGTGCAAAAGAAAACCCTATCGCCGTCGCCGTCAAAGACTACTCCAAGATCTGCGCCTTCTTTCCTGACTGCTTCCTGCAAATCCTTATTGTTTTCTTCTTTTAGAGGATCCGCTTCGTGATTAGGGAAAGATCCATCCAAATCCCAATACAACGGGATAACTTCGCCACCAATTCGCTCAAACACTTCTTTGAGAAACATGCCCGTCATTCCATTACCAGCATCCACTACTATTTTTAATCCTTCAGCACTTACTCCTTCTAGCGCCATGTCTAAATAATCATTTTTCACATCGGCTTTCGTAACTTTTCCAATAGAAGTAACCTTGGGCCAATCTCTTTTTTCTACTAAATCTCGAATGTCCATTAAACCTGTGTCACCAGCAATAGGTATAGCTTCCTCTCTTGTCATCTTGACTCCATTGTATGCTCCTGGATTATGTGATGCCGTCACCATAATTCCACCCTCTGCTTTGAGTTTGTGAACAGCGAAATAGAATAGAGGAGAAGTGGCCAGCCCAATTCGAACAACATCAACACCACCCTCGGTTAAACCTTTAATTAATTCTGGCTCGATCTCATCTCCGGTTGGCCTCATGTCTCTTGCTACTACTATCTTTTTTGCGCCTGTGAACTGCGCATAAGCGCGTCCAATATGATACGCTTCCTGCGCCGTAAATTCGTCTGGCACAATGCCTCTTACGTCGTACGCTCTATAAATTTCTTTGTTAAACATATGATAGGATCATACTAATATGCTCTATTATTTACAACCTTTTTTATCTTACTCATTAGTATACAGGCCATAGATATAACCGGTAGGATCTTGTTGACAGTTACAATCTACCGTACTAATTTGAAAGGGATGAAAACTTTATTAGCAGATTATATTTCTCGCGCAATTAACGGATTACAAGAAGTCGTGGTCTTAGTAGTGCTGGTACTCCTGCCCCTGAGGCGAGAGTTGCTGCTAGTCCCGTAAATATATAGATTTAAGAGATTGCCACCAGCCCCCGCCTCAAGCGGGGGTTTTTTGTTCTCTTTTAATTAAGGAATTTTTGGTAGCTTCAACAAAAAAGGAGTTGAAAATGCACCAGGTTAACTTTACGAAAGTGTTGGTTTCTGTGAGCTACAAAGCCTCCCCCGAGAGCCTAGTAGAAAAAATGGGTGTTAATGGGAGTGTAGGTAAGGTAGTTCGTCGTAACCCTGACTGGAATATACTGTCCCCGGAATCCAGTGAGTGGGAAAATACTACCGAGCAGCAAAAGGAGGTGGTTTTGTTTGTAAACGAGGAAAACAGATCACCTATGCAGGTGCTTAGAGATATGGGTATGAGACACCTGCGCCCAGTTGTTCTCCATGAATTTTCCAACTTAGAAAGTGGCGCCGAGCTAACTATTTGCCTAGGCACGATGTGGGGAGGAGTAGGGCGCGAGTGCATGTTTTCATGGGAAAATAATAGGGGCATCCTAATGCCGGTTGGCCCTTACTTGAAACCGGGCACTTGTTTACCCGCCATCCACCACTGCGGCAACACTAATCCCCTGCCTGGCATGCCGAAGCATTAAATACCAAAGTAAAAGTTCTTTAACGAAACCCTCGCAACGTGCGAGGTTTTTTTTATTTAATTAAACCACTAGCCACTCCGGTCGCAGAAGCATTATTAATCCCAGTGTAATCATTAGAAGTCCACCTATTAACGTAGTCCATTTACTGTACTTGTGAGTTAATCCGATTTTATCAAAACTCCAGATAGCTAACCCGAAAACAGCAATATCATCAAGCATATACATTAACATGTATAAACCTACGTATGATTGCGTTTCAAGCCATCCTAACTGATTAATTTCCAACACCTTAGTGAAGGCTTGAGGGATACCAACCGAACATGCGAATTCAAAAATATTTACAGATAATGCGAGTCCAATAATTCCAATAGCAACTAATATTGTCATTGGCTTATTCACTAATTTCGTAACTTTTGACTCAATTTTTGCCTGCTGCTCAAAACTTGTCACATTGCAAACAGGCTTAAAGGTTTTGAACTTATACAAGAAATAGATTCCACTACCTAATGCCAATAGTCCTACTAGCGGAGTTATAATATTATCCAGCCGCACAAAGTCCCATAAGGTAAACCACACCATAAGTATCAGGTAGTACATTATGCCCTGCGCAATTATGAACAGTCCCGCAAACTGCCACATCTTCTTCTTGTCCCCTATTTGAGACAACATAACTAAGAACATAACTAAGACCCACATCGCACACGGATTGAAGCCGTCAATAAGACCTAAGACTAACGACAACCCACCCAGAGAGTATTTACCGACGTCTATAGTGGTGCCAATCACTGGAATAGTTACTAATAACGGACTATCTATTGAACACCCTTCAATTTCGTCACAGGTTGACCCAGGTGTTACTAAACCACCCACTGTTGCACCACCATTAACTATTTCCTCAAATTTTAACTGAGCGGGCCCTGTGCCTTTGATGGCCCCTTGTAGTATTACGCCAGTTGTATCTTTTGTTCCGAAACCTGGTATGAGCTGTCCTCGAATTAAAGTTAGCGGTGTGCCTTTGGCTATGTCGTAATATTCAGTGATATCGCTGAATAGCTTTGCGTTCTGTTCCTCGGATAAATCGTAGTAATCCACTTCAATATCTGGCATTTCTTTTTGCAGGTCTTCTAAAAAGGCTTTTTCGTCTTGGCAGTGCTTACATGTATCTCTCGTGAATACTGATACCAATACCGCCTCTTGTGCTAAAGCGGCGGGTATTAATAGAAAACTGGCAAAAGCAGAAATTGCCACTACTGCTCCTAACAAATTTTTAATTGTTTTTAAGTCGAACATTAAGTCTATATTATATAGCACTCTTCTAGTTTCTTGAAAAGAAACTATTACATCATGTTTATGAGGTCGGTCAGTTTAACAGTAGCTACTCCTACTACAGAATCGGCGCCGCCGTAATAAATAAATATTGTATTTCCGTGTCGTACCGTACCACAAGGGAAGACGACATTATTTACCTGCCCTATTTGTTCGTACTCCATGATCGGTTCCATTATTGGGGCTGCTGTTCTAGCTAATACGTTAGTTGGTTTCTCACTGTCTAGCATAGCCGCTCCCACTCGATACTCTCCTCTTTCTGATACACCATGATAAAGCAATAACCAGCCATAATCCGTCTCTATAGGAGGGGCGGTTATGCCAACTTTTACGCCATCCCACATACCGGGTCTTCGTTTGAGTATCTCAATGCAGCTAGACAATTTTTCTTCTTCAAAATTAAGGCTAGGTAGATACTGTCCACAGATCGTTGTTTCAATTCGATGCAATAATAAGTAACGACCATTAATTTTCTTGGGGATAATACATGTATTCTTATCCATAACTCCTGGCGGGGAAATTAGGGTGGGCTTGGACCAGTTCCAATTTTTAGCAATAAAGTCGCTTTTTCTTATAGTGGTGACTGCAACTCGTGGCATATGTACACCATCGTATGCGGTGTAGGTCATGTATATAGTATTGCCAATCAATACTACTCTAGGATCTTCGCAACCTGAGTTACCTTGTCCTCCAGCAATCTTTTTTTCAAAATCTTCTCTTGGTGCATACACTGGTTCGTCTAACCTTTCAGTGATACTCAGCCCATCTTCACTGGCTGCATATCCTATAGTTGACGTATTATCCATCGACATAGCCCGATAAAGAATGTGTGTTTTTCCTTCACAATTAATAGCAGCTGGGTTAAAGGTTGCTCTCGCTTCCCAGTCGTGATTTGGAAGTGGCTCAATAATTGGATTGTTCATTGACCGGGTAACTGCACCGACACCTTTTTTGTCTTTCAGATGAGTCAATATACCACTTAAGGATACTTCAGCCTTACAACAGGTGTTATCCGTAGCTCCATAGAAAATCTCCACAGCATTCTTACGCTCAATACTACCGCTAGGAAAAACAACGTTGGGTATTTGACCGGTCTTTTCATACATCATCTCAGGTATCATAACCGGGAACTTTGTTCTACCTATTATTTCTTGGGGATTCTTTAAATCTAAAAGTAGAGCCTCAATACCAAAAACTTTTTGTTCCGTGAAATATCTTTGGATATGGGAATAGAAACAAAGCCATCCATCTTTTGTTTTGATTGGTGCTGCTCCCACCTCAACGTGTTCATTGTCATCTCGTTGTACATCCAGAGTGTGATCGTCTATTTTTTCATACCACTGCCCCCAGAAATCTTGCGACCACATATCTTCTTCTTCATTAAACTGCGCTAAAGCTATCTTTGCTGGTGGCCTGTCGGTATTGGCAGTAAGTAAGGCCATGAACTTCCCGTTAATCTTTTCCGGAAAGAGTGTCATTGCTTTTGCGTTAAAAGGAGTGACAAGGTGTTTTTCAGTGACTTTTTGAAGATCGCGAGTAATGGCAACGGCAACCTTGATACCATCAGCCTCAAATGGATACTTGGATAAAGCTGTATAAAAGATATAAAATTTGCTACCTATTTTTGTTATTCGTGGGTCCTCACAACCATATTTCTCCCACTCTTCCTCGGGCATAATTAGCTGACGACGATTCTTGAAATGAACACCGTCACGACTAACAGCGCAGCCTATCGTGGACGTTCCAACTTCCATTTCACCTAGTTGATCGCGTTCAGCTTGTGCCCTGTAGACACAGTATAATTTACCTTTATGTATTACGGGGCTCCAATTAAAAACCGCTTTTGCTTCCCACGGATGACGGTGGTCTGGTTTTAGTATTGGATTATGATTTGAGCGCTCTACTGTAAACATACTATGTATATATAATAACCTCTTTTATTTTTTTGTCTCACTCTGTCTCACTTGAACTTTTACTTGCTCTCCTTCTTTCTGTAAATTTTTAAGAAATTTTTTAAGCGGTGTTCTGGCGGCACACACAACACGGTCCCCGCCGCCATAATAAATAATTAAATCATCTCCCTTAACTGCTGCCCCTGAAGGATAGACTACTCCTGGCTTGCCTTCGTTTTCGTAACTAACATCGGGTGCTATTAATGGTTGGTTAGTGCGACATAATACTTGCGCTGGATCCTCTAAACTCATTAGCATTGCCCCCATCTTATATCTACCTGGATCACAATCATCAACCGCATGATAAATACAGAGCCATCCATCCTTTGTCTTTATTGGAGTTGCCCCCACACTCAACTTTCGACTATCCCAGTGCGAAACTCTAACACCTATCCTGTCGTGTCCTTCAAGCCATTTGTCTCCTTCGAAGTCTAGGTCGTCCAAGTAATCTACTAAAATATCTGGAAATATTCGATGGAACATGACGTACTTGTTATTTATCTTTTCTGGCAAAAGACACGCACTTTTGGTTACGACGTTTGGTGGAGATATGAGGATAGGTTCACTCCAGTCCCAATTCTTATTTCTAAAATCTTCTAAAGATAAGGATGTTAGTGCTGCTCGCGGTGGCCCCCATCCGTTATATGCTACATAAGTCATATATACTTTATCTCCAATCTTCGTCAGCTTTGGATCTTCACACCCACCCCAGCCACCTCCCGATTCAAACCAACTCTTACTACCGTCTGGTTTTCCTCTTAATCCCTCGAATCCTTCCCTGGGCACATAAATTGGGTCATTAGCTCGCTCTGAGACTTCAAATCCATCTTCACTAACAGCATAGCCAAACACTGAGACCCCGCCTCTGCCTACAGCCCGATATACGATATGCACCTTATCTTCGTCCACCATTACGGCTGGGTTAAAAGTACCATCAGATTCCCAATCATTGGCATCAATCGGTTCTAAAATTGGATTATTATCATACCTTTGCACTGCCGCAGCGTGCTTGTTATCTAGTTCTTTTGTTTGTAACCAAGGAGCGGGTATGGAGGAAGCGTAAAAATCATGGTCACCTAGTTGCCAGTAACAAAACAATTCTCCATTCAACTCTCCTCCACCGATTGATTTAACCGACTTAAAACCAGGGACACTACTTTTAAATAAAGGTTCATCCGATCTCCATAACACCTGATACGGTTCGAGTGATGACATTAGGACTCCTCCTACCGTTAAAGTTGCGCGTCCACGTTTTACTTGCGAGGCATCGTAGGTCATAAACAGCCCATGACTGGTTCTGTCTGCTCCTACCAAAGTTATCTTACCGTCATCAAAATACTCTTCACGCGAGGTTAATAAGAGTCGATCAGAGATGGACCATTTCTGATAATCTCGACTTAAAGCAACCCGCACAAAAGTATCCTCAACATACATGACCTGATAATCTCTATAGGAAAAATCTGACACCATAACTCCAGGTCCTGTCACTTTTTGCTCCGTATCATTTACTATCCATTCTTTTAAATCACTCGATAGGGCAATAACTAGTTCACGCTTTTTTTTCTTTTTTATGACCAGCGTTGCTATGTAGCCTTCCACTTGTTTAGCCATCCTCACTTCCTCAAGACCAGATAAGTCACATGCTTTTCCTTCAAGGGTCAAAAACTTTACCTCTCCATCAAGTGGCTTTAAACTGAATCCGTTCTCGCTTTCCAATAACTGAAATTTGTCTGGCCCGTACTTCTTAATCCTAGATAAAAAAAGCATCCTTTCGTCGTCAGCTAAAACGCCCAATAATTGACGCTTTGTGCTCCTCAGTATGCGCTTCGGTTTTTTATCTAATTTCATAACTGCTTAATCAATTAAATTTACCATATTTACCCTCCTCATTCACGTTTATACTGCCTAATAAAAGTATCATTAACTCCAGGTCCTGTCACTTTTTGCTCCGTATCATTTACTATCCATTCTTTTAAATCACTCGATAGGGCAATAACTAGTTCACGCTTTTTTTTCTTTTTTATGACCAGCGTTGCTATGTAGCCTTCCACTTGTTTAGCCATCCTCACTTCCTCAAGACCAGATAAGTCACATGCTTTTCCTTCAAGGGTCAAAAACTTTACCTCTCCATCAAGTGGCTTTAAACTGAATCCGTTCTCGCTTTCCAATAACTGAAATTTGTCTGGCCCGTACTTCTTAATCCTAGATAAAAAAAGCATCCTTTCGTCGTCAGCTAAAACGCCCAATAATTGACGCTTTGTGCTCCTCAGTATGCGCTTCGGTTTTTTATCTAATTTCATAACTGCTTAATCAATTAAATTTACCATATTTACCCTCCTCATTCACGTTTATACTGCCTAATAAAAGTATCATTCGTGGCCGAGTAAGGGATGGTAATTTATTTCAATAAGCTGCCGTAGTTATTAACAATTTTTTCTACCTTTGGTGCAATCACAACCTGACAGTAAGCTTGATTAGGATTCTTAGAATAATAGTCTTTATGGCCTTCCTCGGCTTCGTAGAATCTCTTTAGCTCTTTAGTCTCTGTCACAATAGACTGTTCATGCTTACCACTGCTATTCAGTTCATCTATGTACTCTTGCGCTTCTTTTTTTTGAGCAGGACTAGTATAGAAAATAACTGATTTATATTGTTCTCCGATGTCATTTCCTTGCGGCAGGTTTCGAGAAACTCGTCGCCTTTCTGTTTCGGGGCGGCTTCTCTTGCTTGCTTCTTGCCTAGAGTGAACATCACTCTCACCTCCTTTCTTCCTGGTTTCTGGCGGGCCGCTTAATGTTGATGTCTCTTTTTCTGCCCGCCATAATTGGCCGTCACACCCGCTACGCGGGTGTAGACTCGAGGCCATCGGCGGGCAGAAAAGAGACATTCCACCTCCCGGGAGGATGGGACCAAAATGGCCCTCAGGCCAATGGGTTATCGGAGGCGTCAGGGGCATCCGCGTCGGCTTCACGCCTTGGCGGAAATATTGCCCCGAGTGGGGCGTGATTGACTTCGGCCACTTGGGCCAAAAACCTTAGCCAACTTGGCTTGCAGATTTGGGCGTATTGA